>VYLZ01000004.1_pt1 | contig 604017 bp, 586 predicted proteins | sample 5115361 | NCBI WGS metagenome assembly VYLZ01 (sample SAMN12291805, study PRJNA351875) | freshwater metagenome | isolation source: freshwater lake | place: USA: Michigan, Sixteen Lake | collected 2013-08-07 | reverse complement strand
GTCAATTCTTGGAATTGCATAAGTCAATAAAGCTTCTAAAATTTCATAATCTTTTAAAGTTTCAATATTGTTATTTAAAACTTTTTCTTGAATTCTGGATCTGTGGCCATCATGATGTTGTTTTTTTTGTTTTGAAATTTTTTTTATGCTTTGATTTTCCGAATCTTTAATTTCAAGTTTATTTTCTTCTAATCCAAAATTAATTTCTTCAATTTTTTCATAATCTGTGTTTAATAATTTTGAATTATCTTCATTCAGTTCTTTTATTTTATTTTTTAAAAAAAACTTACTAAAATCCATAATATTATAATAATAACAAACGTTGAAAAATGTAAATAAACGATCTTTTTATTGTGTTGTTTTATTAAAATAATATAGTATTAGATTAATAGGGGAATTCATGAAAAAAATTTCAACTAAAATAATTATATTTATTAGTTCTATTTTTTTGATATCTTTTGGATATTTTAATTTTAATAACAATCAGCCTGTATATAAAATAAGCAATATAGATTTCAGTGATTTTGTAAAAGAAGCGGATAAAGGAAATATTAGCGATGTAACTATTTCTGGTTTAAAAATTGTAGGTCATTTAAGTGATGGATCTTGGTTTAAAACTGTAGCCCCTTTTCAAGATAAAGATTTGGTAAACAGATTGATTAAGAACAACATACATATAAAAGTAAACTTGCCTGAAGACGCTTCTTTTTCGATTGTTAATTTAATAGTTTCTTGGCTTCCAATGATATTAATTTTAATAGTTTGGTTATTTTATCTTAAACAGTTAGGCAAAGGAGCTTCAAAAGCTTTAAGTTTTGGAAAAATGAATAGCAAAAAAACAACGGAGAAAAAAAAAGTTACTTTTGATGATGTTGCAGGAGCAGATGAGGCAAAAGAATCTTTGAAAGAAATTGTGGACTTTTTGAAAAATCCTGATGATTATGAAAAATTAGGAGCTCGCATTCCAAAAGGAGTTCTTTTGTTTGGCCCTCCAGGAACTGGTAAAACTTTGCTGGCCAGAGCAGTTGCTGGCGAAGCTGATTGCGCATTTTTCAGCGTAAGTGGATCAGATTTTGTTGAAATGTTTGTCGGCGTAGGTGCAAGCCGCGTAAGAAATTTATTTGATCAGGCAAAAAAACAATTGCCTGCAATAATTTTTATAGATGAAATTGATGCTGTAGGAAGACATAGAGGAGTTGGACTTGGAGGTGGAAATGACGAAAGAGAACAAACTTTAAACGCAATTTTAACCGAAATAGATGGTTTTGTTCAAAATAAAGGTCTTATTATTTTTGGTGCAACTAATAGGCCCGATGTATTAGACCCTGCTTTAACAAGATCAGGAAGATTTGACAGACAAGTTACAGTTGGGTTGCCTGATTTGAAACAAAGATTGGAAATTTTAAAAGTTCATGTTAAAAAAATAAAAATCAACCCTGAGTTGAATTTAGAATCAGTGGCCAAAAGCACAGTTGGATTTTCAGGCGCTGATTTAGAAAATTTACTTAACGAATCAGCTTTATCTGCCGCTCGTTTAAAACAATCTGAAGTTATTTTATCGAACATAGAAGAAGCAAAAGATAGAATTTTAATGGGAGCAGAAAAACGAACTTTATCCATGCAAGAAAAAGAAAAAAAACTTACAGCTTATCATGAATCTGGACATGCGATTATTGCTTTTTATGCAAAAAACACGGATCCAATACATAAAATGACAATTGTTCCAAGAGGAAGAGCTTTAGGAATGGTTGTTCAATTGCCCGAATTTGACAAAGTCTCTATGACAAAAGCTGAGCTAATAGATAGAATAAGAATTTTAATGGCAGGAAGAGTAGCCGAAGAATTAATTTTTGGCAAAGAATTTGTTACAAGTGGAGCTTCAAATGATATAAAAGTTGCGACAGATATAGCAAAACGTATGGTTCTTGAATTTGGTATGAGCGATGTTTGTGGAATGATGAATTATCAAGATGCCAATGAAATTCAATTTGGAAAAGTTAGCTCTGTGAACCATCATTCGCAAGAATTTGCAAAAATTTTAGATCTTGAAATTAAAAAAATCATAGATGTATGTTATGAATATAGTTTCGATTTTTTGAAAGATAATATAAAAAAATTAGAAACTTTAACTGAAGAACTTTTAAAATCAGAAACGTTAACTGGACAAGAAATAAAAAACATTTTAGAGCCTGATTTAGTTTAAACAAAAGTTTAAAATTTAATATAATTACTTCTTTTGACAATTATGTAATTCTTAACTATAATTATATTATGATTTATATTTATCTCTTTTTTATAATTTTTAATACAAATGCTATGTTGAAAGCAAATGAAGTCACTCAATCGGATTCAAATAGCCAAAATTTATCTAAATTATTAACTGAAATTTCACAACAACAAAACGTTAATTATTTCGAAAATTCTGAAAGTCATAATTCTAGTAATAAGTCGGACAGCATATCATATCAAGATAATTCCAGCACAATAACCCATACTCAACATTCCAATCCAGTAGATAGCGATTTTGAAGATTTAACAAATAAAATATTAGATGATGGTGGATCCACAGATCAAATTATTGAAATAATTATAAAAATAAAAAACAATCCAAAATTAGCAAATTCAGAAAATCTTAAAAAGCTAGAAAATAATCAAAATCACAAATCAGCTATTATACAATTGCAAATTATAGATATATTGCAAATAAAAAAAGATCATAACGATTTATTGTATTTAATAATAAAAGCTATTGAAGAAAATGAAAAACTAATTCAAATACTCGATAAAGATCCAACTGTAACTCAACATCTTATTCAATTGACCAAACTTGAACGCCGAAAATTTGGATTAAAAAAAACTACTGATAACGAAAATGCAATTATTAAAAGTTATGAAAGAGTAATAGACCATGTAATCAAGAACAACCTAATATCTCAAAATGCGCAAGATTTTTTCTTTGTTATATATGAAGCTTATGAAATTTATAAAATACAACCTGGAAATTATAATCTGTTTATCACTAACATAGAAAATATTAAAATTAGCTTAAAGGTGATGTGTGATAATTTCTTAAAAGAAAATAAATTTGAAAATGCGATTTGTTATTTGATAAAATTTTATGATATTTTAAAATATATACATAATTCAGATCAGATATTATTTGCAAATTCTTATTCTTTTTTTAGGATAATGAATAATGATGTATTAACAAAAATGTATCATCAATATATAAATGATAAAAAAGAATATACAAGATTATTAAAACAGCTAATAATTTCAACTTTGCATCTTGATATTGTTAATTTATCTAAAATTAAAGAAGTTTTATCTATTGTTCAATCTAATTCAAATCATTATGATATAACAAGAATTGTTTTTAACCGTAACACAAAAGAAGGTTTGGTTAAAAAAATAAAAAAAATAGACAATAGTTTAGATAAAAAGCTTATAAATCGTTTGTTAAACGGTGATACAGTTCATGCAGTAGCCTTGAGTTTAACAAACAATACAAGATCCAATTCGAATAATGATTCAAATAATAATTTTCGCAATGATGGAGATGATGATGATACATATAGCTCTACGGCAAGACACAAATTGAAATATAGAAATAATAATTCTTCTGCGAAGGTGACGACCCAAGAAGATAAAACAGTTTTTAACCAATCTTATGTTACAAATAATAATGCAGCTGTTTGCTCAGATTCAAATACAAAAGATGACAATCTTACAACTAATTTTAGTGAAACTTTTGATCTTATATCAGAAGAAAGAATTGATGAATTATTAAAAATTACAATGCAAAAAACAAACAAAAATCAAACAATAACAGAAAAAGAACTTCATAGTCTTAAAAATTACATAGATGCTTATTCATCAGTTATTACAAGGTTAAAAATTGTTGATATATTGTTTGCTTATAATGAAGTTAGTCGTTCAAAACTTTTAATTCATATAAATGAAGTGATACAAGAATACGAAGAGCGTATTAATCAAAGTTCTCCAAATGAAGTAAATGAAACAATTAAAACCTTAATTGAAATAGCAAAATTAAAAAATAGAATTTTCTTTCTTTCCAAACAATCTGAAACAAACAGACAAGATTTAATTCAAATTTTTAAAAAAATAATAGACTATATATCTGAAAATAATAAAATAAATGAACATTTTCAAAATTTCATTTTTTATATATATGAATTGCATAAAATGAGAAATTCATTCGATGAATATGAAGATATTATTATAAAAAATATTGAAAATATTAAACTTGCTATAATTGCAACTTGCGATTATTTGGTAAAGCAAGAAAATTTTAATGACGCTTTAGGTTATTGTATTAAATTGAATGAAATTTTGAAATCTACTAATAAATCATTACCATCATGGTATACTTTTCAGAGAGAAACAACGCATAAAATAATAAATGTAATGTACGATAAATATATAAATGATTCAACAAATTATATACAATTATTAAAATACTTAGTAGAACAATTGCTGTATTTTAGTATCAATAATCATGCAAGAAATTTTATAAATAAAATAGAAGAAATTTTACGTGCTGTTAATAGCAACCCAAATCATTATTTGAAAGCAAAAATTGAATTCCCTAATAAAAATATTGAAAATTTAAATCAAATAATAACAAACAAAATAAATATATCTTATGTAAATATATCTCATGTTGATATGTTTTTGGATTTAATAAATGGCAAAATAGTGCATGAGATAGCAGCTGACTTTGTGTCTAATAAATATTCTACTCAGAAAGCTGCTCAATCTAATAATTCTAATGCTGCTCAATCGAATTTTTATAATTCAGCGGATCAGTATCCTCAGCCCGCATCGTATCAACCTAATTCATCATATACTCCAAACAATCCTTATTTTGCTTTTCAGCACCAGCACCAAAATCAAAATTATTATTCAAATTACTACCAGTCTTCGTATCAACCACCTCATCCATCATATTACTACTATCCTTCTTATCATAGCCAAAATCATTATAATCTTGGTCAGCATCAGCCTTTCTATCCTCCTAATCATTATAATCTTGGTCAGCCTGATTTTTATAATTCACATCATTATCAGCATAATAATTATGCTTATTATCCAAATTCAAGACCTCAATAAATTTATTGCCTAAATTATAGTTTCAACAAATTTCATCCGTTTCAACGTTAATATATTTGCCTTTTAATTCATCTTGCAAACAGTCTGGAATCAATATTTTATTTTCGAAATAATAATTTTCACAAATTGCTGCTATTAATCTTTCGATTGGCAGTGAAGAGCCGTTCAAGGTATATACAAATTCGTTTTTTTTATCTGTTTTATATTTTATGTTTGTTCTGATAGCCTGAAAGTTAGAACACTGAGAACAGCTGGCAATTTCAACAAATTTATTCATGCCAGGCATCCAAACTTCTATGTCATATTGCAAAGAAGCTGTAAAAGCAGAATCAGCTGCGCATAAAAGCAGAACTTGGTAAGGTAATTTCAAAGTGTTTAATATATTTTTTGCACATTCAAGTTGTTTTTGATGAATTGCATTTGCATCTTCTGGCTTGCAAATTGAAACTAACTCTACTTTATGAAATTGATGCAATCTTATAATTCCTTTTGTATCCCTTCCTCCAGAACCTGCTTCTGATCTGAAACAAGGGGAATAAGTCATGCATAATTTTGGCAAATCAAATTCTTGAAATACGTAATCTTTAAACATATTAAGCAAAGATACTTCGCCAGTTGAAATCAACCATTTATTTTCTGTAGTTTTAAAAGCATCCTCTGAAAATTTTGGTAATTGACCTGTGCCGTACAATGCAGATTCGTTTACCAAATAAGGAACTGAATAAAGTTCATATCCAAATTTTTCATTATTTTCTATCATAAACTTCGCTAAAGCATTTTTTAATTTAGATAAAGATTTTTTAAATATAACAAACCTAGACCCTGATAAATTTACAGATTCATCTTTCATTATAAGATTTTTTATAATATCTTCGTGATGTTTTTCTTCTGTTTTTTTTGAAAAATGAGATTCGAAAACAACTTTATTATCTTTTTCATCTATTCCATAAGGAGCTTCTTCTAAGACTATATTCGGCTGAATCATAAGCCAATTATTTAAATCATTTTCATAAAAATCTTTTTTTTCATTCAGTTTTATTAGTTCGTTTTTTAAAGCAACAGCTTGTTCGTTAAAATTTTTTATTTGTTTTTGTTCAAATCTTTTTTTTTCTTGTATTTTGATAATTTCTTTTAAATTTTTTTCTTTTTCCAAAAATAAATCATATTGACTTTGTATATTTCTTTTTTTACAACTTGTTTCGTAAGCTTCTTGATTTTGTATTAACCATTTTCTGTCTAACATACTTAATTTTAATTTTTTATTTATCTTTAATCAATTATTTCGATTTATATTTATGAAAATTTATAATATCCAATTTAAAAAAAACTTAGGGAGCTATGCAATAAATTTTATAATATCTTTTTTATATTTTTTTATTATATCATGAACCAAGTTGCTGATTTTCGTGTTATGAAGAACTATACCGATTTTTGAAGCTTTCTTCCAAATTGGTATATCCTGAGTGCTGTCTCCTATATACAAAAAATCGTTTGTAATTTTCAAAATTTCATTCAATTTATTTACGCCAATGCAGTTAATTTGTTCAGAACCTATTGCTTTAGCAAAAAATGAAAAATGTTGTTTAATTTTATTGGCTAAGATTTGATGAGACCCTGTAATTAAAATAATTTTGCTTTTATCTTGTTTTTTTAAATAATTTAAAACATCGTGATTGACATATTTTTTAAAAAACAGATCATTTATTTCGATTTTTTCAGCTATCATTTTTTTTATATAAACATCAGAATAAAACAAGGAATAAAAACAAATTTTGAAAAAATACATTGGATTTTGTTTGAACAAATATCTTGAAATATCTATTTTTAAAAAAGTTTTATCCAAATCCACAAAAATATACATTATTTATTTCCAGTAATAAACATCTTCTGATTTTCTTGTATAACATAATATATCGCGTACTTGAGTTTCCAAAAGATCGATATCTAAGTTTTCATCATCTTTTAATTTATTAATTTTTTCAAGCTTAGAATTTGCTTCTTTTTTCAATTTTTCGCATTCAATTTGCAAATTTTTAATTTCTAATCTGTAATATAAAAAATCTTTTATTCCATAATTTGAAAAATATATAAAATATAAAATTACAACATAAAGCCCAGTGTAAAATAATTTTTTAAAATATAACTTAATATAAAATATCATGGCTTTTTCATAATTGTTCAATAATAATTATATCAAGTTTTGATTAATTTTCAAACACTGTTTCATGTTTTCTTCTATTTTTAAAATTTTTCATATTTATTAATTTGCATTTTTTTTAATTCTTCTTTTGTAATATTTTTAAATTTTAATAAAATTTCGGACAAAGCATTTTTCATATTTTGATATGTTTCAGCAGGAAATCTATGAGCTCCACCGCAAGGTTCATCAATTTCTTCATCTATAGCCTTCAAATTCAACAAATCCTGAGCGGTAATTTTTAACATATTCGCACTTTCCTTCCAACTTTCTTTATTTTTCCATAAAATAGCTGAACAAGCATTAGGCGATGCGACCGAAAAAATCGAATATTTCAACATTGCGGTATAATGACCTGAAGCTAATGCTATCGCACCTCCGGATCCACCTTCTCCAACTATAATGCTGATTAAAGGAACTGTAAGATCGAAGTTTGCTTTAATGCAGGCGGCTAAGGCAAACCCTTGTCCATTTTCTTCAGATTCTTTATTTGCAGCCGCGCCTTTTGTATCTATAAAAGAAATTATTGGTATGTTTAATTTGCTTGCTATTTTAAAAAGTCTTATTGCTTTGTGATAACCTTGCGGATGAGCCATTCCAAAATTATTTTCTAATCTTTGATTTAAATCATGACCTTTGTTGTGTCCAATAACGGCAACTGTTGTATCATTTAATTTTCCAATACCCGCTAACAAAGCTTTATCTTCAAAAGAAAATCTATCTCCTGAAATAGGAAAAAAATCTGTAATCAAATTTTTTATGTAATCTGAACCAGTAGGTCTGTTTATATGACGTGCAATCAAAAGATATTGCCAAGGTTCAAGATTAGAATAAATTTTTTTCATCATAACTTGTATGTTTTTTTCTATTTTTAAAACTTCAGAATTAATATTTTGATTATTTTCATTTTTCAATTTTTCTAATTCATTTTCAAGATTATATAAAGATTCTTCAAAAATCAACATAAATTTATTATACATAATATTATTAAAATTTAATATTAGTGAAATTTATAACGTTTTTAAGAGTTTAAAGCCTAAAAGTTTTATAATAATTGCAATTTATAAATTGCGCAATTTGCATTTCTTTCTATATCTCGTTTATACCTCTTACAAAATAAATCATAATAATGATTATTAAATAAAGTATTAGCTGTATGATTATGTTCATTGAACAACCCCTCTGCTACTTGATCAACTTGACAGTTATTGATTAATTTAAAAATAATATCACGATCGATTTTTGGATAAAATAATTTATCTAATCTTTCAATTAATTGTTGTTGTTGTGAATTATGATAATTAAGATTCATGCGCATATAATGTGTTGGATTTTTATTAACAGCAAATAAAATATTTTTCATCATAGCTAAAAAATTTAATGAGTTTTTATTTTTTGCTACAATTATAAAAGATAGTACCAATTCTTTTAATAAAATTATATATTGTGTTCTATGATTTTTATATTCTTGATACATTAATTGAATTATTTCATTTTGTTTGTTATAAAAAAAGTTAAAATAAATTTCTTTATTTTCAAATTGCAGTTTTAAAATTTCATTAAATTTTATAAGATAACTTAACGCTTCGCAATATTTTTGTTTGATTAAATAATTATAATAAAGCACCGTTATAGAAGTTTTAATATGCTCAATATTTTCAGCAAGAAAATTTCTATACCCTTTATCATCTTTTGTATATAACTCATATATATAAAAGAAAAACTCATGTGGATATTCATTTATTTTATTTTCTTCTATTATTGCTTCTATTACTTTTTTATAACTTACAAGCATTTCAACTTTAAAATCTTTCTTGCTTTTCTTAAAGGTATAAATTCTATATTTAAGTTTTGCTATTGCTATTCTGATAATTATCTTATCTTTATATCTTGTTTGATTTTGTTTTGGATTAAAAATATTATTTTTATGTTGTGTTATCGCCGCCTTCATAATATCAACACGATCTCTGATTCTAATTATAATACGCTTGTTAGAATTATTGCTCATAATATCCAAAATGTCTACTTGATCAATACTTGAAAAAGACAAAAAATTTTGTTGAAACTCTTCAATTTCTTGTTCTGATATTAAATCTGGTGAATTTAATAATTCTTCAATTCTTTTTATTGAAATCAAAGGGACATTTTGATTAAATTGCTGAAATGCACGAGTTCTTTGATTATTTTCAAATTCATTATTGTTGGAATGACAAAACCTCATCATGCTGTTTAAGTTAAGCATTATAAAAAAAACAATGCATATAATCATGATTATTATAATATAGTCAATTTATTTGTTGTGCAATATTGTGTATGAAAAAATATCAATTTTTATTCTTTAAATAATGTGTTACTATTGCTTGGTTTTTTTGAATATAATCGTCAAAAGAACTATTTTCTTTTTTGTTTTTTAAATACGCAACACCAAAATAACCTTTATTATTTAAAAAATCTGCAAAACTTTTTTCTTCACTGAAAATGTAATGCAAAACCGCTATGAAATAAGCAAAATAAGCTTGAAACAAATTTTTATAGCCGCTGAAAAACTCACATTGAATTGCATCAAAGTTTTCCTGCTCTGAGGTAGCTAAAGTAAAAGGTGAAGAAGTGCCTTGATTTTGGGAGCTTGAAGTTGAAACATTAGCTGCATTGTTTGTATTAGATAAGTTTGAACTTGCACTTGGCTCTCTTGAAGTTGTTTTGTTATCTTGTACTTTGTTAGTCATTAAAGAAGTGCCTTGATTTTGTGGGCTTGAAGTTAAAACATTAGCTGCATTGTTTATATTAGATAAGTTTGAACTCGCACTTAGCTCTCTTGAAGTTGTTTTGTTGTTATCTTCTATTTTTTTTATTTCAGAGTTTAATTTATCAATCAAACTTTGCATTCTAAGTGTTAATTTAGCGATTTCTTCAGGTTTGTTATTTATTCTTTCACAACTAGATAAATGCGACAAAATATCTTTCATGTAGTCTTTATGTAAAGATTTATATTTTGTATCTAATGCGCTTTTTATTTTTTCTAATTTTTTCTTTAAGTCTAGAAGAGTTGCATATATCGGATTTTTTGAATGATCTATTGATTTGTTATCATAATCTTTTATAAGATTTTTTACATTTTCTTCAAATTCTTGAACATCATTTTCATTCGGCATTATTTCAAATGATGATGTTATAATATCGCCATATAATATTCTAAAATCTCTGTGTTTACTATATTCTTGATAATTATTATCATCATCTACTTTTTTGGCGCCAATTTCGTTCTTCAAAGTTTCCAATACCCTTTTTAAAGTTTTTAATCTTGTATATATTGCAGGATTATTTTTCTGATGATCTGCCACTTCATTTTGCATTGTTTTTTTTAAATCTTCATATTGTTTCTTTAACTGTTGAAAATTGTTTTGATAAGCTTCTATTTCTTTTTTTAAACTTTTCGCTTTTTCTTGATATGTTGTTATGAAACTATCTATATTTGAAAAATCCAACAAATTAAATATAAAAAATGGTTGAGAAGAATTAATAAGGCTTATTCCTCCATTTTCATAATCTTGTAATATTTTATATTTTATATTTTCTCGTTTTAACCAAAATTCATATAGATTCAATTTTTTTAAACTTTCTTTATGTGTTGGAAACGCATTAAATTGAGAATCGTCCATGATTGTTTTGTCATATAAATCTTCTGTATTTAGGATTAAAACCATAAGTTTTTTATAAGTATCATTTAAATCATCAAGAATTTTTCGAATATCTTGCTCATGTTGATCAGTCAATTTTTCAAAATAAATAATTGAATATGATCTGCAGATTGAACATGATATTTCACTTCCATAATAATCTTTTGAAATTTGTTGAAATAAAGGATCAGTCTTTTCTATTCTCATAAAATTTACTGGGCACATTCTTAAAAAACTTAGTAAATAAACTTCATCTATATAACAATTATCCATATAAAGCACTTTTTTCTTTAAAAAAATAAAACTGCCTATTGAAATCAATTTAATTGCGTTCACATCAACTGAATTTGCATCAGTTGTAGTATTTGATGTTGTAACTGCAGAAGTTGCATTTGTTCTAGTATTTGATGTTGTAACTGCAAAAGTTGGTCTGTCTGATGGGGTTGAACAAGGTGGCCCACCTATCATATTAATAAAATTTAAAACAAAAAATATTATTAAATACATACATAATCTTATCCTATATGATTAGATTCAGCAAGAAAGTTTGTTAACTTTTGATTAAATTAATAAATACTTCGATTTGGTTTCCGGATCCTATTTCTTCCAAAATTTCAAAAGTAGTATAATTTGTCCACTTTAACCCTTTTTTCAATAAAGGCAGAGCTAAATTATTCGGATCAATTTCATACAAAGCGTTGATTCCTTTTTCGATTAATTCCAAGGCTTCTTCTTTTGTTTGATCTTTCGAAAAATCAAAATTTTCACCTTGATTATAATTATTTTCTTCGTCTTCCTGGCTATTTAATGTTAAAAGTCTGATTTTTTCAAACATTTCCTTAAGCTTCATTAAATAACCTTCTATTTTCCTTAATTCATTCAATAAATAATCAAAATCTGCGACAAGCCAATTAAGTTCGTTTTTAAGTCGCTCTTCTTTAAAATATTGCTTATAATAGGGGTTTTTTAAAATTTCTTGCAATAAAGGCTCGTTTTCAATAGGAACTGAAATTTGCAATAAAAATGCATATAAATTTTTATCAAAATAATTTATGATATCTTGGAAATTTTCGATATCTTTATTTTCATTGAAAATTTTCAAAGCACATTCAAAAACTTCACTTAACCCAAAAAATCCATTTAATTTTAAATAAGCTTTGGACCATAGCGTGAAAAGTTTATAATCTAATTTGTTTTCTAAAGCAGCTAGAGTTTTTTTTTCAATTTCGCTCCAAGAAAAAAAATCTGATTCATTCGATTGCCAAACACCAGAAGGTAAATTTTTTTCCTGATGGTAATTGTAAGATTCAAAAAGTTTTTCATAGTCAGTATCGCTAGATAAATCTGTAAATTTTTCTATTTTAAAATTTTTCATACTTTATTTAACACTTTCTTTTAATTTCAAGAAAGAGCCTAGTTTGTGTAAAATTTTACCATCTATAGCAATTTCAACCGGCAAAGCATAAGTAATAGTTTTTTTGTTACTTTTTGCATCGCAAATTTCCAAATCAAATTTAATAAAAGAAGCTCCGTTTTCAAAAAACAAATTTTGCATCAAATATTCTATAAACTCTTTTCTGTTTAATCTTAAATGTGCTTCATTTTTCACAACGCTAAATTTTTTGTTTTTTAAAGAAAAATACATATTCGAAGAATTTGATAACGCAAATTTAAATACTATGTTGTCACCAATTTTAAGCTTTCCTTTGTTTGGAAATAAAATGACATTTTTCGAATCGGTATAAACAGAAGCAGCAATTAAATATTGCAAGTTTTTTTCATAACTTTCTGTTGTATAGTCTGAATATTTCACTTCAAAGCTCATTAAACAAGTTGGATCAAGCAAAAATTTAATTAATAATATAATTTCATTAAGCTGTATTAGAAAATCCAAATTTTTATGATTAATTTTTGGATTAATAGCTTGCAAAATAGCAAATTCTTCTTCTTGCAATTTAATTAAATATTGTAATTTATCAAAAGCATTAGCTGGAACAATATCACCGTCCATAGAAAATGGGAAAAAGTTTTTAAACTCTTTATAAAAAGTAATTAATTTTTCAAAATGATCATCAATTGTAGATTTTATAAAAACATTCACTTTATCATTTAAACTTTTTTTAAATTCAACCAATTTGTTATTAAAATAATTTTGATTTAAAGTAAGAATTTTTTGTTCTTGTACAATTTTTTGTAATTTTACAATGTTCAAATATTCGTAATCTTTTATAAAGGTTTCCAATGTGAATAAAGAACTTGCCATGCCATTTGATCCATAAGTATTGATATCTGAAACAAAAACTTCCCATAATGCTACGTTACTGTTAAACACACTTGAATCAAAGCCTCTTAAAAATTTTACTAAAGTTAATACAGGCTGCAAAATATCTTTCGAAAAATAAACAGCTTTATCTTTTTGGCTGTTCAAATAAGAAGTAATGTTTACAGGGAAGTAGACTAAATTATTTTTCAAATTATCCATGCTGATATTTAACAAATCGAAAGTATAAAGTTTTTGAAACTTCATTTCATTTTCAATTTCATCAACAACCTGAAGACATCTTCTTACTTCTACATTTTTAATCAAACTAAACGATTCTTCATCAAAATCCGCCAAAAACGTCAACACATTCATAAGAAATGCATTGCTTTCTTTCATATTAACTGCAATATGCTTTGCGATAAATTCATTTTGTTGATTAGTTAAAATATTTTGAGCAGAAGTGATTTTATATTTCACAACATTTTTCAAGTTTAATTTAGCAATCTTAACAATCATGTTCTGAATATAACGTGGATATTGTGTAATTTTAGATTTCATAAAATCAGAATATTCTTTAATAGTTTTATCTAAATCTGATAAAATATCTGTATTCCAAGTTAAAGTTTGACCATATTCAATTTCTTTGATTTTCTTTTCTTCATAATATTGCATGAAAGATTGAGTCATGATCGAATTCAACATTCCTTGCATTTCAATTAAAGTGTCTGTAATTTTTAAGTGATTATTTAAGCTAATGTAAAATACAGACCCTACCATTGCAACTTTTACATTTGAAATAGCAACTTTTAATACTTGAAATTTTTCATTTGCTTCGTTTGCAAATTTTTTACAAAATTCTTGTCCGTAAATTTTGCTTAACTTGTTAAATAAATTTGTTAATAAAGAATTATTTAAATTATTTTGTTGTATCCAATTAAATTCAGAACTGTTACCAAAAGTTATAATATTTGCAATTTGTTTTTGCAGCATTACTAAATCTGTCATGTTAAAATTTGAATCTGATTTTTCTAATTTAATAAAAGTTCTGTCTAAACTATCAAATCTTTCAAGAAAATTATTAATAATAAAAGCTTGTTGATTAAAATCTGCAAACAAACCTTGTAATTTATTTTTTACTTTAACTTTATCAATGCTTAGTTTTTCTGTAACAAACAAATTTGTTTTTAATTTTTTTCTAAACATTGTGGTTTTATCGTAAAATTTCTTTGGAATTTCTATATCAAAAAGCTTACTGATTAAAAAAGTTAGGCTATCAAAATTGCTATCTTCCAAAATTTCATTTAACTTACTTTCGATTGTGTAGCAAAAATATAATTCATTTACAAAAACGTTTAAATTTTTAAAACTATTGTGTTCAAAAATATTTTTTAAATCTGATTGAGTATCATTATATAAAGATTCAAAGTCACCTAATTTTTTATATTTTTGTTCAAGTTTGATGATAATTGCTTTCAAAATAATTTTATCGTTTGCAGAATCTAATAATTCTATTATTTTATCTTGAATACCAGAAAACCAAGAAATAGGAGTTAGAAAAAACCAATAATCATATTCTGAAACAGACATAATTCCTTCAAGTATAGTTTTTGTATTTTGCAAAAAATCTGATTCATTGCCTTGATTTTTTTTATTTAAAATTTTTGTAATCGAAAACAGATGATGATTTATATCCTTTTTATAATTTGATAAATAATTGTAAGTACTGTAAAAATAAGCTCCTGAAAATAAAGTAAAAATAACAGAATAAATTTTTAAATGCTTTTTTAACTTTAAATCTTCTTTGGTTTCTTTCAAAATATGTTTTGCTATGTTTCTTTCAAGTAAAATCTTTTTATCTAACAAATCATTTATGAAAACATGCTTTCCGTTTAAAGAGCCTGTAAAATATACTCCTCTTAAAAATCCTATAGTATTAAAATTATTGCGTTCGAAAATGTTTTTTATATATTTTTCTATTTTATCTTTCGCTTCTTCAAAATGATTGAAAAATTTGAAAATTTCGAAATTATTTTCTTTGTTATTGGTTATTAAAATTTGAGATTTGATTTTTTCTATCTTGGAAAACATAAAATTAAACATTTCATCAAGCCAAGAAGCAGAGAAAGTTTGAGACAAAGAATAATTGTTAGACCATCCAAAAATATCGTTCAAAAATTTTTCAGGAACTCCTTTAACAACTTCTGGAAATCCTGAAAAAGATTCTAAACCTTCAAAAACAATATAAATTGGCAAAATTAAATTTGAGTTTTTTTGTATAGTAACTAGTTTTTCATATATTAAATCAATGTTGACTTCTTGTGATAAATCAATCGATAAAATTATTCCATCCAACGGTTTATAAAAACGAACTTTCAATAAATCTGATAAAATAGATTGTATATTAGCTTTTTCAATATCAAAATTCAACAAAATGCTATCTTTAAAATAATAAAATTGCAAATGTGAATATTTTTTTTTACATTCGTTAATTTTATCAATATCAGCAACAAAATTCGAATTAATAGCAAAATACCACGGCAAAGAATATTCGTAGTTTTTTTTACCATTATTCAAATAATTCAAATAATTCAAAGCATCTTTAAAAGATCCGTCTATTTTTTTTTCAACAGTTATTTGTTTTATAAAAGTTTTTATGTTAATCAACAAATTATTTTTTTTAATTTTATAAGGATTTCCTCTTAATTTAAAAAAAATATACATTATGCCAAAAAAGCATGAGGTAGTTAATATTGCGCTATAATACATTTTTATTTTCCTTGTAAAGATTTAAAATTTTTGAAGTTTCGTAAGTTGAACCAAGCCATAAAAAACTATTAATAATTAAATAACTTGAAAAACTTACAATAATAATATTTTTCCAATTATAAATAGATTCTTTTCTTAAATTAGAATAATCGAAAACTATACTTTCGTAAGCTTCTTTAAACAGCGGCTCGTTACCTTTTTTTAAAGAAGGATTTTCATCAAAAGCAATTTGATAAAGTTTGTTTTTTAATAAAAATATATTTTCTTGATCGGAGTATCGTAATTTACCTATAAAACCTAAATTTAAAGCATTTAAATAAATTTGTGCAATTTCTTTATTATGGTTCATGCCAGTTGTGAAATTCACGATTTTATCAACTAATTTTGTACCCGCATAATTTGTTTTAAATAATTTTTGTTCTATTAAGCTATTTCGCCAAAAGCTTTTTCCAAACCAATCAAAAGATAAAAACATTTCATCAGACAAAGCTGCGATTACGTAAATTACTTCCTGAAATTCTAAAGAAGCTAAATATCCATATTCTTGCGCAATTTTTGCATCTTCCTGTTTAATGAAAAAAATTAAATCGCTTTGAATTTCAAATGCTAAGGAAATTTTAGCCTCTTCATCCAAATGAGAATATAAATTATTTTTAATTTTATCAATTTGATTACTTAGTTTGGAATAATAATCATTAAAAGATTTTAATAAGACTGATTTTTTGTATTCCATATTAAATAAATAATATATAAATAGTTAATTTTTATACCATTAATTTGTCTATTTGAAAATGCGCTTGAAGGGAATTGAACCCCTGACCCCAAGATTAGGAATCTTGTGCTCTATCCTGCTGAGCTACAAACGCAACTTTAAAAAGATATCATTTTTTAAGAAAAAACAACAGAGGAATTATGTTAGATCCAATCAAATATATCATTTTGATTGATTGTTGAATTTTTACAATTGTGATGTTTGCGTTTTTTTGAAGATTGTTTTCTTGGGTAAAAACTATTAGTTTTATAATAAATTTTTGAATTTTTATTTGAAAATTTTATTTTATTTTTTTTAAAAGTTGGATTTTTTTTATTTGCAGAGCAAAAAAGCAACAAATCATCATGATCATGATTTTGAGAGTCCCTTTTTAAATCTAATCTTTCAAGTTTTTTAAAATTTTTTTTAGATAAATATAAAACAATAAAAATGCTTTTAATAAGTACCATTCCAAATATTATAGCAGCTTTCATAAGCCTTAAATCAGGTGACGATGTATTGAATTTAATAACTGAACTTTCATCATTTCTAGTTATATTCAATTCATTATTATTCATAGAGTTTAAATTAAATGTTGTAAATATAATGATTAAAAATAAAATCATGATTGTTTTATTCAACCATAAAATATATGACTAAAAAATTAATAAAATTTATAAAGAAATATTTTTTTCTATATATTCAGAAAAAGGACGGCTTAATACAACAAAACGATTATTTAAAAAATCTTCGTTTGCTATTGAAACTTTTTTTGCAAAAATTGTGAACAAACCTAAAAATAGTATAAATTTCAAACTTCCTAAAACACTTCCTAATATAATATTCGATAAATTAAATTTTTTATATTTAAATGATAAAAATAATCCTTTTAAATAAATGAAAGAAGATAATGTGAAACCAATAACTGCTGTGTTTAAATTATTCTTGTAAATTAAAAAAAAGCATAAAAGAGCTAAGATTGCAAAAATTAAAGAATAAAGTTCGCTTTTCCATCCTTTCATGGCTCCTTTGATAACTGCTGATAAAAATCCAAATGTTAAAAAATATTCCAACATCATATCATTAACATTCCGCCATTAATTTCTAAGGTATGCCCTGTAATATAACCTGCCTTAGCTAAAAATTTCACAGCACAGGCAACTTCGCTAGGCAATCCCATTCTTTTTAATGGAATTGTTTCTATAATTTTTGCATGATCTAAATTTTTTGTCATATTAGTTTCGATAAATCCAGGAGCAACAACATTAACAGTGCATTTTGAAGCGAATTCTTTCGCTAATGTTTTTGCCATAGCCTCCAGACCTCCCTTGCTTGCACTGTAAGCCACTTGTCCTATATTGCCCAATCTTGCAATAACAGAAGAAATTAAAACAATAGACGAATTTTTATTCATTTTTCTGTAACCATTTTTTAAAATTTTAAACACAGACGTTAAATTAACTTGCAAAGTTAAATCCCAAGCTTCATCTGATAATTTCAAGCTTAATCCATCTGATGTAATACCACTTGCTACAATTATACAGTCTATTTTTTCAAAAACAGCAGCAGCATGTTCAATTAAATCAGCTTCTTGGTTGTTAGTATGATTGAAGACAAAAGTCTTGATTTCAGGATAATCATTTGATAACAATTCCAAAGATTCTTTTTTAGTTCCTGTAGCAATAATATTATAATCAGCATACATTTCATGCAATATTGCGTTACCTATTCCGCCAGTTGCTCCCACAAGTAATAAATTTTTCTTCATAATATATATAATATTAAAATTACCAAAAAAAGACTATCAAATAAAAAGATAATTAATTTTTTAATTACAAAATGATTTTTTATGATCTCATATTTTCATCAAATTATTAATTATTCGAACTGATATAAAAATTATTTTACATTTTAAATTTCACTGTAATGAAATGCATCGTAACCATCTTTTTTTGCCATATTGCATAAAACTGCAGAGGGTCCAATTTCGCAAATTTTAAGATTTTTGTTATCTAATGAAGCATATTTCAAAGATTCCTCCCATCTAACGCAGGATTTTATATGCAACTTTATTTCAAGATTCCAATCTATGTTGCTTTTAGCAAAAACATTACTTATGACTGGAATCGCAGGATCATGAAAATTAAAAGAATCAACAATAGCTTCTAATGCTTCAGCAGCTTCGTTCATATAAGGAGTATGAAATGGCCCAGAAGTTGCTAAGATAATACTTTTTTTTGAAAATAATTTTGCAACTTCAAAAGCTTTTTGAATTGCTTCAGAGGTTCCGCTTAAAATAATCTGATTTGATGAATTCATATTTGCAACATAGCAAATATCACTTTTATCAGAAGTTAAGTTTGCGATTAAAACTGCTTCTTGTAATGTTGACCCTAGTAAAGCCAACATTGATCCTTGAACTTCAGACATTAATTTCGAACGTGAAATAATAAACCTCAAACAATCTTCAAAAGATAAAATGCCTGACAAGGCTATTGCAACGTATTGACCTAAGGAATGACCTGCTAAAAAATTTGGATTATTATCTAGTAAAAATTTTTTTCCCAAAAAATATTCAACTGCAAATAAAGAAAGTTGAGCATTTTCAGTTTTTTTCAATTCTTCTAATCCAGCTTCTTTTAAAAGATATTTAACGTCACGATTTGTAATATTTTCAATTTCATTAAGATACGAATCAAAATCATCGTATTTTTCGCACAATTGATACATATTGGCCTTCTGAGAAGCTTGCCCTGTGAAAACAACTAACATAATTTTAATTTATCATCCATCGATCATACAGTAAATATAAAGCATATCTTTTGAAATCCAATTTCCTAGATATAAAATAATAAATTTACAGCCTGCAAGAATTTTATCTAATGGTTTTTTTAACTTCAAAGAACTTCAAGACAAGCTTTAACAATATCGTTCACAGAAGGCAAGGCCATGTCTTCTAAATTTTTCGCATAAGGCAAAGGAGTATCTTTTGCAGTTACTCTAACTGGTGCAGAATCCAAATCATCAAAGCAATGTTCAATAATTTGAGTGATAATTTCAGAACAAATTCCTGCAAAAGGCCAGCTTTCTTCAACAACAACAACTTTGTGTGTTTTTTTAACGGATTTTTTAATAGTTTCAATATCCAAAGGTCTTAATGAAAGCAAATCAATCAATTCGCAGCTAATTCCAGCTCCAGATAAAGTTTCTATAGCTTTTTCACAAAAATCCAACATTCTTGAAAAACTGATAATTGTTATATCAGTTCCTTCCTGCAAAATTTGCGCTTTTCCAATTTCCATAACAAAATTTTCATCTTCAACTTCGCCTTTTTTGCCATAGATTAATTCATTTTCTAAAAATGCTACTGGATTATTATCTCTGATTGCCGCCTTTAATAATGCTTTGGAAGATTTTGCATCTCTAGGTGCAATTACTTTAATTCCAGGACAATGAGCCAGCCAAGATGCAAAACATTGAGAATGCTGAGCGGCTACTCTTGCTGCTGCTCCGTTTGGGCCTCTAAATACTATAGGACAATTAATTTGACCACCCGACATATATAAAGTTTTTGCTGCAGAATTAATTATATGATCCAAAGCCTGCATTCCAAAGTTCCATGTCATAAACTCTACTATTGGTCTTAATCCTAAAAATGCTGCTCCTGTGGCAATGCCTGCAAAACCATATTCAGAAATTGGAGTATCAATAACTCTTTCTGGTCCAAATTCTGACATTAATCCTTTTGTCACTTTGTAAGCTCCTTCATACAACCCAACATCTTCGCCCATTACAAAAACCTTGGAATTTCTGCGCATTTCTTCGGCCATAGCTTCTTTTAAAGCTTCTCTTAAAGTTAAAGTTTTCAAAACTGTTTCCATACTGTATGTTATTAAATTTATTAAAATTAAAAAAGCTTTGTATGTTAACAAAATTAATGAATATTATATTTATTTATCAGAGGATGAATATTATTTTTTTTTGTTTAATGGCTTTGATTTTCTTTATGTGCTTTTTAATATTTCAGAACGTCTTATAATTTTTTTATCAAATACATAAAATGCTGACCTGAAAAGTATGGCAATCAGCGGACTTTTTTGCAAAAATAGCATCAAAATTCGGTTGATGACCAAGTTAAGAAGATATAATCAATAATTCATATTTGTCAACTTATGAACAAAATTTACATCTACAAAATTCAAAGAAACTTCAATACATTTAGTATTTGCATTTTCAGCAATCGATTTAACTGCACAATAATAAAGCTCTTTCATAATTTTTTTCTTCTAAAGATTGTCTAGCTGCAAAAAAGTATGCAAAATCTTTTTTTTGTTATTTTTCTATACGCCTTAATTCAGCGGCTTTTTTTTGTAAACCTATCACACTTTTGACTTTCAAGATTCATTTCAATCAAAATCTGGATTTGTCGCCAATAATTGAAAATTTAAAAGCAACTCAATTATTGTCAATATTAGTTTTGTTCATATTGATAAATTATCAATTTTTTTTCAAATTTTAAAATATACATACATCGCAAATTTTTTCTTTTATAACAAAAAATTGCATATAGATTAGAATTTTTTCATAACAACTCTTCTTAGTATTCCTAATAATTCAAAAAGTTATTTATAATTTTTTTTGCAAAGCAGTTTTTAAAAAATTGTTGGTTCAAGCTGAGTTTTAGTTTATTATAAAACAAAATATATAAAGCATGTTTAAATCTTCATTCATAAAAAAAAAACAACTGCATTTAAAAAAAATTTGCATCATGAAATTTATTGAACTTATTTGTTTAAGGTTGTGTTAATAATTTCAGAATTATGATTTGATACCATTCGATAGTTGAAAATTTTTAAATATTTTTAAAACGGAAAGAAAGAGATTCGAACTCTTGATACGCAAAAAACGTATAACAGTTTTCGAGACTGCCCCATTCAACCACTCTGGCATCTTTCCATCTTAAAAAGATACACTAAATAATTAATTTAATCAAACGTAAAAAATTTTAAATTCTATAAGGCTCAGTTTAGCACCTTCCAAAACTTGTTTTACTTTTAAAGAACTATCCATCACATAATTTTGATTCAAAAGTTCTTCTAAATTTTCAGGCTTAAAAGCTGCAATATGCATTCCTAATTCTTTTGCAAAATCATTTTCGTATTGTTTATCAAAAGATATTAAAACTCCTATTTTAGCTATATTATCATATTTATCGTTTAATTTATTATGAGAATATAAAAATACATGCTTATCTTTTTTGCTTGTTTTGAAAAAATCTTTCAGAGTAATATTTTCTCCGATTACAGAAACTAAAGCAGCTATTCTTGCATCGAATTTTTCATTGTGAATAACAGTATCATTCATTTCATTTTCTTCAGATGATAAAAAATTAGAAAGTTCTTTATTAGCAAAATCACAAAAAGCATCACTTTTAGAAACAAAATCAGTTTCTGAACTTAAAAACAGCATTCCAGCTTGCTCATCATTTTCCAAAATAACAATTGCACCTTCATTAGTTTCCATATCTGATCTTTTTAAAGCTTTTGAAAGTCCTTTTTCTTTAAGAATTTTCATAGCTAAATCCATATCTCCAGCAGATTCTTCCAAAGCTTTTTTGCAATCCATAAAACCAGCTTGAGTTCTGTTTCTTAAATCTTTTATGCTCATTTAATTATTCCTTGTTTAATTTTCTTTTGAAGAAGATTCTATATTTTCTGAAGATTCTTTTTTAACTTCTTCAGCAGCTTCCTTTTTGGCTTCTTCTTTAGCTTCTTTTTTCTTTTGATTTGATTCTTGCTCTTCTTTCAAATCTAACAAAGCTTGATTAATCGCTTCTTGACATCTTGCTAAGAAGAAATCTATCACTTTCACTCCTTCATCATTGCCAGGAACGATGTATTTTATCATAGAAGGCTCTGGAGTATCCGTATCAGCCAAAGCAATTACTGGAATATTGTGAAGTCTTGCTTCTTTCACAGCTATGTCTTCTCTTTTTGGATCAACAACAACCAACATATTTGGATTTCCGTGCAAATTTCTTATACCCTGCAATAAACCGAGCAATTTATCTTTTTTCTTTGAAAAATCTAATCTTTCTTTTTTAGTAAATTTATTAATATATCCTGATTCTTCATTTTTTTCCATTTTTGTCAATTTATTCAAAGGAAGTTGTATAGTTGAAAAATTGTTTGTAATCGTTCCACCCAACCATCTTTTGTTTACATAAAATTGATGACATTCTGATGCTGTTTTTGCAATTTGATCTTTTGCTTGATGCTTAGTTCCAACAAACAAAACTTTTCCACCTTTGCGAACGCAATCATAAATCGCATTTAAAGCTTTTTCAAATAAAGGAACAGTTTTTGAAAGATCTATAATCGATATACCCCATTTTTCACAAAAAATAAACTCGTTCATTTTTGGATTTGAACGCCATTTTCTGTGTCCGTAATGAAACCCTAGCTCAAATAATTCTTTAATTTCAAACACTCTTCATATCTCCTAGTTTAAAAGTTCTTAAATCAAATATATCAAATTATTTTATAAAAAAATAGTAATTATGTTTTTGATAATTAAAATAATATATAATTACGAAATGTTTTTTAGTTTTTTTAAAAATTATGGCCTGAAAAAATTTTTGTCCAATCATTATTTGCCTGTTTGTGAAATTGATCATAACAACTTAATTATATGGAAAAATAATAAATTTAAAAAAATTTTCGATATTAATGAAAATAATCAAATGCATTCATTTTCATTTAAAGTAAAATTAATAGGCAGCGTGAATTTTACAGAATTCAAATCAATTCAATATAAAATTATTAAAGAAAAAATTGGAAAGTCATGTTTTGTAATTTTGCATCCAATTTCACTTGATTCTGTTTCTATTTGGAAAGATTTGCCTTTTGCTATTGCATTATGCGACACAAATTATAACATACTCGATATTAACGAAACTTTTAAATCTGTAATGAAAATTGAATCTGGTAATATTAAATCTTTCACAAACAATTTCGATGAAAATAAAGCGAAAAAAGGCCAAGAAGTTTTGTGGCAATCAGCTTACGGCGTAATTCCTATGTTAACTTGGATTAAAAATTTTGAAGATAAAAAGTTGTTAATTTTTGAAAGCAGATTGGAATTAATAAAATTAAAAAACCAAGCTCAAGAAGCTCAGCATTTACAAGTGCTTGGTAAGCTAGCTTCCGGAATAATACACGATTTCAACAATCTTTTAACCGCAATTAACGGATTTTCAGAACTCTTAGAATTCAATATAGGATCGAATGAAATTTTGAAAGAAATTCAAAGAAATACAAATCAAGCCGCAAATTTGGCAAAAGAACTTTTGAATTTTGTTAAAGAAAAACCTGCTGAAAAAAAAACTACAGATTTAAATGAATTTTTAAATGCCAGAAAATTTATGTTGCAAAAAATTATGGGTGAAAAAATAAAAGTTGAAATAATTTCAAATGAAAAAGGCAGCATAGATATTTCAGAAACGCAATTAGAACAAATCGTATTAAATATGGCTATGAATAGCAAAGATGCTATGTTAAACGGAGGCACTTTTTTAATTAAAGTAAAAAAAATGCAACTTAAATCTCCGACGGCTATAAATAAATTCACGTTGCTAGATCAAGGACAATATTTTGAAATCGAAATCGCTGATACAGGAGAAGGCATTTCAAAAGACCATATTCATAAAATATTTTCTCCATTTTTTTCAACAAAAATCAAAGGAACTGGTTTGGGGCTTTCTTCATGCATGCGAATTATTCAACATGCAAATGGCACGATAACCTTAAAAACTTCGTCAAGCGGTACTACTTTTTTAATTTATCTGCCAATTTCAGTAAATAATGTTATAAAGCAAGTCCAATTGGAATCAGAAAATTTAAAAACACCTTTAAATCCAAAAAGATTACTTTTAGTTGAAGATGAAGAAGTTATCAGAAACTTAGCCGCAAAAGCTTTGCAACACGAAGGATATATAATTGAAACCTCAGATAATGGATTAGATGCCTTAGAAATAATTAAAAAAGGTGAAATAGACGGGTTGATTACAGATGGAATTTTGCCTGGCTTAGATGGTATAATTCTTGCTAAAAAAGTAAAAGAAATTTTTCCAAAAATGAAAATATTAATTGTTTCAGGATATAGCGTGGAAGATTTAACAAAATCTTTACCAGAAAATGTATTTTATCTTCCAAAACCATTTACACTTAAATTATTAAAAGAAAAAGTGAATTCAATTTTTTTGTAAAACTGATTTTTTTTATTTTATTAATCCAATCAATCATCAATTTGTTATTGTATTTTAATTTAAATTTATATGAAATTCAAAAAACAAAATCAAAATCAGAACTCATGCATAAGTTGTTTTGTTATAAAAAATACTCAGCATGATTTTAATCGTATAGAGTTGTTCGAATCAATTAGCAAATCAAGATTAATGTAATTTCTTATAAATCGTTTGCTATATTTTCAAAAACTTTCATAACAAACAAGAAAAAATAATTTCATTTATTTAAAGCGCGCTTAAGTTTAGCAAAATCATCGCCAGCGTGGTAAGAAGATCTTGTTAATGCAGATGCTGAAACCATAAAAAACCCTTTTGCTTTCGCTTGAGTTTCATAAAATTTAAATTTTTCCTCTGAAACGTATTCTTTTACAGGATAATGATTAGGAGTCGGCTGCAAATATTGTCCTATTGTAATAAAATCAACATTTGCAACTCTCATATCATCCATAACTTGTAAAATTTCATCTTCTGTTTCGCCTAATCCAACCATCAACCCTGATTTAGTAAAAATTTCATAATCAGCATTTTTAACATTTTTTAAAAGATCTAAAGAATTAAAATATCTTGCCCCTGGCCTTACTTTTCTATACAAACTTGGCACTGTTTCAAGGTTGTGATTAAAAACGTCTGGCTTAGCTTCGACTATAATTTTCAAAGCACTAGGTTTTCTTAAAAAATCAGGAGTTAAGATTTCAATCGTAGTGTCTGCGTTATATTGTCGAATTTTCGAAACAACTTGTGCAAAATGAAAGGCACCCCCATCTTCCAAATCATCTCTATCTACCGAAGTAATCACAACGTGTTTTAACCCAAGGTGCTTAACAGCTTTCGCAATTTTTTCAGGCTCAGACTGATCCACTTCTTTTGGCTTGCCTGTTTTGATATTGCAAAACGAACAGGCTCTGGTGCAGGTATCACCCAAAATCATAAAAGTCGCATGTTTCTTAGACCAACATTCGCCAATATTAGGACAAGCTGCCTCTTGGCAAACTGTATTTAACCCCCATAAATTTATTAAGTGCTGAAGCTCTTCAAATTGCTGACCCTGAGGAGCCTGCACTCTTGGTTTTTTAAATTCCGTCATTGTGAATTATTATACAATAAAATTTAAAGATTTAAATAAGCCAGAATATAGCATTCCAAAAAATTTGTCTTATCAATAATATATTTTTTATAGTCAAAATCTTCAAAAGAACAAGATGGAACCGGAATATTCAATGGAGCTTGGAAAGCATGCGTATCATTAATTTTCGTATTTTGAAAAAATTTTAAAATTTCATGATGACGACCATTAGTAAAAGATAAATTTATTTTATTAAAAAATGGAATTATCATTTTATGAAAAGTATGTGGAATATATGTGTTATCTTTAAATACATATTGGATTTCTTCTAATTTGATAACAGAAATCAGTTCCAAAAAAATTCTTGCAAATTTTTCAGAAGCAAAATAATGCTTATCAACCAATTGTTCTGTTTTTCGATTTAACGCAGCATTATAAACATCATGGCAATTTTTTCTATTCATAAAATGATTAGTAAATAAATTTTCCACAAATGCATCATCCATCATAAGTTTTGCCTGATTTGAAAAATTATTTTTTTCTTCTTCAGAAAGTATTATTTCTTTTTTACATATCAACCTTACATGCTCCATCAAAGCTGCTATGAATTTCAATCTTTGAAGAGAAAAATCACCTTGCAAAAGCATTGCTGATAAAGCCTTAGGCAGTTCATTATAAAACAATTGCAATATCATATTTTTCCAATCTTCAAACTCAATAGTCTTTGTCATTATTGGTTTTTTCAATGCTATTTCAGTCGCAACTTCATATTCAGCAAAATATTGCATAGGCTTTGTTATACGTACATCATTCAAAAGTTTTCGAAAGATATAAAAATTTTGGAATTTTTCACATAACTTAAGGTTTGATGAACAAAATATATCATAGAAATAAGAACGATTAGATTCTGCAAATTTTTTAATTAATACTCTCAACGTACTAAAAACTCTTTGAGACAAACTTTCAGATTCATATTGAATTTTATTGTTTAACGAATGAAAAACCAACAAATGAGCCAACCAAAATTGATACATCGTACCTTTTTCTTTTTGTGTAATTAACACATACAAAGATTCAAACATACGTTCATCTTCCAAAACCGCTATAATGTTTATTGATTTATACTTTTTTCTATCTTCTAAAAGCTCACTATACTCTTTTAATAATAATTCAATCTCTCTGTTAATTTTATAAAACATAAATTCTTGAAAAGATAAAATCGCTTCATTCAAAGTAAAATAAAAATCAGGTAACAAAGAAAGAAAATGGTTAGCATAATAACTATTTAAATTTGGCTCTATATTATCTAATATAGGAATTATAAAATTATTAGTATGATAATGAAAGCTCTGAATTGTTCTTTCAGGTATTTCGTTTCTACTAGAAAATTTTACATAAATATTGAAAACACAAATTAAGAAAGGATCTATTAAATTGCAAAACTTAATAATTTCAGCAATTTTTTCACGAAACACAGTAGAGTGATCTAAAAACAAAAAACTATGACTATTGAATGCATCTATTAATAATATTTTGCTAAATAATTCAGAATATTTTTGTTTTTTATTATCAGGGAATCTATAAGGTATAAAAAATTCAAGCTTAGAAGAAAGATGTTTATGTAATGCAAAAAAAATTTGCAAAGAAGTTTTAACATTAATATAAATTGTTTTTTGTAACAAGTTGGATAATTCACGAGATATTTTTTCATTCAATTCATCAAAACTTCCTTGCATTTTACTTAAATCATACAATTTTTTAACCGCTGGTAATTCTTTAATTTCATCATAAAATGCAAGAGATGACCCAACATCTAAAGGTAATAAAAAAACTTGATTAAAAAATTTCTCTATTGTCAATTCGTATTTGTTTAAATGAGCTTCATAGGCAGACAAGTCTTTTTTCAAATTTTCAAAATAATTTACTATTTCTGTTGGACTTAAATCACAAGTTATAGTCTTTGATGATGTATCACAATACATTGCTCTGGAGTTGATAATAAATAAAACTGATAATATAAATTTGAAAATCATATTTTTTCATTATACAGTAAAAGTTGTGTTTTGTAAATTTTTTTTATTTAAATAACTTCTTGAAAAAATTAAAAAAACTAAAAAATATTTTTTTAATCCAAGAAAATATAAGAGATAAAAAATTTTTAGAAATTACAGGATTTTGATTAGAATTAGGATTAACATGATCTTTTGAAACAGAATCATCTTCATCAGTTTCAGATGAATCAGCATTATGTACTAAAGTAAAATCATCTTCATCAACTTGAAATGAATCAACATTATCTACTAAAGTAAAATCATCTTCATCAGTTTCAGATGAATCAGCATTATATTTTTTTAATTCTGTAACTAAGGAATCAAAACATTTTTGATAAAGTTGTTTGGATAATTCTTTCTTATCCAAAATGCTCTGATCGTGAAATGTATTTTTTATTTCTTCAAAAAAATCTTGTAAAATTGGCATACATAAAATAGTCAAATCATAAAAATACTTTAAATCTTTTAAAACTATTTCTTCTTCTGGCGAATTATTATCATTTTCATTTTGATTCTCAACGTAATCAAATAGTAGCTTCAATTTTTTATCAAATTCTGTAGCAATTCCTTGAATTGTAAAAATATTAAAAATATCGCGGATAATACCTGGTAAAATTTCATAATCTTTAGATAAATCTTTATGTATAGCAAAATTTTTTCCATTGTAAATATAATCTACGAGCAAAAACAAATTTTTTGCAGGTTTATTTATAGTCAAAAAGCCATAGTGACAATAAATTTCCTCCAAATTGTAAAAAAAATCATTCATATGAATCGACATTGTATTTCTTTTTTGCATATTAATTTCAAAGTTATAACTATTTTGCAATTGTATTATTGTAGCCTCGTCTGGATTGCTTTGAATAATACGACTCATATCTAAAGCTCTGTAAAATTGCTTAATTTCTTTAGCATTTTCAATATATGATTTATTAGAATCTTCAATACGCTGACAAATGCGATCAAATCTTTCGGATAGCTTGAGATAAAAAAGTTAAAAGGAATAAAAAAATAATTTTCATAAAATCACCTTAAATTCGGAAAAAACACAACGTCTCGCAGACTTTCACTGTTTGTTAACAAAGCCACAACTCTGTCTATACCAATTCCCACACCAGCCATAGGAGGCATGCCATATTCCATAGCCAACAAAAAATCATCTTCCATAACCATAGCTTCCTCATCACCAGATTTAGCCAACAAAGCCTGATTTTCCAAAGCTTTTCTTTGCTCGACTGGATTAACAAGCTCTGAATAAGAATTTACAATTTCCAAACCTGCGACTACAACTTGAAATCTGTCTGACCAAATTTCATTTTCTTCATTAACTCGAGCTAATGGACCTAATACTGACGGCTGATTCGTTATAATGCATGGGTTAATTAAATTCGGCCTACAATGTTTTTTATACAAACCATCAATGCAACTTGCCAAGCTTTTATATTCTTTAATATCGATAAATTCAGCAGCGGCTTCATAAAATTTATTTTCATCCTGAAGCAATTCATTTAAATTTAATTTTGTATACTTAAAAACTAAATCATTATAAGAAATAATTTGCCATTCAGATTGAAAATCAATCGTATGATTTAAATATTTCACATTAGATGGATCAATTTCCGCAAACTTAAAAATATTTGCAAAAATTTGCTTCACAAAATTAATTGCATCTTTATAATTCCAATATGCAGCATAAAATTCAAGCATAGTAAATTCTTGCAAGTGTGAAGTGTCTATTCCTTCGTTTCTGAAAGATTTACCAAGTTCAAAAATTTTTTCATATCCACCCGTCATCAATCTTTTTAAATAAGTTTCAGGTGCAATTCTTAAAAACAAAGGCATATCCAAAGCTTTATGATGAGTTTGAAACGGAGTTGCCAAAGCACCTGAAGCCTGTTTTTGCAAAATAGGAGTTTCAACTTCTATAAATTCGTTATCTTCCAAAAATCTTTTTACAGAAGATATAATTTTCGATCGTTTTTTAAATTTTTCTTTTGTTTCTTGGTTAACTAATAAATCTAAATATCTTTGTCTTAATTTTTGTTCTTCATCTTCAAGCCCATGCCATTTTTCAGGCAAAGGATGCAAACATTTTGAAAGCAAGATCAAAGACTCAACGTTTAAAGTTTTTTCGCCTTTATTAGTTGTAAAAATTGAACCTTTCACTCCTATATAATCGCCTAAATCTAAATTTTTTTCGTAAAAATCAAAAAGGTCTTGACCCAAAGTTTCAAACTTAAAAGAAATTTGCAAAGCACCATAAAAATCTTGTAATTTTAAAAATGCTATTTTTCCAATGGTTCTGTGCAACATAATTCTGCCCGCAAGCGCAATTTGATCTCCATCGTTAAAGGAATCTGTTGTTTTATTAGTTTTTTTGAAAGAATCTGGATAATTCAATTGAATTTCAGACCATTTTTCTAATTTTTGTTGCCTAATTTCTTTATAATGCATTTTTGCTCCAAATTTCATCTAATGTATAATACTCTCTTTTTTCTTCTGTAAAAATATGTATAACAAAATTTTCTAAATTTATTATACTCCAGCCATGCTTTTTATCTGAATCTATAGATAAACTATAAACCCCTTTATACTCTTTGCTGATTTTATATAAAAAAGCATCTATATGTCTTTCAGAAGTTGCTGTGCCGATTATTCCAAATTCAATCCAATTAACTGGCTTTTCGTAAAAATATATATCGACAATTTTTTCGTTGTCTATAAAGTTTAAAATTTTGTCTTTAGTAAGCATTATTTAATAATAAAATAATTTATTAAAATAAAACAGACAAACGGTTAATAATATAATTGATCAAGTTAAAACATACTGTTAATATAAGAAAAACGGAAATAATGGAAAATGTATTATTGTTTGGCCCTTCAGAGGTTGTAACTAAAATAAAAACGAATCACCCTGGCCAAATGATTGGGGAATCTTATAAAGCTCGTAAGTTTTTAAACAGGTCTTGCTCAGGTGGCAGCTTGCTTGGAATAGGCAGAATTTTAAATCATTTAAAATGCAACAATACAATTTACACATATCTTGGCAGCGATGAATATGCGAATCAAATTTTAAGAGAAGCTTTAAAAGATAATTTAAATATAATTGTGCAAAAAATTCCTAACACCGAAACTATTCAAACTTTTGAAATTTTTGATAGCTACAATTACACAAAATATTCAACAAGTATTTCAAATGAATTTTTGAACCTATGGATTTTCAGAATTCCAGAAAATTTTTATAAAAAAACAATTTATATAGATCCGAAAGTTCCTATACAAATTCAAGAAAAAATTATCAACAATGCAAGAAAATGCAACTTCATATTAAGAAAGCCCTTTGAAAATAATTATAATCTTTTCGACAATTTAGAAAAAAAAGATTTTTTCATCGTGCTTAACGAATGGGAAGCTTTTACTTTGTGTAGCGAAAAAAAATTCAATTACTTCGATCCCAAAGTTTTATTAAAATCTGGCTTTTTAAAAAACAACAATGTGATCATAGATTCTAAAGAAGTTTTATATGCTTCCGACACCGAAGGAATTGTTTATTATCTTGATTATAGTAAATTAGAAAAAAAGAAAGATGTTATAACAGATCATTTTATATCAGGTTTTATTTCTGGAATATCTGCCAATAATGATCTTTGTAATAGCGCTACTCTTGGATTGTTAAGTTCTATTAATAACAGCAAAAACAGACAATACGATAAAAAAAGCTTAATAAACGAATTAAAAAATTTTAATTGGAAGATTGCTTAATTAATTTTTGAAAGTTTTTCATAGTTAAAGATTTTATTTTTAAAAACTGACTCAATAATATACTTTTTTTATAAATTTTCCCAAAAAATTTCGGATAAAGTAGGATGAGGCATAACACATTTTTTTAAATCTTGTTTCAAAACTTCTAAACTTAATCCTAAAGAAAAAAATCCTATTAATTCTGTCACATCTTTGCCAACCATGCCAGCGTATATTAATTCTTGGTTTTTTTTATCAAAAACCAATTTTACAAAACCAGAAGATTCTTTTAACGCTACGGCTTTACCATTCGCATAAAAATGACTTATTGAAATTTCAACGTTTGATTCATCGTATTGAAAATTTCCAACACATGCTATCTGAGGATTAGTATAAATACACATTGGAATATTTTGATTTTTATTAGGCGAAATTCCACAAATATAATCAACAAATGCAATAGCTTCGTAGGTTGCTTTATGAGCTAGCCAAGGACCTTTCACGCAATCTCCAACAGCAAAAAGATTTTTAGTTTTAGTTTCAAAATTTAAATCAGTTTTGATATAATTATTTTCAATTTCTATAAATTTTTCAAATCCTTCAAAAAAAGGCTGAATGCCAGCTGCCACAATCACTCTGTCAAAATATTCTTTTGTTATTTCTTGATTTTTTTCATATTCAATTTCAACTTTATCATCCACTTCTTTAACAGAAACAACCTTAACGTTTGTATTAAATTTTACGCTGTTTAAATTTTTTTTCAAAACTTTTGTAAGATCAGGATCAATACCATTTAAAATTTCAGGAAAGTATTCAAAAACCGAAACTTCGGATTCAAGATTGCTGTAAAAATTTGCAAATTCAACTCCTATAACACCTCCACCGATGATTCCAATCTTAGAAGGCAAATAATTTGAAGACAAAGCGGTTTTTGCATTCCATATTTTTGAACTATATTTAACAAAAGGCAAAATTTTTGGCACAGATCCGGTTGCCAACAAAACATATTTTGCATGCATAAAAAGTTCACCATTAACTTCAACAAGAAATTTTTCATGCGTTTTTTTTATAATCGATGCTTTTCCAAAAAAAATTTGTATTTTATGTTTTTTAAGCAAAAAATCAATACCTGAAGTTAAACTATGGACAGTTTTTTTACATTCCAACATCATTTTTTCAAAATCGAAAGAATAATTTTCAACATTAATCCCAAAATCAGCAATTTTTTTTAAGCTTTTATATTTTTCAGAGGCATTTAATAAAAATTTAGTTGGAATACAACCTGAATTCAAACAAACTCCTCCTAATTTATCTTTTTCAATCAATGCAACTTTCAAACCTTTTTCTGCGGCCGCTATTGCTGCTGGATAACCTCCTGGGCCTGCTCCTATTACAATTAAATCAAAATCTTCCATGAAACTACTCTTTTATAAAAGTTATATTCAAAAAAACAATAATTTTCAAGCAAGCTGAAAAATTCATTCATTTTTCAATATATCAATTGCTTTTTCAATTTCATAAAGTCCATAGATAACAAAAAGATAATTTGCTAAATTCAACCTATTCATTTTATCAATTGTTTTATTTTTTAAAAAATTTTCTTCTAATTGCAAGTTTTTATTTTCTTCTTGATGATTTAATAAATTTAAATAATTTGTTGGAAGCTCCTTCATTAAATCACAAGCTTGCTTTCCATAAAATATTGCTTGATGAAATGCTTCGCAAGCATTAATTAATTCTTGACATTCGAATTCTGTTAATACTTTTTTGATTTTTTCTAAAATATTTTGATATTGATTTTGAACTTGATTTTGAAGTGAATAATAAAAAACTTTAAAACAAGATAAAAACAAAAATGAAAACAAATCATTTTTTCTTAAATTAATTTTTTCATCTTTTTTTTGCTTAACTTTTATCAATGCAAAAATAATTGCAATATCGGAAGATGGTTTTCTTTCAAAACTTGGAATAAACAACATCAAATCTTTTAAATATAATTCTTTATCATTTGTGTTTGCAATTTTTAATTCTTGACAATCTGTGATAATATCTTTCAATTCATTAAAACAAGCATTTAAACTTCCTGATAATAAAAAAAATCCAACAAACCACACTGATGGATGATATTTACAAATAATTAATTTTTATTTAATCATTTTTTTTCCATTCAAAAGGCCAAATTCATAATTTGAAATTTGTATAGTCTTACCATTTTGATCTTTCATTTCCCATTTTCCATGTTTTAAATCATTTTTATAAAAACCTACTTCAAATATTAAGCTATTATTATAAGTTACAGAAATTCCTTCTTTTTTTCCATTTAAATAAGTATCTCTTTGCTGAATCAATCCATTCATATCAAACATCAAAAATTGCCCATTTAAATTTTCATCTTTATACCAACATATTGCTTGCAACATTCCAGTTTTTTGAAAAAAATAAGCAATACCATTTTTCATATTATTTAAATATTGTATTTTCATTTTCAAAACACCTTCGTCAAAAGATTCAAACCAACCTGTTAAAATATCATTTTCAAAAAATTTTCTTTCGATCAAAACACCTTTATCAAAAATCAAACATTCTCCATTTTTTTTTCCATTGTGATAAAAAACTTTTTCTTTTAAAAATTGATCTTCATATTTCAAATTTTCACCATTGATAATTTTCGCTTCAGACATTTTTTAATTATATTAGAAATAATAATGAAGTTGTAGTATCCATTTTAAAATGCAAGCTTTGTAAAAATTCATGAAAATAATGATTGAAAGTTCTTAAATCACAATGTTGATAATCATATTTTACATAATACGCATCACAAAAATTATTTAAAATAGAAATTATCTTCTTAGATAACTCTGCATTGTCAGAAGTCTGATGATCAATATTATTATAAAGATTTAAAATCTTTATTTTTGCTATTTCAGCCAACTCATCCTCACCAACAAATCCTGATTCCGTAACTGGATAATTTGATTCAATATCAGTGTCATCAATTTCATTATTTTCTGTTTTATTAAATAAAAACAAAGTTTTTAATATTAAAAAAAACTTTTTTAAAAATAAAATAAATTTTTGAAAAAAATTATTATTTTCTATAGTTTGCATATCGTCTTCTATATTTTGCCAATTAACAGGTTTATAACATAATGTATCAACTTCAGAATCTAAATCATTTGCATGTTTCTTAAAACATGCCGTAGAAACTGTTGAACTTGAAGAAATACTTTGTTGTCTTGTATTTTTATTCAACTCTCGCATTTGCTCATAAGTCACAGAAAACAGACTCTTTGACAGTAAAAAAAATATGAAAAAATTTATCACTATCAATATAGTACAACATTTTTAAAATAAATTAAAGATTTGTTAACTGTTTTTAATTTATAATTTTAAATTTTTGTAAAATTATTTAATAAACTTAAAGAAAATAAATTAGCCATATTTATTACAAAACAACTGAAAGCATGCAACTGAAATCCTGAATTTTGTTTTTGTGCAAAAAATTTTTTGAAATTAAAATATTTATTAAATATTGCAAACTATCAAAAAATTAATTTGCAAGTTAAATATGTTTTTAAACTGTTATTTTTGCACCATAAGACCATGCTGACTTGAAGCTATTGGGCTAATCATTCCACCCCATACACACATTATTTTATCAGATTCTGTCAAAATTGGGACAGAACCGGATAAAGAACTCATTGTTTGAGATATCCATGGAGTCATAGTTAATGGAATACAAGGCGCTTGAGTAACCGATCCTAAACTAGATGCAATAATAGCTACTACCTGAGGATTAGCAGGACTTTTGCACATACCAAATGTGGCAATATTCATCACAGGAGTATTGTTTACCATAGTCGCAACAGGCATCATACTTGCAAAAACTCTATTGCTAGGCAGAATATTTAAAGGGCTAGGAATTAATCCCATTTCACATTTCAACATTGTACCCGTAGCTAATGCAAAGCCGGACATTATTCAAGATCCTTTAACAGTGTTTGAGTTATAGCAAGATTCTTTAACAGTGTTTGAGTTATATCAAAAATGGCTTGAAGAGATTGTTCTGGGCTCCAAGCTGTACCAGCATCTTCCTTCTTTTGCTTCAATTCTGCATACATCCATAAACTTACTGATTTTAATAAATCTTGTTGAGTTCTTGCTTTATCATTTTTACCTTCAAATCTCTTTTGTATTATGTCAGAAACAGATTGGACTTTACGCTTATCTTGATCTGAAGGAGTATTGTCACGAGGTGTGAATTTTTTTATACATTCAAAAATTTCTTTATCAGGTTCTTGTGGTATGTTAAAGTAGCTTTTTATCATGCAAATTTCATCTTCAAATGTAAGTTTTATATATTTTTCCTTGAAAAACATTGTCAATATTAATTTCCTATTATTTTCTTGATCATCCCTTATGGCGCTAATGGGCTCAATTTCAAGTTGTTGAAAAATATATTTACAAAATTCTTGATCATAAAATTCATTTAATAATTTTTCACAATTTTCAAAAGCTTCTTTATCTTTAATTTGTACTTCTGTCAGCTCTGCCATACATTGTTTTATATCTATAACTTTTGAAGCAGGATCATGTAAATATAAATATTCAGGCTTACCTTTTTCATTATAAGATAAAACAAAATTATTAATTAACTTAAACCAAGGACGCAAATTTTTTAATATCTTGCTTTGATCTGCAGAAGGAACATTAGTTAAAAAATGCAAAAATTTTTGTAATATTGTACGTGGTGGTAAATTTTTTATTTGATCGACTATCGATTCTAAAAAATTTTTATCGTTTTTGAACACATCAAATGCACGAGTCTTGACACCCTTTAAAATTATCTCCCAATTTAACTCATGAGTCAAATATTGTTTTATAGCTACTTTATTCATTGTTTGAGAGAAAGAGTCAGAACATTTAAGATCATAGTAATCCGACTTGATGCTAAAAGCACCAATTTCTGGATCAAAAAAACTTCCTAGAAATTTATCAGAAGAAAATATTTGATAACCATTGACAATTGCAGATAAGAAAGCCGAAGGAGATGCAAATTTATTTTCTTCACCTGTGCTTTTAGAATAATTTCTGCTTAGCAAAATATCGCCTGAAGTAATAAATTTCAAAATATTATGAAATTTGTTTGTTTTCAAAAATGCACAAAGATTTTCTATAACATTGAAGGCTGCTTGTCTATTTCCTTCTTCCTGTTTTATAACATTCAAGGGTTCTGCAATTTTTGGATCTTCCTGATTATCATTGCCCGACAAATCTTTAGCTGATGAAAGATCTCCTGATTCGTTATTTTTATTTTGCGCTGAATGAGTGTCGTTGCGCTGCATCATCTGATCTTCATCATCGAAATATTCATAATCTAAATCTTCATCCTCCAGAGCTTCATCCTGCAGATCTTCATAAGGCAAGGCTATTGCAAAAACATAACAAAACAAATGAATTAATTTTGCCAAACAATAACAAAGAACAGAATTAGTTTTATCCCAATTTTGATTCTTTTTAAAAATTTGCCTAAACCAAGCATTTTTTTGATGGATAATTGAATCCTCAGCAATTTTATTATCAGCAATTTCATTATGAGCAATTGATCTCTGAGAAATATTACTTTTAACCGCTTCCACGCAAAGGAAGAAGAAATTCAAAGCAAACAAATACTTAATCACGTTCCAATTTTAACATATTTATCAAAAAAGTCAACATAATTTAACATTATAAAATAAATTGTTTGTTAATTTTTGAACAGCTTACAAAAAATTTTATAAAGATTATAATTGAAAAATGGGAATAGATTTTATTAATCATTTTATAGAACAATACGGATATTGGGCGTTATTTTTTGGCGCAATGATTGAGGGAGAATCGATTGTTTTTACTATTAGCTCTTTGTGCTATTTTGGTAAATTTAATTTTTTATACGTCAATTTAATAACATTTTTTGGAACATTAGCGGCAGATCAAATAACTTTTTATCTTGGATTAATGATAGGAAGCAAAATTTTTAGAAAATTTCCAAAATTAGAAAAAAAAACAGAACATGCCTTTAATTTACTGAAAAAAAATGAAACATTTTTCATAATCGCATTCAGATTTATATACGGAATAAGAATATTAAGCCCAATTATTATTGGCATGGCAAAAGTATCTAAGAAAAAATTTACAATCTTGAACCTGATTGCCGCTTTTGTTTGGACAACAACAAGTTGTGGTATAGGTTATTTTGTAGGATATTTATCAAGCAAAATTGGCAGCGGTTACAACACTTACATAGTAATTGCTGCAAATTTAATCTTAATTTTTTCAATTCATTATATAGCCAAAAAATTTACAAAAAAAATATAGATAAAAATATTCTACATAGAAACTATTTGACCATTTTTAACGTTGTTAGAATATGAAGTGTAAACTTCGGACCTATCATTATAATTAATTTTTAAATGCACTTCGTTTAACCCTGTTTCGTAAAATTCAATCAAAGATTTAGAATAAGTAATTGAATGCTGCTTAAAAAACGAACCATTTGAAGTAATAAAAATTTGCACCAACTCAATTTTATTCAAAGTGTTTTTTTGTTTGAATTTATTGAAAAATTGTATGCTGTTATGATCTTTTGGCATCACAATATTTAAATTAGAACTATAAAAACCATCATCACTAGCAATCTGCTTATTAATCAAACGCATTTCTTCATTGAAAGAAATTATCTTTCCATATTTTTTGTAATCCTTCATATCAGAGCTTGTAAAAGACATATTTCTTACAGTTTCTGCATAAATTAACCAAACGGTTTCAGAAATTGCTTTCTGAGAATTTAATTGATTGAACAAATGTTCGTAACTCATAATAAAATATTATTATCAATAAATTTATTTCCAGTTAACTTTTTAAAACGATATTTAATTGAAATGCGGAAAGAAAGGGATTCGAACCCTTGATACGAGGTTATCGTATACACACTTTCCAGGCGTGCGCCTTCAACCGCTCGGCCATCTTTCCTGATTTTCATTATATTATCAAGATGATTTTTAATCAAGCATAATGCAGTCAGAATTTTGAAATCAGAATATCGCCTCTGCAATTAATTGAGTTAAGTCTGGATATAAGTCAGCGCATTCCAAGACTGGCAAAAAATTTGGATTAATTTCATTGATCCTATAAAAAAATAGCAAGCAAAGCAAATTTTGTTTGCTGAGATCACGATCAGAACTGTATTTTTTTAATAAAATAATAATATTTTCACTATCTAATTCATCATTCATGTTTTTTATAAGATTCTTTTGATCATTATTTAAATTTAATATAAATTTTACTTTTTGTGTCTCGCCTTCAAAATATGTTGTTTTTTCTCCACATTGAGCTGCTTTTGTAAACATATTGTTTAAATTCAATTTTGATTCTGATTCCAATCTATCATAAAGAATGGAGAAGTTTTGTTGAAACTTAAAAAAAGCAATATTTTGTGCAATTTTTTGACAATCAGATTGACTATTAGAATAGGATTGCAAAGTTACAGCATGAAACAATTTATTAAAAAGATCCCAAAAAACGTTATATTGTAAATCAAAAGCTTCCTGAATAAACTCGCCAGCTTCCTGAATAAACTCGCCATATAATGTTTCTTTTTCAGATATCCATTCGAATTCGCAAGCTGCTAAAGTGGCTAAATTTACAAATAAAAAAGCTTCTGAATTTTCTATATTCATTCTATGAAGGCGTTCTGACTCTTGCAGAAAACAAAAATTAAATGAATCTGATAATATAATTGCTCTTTCTTTTTGTTCTTGTTGAATCAAATATTTTTCAAATGCAATCAACATTATATTAATATTTGATTTTTTTGATTTTAAATAAGATGTTAATAAATCAGGTAAATTTTGTTGCGATTTTTTGAGCTCAAAGGAAGATGAATTATTATTTTCGATATTAAATAATCTTTCATAGTGTACAGTAATACTCTCTGAACTATATGAACTATCGTCTAATTTATTTTTTAATAAAGTCTCTATTGTTTTTTCGCTTAAGTTTAATTCGTTTTGAATCTTTTTCCTTTCAGATAATTCTTGTTGAATCAAAAAATTTTGCTCCTCACAAATTTTCAGTTTTTCAATTTCATCTAATTCTTGTTGAATCAAATTTTGAGTTTTTTTGATCTCTCTTTTCAAAAAAAAGCCTTTCCATTTTTTCACAAACCAATAAATTATTTTTACAAAAAAATTACCAGCTTTTTGCTTTTCACAAATTGCAGTATATTCATCAAACTTTTTTAATAATTCTGTTGAAGCAATTTTAATATCTGTTTCCAAAAAAGGAGCCTCAACATTTGTTATCATCACAAAATTTAAAAAACAAAACAAAAATATATTTCTCATAATAAACTATTCCCATTATACACTTTTTTTTAATAAAATTAAATTATGATAATTTTACTTGAATGGCTGAAAGAATTTTTAGAAACTGATTTAACGATTAACGAAATTGTGGATAATTTTGAAAAAACAGGATTTTCAGTTGAAAATTTTTATATACGAAGCGAATCTTTAAAAAATATAAAAATTGTAAAAATTTTGGAAAAACATAAACATCCAAATGCTGACAAGCTAAATTTATATAAAATTGTTAACTTTGAAAATGTTGAAAGCACTATAGTTTGCGGAGATTCCAGTTTAAGTGTTGGAAATTACGTGCCCTACGCTGCTCCTGGAACTTTTATTCCATTGAATAATTTTCAAATTAAAACAGTGAAAATCAGAGGAATTGAAAGCCCTGGAATGCTTTGTTCTTCAAAAGAAATGATGCTGCCTTTTGATAAAAATGGAGTTCTTGTATGCGATCCAGCAGATTTTGGAAAAAGTATATTTGAACTTTACGATGATGTTATTGAAATTGAAACTACTCCGAATAAAGGGAATATGTTATCGATTCAAGGTGTTGCAAATCATTTAAGTTATAATTTTGCAGAATGCAAGTTAAAACCATTAAATTTATTTAACACAGACAACATTCCTGAAAAAAAATTATTCAATATTAAAAATAATAATTGCAGCGCATTAAGTGCCTTGAGTTTTAGAATGCAGCCTGCTGAAACAAAGTCTTATATAAAAAAAAGATTGCAATTAATCAAAATTAATCCTACAAATTTGAATTTTGCAGATTTAACAAATTATGTAGCCCACGAAATTGGACAACCTATGCACGCTTTTGATCATGACAAAATTGATGGAAAAGAAATTATTTATCAAAGCTTAGAAAAACCAGAAAACTTTGAAACTTTGGGTGGACAATCAATAATTTTAGAACAAAATTCCTTAGTTTTCAAAGATAAAAAGAAAATTATTTCTTGGCCTGGAATAATTGGAGGTCAAAATTCAAAAATCACATCAGAATCAGAAAATATTTTGATCGAATCTGGCATTTTTAAAATTGATTCTTTGCAAAGAAGAAAAAACAAAATTCAAACTTCAGCTGCAAAAAAATTCGAATGCGGCACAAATTATGAAAACCCAGAAATTGCAATAAAAAGATTTTTATATTTGCTAAATGATAAATTTGAAGTAACAGGAAAGCAAAATTTTTATTTTAAGCCTGAAAAAAAAATATTGTTCAATCCAACATTGTGTAAAAAAATATTAAACATAGAATATTCCACAGAATATATAAAGCAAAAATTGTTAAAGCAAAATTTCAAAGTTGAAGAACAAAATGGTTTATTATTAATTGAACCTTCCTCTGAAAAATATTTTCAAATTGAAACTGAAAATTGCATCATAGAAGAAATTGCTGAAGTGGACAAAATTGATGCAATCCCTTTATCTTACAAAAAAATCAAACAAGAAAAAGGAAATTTGCAAATTAAATCTTGCGCTTTAAATTCTGGATTTTTTGAAGTTTATAATTTTTCTTTACAAGAAGAACAAAAAGATTTTGATGCAGAATCAAAACAAGTTAAAGTTGCAAATTTTGACAACATAAATTATTCACATTTACGAATTAGTTTAATTCCTGGAATTTTGAAAATTATACAATGGCATCAAAACAATAACTATAATTATAAAAACTTTTTTGAAATAGGAGAAATTTATAAAACTGAAAGTCAGGAAACAATTTTCACAGCAATATGTGAATCTTTTGAAAAAATTCATCATTTACTTTCGTTGATTTTTCAGTCTAATCAGCTTGTCAATCCTGATTTTGAAGAAAATTCTTTGTCCTACTATCAAGATGGAATGACGATAAAGCAAAATAACAATGCCATAGGATATATTGGTAAAATAAAGACAACTATCACGGAAAAATATGGGTTAAAAAATTATTTTGCTCTGGAATTAAAAGTTGATTTATTAAAAAATCTTAAAAAATTTTCTTACGAAAAACCTGGAAAACAAATGCCAATTTATAAAGATTTATGCTTTAAACTGCATCCAAATTTAATGATATCAAATTTATTAAAAGAAATGGAAAAAGAACAAAAATGTTATATTACAGACGTTTATCCTAATCCTATTTTAAATACAGAAAAAAATGTAACTTTAAGATTTATTTTCGAATCTGATGAAACTTTAAACAACGAACAAATCAATGAAAAACTTGAAAATATCAAAATAACTGCTTTAGAAAAATTCAATATTAAAACATTATAAAGTTAATAATTTAAACCTGAAAACTTTCTTTATAAATAATTGAAGTTTTTAACGGATTGAAAATATATTAAAAATATATTGAAAAAATTGTTTAATCATAGAAAATATATACGCAATAAAACAAAAAAACTTTTCTGCAAAAGATTTTTTTACTGTCGAATTTTCTTTTTCTTTTTCAGCATCATAATTATTTTTATTGTGATTCTTCAAGTTGTTTTGTAAAATTAAAGCCGCTTGCTGATCATTTCCTATTTCATTCTCTGTATTATTTTCTTGGTTATTCGAATCTGAATTTACCATACACTTCAAATCATCGTTTGCTTCTTCAGCAGACTCTTGATCTTGAGCTTCACTTTCATCTGAATTTTTGCAATTTATATTATAATTTTCATCATCATTTTGATTTTTGCTTTCATATGCATTTTGTATGATATTTTCAATAAATAAATCGATCAAAATTTCTTTTGCAAGATGTTGATCGTTTTCATCCTTATTTGAAGTTGCATTTACCATACAATCAAAATCTTGATTTACTGCGTTAACATCATCATCGTTTTTATTGTTTAGGTTAAGATGCTTCAAGTTATTTTGCGAAATTAAAGCCGCTTCCTGATCATTTTCTATTTCATTTTCTGTATTATTTTTTTCCTGACCCCAATCTGAAATAATTAATTCTGTATTTGATCTTTTTACATTATGATCATCAGTTTCAGACAAATCAAAAGAAGCATTTGCGTTATATTCTGTACAAGGCGTCAAATTATCTAAATTTGGATTAATATTCAAATGATTTGAGTTATCATCCTGATTATTGTCATAATTATCATTTGCATTAGCATTTTGATGTTCAGAAGTATTATTTTGCATCTCATGATCAAACTGCGGAGTCATTTCTTGAATCGCTTGACCAAAATTGGATTTTTCAAAAGTTGATATTATGCCTGTTGATGTTATATCGGTTAATAAAACTTCATTATTATTCGATTCTATATTTTTTTTTGAAACATCATTAAATTTATCCGCTGCATTATCACCTTCCTGATTTTTATTTGAAATATTCCGAGATTTTTGATTTTTTAAATAATTATTAAAATTTGTAAATTCTGAAGCCAGCTCAGGAAACAGCCATTTAAAAATTTGATATCGTATAACAAGCGAATCATTTAAATTTAAATTTAAATAATATTCAAAAAAACAAAGATTAGCCTTTGACAAAGGATTCTTTGCTGTATTGATCAAAAATTGAACATGCAAACTAGGATTTTCTAAATTTTTTTTAAGATGAGCTTCCAACTTGTCATTAAATTGAGGCAAAGTAAAATTAATTTTAAATTCTGGATCTAATTCTAAACAAAATTTCAGAAAAAAAAGTAATAAAACATCTTGTTGATTCTCAGTTATAGAATTTTGATCAACAGAATCTAAAATTTTTTTAAATTTTTCTTTTATATTTGAAGAAATAATCTTGTATCCTTCTTTCGTCATTTGATCTATATTAATTTTGCCGTTCAATAGCAAATCAGAAAACGTTGCAACTGCTGGTTTGTTTTGCCCAGTTGTTAAATTTGAACTGAACTTATGGACCGCAGATGCAACAGCTGCATTCTTTTGAAAAATTGTTTGATTCGATCGCAAAGTAGTTAATGATGCTGAACTTGAAACTGATGAGGTCGAAGATAATCTATTATTTTCCATATTTTTACTCTTTCGGACTGAACAAGGAGCGACTGCATTGTTTTGAAAAGTTGTCTTATGGCTGGTCGTCATAGATGATGACAGAGATAATTTATTATTTTCCATGTTTTTATTTGATTCAGGGATTAAGCTTGCAACCGATGAAGATGCTAAGTTGTTTTCAAGCATTGTTTTATTCGAACTTGAAGCCGTTGATGATGGCAAACTGTAAAGCGAGAAAAAAGGCATTAATAATTTTTTATATTCTTTTTCTCCTATATATAATTTTAAAAATGCAGCTTTATCATTTTCTAAATTAAATAAATGATAAAACAATAATACTTTTTCATAATTACCATAAAACACAACATTATACATCAGTTCATAAGTTATGCGATTTTCTTTAAATGAAAATTTTTTTTTCAAAATGTCTTTAACGGAAACAAACCTTAAGTTCATTTCGCTGATTTTTTTATTTTCAACAAAAATTGACGATATAAAATCAAGAGCAGTTGAATCTTGCAAAGCTCCAAACTCTAATTCTTTTAAATATTGCTTTAAATTACTTTTTATATAAGAAAAAACACTGTTTGGCAAGTAAATTGAATTATTATGATTTTTAAACCACGCTTCATTTTTTTCTAAATTTAAATCATCTTTAAAATAAGTGCTTAAAAAAATAAAAGGATAAGGTTCTCCAACTTCAAAAATTTTGATTTTCAAACTTAATAATAAAATATATTTTTTATCTTCATTTTCCGAATATTTCGCTTCATACAAATATCCAGAATTGCAATAGTCATCAGTTTCTTCCAACCACATTGACAAATTCAAATCATCTTGGGGCAATTCTTGATATTTTGGAAAAAACTCATCATGTTTATCTTTAAACAATTTTTTTAAAATATATTTGAATAAATTCTTTCCTTCTTCTTTGTTGCTTTGTAATGCTTTTTTGCATATTTGTATAAAATTTTCAGCTTTTTCTGGTTTAAGAAACCCAGGATAATCTGGCAGAGCATTTAAAAAACTAAATATTAAAAAAAAGAAAACAATCATAAAGTGACAATAGTTTTATAATAATACTTTTTTACTCTTATTGTCAAATAAGATTATTTATTAAAATTATTCAGTCTGATAATTGTTGTTTGGATTGTCAAAATTTTTTGACCTATCGATTTTTTCTAACAACTTTTGATATTCTATTTCTCCTATAAATAATTTTAAAAATGCAGCTTTATCATCTTCCAATTTTACTAAATGGTAAAATAATTCGGCTGTTTGATACTCAAGCTGCACATATAAAAAGGTAGTTTCATAACTTTTTTCATTTTCTTTAAAGGAAAATTTTTCATTATTGATATTTCTTAAATCATTATATGAACGATCATTTGATGATAGATTAATGATTCTAACATCCATTCCTTCAGTAAAGTTATTATATAAAAAAGACAAAGTATGAGTATCATTTTCCTCTTTTAATTTTTTTAAATATTCATGTATTTTACTTTTTATATAATCAAAAACATGGTTTGGCAAGTTGAATGAATTGTTATGACGATCAGGCCAAACGCTAACTAATTTTTCCTTGAAAAATTTCTTATAAAAAAATTTATTACTATTTCTTAATGCCCCTTCTTGTAAACAAGCAATTAATAATAAAGGAAATTTCAAAGTATTATTTTTTGTGTATTTAGATTCATACAAACAAGAATCACCTAGAAAAAAATTATCATAATAAAAGTAAGAATAATCGTCGATTTTATTTAATAAACATGTCAAAGAATCAGCATCATTTGCCGATTCCTCATATGATGGAAAAAATTCATCATGCTTATCAGCAAAACTTTTTTTTAAAATATATTGATATAAAGAAAATATATATTCTGGTTCAAACTGTAAATTCGCTGTCTTAAATTTTTCTAATTCTTCTTGACATATTGTTATAAATTCTTCAGCCGTTTCTGGGTTAAGAAAATCTGGCAAGAGCTTTAATTCAACTGAAAAAATATAACAAAAAAAATGAATGCATTTTGCAAAAACATATTGAAAAAAATATTTACCACCGTGCCAATTTTCATGCTTTTCAAAAAATTTTCTGAACCATTTTTCTTTTTTTTCACAATAATTTAAAAATTTTTCATTAAATTTCTTTTGATCCGACTGATTTTCATCTGATTCATTCACTAAATGTGAACTTGAATCATTTTTTGAATTACTAAAGCAATCATCATTCAGACTTGCTTCCACATTAAAAAAAAAGCAACTTAAAATTAAAAACTTTATCATATTAAAAAATTTTATCATATTGATTAAAAAATGAAAACAAAAGAACCCCTATTGCCTAATCATTTTAATTGTTGCATAATTTTTTTGTTGCCCTTGTGGCGGAATGGTAGACGCGACAGACTCAAAATCTGTTATTCGCAAGGATGTGGGAGTTCGAGTCTCTTCAGGGGTACTTTTAAATTTCAAATGAAAACAATTTTATGTACAAATTCTAAATTAAATAACGAATGGATTATTGAACAACCTGATTATGAATATATTAATTCGATTGTAATAAATTTTAATCTTTCATATCTTGCAGCGTCGTTCATAGCAAACAAAAAAATATCTTATGAAAATATTGATCAGTTTATCAACCCTAGTTTAAAAAACTCTTGGCTAGACCCTGCTTTCCTGCCCAACATAGAAAAAGCTTACGAACAATTTTCAGATGCTATTAATAAAAAACAAACTATAGGAATATTAGGAGATTACGATGTGGATGGAATAGGAAGCTCTGCCATGTTAAGCATTTTTTTAAATGAAATAGGAATAAAATCAATAGTCTGGCTGCCTTCCAGAACAGATTCTTACGGACCTTCTGAAATAAGCTTGAAATTTTTCCAAGAAAATCCTGTAGATCTGCTTTTTATCCTGGACTGCGGAACAACTTCTTTTGATTTTGTTGAAAAATATAAAAAACCTATAATTATTATCGATCATCATATTGCAAGTTCTTTTGTTGAAGTCGAAGCTTTAATAAATCCGCAAATATTTCAAGATATTAACCAAGAATATAAAACTTTATGCACTTGCGGTCTGTTGTTTTTATTTCTGTGTTTCGTTATTCAAAAAAACCATTTAAACAAAAATATAATTAATAAAATTGCTGATTTAGCAGCTCTTGGCACGGTCTGTGATGTAATGCCAATTGGGCCATGCCTTCAAGTTAATGCACAATTTAACAGAGCACTTATTAAAAAAGGCTTACAAATTTTAGAACGTCAAGAAAAATATGGATTAAAAGCTTTAATTCAACTTTCAAAAATCAAACTGCCTTTTGCTGCCTCTGACATAGGGTTTTATTTAGGACCAAGATTAAATTCATCTGCCAGAATAAAAAATGCATACATAGCTTTTGATATTTTAACTACGACACAACACGAAAAAGCGTTTGAATTGGGATTGCAACTTCAAACATTAAACGAAGAAAGAAGAACTTTACAAGAAATAATTTTCGAACAAGCTATCGAAGAAGTTATGAAACAAATAAATTCTGAAGAAAAAATAATTATAATCGCAAACGAAAATTGGCACGCGGGCATAGTTGGAATAGTCGCCTCTATGGTTGAAGAAAAAACTGGTAAGCCTGTAATTATTGGGTCTGTAATATTAAACGAAAACAATGAAACTATTGTTAAAGCATCGGCTCGTTCCAGATCAATTAACATAGGAAACTTAATTATCAAAGCTGTTTTGGAAAAAATTATTCAAAAAGGCGGCGGACATAAAAATGCCGGTGGATTAAGCGCGACGTTAGAGCAGTTTGAAAATTTCAAGCAATGGAGTTTTAATGAATTAAGCAATCATAGTTTTAAAAATATTATAGAAATCAACGCAATTTGCAATCTTTCACAAATTCAGCCTGATATTATGAAAATTTTTCCTTTAAGTGAAAAATGCATTATTTTAACGAAAAATCTTAAATTAAAATCTTTAATCAAAACAGAAAAATATGCAAAAATTATATGCGAACAAAATTCTGAAAACTTTATATTTTTTTTAACAAATAAAAAAATAAATCTAATAGAAATTTTAGAAAAAAATCTCCATAAATTTTTTGATGCTTTAATTGAAATTGGAGACAAAGGATTTAATAATATAATTGATATCAATTAATCTTCTAACTTATCTTTCAACTCGATTTCAACGGAAGAATCGTCTTTTAAAAGATCTAAAATTTTCGTCACAGATTCAATACGTTCAGAATGACTATCTGATACAAACCTTATTTTTGGAAAATATTTAAAAGATAAATAATTTTTCAATTCTTTCTTTATCAGCCCTTCTTTTTTTTGAATGAATTTTAATAAATTTTCACTTGTAATATGATCTTCGTTAAAAGAAGCTATTTCACAATTAACATATCTTAAATCTTTACTTATTTGAATATCTTTTAAAACAACAGAAAATAAATTCAGCTTTATAAAAACTGACCCTAATGCATTTTGCAAATCATTTTTAACCTTAAGTAACCTAATAGACATATTTTAATTAATATAACAAAATAGGTTAAATGAAAAGGATTTTTGTAAAAAATATAAATGACAAAGTTTTAGATTTTGAAAATTTGAATTATTTAAAAAATGTTTTAAGGTTAAAAAATTATTCTGAAGTTGAAGTTTTTGATGGGCAAAATGAATATTTATGCAATTTTAATGGAAATGAAATATCGATTATTAAACTTTTAAGGCAAAATGAAGAAAAAGAAATTTTCTTAGCAGTTTCCGCAATAAGACAACCAAGGCTAGAATGGCTAATTGAAAAAGCTACAGAAATTGGAGTTACAAAATTTTTTATCATACATTTCAAACATTCTGATAAACATATAAATATTAAAAGATTAGAAAAAATCGCAATTGAAGCTTGCAAGCAAAGCAAAAGAATTTCCGTACCACTTTTTTTTCAAGAAGAATTTGTTAATTTTCAAAAAAACATAGATAAATCGTGGGTATATGGTAATATTCATGATGAATTTAAAAACGACAAAAGTGAAAAAAAAGGATTAATCATTGGGCCAGAAGGCGGTTTTTCAGAATCAGAAAAAAAATATTTAAAAGAAAATGCAAGTTGTATGAATTTTGGAAAAAATGTTTTAAAAACAGAAACAGCGGCAATCGTTGGATGCTCTCTGTTATTTATAAATGCCAAATAATTCATTGTTTTCAAATTTACTGTAAGAAAATCTTAACAGACATTTTATTTAATCTTTTATTTCAACCTATAAAATAAAAAAAATTTTCAGGTTCTAATTTTTATAATAACCGTTTTTGAAATTCAAAAATACCTAAAGTTTAATTAATTTGCACAATAGCTGCCTTAATCGTTACCATAGCTCCTGATTTAATTTCAAACACTGCTCCTGCAGACAAGCTAATATTTGGTGAATTAATTGTAAAAGAAGCCGCTTTAAAGGCAATAGACGTTCCTTCAAAACTTATATTAGGAGCTTTTACGCTTAAACTTGTTTGAGAAGTCAAATTCAATGCAGTGTAACTTAAATTTCCTTGACCCGTCACATTAACACCGTATTTGCCTACTACACTTAAATCATAAGCTCCTTTCACTTCTTTGGAATATTTACCTTGAATGGTTTCAGCAGCTTTTCCACTTACATTTAATTTATAATCTCCTCCAACGTTGTTTTTAAAGGAACCTATCACTCTGTTTCCATAAGATCCTAAAGTCGTGCAAGATGTGTCTCCTGTTACCATTGAAATAAAATTTGCTGCTCCAAAAGTCATAATTCCTGCTCTGCAAAGCAAGCTAATGTTACCTTTCATAACAACAACTCCAACCATTCCTAAATTTACATTAATTAACTTAATGCCTATGTTCATAGTTGTAATATCGGCAAATCCACCTATAATTGCGGCTCCTAAAGCTGCTAATCCTACCACTTGTAACGGAGTAGAAATTACTGGTCCGAAGCTTTCTATTCTGGTATTTTTTATATTTGTGTAAGAGCTACCTCCAATATAATTCCAAGAATTATCTCCAATAATATTCGTATCAGATCCTATAACTTTTTTTGATGCATCATTTAAAACCATAAGATCTAAATTTTTTTGAGCTTTTATATAAACTTGCTGAGAAGTCGGCGAATCGCTCATACTAAATTCATTAAAACTTAAGCCCGTTGCCCCTTCAGGACCAAAAGTTTTAGTTTTTAATATAAGAGTTTTTCCAGAAGCATCCGGAGTTTGATTTTGTTGATTATAAACAGAACCCATTATAATTGGTAAATCTATATCAGCATTTAAAAAACTTACAACAACTTCTTGACCTCTTCTTGGCATAGAAACGTTGCCCCAATTATCACCAGCCGCACCCCACTGCATAATGCGAACCCACGCACTTTCATTTGCATTCAAACTCCATGGAAATCGAACTTTCACTCTGCCATATTTATCACTTTCAACTTCTTTTGTGCCAGAAACAACGGCCGTTAAAGTTCCATAAGCTTTTGGTTTTGCAAGATTAATTTCAGGAAGATAATTTTTATCCAACACAATTCCTTCTAAATAATTTACATACTGCCAACCTGTCTCGGTTTTGAAAATTTTATGAACTGTTTTTTCCACCATAAAAAAACCTTTTTCAACATTCATTATTTTGCCAGGCGAAAGTCGAAAATCTGTAGTTTCTGCATAAAATTTAGCATTTCTTATTTTTTCGTAATTTAATTTTGATAAAGCGCCAGATTGAATTGTTTGTGTATTTTTGTAATTGCTTTCGTATCGAGATGACACAAACTTAGATGAAGCGACTATATTTTCAGAACTTCCGGTTAAAGGCAACGAAGGATTTGAAAAATTATTGGAAAATAAAGTGAAAGAATTATTAGCAATTTCATTTGAATTCCTTAAAAGAATTAGCTCGCACAAATTATAACTTCCAGTTTGAGCCGTATTCGGACTTAATATAATAAAATCATCAATATTTTTTAATGAAACAGACTGAGAAATATTATAAGTTGGCTCTGTATAGGTATTTTGGACTCCTAATCTAATATCATCAGCACAATAGCTATCCGAATCTAAAAAACCATAATAACCTTTTTGTTGCATTAACCTGATGATATAATTCAAAGTTTTTTCGTTATACTGAGTATTAGTATCTTCTGCGGATTCTTTATCTAAAGCTAAAAAATTATACCTAAAATTTGCCTTTGATAAAATTTCTGCAATAATTTGCTTTGAACTTTTATTTTGAAAAATTCTAATTTGTTCTTCAAAATTTAATTTGAACAAACTATGGTAAATTTCTATTTGATAAATTATTTGAGATTCTTTTGTTGAAATATATTCAAATTTGAAAATCATACCAGGAAAATTTCTAAAAGGTCTATCTTCACCTCCGAGTGAAACGCAAACTTTTTTTCCTAAATATTCAGAAGTTAAATGATTATCTAAAACTGCTTTTACTATAATTTTATAAGGATACATCATTTTTTCTTCTATTTCTGTTTCAATTAAATAAAAAGAAGTTTTATGCCCTTGTATCCATAAATAAGCAAAAGATTTACCGGCTAAATAATATTTCCAATCAACAATAGTGGTCATTCTTTAATTTTATAAAAATTATCAAAAAAATAATACAACGTTAAACAAATTTTAAAAAACATTGGGTAGACTCAATTTATATCAAGGAGTAACTCATGTGCAATATAATTGATTTTAATTTTTACAAACGCTATAAAACGATTTTAATAATATAAAACTTTACAATAATACAAAAATTACATAAAATTTTAACAATGAACAGACACAGCAAATTTAAAGAAGCTAAATCCTTTTTTAAAAATTTTATATTTCATCCAAATGAAATTGGCGCAGTTGCTCCAACTTCTTCTTTCACCGCTCATAAAATTGCAGAAAATTTAAAAGATAATGGCAAAAAATATATTATTGAACTAGGATCGGGAACAGGAAGTTTAACTCAAGGGTTAATTGAAGCTGGCGTAGATGCAGAAAGATTGATTTGCATTGAAATTAATCAAAAATTTTGCGAAATATTTAAAGAAAAATTGCCAAATGTTAAAATAATCTGTTCTGATGTTAATAATTTAAAATCTTTAATATCAGAAGAAATTTATAACAACATAGGCAATATAATTTCGACAATACCCTTATTAACCATAAGCCCTGAAATTAAAGAAATGTTGATGAAAAACATAAAAGAAGTAACTGCAAGCAACGTTCAATATATTCAAGTTTCATACAGCCCAATTTCGCCTGTACCTTACAAAAAATTCAACTGGAAGCAAAAAAGAATCGGCATAGTATGGAAAAATTTGCCACCTATTTCAATTTTTAGTTATGAAGATGTAAAATGAAAAAAAAAATAATTTTAACTTTTATTGGATTGAATGTTTTCGCTCCTCCTAAGGAGAATACTTCTGAAGATACTCCTAAGGATAAAAATATAGAACATGATTGGAAATTTGTAATTGAAGATGATAATAATACACAACAAGAAAAAATAAATTTAGCAATATTAAGTTACAGAAGAGTTGGCAGAAAATTTTGCCAGAAGCTTAACCAAGCAAAAGATTTTTCAAATTTAGCAGCGAGAACAAAAGAAAATACAAAAATATTAATAAATCAAAATAACCAACATATTTTCTTATGGTTTGATTTTTTTTATGAAGAAGATCAAATAAATGATTTTGAATGGTATAATAATAACTCAACAAAACCTATATTTAGCAGTGATGAAAATAATGTCAAACAACAAATTTTAAATAAATATATTCAATTACAACAAAAAATTTCAGATATTCAAGAAGCAGCAACAGCTTTTCCAAACCAGAATACAACCCAAGAAATACAAAACCCTGAAACTGCCTTGATATACAGAGATCGACTTTGGCAAGTTAACTTAGATCAAACAAATATAACCAAATATAAAAATATTTTAAACCTCAATAGCATAAAAGCAATATCAAAAAATCTTTCAGAAATGGAGAATAACCAAGATAAAAACACAATTTTAAAACAATTTTTCCAGCAATTTTTATTAAAATTAAATAATGAAAATATAACAAATATAAGAGAAATATTTAACGAAAATTCTGAATTTGAGCTTCATAAAATTTTAACAAATCCTCATCCAACTTTGAAATTATTGATGGATATTTCTGAAAATTCTTTACTAAAAGCTAATCTTTTGTTTTTTCAATATTTTTTAGAATATCTTGACGTTAATTCTTTAAAGCATCATATTGTTTTCGATGTTAAGTTAATGATTAAATGTCTTTTTTCTGATGAATTATATGAAAAATATTTTAAATATAAAAAATTTGCATTTTATCCTGCTAATGATCTGGAAAAAAGAATTTTTTTGACTATCTATGAAACACTGAAAAAAAATTTAGATCCAGAAAATAAATTAAGAATTATAGCTAAAAAAGAACTACAAGCATTTGAAGTTCCAAATTTTTCATTTACATTGCAATCAGATACATTGCAATCAGATAAATTTGAACCAAAAGAAATAAATCAAAAAAATTTTTCTTATATTTGCGGAAATTCATATCAATTCAGATTGATAAAACTGCTTGCTAGTCAATTTTTCAAAGATACTACAGACATAGAAAAAAAAACAGAAATAATAACAGATCTGTTAGAACACGCGCAACAGCATGAAAGCAATAATTTGAAATGCGAATCTGAACTTGAAAATACAAGAGAATTGAAGACAATTTTGCAAGAATGTCTTGATGAAATTAATAAACATATTCGTCAACAGACTAATACACAAATAAAAGAAAATAATTTCTTAATAACCATATTGCAAAAATTAAAAAATTTAATGCCATATAGTATAATAGCCGAATCTTTGAAGAATTTCCCAAATATAATAAATTTTTTAAATACTCTTCAAGCTGAAGTCTTAAAAAGCAAAAGTATGGGAAAATGGAAAAATATTTTAATTAAAGATAAGTTAAGTCTTTTTTTTAAAAATTTAGAAACGTCCGAAGAAACAAATTTTTCATTCAAATTTCAGATTTTTGACTTGTTATTAAGTTTTAAGATATATGGTTCAAAATCATGTTATGAATATTTAGATTTATTATTTCCAAAAACAATAAAAATTATGTTAGAAGAGCAAGAAACACGCTCGGAGGAAAATCAATCCAGTACAACCAAAAATCAAGATGATGAAAGCAAACAAAGTGATAAAAGAAAAAAATTATATAGACTAGAAAATTTAGAAAACGAACAATACAAAATAGAGAATAAAATAGATCACGATCCTTATATAAGTGTAGCCGATTATGATTATCATATTATTAATATAGACAATACGGAAATGAGAAACAGATATGAAAGGTTAGACAATGAAACTAAAGCTCTATGCAAACAATTTTCAGAAGAAAATGAAACAGAGGAAGAAAATAAAATTTTACAACAATTTTTTTGTAAGTTTTACTTAATAATAGAAGGACCGAATAATTATAAAAGATTTGAAAATGAGTATAAATACTATGACTTTGATAATGCTCTAAGGCGGCCTAATAAATTTATACAATTATTAAGAAAGCTTAGCCCAACTCGTGCATCAGGAGCTAATCTTTTGTTTTTTAAATATTATTTACTTAAAATTGAAGCTTTAAAAGAATCAGAAAGTTTTACTAACTTACATATTAAAAATATGATTCATTATCTTTTCCCTGAATTATCTGAAAAATATTCAGAATATGCAGAATATAGACAATTTATAACTTACCCAGCTAATGAATTAGAAGAAAAAATTTTTGTATCCGCATATGAAATTCCTCTTAATACAGTCTTTTCTGTAGACCCCTTCTGCGAAGATGAAATAAACGAGACACGATTTGATACTGATACTGAATTTGAGTTTGATTTCCAAAGAAAAAAAATAAATTCGCAAAATTTTTCTCAGGTTTTCGAAAATTCATATAGAACAAATTTAGTAAAATTATTTATTAATCAATGTTTAAAAAACAATAATGAGTTACAAGAAAAACAAAGAATAATTATTGTAACTCTTTTGCATGGTGAATATAAAAACAATGAACAAAACAGAAGCATTCAATCCGAAGACGATGATCAACAACACAGAGGCATTCAATCCGAAGACCACAATGAACAACAGAGAGGCATTCAATCCGAAGATAATTCATACAAAAATGAAAATGCATTTTTTGCGTTTTTTAAAAATATCGGATCAAAAATAAAAAGCGGCTTCAAATTTATTGGGCAGAAAATTTTACAATTTTTTTCGTGGATAAAAAATTTGTTTTAAAAAAAAATTATTAAGCAATCTTATGCAATTTCATGTTTGCAAAAAATTTCGACATATATTATAATTAATTTATTCTAAGGATTATTAAATTGACAATTAAAATTTTTATATTCTCAATAAAAAATTGAAAAAGGATGAAAAATGAATAAAAAATTAATTTTAGCTTTTATTGGATTGAATATTTTTGCTCCCGCAAATCAAGAAGCAACCATAACCACAAATGATCAGAATGAAGATTCATTTGAATCATGTTCTATTGCAAATTTTCTAAAAAAAGAAAATGAAATAGAATTTATAGAAAAATGCAAAACAAGATTACAAAACCAAAAAGGAGCAAATTTATTTAAATATATTTTAAAAAAATTATTTCAAGATAGATATGATAAGTTTTTTCCAAAATATGAAGAATCGCCTGAGGATATTAAAGATTTATCAAATTGGTTGAAAACAATTGATGATTATTATGATTTTTATGATTTTTATGCTTATGATTTTTTATATGAAGCTGTATATACAGAAAATGATACAAAAAGATACATAATATTGTTATGTTTGGAATTAGAAGAAAATTCGAATAAAACATTGGCAAAAAATTTAACTGAATTTAAGCAATTTTTTGAAAATTTAACAAAAGATCATGATAAAGAATTCCCAAAATTATCTGTGCGATTGCAAAAAAGTTTAAATGAATTTCAAAGCGTTTTAACAACTATAACAAAATATTTTAAAGAAGAATTTTCAGAACGTGAAATGTGGCGGATGCATCATGAAAATCCAATGCATTTGCCCAACAAGGCTTTTGATTATATAAAAAATAAATTAGATCAATATTTAAAACAAATGCAAAATCGTCGTTCTTTATATTTTTTATCTTCTGTATTTGAAAACAAATCTGATGAAAAAGAAAAAATAGGTTATTTTACAAATCAAGAACTTGAAGATTTTAATACTACAGAGTGTGTTAACTATTCTAAAAATTGGATTCATGAAATTTTAAGTTCAAATTTTTCATTCAAAGAAAATGATAAAACTTATGAAATAAAATTTAGCTTTCTTCCATGCTCTAACGAAAAAAAAATTCTGTTTTATTATTTGTTAAATTTGGAAGATGACAAAGCTGCATTTTTAAAACTATATATAGGCCAAAAAACATACGAAAAATTGAAATCAGAATATGAAAAACAACAAACTGAAAGCAAAAACGATTTAATGACAACTGCCTTCGCTTCGGACACAACAGAAAATAACAATTCGTCTGAAATTTTTCAACAATACCAACTTTTATGGCAACTTGGGGTTGAGCAAAATCTTAGAATACTAAATATGTGGGAAAATAGGCTGATAGAAATACGCAAACAAATACAAAAAATACAACATGAAGAAGCATCGTTTAGAAACGAGATACAAGATGGATATCAAAAAGAATATCAAGAATTGCAAACTAAAATGGTATGGAGATTGGAAGAAACACAATGGAAAGAAAGAGAGTTGCTGCGGATAATGGCTTTGCAACAAGATAATGAGCAACTTGAACAAGAATGCCGACTTGAACTTGAGCAAGAAGAACAAAAAGCAAGAAAAAAAACTCTTCAAGATAAACTAAAAGAAGCAGCACAAAGCCTATTAATAAACGAAGAAATAAAGACAAGAAATTTAATATTAGAGGAATTTATATCTAATTTACTAAAATTGAAGAAAAAATTTCTAATAATCACAAATAATATAAATAAGAGAAGTAAGAATGCATATGAAGCAGAAAGCATTGATAGAAATGATGATTCTGATTCTGATGATTTTGATTTTGATTTTGATTTTGATTTTTCAAGTAATAGCAATAATCATGTTGAACAAAACTCGCCAGAAATAGCACAAAAAAGAAAAGAAAATTTAAAAAATGATGAAGTTGAAATACAAATAATAAAAGCAAAAGAAAATTTGATATTAGAACAAATAGACAAATTTATAATTCTGGAAAACGAAGAAAAGGCAGAAAGACAAACATTGAAAAATAAATTTGAAGAAAAGAACAAGGCATTCATTAAGCAAAAACTTGAAGCTGCAGAGCAAGATGAAAGAAAAAAGAAATGGGAGAGAGAACAACAAGAAGAACAAGAACGAAAAGCACGAGAAAAAGAAGAAAAAGAAAAAAAAAAGCGTAGTTCGAAATCTAGAAAAAAGAAATCATCACAATATGAAGAATCAGTTGATCAAGAATATTTAAATACACAAGAAAAGGCAGAAAAAAGACAAATGGAACTGGAAAACTTTCAAAAGAAATATCAAGAAACAAGAAAACAAATAGAAGACGAAGAAGCTGCAGAATATAACAAACTGAAAATGGAACATCAAAAAGAAGACCCGGAAATGAAAAAACAACGACAAAGAAATGAGGAAGAAAAGCAAAGAAAAAAAGAGGAAGCAAGACAAAGGGCAGAAGAAGAAGGTAAGCGAAAAGCAGAAGAATATCAAGCGTATTATGGGGTTCCTTTCAATCAAAATAAAAATTAAAACTTTTCTAAATTTATTCAAGATAAAAATTCATTCGGTCTGTTATATTATCTGAAAAATCATTCAATAATAAAGTTGCAGTCTTAAAACACTATTCGTCATTGTCAATTCAAAGCCAAGCTATATTTATTTTATTTGATTAAAATTTTTGATAATAAAATATGTTCAAAATATCACTTAATTTTTTAAATTGTTTTTCGAATACTTGAAAAAATTAAAAACTAGACTGTTTGAACTGTGTTTTTTGCAGAAGATAAAAATCTTTTTCTTAAAACTAACCCTTCTCCGTATAAAGGAGAATTGCTTGATAAGTAAGAATCTAATCCTCCTGCAGCTTCAACAATTTTCAATCCTCTAGGAGTCACCTTCAAAGAACAAAATCCTAATACAGAACTATAAAGTCTTTTTTTTTGAATATTTGCATTAAATCTTCTTCTTGTTTTATTGTTAGCATGACTTACATTGTTTCCAGATTGGAAAGTTTTTCCTGAAATTTCACATATTTTCATATTTTTCCTCGCGCTATATTTTGGTATATAGAATATATTATATAAGCTATTAAATATATTGTAAATGCAATTAATAATATAGTCAAATTCACATTATATATTATTAAAAATGAGCTAATTAAAGCAAAAACATTCACAACATCTATTTTATTTTTCATATCTGATAAAACGCAAAATAAATACATAATTCCTGCAAAAATATTTGCAAGATACAAAGAATATTCGGTCAAGATTTTGGAATTTAATATAATCGTTGCCAAAATTACAAAAGATAATCCTCCCTGCCATGCAAAACCTTGCTTAGTTAATTTTGAAAAAGAAGAAAACATCCATTTATTATCTGATGCAGTTTTTAAACCATTAGCCTGAACCATTATTATTCCATTTAAAGTTGTTGCGCAACTGACTACGCCTACAATTGCAAAAATAAAACCACTTTTTGGACCAAAAATATTCAAAACCGCATCATAAACTGGTCTGCTGCTTAAATAAGGATTTTCTAAATTAAACAAAACCGCTGCATGAACGCCTATAAAAATCAAAGCTGAAATTGCAAGTGCGATATAAGTTGATAAAGGCACATTTTTTTCAGGATTTTTGATATTGCTCGTCGATACAAAACAAAATTCTAAACCAAGAAATGCAAATATAGAAATTGATGCTGCTTTCAAAACATTTAAATAAGAACCTTCAAATGAAGGATGATAATTTTCTATGTTAAACATACCAAAAAAAATGACTACTCCAAAAAATAATATTTTTAATAAAATTAATAAAATTAAAAAAAATGTTGAAGAACGATAAGTATATAAATTTAATAAAAACAATGTTGTTATAAAAAACAAACCTATAAAATTTGGATTTATATTTAAATTCAAAATTGGCAATAAATAATTTCCCAAAGCATTAGCAATGCAAGATCCGCTCGCGCACATTGCAATAAAATATCCAAACAGAATCATAAAACCAACCTTGTCGTTGAAAGATTTTGCAATGCATTCTGAAGGAGATTTGTTTTTATATTTACGGCTTAATCTGTTAAAAACTATAGCCATTGAAAACATCATTAAACCTGAACAACACCAACCTAAAAAACTCCATGTTCCGTAAAGCGACATATAGCTTGGCAAAATTAAAATACCAGCGCCGACCATTCCTGCAATGTTTAACGATGTTGCTCCTAATAAACCTATCAAAACTTCTCCTTATATATTTATGTTGCTTTATTGTAACATTTTCAAAAAAAAATAGATATATTCTTATTTTGCAAGCAAATCTTCGTAAGTTAAAATATTGGAACTTTCGATGCTGCTAATATTTAAATTTGAAGAATTCAAGGGCAAATTTTCTATGAAATATTTTGCAGACAAAATACTTAAATTTTTACCAATCACTCTGTTCATTTTTTGAAAATCATCTCTGCCAAACCAAATTGCAATCGCATAATCTGGCGTTGCTCCACCAAATATTATATCTTTAAAATCATTTGAAGTGCCTGTTTTTGCTCCTATAATTTTATTTGGGTTTCTTATCATTTTGCACGTTCCATATTCCACGCATGCTTTTAAAAGTTTCCACATATACCAAACTGTTCTTGAATCTAAAACTTTTTTATAAAAATTTCTATGAGAATGTAAAATTTTGCCATTAACAGTTTTGATTTCTTTAATACAATATGTTTCAGGTTTATATCCATCATTCAACAAAGGAATCAAGGTGGAAGCCATTTCTAACATAGAAGAATTCATGCCGCCTAATGCAATGCTTGGATTATATGAAATTTCAGCATTTAACCCTAAAGATCTTGCTAAATTAATAACTTTTTTCAATGAGCATGCTAATAAAAGCATTACAGCAATTGAATTCACTGAAACTGCAAAAGCATCTATAACGGAAATTTTACCTTGGGATTTGTACAAATAATTGCTCGGCTCCCATTCTCCTATTTTAACAGGAAAATCATTTATAAACGAATTTGGATCCAACCCCTGATTTAAAGCTTCTAAATAAATATAATATTTGAAAAATGAACCAAAAGATCTATTAGATTGCACGCTTCTGTTAAATTGAGATTTGTTATAATTCAAACCTCCTATCATACTTACTATTTCACCCTCTTTACTAATCACCACCATAGCGCAAGCGTCAGCATTCCATTCTTTGCCAGCTTCATCGTATGCTTTTTGCAATGCATCATATGCTTTTTTTTGCAAATCTAAATTTAAAGTTGTATAAACCAATAAATCTTGCGTTTTCAATTCATATGGAATTAGGCTAATAACATAATCAATAAAATATCCCAAACTAGCCAAGTTTTTTTTATCAGGAAATTTAAAAGATTTAAAACCATCAAATTGTTTTTGATTTATATAATTGTTTTTCAACATTAAACTTAATATTTTTTTTGTTCTTTTTTCCCAACTAGCATGTTGTGCATTGAATTTTGAAGGAGATTTCAATAATGCGGCAATAGCAGACGATTCATATAAATTTAAATTTTTTGGATCTTTATTGAATAATTTTTTGCTAATAGAAAATATTCCAAAACAAGAAGCTCCAAAATATACCCTATTTAAATACAAAGTAATAATTTGCTTTTTATTATATTTTCTTTCCAATTTAATCGCCATTAAAAATTCAGATATTTTTCTTATCCAATTTTTATTATAAGTTGTAGTTTTATCCTCATTTTGCAAAATGTTTTTTGCAAGTTGCTGAGTAATAGAGCTTGCTCCTGAAACTATTTTTTTTTTCTTCAAATTTAAAAAAAAACTTCTAATGATTGCAAAAAAATCTATGCCATAATGCTTAAAAAATGATTTATCTTCGGCGCTTATAACGCAATAAATCAGATAATTTGAAATATCTTCATAAGCAATAATTTTTTCTTGCAAATTTCCAGATTCAGCAAAACAAACACCTTTATTATCAAAAAATTTTATGTAAGGTTCTCTTTTCATTCTTAACACTAAATCTGTTTTTGGCAATTGATAATCAACTAATATAAAAACAAGAACGAGCAACAAAGCTAAATTAAAAAAATAGTTAAAAAAAACAGAAAAAAATCGCATTAACTTTCTCTGAATAAAATTATTTTAAAAGGCTTGTTTGTTTCAGAATTTATGATGTAAAGATTTTTATTCATAGAAATATAATTGTGATCGACCGTAATTTGCAAAAGCTTTAAGTTAAAATTAGATTTCAAATTAAGCTCTACAACTTCATCTATTAAAACCCTATCCGCGCCAATTATTCTTTGATCTTGCACATCTTGCAATTTATCTTCTGTTGCAATAACGGCTGAAGAAATCCATTCGTTAATTTTATCATAATGAGCATTTTCTTCATAAAACAATCCAACATAAATAAATCCTTCAAATTTTTCATTCAAAACAAAAAATACTTCATCTTTTTCAGCAAAAACTGTTTGACTATATTTTTCTTCAATTTCATTAACAGCATCGTGAATAAAATCAAGAACAGGCAATATAGAATCTTTTTGATTAGCATGATCGTATGGCTTAATTAAAGGCAAATTTAAAATATTTTTTATTACGTAAGCGTCGCCAATTAAATTAACTATAGTTTTATAAAATTCAAAAGGATGAGCATTCATCAAAACATCTTTTTCTAAAGAAAAAACTATTCTTGATATACAATTAATTAAATAAATATCTTTTTCTTCGGATTTGTTTTTTAAATAAAGCAATTTATCTTTGCCCATTGAAATAATTTTCCAACCTTTTTCATAAACTTCTTTAAAATTTTTAATATGCAAAAAAGGAGGCTGATAATCTTGTATCAAAAATTCTATTCCATTAAAACTGATTTTACATAGCGGAACTCCTGAATATCCACTTGGAATTTCTTGCCCAATAATTAATTTCAATTCTGGTTTTAACAAACTGATTTCAGCTTCGCTGTCTAAAGAATTAAAATCTTTAATTAAATCTGATTTAATCACTTGATATCGTGCTTTGGAAAAACTTGATTCGCAAGCTAAATTATTTTTTGGAATTATTAAAAAAACAAACAATTCTTCTTTTTTAATTGCATTTTTATGATCTTGTAAATTTATGCTTAAAACATCGCCATCTTGTATTGGAAAATAACAGTATGTGAAATCTGGAAAAATACATTCAATATTTTGTAAACTTAAGAATCCATCCTTAATTTGTAAATCATTCCATTTTAAATTAATTATACCCCAGGCATAATTTGTTAAAGATCCTAAAATGTTCAAAATGTTTTTTTCTTGATATAAAAAAGCTTGCTGAAAAACAATAGGAGAAAGGGGCATACCCTCATACCACATAATAGGTAAATTTTTTTCTTTATTACTCATTAATTATATAATAAATTTTGTGCGATTAATTTGCAATTATTTCGCCAGCATTAAGTTTTATGTATTTTCTGCCCATTTTTGTATCTTTTCTTAAAAATGCTTTTTCATCTTGAATAATTATCAAAGATTTTCTCATATTTTCTGGAATTATAAATTTAGAAGAAACATTATTAAAAAAATAAACAAAAACAATCACGGCATAATAATTTTTATCAAAAGGAAGCATAAATGATTTTGAATCATTTTCCATCACATCAACGCTCCATAAAGAAAGATCGTCAGGATTATTTGAAGTTATAGTTTTTTTTTGATGCTGAAAATCTTCAACAGACATTTCTCTTAATTTATAATATAAATTTTTGTCATAAACTTGAACGATATCAATCGCCAGAGACATTTTTTCGTTTATATTCAATCCAGATTTGAAAGTAATATATCTGTGTTCGGCATCAGGAGGAACTTCACAGCCTGATAATAAGATAATTAAAAATAAAAACCACATATAATAAGATTATAAAAAATTTTATTTAATATTAATATAATGAAGAAACTATTGAAGCGTTAATGCTATTTGGCAAAAGATTCAAAGCTTCCACTTCAGTGTTGGCTAAAGATTCCGTTTGATAAGGACCTATATAAACCATATATCCACCGTTAATAAATTTCATAGTAGGATTTTTTCCATATCTTTTAAGATCTGCTATCATCTTCAAACTTTGCTCTTCATTTGTAAAACGACCTATTAAAACATAATATCCACAAATTTGACCTGCAACTTGATTTAATCCTTGAATCATATTTCCAACTCCTGGTAAAGATGATCCTACATTTGCAACTCCATTGATTGCTCCGCTAACTATTCCATTCATTTTGCCATTATTTTGACTTCTATTTGCAGAACTTCCAAAATCACCACTTTTATCTATATAAAAATATTCTTTATGCCTCATAACAGCCAGGTAATATCCTATGCAAAAACTTGAAATGCCAAGCATCATCAGAAAAAACATAAACATAAACAATTGTTTTTTAGAAATACCGACTATTTGCGGAATATCTTTTTCTTCATCCATAAAATTCGAACTTTCATTATAAAATTTAAATTATTATGATTAAAAATCGATTAAAAAATTTTTTTTTGTTAAAATAAAAAACAATGCAAGATATAAATAAAATAAAAGAAAATTTCATATGGGCTTTGCAAGCTGATAAAAAAATTTCGCAACATACTCAGCAAGCTTATTTAACTGATTTAAATTATTTTATAATATTTTTAAAAAACGAAAACATTGAATTAAAAGAAAACAGCCCAGTTCAAGAAGAAATATTGGAAAAATTTTTCCTTGAAATAAAAAAAAAATATGAAAATGCAACTTTGGAAAGAAAAATGATCGTAGTAGTTCAATTTTTAAAATTTTTATATTATGAGGAATTTAAAAAAGATATAGTCTTGAAAAAACCAAAAATAATATTAAACAATTTGCATTCTGCTTTTTTTTCAGAAGAAGAGTTTTTGAAAATGAAAGAATATATCAAATTTGAAGCAAAAGATTTAAGGTTAGAATTAATCACCGAATTATTATATTCAACAGGCTTAAGAGTCAGCGAATTGTTAAATTTAAAAATAAATCAAGTGAAAGAAATTTTAAATAATAAAAGTTTAATCGTAACTGGAAAAGGAAATAAAGAAAGATACGTATTTTTTAACGAAGATTCTTTAAGCGCTTTGGAAAAATATTTAAAAAAATATAGTCCAGATAATTTTTTATTTTTTAACCGAAATAAAACAACACAAAAACCTTTATCCAGACAAAGAATTTTCCAAATTTTGAAAGAATTGGCAATAAACTGCAACATAGATACTGCAAAAGTCTATGCTCATGCTTTTAGGCATCGAATGTTGACTGATTTAGTAAAAAACGGAGCAAATTTAATTGCAGTACAACAAATTGCCGGCCATGAAAATTTATCAACGACTTCAAAATATGTATATACAGAAGATTATTTATACAAAGAAATCGAAACTTTTCATCCAATATCAATTTTTAAAAAAAAAATTTAAATCAAATTTAAATCTATTGATAAATTTTGAATAAAACCTTATTTTATTAAAAGGAGCATTATAATGTTTAAAATATTATTTTTGTTTGCATTCTTGTTTACGCTTGCAGATACTCAAAAAAAATCGACCAATCCTGAAGATGTCGTAATATTAATTTACAAAGGAAAAAAATATAAATTCATAGATATTTTTCCTATCATTAGTCAAAGATTAGGAAACAGAAGAATTGAATCTTTAGATCCTAAAGAAATTGAACAAATCGTAAAGTCTTCCATTAAAATATTTATAACAAATTTAGAAATTTATGAAAAATACAAAAATAATAAATTTGAAAAAAACAAAAAATTCCAAAAAAAATGGCTTGAAACTGTAAAAGCATATGTTATCAGCTGTGCTTTCGATAATGAATCTGATGCAATTCCTGAAAATAAACTTAAAGCTTATTATGAAAAAAATATAAAGCAATTTATTTCTTCCAGTTATTCATTAAGTATGATTGTTTTGAAAGATGAAGCGAAAGCAAATTCAATTTACAAAGCGTTATTAAGTAATCCTGGAAATTTTGAAACTATTGCTGCTTCTGAAAATTACACAGAAGAATTAAAGAAAGCTAAAGGCACATTTCAAGTTCAAAAAAATGAAATGACAACCTTGTTTGGAGCAAAAAATGCAGAACAAATCGAGAAAATGCCTGTTAATAAAATTGCTAAGTTAGAACTAGGAAACGGTTTTTTCTTTATTGTTAAACTTAACAAAAAAACTATTATTCAAAAATCATTAGAAGAAGTGAAAGAAACAATCAAGCGTTTTGTTATGTTTGAAGAAATCGATAGTGAAGCTGAAAAAATCATTTTGCAAAATGAAAAAAACAATCAATTAACAATTTTCCCAGAAGAAGCAAAAGAAAAACAACTTAAATTTAAAGATTTGAATTAAGATCGGATTTCTGGTTTTATTTTTTCTTTTTTACTAGCATAAATTTATAAATTCTATATTTTATTATTTAAAAAAGTTACCAAATTTTGAAAATTCTGTTTAAAAACCCTATATGTAAGGATTTTTTTCTTATAATATTAATCACGATTAATATACAAATTACAATCTGAAATTATTTAATATTGAGGCTTTATATTCTGTTTATTGTTATAGGCAGATTAAAATCAATATAAATGAAATCAAAAAAAATTAGTTTAAATTTTATTACACATTCAACAAAAACAGAATTCTTCAAAGGTGTAAACACGAGTTTTCATTTTTCTTTTATTCAAGTTCTATTAAATCTATTAAACGTTGGTCAGAATCAACGAACTGATTTGATTGAACTAAAACTGCTTTTACAATACCAGATTTATCAGATTTCACGGAATACATAGATTTCATCGCGTTTATAATACAAACAACTTGCCCAACTTGTATTTCATCTCCAATTTTTACAAATTCAGCGGCACCTACATTAGGACTCAAATAAACTTGGCCTGACATATGAGCATTAATGCTTACGATTTTTCTTGCCGCTGCGGCTGCCGGTCCAGACGAAAAATTATTATACATTCCGAAAATTGAACAAAATTGAAAAACGAATATAAATTTTATAATTTGTTTCATGACTTAATTTTAAATGATTAAAAATAATATATCAAGTTTTTTTTAAAAAATAAAATCATCTTTAATAGTATATAATATATTTTTAAGATTTAAAAAATTCTTTATTAGTGCTATTTTCGTTTTTTTTAATTTAATCATTATTTTTCAACTTATTTTCCCATAATGCATTAAAAATTCACAAAACATAATTTCAATTATTTTCAATTTGTATTTTTTATTTTTTTAAAGCTTTTTGTGCAGCTTCTAATCTTATTTTTTCTTCTGCTTCGTATAGTCGTTGATCTAGCATATCCAGCCCTAATTGCATTATTTTATTCTTTTCTGTGATTAGTCGTTGTTCTTGTGATGGTTTTTCTTGTGATGATTTTTCTTGTAATGGCTCTTGTAATAAAATTACTTTTGCTTTGCCCTCTTCTTCTGTTGCGTTATCCATAACACGGAAATTAATTGCCTCTATATTGACGCCCTCGATATAATTTTCTTCACTTTCCAAATTATTATTTGAATTATTATTTGCATTAGAAAACAAGCGATTTAACCAAAAATTTAACCAATTGAAAAATTTATTAAACGCTCTACTGATAAAATTTCCTGAAGGATTGAAATACAAAGCAAGTTTAGCAAAAAAACCTAAAGTAACATGAGGTTTATTTTCAGAAGAATTTTGATCGGATGTCAAAACCTTGTTATCTGAAGAACAATTTATTGAATCAATTTTTGGTTCTTCCTTCATAGAAGCTGTAATTTGGATTAATTGAATTACAATAAAATATTTTAAATATTTTTTGATCATACAAATATTATATAACTTTTAAAATTATAATAAAATTTATATTTATTATTTAAGTTTAAAATAAGTTCTAATTTCCTAGCCCGCTGCTTAATATACTTCTGATTTGATGACAATTGTTACTTTTTTGATTTCCATATTTGATTTCGACTTGAATAAGATTTCACAACAAAAAAATACAATAATTAAAGTTTTTTATAAAATATTTTGAAGCTCCATTTTAAAGAAAATTATGATCAGTAAATAAATTTTCAAATAAAAAATGTTTATTATTTGATTTTTTATTCCGTTAACGATGGCGAAATTTCCTAAATCAAATTTTTATCACACAAGCCTATTTCCGTTTTTTTAAAATATTAAGCCAGCCCGTAGTGTTGTGAAATTAATTTTAAAAATAGTTTTTATTTAACTTTCAAGCTTAACAATATTTTTTCAAGCCATTGAGTGGAAATTTTTTCTTTTTCAAATTCTTCTTGCTTCATAAGCCATAAATGCAATTCTAAAGATGTTTTAATACCCACAATGCTCGTTTCCTTCAAAGCCTGCACATGCGTTTTAATACACTCTTCTCTTGTTTCTCCGTAAGATATAATTTTTGCAGCTAAGCTATCATACCAAGGCGGAATAATCCAATTTGGATAAATTGCAGAATCTACCCTTACATTTGGTCCCCCTGGAGCAACAAAATTTTCAATCTTACCAGGATTAGGAGTAAAATTAAAAGGATCTTCAGCCGTGATTCGACTTTCGATTGCATGACCTTTAAAAATAATCGAACTTTGCTTTGGCAGTGGCTTTCCATTCATTAAATCAATTTGTAATTTTATTATATCTATTCCAGTAATTGCTTCTGTAACCGGATGCTCCACTTGAACCCTTGTGTTCATTTCAATAAAATACAAATTTCCTTTATATTCCAAAAATTCAACCGTACCAGCGCTTCTATATTTAAACTTACCCAATACCTTGCAAATTCTTTTTGTTAAATCAGCTTCTATTTTTTTTGAAATATTTGCAGGAGCTTCTTCTAAGACTTTTTGATGTCTTCTTTGCACAGAACAATCTCTTGTACCCAAAGAAATTACATTACCATTACCGTCTCCGACAACTTGAAATTCAATATGACGCGGACTTGCAAAATAACTTTCAATATAAATTTTTTTACACCCTGAAATAGCAAAAGATTCATTTGCAGCTTCGACAAACAAAGTTTTCAAATCAGATAATTTGTCAACTATTCTCTGACCTCTTCCACCGCCGCAATCTGTTGCTTTCAACAAAAGTGGAAATGGCATGTTTTTTGCAACTTCATACGCCTCATTTTCGTCGTCTAGCGCATTTTTTGTGCCAGGTATAGTTAAAATACCCGCATTTTCCATAGCATGCTTTGCAAAAATTTTATTACCAAGATTTTTAATTTGATCCGGCGTTGGACCTAAAAATTTTATACCATGATTTTCTACAATTTCTGCAAATTCTGCATTTTCAGAAAGAAAACCATATCCTGGATGAATTGCATCAGCTCCGGTTAAAATTGCTGCAGATATAATATTTTTAATGTTGTTATAGCTTAGTTCAGCGCTCGCTGGTCCTATGCAAACACTTTCATCGGCAAAATTAACGTGCATAGCTTTCGCATCAACGGTTGAATGAACTGCCACCGATTTGATATCCATTTTTTTTAAAGTTCGCAAAATGCGCATTGCAATTTCACCTCTATTGGCTACTAAAACTTTTCTTATCATACAATATTTCCTTTTATTTGAAGTTTTTTATTCAAGCTCTATTAAGCGCTGATCAAATTCAACCGGTTGATTTGATTGAACTAAAATTTTTCTTACAGTCCCTGCCTTGTCAGATTTCACTTGATTCATAACTTTCATAGCTTCTATGATACAAATCACTTGTCCAACTTCTATTTTATCTCCAACTTTTATAAATTCAGGCTCACCTGGTTTAGGAGTCAAATAAACTCTACCGACTATAGGAGAATTAATATAATCAAAAATCACTTCTTTAACTTCAGATTTTACAATTTCAATTTCTTTTGGATTTGCTTGGGAAATTTCTTGGAAAATTTCTTTTATTGCAGATTGAGATTCCTGAGCTTTTTTCTTTGAAAGCTTCAAAGTAACCCCTTCATTTTGATATTCTAAAGATTCTAAATTGTTTTCATTGAATTCTTGGATTAAAAATTTTATATCTTCTTTATTAAAATTATTCATTTGTCTATTATAACAAATTAAAGAAAAAAAATAAATTGAAATTAGAACTCATTATTATTAAAAAAATCTTCAAAAGAACAGGCTTTATCAGAATATCTTATATACAACACACCAAAATAATCATTCTTAATAAGAAAGCTTTTAAAATCTAATGTACGATCTAATCTAAAAATAAAATGAATCAAAGCTATAAAATAATTAAAATATCCATGAACTGCATTTTTATATCCTTCAAAAAATTTTAAATTATGAAAGATATTCATTTTATCAAAATTATCATTCTTTGAAGTGTTGTTTACATGTCGTAATCCTTGATTATTATCATTTTTTTGATTATTGTGATGATCAAATTCTGACAAATTACCTAGTGGCAAATCAAATGCTGAAAAATCAAATTCTGATTGACATGCTGATTTTTGATTATTGTTTAAATCAGCATCATTATTATTGTCATTTTCTAAATTTCTTTTTTTTGTTGTCAGGTTTATTAAGTTTCTAAGATGTGAATCATGTACAATTAAAGATTGCAATTCTCCTCCTTCTGATTCTTCTATTTCTTCTTGCTCCTCTTCCTTTGTCTGTTTTACTGCTGCCGATGATGATTCTGCCACTTTTTTCAATGTTTTGCCATTTTGAAAAACTTGAGGTCTTGAATTGATCAAACACGAGTTTTTAGATTGTTGATAACTTTGTTGATAACTTATGTTTACTGCAGATAATTCTCTTGCAAAATTTTGTTGATCATCATCGTTATCATTTCCTTGATCATTTGCTGATACACCTAGTGAAAAACCTCTTGATAATATAGCATTTCGCAAATTATCAGAAATATTTTGCTCTAAAGTATTATTTAATGAATTATTATTGAACAAATTGTCATCATCGTTTTGGGTTGGATTTCTTGAGTTTACTTGATTTCTTCACTGAGCTTTAGCACCAAAGCCAATCAATGTGCTAATTTGTACAGGAGTATCCTGTTTTTCTTGATCATCATCATATTGATTGTTTTTTTGATCCTTTTTAAAATCTTCTGGATTCAGATCCATAAAATTAGCCTCAGGATGATCATCATTTGATGGTTCAATCCAATTACTAGGTGGTAGCAAAGCTTGATTCTGATCTTTAGATCCTATTAGTTTTGCGTACTCAGCATACAGATCATAGTCATGATTATTATCATCATCGCTTTCGTTACTTTTCATTTCTGCTGCGATTTGTGGAGGAAATTGTAAACTGTCCTGTTTTTGTTGATCATCATCATTACCGTTACGGTTGCTACTTTCATTGCTACTTTCATTCGCTGCAGATCGATTTGAAAATGCAATTAAATTTTGAGCTTTTTGTAAAGCAATTTTATTTCTTAATTCTGCTTTTAACTCATTAATTGCAAGAAATTGAGCAATTTGTTCATCGAAAGCTTTTGCGTCTTCTTCTTCTTCTTTTTTTATTTGTTCCAAAGATTGATTGTTGTTTTTTCTTTTTTCTTCTTTTGCCGATATCCGTTTTTTAATCATTTCTTCAAATTTTTTTTCTGCATCTACAAGTGCCTTAAAATTTTCACGATAAGCAATTATTAAATCTTGATAATTATCTGAAATAAAAGTTTTTAATAAAAATACAATCATATTTTCATGTTCAGAATTCAGACTACGCGTTTGATAAAAAGAACTTCCATTGAAAGCAGTTTCATTTAAAACTTTTCCAGTATCAGCCTTTGACAAAAAAAGTTTTATTAGATTGGCTTGAGGAGTTTCTCCGAATATATCTGAAAAATTATCAGAAGTTATATAAAAATTATCAATTTGTAAAACATTTGTATTGGAATATATATATTCTTCATTTTTTAAATCTTCTAACCCAAAAACATCTTTCAAAACTGGATAAAATGCTGAGAATATTTTTTTTATAAAACGTGAATTGTAAAAACTATCTATGTTTGGAAAAAAAATAAAACGGGTATATATTGAGTAATCAGAAAATAAGGTCGGGAATAACCATTTAAGAACATTGTCTAAATTATCGTTATTATTCCCACCATTTTGCTCGAAATAAGTATTTAAAAAATAAAACCTCAAATCAATATTTTCTAATTTAGTTATGTTATCTGAATTTATTATATTTTGCTTAAATCCTAAAGTTATTAATAAATTCAATAAATAAGATATTGAAGAGTTTTTCCTTTTTATTTCTTTTTGAAAAGATTCAATCAAAATTTTCATTTGAAAAATAGAAAAAAAACGATTGTAATCAAAAATCTTTGGCTCTAAATTATAACAAAAATTCAGAAGAAAAAAAACGGAGTCTGGATCTTCCTTCATTCTACGATCCTTCAAGGCTTTTTCAAAAAAGGAACATACCGATTGAATATCACGGAAAGCATCTTCGTGAAGATCTGCTAATTTTAATGAAATTTGAAATTTAAAAGGAGTTTTATTTTCCTCCTCTTCAATTTCCTCTTGAGTTTGCTGTCTATCCGCTTCAGGTGCTTTTGTTTCTTCCATATTTGGTTCGCTTGAATTGTTAGTGTCCTTACCAGCTATAAGACAATTAAAAAAAATAATTAAAAATATATATGACACATTAAAAATATTATAATTTATATAAGTAAATTTGTCAAAGAAAAAAATAATAAAGTTTATTTGAAATTGTTTTTAAAGTTTTGTTTATAAAATATTTTAATTTCAAAAAATATCATAATGTGTTATGATAATCAGTTGCTATCTGCTGATGGTGTTTTGTTGGTGCTGTTGTTGTTTGTTGGTGCTGATGGTGTTTTGTTGGTGCTGTTATTGTTTGTTGGAGCAGTCGTATTAGTTGTACCAAGTCCTTCTTCTCCTGATGATCCAGCATCTACTCCTCTTACTGCTATAAAGTCATCATCTCTTTCACTACTTTGTCCTGAAGGTTGATCATTTTTTGCTGGAGCTTCAAATAGACTTGCTAACCATGTAAAAAATTTGTTAAATGCTTTGGCAAAAACACTGTTTCCATCAAACCAAGCTGCAATTCTAGTAAACAAACCTTTTTTAGTTGCGGGTACGTCGTGGTTAGGTTCCGGTTTTTCACCCAGAGGTGATCGATTGTTTGCTGTATTTGTTGTTTCATTGGAATTTGTATTATTATTGTTGTTATTATTGTTGTTATTATTGTTGTTATTATTGTTGTTATTGGAACCTGTAAGATTTAAAGAAGCTGCTCGACGTTGAGTGCTTGATGTAGCAGCAGAGTTTTGTTGTTTTTTACTCTTTGTACCATCTTCATTGCTATCAACCTCTACATCACTTGCCGATCCTGACCTATTTTGATTATTGGATGAATCTCCTCCACGATCGTTAGCTTGAGGTGGTAACGAAGCATTGTTAAGATTATTATTTGAACTGCCTTCATTTCCAGCAGTGTTAGCTGTCATCCCAGATTGTTTCGGAGGAGTTGCAGCATTATTATTATTGTTAGAAGGTCCATTTTGACCATTTTCAGCAGCACGAGGCGTGACCGACATAATTTGCATCATTTGGATTGCAATAATAAATTTTAATAATTTTATCTTTTTCATAATGGGATTATAGAACAATTATAAATTAATGTAAACTACCTATTTGTAACTTGCCCGGCGCGTGAAAAACACACGCAAGGTAATCGTAAATTTAGCCAAAAGCCGCTATTTGACGATTTGAAACGTTATCGTTTGCATTTATTTTTTTTTATTCCGTTAAGGTGGAAAATTTCCTAGCAAAATCAAATTTTTATTACACAACGTCGAGCCTGTTTCATCCCCGTTTTGGAGATGTTGGGCACTGCCCCCAATTCCGCTATGTTTATTTTATTTAACATTTATTACCGTAGCCTTTAAAACAAAATTTTAAAAGCATTTATATATTAAAAAATATCAAGTTAAAAATCAAATTTATCAAATTAATTGATTTTTAAATATTAAAAGCATTTTTTCGAACAAGCGCTGCCTTCGATCAAAATTTCTTCACTTAATTGTAACAAAGCTAATCCACTTAACGTAGCACTGATTGAATAAGGGCTTTCTTTTAAAACTAAATTAATGCTGACTGGGCTGCAAGATAATTGATCTAAAATCCAATTTTTCACTGTGAAATCATCCACTTCTTCGTTAACCATTTTAATTTCTTCAAATAAATTACCCTGCTCTGCATTCGAGTTGAAAACATTTAATATATCATGATAATTTTCCAGCAAATTAGCTCCGTTTTTAATTAAATAATTTGTGCCAGAAGATCTTTGATCATAAGGGTGGCCTGGAACTGCAAAAACTTCCTTGCCTTGTTCTAATGCATATTCTGCAGTTATTAAAGATCCAGATTGTTTTGCAGCTTCGATAACGGCTACGGCTGAAGATAATCCTGAAATAATACGATTTCTGTAACTAAACGCTTCAGGCTTGGGATTTTTTTCAGGCAAGACTTCGCTTAAAATCAAGCCACCTTCATTTTTAATTTTATCATATAAATCTTGATTTTCTGCAGGATAAACAACGTCTGCCCCAGATCCCATAACGGCGATTGTATTGTTTAAACAAGCTTCATGTGCGGCTTTGTCAATTCCTCTTGCCATTCCAGAGACTATGGTTACACCCTGCATACTTAATTCTTTAGATATATAGGAAGCAAAAGATTTTCCTTGCAAAGAAGCATTTCGGGAACCTATTACCGCAACGGTTTTTTTATTCAGCAAATTTAAATTACCCAAAGCGTATAGCAAAGGAGGGTTATCATTAATTTTCAACAAAGATTTAGGGTAAGCTTCTTCGAATGAACAAACAATTTTTATATTTTTTTTTGAACAAATTTCAAAATAATTTAAAGCATAAGATTCTGAACATACTTCAATTTTTTTTCCAAACCTAGCAAAATAATCGTTTATGTTTGCTAAAGCATCGGTCGCGGTTTTAAAATTTTTTATCAAATGCTTGAAAATAACGGGACCAATTGATTTTGTATTGTAAATTCTGAAATAGTTTAGTTTTTCTTGAATATTCATGGCAATTTCTGGCTGTTAAAAAATACGTATAAATTTCCCGAATGCTTAATCAAAATTATTAAACACAACAAAAGCTGAAGATAATTATCAGGCATATAATATAAGCTTATGATTAATGATATTAAGCTTGATAAAAACGGATGCTTCAAAAAAATTGTAAAAATTTGCCAAAAAACAATCAAACCCAATCCTAGATTAAAATTAAATCCTAAAACTGCACCTAAATAACATCCTACTCCTTTACCTCCGGAAAATCGGGTAAAAATAGAAAACATTTGACCCATACAAACAAAAAACATACCAGAATAAGGATTGGCTTGAGAAATCAAAGTCACCGCTGCATAACCTCTGAATAAATCAACTAATGCTATTAAACTTCCAAAGAAAAAACCAAACAGTCTATAGCTATTTGAAAATCCGATGTTGCCAGAGCCATGATTTCTTAAATCTTTGCCGTAAATTAACTTAGACAAACTAGAACTAATTGGCAACGCTCCGATTAAATAGCAAATTATTGAAGAAAATATAACATTCATAAAGGTATTATATATCAAAGAGCAAGTCAGGAAGCAAGTTTTTATCTGCACCCTGAGAAAAAAATCCTTTAACAACAATTTTAACAGACTGTTCTTCTTTAATAACTTCAACTTTAATTTCAGAAAGCCTTGCATCACAAACTTCCAAAACTTTTGCAAATTCTTTTTGAAATTCAACAGAATAAAAATCCAAAGCAAACACATGATGAACAGGAATTGCTTTATTATTTTTCGTATCATAAGCCCAATAAACATCGCTACGATTCGAAATAATAGTTTTTATATTTTCGGCAATTGAATGAATAATTTCTATGTTATCCAAATTTTCCAGCTTATGAAACAAAGACACAAATTGATTGTACACTTATTGAAAAAAAAAATAAATTATTATAAGTTCATATTAAGCGGTTATGGCGGAATGGTATACGCGCAACGTTGAGGTCGTTGTGGATTTTATCCTTGGAAGTTCGAGTCTTCTTAACCGCACATTCTTTAAGGAGCCACAAATGTCAGAGACCTTAGAGCAAAAAGCTTTAAAATATCACAAAAAAGGAAAAATTGGTATTAAAATTACCAAAGATTTAAGTAATAAAGACAACTTTAAACTTGCCTATAGCCCTGGAGTTGCTTTTCCTTGTTTAGAAATTGAAAAAGACAATGAATTAGCTTATGAATATACAGCAAAAGGCAATCTTGTTGCAGTTATCACGAATTCTACAGCAGTTCTAGGTCTTGGAGATATAGGAGCAATAGCTGGAAAACCAGTCATGGAAGGAAAAGCTTTGCTTTTTAAATATTTGGCAGGCATTGATAGCATAGATATAGAAATAGACAACAAAAATACAGATGAAATTGTTAAAATTATAAAAGATATATCATGCACTTTCGGTGGAATTAATATTGAAGATATTGCAGCGCCTGAATGTTTTGAAATTATTAAAAGATTGGAAGAAAATTTAAATATACCAACTTTTCATGACGATCAAACTGGAACTGCTATTGTTGTATCAGCAGCATTACAAAACGCATTAAAACTTATTGATAAAAAACTTGAAAATGTCAAAATAATAATGAATGGAGCTGGAGCAGCAGCTTTAGCTTGCGCAAAATTATTAATCGAATTTGGTGCTCAATTAAAAAATTTATATATATTCGACAGTCAAGGACTTTTAACAACGAAAAGAAATTTAAATTCAAGTAAAAAATTTTTTGCACACTGCAACGATGAAATATCTTTAAACGAAGCTTTAAAAAATGCAGATGTATTTATTGGGCTTTCAAAAGGAAATGTTTTATCCGCGTCAGATATTATTAATATGGCAAAAAATCCAATTATACTTCCTATGGCAAATCCTACACCTGAAATCGACCCTATTCTTGCTTTACAAACTAGAAATGATGCAATTATTGGAACAGGCAGAGCAGATTTTCCAAATCAAGTAAATAATGTTTTATGCTTTCCATTTTTATTCAGAGCAGCTCTTGATGTCAGATCTTCGAAAATAACTTTAAACATGCAAAAAGCGTGCTGTGAAGCTATTATGAAAATCACCCAAGAAAATCCTTCATTTAACAAGGAAAACATTATTCCTAATCCTTTTAATCCTGTTTTAATATACAAAGTAAGCAAAGCAGTTGCTGATGCTGCAATTCAAGACAAAGTTGCAAAATTATCTTTGCCAAAAAATTACAACGAATATTTAAACGAATTATTATACGATGCAAAATTTGAAGCAACTTTTATTCCATCATTAGATGTAAATTCTTCAGATTATATGATGTCGGATTACATGGATTTTGTTGAAATATTAAAAGAACACGGTGTAACCAAAAAATCTGATAAAAAAATATATATTTTAAATAATGAAGAAATTTTAAATAAAATCGATGAAACTGAAAGTTGTTTAATCATTACAAAAGATATGAACATTGGATTTAAAATGAATTTTACGATTAATGTTTCTGATTTAAAACAATTTTTAAAAGAAAATCATTACATAGGGTTAATATATGAAGATAAAATTTTCTTCAATAATGCAAACAGAATTTGGTATGCAAATTTACTTTGTTCTGAAGAGAAAATTTCACAATGAATTTAACCGTTATCAATAATGAATTTGCAAAAATACAAAAATTAATAATAGTTGTAAAAGCATTACTTGAACACGATAAAGATATAACAAAAATTTTTGAAAAGCTTCACCCTTCAACGGCCGCCAGCATACTTGAATTTTTAAATAATCAAGAAAGAGAACAAGCAATTTTATCTTTAGAGCAAAATTTTGATCCTGAAATTTTAAATTTTCTTGACCCTATTATTATTGAAAAAATTTCAAAACTGTGGGACGCAACTGAATTTGCAAAAATTTTAGATCAACTTGAAGATAATGAAATTTTTAAGATTTTAGAAAATTTAGAAATCGAAGAACAAACTGAAATATTAAAATTTTTAAACATAGAAAATCAAAAGTTCATTAAAGAAAGTTTAGCTTATCCAGAAGATAGCGTAGGCAGAATCATGGATAATCAATTTATTGCAATAAATGAAAACGCGAAGGTTAGAGAAGCTAAAAATTTTATAAGCAATAATTCTGACTTAATCGATGATGCTATTGAAATTTATTTAATAAATACAAAGTTTCAACCTTTGTATAAATTAGATTTAGCAGCTTTATTTAAACATAAAGATGAAATTTTGTTAAAAGATATTAGCTCTGAAATTGAAGTTTGTTTTGATATAGAAGCCAAACCAAAAGATGTAGTCTTCGCATTTAAAAATTACAAAGAAAAATCAATTCCAATTGTCAGCAAAAAAAAAGGCAAGTTAATTGGAATAGTAAAAATCACGGAAATCATAGATTTAATTTATTCTTTTTCAGAAGAAGAATTTTTGCATTCTGGAGGTATCCAAGATTCAGACTTTTACAGCAATTTATTTCAAACAAGTTACGCAAGATTAAAATGGCTTTCTTTCAGCACTATCGGATCAGTATTAATTGCATTTTTAATCGATGAATTCAGAGATATAATTCAAAAAAAATCAGAATTAACAGCCTTGCAAACAATCATCAGCAGCATTACTGCAGTTTCTGCAATACAAGTTGTCACGGTTAATATCAGAGCTATTGCAGATAGAAAATTGACAAGTTTGAACATGAAATCAATTTTATGGAAAGAATTTTGCGTATCATTAATCAACAGCGCAATTTTAGGATTAATTATTGGAATAATTTTTGGATTTAAAAACGGAGATTTCAGCTTTTTCTTCTTGATCACTTTTTCATTAATTTTCAGCATGAATTGGGGCGCGATTTCAGGAACTATTTTGCCAATTTTATTCAATAAAATCAAAGTTGATCCAGCCTTAAGTTCTGGAACATTTTTAAGCGTTGCAATAGACGCTTTTTCTGCTTTTATTTTTTTCAGTATTGCAAAATTAATCTTTTTATAAACTATAGCTATAATTAAAATTTGTTAATAAAATTAATAAATGCAAGAAGAAGATATACTTTCATTAAAAGTTCAATCAGTTAAAGAATTTAGTTTAAATTTAAAAAATTTATTGGAAGAAAAATTTGCTTATATTTGGATAAAGGGCGAAATTGGCCCTGTTAAAATTCATTCATCAGGCCATATTTATTTTTCATTAAAAGAAGATGATTATGTAATTAATGCAATTTGCTGGAAAGGAACAATCACTTCAAATCCTATCGAAGAAGGATCAATTGTTGAATGCTATGGAAAAATAACCACTTATCCAGGCCGTTCTTCTTATCAAATAATCGCAAAGGAAATAAAACAAGTTAACAAACAAGGTAATATTTTCTTGCAACTTGAAGAACTTAAACAAAAATTGACTAAAGAAGGGCTTTTTGATTTAAGCAAAAAAAAGAAAATTCCTGAAATTTCTGAAAATATCGCGATTTTAACTTCGCCTACCGGAGCTGTTTTTCACGACATAATGCACAGAATTAATCATAGATTTCCTTGCTGTAATATTCATTTTTTTCATATACCCGTTCAAAACGATCAAAGCATCCCTTTTATTGTTAAGGCATTAAAAAAAGCAAATGAAATTCAAAGTTTAGATTTGATAATTTTGGCAAGAGGCGGTGGCAGCCTTGAGGATCTTTGGGTTTTTAATAATGAAGAAGTCGTTCGTTGCATCGCTTCTTTAAAAGTGCCAATAATATCTGCTATAGGACACGAAACTGACACTACTCTTTCTGATTTTGCTGCCGATTTAAGAGCTCCAACACCAACGGCCGCAGCAGAAATAGCCGTGCCAGATAAAAATGAAATAATAAAAAATTTATTGATTAAAGAGCATAATTTAAGATCGTTGTTTGAAGAAAAAATAAAAAAATATAAATTAATATTAAATAATTTGATTCCTAATAAAAATGATTATTTAAACACAATCGGATCCTTAGAGCAAAAAATTGACAATTTAATTTTAGATTTTAAAAATAAAATTTTATCTTTAATTCATAAGAAAAAAAATGAAATAGGACAAAAATTAGATAAAAATGGAATTTTAGATAAATTAGAAGACAATTTAAATCAAAACTTTGAAAAATTTTTAATTATTAAAAAAAACAGATTGCAATTTTTTAAAGATACAATTTTGCAACAAAAAACTTTTTTTGAAGAAAAAAAAATAGAATTAGAAAATAAAATTATCATATCAGATTTACATAAGAAAACATATAAAAGTGCTTATGAATTAAGACATATACAAAATTTTAATTTGAATTTTTTAGATGGAGTTATTGAAGTTGAAAAAAAATTAACAAATAGTTAAATTTTATTGAAATATAACTTAAGCAAATATATAATGATCAATGTAATGTAGGAAAACATGCAAAAAACAACATTAATTGGCATATTTATTATTGCTATGGCAATTTTTTTATGCAAACTTCAGCTGAGTCTTTTTTACTGCAACCCGTTAAATTGCAAAAAAGAATTCGAAAGCTTTAAAAGTTAAAAATGAAAATCTTTTATTATTTGAATTTTTTTAAATTTTTCAGTAATATAAGTTTTTTTTTAGGTTTTTCTTTTATTGCAATACCAAATATTATTTTTTTTAAAAAATTTCATAATTTTTATTTTTTTGGGTTTTATAAATTTAATTTAATAGAATCAATTATTATAAATATAAACTGGCTTTTTGGATTGTTTTTTTTGCCTCTTCTTCCTTATTGGATATATTTTTTTATACAACAAAATTATAAAAAATTTTTTGCAGTACACTTGATTTATGTCAGCTTCGAATTAATCGCTTCCTGGTTTGAAATATCAGGTCCTGTTGGCCTGTTTTTTAAGTTGAATTTTTCAAATCAAGCCCTTATAAGTTTATTTTTAATTATAAATTTAGTTTGTTTTCTTTTAATAAAAAATCAGCCAAAATATAAAAAAAGATCAACACAAATTCAAATTAAACCTGAAGTGAAAATCAAACAACTCACACCTTCTTTAGATATATTGTCGATTGGACAAAAAATAAACATTCAAATCAACACAGAACTTCAAAAGAAAAATTTGGTGAAAATTTTTAAAGATTTTGGAATTGAAATTAAAATTATAGATTGTAAAATAGGACCCGTAGTCACCTTGCATTCAGCTGAACTTGCTTCAGGAATCAAAGCTTCAAGAGTAATAAATTTATCAAACGATATTGCAAGAGCTATGGAAGCTTTTTCTGTAAGAATCGCACAAATTCCTGGCAAAAATTTAATTGGAATCGAAGTTTCAAATGAAAAAAGACAGTTTGTATACTTTAAAGAAGGATTAATTACAGAAAAATATAAAAATTTTCAAGGAGAATTGCCTTTGTATCTTGGATGCAACATTTATGGAGAACATGAAGTTTTTGATTTAAATAAAATGCCGCATTTGCTAGTTGCCGGAACAACTGGTTCTGGTAAATCTGTTGGAATTCATACAATGCTTTTATCTTTGTTATTTAAACTAAATTTCAACGAATTAAAACTGATTTTAATCGATCCGAAAAAATTAGAATTGGCCGCTTACGAAGATTTGCCTCATTTGATTTTTCCAGTAGTCACAGATTCAAAACAAGCGATCAATGCTTTAAAATGGGCAGTTAAAGAAATGGAAAACAGATATGAAACTATGGCAAAAGTTGGAGTCAGAAATATAGCAAGCTATAACGAAAAAACTCCACAAGAAAAAATGCCTTTCATAGTAACCGTTATAGATGAAATGGCAGATTTAATGCTGATTGCAGGAAAAGAAATTGAAGTTTGCGTTCAGAGATTGGCTCAAATGGGAAGAGCTTCTGGAATTCACATTATCATCGCTACACAAAGGCCATCGGTTGATGTTATTACAGGAACAATCAAAGCTAATTTACCTACTAGAATAAGCTTCAAATTGGCTACTAAAATCGATAGCAGAACTATATTAGGAGATGCTTCAGGAGCAGATCAATTATTAGGATCAGGAGACATGCTTTTTCTTTCAACAGATGGTAAATTAACCAGAATACACGGCAGTTATGTTTCGGAAGAGGATGTGTTAAATACTGTGAATTTTTGGAAACAACAAAGCGAGCCAAAATATATTAATTTGTCAGAAGAAAGCTTAAATTTAAATTTAGAATCGGAAAACACAGAAAATGAACCTTATTATAAAGAAGCTATCGCATTAGTTAAAACAACAAAAAAAGCATCGACTAGTTTTATACAGCGGCATTTTCAAATTGGGTATAACAGAGCAGCAAAAATAATGGAACAAATGGAAAAAGATGGAATAGTCTCCAAAGGAGATAAATTGGGCAGACACAGAGACGTTCTATAAAATTAAAAAAAAACTTATAATAAGAATGTTAATGCTAAAAAAGAAAATTATATTTGTTTTGTTTATCTTAATATCAACAAAAGCTTCGAAAAATAAAACTTACAACAGAAAACCTTTTAAAAACGAAGATATATCAATCAATGAAGAAAATAAAATTGAATTAATTACTTTTTGGCAGAAAAAACCAAAAGGAAGACAATTTTTTTTCATAAAACATAACAATCAAAAATATATTGGAATTTTTTCTTGGGATTTAGATAAAAATTGTTTTAAACTTGAATATCCTAAAGTAAAATGGGAAATTCAAAATGAATGCTTGACTCAAATTAAAAAAAACAAATCTAAAAATTTCAAACCTCAAGGAATTTTAAAATTACTTACTTTGCCGATTGAAAAATGGAATCAAGAATTAATAAAAAATTATGAATACGAAGATCATGAATCAAAAATCACTACTTTATTGATATTTTTTGAAAATAGCCCTATTATTTGGCAATATAAAAAAGATCCGTTTGTTTTGATAAGTTTAAATTTCAACTTTAACGGAGAATTTTATGTATTAGAATTTAATGAAAATACAATTAATGAAAATATCGACATAGAAAATTTGGATGAAAATCAATGATATTTTTTTTATGTTTTTTGCTAACTTCATGCGTTAATTTTATTGAACAAAAACCAGAAATCACAGAAAAAACTCCTATCACACATAAAAAATTAAAAAATTACACATATAAAGTGAAAAATTCTTTTGGAACATTTTCAATTTATGTACAAAACCACTTTTTTTTTGATAAAGAAGGTATCGCTTCTTTTTATGGAAAAGATTTTCATGGAAAAAAAACTGCAACGGGCGCAATTTTTAATATGTATTATTACACAGCAGCTCATCCTTATTTGCCAATTCCATGCATTGCAGAAGTAACATTAGTCAGTAAGCCTTGGAAAAAAATTATTGTTAAAATAAATGACAGAGGCCCATTTACAAAGCATAATAGATTAATAGATCTTTCTTTTGCAGCAGCTCAAAAATTAGGATTTGTAAAACAAGGATTGGCAAAAGTAAGAGTTAAAGTGATGATCAAAGAAACTTTGATGTTAAAAGAATACGGAGGGCATGTGCAATGGAATGGAGAAACAGAATATGAAAAAATTTAATAGAATTTTTTGCAGTAAATAATTTTCATGGTTTGCTTTTTTTATTCTTGGAATTAAAATACTGAAATTAAATTTGTTTAGGCATAATAATTTTTTTACCATCAGTTAAAATAATTTCATAATTTTTTTCTTTATTCACAACGGTTTTAACCAATAAATTTTCTTTATTAAAAAGAATTTTCAAACGCATCACTTCAAATAATTCAGCAATATTAGAATTTTTTTCATAAATAGAATAAACTTCATCTTCAATTTTTTTTAAATCATCTTCGTTTAAAGCAGAAAAAATTTTTTTGTAAAAGGAAATTTTTAAACTTTGATTTTCATCGGGTAAATAAGCTTGAAAATTTTGAAAATTAATTTCGTTATAATGAAATTTGTTTTTTAATAAATTAACCTCATTCTGCAAAGTTTCATAATAAAAATCAATGTCAAATCCGTAAGATTTACCAGATTGTTTGTACCCTACCGCCGTTCCTCCTCCCCTTATATCAAAATCTGATAAAGCAACGGAATATCCTGATCCGGTTGCATTGTTTTGAGAAATAAAATTAATTCTATCCAAAGCAATTTCATTTAAAATATTTGGTACGACAAAAATCACAGAAGCCATAGAATTTTCAGCTCGGCCCACTCTGCCTCTTAACTGATGCAAAGCAGACATGCCAAACAAATGAGCGTGAAAAATCACCATTAAGTTCGCTTCTTGAATATTCACACCAGATTCCAAAATATTCGTTGAAATAATTAAAGATTTATCAGTTTTAAAAGCATCCATTTGTTCTGAAATATTTTTTATTTTCGAATGCAAAATTATATAATCAATTTTATTATTAAAATTTTGAACTAATTTTTCCACCTCTGGAATAAATGAAATTCTTGGTACAATGAAAAAAATTTTGCCATGATTTAATATTTCTTTTTGCACCGCATCTTCCAAAACTTTCATAAATTTTTCATCTTCAAAATTGAAGATCGACATATTCCAGGCGTTTTTATAAAAAGGGCTATCTGCAATATGGCTGATATCTTTGATGCCTGATAAAGCTAAATTTAAAGTTCTTGGAATCGGAGTTGCACTTAATTGCAAAAAATGATGTGTTCTTAAATTTTCTTTAAATTTTGCTCCAAAATGTTGCTCTTCATCTAAGATTATCAAACCTATTTCATCAATCAGCAAATCGTTTGAAGAAGTAGTAATCAAGATATCAATTTCAGCGTTCATCCATTGTCGCTTAATATTTTCAGAATCTACGCTTAACCTAGTTAACATTTGTATATTTTTATTCAAAAAATTTAAACGAGTTTTAAAAGTTTCGTAATGCTGACTTGCCAAAATAACCGTTGGAACAATTAATAAGATTTTTTTTGCATTTTGCAAAACCATAAAACTTGCTCTTAAAGCAATTTCAGTTTTTCCGTATCCAACGTCTGCACAAACTATTCTATCCATTGGCATCGATTTTTTTAAATCAGAAAAAATATCATTTAAGGCTTTTGTTTGACCATTAGTAAGTTGAAAATCGCAAAATTTATTAAATTCATCAAAATTAACTTCTTTCATAAAAAACGCTTTCGTTTCTTTTCGCTTATTAAAAATTAAAATTAAATCTTGAGCAATTTTCGCAAGCTCTGACTTGAGCTGAACATATTTTTTTAAAATTTTAGAATTACCAAGCTTTTTTTTGTTAATATCATCAATTTCTATAAAATTATTAGCAGAAGCATAAAACTGCAGCAAATGCATATTATAAATTGGAATATAGACACAGGAATTATCCAAATATTCTATTTTAAAAAAATCAGCTTTTAAATTTTGAAAATATTCTAAATTAACAAATCTGCCAATTCCATATTTTTTATGCAAAACGTAATCTCCAGTTTGCAAACAAAATAAATTATCCATTTAATTCCTTACAGATTTTAAACCCTGATAAAAAAATATCATGATATAGAAATAAATTCAAACTTTCAAAAGAAATACAATTTGAAAACAAGATCAAAAAAGTATGATGCAACCCAAATACGAAAATTTTTATGATTGAAATCCAAATCCTACCAAGAAAAATATATTTTATATTTCATAGAATTTTTTTTCATGGAATTCTGTGTTTAACACTTTCAAACAAAGCTACTTTTTTTAAATAAAAATCCATAAAATTGTAAAGCACCTCTTCTGTTTTTGAAGAATATATTAATTTTGTCAAATTTGTTACCAACTCTTCATGATTATTTTGGATGTATTCTTTGATAAGATTCATTTTTTTTAACGCAAATAACAACACTTGATCAGAATTTAAATCAGATTTTTTTTCTAGATAATATTTTAAATGTTTTAAAAAAGTATATAAAGAAATTTCTTCTAATTGTATAAAACTATTCAAATTAGGCGCTTTTTGTTCAACCAAATCATCATGATCACTTAAAAATTCACAACAACCGGGATCATATAATTGGGCATACTTAATAATAGTATTATAAATTTTTTTACAAAAAGTATTTTCATTTTCAGCTTTGATAATTTCAATATAATAATAACCGAAGCAATCTAATACATTTTTAAATTTTGAAAAATTATTTTTCACAAGATAATAAAGAAATTTATGATCTAAATTTTCGGTTACAAAACTTACAGAATAATGAACTAGCCTTACTATTAACTTAATTTTAAATAACGGCGGACTTTTTTTAACCGCCAAAAGATCAATAATATCAGATTTTTTTTCTATTTTTTTTAAAGGACCATCTTTTTGTGCAATTATTTCAACATCAACATCTTTTGGCAATGAAGATAAATAAATTTCTATACGGCGATACAAATACGCTGAAGTAAAATTTTGAACAAAGTCATTTTGCTTTAAATATTTAAATTTCAAAGCAATCAAATCAGATCGATTTTCAAGATAATTTAAAACAGACATTATATTTTGATCTGAATAACTTTCATTAAAATCAGAAAAAAATACTTGCTGGAATTGAGGATAATTGTTTCTTACAATATGATGATAATCTGAAAGTCTTATAATTAAAAAATCAGATTTTGCGTTTTGATAGCCTTTTAAAATAGAATATTTTTCAATAGGATCCGATCGATCTAATGCATCTAAAAATATTTCTTGAAAACGAATGTAATTATTTTTACAGCTAATTTTAAAAGGCAAACATTTAAATTTTTTATGAAAATTTACAACTATCAACTGTTGATCATCGTTTTTGCATGGCAAAATAAAAAATGTAGCATTTGTTGAAATGTTGATTAAAATATTAAAAAATAAAATTAAAAGTTGACCCATCATTCTTTCTTTTTGAAATTTTCAAATTTTTTTCTTTTATCGCAATATTCATCAACAAAAGCATAAATTATTTTTTCAGTAACGGTAGGTTCTGGTCTGTAGGCAAACTTTTCTTTCAATGCAAGATATGTATCTAAATCAACTTCTTCCAATATACAATCTGAGCCATTTTCTAGCAAAGGATTTAAAAATTTTGGCATATATTTAAAAAAATCATCATTTTGTACAAACTCTAAATCACCTAATTTATAAAAATTATTTTCTAAATTCCAAAAGCATTTATTAGCTAAATTAACTTTAGATACAATATATTTGTGTATTTTAATCATGTTTTTAAAAAAAAGAAAAACACAAACATCAGATTCAAAATGAAGATTTTCAAAATTAACTTTAGATACAATATATTTGTGTATTTTAATCATGTTTTTAAAAAAAAGAAAAACACAAACATCAGATTCAAAATGAAGATTTTCAAATATAAATAATTTAAAGTGTTTTAAAAAACTACCAAATGAAGTTTGAATATTATTTTTTATCTTCAGCAAACTAGGTTTCACTTTGAATTTTTTTCCTTTATCAGAATCTTCATCAGAATCTGAGTCTATTTCGCAGCAACATTCTTCAATTTCTGTTTCGCATGGTAAATAAGCAAATACTTCTTCAATAGCTGCAGCCAATAACTTTTTTGTGTATTCTAAAGGGTTTTGTTGTTTTTCAACATACTTCGCATAGTAATAAACATAATTTTTATAATAATAATGAAAACATTCGATAACATCTGAAAATTCGTGCTTATTGTTTTTAATAGCATCGTAGAAAAATTCATAATTTAATTTTTCGTCTAAAAAACTTAAAGTATATTCGCAAAACTTCATTTTCAATACAAGTTTTTTTTTATCTTTTTCAGAAAGTTCAATATGCAATTCTAAATCTATTGACGAATTTATTGGATTCATTAATTCGATGTAAGATTTAATTTCTTCAGGAGTCAAATTTAATGAATTTGTTGAGTTTGGCAAATGTGATTCTAATTCCGAGCATAAATTCTTTTTTTTTATAACTTTTTGCAAACCAGATACAATTTCTGTAATGTTTTTTTTTGAAAAATTGCCCTTTAAATCGTGAAATAAAATATCTTTTTGATTTTCAGCATCTTTTTTTTGATTTTCATTATTATTTTCAGCAGCTTTAGTTGGATTATCATCCGAAACAAGATCTGCAAAATTCAGTTTTGAAAAACGTCCATTCATTGAAAAATTGGGTGAAAGATCCTTCGTCACATCATTTGTAACATCATTTGTAACATCATTTTCAAGGCAATTTTCAATTGTAACCTTTTTTTTCTTTTTTTTCCTAGAATTTAATTCAGAATTGCTATTTTTCATGTTCAAATCCGTAAGCAAAGCATCTTGAAAATCATTTTGTGGCTCTTGAAGTAAATCTTTTTTTGTTCCTGAAGAAGTTCCAAAAGGAGCAGCAATTGAAAAAGCTATAAAAATTGAAAATATTAAATAAAGTTTTTTTAAATTAATTATCATCAAATTAACAAGCCTCATAAAATTAATTGTAAATATAATTTTACAAAGAATCAATTAATATTCTTTAATATCAAACTTAATATTTCTTGAAAATTTAATCTTTCTTGCTTCATAGAATCTCTGAATCTTATTGTCATAGTATCGTTTTCCAAAGTGTCAAAATCAATCGTAATGGCAAACGGAGTGCCAATTTCATCGTGTTTTTTGTAAGCTTTTCCGATATTTCCAGTATTTTCAAAAATCACTGGCAAAATGTTTGATTTTTTCAATTTTTCAAAAATATTTTTTGCATATTCAACAATTTTTTCATTATTCTTTACAATCGGAATAACTGCAACTTTAAAAGGAGCCAAAAAAGGCTTAAGCTTCAAAACAATTCTGGTTTCTTCTTGAACGTAGGCGCTTGCGATTACTGCTAAAAATGCTCTGTCTAATCCTGCCGAAGATTCTATGTTATAAGGCACAAAAGTTTTTTCTGCAGATGTGTAAGATAATTTAACTACACTGTCATCATTTTTCATAACATTCGATTGCAAACCAAATTCATTTTGGTTTTTTGTGTGGCTGCCTAAATCGTAATCTGTTCTGTTTGCTATTCCTTCAATTTCTTCCCAACCGTGATGAAATTTAAAAACTATATCTGTGGTAGCTTTTGAATAATGAGCCAATTCATTTGATAATTGATGCTTCAATTCTATGTTTTCTACGCCAATTTCTTTCCACCATTTTAATCTTTCTTCTATCCAATAATTAAAAAAATAATCCTCATCTTCAGGGTTTATAAAATATTCTAATTCCATTTGTTCAAATTCTCTCATACGAAATAAAAAATGACGTGGAGTAATTTCATTTCTGTAAGCCTTTCCAATTTGAGCTATTCCAAATGGTATTTTTGGGCTGAAAGAATCTGTTACATTTTTAAAATTTACAAAAATTCCTTGAGCAGTTTCTGGCCTTAAAAATCCTGTTTCCTCTCCCGTAGGGCCAAGATTAACATTCATCATTAAATTGAAAGCCCTTAAATCGCTTAAATTTTTACTTTTACATTTTGGACAATCTGATCCATTAAATTCATCGTCTCTGAATCTTGATTTACAATTTTTACAATCAATTAAATTATCAGTAAAAGTTGTTGAATGCTGAGAATATTTCAAAACCAAATCTTTCAAAACAGTTGCAGAATCAAGTCCATAAACATCGCTTCTTAAATAAACGTTATTTTTCCACCAATGTTTTTTTATATTGTTTTTTAACTCTATTCCAAGTGGCCCATAATCGAAAAAACCTTGCAATCCTCCGTAGGCCGAACTTGATTGGTAAACAAATCCTCTTCTTTTGCAAAACGAAGCCAATTCTTCAAAATTTAACATAAAACATTTTACAACATTTAAAAATTTTACAAAACGGTTTAATTTACTTTTTTTTTCAAACAATATATAATATAAAAATTGGAAAATAGTTTAGTGGCAAAACTTCCGACTCTGAATCGGACATCTCTGGTTCGAATCCAGGTTTTCCAGCAAAATTTTATATCAAATTTTATGTCTGATTTATTTTCAATCTGAAAGCTTTTCAATCAATTTTATTATTGTATATTTCAATGTTAATTTAGTATGAAATTTTTATAATATTAGCTCAAGAAAAATAGAATTTTACAAATATTGTAATTTAATTTGCAATAAGGATCAGCTTGAAATATTTTTAGTTGCTAAATAAAGTCCATCTTAAAAAATTAACCAATTTTGTTACTTGATCTGAATTTTTGAAATTAAAACTTAATTTATAGTCTTCAACACTGAAATTTATATATATAATAAAAGATTTTAAAGTTAAATTTTCAAATCATTTAAGATATTTTAATATTTAAAATCAATTTTCAAATTATATTAAATTATTATTTATTGATTAATTTTTCAAAACATTTAAAGTATAATAAGTTTTATGAAATTAACAGAAAATGCAATGAATGAAATCAGAAAAAATGCAAAATTTTTAAAAATTACAGTTGAAATCGGAGGATGTGCAGGCTTTCAATATGATCTTGAATATACAAATCATATTCCAGAAAATTTTTTCTTAGCAAATGAATTTATTGTCACAGATCAAGAATCTTTAAATTTAATTGAAAATATAGAATTAGATTTTTTAAATGAATTAGGTTTTGAAGAATATAAAATAATTAATCCTAAAGCAAAAAAAAGCTGCGGATGCGGAAATTCTTTCGCTTGATAAAAATGATTATAAAAAACACTCATAAAATATTAAAAATTTTTATAAATTAAATTTATATATCAAAAAAACAACTTAATTTGAATTATGAAAAATATTTAAAGGAAACATAAGATAAAAAACACCTTAATTCTTTCAATTTATAGAAATCATTAAATTGTATTTCAGTGAACAGATGCAACTTTTCTTCTGCCCTTAACTGCAAAAGCAACTTTTCCATCTTTTAACGCAAACAAAGTATGATCAGTTCCCATTCCAACGTTTTCGCCTGCAAAGAATTTAGTTCCTCTTTGACGAACTATTATATTACCAGCTCTTACAATTTCATTTCCAAATTTCTTCAAGCCAAGTCTTCTTCCGCTCGAATCTCTGCCATTTCTTGTTGAACCGCCTGCTTTTTTACTTGCCATTTGAACTCTCCTTAATTATTTGCCTTCTTGCTCTGATAAAGTCTTATATTCATTATATAATTTTTTCGTTGCAAAAATCCATACCAAACAAACTAAGAAACCTATAATCATTAAAGCAGGAGCAATCGACAATTGAGAACCACCTGTAATAATTAAAGCAGCAGACTGAATATGACCACCTAAAGATTTACCCCATCTTCCGCCAATAACGTCTACAGCCGCTTTTCCTTTAACTCTTAAATCATCTTCTAAAGGAATATACGCCATTTGAGTTGTTGGATCAAATAAAGCATATTTTGTGCTTTTTCCTGCTATGTTTTGAATTGCTCCAATAATCACAGAAATCAATACTCCTGAAGATGCAGCGATTGAAAAATAAGCTAACAAATAATCTGAATACAAAGCAAATCCGAAAAATCCTAAAGAAGTTGTAATTAATACTATTGGTGTAATCAACGCAGCAAATAACCAACCGAATCTTGCAACAACGTTTTTAACAAACAATCCGAACAACAAAGTTACAATACCTGTCATGAAAAAGAATTGACCCATGAAAGCTTGTAAATCTTGCTTATTTGGATATAATTCTTTAACTTTAGCTTTCCAAGTAACTTCGGCTAAATTAACTGCTATACCGTAACACAATACAACTAATGCAATTAAACCTAAATACTTAGAACTAAATATTAATTTTATGCTTTCGCTGAAAGAAAGCTTAACTTTTTTGCTTTTGCCATTGTTTTTTTCAACATGAGAATGTGATTCAAAATCTTCAGTATCTTTGTTAAGCCACCAATAAATTCCGGCCATAGCTGTAGCTGCAGTCATAACCATCACACATGTTAATTCTGTTGTGACTTTTAATGTTTGAATAAATCCTGCTGTTATTAAGCCTATATTACTATACGCTCCAAACAATGGATAAAATCTTTTAACTTCATCTTTTGTACATTTAAAATTTGCAAATTGCCAGAACAATAATGTGATTGAAACATTACCCCACAATTCTGCAAAAACATAGAACAAAGAAAATGACCAATATCCAAAAATAGGAACTAAATATTGAAATCTTGGGTAAGCTTCTTGCAAAGCTGCTAATCTTTCAGGAGATATATGTATTATATCAGCCAAAGGATAAAGCACCGCAGCAAAAAATACGAAAAACAATAAAAAAGGAATTAATGCAACATAAAACAAGTTTTTTTTGCTAACTCTGTTGCTCATTAAACCATAATATACAACGAATAAAATTGACATTGGCATTACGATATAGCCTTTTAAAAAATTCAAGACCGCTGCGCCTGCTCCTGGAGACGTCATAATCAACGCATCCTTTGTTATTCTTAAACTTGTGTAACCAAATAACGCCAAAGCCATCATAGCAGACATGCCAAGAAACTTTTTAGTTTCCTCCGGACCATGCACTGGCCAAAAACGCTCTCGCAGTTTAGAAAATATATTCATTTTTTCCTTCCATTTTACAACAGAATAATATCATATTTAATATCAATTGCAAACTAGGTTTTGAAAATTTTTTATACTTTTATTTTTTTAAATTTGAATATATAATTAAGAAATGGCGAAATAGCTCAGTCGGTTAGAGCGGCGGAATCATAATCCGTAGGTCGTGGGTTCAATTCCCTCTTTCGCTATTTTAATTTAACTTTTAAATTTGCATTCTGTTTATTTAATAATTTATAACAATAATTAACGAACCAGCACAGGAATAATTTTTTTCAATATCATCAACCCATAAGGCTTCGCATATAAATTTCCGACTATCCATTTATCGACTATTCCAGGCTCTGCGACTGTTATTAACCCTATATACGCTGGATTATTGGCTGGAAACACAAAAAAATAGCTGCAATAATTTTTTCCTTCTTGATAAGCGCCTTTAACCAATTTATTACCCGTTCCTGTTTTTCCTCCTATTGATAAATTTGCATACTCGCCTATTAAACTAGCTTTTCCAGCTTCTTCAAGCAAAATTAAGATTTTTTTTGAAGTATTTGAAGAAAAAAGTTTGTCATACTTCTTTTCAGAATCAGTATTCTTTTTTTCTATGTACAATTGTCTTTGTTCTGCTGTTATAATTCTTAAACATGCTCTTAAAAAATAAGCTGCATTAAGGGCAATTCCATATCCGTAAGCTGCAGTAATTCCATTAATTGCTTTCCACTTTTTAACAATAATAGGCGGAGTAACATTTAATTTATCTATATACATTTTTTCATAAAAACCACATTTAACAAAAAAAGCAATTTGTTTATGCAGCCCAATTTTATAAGCCAACATGCCATGCACTACGTTTGAAGAACGAATAAAAGCTTCTTGAAAATCAAAATAACAATCTGGCCTTGGCCTGGAATCTTTAATTTTATGTTTGCCAAAATGCCATACGCTAGGCGCAAAATATTTTTCATTCAAATTTTTCACAAAACCAGATTCAATTAACATAGCTGCATTGACTATTTTCAAAATTGACCCTAATTCAAAAACGCACTGAGTATTCAAATTCATAGATTCATACCCAATTTTATACCCTTCATGAACATTTTCAGAAGAATTTGCATTTTTTGAATAAATTCCAACAATTTCTCCAGTTTTTAAATTTATAATCATACCATTAACTGATTTAGCTTTTGCTTCAATCAAAGCTTGATCCAGCGCTTCTTGCAAAGCAAACTGCACGAAAGAATTTAAAGATAAAATCAAAGGATTAAGATCAGATTTCAATCTTGCATCGTAAGCTTTTTCTATACCACAAATGCCATTTCCATCATCATCAACTTGTCCAATTATATGCATGCAAGCTGTGTTAGTTGGATAAAATCTTTTAACATCCTTATGCAAATAAATTCCTTTTAAATTTAAAGATAATATATTTTTTATCTCTTGTTCCGAAACATGTCTTTTAATCCATATAAATTTTGATTTAGTATTAAATTTAGCCTGCAAAAAATTCAATGAAAGATTCAAAGCCTTAGATAATTTAATTAAATCAGCTTGTTTATCAGAAAGTTCATAAGGCACAACATAAACTGATTTGGTCGGAATGTTGACGGCAAGAATTTTACCATCACAATCCAAAATATCCGCTCTGGCATTTGAAATTTTCACTTCAACTTTTTGTTCTTTTTCAAAAGCAAAAAATATTATTTTCAAAGGAAGCAAAATAAAAAAAGCAAGGCCTAACTTAACAAACAATCTTATTAAGAGTTTTTCTTTTTTTAAAATTTGATTTTGCTTGTTAAATTCGAATTTTTCATTCATTATAGTTTTTTTTGTCTTCTTTCGTCTTTTTTATTTCTAATGATTTTGATTGCCAAGCTGATAAAGAACCCCAAGTTGGCAAATATTTATCGGCTAATTCTTTCAGTTTTTTATGTTGGTTTAAATAAGTCCATTCTATGTTAAATAAATCAATAGACTTCAAAGTTTTTTTAATTTCATTTTTATAATATAAAACATTTTTTTCTAAATAAAATACGTAGGTTTTGGAAGCTCCTATTAAAACAAGAAAAAGCAACACAAAATATTTAATCACTGAACGCAATCCATTTCTGTTTTTATCATCCAACGCAATTTCGCACTAGCAGACCTAGGATTCAATGCAATTTCTTCTTCTGAAGGATAGTTAATAAAATTCAATTCATTTGCAAACAGATCTTTCACAATTTTATCTTCCAAAGAATGAAAAGTTAAAACTGCCAAAACCGCATTATGTTTCAAAATTTTTTTTGCATCCTCGATAACTTTATATATATTCGAAAATTCGTCGTTAATGTGAATTCGAATAGCTTGAAAAATTCTAGTAGAAGCATGTTTTCCATCTCTGACATTGATTTTATTAATAATTTCAACTAAATCAAAAGTAGTTTTCAATATTTTTTTGCTTCTTACTTTATATATTTCTTTTGCAATCTTTAATCCATTTTTATCTTGACCATATTTAAAAAACACATCAGCCATTTCAGATACCGAAGCAGAATTGACCCACTTAGCTGCATCTAATTCTTGGGTTAAATCATATCGCATATCCAAAGGACCATTCAATCTGAAGGAAAATCCTCTGTCTAAATCGTCTATTTGATTCGAAGAAAATCCTAAATCTAAAATCATACCATCAGCCAACATTGGAAAAGATTTTTTCTTCCAACTTTCCAAAATATTTGAAAAAGATTTATTTTCAATTTGAAATGAGTTTGGAAATAATTCAATTAATTCATTTGCTCTTTCAACCGCATCTTGATCTTTATCAAAAGCTAAAACTGCAGCTTGTCTTTCAAGGATTTTTTTCGTGTGTCCGCCTGCACCGTAAGTCCCGTCTATGTAAAAACCACCTGATTTTATTTTTAATGCTTTTAAAATTTCATTTACCATTATTGGAATGTGCATATTATATTTTTTCCTTAAATTTTTATTTTTTGCTTATCGTCAAGCATTTTTCTTGCATTTTTTTGGTATTCTTTGAACAAATCTGGATTCCATATTTGAAAAGTTGTACCTAATCCTACAAAAGCAATTTTTTTATCTATTTTTGCGTGCTCTAAAAATAATGAATTTAAAACTACTCTGCCATCTTTATCAAATCTGAAAGTTGCCGCGTCTGCAAACACAGCTGATTCCAATGTTGATCTTTCTTTCGAAAAAATATCTAAATCTTGGTCAATTTTTTGGCTTAGCTTTTCGATTTTTTCCATGCTAAAGCAATCTATAGCATCATTTTTATAAGATCTGAAAGCAACAAATCCATTGTAATCCATTAAATTCATTCTAAATTCTTTTGGAACAACCGCTCTATTCTTGCTATCAACTGAAGTTTCGTAAGTAGATAGGAAAATAGCCATAAAATAATATTAAACTGATTTTATTTTTTTTTCAATGGTATTTAACGGGATAAAACGGAATTTTTCCACATTTTTTTCCACACTCTGGGGAAAACTTCAAAAACAATCAAAAAGTATACAAATAAAATTTAAAATGGTATAAAGTTTGGTATGAAATTTACAAAGAAAATTTATCCAGTTATTTTTTTCGTGTCATTAATCACTTTTTTTCAAAATATACTTGATACAAAAATGTTATATTCATTTGCATTATTTGCAACGACAATTTTAACATTTATACTCGAAATTTTCCCAATGGGAGCAACCGCATTAATAAGCCTTAGCGTCGGAGGTCTTTTAAAAATTTTTGAAATAAAAGATGCTTTGAATTTTTTTGCATCGCCCATAATATGGCAATTAATCACAATTTTTTTCATTGCAAAAGGATTTGTCAAAACAGGGCTTTTAAAAAGACTAGCTTATAAAATAATTTTAAAATTTGGCAATACAACTTTAGGACTCGGGTACGCTATTACATTTTCTAACTTTATGATGGCTCCGTTAATTCCAAGTTGCGCGGCCAGAGTAGGCGGAATTTTGTTGCCTTTAATTAAATCAATTTCAAAAGCTTTAAACAGCACCGTTGAAGATAACACACAAAAAAAAATTGCGTCTTTTTTAATTTTATTATCATTATTTGGAAATGCAATCGCTTCTGCAAGTTTTTTAACCGCAATGGCAGGAAATTTAATGATACAAAATGCAGCAAGTTCTTTTCAAATCGAATTAACTTGGATCCTTTGGTTTAAATATGCTATAGTTCCTGCTTTAATCACTTTAATTTTAACTCCTTTGATTTTATATAAAATTTACCCACCTGAATTAAAAAACATACAAGAAACAAAACATATAATTCAAACAGAATTAAACGAAATGGGATCAGTTAAATTTAAAGAATTTTTAATGATTATAACTTTTGGCTTTCTTTTAATAGGTTTGATTTTTGGAGATTTATTAAAAATAGATATTATCCTAGTCTCATTCAGCGCAGTATCTTTTTTACTTATAGCGAAAATACTAGATTTTGATGAAGATATTTTAGGATCGAAAGAAAGTTGGCACACTTTAATTTGGCTAAGCATTTTGCTTTTTCTTGGTCAAACTTTAAAAGATAGTCAATTTTTATATTTTATATCTTTGAAACTAACGAATTTATTCAGCAATTTTTCTTTATGGCAAGCGTTTCCTTTTATTATACTCGTATATGCTTATTCACATTATTTGTTTGCAAGCAACTCAAGCCATATCAGCGCACTTTATCAAATTTTTTTGGGAACTTTAATTACTTTAAAAGCTCCGTTAATTCTTTCTGCTTTAATATTAGCTTATTCAACTTCTTTGTTTGCTGGATTAAATTATTACACTTCAACGGAGGCTGCTATTTTATATAATTCAAAATTTGTAAAAGCTAAAGATTTTGTTTTTTATGGATTTGTAATGAGTTCTATTATGTTCGTAATTTGGATGAGTGTTGGTTTGATTTGGTGGAAAATCAACGGATTATATTGATAGAAATTATATTAATCTATCTTAAAAAATAAAGTATAATATCAAAGTGAAAATCATAAAGCAAAAAATTATAGAAAATATACAAAAACAAGATTTAATAAATTTAATAGATGAAAAAAAAATAAATGTCACGATTCCTAATAAAAAAATCAAAGCTCATTGTTGCATAAATTTATTATCGTTTAAAAATTTAGATCAAGAAAAATTAAAAAAAGATTTGCTTGAAACGGAAGAAATTTCAGATATAGAAATTGTAAATGGATATTTTAACTTAACACTTTCTGAAAAATTTTTTCAAAATGAAGCTGTTAATTTAGAAAATTTCAAATTTCCTGATCTTGGCAAACAAACAAAAATTAATGTGGAATATTGCTCTGTCAATCCTACGGGTTTTTTGCACATAGGACACTCACGCAATGCAATTTTAGGAGACGCTATAGCAAATTTATTTGAAAAAACAAATTTCAACGTAGTTAAAGAATATTATATAAACGATGCGGGAAATCAAATTGATTTATTGGCTGAATCCGTTTTCTATTACTATAAAGCAGAAAATAATGATAAATTTCCAGAAAATGGATATAAAGGAAAAGAAATTCAAGAATTAGCTTTGCAAATTAAGCCTGGAAAAACTAAAGAAGAAATTAAAGAAATTGCTTTAAAATATTTTTTAGACAATATAAAAAAAGATTTAAATGATTTAAACATACATCATAATTCTTGGATCAGTGAAAGAGAAATTATCAAAAATGAATATGTTGCAAAAGCTTTAAAACTTCTTTCAGAAAATGAATATATCACAACTGATGTTATGGATAAAAAGCAAACTTCTAAAGGCCAAGAATCAGGGCAAAAGCTTTTACTTTTAAAAACGAAAGATGCAGGAGATGATCAAAACAGACCTTTAACAAAAGCCGATGGCTCTTACACTTATTTTGCAAATGACATTGGATATCATTTATACAAAATCGAATCAGGGGCAGAATATATAATTTGCACATTAGGAGCAGACCATGACAGCTATGCAAAAAGAATTGAAATTGCAACTTCAATGCTGGCAAAAAGCTTAAATAAAAAAATTAAACATCAAATTATAAAATGTCAATTAGTTTCCTTCGAATCTGAAGGAAAAAATTTAAAATTTTCAAAAAGAATGGGCAATTCAATCAGATGCTCTGAGTTTGTTGAAGAAGTTAATTATAACGTTTTAAGATATATCATTCTTTCGAAAACACCCGGCACTCAATTCGTATTTGATTACGAAACTTCTGTCAGCGCTTCGTTAAAAAATCCTATATTTTATATTCAATATGCAAGCGCACGCAGCTTTTCTTTAATATCAAATTATAATGAAATTTTTAAAAACAAAACCGAAACATCAATAACAACAGCAGCCGCAATAAAAATGTTTCAAATATCAGAATTTCAAACTTTAATTTTAACTATGCTAGAATTTGAAAATATAATAATAAATTGCGTAGAAAAAATTGAAACACACAGCATAGCCTTATACGCTTACAAATTATCAGAAGCTTTTCACAATCTTTGGCAAGCTGGCAAAACTGATAGAAATAAAAGAATAATAATAGAAGATAATTTTTCTGAAACTGAAGATAGGATTAAAATTATAAAATCATTCAGAAATATTTTAAAACATACTTTGAATATTTTAGGAATTGACGCTTTGGAAAAAATGTAAAATTCAAGTATGATAATTTGTAAATTTTCTGATTAACAATAACATTGAAAGATTTTTAAATTTTATAGATGAAAATTTTGCCGAAAAATCAAAATTGCATATTTTTTATGGAATATTAGTATATTTTTTTAATAATGTTTTTATGAGTGTATTACTTTGACCAGCCTATTATTTACAAACGTATTATTAGCGCAAATCAAATAATAAACAAAATAATATTCAACTAAATTTTGATAAACGCAGAATAATTAAAATTGGAAAAATCATTTTGAAGCTATAAAGCTCTTTTCAAAAAAGATAAAATCACACTGCACGAAAATATTTTTTTAAACTAGAAAATGTTAATTTATTTTCTTTTTTTATAAAATTTATAAAATGATCTATGCTTTGATAATCAACTTTTATGTTTTTTAATAAAAAAGATATAACATAAGGGCTGGGGAAAAAATTTACAATATTCATTCTATGATACAAAAATTTAGAAAAATCCATCAAATTTAAATCTTTTATTTTTATATGATATAAACTTTTCATACGAGACAAAACATCTGAAGAAAATTTAATTTCATCATTCCAAATCCAGACAACTTTTTTGTTTGTATTTTTGAAAAAATCATATTTTGAAATAATTTCTGTGTCAGAAAAATTATCTAAAAAAAAAACATCAATTTCGGGCTTTTTTTTAAGCAACATATAAATTAAATGTTTTTTACCAGATTTAGCAGGCCCTTGTAAGACGACTTGATCAAAATCATTTTCAAATAAAAAATCACAAGCTTCTTGATTTGAAGAAATTTTTAAAAATTCATTGTCGTAATCATTACCTATTAAAGTTGACTGATTGTAAACATGATTCATAGCTTTTTAATTTCAAAATATTCTGTATCAGATAAAGCAATTCCTTTTTCTTTAAATAAATTGAAACAAATTTTGTTAAATGCAGATTTTAAAGGCTTTAAAGGACCCACCACAGTTTTAATTTTTGCTTCAAATTTGATTTTTTGATTATCAATTGATAAAGGGCCAAAAACTAACAAATCTTCGTCTAAAAATTTCTTTTTAAATTCTGGCATTTTTTTTAATATAGCGCCAGCCTCTGACAATGTTTTTATTATAATTTCAGCATCATTATTTGAAGCAAAATGAAATTCAAAACAAGCGTAAGCGTAATTTCTATATTTGTTTTTCACTATGTCGATTTGATTGAATGGAATTGTTATTAAAGAACCTTCTGGATCGCGTATTTTAACAACTCTTAAAGTTATATCTTCAATTTTACCTTCTATATTTGCAACCATCACTTCATCTCCGATACGAAAAGTATCTTCAAACATAATAACCACACCGAATGCGATATCTTTGATTAAAGTTTGAACACTGATTGAAATACCTGCTGTAAAAATCCAGAAACTTGAAAAAAATGGACTAATATTCAAATCAAGAACAATGCATAAGCAAACAAAAAAAATGAAAAAGAAAATTATTTGCAATAAAATATTTAATAAATTAAGTAAAGTAGCTAATCTCGTATTATGATTTGTTTTACTTTTTTTATATATTAAAACTGCTACAAGCCAAAAGACTAAAAGAAGCAAAAATCTTAAAATTAAAAATAAAATTAATATAAAAAATAATTTATCAAAAAAACTATATCCAAAGTTTTCATTCAACATTTTTAAAAAATTAATTTTCCAAAATAAAAAAATTATTATTATAAATATTGGCTCCAAGAAAAAATCAAATATAAAAAATATGAAATTGTAAATTTTGATAACCTCTTTTGTTAAATTCCAATTTTGCAAAAAATTATTCAATTTTTTTTTCACTAAAGTTTTAAAGATACGAAAAATTAAATAACCAAAATAAGTTATAATGAATTTTTTTATTTTAATTTCAAAACTTAAATTTGATAAAGTGAAAATTATATATAAAACTACTAAAAATCCTAGACTTTTGAAAAAATAATTTAAAACATTTTTGATAATAAAATTATGCGCTTCATCTTTATTAAAATAATACAAATAATATAAATACGAAAAAATTACAAAAAAGAAAAAATTAAAATTCATGAAAAAATAATAATCTATATACCCTGTCAAAAATAAAAAAATAGAAAAATATACGAAATAAAATAAAATTTGCAACAAAAAATTTTTAAAATATAATAAGAGCAAATAATATAAAATTATATAAATAAACATCAAACAAAAAGAAAAATAAAAAGATAACCAGCCGAAAAAAAGCAATAAAAAAATTGATGCTTTTTTAAAAAATCTATGCAAAAAAATATGATTCAAAAATACGAAAAAAATCAGATTACCAGTTAAAAAAGCTAAGTTAAAAAAATTGAAAAAATCTAAATTAATTAAAGCATAGTAAATATTTGGAATAAAACCAAAAATATTTTTAATCATATCAAAATATCAACCTTATATTTATTTCTTAAAATTCCCAAAGAAGCATTAATAACTTTTTCCAAAACATCTGCAGAAATCGAATTTCTTAAAAAATTCATATCGATTTGATTGATATTGCCTTCTGTGATTTTGTCAATTATTATAAAATAAATTTCATCTTTATTTTCAAATTTATAAATTTTACCAGGAGCTAATTTAAATATTTTTTCCAAAATATAATCTGGCAAATCAAAATATGATTCATTAAATTTCAAATCTGAAATAGAACGCCATTTTAATTGAGTGTGAGATATTTTATTAGCTTGATTTTTTTTATAATTTTTAACGTAAACTTGTTTAACTTCTTCTTTTATATCAACAAAATCAGGCAAAAAAGATGGTTTAATATCTATCACTTTGAAAGCATAATATTTTTGTCCTATTGGATATAGCCCTGAATTTTTGCTTTTTCCTAAATCATTGTTTTTTAATAAATAATTTAAATGGGAAATATCAGATGCGGAATGAGTTGCCAAAAATTCATTGTAAGAAAAACATTTTACATCTGATTTATTTTTCAATCCATCAAAATTTTGATTTTTTAATTTCAAAGAAAAATCATTTATTAATTCAGAATTTTCAATTTCTATTATTTCATAAACTTTTGTTTCAGGCACAGTGAAAATTGCAGGATTTTTTTTATAATAATCGAACAAAATATTATCTGTAATTTTCGGACTTGGTAAATTCATTATATTAACAATGGAATACCTAAAACTTCTTTTCTGAACATGAGCTTTTGCAGTTTTTTTAACCATTTCATCTTTAATTTGATAACTTTGCTCTAAGATAAAATACCACTGCTTATGCAATAAATTTTCTTTTTTCAATTGTATATATTCTTGTTCTGTCAAATTCAAAGAATGCAGCTCAGATAAGAAAAGAGATCTTGAAAATTCATCATTAACACAAAATTCCGGTTGCATTTTGATATAGTCTACAACTTTTGCATCTGACACCACCAAACCTAAATTTTCGCATTCCAAAGTAATCAAAGCATTTTTAATCAAAACATTTAATGCGGTCTGCAAAAGATAATTTTGAACTTCAGGTAAATCTCTGTTTAAATCTGCAGGAATCTGAATTAATTTTGCATATCTTTTAACATCAAGTAATCTTATTTGTTTATTTCCAACGTAAGCTAAAATTGGATTGTTTCCTGAAAAATTGGTTTGTAAAATACCACTTAAAATAAACATTCCAAGAATAACCCAAATTAAACTATTTTTAAAACTAAACTTCATATTTTAAAATTAAACTTATTTTCTTTTTTTGTCCACTATGTTATTAAAATACTTATGAAATTTTCTAAATTTATCAAGATGTTAAAAGAAAGAGATTTGTATTTTCAATCTTCAGCATTTGAAGTTGATGAACAAATTGAAGCAATTTACACAGGCTTTGATGCAACGGCTTTAAGTTTGCAAATTGGAAATACTACGACTGCAGCAATTTTAAGACTTGCTCATTTACACGATATAAAAACAATTGCAATTTTAGGTGAAGCAACAACAATCGCAGGGGATCCAACGGATAGATCAGAATCAAGAAAAAACATTGAAAACAGAGAAATTAAAAAAAATATTAACAATATTCATAGCCAAATTTCCAAGTTAATACCAAATGCAAAAATCGTCAATAATTATGATTGGCTTAGCAAATTGCATTTTATGGATTTTATAAATGAAATTGCTTCGATTGTTAACGTGCAAAATCTTTTAAAAATGGAAATGTTTCAAAAAAGAATTGGTAACGGATTGATGCTGAAAGAAATGTTATACCCTTTGCTTCAAGGTTATGATTTTTTAAAACTTTTTGAAATTGAAAAATGTAATGTTCAAGTCGGCGGCTCTGATCAATGGTGCAATATTTTAACCGGACATGATTTAATTTCGAAAAAACATAAAAAACAAAGTTTAGCCTTGACCGCTCCATTATTAACAGACAAAAATGGAAACAAAATGGGCAAATCTTTAGGAAATGCAGTTTATATAGATAAAAATTTATACTCCGTCTTCGATTTTTGGCAATTTTGGCGCAATATAGACGATTCATTAGTTGAAACATGTTTAAAAAGATTTACTTTAATATCTTTAGAAAAAATTGAAATTGCTTTAAATAATATTAATCAAGCAAAAATACTTTTAGCAAATGAAGTCACGGGATGGATACACAGTGAAGAAGAAGCTTCTGAAGCTTGCAATCTTGCAGAATCTTTATTTAAAAAGAAAAACTTTGAAGAATTATCTTGTTTTACTACTACGAAAACTAAATTAATTGAAATTGCGTCAGAAGTTTCTGGAAAAAGCAATTCAGAAATCAAAAAATTAATCGAACAAAATGCAATATATTTAAATGACGAATTAATTCAAGACAAAAATATTATATTAGAAAAATCGGAGTTTGTTTTACAGATTGGCAAAAAACATTTTTATAAAATCGTCAAGATTTAATTGCTGGAATTTTCCATGAAAAAATAAGGTGTATGTTTATGGCACAGTAAAATTTTTCTATATCATATGGGAATTTTATGAACACATATAATTCTATAATTTCATATCCAATAAAAATAGAAACATTAAAATTAGGATGAGTATTAAAAGTAAATAAGACACCTAATCCCAAACCTATCACAAAATCTAAACTAAATTTTTTCCAATTTGCTCCAAGCATATATGCTATCAAAGCATTTGGTAGAAGGTTCTTTTCGTCATAAATTAATAGTCCACCAAAAAACAATGCAAATCCATGAGACAATTTACCGTACTTCTTTTTACCAAAATAAACAAAATTTAATTTTCCACAATAATAATGTGATCCAAGAGCAAAACCAATGTTGTTTTGATATTTAGTTTTTGCAATCAAGTTTTTTCCAATGAAATTTTCTGTAACTTTATTATTCCCTGCAATTTCAGAAAAACAGAACAAACTTAACACACTAAATATTTTTTTCATCATTAAAAGTTTATCAAAAAAAAGTTTAAAAAGCACTTTATCAATGTTTCAAAATACTAAAACAATCCAACTATTGCGCTTTTTTTTTATTTTTTATATTATTGAATTGCGCAGTAGAGCAGTCTGGTAGCTCGTCAGGTTCATAACCTGAAGGCCGTAGGTTCAAATCCTGCCTGCGCAACCTTTTCTTAAAATTATTGTTTTTATTTTATTAATAATTATGTTCTGTATAAGTTTTCCAAGAAAAAATAATTTTTAAAGTAGGACTATATAAATTAAAATCACAATTTTCTAGATGGAATAAAAATAATTTTAAATTTAACAATGTAACCGCAATTGATAACTGAAAATTATTAGATATATGATAAGTTAGCATGATTCCAGAACCAAGCCCTATTAAAAAATCTAAACTAATTTTTTTCCAATTAAGCCCAAACATATAACATACGCATAAAATTATAAAAATATCAAAATCCTTATTTTTTATCGAAACTCCAAAAGCAAAATCTGTAAATACTCCATGAGATATTAAATTTTTATTACGATTGTTATTATTATAAAAATATTTCTTTAAAAAGACTGCACCGAAACTCATATTCTTAATAATCTTATCATTATTAATATCATTAAACGTTATATCAAAAGAGATTCCAGAAAAGCTTTCATTATAAGATAACTTTGAATATAAAAAATTTCCACATGCAAAAATAAATAATAATTTTTTCATTTATATAAAATAAGTTTTTTTTTTTTTTTAAATCAAGTATAGTTGAGTTGATAAAAATTCAAACCAAATTTTGTTGAAATTAATTTTTATAATTTTTCAAAAATTCAGTTAACATTTTCACTCCGTAACCTGTAGCGCCTTTTGTGCTTGCAAAATCTTCATATGATAAAAATGCTACGCCAGCAATATCAATATGAGCCCAATTTACACCTTCATGGATAAAACGTTTTAAGAAAGATGCAGCAACTGCGCTGCCTGCTCCAGTAACCGGAGTAGCCATATTATTCATATCAGCAATGTCTGAAGCTAAGCCATCATCGTAAGCTTTATGAAGTGGCATCCTCCATAATAATTCATTCGCCTGTGTCCCACTTTTTACCAATGCTTCTGATAATTTATCGCTGTTTGAAAAAACACCTGCATAAACATGCCCCAATGCAATTACAATAGCACCTGTTAAAGTAGCAAGATCAACTATGTCTGTAGGTTTGTAAGTTCTTTGAACATATTCCAGCAAATCAGCTAACACCAATCTTCCTTCAGCGTCTGTATTGGAAATTTCAACAGTTTTACCGGATAAAGAAGTAATCACATCGTCTGGTCTGATCGCATTCCCTGAAATCATGTTTTCAACTAATCCAACTATGCCAACTACATTTTTTTTGATACCATTTTTTGCTAAGTTAGCAATAGTACCAGCAACTACAGCAGAACCTGCCATATCACATTTCATAGTAGGCATCATATCTTTCATTTTAATAGACAATCCACCACAATCATAAGTTACGCCTTTTCCTACCAAAGCTGTTAAAGGCTCCGAACCATTTGGCATCCATTCCATGACAACTACGTAAGGTTCTTTTTCGCTAGCTTGACCTACGCCTGTTAATAAATTCATTCCTTCTAAATCTTTACCTTTAAGAATTTTAACCTTAACTCCTAATGGAGAAAGCCAACTTTCAAGTTTTTCAGCCATAGTTTTTGGATATAAATCGATTGGAGTAGTATTAACCAAAGAACGCACTTCATGAATGCAAGAAGCTTCATTTTGCAAGAATTTTATATCTTCTTTTGTCAAAGCACTGTTAATTGACAAAGTTTTAAAATGTACAATTTGCTTTTCATCAGCTTTTTTGTATTTATCAAAAATATAATTTCTTAAAAGAAATCCACTTAAAAAATCATAAGATTCTTTTTTGTTCAAATTTGTAATATCAATTGATAATTCATCGATTTTTTTGCCTTGCAAAGATTTCAGCAAAAATGATCCTAAATTTACATAGTTCAAACATTTTTCTGCTCCTAAAAGCCAAATATTTTCTTCACTTGGAATATGCAAAAGATTTTTTTCTGCGCATTCAAAATTCTGGGTTGCTGCAATCGATGCAAATTCAGATGGTATGTTTTTTTTATTATTCAAAACAACAACTCTGTTTTTTAAATTTTTATCACTTATTATAATTTCAAAATCTAATGATACTTTAACTGCCATTAATCACTTCCTTTGTTTTTTATGTAACATTTAAAAATTTAATTGTAAAGTATGTTGTAAACTAATATAATTCCTTAATGATTTTGAAAATTTTATTTAAAAATTCTTTTATTATCGCGGCAGGCACAATGATAAGCCGAGCTTTAGGATATATCAGAGAAAGTTTAATAGCAGCTTATCTTGGAACAGGATCTGTAAGCGATGCCTTAATAATATCCACCAGAATTCCAACTTTATTCAGGAAAATCGCTTCTGAAGGGCCTTTTAATTCCGTATTAATTCCTTTCATAAAAAAAATTTCAAAAGAAAATTCAGCAGCTTTTGTTAATGCTTTTTTAAAAAAAATACTTATAATTTTTTCTGCTTTTCTTGCTTTAATAATTTTGTTTCAAATGTTTTTTGCAGAATATATTTTGGCAATTTTATCTCCTGGAACGTTGCAAAATAAAGACCAATTGAATTGGTTTTTAAAGTTCATACCCTTCATGAGTTGCACAATAATATTTTATTTTTTTAACGGATTTTTCTCTGCTATATTAAATTATAATAAAAAATTTTTCTGGCCAGCTTTCGCTTCGGTTTTTTGGAACATAGCAATTATTATTTTGATTTTTACAGCACAAAAATTTAATTACAACATGGAATTTATTGGTGCAATTTTTTTAATAGCTTCTATAATTCAAGCTATATCAACTTTAATCCCATACCTTAAATTAAATATAAAATCAGAAAAAGCAGACAACAAAAAAACAATTCAAAATTTTTTTAAACAATTTTTTCCAATTATATTCAGCACCTCAGTTTCTCAAATCAATACAATCATTTTATTATCTCTAGCTTCCATTTTACCAACAGGAAACATAACAGCTTTACACAGATCAGATAGAATCTTACAAATTCCAATAAGTTTAATCATTGCATTAAACACAAGTTTGTTGACTACATTAATACACTTTCAAGATAAAGAAAAATATTTAAAAAAAGTAATCATTTTATCAATTACTTTAATTTCTTTGCCAATTACATTATTATTTTATTTTTTCAACTTTGAAATTGCCGCTTTTATTTTTCATCATGGAAAAAACACCGTAAAAGATATATCGAAAATAAGTGATTTAATTAAAATTTATTCATTTGGTATTCCAGCTTTTTTGTTAATAAAAGTTATGCCTACATTTTTCTTTGCTCAGAACAAAACTAAAGTTGCAGCCAGGGGAGCTTTAATTCAAACTATCCTTTCTGTTTTTTTCAGTTTAATTTTAATTAATAAATATTCAATAAACGCGTTCGCTTACGCTTCAATCATAAGCTGGATAGGTCATTTTTTATATTTAAGTTTTCATTTCACGAAAGAATCACAAAAACAATAATAACAGAAATAATAAAACAAAATTATTTATAATCATATTCAAAATGCATCCCATTTAATATAATCTTACTTTTACCAATTTAGGATTTAAGTAAAACAACTTTATTTCTATGTTTTTTCCTAGAGCAAATTCATATTCTTTCAGGGAAAAATAAGATAAATCTTCTTAAAAAAATTCTTGCCAGAAATTATTTGTTTTTTATCATAATAAAATTATTTAACATCCTTCAGTTATCAGCAAATCAAAATTTGAAACAAATTAAAATATTTCAAGAAGCAATACTGAAAATTGATTCAAACCAAATTTCTCTATACCAGGATCATGCAAGGTCATTATATAAAATAATTTTTTCATTTTTTTGTCTTAACGTTCTTTCATAATAAACATGGCCGTCGATAATAATACCCGCAGTCTTTTTACAAATACCTTGATAAACACCTTCCGCCACAACTTGCTTTTCAAGGTTATACAAAATTACTTCAGAATTTTTCCAGCATAATTTTTCTTCTATTTTATCATAAAGATTGTCAAATATGTTTTCTTGAAAAAACAATTCATTAAAATTTTTATTAAGCTCTTCAAAAAATATTTGTTTATCTATTTCTAAAAAACCTAAATCTGCTCCTATTCCAATTAATAAATTATCAAAATTATCAATTAAAATTCCAACGACTTTATTATAATCAGCATCTAAAATATCATTGCTCCATTTAATATAAAATTTTTTATTAAATTTTTCCAAAGCAATTAAAACTATATAAGCTACGACTAAATAAATGCCTTTAATAAAAAGTTGAGTTTTTTGGAAAATATAAGTAGCTGTAAAATCTTTTTTATCCGAAATCCAGGGACCAGACCTGCCAAATCCATTAATCTGATAATCAGTCATTACTACACAAGGTTCAGATACAAGATCCATTTTTCTGGCATATTCCTGAGTCGATTCAAGTTTATCAAAAAAAATAACTTTCATTGTTTTTTAAATTTATTTAAAAAACCTTTCATTTTATTTAAAAAGCCTTTTGAATTCATATTGTCGATTTGTAAAGTTTTTAATTGCTGATACAATTCTTTTTCTTTCGAAGATAATGATTGAGGAGTTTCAATTTCAACTAAAATATACATATCTCCTCTTGCTGTGCTTTTTAAAACAGGCATACCTTTTCCTGCAAGCTTTATTCTTGATCCGTATGATATACCTGCTGGAATTTTAACCTGACTTGCTGATCCATCGATCAAAGGAGCTTCAATTGTCGATCCAAGAACTGCATCAAGAAATGATATTGGAATTTTACATACAATATTAGTCCCTTCAACTTCAAATAACTCATGTTTTTTAATATTAACGTTAACGTACAAATCTCCAGCTGGTCCTTGATGTGTTCCAGCATTGCCTTCTTCCATTATTTTAAGATTAATTCCGTTGTATACCCCTTTTGGAATTTTTATATCTATTTTCTTTTTTTCATAAACTACACATTTTCCTTTACAATCAGAACATGTTGAATATTTAACTCCTTTTCCTTGACAATCAGGGCAAATTTGCTCCATATTCATAAAAATACTTTGGACAATCACTTTTCCTTTGCCGTAACAAGTATTGCAACGAACTTGTGAACCAGATTTATTAATTCCTGAACCAGCACAACCTTTGCAAGATACATTTTTTGGAATTTCAACTTTTAAATCTATACCCGTATAAGCTTCTTCTAAACTTATTTCAATTGAGTATTTTAAATCTTGACCTCTTTTTGCCCTAGAACCTCTGGATGAAGATCCAAAACCTGAAAATCCTTCGCCAAATTGACCAAAAATATCTTGAAATATATCTGAAAAATCATGAAATCCGCCATTTTGACCTGCATTAAAACCACCACCTTTTTCATAATTTTCATGCCCGATTTGATCATAAGAAGATCGTTTTTCAGGGTTATACAAAACATCGTAAGCTTGTTGAATTTCTTGGAATTTTTTTTTAGCTGATTCTTGCTCTTGAGGTTTAACTTTATCAGGATGAAATTTCTTTGCCAAATTTCTATAAGCTTTTTTTATATCTTCTTGTGTTGCACTTTTTGAAACGCCTAAAATTGCATAGTAATCAGCCATTTATACTTCCCTTTAAGATTGATTTAAATCTTCGTCTTTTTTGTCTACTGGATTATTTGTTTCAGAATTTTTTGTTTCATTATACAAAATTTCGCCAAGCTTCATAGATTTTTGTGTCAAATCATCAAAAGCCTGAGTCAATATGCTTAAATCTTCTGTATCTTTAACAGTTTTAAGATTATTTAACGCAGTTTCAATTAATTCTTTTTCTTCCGAACTTAATTTTTCACCATGATCAGTTAATCCTTTTTCAACTGTGCTAATCAACGAATCGGCTTCATATTTTTTTTGCACCAAATCTTTCCTTAATTTATCACTTTCTTCATGCAATTTAGCTTCATTGATCATTTTTTCAATTTCTTCTTTTGATAATCCACCAGATGAAGTTATTGTAATATTATGAGACTTGTTTGTTCCTTTATCCAAAGCGCTAACGTGCAAAATACCATTTGAATCCATGTCAAACGTAACTTCAATCTGCGGAGTTCCTCTTCTGGCTGGCATAATACCATCTAAATGAAACTCACCCAAAAGCTTATTATGAGCCGCAATTTGTCTTTCACCTTGATAAACTTTAATTTGAACCGCAGGCTGATTATCTTCTGCAGTTGAAAACACCTGAGATTTCTTGGTTGGAATAGTTGTGTTTTTTTCAATAATAGGAGTCATAATCCCTCCTTGAGTTTCTATTCCCAAAGTTAACGGAGTAACATCTAGCAAAACTATATCATTCAAAGATCCTTCTTTAAAATCTCCACTTAAAATTGCACCTTGAATTGCCGCACCAACTGCCACAACTTCATCTGGATTTACACCTTGATGAGGCTCTTTTCCAAAGAATTTTTTAACTTCTTCAATAACTTTAGGCATACGAGTCATACCGCCAACCATAACAACTTCTGAAATTTCTGAAGCAGATAATCCAGAATCTTTTAAAGCTTGCTTGCAAGGATCTATTGTTCTTTGAATTAAACTAGCCGTCATTTCTTCCAATTTAGCTCTGCTTAACGTTATATTCAAATGTTTTGGACCCATAGCATCGCTGCTTAAAAAAGGCAAATTAATTTCAGTTTGTAAAGAAGAAGAAAGATCTTTTTTAGCATTTTCTGCAGCATCTTTTAATCTTTGAGTCGCCATTTTATCTATGACTACACCAGGATTTTGACTTTTAAATTCTGCAATCAAAAATTCCATTATTTTTTCATCAAAATTTCCACCGCCTAAATTTGTGTCTCCACCCGTTGCTAAAACTTCAAAAACTCCGTCTGCTATATCAAGAACAGAAACATCAAAAGTTCCGCCACCCAAATCATAAACCACAACTTTGCCTGATTTGTTTTTTTCCAAACCATAAGCTAAAGCCGCTGCCGTAGGTTCGTTTATAATTCTTAAAACTTCTAAACCCGCAATTGCACCTGCATCTTTGGTCGCCTGACGCTGAGCATCGTTAAAATATGCTGGAACAGTAATAACAGCCTGTTTTACATCATGACCAAAAAATTCCTTCGCTCTTTCTTTAAGTTCTGAAAGTACAAAAGAAGCAACTTGACTTGGACTATATTTTACGCCTTTTGATTCAACCCAAGCATCACCATTGTCAGAAGCAACAATTTTATAAGATAAATTTTTAATTAAATCCGCAGCTTCAGAATATCTTTTGCCAATAAGTCTTTTTGTTTCATAAAAAACGTTTTCAGAATTAGTCTGCATCTGACGTTTTGCAACGTCTCCCACAAGTCTTTGACCACTTTTATCAAAAGCGACAACAGATGGCATTGTATTTGCACCAGACTTTAAATTTATAACTTTAAAAGCTCCATCATTTTCAACGTAAGCCATACAAGAATTAGTCGTTCCTAAATCTATTCCTATTACTTTAGCCAAAATAACCTCCTTTTTTAATTTTATTTAAATTTCCTCTTCTATTCTATAAAAAAAATATTTTATTTTCAATGCTAAATTAATAGCTAACGCAAGAAAAATTTCTTATAATTAAAATAATTATGGATTATTTTTTAAGCAATTTTTTTTTAAGCAATTTAAAAAACATACTAATCCAATCTTTCGCAGAAGCATTTCCAATCAGCTCTAGCTTACATTTAAAAATTTTTTGTTCTAATTCGTTGAATTTTACGTTTTTAAACATAGCAGCTTCAGCAGCTTTTTTTGCAGCCTCTTTTTCAGCTATAAAACGACACGCTAAAGAATTTTTTATTAAAAAAAATTACAAAATCGGAATAAAAATTTCACTTTTCATTTTTCCAACTTTAATATGTGGTTTTTTTATTAAATATTATAAAGTTATAGATTTAAATAATTTTAATTACACTTTCAACATAATAATAAATTTTATTTTTGGATTGTTTTTAATATATTGCTCTGTCATAAAAAGCACAAAAACTGAAAACGAATTAAGCATAATAAATTTTTTTCAAGCAGGCTTGATTGCAACGCTGGCTTTCGTTCCAGGAGTCAGTCGTTTTGGAATAACATTTTGCAGTTTGAAAATTTTTTCTATGAAAAATGAAAATGCAGTTTTTTTTGCTTTGATATCAGGAATTCCTGTAACTTTTTTCGCAGGAGCAAGTCATCTTCAAAAAATATCAATCAACGCAGAAATATTCCTAATTTTATTAATTTCTAGTCTTATTTCATTTGCAGCTGTTAAATTTTGCCTAATATTAAAAAATCATTTTTATTTGTTTGGAATTTACAGAATGATTTTCAGTTTGATTAGCTTACTTTATGTTTTGAAATAATTTTAACAATTTAGCTCATTTAAACTTTATTATTAAATTTCATTCTTAAAAAATTAAGCAACACTGAAGAATCATCGAAAATCTGAGCTTTTTTTAAAACATTTTTTATATAAGTAATTTGCCTTTTTGCATATTGTTTTGTCTTGATAAACATAATTTCATCTGCATTGGGAGCTCTTTTTTTTATTTCATCGTAACCTATCATAACACAAGAAAAAGCAGGGCAATTATCCACTTCTGATTTTAAACCCATTTCAAATTGCTTTTTTATTCTAAGCTGAATATTGCTGTGCAAATGTTTTTTTTCTGGAATTAAAGCCGATAAATTAATTTCATAATCTTTTAATTTAATATTCTTTTTTTGATATTCCAAGATGCTGTTACCCGTAGATCTTTTTACAGACAAGCATTTATTTAAACGTCTTGCATCTTTGAAAAAATTCAACACCTGCGCATCTTCTTTTTTTAAAAAATTTATTACTTCAGATATTTCATAATTTAATTCAGGAACTTTTGGAATTGCGCAAATGCCTTCTTGTAAAATTTTAAAATACAATCCCGTGCCGCCAAGAATCAATGGAATAAATCCATCTTGAAAACATTTTTCAATTTCTTCAACAGCTTTTTCATACCATTCAAAAACATTGAATTTATCTTGTAAGTTTAAAAAAGCATAAAGCCTGTGATTATCGTCCAATTCAGGCATGCCGCACAAAATATCCAATCCTTTGTAAATTTGACAACTATCAGCGTTGATTATTCTTAATTTAAATTCATAAGATAAAATTTTGCCTATATCGCTTTTTCCGCTAGCCGTTGGCCCAACTAGCCCAAAAACAGTTTTCATACTTTTCCAAAAAGCAAAGATATATTGTGTCCTCCAAATCCAAAAGAATTTGATATTACATAATTCATTTGTTTTTCTTTTCCTTTGTTTGGGACTAAATTAATCAATTTTTCGTTGTAATAAGCTTCTTCATCAGGATCTGTTAAATTAATAGTAGGCAAAACTTTTTGTTTGTGGATCATTAAAGCGCACATTGCAGCTTCAAAAGAACCAGATGCCCCCAACATATGTCCGGTAGCTCCTTTAATCGAAGAAACTGCAAATTTATCTGATACAACATGATCTTTAAAAAAATTTTTCAAACCTTTTAATTCAACTTTGTCTCCTAATCCAGTAGACGTTGCATGCGCGTTAACATAGTCAATATCAGATAAATTTATTCCAGCTTTATCTATCGCATCTTGCATTGCTTTAATGGATCCCTGAGCATTTTCTTCAGGCGCTACAAGACTGTAAGCATCGCAACTTAATCCATACGAAAGAACAGAGCAATAAATTTTTGCTTTTCTTTTTAAAGCATGTTGCAAAGATTCCAAAATAACAATTCCGCCGCCATCTGCCATAACGAACCCTTTTCTTGATTTATCAAAAGGCGCGCTTGCTTTTAAAGGATCTTCAATAGAACTTAAAGCTTGCAAAGCAGAAAATCCAGACATGCCTAATGGACAAAGTGCTGCTTCCGATCCTCCTGCAATTACTATATCGCAAAGGCCTTCTTTAATCATTCTAACTCCATCTGCAATTGCAAAAGCTCCGGTAGCACAGGCCGTCACTTGGCTTTGGTTAGGGCCTTTAACTCCGTGCCTTATAGCAAGATTTCCTCCGATTAAATTTATTAAAATTGAAGGAATGAAAAAAGGACTAACCTTTTGATTTTTTTTTAAATTTTCATATCCATCGCAAATTTCTTTCAAACCGCCAATTCCAGACCCAATGATAATTCCAACATTTAATTCTGATGCAATTTTCAAGTCATCTTCTTTAATTAATTGGGCATCTATTAATGCTTTTTCAGCAGCTTCCATGCCATAGGCTACAAATCTTGAAAATTTAGATCCAGGCAAGTTTTTTTTCCATTTTTCTAAATTAAAATTTGCATCAGAAATCGAAGCTGCAGTTTTTGCTTTGATGTTTGATACATCAAAATCATTAATCAAAGAAATTCCACACTTACCTTCATATAAATTGTCCCATATTTCATTCAAGGAACTACCTAAAGAGGCTACACAGCCTATTCCAGTTATAACAACAGACAAAATTACCCCTTAGATTTTACGGAATTTATAAATTCAGCAGTTTTATTTACACTTGTTAAATTCACCGCTTCTTTTTCATCAATCGTAATCTCAAAAGATTCTTCTAAAGACATTAAAAGTTCCATACGAGTCACGCTATCCATTTGATAATCGTTTGCAAAATCAGCATCATTATCTAATATTTCTATTCCGGTTGCATTTTTAATCACATTTTTAATTTCTAAATTTAAATCGCTCATTTAAAACCTCTTTAAAAAATTTTAACAACTATACAAAAACAAGTCAAATCAAATATAATTTTTTCATGTGTGGAATAATTGCTGCAGCTTTGCACAAAACCTGTGTAAAAGATTTAATTTATGGATTAAAAGCTTTGGAATACAGAGGTTACGATTCTTGCGGAATAATATTTTCAGATTTCGAACAATACAAAACCTTAGAATCTATCAATTTTCTTGAAACAATAACAGCAAACGCTTCCCAAAACACAGGAATTGCTCATACCAGGTGGGCTACGCATGGTCAGGTTAATTTAACAAACACACATCCTGTAAAAATTGGCAATTTTGCTATAGTTCATAATGGTATATTAGAAAATGCAAATAGCTTGCAATCATTGATAAATTATAAGCCCAAAACAAAAACAGATACCGAAATATTATTAGCCTATATAAAATATATTTTTGAAAAATCTGATCACAACATTGAATGTTTAAAAGAAGTTTTATCAAATTGCCAAGGATCTTTTGCCGCCGCTTTTATGATTCACGATTCAAATAAAAGCAATGCAAATACAAGCGATAAAAACAAAATTTATTGGATAAAAAAAGGTATCAGCCCATTAATTTGCGCAAAAAATGAAAATGGATTTTTCATAACTTCAGATGTTGAAGCTTTAAGCCAAAGTTCTGAAATTTTCGAAATTAATGAAGATGGATTTGGATTTATAACGTCCGATACAATATATTCAAATATCAAATTAGATCAAAAATTCATCTCAATAAAAAAAGAAATGAAGCACGACATAAAAACTACATTTTTTGAAAAAGAAATGCTTGAACAAATTGAAATTTTAAAAAAGGCAAAAAATCACAACATAGAATTTCAAAATTTTGACCAAATATTATTAATCGGCTGTGGCAGCGCTTATTTTGCTTGTGAATTTGCCGCGAAAATATTAGAAGAGCAGGGAATAAATGCAAAAGCTTTGATTGCTTCTGAATGGAATTGCATAAAATCAACACATAAAAATGATTTAGCAGTTTTTGTCTCTCAATCTGGCGAAACAGCCGATACTATATCAGCATTGAACAAAGCCAAAACGTTAAACTTGAAAACTGCAGCACTTGTTAATAAAGAACAATCTTTGCTCGCCAAACAAACTGATTTTCAAATTTTTCTTGGTATAGGATCTGAAAAAAGCGTAGCTTCAACCAAAGCTTTTACAAGTATGCTTTATAATTTTTTCAAATTAATCAAACCAAATTATGATTTTAATTTAAACACAGAAAATACTGTAAATTTAAATTTGAAAAATTTAGCTTACAAAATTAACGAATCGAAGCAAACTTTGATTATCGGAAAACATGTATATCATACAATGGCGCAAGAAGGAAGTTTAAAAATTAAAGAACTAACTTACAAACCAATCGAACCTTACGCTGCGGGGGAATTAAAACATGGATACATAGCCTTAATAGACAATCAAACTTATGTTTTCACTTTGGCTTTTCATGATGCAGAGCATGAACCTCTTTATCATAAAACTTTATCAAATGCACAAGAGGCTCAGGCTAGGGGAGCTTCAATTATTTTATTGACTAATAAGAAATGCGATATAGATTTTCATGAAACAATTGAATTTGATTGTAATTATTACGAAGGATGCTTTCATGTTTCGATCTTTTTTCAAAAATTAGCATTTGAAATTGCCACTTTGAAAAATTTAAACATAGACAAACCAAGAAATTTAGCAAAAGCTGTAACGGTTGAATAATACTTTTTGATTTTGAAATTATTGATTTAAATTTTCAATTAATGTATTTAAGAAAATTTATTGAATTATCCCAAAAAGTTGAAATGTATTTTGAGTTGCAATGCATTTTTAAAACTTATATATAATAGGAATTCAGTGTGTTTGTAAAAAATCTCTAGTCTGTTAAAAAAAAATTTCAAATTTGCAAGATAAAAAGTTTTTTTTGAAATCTTTTCTTTTGCTTTTCTTGTGCTTTTATTTTTATCCAAATTTTTTCAGCTTAGTGTAAAATTCAGAAAATCGTTAAAAATTAATATAATTAAAAACAGACTGCTTTTCATTTTCAATTTACAACAAATTAATTATTGATAATTCTTAGTTTAGCTGTTTGGAAATTATTTTGAGATTGTTTTGCAATGCTGAAAAATGCAAATTATTAAATTTAAAAATCAATAACAATGATTTTGCCAGGAACAGAAGCTCTTTGAAAAATTTCATAACTAAAATTTATCAACTTGGAAGCTTTTTTTATTTCATAACTGTAGTCATTTGCTTTGAAAAAAATAATTTTCTTAACATTCAATGTGTTTTTAATGACAATTTGAACAATTTCATCAATATCAGAAACTCCTTTAACAATTAAAATACACTGCGAATCAGATTCTGAGCATTTTGTTTTTAAAAAATCAAAATTCAAATAAGCATTTTCATGTTTTAAAATATTTTTAATGAAATTCAATTTAACTTGACTTCTTTCCACAAAATTAATTTTTTTTATACCACATTCAATAAGAGCCGACCCTATTATTCCACTACCTGCTCCAAAATCTATAATTTCTGCAGTTTCATTTTTTAATAAATTTACAATAGATAATGCGTCGTTGATATGCCAAAAAAACATATCATTTTCAGTCGATTTTCCTATTAAAGAAAGACCGTTCCATTCTTTAACTTTCAAACATAAAGCATTTAAATTTGAAATATCTTGCAATTCAATAAATGTATTATCGTGTTGCCTAAATTTCATATAAAATTAAGCGTTATCTTTGTCGTTTCCAGAATTATTGTTAAATTCTTTTCTTGGACCTCTGTCTGAAAAAGGTCTGTCTCCACCACCAAAGGATCTTCTTTCGCCAGTTCTTGGAGCGCCGCCTCTGTCACCACCGAAAGATCTTCTTTCACCAGATCTTGGAGCACCACCAAAGGATCTTCTTTCACCACCGAAAGATCTACCTCTTGGAGCACCACCTCTGTCGCCAAAGGATCTTCTTTCATCAGATCTTGGAGCTCTATCAAAATTTCTTTCTCCTCCAAAGGATCTTGGAGCAGATGATCTGTCGGAATTTGCGTCATTTTCTCTTGGAGCGCTTCTTTCACCATCAAAAGATCTTCTTGGAGCTCTGTCGTTCGACCTATCGCTTGATCTGCCACCAAATCTTGAACCACCTGAAAATCTACTTGGACCTCTGTCTGAAAATCTTCTTTCTGAAAATCCTCTTCTTTCACCGGAATCTGATCTTCTTTCAAAAGATCTTTCTGATGTTGCAGCTCCTTCGGATGTTCCGGAAGATCTATCGCTTGAAGGGCTATCAAATCTTGGAGCTCTATCGCTTGATCTATCGAAAGATCTATCACTTGATCTGTCAAATCTTGGTCCGCTTGATCTGTCGCTTGATCTATCAAAGGATCTTGATCTGTCTCCACCAAAAGATCTACCTCTTGGAGCACCTCTGTCACCAAAAGATCTTCTTTCGCCGGATCTGCCATCGTTTCTTCTTTCCGAAGATCTATCGCTTGATCTATCTGATCTGTCATTACTTCTTCTTTCAGATCTATCAAATGATTTTTCATCTTGCTCAGAATTTGATTCAGAAATATCTTCAACGAAATCAGATTCCAAATTCAAGTCATCTAAATTGCCTTCTTCATCACGATTTTCAACGATCATTCTTCTTCTTGCTACTTTTTCAATTTTATTAGTAGGTTCAAAACATTTTGGTTCATTATTACTTATAAAATCAAAAATTTTATCGCAAGCTTCTTCAATCGTAGATCCTTCAGTAAATACTGTGTTGTCTAATTCTTGAATTTCTTCAATATCTTTAGTTAATTCAATTGCATCGTTAAGATCTTCTGAAGAAATTTCTGCATTTAATTTTACTGAAAAATCATAAAATTCAGAGTCTGCTTCTTTGAAAAACACACCAATCCAATAGCAAGGAAGACCTTTCATTGCTGTGGTATACTGAGTAATTCTTCTTGAAGGCAAAAAACCATCAAACAGAATAGTAACACCATTGTTAACTACATTTTTTAAAACTTTAAGTAAGATCCATTCATAAGATTCTTCGGCATTTTCACCGTAAGCATTAAACATGTTTAATAATGCTTTTCTTTCAATCAAAACTGTTGCATTTTCTTCAAATTTATTTTTAAGTTGTTTTATTAATTCTTTTTTTGCCTTGATTTCAGGACCATTAATAAATATTATTCTCGCGTTCATTACTTTTGTATCGTATCATAACAGCAGAAGAAGTGAAACCTGCCCCAAATCCTGCTAATATTACATTTTTATTTTCAAAATTTAAACGAGAAAGAACGCATCCAACGCTTGCTGCGGAAGTGTTTCCAAAATCAGATGCCAAAAACGGAATTTTTTCCACATCGACTTCTAAATCTTTTGCAACTTTTTGAAAAATCCTGTAATTTGCCTGATGAAATATAAACAAATCTATTTTATTCATAGGCAAAGATTCTAAATCACACAATTCTTTAACTAATTTTATAAAAGTGCGGACTGAAAGTTCAAACACATCTCTGCCGTTCATAATTAGATTATTTTTAGTAGCAGTCAAAGATAAAACCTTTTCAGTTAATGATAAATGCTTCCATTTTGATAAAACATAACCTGAGTCTGATTTTTTCACTAAAACAGCGGATGCTGCATCGGAAAACAAAACTGAAGTAGACCTATCTTGAAAATTCAACAAATTGCTCATTGCTTCGGCGCTTAAAATTAAAACAGATTTAACAGAGCCAAGCTTAATTTCAGAATCTGCAATTGATAAAGCCTGCATAAAACCATTACACGCTGCATTAACATCCAATGTTCTTGTTAACTCATCAACTTTTCCTGTTTTTAAAAGAGCATTATGAACAATCTGAGACAAACCTGGAAAATTATAATAATTTGTACTCGTAGCTGCAATTATATAATCTATTTTTTCAAATTCTTCAGAAATAGCCTGCAAAGCAGCTTTTACACAAATTTCTTCAAACTCAGCCTGATCTTCAACAAAGTATCTTTGATTTATTCCAGTCATTGAAGTAATCCATTCATTTGTGCTGTCTATATTGTATTTTTTTATAAACTCTTCGTTCGAATATTTATTTTTCGGAAATACAGAGCAAGCTTTTATTATTTTAGAATAATGCATGTTTTATAATACTTGATATAAAATTGAAAACACAATAAAATGAAAATGCTTGCGGATATGGTGAAATGGCAGACACACAAGATTTAGGTTCTTGCATTTGGGGGTTCAAGTCCCTCTATCCGTACCAGGAGATACTTATGATTTCAGCAAAACAAAATTCTACTTATAAAATAATAGAAAACTCGTTTACAACAAAAAAAATTTTTGAAGTAATTTGCCCTTACGCAACTTTTTCAGCGTGGGCTGCAAATCACAACAAAGATAAAATTGTTCCAGGGTTCAGAAAAGGACACGCTCCTATTAAAAATTTCCAGAATCAATGGGCTTTAGCTTTGGCAAACGAACTTTATTCTGAAATCACGAATGAACATAATATAACAAACGTTGAAAATTTTGCTTTTGATATAAAAACATTAGAAGAAAATCAAGATATTAAAGTTCATTTAATATTAAATATAAAACCAAATTTTCCAGAAATAAAATTAGAAGATTTGGAAGTTATACAATATAATGCTGAAATTACAGAAGATGATTTAAAAAACAACATAACAAATTGGCAATCTGAAAATTCAATGCAAGGAAACGAAAAATTTGAAAATATTGAAATTAACGATTTCGTAGAAATTAATATTCAAACCAAAACTCAAGATAATTTTGAAGATGTTTCCAGTCAGATTATACAAATTGGTAAAACTCAAATTTTAAAACAATTAGAAACTTCTTTAATTGGTAAAAATAAAAATGAAGAAATAATCAGTTTTTTACCATTAGACGAAAAAAGCGCTAATAAACTTAAAAATAATCAATTAGAAGTTAAAATTACGATATTAAAAATTTTTGAACATAAAAAATCTGACATAGATTATATGATAAACATTTTCAATTGCGAAAACGAAAACAATTTACAAGAAATTTTTAAAAAGAATTTGATAAAACATGCAAAAGATTATAAGGATTATCTTTCTGCAGAACAAATTAAAGCTCAACTTTTAAATTTCGTTTTTGAACCTCCAGCTGATTTAATTAAAAATGAATATTTAACTTTCAGACATAAAATGATCCAAAGTTTTAATGTTGAAGCAAATCAAAATATTGAAGAAGTTATTAAAGAAAAAACTGGCTTAACCTTAGAAGAATTTGATAAAAGATGTATTTTTATCTCTGAAAAATTTGCAAGATTAGATTACATAGCTTCGTATTATGCAAAAAAATTCAACATAATTCTAAATGATGACGAAATTGAACAAGCATTGATTCAACAAAGCAAGTTTTTCAATTATAATTTCAAAGAAACTAGCCAATTTTTCAAAGAAAACAAAGAAGCTTATAAAAATTTAGAAAACAGCTTGATTTTCAATAAAACTTTCTTGCATTTAACAACTTTAGCAAAAAACAAAGAAGTTTCAGTGTCACTTCAAGAATTATATAAGATTAAAATAGATGCTTTAAATTATGAAATAAATCAAAAACCGGAAACAAAAGAAAATATAAAAGATAACAAAATTGAAAAAGCAAAAACTGCAAAAGGACGAATGAAAGAATCTATTGATTTATCAGAAAATGAAGAAGATTTAACAAAAAATAAAACAAATGATGCAACTTTATCTAAAGAAAAAAAACCAAAAAAAACAACTGCATCCTCATCTAAAGAAAAATAAAATCAACTAAATTTTAATATTAAAACATAAATTTGTATGGCAAAATATTTATACATAAAAGCAGCCTGCAAACAATATAAAAAAATAAAAAGAGTGTAAAATAAATATTTGCTTGATAATTTAACAAATCTTTATGTAATATAAAAATAAAGGGGAAACTTAACATGAATTTCATTCCAATGGTTGTGAAAAAAACAGGAGGCCAAGAAAGAGCATATGATCTTTTTTCATATTTGCTAGCTTCAAGAATAATTTTTTTACACGGACCAATTGATGATAATACAAACGCATCAATCATAGCTCAACTTTTATTTTTAGAAGCTGTAGATCCAAATAAAGATGTAAATTTATATATCAACTCTGTTGGAGGCTCTGTAGACGCTACAATGGGAATTATGGATACAATGAATTTTATTAAACCAGATGTTGCAACTTGGTGCGTTGGACTTGCGGCATCAGCAGGCTCAATTTTATTGTCAGCAGGGCAAAAAGGAAAAAGATATATTTTTCCAAACTCCAGAGTTATGCTTCACGAACCATCGGGCGGATATATTGGAAGATCTAAACATATGGAAGATCACGCTAAAGCTATTAAAGATACTCGTCATAAATTGATTAATATTTATAAAAATCAAACGGGTCAAGAAGCAAATAAAATTGAATCTTTGCTTGACAGAGAAAGTTTTTTTTCACCAGAAGAAGCAGTATCTTTTGGTTTAGCAGATTCTATTGTAACTGACAGAGCATCTTGTCCAATTAATAAAAGCAGCAATGATGAAGATTTAATGATTCCAAATTTCATAGAATAATTTTTTCAAAATAGCTATAATTAATAAATGAGCATTATTTTAACAGGAGATAGGCCAACGGGGCCTTTGCATCTTGGGCATTTCGTAGGTTCATTGCAAAACAGATTGGAACTTCAAAAAAATAATAAACTTTTTATAATGATTGCCGATATACAAGCTTTGTCTGATCATTTCAAAAACCCATCAATTATACAAAAAAATATTTTACAAGTTTTAGAAGATTATTTATCAATTGGATTAAATCCAGATCAATGCTGTTTTTTTTTACAATCGCAAATTCATGAACTTGGAATGCTTACAATTTATTTTATGAATTTAGTCAGCTTGAACAGAGTTTTAAGAAATCCTACTGTAAAAACAGAACTTAAAAATAAAGATTTTGAAAAAAACATACCTTGCGGGTTTGCCTGTTATCCAATTTCTCAAGCTGCGGATATTTTGCTTTTTAATGCTGACATTATACCAGTTGGCAAAGATCAATTGCCTATGATTGAACAAACAAATGAAATTGCTGCTAAATTCAACGAAACTTACAATGTTAATATTTTTAAAGAATGCAAGGCAATGTTGGGTGATTTTCCAAAATTAATGGGCATCGATGGCAAAAACAAGTGCAGCAAAAGTTTAAACAATGCTATATTTTTAAATGACGATATTCAAACCGTAAAACAAAAAGTAATGCAAATGTACACCGATCCTGATCATATAAAAGTAAGCGATCCTGGCAAAATTGAAGGAAACATGGTTTTTCATTATTTGGATATTTTTTCAGAAAACAAAGAAGAAATTCAAGAATTAAAAGTGCATTATAAAAAAGGCGGACTGGGCGACGTGTTTTTAAAAAATAAATTAATTAATGTTATAGAAAATTTGTTACAACCTATTCGGGAAAAACGTTTAAGCATAAAAAAAGATGATTTAACACAAATACTTCAAGAGCAAACTGAAAAAGCAAAAATAATTGCAAAAGAAAGTTTTGAAAAAATCAATCAAGCTATTTTTAAATTGTAAAAATATATTATTCAATATCGTTAAATTATCCTACAACAAAAAAATTGCCAAAATAAAAATTATTCTTCACCTACAAGATTAATATTTTGAAAACCTAAATTTTTCAATTCTTCCAACACTGAAAACACTTCTTGATAAGATAAAGATTCATCAGCTTTAAACTGAATTTCGCTTAACAAATCAGCTTCCTTCATTTTTTCAAAATCTTGAACTTTTTCTCCGTTAATATAAATTTCTTTATTTTTTTTCAATACTATCACAATCGATTTGTTATCTTCTGAAACGGCAGAATGTTTAGAATTTATTTTGGGAACTTTCACCTTTATATCAGAGCTTACTGCCGGAGATACCACCATAAAAATTACCAATAAAACAAGCATAACATCGACTAAAGGCGTAATATTAATTTCAGAAGATTTTCTGTTTTTTTTCGAACTAACTCCCATTAATTTTCCAATCTTTTCAAAATATAATATCCAAAATTTTTTAAATCTTTTTGCAAAGCTTCAATTTTTGCATAAATTAAATTTGTGCCTATTACTGCAGGAATTGCCACAAATAAACCAACTGCCGTAGCAAACAAAGCTTCAGATAATCCTGGAGCAACAATCGAAATACTGCTTGAATTACTTTCTGCAATCGATTTAAAACTGTTCATAATGCCCCAAACGGTACCAAATAATCCGACAAAAGGAGAAATTGATCCTATGATCGACAAATAATCTAATTTTTTCTCTAAAATAGCTTCCCAGTAAAAAAAATGTTTATCCAGAATCATTTGAAATTTTGCATCAGATATTTCTCCGGTTTTATAACTGTTTATTAAATCATCGTAAACCTGAGAATGCATACAAGAATCTTCAACAATCAACCTAGCCAATTTGCTCGATTGATAAACAAATTCTTTAAATTCTTTGATCAAAATATAATGCTTAGTAAGAACAAAAATCTTTGCTATTATGACAGACCAAGTATAAATTGAAGATAAACCCAAGCAAACTAAAACTAATTTGCCGATAAAATCAGCTTCCCAAAAAATATTCCACATAAAATTCATAATATCATAAATTCAAAAGATAATCACCATTTTTCTTGTTATACTCTGTGGTGCTTATCATTTTGGTTGGCATTTTTTTTATAAAAATATACAATAACTAATATGTTAAATTATTTCAAAGGCGCATTTTTTTTAATCGCCGCAAGTTTTGTAAGTGTTTTGAATGATATATTAATGAAATATGTGTCGGCTTCAAGTTATGATATTTTATTTTTAAGATTTTTTTTCGCAACTATTTTTTTAATACCTTTTATGTTGTTTTACAAAATTCAAATCAGTCAAAATCAAATTAAAACACATGCTACAAGAGCTTTAATTTTTGGTGTTGGAATGTTTTTTTTCCTGACATCTTTAAAAAATTTATCAATTGCGGTGGTAACATGCGTAAATTTTTCAACTCCATTTTGGGTGCTTTTATTAGCAAAATTATTTTTAAAAGAAAAATTAAACAATAGAATTTTGCCAGTTTTCATAGCCTTAACAGGAATTGTTTTAATTTGCGTTCCAATTTGGGAAAATTCAAGTTATTTATATTCTTTTTCATTAATCATAGGGTCAATTATTTTCGCAGGTCTAGACGTTTTCAACAAATATTTAATGAATGAAAATGAATCAATGATTTTAATGCTTTTTGGTTCCAGCCTAGGCATAACATTACTTTATTTACCATTTTTTTCCTGGAGCATTTACAGCATAAAAGAAATCATGATTTTTGTTTGGTTGGGAATTGGAGCAAACTTAATTTTGTATTTCATATTAAAAGCTTGGCAACAAACAGATATTTCTGCATTGCAACCGATTAAATACATAGAATTTCCAATTTCAGCAACGGCAGGCTTTTTCATTTTTAAAGATCAAACAAGTTGGTTTTTAATTTATGGATTTGCTTTATTACTCATAGCAATGTTAATTAATTTATACTATGAAATACAAAACAAGAAAAATATAGAAGAAAAAAAAATAAAAAACTAATAATTAATTTTTTATAATTATAACAAATTCGCCCTGAAAATTTTCATTAATAAAATCAACAATTTTTCCTTGTTTGATATCTTGATATTTTTTTGTTAAATCTTTGCACAAAGTTATTTCTATATTTTCATTGATTTGATGAATAGCATTTAAAAATTTAGGTAGCCTGATAGCAGATTCATAAAAAATCAGATTAAGATTTAAAGATAAACTTAAAATTTCTTTTAATTTAATTAAATTAACAAAACCATAAAAAGCATAACCTTTGGAATATCCTGTTAAAGCATAAGCTGTTGTTACGGCAGAAACTCCTGGCAAACATTCTATGCCAATGTTCATTTTTCTTGCAATATTAATAATTTTTGTACCAGGATCTGAAATGCAAGGCATCCCTTTATCAGAAACTAAGATTACATCTTGATTTTGGGCTATCAAACTTTTCATTAAAGAAATTGCTTTATCGTAAGATCCTATATAGGAAACTAAATTTGCTTGAATTCCAAAAAAAGACAATGCTTTTGAGGTTTCGCGCGTATCTTCGCAAAGAATTAATTGTGCAGTTTTTAATTTTGCAAGACATCTTAAAGTTATATCTTCAAAATTGCCAATTGGCATTCCAACAATGGTTAGTTTTGCCATTATTTAATCTTTTTCTTATCAATAATATGCAAAATAATCGGAAGAAAAGAACCGACAGTTAATGATATAATAACCAAAGAATTCAAAAGTTGTTTTTGATGAACTTCCAATAATCCATATTTTGAAAATAAAGTTACAAAAGAAAAAGAAAATTCAGATGCCTGAGAAAGCATTAATGATATGAAAAAAATTCTTTTTACTTTAAATCCTGCAAGCTTAATAGATAAATAATTTATCAAAATTTTGACTAAAAGTAAAAACAAAGAAAAAACTACTAATTTAAGAAAATTAGTGTAAATAAACATTAAATCGACTTCAAACCCTATTGAAATGAAAAAGATCATTACAAGTATATTGCTTAAAGGAAAAACCAATTGCACAAGCTCAACTTTATTTCCAAAACTTCCTAAAATCAAACCTCCGATAAAAGAACCGTAGGCTGCAGAAAGACCCATAAAATTAGAAAAAGCTGCTAAAGCAAAACAAAAAACAACTGCCGTTAAAGTTTTAAGTTCATCATTTAAATTGAAAAATTTATAAGGATTAAAAAGCTTATTATAATCTTTACTTAAATACCAAATTAATAAGATCAAACTTGCAACTGCTAAAAATAAATTTATCAAAACTCCAAAAATACTTATATTTTCGGTAAATCCCTTCAAAATCATCATCATAGGAACAAACGCAAGATCTTGCATAATCAAAATACTTATAATTAAATTACCCTTATAACTTGCAACTTCGTTCATTTCTTCCAAAAGTTTTATTACAACTCCGGTGCTGCTTAAAGAAATTAAAAAAGCTATTAAACATGTTATATGAAGCGAAAAATCAAAAAAAACTTTCAACAAACAGGCAAAAATTAAACTTAAAATAACTTGAAACGCAACAATCAACAATGATTTTTTCCAAGTTTTTTTAAATTCGACTAAATCAAATTCTAAACCTACTGTAAAAAGCAGCATAAGCATTCCTAAATGACCTATAAAATCCAATTGAAACCCTAAAGATTGAGAAGCGTGTGAAAAAAAAGAATAAGAAAAAAAAAGACCTGCAGAAATATATCCGAGCAAAACCGGATAACCTAAATATGAAAAACCTATACTAAACAATAAACTTGTGAGCATTAGAAAAGCTATTTCATTAAGCATAGATTTATCATATCATTTTCTTTATAAAAATTAAAGATAACTTACGATTGAATCAATTTCTTCTTTGAGAGTAATTAAAAAATTTTGCGAAGCAACTTCAGCCGAAATTCTTATTTTATTTTCTGTATTAGAACTGCGAATTAAAATCCACCCATAAGGATAAATAATTTTAAATCCATCAAATTTAGTATAAGTTAAAAGTTTTCTATCCATGATAATTTGAATTTTATTCATTATTTCTTCTTTTAATTCGCCAGAACAAATAATCGATTCTTGGAAAGAATAAACTTCAGGGAAAAATTCCAAAGCTTTTGTTAAAGAATAATTTTTAATCTTCTTTTTCATTAAAATAAAATATTGCAAAAATTTCAAAACAGCAAACAAACCATCATTTGCATAAAACCAATCTTTAAAAACATAATGTCCGCTAAATTCGCCTGCAATATCTGCATTATTTTCTTTAATAGCAGCATGCATGTTTGAATGACCAATCAAACTTATAAAAGATTTTGAAAATCCATTACAAGCTTCAATAATTTTAACGCTACTTTTGCTATCCCACACGCATTTTGAATCATATTGAGTTAAAACATTTTTAAAATACAAAAATAAACCCAAAAGTTTATCACCCGCGATCATTTCTTGATTTTCTGTAAAAAGCACTATACGATCGCAATCGCCATCAAAAGCAATTCCGATATCTGCTTTTTTTTCTTTAATTAATTTTTGTAATTTAATCATCCTCGGTTCATAAGTTGGATCTGGGGCATAGCCTGAAAATTCAGGGTCAGACTGGAAATTTAAAACATAATGCTTGGCTGGAAAAAAAGCTGTAATTTTATGAAAAAAGTTTGCAATAGGCGAATTCATCAAATCCCAACAAATAGTTAAATTATTGCTTTTACAAAATTCTTCTTCTTTTAAAACTTCTTCAAGCTTTTCAATGTAATCGGCATAAAAATCAACATATTTCAATTTTCCGCAGGTTTTTGAATGAACAAATTTATGAGCCAAAATTTTTTCAATCATATATGATAAATTTTCGCCTGAAAAAGCTTCTTGGCCGATAAAAAATTTAAATCCATGATAATTAGCAGGATTATGAGAAGCCGTAACAACGACCGAAGCATCGCATTTTAATAAAATTTGAGCTATTTGAACGCATCCTGTGGTTGTTTCATTAACACAAACAACATTAATACCCGATTCAAGAACTCCTTTTATAAAATTTTTTGCAAATTTTCTTGAATTCAATCTTCTGTCGTAGCCTATTACAAGATTTTTTTTATCATTTTCTTTTAAGCACGATCCAAAACCCTTTCCGATTAAATAAGAATCTTTTGCCGTTATATTGCTTCCCCTTAAATCATAGGCTTTTTTTATATTGTATTTTAAAGTATTGTTTAAAAACATTTTCCCGCCTTCGTTTTTTTTGTATTTATCTTATTGCTTATATTGCAATAATATCATATTATATAAAAATGTCTAAAATGAAAACTAAAAGCGGCGTTAAAAAGCGTTTTAAGATGCGTGCTGATGGAACTTTGGTTCATAAAAAAAGTGGAACAAGACACAATTTGCGTAAAAGAAGTCAAAAAGAAAAAAGACAAGATAGTGGATTTTTTGAACTTCATCCAAGTGATGTCAAATGCATAAAAAGATGCGTTCCATACGGTTTAAGTAAATAAGGAGAAAATATGGCAAGAGTTAAAAGAGGCGTCACAGGAAGAGCTAAACACAAAAAAATCCTTGCGATGGCAAAAGGATACAGAGGAAGAAGCAAAAACTGTTACAGAATAGCTGTTGAAAAAGTTCAAAAAGGATTGCAACACGCTTACAGAGATAGAAAAGATCTTAAAGGAAATATGCGTAGCCTTTGGATCGTTCGCATCAATGCAGCTTGCAGAAATTTGGGAATGAAATACAACGAATTTATCTGTAAATTGAAAGAAAAAGGAATTGAACTTAACAGAAAAATGCTTTCTGAAATGGCAATTCGTAGCCCTGAAAATTTTAAATCACTTATTGAAAGCGTTAATTAAAAAACGTTGGAATTTATGCAAAATTGCTTTTTGAAATACGCAATTAGCCTTTAAAAATCTTATATGTCTTCACAACAAAACATTATAATAAATTTATATCTATACTTAATCGAATCTTTTTCGTAACATTTTATTATGTATTTAACAAATCCAATTTTTTATCCCAATGGACAACCTCATATAGGGCATTTATATACGGCTACTATTGCAGATACTTTTAAAAGATTGAATAAACTTTTTGATAAAAATGTTTTTTTTACTATAGGAGTCGACGAACATGGACAAAAAGTGGCTACAGCGGCCGCCGCAAAAGGATTAAGCGCAATTGATTATACCAACGAACTTTCTTTAGATTTTATAGATTTTTTCAAATCATATGATATAAATTTTGATTTTTGGATAAGGACTACTTCAGAAAATCATAAAAATACTGCAAAATTTTTATGGAACAAAATGAAAGAAAATGGCTGGATTTATAAAAGCAAATATTCTGGGTATTATTCAGTTGCAGACGAAGCTTACGTTGATAACAGCGGACCAAACACGGAATGGAGAGAAGAAGAATGTTATTATTTCAAACTTTCCGCTTTTGAAGAAAAATTGAAAACTTTTTATAAAAACAACAAAAATTTTATATATCCTGCAATAAGATTTAACGAAGCAGAAGGATTCTTAAATCAAGGATTAAAAGATTTTGCAATTTCAAGACCAAAATCCAGACTTTCATGGGGAATAGAAATTCCAGAAGATCCAGAACATGTGATGTATGTTTGGGTTGACGCTTTGTGTAATTATTTAACATGTTGCGATTATCCAAATGCAAATTACAAAAATCTTTGGCCCGCTACACATATTATTGGAAAAGATATATTAAAATTTCACGCTATATATTGGCCTGCAATGTTAATGGCCGCTGAAATAGATCTTCCAAAGAAAATTATTGCACACGGATGGCTTTTAAACAAAGATACAAAAATTTCGAAAAGCTTGAACAATATGATGAATTTAGAAGAATTAAAAGAACAATACACTTCTGACGGTTTAAGATTTTTTTTGCTAAAATCTGTTAACATAGGCAACGATTGCGAAGTTCGTAAAGATATAATTCATCATTTTGCATTCAGCACTCTTTCCAATAAATTTTATAATTTTTTCATGAGAATAATGGGACTAAATCCAAATAAAATTGAAATTAAGCAAACTGCAATAGATATAATTTCATCTACACAAATAGATTTGCAACTTCAAATTTTTAAAAATTCAGCAGAGCAAGCTTCAAAAGGAATTGAGTTTATGGACGCTTATTTAGAAGAATTTGTTAAAACATGCGACATGTTGAACGAATATTTTCAAGAAAATCAACTTTGGAAACTTGAAGAAAAAAATAAATTTTCCCAGTTATTTTATTTATTAAATATTTTCAAAAATTTGACTATTTTAATTTCGCCCGTTATTCCTAATATTGCAAAAGAAATTTTATCTTTTTTCAAAGCCGAAAATACTTTACAAGAAATAGAAAAAAATTCAACTTTTGATTACGAGAAAAAAATTACATTAATATTTAAAAAAGAAACTCAAAACCAAAAAACTTTATTTTAAAAATAAAAATATCAACTTCATTAATTTGAAATTGAAATATTAAACCGATATATCACAATATAAAATTAATATCATGTGAATTTCGCAAAATCGAAAAACAGCAAAAATTTGAAAAATAAAAATATCTTTCAGGTTTTTTCATTGCCTATCGTTTTTTTTAATGCTTCAGAAAACAAATATATTAATAATTCAACGCAACTTTTTTATCAAATTCAAAGAAGCGCAAGCTGGAATAATCATGACAAGCAAAAATAAAAAAAACTGCAATTAAAATTTATTTAAATTGAATTTTAAATACATTCAATTATCTGTAAGTTTTGAAAACGCAAATATCGCCATCGTTGACCAAAGTATCTTTGGAACATATTTTTAAATTCCCATTTTCTTTGGCTCCGTTCCAGCCGTTATATTTCATAAAATCATCGTAAGTCACAACTTCAGCGCTTATGAAGCTTTTTTCAAAATCTGAATGAATTACACCAGAAGCTTTTTGCATGTTCCAACCTTTTTTGATTTTCCAAGCTCTGGTTTCTTCTTTTCCTGTAGTGAAAAAATTCATTAAACCTAATTTTTCGTAAGCTTTTTTCAAAATTAAATTCAGGCCACTTTCTTTAATATCAAGCTCATCAAAAAAAGCCATTTTTTCAGATTCATCTTCCAATTCTTGCAACATAACTTCCAAGCTTGCAAAAACTGGCATAGGATTCAAATGTTGAATTTTTTCCAAATAAGAATAATCTGCTTTAGACTGCAAATTAGCAGCAACAATCATAGGTTTATGAGTTAAAAATCCATAAATATCAAAAACAGCAATTTCTTCTGCTTTCCAATCGTAAGCGTTCAAAAAATTTCCGGCTGTTAAAAATTCGCGAGCTTTTTTAAGTAAATTTACGTTATCATTTTTTTTCGTATTTAAAAATTTGTCTATTTTATCCAAATCATTAAATTGCAGCTCTAAACTTATAATATCGTAATCTCTTAAAGGATCTACATTACCTTCAACATGAATAATATCGTCGTTTTGAAAGCATCGCAAAACATGAATAATCAGATCACAATCTCTGATATGCCCTAAAAATTGGTTCCCTAAACCTTCGCCTTTGTAAGCTCCTTTTATTAAACCGGCAATGTCAACACACTTTAAAACAGATGGAATGATTTTATTAGTTTTTGAAATAGCTGCTAAATTTTGTAAACGATAATCTTCTATAGGAACGTGCCCTACGTTAGGCTCTATAGTACAAAATGGAAAATTTTGAGCATTAGCTTGAGAAGATTTTAAAACGGCGTTAAATAAAGTAGATTTTCCAACATTAGGCAATCCTACAAAACCGCAAGATAAAGAAGAACTCATATTGTTTAATGTATCATAATATTTTAAAGTTTAAAATCTTTTGATTGTTCTTGAATTTTTGCTTGCTCTGCCTTTGTAAATAAATTTCTATAGTGCGGCTACAATCCTTTTAAAGCTATGAAAAATAAATTATGCATATAAAATTCTAAAATTTCACCTGCTTTCTTGACTTTTAATTCCCAGCCTTCTTCTGCTTGTTCTCCATGCAAATTTTTTAATATAATATTAACCATCCTAAATCTTCTTTCTTTATTTCTTCTATACAACGTTGCTTAGATTTTTTTAAAGAAATTAAAAAATTTGCCAATTCTTCTAACGACATGCAATTTATTTGTTGTAATTCCTTGTAATATAAATTTTCTTCCTCTGTCAATTTTCTTCCTTTCATTGTTTTCAAATATAAATTTTCTTCGTCTGTGAAATTTTTGACTTCTATTCTTTTCCAACATAAATTTTCGAATTTTTTCAAATTATCAAAAATATTTCTAATATATTCAAAAGATTTATTTTTAAGAAATGCTGTTTTGTCTTCAACCTCTTCAAAATTTTTTAATTCTTGTATTTTGCACCATTTATCATATAGTCTCTCTGAATCAAAATCTAAAAGAACAACAAACAATGATTCTTGAGAAGAATATTCCTTCCATTTGGAAGGCAATTTGTTGTCAATAAAATTTTCCCAAATTAATAATAAATTTGGATACTCTAAAGGTTTCATTTTATATGCCCAAGTTGCAAATATTCTTTTTCGTCCATTGTCTGAATAAAGCAATTTTTGAATAAATTCTTCATTAGTCATATTAGAAAAATCTTCTTCAGAAAAGAATTCATCGTTAACAGAGAAAGATTTTTTTTGTGAAAAACATATTCGATTTTTTAATTTTTGTGTATAGCACCATTTATCATAATTTTCTTTTTGAGGAGGAGCTAAAAGAAAAGTAAACAACGTATCTTTAGAATGAAAGGCTCTAGTATCTTTACGTTTAAAATTCAACACAGTAGGATCTTCTTCAATAAATTTACTGTACTTCGACAGCAAAGTTGGATAATAACTTGACTTGTTCATTGCACGAACCCAATTTACAAATATTCTTAGTCTCATCTCATCTGAAGCAAACAATGTTTCAATAAATTCTTCATTATCCATTTTAGCCAAATCTTGTTCAGAAAATTTTTTATTGCCAATAGATAAAATTTTTTCTTCTGAAAAAACTACTGGGTTGGGATTGATGTTCCCATGTTGAAATTGCGTATTATTTTCCAATACATCTGCGATTATGGTCGCTGAATCAGAATTTACAGTTGCAGCATTGCTATATATGTTTCTTGAAATTATTGGCGCAACATTTGTTAGCCCATTTTTTGAATCAATTATTGCTCCACCCACATTTTGGGTTTCATTGAAATCATCATTTTGATTATTAGGTTGATACATTCCGTTTATAACATTAATTGATAAAATCAAGTAAAAAATTTTAAAATTCATATCACTTATTTTAGAATAAAAATCAAATTTGTCAAATTATTTTATTTTTTCAAATCTTTCATTTTTTCAATATCTTGTAATTCTTCCTTTGTAAATAATTTGTCATACTTGCTTCGTATATTTAAAACTTGTTCAAACAAATATTCTATATAAAATGCTAAAATTTCCTTTGTTTTGTTGTTGGTATCCGAAGCTAAAGTTTTCAATTCTAAAATTTCATTTGTTTTGTTGTTCGAATCCGAAGCTAAAATTTGCTTTTCTTTATCTTTCGTATCCGAATTAACATAGTCACGCTTTGTTAACCATCCTGTTAAAGAATGTTCATTACTTATTTGACCCACACAAATTTGCTGCAAATTTTCTAAAAAACTTAAATAATCTTTCAATTCTTCTGGAGACATAGCATTGATTTTTTCTAAAGAACTTAAATACTCTTTCAATTCTTCTTCGTACATAGCCTTGACTTGTTGTAATTCTTCTTCTTCATATAATCTTTCCTCTTGTGTAAATTCTTTTCCTTCTATTTTTTTCAAACATAATTTTTTATAAAAATTAAAATAATCAAAAATATTTTTTATATATTCAAAAGATTTGTATTTAAGAAAATGGTTGAATTTTCTTAGGTTATTTTCTTTTGCTTGTTCTTTTAATCTATTTTGTTGTAGTAATTTTTGTAGATTGAGCCATTCATAATATTGTTCTTTTTGGTCAGAGTCTAAAATAGCAGACAATACTTCTGCTTCTGAATGATTAGTAATATTTACTCCACAAAAAACAATACTTTTATCAATCGCAACATATTGTATCCATTTTGATAACAAAGTTTGATAATCAAAAGATTTATTTTTAGAAGCCCAACTTGCAAATGCTTTTTTTTGCAATTCGTTAAAATTCAATGTTTGAATAAATGCTTCTTTAGTCATTGTTTTCAAATTTTTTTGATATTTTTGTATATCAAGCCATTTATAATATTTTTGTTTTTGATCAGCGTCTAAAATAGCAACCAATACTTCTTCTTCTGAATTATTATCAATATCTAGTTCAGAAAAACCAATACTTTTCTCATCTTTTGCAGCACATTCTGACCATTCTAATAACAAAGTTTTATAATCAGAAGATTTATTTTTAGAAGCCCAACTTGCAAATGCTTTTTTTTGCAATTCGTTAAAATTCAATGTTTGAATAAATGCTTCCTTAGTCATTGTTTTCAAACTTTTTTCATATTTTTGTATAGCAAGCCATTGATAATATTGTTCTTTTTGGTCAGAGTCTAAAATAGCAGACAATACTTCTTCTTCTGAATGATTAGTAATATCTATTCCACAAAACACAATACTTTTATGAGTCGAAACATATTTTAGCCATCTTAATAACAAAGTTTGATAATCAGAAGATTTATTTTTAGAAGCCCAACTTGCAAATGCTTTTTTTTGCAATTCGTTAAAATTCAATGTTTGAATAAATGCATCTTTAGAAACAATGCTTAAATTATAAGTCACTACTGGCAACTTCATATCAGGATTTGGAGATGTTGCTATCATTAGCCATCTATCATATTGTGCTTCTTGATCTTCATCTAATAAAATAGACCTAAACAATGCTTCTTCGGAAGAATAATTAACAAGATTATAAAACAAAGATGATCCAAACCCATTCTCCTTTATAAATTTTGTCCAATCTGCTTTGACAAATGCCTTCCACTTCGACAATAAAGTTTTATAATTGAAGGGCTTGTTTTTATTTGCCCAACTTGCAAAGATTACTTTTTTTACATAGTGTAAATCAAGCAAATTTTCAACAATTTTTTCATGGTCCATTCTTGCTAACTCTGCGTCAGAAAAAATTTTGTCCAACTGTGAGTGATACGAACGCTTAATTTCAATCACTAAAATTGGTATATTATATTTTACATGATACCATGCATCATATACGGCTTTTTGACGATCAGATAAAAGAAAAGGAAGAAATTTATCTTCAGAATCAAAAATTTCAATATATTTACCTTTAAAATCAAATTTCTCATTTTCTTTTACTAAATGACCCCACTTCTCCCGCAAAATTGGATAACTTAACTTTTTCTTATGAGCCCAATTTACAAAGTACCTTTGTCTCATCTCATCCAAACCAATCACTTTTTCAATCAATTCTTCAATGCTCATTCGAGCTAAACCTTGTTCTGAAAAGGATTGATCAGGAAAACGGGAAGTGTCTATAACAATGCTTTGATAAGCCAAACGGCTAAAGTTTTTTTTAAATAGGGGATCACCTTGTTGTTTTGGATTCGGAAATGCACCGACATTAGACTGTCTATATCTTGATACATTGCAAGTATAATAATCATAATAACCATCATTTTTGTTATCTGCGACATTTGAGCTAACAAAATTACGTGCTTGCTGATTTTCCTGAACTGTTGATTCAGGAAATCTTGTATCATAATAATCATCATCATCATTTTGGTTATCTGCCACATTTGAGCTACCAAAATTACGTGCTTGCTGATTTACCTGTGTTCTTGTTGACTCATTAGATCCTGAATCATCATCATCATTTTCATCAGATCCACTATGCATACTGCTTATAAAATTAACAGATAGAATAAAGTAAAAAATTTTAAAATTCATATTACTTATTTTACAATAAAATTCAAATTTGTCAAATTATTTTATTTTAACTTCGTTAAAAACAACGCGCTTTCTAACGTCTTTTATCAAATTTTCTTTAACATATCAAAATATTCTTCACTTACTTCAATGCTTTCCAACATTGCAATCTCTTCAGAACGAATACCATAAGAATCATTTTGTAAAACTTTCTTCAATATAAATTCAATGTCCTTTTTTATCTTTGATAAATCATATTGAAATATAATTAAATAAGCATTTATAATTTTTTTAATTTTCTCAGAACAATCTTCAAGCCCATCTTTACGAACTGCTAACAGTTGATCTAAAGGACAAAAATTAAAGTTTAATATAAGAGCTTCTATTAATTTTTTTTCTTCTGCCGAAAAATCATTTTTTTCCATTAAACACTCTTCAAGGTTATAAACATTCATGCTTAATATATTTAGATGTGTAAGAGTTTGAGTTTTGGCAAATTTAATTTTATTTAATATTTTACCGTGTACTGTTTTTTCATTTTGCCTAAATTCTGATATATTACCTGCTTCTCTTTTTACTTTTGGTTGTATTCTTAGCAATAAATTTTGATGTATTGCACGATATCTTAAATCAATTTCTTCAAATTTTGATTCATCAAAAAGCATTTTATAAATGTCTTCAGATTGATAACCGGTTAAATCTTTAATACGTATCTTGCAAAACTTAGTATAATCTTCAGGCTTAGTATCATCTTCATGACCAATAGGAGCAATATAAAACCTAGTAGAATCTTCATGAACAACATATAATTCTAAACATTTCAACATTTTATCATATTTGCGATAAAACCAAGTGGCATAAAATGATTTATCGCGATCTCTAGTAGAATAAAAAGCAATAAAATCTTTTAATTGCAAACAATTTATTTCATTTTTACTATTTTGAAACATTACAAGTTGAATCTGGCTAAGAATGATATTAATTGTATAAAATTCATTTTCACGTCTTGTTAGATTATAAGAAGGTTCATATATTGTTGTAATATTATATTCATTTTGATGTGCTATAGTATCATTTTCAGCAATTTCTTTAAAATTTTCAAAATCTCTAGCCCTTTTCCAATTTAAATATGGGCCCAATTTTTCTGGAAAGCATCTTTCAAACAATTCTTCTTTCGTCATACCTTTAAGCTCAGATGCTTTTATGATTTCTCCCAATCCTATAACAAACTCATGATTTGAATCATGTTGCATATAAGTTTCCCATAATTTATATATATTTGAGTTTTTACATATATTTAACTGATTGCAAAATCTTAAACCTGATTTTGATCTTCGAGAATTAACATAAATCCATGTTGCATAAACTTTTCTTGCTTTCTCTCCATCAAGCAAAGTCATAAAAAAATTAAAATTATTTTTATCAAACATCGTATCAAAATTATCTTCTGGCAAAATAGGAGCAAACTGAATAATACTATTTGCAGAATCATCATCATCATTTTGGTTATCTGCCACATTTGAGCTAGCAAAATTACGTGCTTGCTGATTTACCTCTGTGCTTGTTGATTCATTAGACCTTGAATCATCATCGTCATTTTCATCAGATCCACTATGCATACTGCTTATAAAATTAACAGATAGAATAAAGTAAAAAATTTTAAAATTCATATTACTTATTATACAAAAAAAATCAAAAACATTCAAATTTGTCAAATTATTTTATTTTTATTTTATTTTAGCTTCGTTAAAAACAACGTGCTTTCTAACTCTTTTATCAAATTTTCTAAGAGCTATTTTTTTTTGAGCGTTCAAACCTTTTGGATTTTTTTTTCTTACCAAAAAAATTCCTGTACCCTCTGAACTAATCAATCTGATTAAATTTTTTGCTTTAGCCATTTTATGATTTCCTTATTTCTGCTATTCTGCCAGCTTTACGTGAACAATGTCTTAAATAATAAAGTTTTGCTCTACGCACTTTTCCTCTTTTTAACACTTCAATTTTAATGTTATCTACCCATAAAGGAAAACGCATTTCTATTGCTCCGCTTGAATCTAACTTTCTTACGATAAAACTGCTTGCTATTCCTTTGTTTACTCTGGAAATACAAACTCCTTCAACTGTTTGAATCCATTTTTTTGCACCTTCTTGAATATTAATAACAACGCGTAAAGTATCTCCGGCTTTAAATTTTGGATGATTGATTATAGACGACAAAATATCCATTTGTTTTTTATCAATCAAGGTCACTATCGGATGCATAAAACTCTCCTATTCTTTTATTATATCTTTTCTGCCTGCTTTTTGAAATACCTTAATTGCAGCATGATTTCCAGAAATCAGAACTTTTTCAACTTCAATTTTATCACCCTGCAAAGTTTCCCAAACTGCCGGACGAGTGTAACGCTTTTCTGAATATTGATCATCAACAAAACTTTCATTTTCAAAAGATTTTTGATTGCCAATTACTTCAGGTATTTTTCTAATCACAGATTCCATAAAAACCAGCGCAGCCAATTCACCTCCGGCCAAAACATAGTTTCCAATGCTTATTTCTTCAAAATCAAAATATTCAACTACTCTTTGATCGACTCCTTCGTATCTGCCACACAAAATAAAAAAATCATTGTCAGAAGCAGCAAATTCTTCGACCATTTTTTGATTCAACATTTTTCCTTTAGGACTTAAAAATATTTTCTTAGTTTTATTGGACAATTTTATATCAGCCAAAGCATTATCAATCACATCTGGACGAATCAACATACCCGGCAATCCACCAAAAACTTCATCATCAACTTTTTTATGCTTGCCTATTCCATATTTTCTTAAATCGTGAATTTTAAGATCCCAAGCTTTGTTTTTGCTTTTTTTAAAAATAGAAACATCTAAGGTTCCAGGAAACAAATCAGGAAATAAAGTTAATATTTGAAAAATTTTCATAAATAATTATAACATATAGACTTCAAAATTGCATCATATTTTTAATAAATTAAGATAACGTTAAGAAAAAAAAATTTTGCTTGACTTTGTACATTAACTTTTTTTCAATAGTATTCATATATGCCGTGGGCAACTTTTTAACTTGAGAGGAATCATGACTGAAAATACAAACCAAGAAAAAGTAATTTTAAATTGGAAATGTTTTGACAATCCTGGTACTTCTAAGAGTATTTTTTACAACAAGTCTTATAATAACAATTCACATCACGTTGAAAAAGTTTTTTCTGAAATGAAAACAAAATTTGAAAAAGAATTTTATAATGAGTTTTTAAATTCAAAAACAACGCTTAATATTTGTGGAGGTAATTATACTTCTTCGTTTATTTTGCCAAATGTATTTCAATCTTTTTATAAGAAATATCCATTTTTACCCGTTTCTGTTAATCTTTTTGAAATGTCTAAATTGGAAGATTTACATAATTCAGATTCTGATTTTCTTTTGACAGCTGACCAAGATTTTCTGAAAGTAAATTCAAAAAATATAAAAAAATATCAATTTGAAAAAATCACTGGTGATTATGACGATGCTATTTATCAAGCTTCTTCAAAAAATTCATCATTAAAAATGGATAAAAATTTTTTAAAGAAAGCAAATTATATCAAAGCAAGAAGATTTACAACTTTTAAAAAAGATAAAGAAATTGTATATCCTTATCAAATGAAAAATACAAATTTAAATAATAATATTTATATAGATTATTATTTTTCTGGATATATGCTGATGTATAATGGTATTGGAATTTTTGAAGTTCTTAATAAAGAAAAAAATTTTAAAGATATAACAATTTTGGATGAAAATCCATTGGCTACACTTCAAAGATTTTTTATTAAGAAAAACACAGTAGATACAAAATACGAAAAGCAAGTTAAAAAGTTTTTTAAGATTAACTTTAAAAATGAAAAAAAATAAAGATAGGTTGATCTATATAAACGTATCTGCAGTTTTTAAAATATAAAAAACATTGCAGTATTAAAACAAAATCGTAAAAAATCAATAAAATCAAAGTAAATATTTTTTTTAAATATTTATTTTTTCAAACAAAATTAGTATAATTAATTTATGGAAATAAAAAATATAAAAGAATTCAAAGAAATAATCGCCCAAGATATTACTGTTTTGGATTTTTTTGCTGTATGGTGCAGACCATGCGTAAATTTTGGACCAATCTTTGAAGAACTCGGCCAAGAAATGGAAGATAAAGCAAAGTTTATAAAAATCAACATAGATAATTTTCCAGAAATTGCTTCTGATTATGGCATTATTTCTATTCCTACCGTTTTGATTTTGAAAAATGGTGTAGAAGTTGAAAGAATTGTTGGATCTGTTGAAAAAATCAAATTAAAAAATTTAATTAATCAAATATAAAATTATGAAAACAATTTTTGCAATCGGCAATCCAGGAAAAAGATACGAAAACACTTATCATTCAATCGGACATTTGTATGCAAAATTTCTACAGACAAAATTTGCAACATTATCAATTAAAGAAACCATTACACATACAGAAATTCTGACTGATCAATTTATTTTGTTAATTTCAAAAGTTTATATGAATGTTTCAGCTCAAGCTTTAAGTGCAAAAATTAAAAAAGAAGATTTGATTGTAATCCACGACGATTTATCTGTACCTTTATATAAAATAAAATATAAATTTGCAGGAAGTGCTGGCGGACATAATGGATTGAAGTCTATTATTGGAAAAATAGGATACGATTTTGGAAGAATTAGAATTGGAATTGATCATCCGAAAAATTTCAATCCAAATTTCAGTTCAAATGAAGATGTTTCAAATTATGTTCTTTCAAAAATAAATGAAACAGAAAAATATTTCCAGGCTTTTGAAGAAAATTTTGATTTTTTCAAAAATCTTTTATAATTATTGCTCAAAAAATAAAAAGAAGTTTTTGCAAATTTTACACTTAAAAGGATTTTATTTGAAAAAAAATTGAAACGATTAATCACTTTATAAAAAATTTCAGAAATCAACCCTAATAAAATTGAACCAAATTCTTTTATTACTTAAAAAACACTGACAAGAAAAAAATTTTTGTAAAAAATCAAATTGTCAAATTCATCAAATTTTAAAATATTCAAAAAAATCATATTATAGCCTTAATTATTTGCCAAATAGCGTAAACATATCCGATTCTAATAAAAAAACTTGTCATAATTATGGAGCAGGAGTAGTAGTAACATTTTTACAATAACCATTGACGCAATATGCTTGAAAAGCAGCACAATCTGGGGGAACTGAACAGCCCTGACTACCCATAGGAACCAAGCAAAAACGCGCACTACTGCTAGCATTAAAACAAGTGTGCATTGAATCACATTGAATAGTTGTTTCACTAGCATTAAAACAAGTGTACATTGGATCACATTGATTAGTTTCATTACAAGAATCATGCAGTCCAGCAAGAATTGCAGCTGAAGTTGAAGTTGGAATTAAAGTTGAAGTTGCATTTGTCAAAAAAGGAGGAGGAGTAACTCTGGTTGTCGAATTTGTAACATTAAAAACCGAATTTTGTGATGTCATGCTTAAGCTTTCAACAAAAGTAAAAGAAACGAAGCCAACGGTTGAAACACCAACAAAAGCTGTTCCAGCAAATTTTACAAATTTAACACCTTTGAAAACGGCATTGGTTATAGATTTAACTCTATCGGCTATAGATTTAAGTCTATCGGCTATAGATTCATGCTCGCTCGAACAATGATTTTCTTTTGTGTTTTCGTCAAATTTAACTTTACTTTCAGATTGTTTTTCAGAATCACTATCACTCATCGACTCATTATCATTAATCTTTGGAAACTGTACACCTACATTAGAAGTTTTTTCCGAATGTTGTGAACTTTTATAAAACATTTTATAAGATTTTGAAGAATTTGTATCTGGGGTTTTTTCAGAATATTGAACAGATGCATCCCTATAATAAATTGCAACTATACAATTTGGAATCATCGTATTAATAAAAAAAAAGAATAAACATAAAATTTTATATATTTGCATTTAATAAGATTAAAAAAAAATGATTAAAAACTTTATAAGAAATTATTAAAAAAAATAAATCAAATATTTTCTTTATGATTAAAAACAAAATGAAAACATATAAAATTCAATAAAAAGGCTTTTTATAAACATTGCAAAGAAAGGTCACAATTGCCAGAACAGCAATCGGTACCTAAAGCGCAAGGCTGTCCTGGAACGTTGCATGATTGAGCGCAATTGTTACTTCCATCGCATACTGGAGCATTTGAACAGCATAACGTAACATTACTACAAGCTTGCCCTTGCGGAATACAATTTTCAGTCGTACTTGTAGGCTGATTAGTCGTACTTGAAAGCTGATTAGTCGTAGTTGTAGGTGGATTACTTGTGGCAGTGTTGTTTTGACAAATATTATTTATACACAATGCTGAAGGAGAAGCACAATGCCCAGCAACTGTACATCCAGGATTACCAATAGGAACAAGACAAGAATTATTAAAACAAGTATATATTGAAGCGCACAAAATCGTTGAATTACACAAAGCGGTCAATCCAGCAGTTCCGGTAGGCATAGCAGTTGTAGTTAAAGTTGTTGTTGCGACACCTGTTGTTCCGGAAGTGGTTGTATTTGTAGGTCTGGTTGTTGAAAAAACAGATGTGGCAGATATAACAATATCATTTATATTAACAAATCCTTTTGTCATTTTGAAATTAACTGCAAAATCATAATTAAATGATGAACCATAATTTGCAGGATTAAATGAAAAGTTTGCACTTATTGAGCGAGACTTCATATCAATCTTAACCTTGTTGATATCAAAATTCTTTATTAAATTTTTAGCTATACTTAATATTTGATTATCAGATATCTGATCATCAAAATTATTTATTTCTTTTTTAATTTGATTGAAAATACCTACAAAAGAACTGACGAGTGAATCAGATGATTGCCGCACAATTCCAGATATAGTCCTTAAAAGAAGTATTGGAACAATTGCAGTAACATTTTGTCTAGTAATTTCTTGAGCTAAAGCTAGTCTATTATTCGCATTCTGTACAGGAACAGAATTTGTTACATATAAAATAAAAACGTCATAAGGTGCTGCCAAAGCTTCAGGCTGATTTAACGAAATCGCAATTTCTGATAATTGATCAAATTGACGATTGGAAACAGAAGCAACTGATCCTTGTGCAAGATTAAGTGCATTCGCTGACGCATTTATTGTAGCGTTACTATCAGACATAAAATTCAAAGAAAGTGAAGAATTAGTTATATTAGAATTGGTGTTATCAATTGGTAAAACAACGCTTAAACCGTCGATCGACATATTTAGCATACTAAAATTACCACCTGCAGAAAAAATTGAAGAAAATTTTGCTGATTCTAAAATTTGAGTTAAATTAAAAATTGCAACTTTATCAGCATTTTTAATTATATCCGTAAGATTCAAGCTGCTGTTCAAAGAATAAACTACGGAAGATCTTGCTGTGTTGAAGTTTGAAGATACATTTGCACCAGAAGGAAGAATCGATCCTAAACAATTTGACAAAGCCGTATCGTTATTGCTGTTTTCTCTGCAATAGCTTACAAATTGATTACTTTCAGAAGATAAACTGAATGCTTCTTGTCTGTTCAGCTCGTTCTGAGAGTCAACATTATTTGTGGTGAAAGTTTTTGTAGTTAAATCATTAACAAAAGCAAAAGAAACCGATCCTACAATTGATACTACAAGGGTTCCTCCTGCAATTTTCAAAAATTTTGACCAATTCAATTTTGACCAATTGCAAGATGAATTAACTCCGTTGTTTGAAGAAGTAAGATCATCGCTAGACTTTGGAACTTCAACTTCCATATTAAAACTATCCGGATTATTTTTATTTTGGGTTTTATTATCATTTTGATTCTGCGTCAAATGCATTGCTATTGCATAATTTGGCAGTATGGTATTGATCAAAAAAAGCGATAGACATAAAATTTTGTATTTTTTCATTTAATAACATTAAAAAAAATTTATTAATAAGTTCATAATAATTATTAATATTCCGAATTTATATAAATCTATTTTAAATAACTATTGTAAAAATTTTTGTATTATTTTATGAATTGGTGCCCGATATATTTAAAAAGCACAATCATGCAAGTTGCTTAGAAAATAAAATTCAAATACTGGCTATTATTCTGCAATCTTAAACTTGCACATTTTTGCGTTGTCAATTGTTTATATTGTTGACATTGTTGGTTTGTTCATTTTGATCACCTTTCGAATATATTTAATTTTGTTTTTTTGAAAACAAGATCTTTTCAAGATTCATAAATTTCCATAGTCGTTTGAATCAAGCAAATTGATCTTTCCGTACCGCACAGAATAATTTGTGAAAATAATATTTGATATTTTTTAATCATCATAGCAAATTAAAAAAATTTAAATGATACGCAGAAAAAACATTTTTAGCCAAAATTCTGAACTTTGTTATTCAAAAATCGAAAATGCAAGCAAAATAATTTTGATTTTAAATGCATGTTTTTTGAAGCTCTTACAATACAGAAAAGCTTTTTATAACAAACAAATACCACTTATCCAATCAAGTGAAAACTTCATGATTTTAAAATCAAAATTAAGTACACTTAAATTGAAAAATAACATATTGACAAGTGTACGGAGAACAGCATATACCAGTAGAACAAGGCTGATTTAAAGCTTTGCAAGGAACTGGTGTTGGAGGAGCTGGCGTTGGAAGAACTTTACTCGTTGTTTCACTTTCCGTAACAGACACGCTTATTGTTTTAGAATTTGTATCACTTTGCGATTCAGACATCGATCTGCTTATTGTTTCAGCATTTGTTCCACTTTTTGACTCAGAGGTAGATTCAGTTATATTGGAACTTAGAGTTTTTGTCAAAGCATTAGTTCTTGTAAAATCAGAGCTAGAAATATTAAACTGACCATTAATCCAACCGGTATTAACACCATCAAACATTAAAGTTATATGAGCAGCAAAATGTCTTTTAAGATGCATAGAATAATTGTAAGATTGACCTCCGTTCAAATTGCTGAATTTAGCTTCGTTTAAAAAAGTTTCAAATAATTTTGTTGCTTTTTCAGATTTTTCAGCAGCACAAACCAAATTACCATTATCGCAAGGTTCATTATTTAAATAACTTAAAGCTTCTTTTTTAAAAGCATCAAACAACACTCCACTTGACGATGTGTCATTTGCATAAACTGCTATGTTTTTATCATTAAAAATTGGAATAAAATAAGGCAGCACCACTCCGGAAGCTAATTTAAATTCCAAAACGTGTAAAGTGTAAGGAGGTCTTTTAACGTTAGTTTTTGCAGAATCAGAAAGCAATTTTGCAGCTTGATAATCTGGAATTGAAAAACTGCCGTCTGAATTAAACGCAACTGTAATATTTTGCGGTTGATTTAAAGATATGTTCGCAGAAATAATTGAAAGTTTGCTTCCTTTGTTAAACAAAGAATTATTTAAAATATTTAACCCAATACGATTTTCAATATTTGATCCTATACGATTTTGAAAATTATTATTAATCGAAAACGCAGGCTGTCTTAATGCTCCATACACAATTCTATATTCATATTCATTATATTCATTAAAATAAAGTTTCAAAACCTCATCTTGAATTGGGCCATTTGCATTTTGAAATCTTAGAACTTGGGATTTTTGCAGAATTTTCGTAGCATTAGGCATAACAATCTTATCAGATTCTTTAATCAATTTCTTGTGATTCTCATTCCAAATAAATAAATTTTCATTGGTTCCTTTTCCTGAACTGTTAATATTATTAAATATGCTTTCAATCAAAATGCCCTCTGAATCAGAACTACTAGTTAAACATTGAGAAAAAGGAACATTCTTACTTAAGCAATCATTTAATCTAGAAAACAACTGATTTTGCAAGTCCAAAGATTTTGTTTGGTCCCCATCTTCAAATAAATTATAACCAAACCAATATTTGCTTGAAACGCCTATTCCAATTGCAGCACCAACACAAATCAATAAAATCCAACCAACATAACGTAATAACTTTTCTCTGTTTAATGAATTACGTCTTTTGTTACCTGGTGTATAAGTAGTTATCCAACAACAAATTTCACTTTCTACTTCTTTAGTTGTTCTATTGACAGTCTTTTCTCCACAACAAATTTTTTTTCTTATTATATCTTCATGATTGGATTTTTTATCAGTGCCTAATCTTGAATTGGGTGGAGCGGTTAAAGCATATTGAGGCATAAGTGTTGATAAACCAAAAAACACAACACAAAAAATTTTTAATACTTGCATGAAACAATCATTTCATTTTTAAATTAATAAATGGTAAGCAAAAAATCTAATCAATTTTGCTCTTTTTGGAAATTTTAATAATCGCATTTGATTATGTTTTTATTTTTAAAAATCTATATTTGTTGAATTTTATGAAAATTTTCGAAAATATGCGAATGGACAATATTCGAATCGAAAAATACGAAAATCCATTTATAGACAAGTGCCTCCGCCACCAAAATCTTGACAAGTATTACCGACATTACAACAATCTGAAGGTGTATTACAGCCTACACGACTGTGTGCAACGCAGCACGTGTTGCCAATGCATCCTTGTCCGCAACATTCGGATCCATCATTACAAGTTTGACCATTAGAAAGGCAAGCAGGTGTTGGTGCAGGTGTTGTGGAAGTTGATTCTGCAGTTGATGTTGGTGTTGTTGTTGTCGTCGAAGTCGTAGACGTTGTAGAAGTTGTTGAAGTTGATGAAGTTCTGGAAGTTGTGGAAGTTGATGAAGTTGTTGAGGTTGATGTCATTGAGGTTGTTGAAGTTAGAACAGGTTCTAAATTTGGATTTGTGAAACTAACGCTAGGACCATCGGAAAAAGAAAAAATCATTTTAATTTTAAAATTAAAAGTAAAATTAAACTGCATAATAGGCAAATAATCTTTTGTAGAATAAAATAAACAATTTATATTTTGCAAACCATCTTCGTTAAAAAGACAACTAGCCCTAGAGACTATAAAAGTACGTGTAAAATTTTTGAAAAACAAAGTTCTGAAAGATGGTAATAAATATTGATCTAATAATGGATATAAATATTGTGTCAATTCAGATAAAAAATCTTCAACCATGAATTTGTCTTTATTGGAGGAAATAACACCAGTAGCAGAAAAAATGATTTTATTTATTATATCACTGTCAGCCTGTGCTTGAGCTAACCTGTTTGCCGGCTGAGCGACATTTTCTTTTTTAAATTCTAAAATGTAAAGTCCGTAAGGCTTTGAATCTAAAGCTGCAACTGATGAAGAAGTATTTGTTGTAATTTTATTTTCATCCAACAATTTTCTTTGATATTCTGGAATGCTGACACCCAAAGAATCTTCAATCAAAGTCATCCTGTTATCCTGATTCATACCTTCACTGGCATTCAAACTTGAATCATTGAACAAATTAAGCCCAAAAACACCTGAAGTATTGAACAATTTTTCTTTAATATTTCCAAGTATGATTTTCGAAAGACCTTCGCCAACTTGAATCTTCAAAAGCTGATCTGTGGAATAATTTAATAAAATCGCAGTTTTTAAGGCTTTATTACCGTCTATAACCGTAATCGATGAAGCATTTCTTATTAAATTTTCCATCTCAGTCAAATTTGTACGGTTAAATGATGATACGATATTTTTGGCTACAATATTTCCCTTTTGTCCAGAAGGCAAATTAGCGGCTACACAGGCTGTTGGATTATTTTCAGGCAAACAGTCTGCAACTACCTTAAAAGAATTGCTGAAATTTGTTAATAAATACGTTTTTGTTACTTCCAATTTTTCTGCAAAAGTTCTTTTATATAAAGAAATTGTAATATTGCTAAGATCTAACCAAAATAAAAAAAAGTTATATTTAAGGCTGGCGGAAAGTATCACATCAAAAAATAAATCATTTGGGGTTAATCCAAGATCTTCACTAAAATCATATTTACAAGTAATTGTTCCGTTTCCACCAGTACAAAAAGAAGGAAATGCAATTTTAGAACCAATACCGCTATCAATAAAAATCTTTGTAAGCTGTTGTTTAAATTCAGCCTGATTTAAAGTTACAACTTGTCCAAGATCATCTTTATTCTTATCCAAGTTTGAAGCATAACTTGTAATTAGAAAACGAACTAAATCAGTTACTCCTTCCGTTGCTCTTCTTGAATTTGCAGAAAATTCAACTACGATTAATTCATATGAAGAAGACAGAGCATCCGAACTATTTGAATTTTTTTCTAAATCATAAAGTTGATAAGCTGGAATTGGATACAATCCATCAGGATTTTGCAACAAAGTAAGTGTATTTGCTTTATTCAGTGAAGTGCTGTTTTCATCAACAAAATTAAGACCAAACCCTGCAGAAAAGTTAAAAGGTTGTTCTGCGCCTGACAACAAATTAGTATAATTTCCATTTCCTAAATCAAACTTCAACACCTCATCTGATCCTACAGAAGTCATCGAAGATCTTTTTAAAGCTTCATTTCCGTCTATAAATCTTATCTTGTTTGCATTATTAATCATTTTGATTGAATATTTTTCGTATATTTCGATTCCTTGTGATATATTTGAAACGTTAAACAGTTGAATGAAACTACGAGCAAACGCAGCCCCTTTTGACCCTGCAGGAAATTTTTGTTCTAGACACTTTGAAAAACTGGTATTTGTCTGCTTTTCACATGAACGAAGCGCGGCAACAGATTTAACAGAAGATGAACGAGCAGCCCCTTTCTGAACATCCAATTCTGATTTATTATTACTACTAGATGGGTTCAGAAGATCTGTAGCAATAGCAACGCCAACTAATGCTGCAATTCCGGAAAAAATAATTCCAACAGCAAATATAAAAAATACTTTCAAATAATTTGGATTTCTTAAACAATTATTATTTTTAGGACCTTTCTCAGTTTCATTAACTTCTTCTTCATCACTTTCATTAGCTTCTTCTTCATCAGTTTCATTACCTTGATTTTCATTAGGTTCATTAGTCTGATGATTAGGTGCATTAGTATCAATAGTGTGATGACGACGAGCGTCAGATTCAAACTGATCAGAGTCAGCTGCAACTGGAGTCTTTGCCAAAGCATATTTTGGCAACAAACTGTTAAAAGCAAATAAAAAGATGCATAATATTTTGTATTTTTTCATATTACAAGAATAATATATTTTAAAAAGTTAACAAAATGTAAAACTTTATTGCAAATTAAATTCAAGTTCAAATAATGATGCAAAAATAATTCAAATTTAAATTCTTCATAACGATACGTCTTGCCCCTTAACACGCTTGCACAGCAGCCTTTAAAATGGCTACATGTTAATAATCAAGATTCGAAACAGAACAGCTTGCAAGCTTTGCTGGACAAATAGTAGCTGAAATATTGGAATTTTAAAAATCTATATTTGTTGAATTTTATGAAAATTTTGGAAAATTTTGGAAAATATGCGAATCGAAAAATACTAAAATCCATTTATAGACAAGTGCCTCCGCCACCAAAATCTTGACAAGTATTACCGACATTACAACAATCTGAAGGTGTATTACAGCCTACACGACTGTGTGCAACGCAGCATCTGTTGCCAGCAGAGCATCCTTGTCCGCAACATTGGGTTCCAGAACTACAAACTGCATCATTAGGAAGGCAAGTAGTCGTTGTTGGCGGAGGAGTTGATTCTACAGTTGGTGTAGGTGTTGGTGTAGGTGTTGATTCTGCAGTTGATGTTGGTGTTGTTGTTGTCGAAGTCGTAGAAGTTGTGGATGTTGTAGACGTTCTGGAAGTTGTCGAGCTTGTAGTTGAAGTTCTTGTAGTAGTAGTAGTTGTACTAGTTGAGGCTCTAGGTGTTGTTGTTGGTGTAGTAGGAGTCACGGTCGTTGAAGGAGCAGAAGTTATAGAAATAACAAAACTGATTAAATTATTTTCAAAAGAAAAAAAATACCATCCAAGTGAAGTAAAATCAGATTTTAATTTACTTTTTAAACCTTGAGGAACATTAAGATCATTTGAATTAAAAGTAGCAGTTATAAAAACCTTTTTTTGTATTTCTAAAATTTGATTTGTTATACTAGAAATTTTTAAAGAATCAATATAATCATTATAGGTCAATAAATTATCTGGATTTTTTAAATAATTTTTAGTCTTTCCTTCAAAATCTGCAAGCATACGGGTATGCTGACCTGATAATATTTCATCATTTATCTTCATAATAAAAAGATGATTCACATTACTTAATTCTCCTTGTTTAAACCTTCTTGAATTCGTTTGTCCATTTTCCGAATCAAACAAAAGAAGAATAAGTTTGTAAGAAGATTCAGCCGTTGGCATGATAGGCACTTCAGGGTCCAAAGATAGTCGGTTATTTTGAAAATTTTGCTTTTGATTTATTTGTTCGTAAGATATTGTAAACACACCATGAGTACCTTGAAAAAAATGCATAGAAATATTGTCGTTTTCATTCAAAACCGTATCTTTTCCAACAAATTTTAAACCAAAATTATTCAAAGAATTTGTGCCATTAATCATTCTTGGAACAGGATAATAAATTATCGAACCATCTGCTAATTTTAAAGATAAATTAAAAACATTAAATCCTCCGTTGGCATAAAAATCTGAATTTGCAAAAACTTCAGTGCCGTTAAGAAATTCTATAGACTTAGCATTTTTGATAGACGCTTGAAGCGAGCTGAAATTGTAATTATTATTTAAAAAAGCTCGAATCATGTGCTTTGATTGTTCACTTTTACCAAAAGCAGATTCTAAACAACCATAATATCCTGTTTGATTTACAGTATTATTAACATTATTCGAATTTTTACAATCCATCATAATTTGATTGCTTTTGTTCAACAAATTCATAGCCCTTAATGTATTAGCAGAATTATTATCGGATTCGTTGTTTATTGAAAATAATACTATAGTAGTTATAACAAGCGAAACCACAGTTCCAATCAACAATTCCAATCCAAAATTCAAGCAATTAACAAAGCATTTGCTTTTTTTGTTACAACACTGAAAGTTGCTACTTTTCAAGCAATTAAAAGCGCATTTGCTTTTTTTGTTACAACACTGAAATTTGCTATTTGAAGTTTCAAATGGATTTTCATTCATATTACCAACGGCAACCGCAAAAGTTGGAATTAAATTGCTTAAAGCAAAAAAAGCAACACATAATATCTTATATATTTTCATAATACGGTTTATTTTAAATGCTATTAATTAAAAATATATAAAATAAAAAATTATGAAATATATTCAAGCTAATTTATCGGACTGCAAAAAAATATCCTGCAGCATAAGCTATAAAACAATTGATAATGATCATACAACTAACCCAAAATACACCCTTAGTTGTTTCAGAAGGGCCTGTTGCCATTTGTCCCTGCAATAAGCTACTAGTATTAGATTTCACATTTAATGTTTCATTAGTAGGTGCATTATCTTCATTTCCTGCAGAAACAGGAACAGATGCAATTAATCCAAAGAATAACACAAATAACATTTTAAATTTTTTCATTTTTTTTCCTTTATAAATTTGTTTTGTAAAAAAATCTTATAAAAAAATTGTTAAAAAATACTAAAGAAGCTAATCAAATAAAAAATTACATAGAAGGCAAAATTTTATCTTGGGAAATATAATATCAGAAATATTTTAAAGCAATTTCATCACTTCTTCTAAAACTTTGTTTTTATTTGCAAACACATTGTTTTTCAAGATAATATTGCTTTCTTTATATTTATCAAGCCGTTTCGAATAAAGAAAGTTAAGATAGCTTAAAAGATTTGATTTGTTTTCAAAATTATTTTTTACCAAAAAAGGACGATTTTCGTTTATTTTTAACCTGTTAGTCAAAACTTTTAAATCTACATCAATCCAAATCATATTTGTTTTATTTTTAATTAAAGACCACGCTTTTTCATTTTCCACAGTAATATCGCCTGTTGAAATTACACAAGAGCCAGTTTCTATCATTTTTTGCAAAATATAAAATTCTATGGCGTGTAAAACATTTAAACCAAAAAAATTATAAATTTCTTTCACTGAATATCCTGACATTTCATTAATTCTTTTATCTAAATCAAAAAACGATATTTTCAAATGATTTGCAATTTTTTTTCCTAAACTACTTTTACCCGCTCCCATAATTCCAACGATTGAAATTACTTTATTAAAATTGCTCATAATCAAATCTTAACATTTTTGAAAAGCATAGTAAATTTTATGCAAAATATATAGAATATAAAATTATATGTTTAATAAAAATATACTTTTTTTGGATCCAGGTGGCTCAGAATTAAAAGGAATATTAATTAACGAACATAATTGTAAAATTATCATTAAAGAAAGCGTTGAAAATTCTGGAATTTTTAATGGATATATTAATAACGCGGAAATTTTTGCAAATTCATTTCAATTGCTTTTAAATAAAATTAAAGAAAAAACTAAAAAACCAGTTCATAAAATTTATCTTATTATTGGTGGAATTTGCATAGAACATAAATTTTTAAATTTTACTTATAAGAATTTAAACAAAACAATTAGTCATGATATATTGAATTTAATCACAGAAAAAATAATTGAAAATGAAAAAAAACAAAATAATATAGTTATCAAAATTAATGATATAGAATATAATGTAGACAATGTGATTTTAGAAAATCCTGCAGGATTATTCGCGCAAAATGTTACTTTTAAAAAAATAATATCTTATTCCAATTTTAATTTAATTAACAATCTTTTCAAAATGATAGAAAAACACAACATAGAAATCGAAGAAGTTTATCCTTCAATATTTTGTTCGGCAGAATTAATGCTGACTGAAGATGAAAGAATTTTAGGAGCAATGGTCCTAGACATAGGAGCACACAAAATTGAATGGGGATATTATTTTAAAAATAAATTGATTAATTGCGGCAGCATTCCTTTCAGCATGGATCATATTACTTATAAAATTGCAAAAATTTTAAAAACAGATATAAAACAAGCTTTTCACATAAAACATGAAAATATTTATGCCACATTAGAAGCCGATAATTTTTGTAACTGGATCAATTATACCTCAAACAACATCAACGAACATATTATCGAATCAGAATTAATTAAATTAATTAATCCAGAATTAGAAAATTTAGTTAAACAAATTAATATAGTTTCAAGCCAATTTAGCAAACACTTAAATTTAATAGCATTATCAGGACAAGGAGCTTTACTCAAAAGAATTCAAAAATTGTTGCAAAAAAACCTTAATATAAATATCAAAATTTCACAGTCTGCAGACCCTAAATTTGATGCTTTAAATGGAGCTATTTTGTTTTATATCAATCATGATAGGCAAAAAAAAGATAATCTTTTCAAAAGAATTATTAATATTGTTAAAAATCATTTATAAAATCATTTACTAATATTAAATTATAAAAATATAACATTTGACAATATGGAAAAAGAATTTCTCAATGCAGCATATTACATTGCAAAAAAAAATATTGTACAATAAATAAAATGTTAACCATTACGGAGTATCATCTATGGCCAAAAAAAAAGAAAAAATAAAAAACGATGCTATGAATCTTGAAATAGAGTCGGAAAAAAAACAAAAAAATCTGCCAAAAGATTCCCTAAGCGAAATTTTGGAAAAAAGAAAAGACATGCTTGAAAAAGATTTCGAACCAAAAGTTGCAGTCATTGGTGTTGGCGGCGGCGGCGGAAATATGTTGAATAATTTAGTCAAACTTGGCCTTGAAAAAGTTGTAACAATAGCATGCAACACAGACGCACAAGCTTTAAAAAAATCTTTTGCTGATACAAAAATTCAATTAGGTCCGAAATTAACTCACGGACACGGAGCGGGAGCCAACTCTAAGGTTGGTAAAATTGCGGCACAAGAAAGCACGGAAGACATTAAAGAAGCCTTAAAAGGCGTTCACATGGCGTTTGTGGTTGCAGGAATGGGCGGCGGAACTGGAACAGGAGCTGCTCCTGAAATTTGCAAAATTGCTGTTGAAATGGGAATTTTAACTTTAGGATTCGTAACAACTCCTTTTGAATTTGAAGGAGCAAAAAGAAAAGAAACAGCAGACGCAGGCCTGGCTGAACTTCAAGAAAATTGCGATATTTTAATCGTTTTAGGAAATCAAAATTTATTTAGCTTATCGACTAAAGAAACAACTTTTATCAATGCATTCAGTTTAACCGATGAAGTTTTATGTCACGGCGTTCAAAGCGTTGTAAATACAATTTCTAACGTTGGTTTAATCAACACAGATTTATCTGACTTTTTCACAATTATGAGAGGCAGAAAAAGCAGAGCAAGAATGGGAACAGGAATAGCCTCAGGAGAAGACAGAGGCCTTGTAGCAGCTCAAGATGCAATGGCAAATCCTTTGTTAGAATTTGGTGGAATGAGCGCAAAAGATATAGATGGCATTATAATTTGTATCAGATGCGGTAAAGATATGACTTTATCCGATATTAATCAAGCTGTAGATTATGTAAAGCATACAGTATCCGAAAATGCAAATATAATTTTTGGAGCCACAATAGATGAAGCGATGGAAGACAAAGTGCAAGTAGCTGTTTTTGCTACATCTTCAAAAAATTCTGACGTTGAAGACAAAAATTCTGATTCAATAGATGAAATTTTAAACAAATCACACAATCATCAGGAAGAATTTAAAATCGAAAACTTTCAAGAATTAATTGCAGATGATATTGAAATTGGATCAGCTCATAACAGCATGGTTCACGAAGATAATCATAATCAACATTTTGAAACTATTAATTTAATAATTCCAGAAAAAAAACAGAGCATATTAAAAAGATTTTTTTCTTTATTCAAAAATAAATATAAAAAATAATTGCTTTATATTTCGTTTTCAAATAAAATTATATATCAATCAAGCTGAAATTACAAAACAGGAAAAAATAATGAATAATAAAAAAATAATTGACACGCAAATTAAAACTATAGATTTTAACGTTATTAATTTAGAAACTATTGAAAATTTGATGAAAATTGCAGAAAATTTAGGAATCGAAGATCCTTCAAATTTCAACACTCATGAACTAATTGTCCAAATTGTAAAAAAAAATACAGAACAAGGCCGAAAAGTGCTCGCACACGGAGTTTTGGAAATTTTGCCAGAAAATTATGGATTTGTAAGATTTGGCGAAACTAATTATATTAATACTAGTTTAGATATTTTTGTTCAGGCTCAAAAAATCAGAAAATGGAATTTGAAAGCTGGAGACGAAATAACCGTTGAAATTAAAATGCCTAAGGACAATGAAAAATACCTTGGAGCCCAAGAAATTATTTTAATCAATAACATAGATTTTAAAAAAATCTCCAACAGAGCAGTTTTTGAAAAATTAACACCAATTTATCCAACTGAAAAAATCAAACTTGAAGTTAAAACAGGAACTCCTGAAGATATTTCTTTAAGAGCATGCGATTTGATAGTTCCAATTGGATTTGGTCAAAGAGCTTTAATAATCGCTCAACCTAGAACCGGCAAAACTGTTTTAATGCAAAATATGGCCCAGGCTATTACAACTAATCATCCTAATGTGAAATTAATAGTATTGTTAGTCGACGAAAGACCAGAAGAAGTAACAGATATGAAACGTTCTGTAAAAGGAGAAGTTGTAAGTTCTACATTCGATGAACCTGCGTCTAGACATATACAAATTGCAGAATTAGTAATCGAGAGAGCAAAAAGATTAGTTGAAATGGGCGAACACGTTGTGTTGTTTCTTGATTCGATTACAAGACTTGCCAGAGCTTATAACACCGTAACTCCATCTTCAGGAAAAGTGTTAACAGGAGGAATTGACGCTAGCGCCATGGAAGGTCCGAAAAAAATATTCGGAGCAGCGCGTAACACAGAAGAAAAAGGATCTTTAACAATTATTGGAACAGCATTAGATAAAAACAAATCACAAATGGATTATTATATCTTGCAAGAATTTTCAGGAACAGGAAACAGTGAACTTTATTTGGATAGAAATTTATCTGACAGAAGAGTTTACCCTGCAATCGATATCACATTAAGTGGAACAAGAAACGAAGATAAATTTATTAAAAATGACACTGAAATGAACAGAAGATGGGCGATTCGAAAAATGATTATGCCAATGGGCCCTGTTGAAGGAATGTCTTTTTTAATCAGCAAAGTTAAAATGACAAAAAGCAATGAAGATTTATTTAAAACTATGAACGGGTAAATTTTGTGGAATTAAATGAAAATCAAAATCAAGCCGTATACAGCCAAACAAAACAAACTTTAATCTTAGCCGGAGCAGGAACTGGAAAAACCAGAGTTATCATCAACAGAATTGTTAATTTAATTAAACAAGGAATTCCTGCACATAAAATTGTTTCAACTACTTTTACCAATAAAGCAGCAGCAGAATTAAGACATCGGCTTAGCGCAGAAATAGGGCCTCTTTCTCAGGAAATTTTATGCGGAACATTTCACAAACTTTCAGCGATTTTATTAAGAAAATATGGAAATTTAATTAACATACAAACTAATTTTCAAATATTAACTGATGACGATGCCAGAAAACTTATAAAACGCATTTTAAAAGAACAAGAAAAAGAAGCGAAAGTTTATACAATCTTAGAACAAATTTCAAATCACAAAGAAAACAACACAATAATCAAAGATCAAACGTTGAAAAAAATTATAGATGAATACGAGTCAGAGCTTGTAAAAAATAATTATTTAGATTATTCAGATTTAATTAAAAATGCAATTTTACTTTTCAAAACAAATCCAGAAATTACAAAAGAAATCGCAGAGCATATATTAATCGATGAATATCAAGATATAAACAACGCTCAGTATCAATGGATAAAATTAATTTCTGCTGATAAATATTTATTTTGCGTAGGAGATGAAGATCAAGCAATTTATTCTTTCAGAGGGTCCAATATCGAATATATTCAAAAATTTCAGCAAGATTTTCCAGAAGCTAATATCATAAAACTTGAAGAAAATTATCGCAGCGCGGAAGCTATTTTAAAAGGAGCGCAAAACCTTATAGACAAAAATACAAAAATTTTTAAAAAAACATTAATTGCAGCTGATAAAACAAAAATTGGAAATATAACTGCGACAAAAGTTTATAACGAATTTGATGAAGCCAGGATGATTGCAAAAATTATTACAAAATGGAAAGGACAGAATCCAAATTATAAAATTGCTATTTTAATTCGGACTAATTTACAAGTTTATGTAATAGAACAAGCTTTAGTTGAAGCTCAGATTCCTTACAACATAACAGGATCTAAAAAATTTTATGCTAAGAAAGAAATTCAAGATTTGGTGTCTTATTTGAAAGTTTTGGCCTATCCTCATGATTTTATTGCGTTTTCAAGAATAATCAACAGCCCAAAAAGAAGCATTGGCGATTCAAGGCTTCAAATGTTGCTTCAAGCTATGAAAAGTTTAGATACAAATTTTGAAAATGCACTAACTACCCTTTTGCCTCAACTTCCAAAAAGAGCTGCGGAAAAATGCAAAATTCTTTTAATGCAAATTCACAATTGGCGACTTTTGTTAAATCATACAACCTTAGATACGATTATAGAAAAAATCATTACAGATACAGGATATAAAAATCAGGAAGATTTTGGGAAGCTTCAAGAACAAAGCATAGAAGTTTTGAAAGAAAATTTAAAAAAGACAACCTCGTTAACAGATTTTTTGGAAAACTTGCATTTTTCAGAAGAAGAAAATGCGGAAGATGAAGTTCAAGTCATGACTATGCACGGTGCAAAAGGATTGGAATTTGACATAGTAATCAGCCCAGGCTGGGAAGAAAACATGTTTCCTTCTGGATTAAGCAAAACCAAATTTGATATTGAAGAAGAACGAAGATTGGCTTATGTAACAATAACAAGGGCAAGATTAAATTTAGAAATACTTTACGCAATGTCCAGAAAAATCAACGGAAAATACACAAATCAAATGCCTTCAAGATTTTTATTCGAAATAAAATAAATGTAGATAACGCTTTTTAAGATTTTTTTAGAATTCCGAATTATTTGATTTAAAATAGATTTTTGCAGTAATTGCTTTTTAAAGATTTGAAATTTTAATGAAACTTTCAAAAAAACATATAAACAACATTCAAACCATTAATCTGTTGCTGAAATAATTTTATTATAATCAATCCTTTGTTTCATGACATAGTAATCAATATGAACTTTTATTCCTGAATGTTAACCAATCTTCAAATTTCAACTTATTAAAAAAAAGATAAATTGCAAACTACACTTCCTGACGATTCATTATTTGAAAAAAGCTTTTTATAAAATTAATTCATAGTCCACCATGCAAAGCATAAAAAAAAAGATGGATTTCAAAAGTCAGATTTGACATAATTAAAGTAATGATAAAAAAATCTTATTTAAAAGCAAAAACTAAATTAGTTAAAGATTTAGAAAAAATTTTCAAAATGGCTATGTTGGCAAAAGATTACAAATCTGCCATTACTGCAAAACAAATGATTGCAAAAGTTCAAGGATTTTTTGACGATTCAAAAGATATATCGCTTTCAAAATTAAGCAATGAACAAATTGATAAATTAATTCTTGAAGTTGAATCTGAAGTGCAAAATTAAAATGAAAAGTAATATTATATTAAATAAAATTGAAAATCATGAAATTTTCCATGTAGATTTTCCAGAATCTTGCGAACCTTTGAAGTTTTTAAAAAATACTTTGTCAAGTTATGAAAAAAATGTATTTTTGTTTGTTCTTATGGCCGGAAGAAGAATAATTAATCAAAATAATTGTAATTTTATTTCAGGAAGAAGAATCAGAGCTTATTACGGAATAAAGAAAAACAACAAAATTAAAGTGAATTTTTCTTGGCATAAAATTAAAAAACTTTCTGGGTCTGAAGAAGCAATTTTAAAAGAAACATGGAAAGAAAATTTTGGATTTGAAAATTTTCAACGCTTTGTAAAAAAAAGCGGAGGCTGTGTATTTTTCGAAAATTTAATATAAAAATTATTTATATAATTTATTTAAGATATCTTTCAAAGCATTACTTTTAAAATTTAATTTTTCCATTTCTTTTTCAAAAATAAACAAATTAATAATCGATTGAATTCTAAATTTTTCAAGCAAATTTTCAAAAATGACAAAACCTTCTTTTTTATATTCGTTCAAAGGATCTTTTTGTGCATAGGCTTTTAAATTTACATTTTGTCTTAAACATTCCAACATATGTAAATGTTTTTTCCACAAATCGTCTAAAATAGTTAACAACATCATGCGCAATCCATTTTTGCTCATTTCAACCAATTCATTAAATTTTTGCATAATAATTTTTTTGCCTTCGTCGAAAGAAACAACATTAAAATCTAAATTTAAATTGAATAAATTGTAAATTCTTTCAGAAATTTCTTCCAAAGAAGCGTTCGAATCGTTCAAAATTTTTTCAGCTTCATATTCCACAAAATTTTTCATTTGATCTATAATTTGTTGACCGTATAAAAATTTATTTCTATAAGAATATATCATTTTTCTTTGCTGATCTAACACTTGATCATATTTGAAAACATTTTTTCTGCTATCAAAATTTCTAGCCTCCACTTGCCCTTGAGCTTTGGAAATAGCTTTAGTAATAAAAGGATGAACGATAGCTTCACCATATTCCATGCCAAGACGTTTTAACCAAGTTGAAAGATTATCAGATGGTCCAAAAACACGCATCAAATCATCTTCCAAAGAAATAAAGAATTTGGATTGCCCAGGATCTCCTTGTCGGCCTGATCTTCCTCTGGCCTGATCATCAACTCTCCGGCTTTCATTTCTTTCAGTACCAAGGACATAAAGACCTCCGGCTGCAATGACTTTTCTTTTATTTTCTTTGATATCATTCATAACTTCAGTTTTTTTTGCCTGAACTTCAGCATCGCTTAATCCTAAATTTTTCAACCTCATTAAACGAATTTTTAAATTACCACCTAGTTGAATATCAGTACCACGGCCTGCCATATTTGTTGCAATAGTAATCGCGCCATAACAACCTGCGTCAGCAATAATTTCAGCTTCTTCTTTATGCATTCTCGCATTCAAAACTTGATGTTTTAATCCATGTATTTTAAACCTTGAAGCAAACACATCAGAAAGCTCGACGCTTCCTGTGATCAGCAAAATTGGCTGACCTTTAGAATGAGCTTCCTTAACTTCTTTTAAAATAGCTTCAAATTTTTCTTCAAAAGTTCTGTAAACCTCATCATCCAAATCTTTTCTGATCATTTTTTTATGAGTTGGAATTGCCAAAGTATAAACTTTATAAATTTCATGAAATTCTTCACTTTCTGCAACGCAAGTTCCACTCATACCAGCAATTTTTTCATACAAAGCAAAAAATTTTTGAAAGGTGATTGAAGCGTTGGTAATATTTTCTGATTCAATTTCAACCTTTTCTTTTGCTTCCAAAGCTTGATGCAACCCATCTGAATATCTTCTGCCTTGCAAAACTCTTCCTGTAAATTCATCAATAATCAAAATTTTACCATTTTTAACAATGTAATCTATATTTTTTTTAAACAAAAAGTAAGCTTTTAAACTTTGATTTATTTCATGTACAAGTTCAACGTTTTCACTCTGATACAAACCATCATTATTAATTAAACCTTTTCCTAAAAAGAATTTTTCTATTTTTTCAATCCCAGATTCTTTTAAAATAACTGAACGCATTTTTTCGTCTTTTTCATAATCGACTTCGTCAAGTTTAGATACTATTTCAGACACTTGTGAATAATGATTTGTGTCGTTATCAGATTCTCCAGAAATAATTAAAGGAGTCCTTGCTTCATCAATTAAAACACTGTCAGCTTCATCAATAATCGCATAACCTAGCCCCCTCATAGAAATTTCATTGACCGAATATTTCATATTATCACGCAAATAATCAAAACCAAGTTGATTGTTTGTTGCATAAACAATATCACACGCGTAAACTGCTTTTCTTTCATCGTTAGATAAAGTGTCTAATATGCATCCTACCGTTAAGCCAAGAAAAGAATGAATTTGGCCCATTTCATCAGAATCTCTTTTTGCTAAATAATCATTCACCGTTACTATATGAACTGGACGACCTGATAAAGCATTTAAATAAGATGGCAATGTTGCTACTAAAGTTTTTCCTTCTCCAGTTTTCATTTCGGCCATAAACCCTTTATGCAATGCAATTCCACCTAGCAATTGTTCATCATAATGAACTAACCCTAATATTCTTCTTGAAGCTTCTTTAACAACCGCAAAAGCTTCCACCATTAAAGAATCGATTGAAGCTCCTTGAGCAATTCTTTCTTTAAATTCAGATGTTTTAGCTTTTAGCTGAGAGTCAGTTAAATTTTTAAAAGATTCTTCTAAATCATTTATTTTTTTTACATAAACTTTAAATTTAGCCAATTTTCTTGCATTAAAAGAAAAATATTGATTATATATTTTGCTTAAAAAAGAAAAAGGAAAAGAAACAACAATTATTAAATAATAAATAAAGTTTTCTATAAAATTTCCAATCTGAGAAAAAATTTTATAAATCATTTTTTTCAACATACTCACCTTCTTTGCTTTATTCACGTATCACTTTAAAATTTTATTTAAAAAATTTAAATCAAAATGATCCTTTAAAAAATTAAAACATTTATCATGAAAATCATCAAGCCATTGTAGCTCTTTTTTCGTTAATTTTTCATAAATTATCAATTTTTTATCAAAAGGAACAAATCCAACATATTCAAAATATAAATTTTCACCATCCAACATGCTAATCATTTCAGATTCTAATCTTATCCCAAATTCATTTTTTTTATAAAAACCAGGTTCGTTTGTTATTAACATATGTGGTTTTAAGAAAGACTTAGAATATTTTGATATCACAGGATAAGCGTGAATAACATCAGATCCTATTCCATGACCTAAAGCATGTGGGAAATTAACAAATTCATCTGCTATGCTTGCAAGTTTTGAAACTGGCTGATTAGGCTGCAGGCTTGAAAAAGCAACGTTGATATGCGCTTTTAAAACATTTGTATAAGCTTCTTGAATTTCTGTAAAAACATTTCTATCCAGAGCTCCTAAATAAAAAAATCTTGTAATATCTGAAATAAATCCTGGTCCGTTATTAGCAATATTAGAACCTATGTCGCACAATAAAAAATCAGCCTCAACGTTTTCTTCAGAACTTGGGGAATAATGAATAAAAGAAGAGTTTTGATTTTTTCCAATAATTGGATCAAACGCTTCAGTTAAAGCAAAATTGTTGTGTATAGTTTTTCTTACATTCAAAAACCAAGATGCAATCGAAGATTCAGACCAAAGCCTTATATTATCAATATTATAAAATAAATTAAACCATAAATTCACCCAGGCTAAAGATTCTTTTTCGCTAAATTTTTTATATCCTGAAATATCTTTCAAAACAGAAGCATTAATTTTAAAAACATCATCAACAGTGTTCTGCAAATTTAAATCTTTCAAAAAATACAAAGGCGTAATATCAGGATCAAAAAAAACCTGATTTATGCAATCTGATTGTACAACTTCTTTGTTTTTGAATACGTAAGGCAAGCACGGACCTGTTATATTATAAAAATTCGAAAGAAAATAATCATAATCCAAGTTATCAATGCTTTCGTTATAAATTGCTTCCTTGTAATTTGTTTTCATTTGAAATCCGTTATCATGATCACTTTTTTCGTAACTTTCAAAATCCTTTAAAATTGGGTTTTTTAAATTTAAACGCAAAAACTCAGAAATAGAAAATTCCCACGGATCAATAATAAGATTTTCCAGCGGCATTTCATTAATTGGATAAGCTTCGTATTTTTTATCAAGTGATTTTTTATTAATCGCAGCGGATAAATACCTAGGATCTAAATATAATTTCACTTTATTTTGATCAAGAATTAAATAACGATACGAAGCTTGAAAATTTGTAAATTTCAAATAACGATCTGGAAAAAGTTTAGATTTTATTTTAATTAAACGCACAATATTATTCAATTTTTTTCATTTTGATAAAATTATTTGATACTTTTCTTCAAGAAAACTTAAAGCTTTTTCAATTTTATCTAAATCTTTCGAAACAATAAAAACTCTTCCAATTTTATCTGCATCAACTTTCACTTTAAACTTATTTAAAATTTCAGATAACACAGATTCAGAAGTTAAAATTTTTAAAGAATCTTTATCTGTTCTGAAAACTTTTTTGTAAATCGCGTGCAAATTTTGATTTGGCTTTTTAATCGAAAGTTTCATGTTGTGCAAAATTTCTTTAATGCTTTTCAATGCTAATTTAACAGCTTTCGCGCATAAATTAAAATCTATACCTTCATTTTTCACATCAAGCTGCATCGCTGCAATAAATTTATTACTTGCACTAATTTTAAAATCCATTTCAGAATAAGAATCTTCCAAAGCGCTGATATCCACAAACAATTGATGTTTTTCGTTTAATTTAAATGATCCAACGGTAATTCCTGCAACATGATTTTCAATTTTAACGCCAGCTTGCATCAAAGCTAAAGATCCGGCGCAAACACTTGCCATTGATGATGATCCGTTTGAAGAAGTTACATCGCAAACTAATCGAATCGTAGAATTCAATTCCGGGAGAGCAGCATATAAAGATCTTTTAATCAAATTTGCATGACCGATATCTCTTCTTGATAAATTATTTTTACCTATTTCGTTAACACAATAAGGCAAGAAATTATAATGCAAAATAAAATTATCGTTAAAAATGCCATTTAATGTTTCAACAATCTGATATTCGGAAAATTTACCAAAAGTTAGTTGCGATACAACTTGAGTCGATCCACATTCATTAAATCTTGTGAATACAGAACTTCCATGCAAAGAAGGAAAAATATTTACTTCAGATTTTAAAGCACGAATTTCTTCAAATTTTCTGCCATCTGCTCTGACTTTTTTTTCAAAATAACTTAACGCAAAATCTTGTTTTGTAAAATTAGAAGCTTCTAACTTTGCAGCTTTTTCCGCATCTGGCAAATTTTCAAACAAAATTTCAGAAACGTAGGCTTCTGTTTCATTTAAAGTTTCAAAGTTGATTGCAATGTTTTTTGTAATATTTTTTTCTTTAAAATAATTTTCTAAAAACGTTTTTTGTATCGAATACATTTTTAAAGACCAATCTAGACCCTTGGCTTGCAAACTTAAAAAAGTTTTGTAAGATTCTTCCAAACTGCAATTTTCATTTTGTCTTCCGGCAGAATATTCAATCATACAAATTTTAGCAGAAGGTTTTTTTTTCATATTTTGAGCAGAAGAAAATACTGCAGGAAACGCAACAGATTGCAGTAAATAAAAATCATTCAAACTTTTAAAACATAATCCGTTTTTATTCAAACAAGCTGCTGAAATTATTTTCAAACTGACTTGAGCCATATTTAAAACGACACTTCCTGCGCAAATACCTAAAACTTCTATGGGAAATTTTCCGTCATATTCAAAAATTTGCAAAGTAAGTTGTATTTCTTTTGTCAAATTCAATAAAGAAGGTCTTAAAGATCTATCTATTGCTCTGGTAATTAAAACTTCTGAATCGGAACCCATTTCTCTTTTTTTAAAACCGCCTGGAATTTTATTAATAGAAGTAAACTTTTCAATAAAATTAACAAAAAATCCAGATTCCGTAGAATCTTTCACAACGCAAGTTGCAAGCAAAGAACATCCTTTTAAACTTAATAATACACTGTAAGAAGGACTGACAATTTTGTAATTAGAAAAATTCAAAGAATCAAAAGAATCTTCGATCATTTATTTACGCAAGCCTAAGCTTTCAATTAAAGTTTTATATCCTGCAAAATCTTTTCTTTTTATATAAGCAAGCAATTTTTTTCTCGCAGATACTGCTAAAATCAAACCTCTTTTAGAATGATTATCTTTTTTATGAATTTTCACATGAGCAGATAAATTTTTAATCATTTCAGTCTTTAAAGCAACTTGAACTGCTGTTGAACCGGTATCTTTAGAATCTTTCTGAAATTTTTCAATAATTTTACTTTTTTCCATAATTATATTTTTATCATACACTGAAAAAAAACAACAGCCCTTGCATATTACTTCAAAATTGTTTGCAAGTTATTTTAAGGTTATGTTAAAATTTTCAAAGGAAACATTGTTGAATCTTGAATTTTCACTAAACCACACACCCTATTTTCTAAACTTATACAATATATATTTTCGTTGAAATTATTTTTTATATCATTATTAATATCCGAAATTTTTAATCTTTGCCCTTGCTGCAATTTTTGAATCATATCTTGTTCTAAAGCAATGTTTGTATAAAAATTTTTTAAAATATTAGCGTTTAAAATTTCATACTCTTTCTTATATTCTTCAGATTTCAATTGATTCAAACTGAAATTTCCAATTTGCAACCTGTTCAAATAAGAAACGCAAGCTATGCACCCCAATTCTTTTGCTATGTCGTAAGCTAAAGTTCTTATATAAAAACCTGAAGAACATGTAATTTGAATAAAAGCTTTGTCGATATAATTGTTGTTTGAATTGTTGTTTGAAGATGTTACATTTTTTAATATAATCGAATAAACAGTGCAGTCTCTTGGTTTAATTTCAAAATCTATATTATTTCTGGCTAATTCATAAGCTTTTTTGCCATTAATTTTTAATGCTGAAAATTTATTAGGTATCTGCTTTATATTTCCCACAAAATTTTTCAAAATTCCAACAAAATCATTGTATAAAGGCCTCTTTGAACAGGTTTTAATAACAGAGCCTTCTAAATCACAGCTATCTGTTTCTTTTCCAAATTCCATTTCAAATTCATAAGTTTTATCACTTGGAATATATGGCAAAAATTTTGTATATTCATTAACCGCGCAAAGCATTAAACCAGAGGCTGCTGCATCCAACGTTCCAGAATGTCCAATTTTTATTTGATTAAAATTTTCTTCAAATTCCTGTTCAGAGCAAACTTTTTTTTTAAGATTTTTTAAAAAAGAAAACGAAGAAAACGAAGGTCCAAATCCTGATGGTTTATTTGCGATAATGAAAAAACTTTTCATCTTGAATTATTATTTTTTTGCAGCTTCTTCGTCAGATCCTTTTTTCTTAGCGGCTAAAATAGTAGCGATAACTTTATTTTGATAAAATTGTATCGGCTTAACAGAATCAGAAAATTTCAAACTTTCAGTTTTAATAGAAGTTTTCGAAGTTGCGTTTTTTAAATCATATTCCAAAAATTCTGGCATATCTTTTGCAAGACCAATTAATTCAATAAAATGACATACCACGTTCAACATTCCGCCAAGTTTAATTTCTTCACAAATATCTTTATTAATAAAGTTAACTGGAATTTTCATTTTCACCATATCTGATGGATTAACTTTTTGAAAGTCTATGTGCAAAATTTTATCATTCAAAGATTTTTTTTGAACAATTTTTGCAACTACATGAAAAGATTCAATTTTTCCTTCTTTATTAAAATTCATTTTTGTGAATTTGTTGAATAAAGATTTAGATTTTAAAGCTTTTTGCAATTCAAGTTCGTTAATCGAACCGAGCAAATTTTCAACACCTTTGCCGTAAATTACCAAAGGCACTTGTCCTTTTTTCAAAAATTTTTTAACAGAAGAAGATCCAACTTCTGATCTGAAATTAACATTTAGTTCAAAATCATTTAAATTCATAACTATTCCTATAAATTCTTAAACAAATTTCTGCAATCAAGCAAATTATACTTACCTTCAAGCTTAGAAAAATGAATATCTCTAAAGATTGTATCGCAAAAATATAAACAATCCAAGCCCTGAAAACTTGATAATTCTTTTTCGTACAAAAAATGGGTAATATAAACTTCTGTTTTTTCAGGATTAAAATTTTTAACATATTTCAACGCAGCTTGCAAAGTATCGCCTGAATCACAAATATCATCAACGATTAAACATTTTCTATTTTTAATCTTGAAAGCTTCGCTGCAAGAAAATTCAATTATATCTGATCTTTTTTTTTGCAAAACGATGTATTCATTTGAATAAAATGATGAAATTCTTTCAAAAGAACCTTTGTCTGGATATATTATTAAATAATTTTCAGGCACGTTCAATTTAAAATGCATACTTTGAAAATTTGGGAAATTTGAATGAGAGTCTATGGTGACAAAATTGAAATTATCAAAAAAAGATAAACAAGATGAAAAATTATGATTTTTTCTTAAATAAGGAAAAAAAGGAACGATAATTGTTTTTAAAACAAATTGCTTTGAAAGATAATCCAACAAATTCAAAAGATAAAAAGCATACAAATCAAAAGGTTTTTTAAACTTGAAATATAAAATGATTTCTGTTTTATTTTCAAAATTTTGTTCTGTGAAAAAAGATTTAGTGCCGTCGTTAAATACTTTTGCTTGAATTTCATAAACTTTATTATCTTCCTTTGAAAAAATAAAATTTGCATCATTCAAATCTTCTTTTAAACAAAAAATTATCATAGACCAGTTGACCCAAAGCCGCCTGACCTTTCAGTTGAATCAAGCAAAATCATTTCTTGTAACACAGGCTGTTCAACTTTGCAAAAAATCATTTGAGCAATCCTCATGTGCATTGTAATTAAAAATTCATCATTCGAAGCGTTGAAAATAACAGCTCCCACTTCTTTTCTGTAATCGCTATCTATTGTGCCTGGCGAATTCATTACAACAATCCCGTTTTTCAAAGAAAGACCAGACCTGGAACGAATCTGAGCCTCATATCCTGATTCAAAAGCCATCTCAAACCCTAAATGGACTAAACTCCATTCTCTTGGCTTGATTAAACACTCCTGAGCAGCAAAAAGATCATAGCCTGCACTTCCTGCAGTTTGCTTTTCAGGCATTTTTCCATTTTTTAATAATTTTATAAAAACATTCATTGGCAAATTGTATACTATAACAAAAAATTTTAATATTATTATTAAGTAAGGAATTCAAATGGCAGGACATTCGCACGCAAAAAACGTAATGCACAGAAAAGCTGCACAAAATAAAAAAAAATCTAAAATATTCACAAAAATTGCAAAAATGATTTCAACGGCGGCAAAAGAAGGAACGGATCCGGAAACAAACATCAAATTAAGATATGCTTTAAAACAAGCGCAATTGCATGATTTGCCAAAAGATGTTGTAAAAAAAGCTCTTGATAAAATAAACGAAAAAGACAATAGTGAAGAAATTATTTACGAAGGTTATTTTCAAAAAATTCCAATTTTAGTTGAAACATTAACAGACAATAAAGCAAAAACTGCACCTGAAATCAGAGCTATTTTTTCAAAACACAAAGGCAGCATGAGCCCGCCAAATACAGTTATGTTTCTTTTTGCAAAACAAGCTGTAATAATTTGTGAAACAGAAGATTTTGATTTATTTTTTGAAAAAGCTATTGAAAACGATGCTTTTGAAATTTTTGAAAATCAAGCATTTTTTTCTGTTGAAAATTTTCACAAAGCGCAAGAATCTTTAGAACGACACTTTAAAATTATTTCAGCTGAAATTTGCTATATTCCAAAAAATTACACAGAACCAGAATCCCAAGAGCAAATTGATGGATTAAGAAAATTATTAGATGCGTTTGAAGAAAATGATAGCGTTCAAAATTGCTGGCACAATTTAACTAAAATTTAAAATATCAGTAGTTTTTTTTTAATATATTGGTATAATATTCAATATGATATTTATGAAATTTTTGACTATTATGTTTTTTCAAGTTTTTTCACACAAGGCATGGGTAACGTTTGCGGTACCGAAATCAATATGAATACCGTGAGCGAGAGAATTTCTAAAAAAATGAAGAGCTTGCGCAAGATCAGAATTGCTAAAACAATGAACACAATTACAGAAAATGAACGAGCTGTAAAATTTTTACTTAATCAAGAAATAGAGCAAAGAGAAAAAATATGGGTTGATGAGAATACAACTTTTTGGTTTATGTTGTTGCGGAAGCCATATGAGGACTTTTTAAGAAAAGATGAAGATCAAGATTTAGTAGCCAATTTAATGCAAGAAGAACAAGAGAAAAGAGCAGAAATTATTTCTCAGGAATATCACTCTTTCGTAGGTTATTTAGGTTATTCATACCCATTACTCTGGCGCGACGGACCAGGATTATGGGACAAAGCTTTATATTTCAGTATTTTTTTAATCCATAGAAGACCAATCGAAAGTTTTGAGCATAATTGGGTCAAGAAAAAAAAGGATCACGACGGCTGCGCGGTGCAATAAATGAAGAACAAGACACACAAAATACAAAGAGCATAAAAAACTTATCCCTTGTTATAAAGAAAATATAAAGACAAAGCAGATTAACTTATTTTATTGGCCTTTGCTATGGTTTTTTTATGATTCAATGAAAACAAATATTCAAAGATAAAGTTTTAAAAACACAATAAAGCATTTCTAACTTTTTTTATTATTTGAATTTTGATATATTAGTTTAATTATGAAATTTTTTATAACAGCTGTTTTCTTTTCTATGTTTTCAAGTTTTTTTACACAAGGCATGGTTCAAGGTTGCGGTAAAGAGCAAATAGTTAAAATAATGGAAACAGATGTACAATCTTTAATTCAAGAAGAAAGTGCTAAAAGAAAGAAAATAGAGGTTAAGGCAGCTGTTTTCTTTTCTATGTTTTCAAGTTTTTTCACACAACGCATGGTTCAAGGTTTCGGTAAAGAGCAAAAAGTTAAAACAATCAAAACAGATGTACAATCTTTAATTCAAGAAGAAAGTTCTGAAAGAAAGAAAATAGAGTTTAAGGAGATAGCCTATTTTTATTATCTCTGTTTGGAGGCACGGAAGCTCGAATTTTTAATAAACAAGGACGATCAAGATGTAGTAGCCAATTTAATGAGAGAAGAACAAGAGAAAAGAGCAGAAATAGCAGCTGTTTTCTTTTATATGTTGTCAAGTTTTTTTACACAAAGCATGTGTCAAGTTTGCGGTAGCGAAAGCAAAATGAATACCTTGCGTAAGATCAAAATTGCTAAAAAAATGAACATAACTAAAAAAAAAGACAAAAATGTACAATCTTTATTTCAAGAAGAAATACATGCAAGAGAAAAAATAAATAGGGATGCAAACGAATTTGTTCCTCTCTTTCGGCTGAATATGTACCTCGCGAGTTTAAAAGATAAGAAGAAAGATCATGATAAAGATTTAGTAGCCATTTTAATGGAAGAAGAACAAAACAAAAGAGAAGAAATTATTTTTGAGGAATATCGCTTTTTAGTAGGTTCTGAAAAAGGAGAAGCGTGGGTATCAAATTTATGGACAGCAGCTTTAGATTTAAATATTTTTTACATCTATAGAAGACCAAATTTATCTTTTTCAGAAGATTCGTGCGGCTGCACAAGCAAAGAAGAGAGATTTGATCTAATATTTGGAAGTTTTGTGCATGGTTACATATAAATAATCCGGCAAAAGACGCGAAAAAAGATGCGGCAGAAAAAAAGCAGAGCAGAACGACGAATGCGCGGTGCAATAAATGCAGAACAAGACACACAAAATACAAAGAGCATAAAAAACTTATCCCTTGTTATAAAGAAAAAACAAAGCATTTCTAACTTTTTTTATTATTTGAATTTTGGTATATTAGTTTAATGATGAAATTTTTTATAACAGCTATTTTCTTTTCTATGTTTTCAAGTTTTTTCACACAAGGCATGGGTAACATTTGCGGTAGCGAAAGCAAAACAACTCAAGCTGAAAATAACAAAAAATATATGCAAAAAAATTCAATAATTCAAGAAGAAAGTTCTGAAAGAAATAAAATATATACAAATGAAAGATTTGATTTTCAAACTTTGTGGGCTCGTATTTTGTGGACTATGCCCAAGATAATGCAATTGCAAATAGACCAAGTTAATCAACCCTAAATACGCAAGTTTACTTTTCATAAAAAGAGAAAAAAACTATTTCAAGAATTCAATAACTTTTTTTATTATTTGAATTTTGATATATTTTATTTTATGATAAAATTTTTTATAATTGCTTTTTTTTCAATTTTTTTTAGGCACAATGCACCCAATATTCAAATGAGCAGAATATCACAAGACATTGAAAATAAAAAAAAAGAAATCGCAAATAGCCAACAAAGAATTGAATTGCATTTTAGCTTAGATTTCGATCAAAAAGAAGAATTGGCAACAGAAATTAGAGACTCTTCAGCTGTGTATGAATTTGATATATACCATAATAACGTACTTATAATGACAGCACATGAAGGCGTGACTCTATCCACTCAAAATATAAAATTTCAATCTGAACTAATAGAGCTATTAATCGTAAAAATGTCAATATTACAAACAATAAATAGACAATAAAAATCATACCCTCAGATTTTCGTATATAACAACAATTTTGATTATTATAACTTTTTTTTTAATATAATTAACTGATGATATTTTTACTTGTTATTAAGCTTTTTTTTACGCAGGCTGGCAATGTTTGGCATCAAATGTTGACTTCTAGTTGACTACCATCTAGACAAAAAGAGATAACACAATGTGCGAAATAAGGTTAAAAACAAAAAAGTTAATCGACCAATTTAATAGAAGAAAAAAACAAGAGACTTCTAATAAATATGACAGAATTCTTAGCCTTTTTCCAAATTCAAATGGATACACCTTAATAAAAAAATAAGAAGCAGAGCGTTGCAAAAAATGCCAAGAAGATTTACTTAAATTATAAGTTTCATATATATTAATAATATGATATTTTTAACATTTATTTTACTATTCAGCTTTTTCAGCAAAGGCATGGGCCAAGTCTGCGGCGGCGAAAGCAAAACCATAAAACTGCTTGCTCAAAATAAAAAAAATCAAGAAATCATACTTTTAATGCAAGAAGAAATAGAGAAAAGAGAAGTAATAGAACAAAATGAAAAATTGTGTTTTGGTTGGAATCTTAGATGGACCATAGCCAACAACAAAGATAAACGATGGATGCTAAGAAAAAAACAACATACAATTTGCAGGGAATATGATAAAATTACAAACTTAGACGATTTGCTAGAAAAAGAAGAGCTAAACAGAGCTGACATAATTTTGCAATTCGAAATAACAAATCTAAGCTTAGAAATATTTCAACTCTATCTAAGCTTAGAAATATTTAAACTCTTTATATATGAGGGATACGTCTGTTCGAAATACCTTAAATATATTAGAGACATGTGTTCAGACGACATAGATCATTCATTATATTTATTCACACAAGAAATAGAAGAAAGAGATGAGATAATGTGGCAATTCGAGATTGCTTTGCTAGACAAAGATAGAGATTTACCAAATTTAATCGAAGAAGAAAGATTAAAAAGATGCGAGATATTTTCGGAAGAAAATTCTGTTTTTCTAAGAAAAGGTCGTGACTTTTTTTCATATTCATATATATATATTATGAAATTATATAGGGCCATAAATTGAAGCAGAGCAAGCAAATCACCTAATCCCACAAATTGCCGCAGCCAAAGCATCGGAAGAATCAAATTTCACTTCGTCAGGCCAATTTTTTAAATTTTCTTTGAAAATATTTTGAATATCTTCTTTTTCAGCATCTCCTCTTTTTGTTATTTCCATTTTAATTTGTTTCGGAGATATCGTTTCAAAACAAGATTTAGTTTTTCCTATTGCGGTTAAAATACACCCTCTAATAATTCCTAATTTCAAGCCTGAATTTTTATTTAGCCCAACAAAAACATCTTCCACAACTATTAAATCTGGCTTTACAGTTTCGATTAAATTTATCAAATAATCGTAAATAAAAGCTAATTTCTCTTCTATTAATGCAGTTTGCTTTAACTTGATCAAAATCAGAGAATAATTTGAAATGTTTTTTATTCTTTCTTTGATATCGTAAATAATTTTTTTTTTAACTATCGCTTTTTCAATTTCATTTTTATTTAAATAAATAATACCTATTCCAAAATTTTGCAAACCCGGGTCAATTCCAATAATCGTTTTTGTTATTTTTTGTTTTTTTGCAGAATTTTGAAATTTAGTTTCAATAACTTTGCCAATTTGTATTATTTTGGGGACCACCCTTTAATTTTAATCAAAATTTAATATATTTGAAATAAGTTTTTATTATGAAAATATATAATTTGAAAATACATAATTTAACAAAAACTATCATACTATTTGGAATGATTCATTCTTTTCAATCTTGGGCTGGTCCTACTCCTAAAGATAGCACAAAGATTGATATGACTGAGCCAACAAGAGTAAGACACAACACAGATACGGATGAAGACAGTAACCATGAAAAAGAAGAAGACAATTTTGATGCCCTACCGAACAAAGCTTCACAAAAAACTATGGACGATATTGAAAAAGATTTACTTATGATTCATGAAGGAATACCAAAAATATTAGAGCAAATTTCAACTAAAACCCCAACGACAACAAAAGCAGTTGTGGCTCTTTATTCAACAATTTCTGGATCCATCAAAGATTTTATAAACACTTATAAAAAACTATCTGAATATATGGAACTAGAAGATAAAAAGAATTTCGAAAAAAATATATTAAATTTGATTCAAGAATTAAATGATATTTTTGATGTATTATCTTATTACGATCAAGCAACTCTAACAGGTATATTCAAAAATTTTGGAGCTGCATTAGGAGGAGTAAGCTTGGGAGAGCAACATGCCGCAAAATACAAACAACTTCAAAACACAGAAGACAGTTTGCATAAAATATCACAAGAGAGAGACAAAGAAAAATTCAACTTCACTTTGCAATTTGTCCCAAAAAATGCTGCAAAACAGAATCTTAAACCAATATATAAGCAATTAAATCCTCACGAAGCATCATCAAAGTATTATAAAGTAGCACACATAATATCTCACAGCCAAAATATGCAAAATGCTGGATTATATAGCATACCTTTATCTACGATTCTTGTGCCGTTAACAATATCATTTGTTTTAAGTTGTATAGCATTTGCATGTGGATATTTTATACATAAATAATTTTTTTTGATTCAAGTTTTCTTAATGAATTTTTACTACGCAGAGCTTTTTTTTCTTAAATATAATATTATAATTTGATGAATTTTATTCAGCTTGAAATTTTAACGTCAGTTTTATTAATTTTTGGAATTTTCACGCCAGCGATTTTAAATTTCAAATTATTAACCTACGTAAATTTTTTCTTATCAATATTTTTGGTTGCTTTGATTAAAAAAAAAGAATTATTACAAAATTTTACACTTAAAAAATTATTAATATTTTTTTTAATCGGTCTAAGTTCAGGCTTAATCAGACAACACTTGAACAAAGAAGAATATTACACTTACAAAACTAATAAATTTCAAGCCGTAATATACGATGTTTATAAAAAAAATGAAAATCATAGCTTGATTTATTTATATAAATTTGAACCTGACACAATTGAATCTTCCAAAACTTCATCTGAGAGAACGAAACATTTAGACGAAAATGCAAAATTTCCCAAAAATGGATGTATGAAAATTAAAAATGAAATAATCAGCAATTTTGATCTTAAAACTGGATCAAAAATTATTGCTGTTGGAAGATTTTTTATATCAGTGCCACCTGCCAATCCTTACGGCATAAAAAAAAGAATACCGTACGGAGAAATTTATGAAATTCATTCGGTTGAAAAAGGGCAAAAATCTTTTAAAGAAATTATAAGAAAAAAAATTGATACAACATTTTCATCCAATACAGGATCTTTGTTCAAAGCTATTTTTATCTCAGATTCTTTCGCAATTCAGCCGGAGCTTAGAAAATATTTTACGCAATCTGGAACATCTCATTTACTAGGCATTTCTGTTTTAAATATCGCAATTGTTTCTTATTTAGTCTATTTTTTTATAAGAAATATTTTATCTCATATTTTTTACAACATAGCATATATAATTCCATTAAACATAATAAGCCAAATTGGTGCCTTGATCGCAAGTTTAATATATTCTTTGTTAATCGGGTTTGAATATCCAATTTTAAGATCATTATTAATGTCTAGCATTTCATTAATTGCATTATATATTGGAAAAAATCGCAGCTTAGAAATATTGCTTTTTTCAGCCGCCTTAATTTTATTAATAGAGCCCGAGGCAATAAAAGATTTAAGTTTTCAATTTTCTTTTGCAGCAGTATTAGGCTTGTGTCTTTTTAAAGCTCCGCAAATTTACATCAAAACAAAAATAATAAAAATTCTTTATACAGCTTTTTTTTCAACTTTATTCGCTTCAGCTTTAACAATACCTATTTCAATTTATCATTTTCAAACCGTTAGCCTGCAGCCTTTTACGGCGAATTTTATGGCCATTCCATTTACAGCATTTATAATTACTCCGTTAAACTTAATTTGGGTCATATTATCTTATTTCAACGTTTCCTTCCAATTTTTTAATTATATTATCGAAGTCGCTTACACAATTTTGATTAAAATAGCAGAATATAATGCAATAATAGGAGCAGAACATCACTTTAATCCTATAAACAAAATTTGGCTGATTGGAATAATAATTTGCATTATTTTCTTTCAAATAATCAAAGAACGTATTAGATATATTTTTTTATCAGCTTCGTTAATTTTTGGATTATTATCTATTTATAACAGCTTTGCAAAACAACCTTTCGTCCTTGTCAATTTATACGCAATCGGAATTGTTCAAAAAGATGAAATCATAGTCTACCCGAAAATTAATTTCATGACAAAACAATGGTCTGCATTATATAATTTGCCTTTAAAAAATTACAAAGAAAGCAACGAAAACAATTTAATTCAAAAAGAAAAATCTGGAAAAATCATAATAGCAAACAAAATCGGAATTTATTTATCAGTTCCAAAAATATCAGCTTCAAAAACTGACAATTACAAAAAAAACAAGAAAATAAAAAATTATTTTTTCACAATCAAAGAATTATCATGCCAGACTTCAATAATTAAGTTATAATATTAAAATGAATGTTTCGAAAATTTCCGCATCGATTTTGGCCGCAGATATTTTTAATCTTGAATCTTGGATAAAAAAAATGATTCAACAAGGTATCAAAATTTTTCATATAGATTTAATAGACCCTTCTTTTGCAAGCTATATTGGAACTGATTTTAAAATTATTGAAAAAATTGCTGAAATTCCTGGAATAATTTTTGATATACATTATATGGCAAAATGGAACGATGAATTGATTCATAAAATTTTTGAACACAAACCGAGAAAAATATTTTTTCATACAAAAAAAATTGAAAATTATGATTTGTTTCATAAAATTAAAGCCGGCATTGCAATCGAACTTCAAGAAGACGATTTCTTAAAGTCAGACAACGTAAATGATTATATTATAATGAGCGTACCCATTGGATTTTCCGGGCAAAGTTACAATAATGCAAATGAACAAATTGCTTTAGAATTAAAAAATCAGAAAAAACATATCACAGCCGATGGAGGCATTAATCCTTTCAATATTAAAAATATTAAATTTTTCGATGAATTTGTAGTTGGCAATTCACTTAACAAACATTCAATATCAGAGTTTTTATGAACAACACTTTATGAACAATTTTATGAACAAGCAAACATCTTACGAAAAAGGAATTAAAGCGGAACAAAAAGTATTATTTTTTTTGAAAAAAAATGAATATGAAATAATTGGAACAAGAATAAAAAACAAACAAGGTGAAATAGATATTTTAGGTTTTAAAAATAATGCTTATTATATTTTCGAAGTAAAAAAAAGAAAACAGTTCATTAAAGAATCGATTAACAAAAAACAAATTCAACGCTGCTTAAATGCTTTTTATGAATATTGTCAACAAAAAAACATAGAATACGAACAAATTTACATAAAAGCAGCTTTAGTTTCCGATAATGAAGTTAATTTTTATAATGCTGAAGAAATATTAGAAAATTGAAATGTTTTCTTGAATCTTATTAACTAAATTTTTCATAATAAAAATATTTTGTTCCATTTCCACTTCGCCTACAATGCAAATTTTTTGTAAGCCTAATTTATTAGCTAAATTTAAAGCTTTTTTCAAACTCAAATCCCAAATTGCAAAAACGTTGTAATCTTTTTTAAGAAAATTTGATACTTTGACAGAATATTCAATTAAATTTATATTTTGCCCTTCGTTTAAACAAATTAAGAAAATTTTTTGATCAATATCTTCAAATTTTGAATAAAGCATAAGGCGTTCTATGCCAGCTGCAAAACCAAACGCTGGAACAGTTGAGGAAATATTTGCAGAGCTAATTTGATCCATCAACCCATCATATCTTCCTCCCGCTAATACAGAAAGACCATCGATTTTAAATTCAAAAACTGTCGAATTATAATAATCTAAACCACGAACTAAATACGGATTATGAAAATATGGCACATGAAATTTTTCCAGCAAAGTTAATAAAGCTTGAAATCTTTTTTCTTCTTCTTTGTTAACTTGCATTTTTGGAATATCGCTTGATAAGTGATCTAATTTATCAATCACTTTTAAGGGATCATCTTCTTGATTTAAATTAAAATAATTCCTCAATTGTTCTTTATAAATATTTCTATCTTCAACAGATCCTATAGTGTTAATTTCTAAAACACATTCTATGTTTAATAGTTTTAAAAAATTAAAAGCAGAATAAATACCTTCAAAATCTGTAGCCACACTTGCGCAGCCTATAATTTCCCATCCTGCTTGAAAAAATTGCCTGTATCTGCCTTTTTGCGGACGATTATAACGGAACATAGCATCAAAATAAGCAAATTTTGCAATCTTGTTTTCTTGCAAATAAGCTGAATCTTTCAACGCCCTCATGCAAGAAGCTGTCCCTTCTGGCTTTAAAACCCAATCTTTAAATTCATCTTTATATCTGCGGACTTCAAACAATTCTTTATTGCACAAATCGCTTTGCTCTCCGCTTGTTCGAAAATATAAATTTGCTTCTTCAATAAAAGGAAGCTGAATCATATCAAAACCTGATTTTGCAGAAAATTCTTCAAATTTTTTTTTTATATCAAAAAAATGCCTGCTTTCATTGGGCAAAATATCTTTAAAACCGCGCACTTTTCAACCTATTACAAAAAAATCTTCGCTTACGTTTTTATTTAAAACAGCATTCATCAAAATTTCTTCTTTCAAAGCTTTCTTATTTTCTATGTCAGCAAAAACAGGACAAAAATTTTTAATTTCAAAAGAATAAGAAGTAACTTCTGGCAAAGATTGCAACAATTTGAAAATTTCTGTTAAATCGTTATTTAATTTATCAAAGCTGCTTTCTTCGATTTTTAATCCAGATTTTGTAATTAAACTTTTTAAAATTTCACTGTTCATATGAAAATCATAATTTATAAAAAAAATATAATCAACTTAAAATGAAAATGGCGGGAGCAACGGGTCTCGAACCCGCGACCTCTGGCGTGACAAGCCAACGCTCTAACCAACTGAGCTATGCCCCCGATTTTTTTATTATAATTTATATAAAAAACCATGTCAATAAAGCATAACATTTTTTTATTGTTGACATGAAAACAACAAAATGTGACAATATAAAATGATTTATTTTATTATTATTCTATTTTCTTTAAATTTTATTAACGCTGCTTATGACTTTCGTATCCACGTTAAATATGATAATTTACCAGATGACGCTTTCGTTCGTTTTAGATGTGAATATGGAGATCAATATGGCAGAGCATGTTGGTTTTTCTTACAAGTACAAAATCATCATACTCTATTTTTCAAAGAAGCAGACCCAGATCAAAAGAGGCTTTTTAAAGAAAATCCAACAACAACAACACTTTTTCAATTTGAAGATTCTGCGAAAGATAAAATAAAACTAGAAGATTCTGATCTCCCTGATGAAATAGAATCTTTTGATATAATCATTGATACTCAAGATAAAATTCACGATCATCAAGTACCTTTGTATGTATATAGAGTTGAAGTAAGCAACCTTTACGAATACGACACATCATGGCTATACAATGAAAAATAAAATTAAATCTCTTTTTACAAGCACATTTTAGCCTTCCAATAAATACACTTTTTAAATAAATGTTCAGATTTTTGACATTAAAAAAATAAAACATTACAATTTAAAAATGATTTACTTCTTTATTCTTTTTGTAAACTTTGTTTATGCTTCTTCTTTTAATATAGAAATGAAATTTGATGAATTAGGCAATATTTTTACTTTTAATCATGCCAATTTTTTTGATATACCAGTTCAAACTTCTGATTTTCCAGACAAAAGTTTTGTAAATTTGGAATTTTCTTACACTGATACAAATAACAAAGAACAAACATTTTCATTCAAAGCAATGAATAATCATATTATGATCTTTACACCAAAAACAATGTCAATGTATGATACGTTTTTTAAGGATAAAAACATAAATTCACTTTTTCAACTTGACTCTTCTTGTAAAAATAAAATTGAATTAAATGATTATATATTTGATGAAATAAATTTTAGGAATAATTTGAAAATTCAATACAAAGATAAAAACAATAATTGCATAATTCTTTGTAGCATAAAATTTTTTCTATATTCAGTTGCAATGATACCGTGTAATTCAAAATCAAAAGCATATATACAGCAAAGAAAACAAAATATTGAAAATACTCTAGCAAATAATCAAAAATCAAAAAATATTCCAAAATCCTCGATTGGTAGTCAATTAGCAAAAAAACTAATAGAAATTCTAGAGCAGCCAGATGAAATGGAAAAAAAAGATAACAAAATATTAGAAGATTCAGAGTTGAAAAAAAAGAACATTGAAAATAGAAGAAAAGAGTTGCTGTTGAAAAAAACTGCGCATGAAGCAAAATTAAAACAAGCTGCAGAAGATAAATCACAACAGCAAAAAAAAGAGCTGGAGAAGAAACAGTTTAAAGAGCTTCAGCAGAAAAAGCAAGAATTGCAGCGGATAAAAAATCAATTGCGGACTTTGCAAGATATTGAACAAAAAGAACGAATGGATTTGCAATCCCAGGAAAAAGAAGAATTTAATAACCAAAAAGAGCAACGCCGAAAAGAACGATTTCAATGTCAGAAACAGATGCAAGAAATGCAACAAAAAGAAATTGAAAAACAAAAAGAGCAGGAAAAAAACCAAACAAGAAAAAACGAAAATATTTTAGACCAAAATCAATCCAACAATCATAAAAATAATAATAACAATCATACAGAGCTATTTTTGCCAAGCAATAGAAAAAGAAAAAAATTCACACATAACATATATAAAATATGTGAAAAATATAATCAGCATATAAAACAACTAACAGAACAAGCAAAAAAATTATCGCAATAAGACATATAAGAAACAGATAAGAAAAAAAATCTTTTACAACTTGATATCAAATTTTTAATAACACACGATTAAAATAATCAATCAAAAAGCAACCCAAAAATATATGCAAAACAAGAATAGCCCTTCATCAAAATTACATGTATAAATTTTTAGAAAAATAGAAACTAGACCAGATTCATCATAAGAAAATCGCTTGGCTGAAGCAACAACATTCAACAAGAAATCAAAGGAGCAATGCAAATAAAACAGACCAGCCACAAGATGAATTTTTTATTCAATAGCAATAGCAAAACCCTAAACAAGCCAAGAAAAAAACATAATACTCTGGAAACGCTTCAAAATATAACACAAAACTTGAATTAAATATTTTTGAATGATGCAACAGAGCTTTTGATTAGGATGCTGAACAATTTAAGAAATGAAGATAAAATTAGCAAAAGACGAGAACGAATCAGCAAATGATAAATTATAAAATATAATCAGCTTAAAGTTAGCAAATCCTACAAATTAAATGCAACAAAATAAAAAAAGATCAAAAACACCGTTAGCAATCTTACAAAATACATTTTTTATCAAAAATAATTAAATAAAAAGCATAAGTTTGCTATTTTTATGCAAAAATATTTATTATTATTTTATTATGATTCTGATCACAGTTGAATCTCCAACAAAAGCAAAAGCGTTAAACGAATATTTAAAAAAAGAAGATGAAGAATATAAAGTTGTTTCAACTTATGGACATATTAAAAATTTAGAACCTAAAAATGGATCGATTGATAAAAATACTTTTGATTTTAAATGGATTAGCAACCCAAAATGGGAAAAAAACAAAAAAGAAATATTATCCTTAGCTAAAGCAGCAAGCAAAGTTATAATAGCAACCGACTTGGACCGAGAAGGAGAAGGAATCGCTTGGCATTTTAATGAATTTTTAAAGGAAAACAAAATAAATTGCCCTACAGAAAGAATTGTGTTTAACTCTGTTTCGAAAAAAGCTATTTTAGAATCACTTTCCAAACCTGGAAAAATCAGACAAGAACTTGTTAAATCATACCTTGCCAGAATCGGATTAGATTATTTGTTTGGATTTTTAGTCTCTCCCGTATTATGGAAAAAAACACCATGCTGTAAATCAGCTGGCAGAGTGCAGTCTAGCGCCTTAAGATTAATTGTTGAAAAAGAATTTGAGATAAAACAATTTCAACCTTTAGATTATTTGAATATTTTTGCTAAATTTAAAGATATTCAAAAAAATGCGTTATTAATTCAGTTAAACGACAACAAATTCGAAGATGGCAAAATTTTTGATAAAAATTTAATTGCAGATAAAAATTTAACAAAAGAAATTGAAGGTATATTTAAAATTCAAGATATTTCTAAGACGACTACTAAAATCAACCCTCATCCACCATTTATAACATCTTCTTTACAACAAGCGGCTTCGACTAGGTTGAATTTTTCACCGACTTTAACAATGCAACTTGCGCAAAAATTGTATGAAGGATTTTCGGTCAATAATAAGCACGTTGGATTGATAACTTATATGCGTACAGACAGCATTAAAATGTCTGACGATTTTGTACAATCTGCAAAAGAATATATAAAAAAAGAACTTGGACCTGAATACGTTGGAAATTTTGAACAAAAAAAATCTTCAACAAAAAATGCACAAGAAGCGCACGAAGCAATCAGACCAGTTGATTTATATGTTTTCCCTGCCTTACTGAAAAAAGAAGATGAAAATCTTTATAAATTGTATAAATTAATTTGGGAAAGAGCTGTTTCAAGTTTAATGAAAGAAAGTATCAATGAAAATCTTAACATTAAAATTGCAGGACAAAATTCAAAATATGAATCTTTGTTTGAAATTAAAACGAGCAAAATGATTTTTGATGGATTTAAAAAATTTGAACCTGTGGAAGAATTTGAAGAAGAAAGTTTTGATATTTCTAAATTAACACTTAATTCAATTATCGATTTAGAAAACATTTTCAGCGAAGAAAAAAAAACAACGCCGCCTAAAAGATATTCTGAAGCCAGCTTAATTAGCGGATTAGAAAAAAAAGGTATTGGTCGTCCCAGCACTTATGCAAAAATAATTCAGGTTTTGTATGACAGAGAATATGCCACAAAAGAAAAAAAAATCATCATTCCAACAAATAAAGGCTGGGTGGTAACTGCTTTTTTAAAAAATTATTTTTCAAATGAAGTGGAATATGAATTCACTTCTCAAATGGAAGAATTATTGGAAAATTTGGAAGACAAAGATTACAAACCGATTTTGCAAAATTTTTGGGAAAATTTAGAAATTAAAATTAATGCAGTAAAAGATAAAAGCCCTGTTGAAATCAGCCAAATTATACGAAAAGAATTTGATGTTTATTTTTTAAATGATTTGACAAAATGTTCAGAATGTTCGAATGATATGGTTTTGAAAATTACAAAATTCGGAGCAATTGTTGGATGCTCTAATTATCCAAACTGTAAAAATATAATAAATTTAGATCAAAAACCTAATACTGAAAAAATAGAATTTGAAAACAATATTCAGCTTAAAAGTGGGCCATATGGAAAATACATCGAATTCACAGAAATGGAAAAAACAAAAAGAATTCCTGTTCCAAAAATTTGGGATAAAGAAGAAATTTCAAACGAAAAAATTCAGTTTTTGGCCAGTCTTCCTTTAAAAATTGGCGAATATAAAAATGAAGATATCAAAATCAGCATTGGAAAATTTGGCCCTTACGCTATGTGGAATAAAAATTTTATTTCTATCAAAGATCCGATGAATCATGATTTAGAAGATATAATTAAAAAAATTGAAAAAAAGTCAAAAGTTTAAGAAGTCAAAATTCTGAATATTTTTTTGAATCAACTTTGACCCACTTTTTATTTTCATAAATATAAAATTTCCCAACGGATTCAAAATCAGAAACAAAATTGTTAATGAAAAAAATCTTTTTATACTCGGAATTTTTAATAAAATCAAAATCAACGTCAGCATTTTCAAAAAAAATTACTATATCTTTTTTGCAAGCATAAAAATCAAGGATTATTGGCTGTCGATCATCGTAAATTCCATTATCTTCACCCTTTACACCATTTATAATCCAATGCTTCCAAAGTAAATTCGAATATTCATCTAAATTTGCATTTTTTTCAAAAACTAATGAAATTTTATAATCCGACTCATCAGATTTTTTTAATAAAGCAATCAAAACATTAATCGCGTCTTCTTTGCTGTTATTTTTATTTGCTGTTTTATAAAAAATTACATCTTGCATCATTATATTTAATCATAGCCAATTTATAAAAATTATTATATCATTATTTATAATAGGAAAATCTAATGGAAAAAATTCTTCAAAAACCTGAAAAAATATATTTACATCATCAAGATTTACCAAAGTGGGCAATGGATGCAATTGCTAAATTACCCGTTAAACAAGTTGCAATAGATACCGAGGCTATGGGGCTTAATTTATTAAGAGATAGACTTTGCTTAATTCAGCTTTGCTTTGATGGAAAAGAATGTCATTTAGTTAAAATAGATGCAAATAAAGCTTTGTTTGCTCCTAATCTACTTAGCATATTAGAAGATGATTCTTTTTTGAAGCTTTTTCATTTTGGTCGTTTTGACATAGCAGGAATATTTCAAACATTTGGCGTTTTATGCAAAAATGTTTATTGCACAAAAATCGCTTCTAAATTAGCCAGAACTTACACAGATAGACATGGATTAAAAACAATATGCAATGAAATGCTTGGTATCGATATATCGAAAAAAGAACAATCGTCAGATTGGGGCAAAGATATATTAACAGAAGAGCAAAAAGCTTATGCTGCAAATGATGTTTTGTATTTGCATTTATTAAAAGAAAAATTTGATGATATTTTGGAAAGAGAATCAAGAAAAGAATTTGCTTTGGAATGTTTTAAATTTTTGCCTTATTTAGCTGCTCTGGATTGCTCGGGATGGAACGAATCTATTTTTTCACATCAATAATTCTTGTTTTATTCAGTTCATTCAATTTAAATATTGCAGAAAAAATCATTGAAAACAGAGAGCATAAAAATATTAATTTTCCATTTATCAAACTTTGCAATATTAAATTAAATTTTCAGAACAATATTTGCGAAGCGGATGAAATGAAAGCTTATTACTATGGCGAAAAAAAAATAATAATTTTCACAAATTTAAAAATCAACGCTGAATTAAAAGGAAGAAAAACTTTAAATTTTATTGAATCTTTTGAAATAACAAGTGAAGATGATCTTTTTTATAGCACAGGAAAAAATATTACAATTAATGTATTCGATCAAATTGTTTTTGCAAAAAGTTTACATAGCAAGCTAAATGATGAAATATTTTTTTTACAAGACTCTGAAACTTTAATTGAAAATATAATTTTTAAAACAAATCATGAAATTAAAATTGATTTAAAAAAAAATGAAGCGATTGCCCAGGAAATAAAAATTTATGATAAGAATAAAATTTGGAACGGATTAATTGAGAATGCTTTTTTAAAAAATGAAACTCTTGAATTAAATAAAACAAACTTGTTTTCTGATAAAATTAAAATATTTATTCAAAAAATCCAAATCACCCTATTCTTAAATGAAATTTTGCTTGAAAAAATTAAAATTGATTTTAAAAATTCTACGATTACGGCAAATCATGCCAAAGTTATTAATCATTCTGTTATTAATATTCCTTGTATAATTAATATTGAACACAATAATGAAACAAATAATAAGCAAAAACACAAAATTCAAGCTGAAAATGGGTTTTTGAAAAATAATTTTCTTTTTTTAAATAATATAAAAATTTATGACCTAAATAATAAAATAATTTCTTTCGTCAAAACTGCTACGATTGATTTACAAGACGAAATTTTAATTTTACAAAATGGTGAAATTGCAATATAATTTATTTTATTGATTCAAAGGATTATCTTCGCATTATGTTCCAAGCAAAAAATTTATATATAAAAAACAAAGCGGAAATTTTGGTCTTTGAAAACTTTTCTTTCACAATTAATCCTGGTGAAATTTGGATGATACAAGGGCCAAACGGCATTGGAAAATCTTCTGTTTACGAAAGCTTGATTGGTTTGCGCAAAATCAAGGCAGGATCTATATTTTTGAATCAAAAAAATATTACACAATATGATCCTTATCAAAGAGTTCAATCTGGCATGAAATATATTGCTCAAAACAATGCTTTATTCGACGATTTAAGTGTAATGGAAAATTTGAAAATTTTTGCTCAATCTTTAACTTCCAGATACATGCAAAAAAGCGTTATAAGCAATGCTATTGAATTATTTGATTTGAAAACTTTAATAGACAAAAAACCAGAACAACTTTCAGGTGGGCAAAAACGCAGAGTAGAACTTTCAAAAATGGTAATTGGAAATACTTCTTTGATATTATTGGACGAACCCTTTGCTGCTATTGATAAAGATAGAATTAAGACACTTTGCCAAACATTTTTGACTATTGCAGAAACTTTTAAATGCAGTTTTTTCATAAACGATCACAGCAAAGAAGATGTAATCAGTTTATCAAATTATTGCATTACTTTGGGAATTAATAAAACAACTTCAATTGAAAAATTGAATTGAAAAATTGAAACAAATTGTATAGTATAAAAAAAATGCAAGAATATTTAAACAGCATATTAAATGCAAGAAATAACAAAGACCTTGAAGAATTAAGAATTAAATTTCTTGGAAAAAATGGCATCATAACAGAACAGTTAAAAAATTTATCTAAAATTGAAAATCCAGAAATTAAAAAAGCAGAAGGAAAAAAAATTAATGAAATTAAAAATGCTGTGGAAAATGCTTTAAAAAATGCTTTGAATGAAAAAAAACAAAATCTCAACTTTGAAGATCAAATTGAAAAAATAGATTATTCATACATAAAAAAAATTTCAATAGGTCAAGAACACATCATTTCAAAATCTATAGAAAAATTGCACGATATTTTTGCAGAAAGTGGATTTTATTTTCAAAAAGGACCCGATGTTGAATCTGTATTTTATAATTTTGAAGCTTTGAATATACCAAAAGAACATCCGGCCAGAGATAACAACGATACTTTTTATATTTCAAATGAAAAAATTTTAAGAACTCATACAACCTGCGTTCAAATCAGGCTGCTTGAACAAAAAATGCAAGAAAACAAAACAGAAGATGAAATTAGAAGTTATTCAATTGGCAGAGTTTACAGAAACGACAGTCATGATGCTACTCACGCTTGCTCTTTCCATCAGATTGAGGGTGTTGTGTTGGAAAAAGAAGCAAATTTAGCCCATTTAAAAGGATTTTTGGAACACTTACTTTCAGAATTTTTCGAACAAAATTTAAAAATTAGATTCCGACCATCTTATTTTCCATTCACAGAACCTTCCTATGAAATTGATATACCTTTTAACAATAAATATATGGAAGTGGCTGGATGCGGCAGTATTCATCCAAAAATTTTACAAAATTTCGAACAAAAAGATAAGCAAGCGTTTGCTTTTGGAATGGGTCTAGAAAGAATAATAATGATCAAATATGGAATCACAAATTTACACGATTTATACCACAATCATATTCCAGTATTGCAATATATTTCAAAATAATGATTTTAGTTTTATTTTTTTTCTTCTTTTCAGGAATATTTTTTTATATATATCAAGATAACATTTTGCTGCATGAAGATTATCAGGAAATAATTATCGACGATTTAATGCAATCGATTGCAACCTATGCAAGATTACACGGAAGATTGCCAAACACAAAAAAATATAAAACGCCTTGGGAAATAATTGGTATAAGTCAAAATTTTTTCATACATTATAAAAATTTTCAAAATTTAGAATATTTGCCTACCTTGGAATATACAAGCTCTTATTTAATTTCTGTGGATTGTTTTCATTGGATAGCAAGCCAAATGTTATATTCTGAAGCTCATTTTTTGCACACTGCAAACAAAAAAGAAATTCATGACGCAATTAATGGAAAATATGAAATCGATTCAAATATGTTTCAATTATATCTAGGTAATGCAAGTTTTTATCCGATTTATATTCCAAAAAGCAAAAGTCAGCATTACAGAATTCAAACCAGCAGAATGAATATTACAATGATTGATAAACCAGAAGCTTTTATTTTAAAAAGTAAATTTTTCAATATTTCTGAAAGCAAAGAATCTTTAATTGCAAAAATGCATTTTAATACAAAATATTTTAACTGCGATTATAAAACTAAAATTAAATATAGGTGCAAAAGAAGTAAAAAGAAAGATGAAGACATCAGACAAGTTGAAACAAATTACATAGCATATCCTTATCCAGAATATTTAATACTGGGCTATATATTATAAAATATCAGCAAATAATTTTTCATATTGCAATTTAATCCAAATCAAAGCATTTTCATTTAAATTTGAATTGAGACCAATTTTGATATATTCGAAAAACTTAGCTTGATCAGGATTAAAAGTTAAATTTTTAATTTTATTGTAAATTTCTAAAATAGCTTGATTTTCAGCGGTATGATTTATCAAATTTAAAAACAATACTTGATCTAAAATTTTCACTGTAATAATACCATCTGCGTCTATGAAAAACATTACTTCAAACGGAGCGTTAATCGAAATTTCAAATTTTTTCAATGAAATAAAATTTTCAATTTCCCCTTGAATTATATTAATTAAAACAGAGCCATTTAAAACTGGCATAAATTTTTCTGTTTTCAAGCAAGGCAAAGGATGATTTTTTGGAATCACAACTTCCATTTGATTGTTTATATTTTCTATACCTAAATTAAAAGGACAAGCGTCGATTAAAAAAGAATTTTCTGCGAATATTTTTTTCCCATACAATGCGGCCCCCTGCGCGACGGAATATGATAAATTTTTCTTGATAACATTGAAATTTTTCTTGAAAGTTTCCTCTATATAAGGAATATTACTTGAACCGCCGGCTAAGATTAATGCATTAACATTTTCTGCTTTTAAATCGTAAACCATATCAATGCTCTGTTTTAAAAAATCTTTAACGGCTTGATATGTTGTTTCATCTTTTAAGTTGCTTTTAAAATAATTTTCTTTAAATACCGCAGCGTCTTCTAATGATAAATTATAAATATCAGCAAATATTTTATCGATATCAAATCCTCCGTAATTTGCCAAACCTTCAATTTTAAGAATCTGAAAAATATCTTCTTCATAATTTAAATATGTTAAATCAAAAGTACCACCGCCTAAATCGTAAACGATATATTTTCCTTCTTTTGAAATTGAATCTTTAATCGAATCTTTTGAAATCGAACTTAAAGCTGCAGCAACGGGCTCAGCAATTAATTTAATCACGTTAAATTTTGCCAAAAATGCACATTCTTTAATCAAACATCTTTCATTATCATTAAATCTTACAGGAACTGTTAAAACGCAATTTTTTATATCAAAATTTTGAAAGTAAATTGAAAGCTGATTTTGAATATAATTGAAAAAATCTAAAATTTCTAATTTATTATCATATACATTTCTTTTTAAATTGTATTTTCCGTTAAAGCCTGTTCTTAAAAGATAAGATTCATTTTCCCACTTGAAAAATTTAAGATTGTCGTTTTCATACCAAGATATAACGGTATAAGTTGTTCCAAAATCTATTCCAAAAATCATATTATCCTAAAAATCATTTTTCTTGATTTCCATTGTTTTCCATGATTTTTTTTCCAAACAAATTATCGTAATTTTTTGAAAGCAGGGAAGCCAAAGATTGATCTTCGATATTTCGAAGTTTTGCAAGATATTCTCCAACATGTTTCACGTTTTCGATGACATTTTTTTTACCACGAAATGGTTCTGGAGATAAAAATGGGCTGTCAGTTTCAATCAACAAATTTTCATCTGGAACAAATTTTGCAATTTCTTGAAGCTCTTTTGCATTTTTAAAAGTTAAAATACCAGAAAAAGAAATATAAAAACCTTGCTCTATGGCAAACTCAGCCATTTTTGAAGACATTGCAAAACAATGAAAAACACCTTTAACCTTTGGCCATTTTTTCAAATTTTCTTTTACTAAATCGTCCACAGGACCTCTAGTATGCAAAATTAACGGCAAATTATGCTGCATAGCTAAATTGGCATGAATTTCAAAATTATGCTGCTGAGTTTTAAAACAACCTTGAAAATCAAATCCGGTTTCACCTAAAGCTGAAATTTTTTCATCGATTAACAAACTTAAATCGTCATAACTTATCAAAGCACTTAAAGGATGCTGACCAATTGATATATCAACTTGTATATTTGGATCGGATTGAAAAGTTGCTTTTATATTTTTTAAAGTTTCAATTTGATCAAGTTCAGTTGCCACGCACATAATTTTTTTTATTTGATTATTACAAGCGTTTTTGATCAACAATTCCCAATCTGTCGAAAAATCGTCGTATTTATAATGAGGGTGCGCGTGCGAATCAATCCACATATAATCATTTAAACATATTTATTCATATTCTTGAATATGCATATGCAAATGAAATACAACTTGTCCAGCTTTTTTTCCAACGTTAATAATCAACTTACAATCCTTCATTGAAGAAATCTGATTTTCTACAGCCTCCAAAAAAGATAATTTTTCTTCCGCCGAAGCATTTTTTAAAAAATCTTTCATATCGATATAATTTTTTTTTGGCAAAACTAGATTGTGTATTTTTGTAACTGGAAATTTATCTTTTATAACAATAGCATGCTTATTTTCATAAATTTTCTCGCAATCTGCTTCACCTTGTAAAATTTTATAAAAAATATTTGATTTATCGTACATCAAACAGCCTGAAGTTCTTTTTCAATATTTTTATCAAAATTCACAATGCGCGGACTCTTTGTTAAAACAGCCTGTTTATCTATGATGATATTACAAGGCACGTAATCTTCTAAATTAAACATAGTATCTTTTAATAAATTTTCAACTATACCTTTCAATCCTCTGGCAGTTACTTGTTTTTTAATCGCATACTCTGCAATCAATTCAATTGCAGAATCTTCAAAAATTAAGTTTGCTCCATTAATTTTAAAAAGCTGCTGATATTGTTCGATAACAGAATTTTTTGTATTTTTTAAAACATGGATAAATTCTTCTTTTGTTAACTCATTTAACACAGTAATAACTGGCAATCTTCCTATGAATTCAGGAATCATTCCATAAGCGAATAAATCTTCAATTTCTAATTTACTGTAAATTTTTTTGATATCTTTTTTTAAAGCAGAAGCATAGCCTACTTCTGAATTTGATACTCTGTTTTTCACAATATCATTAAGACCAGAAAAAGCGCCCGCACAAATAAACAATATATCTTTTGTATCAATTAAAACTGATTCTGATCCTGGCATTTTTCTTGATCCTCCAAGAGAAATCGTGCAAACTTTTCCCTGCAACATACCAAGCAAAGCTTGCTGAACTCCCTCACCTGAAACATCGCGATTCATTGAACCACCTGCTGATTTTGAAGCAATTTTATCAATTTCATCAATAAACACAATGCCTTTCTGCGCTTTTTCCACAGAAAAATCAGATTCTTGAAGCAATCGCAATAAAATGCTTTCTACGTCGTCTCCAACATATCCTGCTTCGGTTAAAGTTGTAGCATCGGCAAATGCAACGGGAATATCAAACTTTGATAAATATTTTTGCAAAATTTTTATAAGCAAAGTTTTTCCAGAGCTAGTTGGCCCAATCATCAAAACATTCGCCTTACTTTCCAAATTGCCAGCCATCAATCTTTTATAATGATTATTGACGGCAACGGCAACAGTTTTTTTCGCTTCTTCTTGACCAACAACGTAATTATCTAATTCTTTTTTGATTTTTTTAGGACTTAAAGTCGCAAGCTCATTAAACAAAAATTCTTGTTTTTTTTCTTTACTTAAAATTTCGCTAGACAACAAAACACATTCATCACAAATAAATACATCGTTTGGACCAGCGATCAGTTTATTAACGTTTATCCTGCCTTTAGAACAAAAAGAACAGCACTGATTATTACTCATATAATTAATATAATAGAAGAAAGATTTTATTTTGTTAATATAAAATATATAATTTATTTATAAACATGATCTTTGATTTATTTTCAAAAAAAATATTTGCGCAAAATTGGTTAATATTTTTAATCGGGATCATCACGCTTACAAGTTTACAGACATTATATTCTATAAATTTTGAATTATTTGTTAATCAAAGCATTAAGCTCATGTTTTGCATTTTTATTTTTTGGGTTATTTCAAAATTTTCTATTAATTGGATATATTTATCGCCTTTTTTATATATGGCTTCTTTGATTTTGCTCTGTTCAAATTTGTTTTTTTTGCAAGGCAATGTTAAAAGATGGATCAATTTTGCAGGTATTTTTATGCAATTTTCTGAAATTGCGAAAATTGGTTTTATTTCAATGCTTTGCTATGTTTTACAAGAAAAAAAAATTAATTTTAAAATTATCTTAAAAACTTTTATAATCACCTTAATACCAGCTATTTTAATTGCCTTGCAACCTAAATTTGGTACGGCCGCTATTTTTTTTATTATTACGGCAAGTTTAATAATTGCAAAAAAAATTCCATTCAAAATAAAAATTATATTAATTTGCGCTGGATTAATATCTGGTCCGATTATATGGCACAAAATGTTAGGTTATCAAAAACAAAGAATATCATCTTTTTTAAATCCTTTAAATGATTTGAAAAAATCTGGATATCAATCTAACCAATCTTTAATTGCAATTGGAAATGGATATTGGAAAGGAGCAAAAAACATGCATAACGAACTTGGATTTGTCCCTGAAAATTATACAGATTTTATTTTTTGTTATTTTGCCGAAAAAAATGGTTTTTTAATCAGTTTGCTGTTAATTTTATTAATATTTACAGTAATTATGCAAATTATTGGCTTTGCGGCAAAACTGAAAAATGAATTTAGCAAATTATTATGCATATCAGTTGGAAATTTATTATTTATAGAATCTTTTTTAAATATTGGAATGAATATTGGAATAATGCCAATTACTGGAATTCCATTGCCTTTTTTTTCCTACGGCGGCAGCAGTTTAATCACTTACTTTATCTTAATTGGATTAGTGAAAAATGTTGTTGATAATCAGCAATTATGAAAATTTTATTTTTATTATTATTTTTTGGATTATTCCCTGGAAAAAACAAAAAAGCAATAATTGGCAGTTTTAAAAACTATATCGAAAAATATAGAATTTTGCACAAAACTTCATATTTTGCGTTTCCTTTTTTTGTCATCAGTTTTTTTATGCCAGAAAAACAAGGGTTATTTTTAATACAACCTCATCAAAATTTTTTAAGCTTATTGTTCACAATTTTTCAAACACAACCTTTTCAAGAAGAATTTAAAATTCAAATTATAGAAGGACATACTTTTGAAAATATAGAAATTGATCTAAGTAATTTTTTCAAGCAAAATGTACAACTTGATCGATTTGAAACTTTTCCAGATACATATTTTATAAGTTATAAAAAACAATTCAAAACTTTGCAAAAAAAAATGAAAGATAATTTTGAAAAAAAAATCAAAATTTTGCAAACTGAATTTCCACATATAATTAACGAATATAAAATTAACGGCAAAATATTTAAATTGCAAGATTTGATAATTTTGGCTTCTATTGTTGAAAAAGAAGCTGCAACAGAAAATGATATGCTTTTGATATCCCAATGCTTTTTGCACAGACTTCATCAAATAATAAATCTAGGCAGTTGCGCAACAATTTGTTACGCTTTAAAAATCAAGCCTGTAAAATTAAAATATAAGCACATTGCAATCAATCATCCTTACAATACTTATAAAAATTTCGGTCTGCCTCCAGGGCCAATTTGCGTACCAAGTTTTAAAGCTTTGAAGTCAGTTTTACAAGCAATTTATCTGTTTCAAACAAAAAAACAACTTCCTTTTAAATATTTTTATTATAATAAATTCAAAAAACTTTTTTTGGCAAAATCTTTGAACGAACATTTGCATAATCAAAAATCATAAAATCCAAAATAATTTCACAAAGAATAAATTTTGCTCTTTATTTGAAAATTTAAAAAATAACTTGATTAATAATTTTAATTTGATCTAACGCCTCTTGCGTTTCATGATTTTCCATGTTGGATAATTCAAAACTAGCTTTCCATAATACCCAAAATTTCACTATACTCCAAAAATCTTCATTATAATTAAAATTATTCATAAAAATGTTTCTTGAATTATTTTCGAAATAATTGTAAGCCATCACTAAATCACAAGCTGGAGACCCTATCGAACATAAACCCCAGTCTATGATGCTTTCCAATTTATTGTCTTCATTTATTAAAAGATTGCTTAATGATATATCACCATGGATAAAATTTTTTGTGTGCTCATTAATTAAAGAAAATGTAGTTAAAAAGAAAAAAGCTTTCGGATAATCGATAACATTTTTTATTTTATCAATTTGCTCGTAAGTATCTTTTAAATAATATTCATCATCGCCTCTTTGCCAATTGTGAACACCTGGCTTGCGATAATTTTCTGAAATTTCAAATTTCAAATCATGTAAATTTTTTAATATTAGGCTAAGATCCAAAGCTAATTCTTCTTTTTCTTTTTCATTTAAATTAGCTGCTTGCAAAGTTTTGCCTTCAATAAATTCGTATAATAAAATGTTGTAAGGATTATGATCTGTAATTAAAAATAAAGGATTTGGAATTTTGTGTTGGATATTTTTTGCAACTATAGGCAAAATTTCAAACTCTTTTTTAACTTGATCTGAATAAAATGTGGAAGAAGAAATTTTTGCAACAATTTTTTTTGCGTTTTTGTTTTCCAAAAGATAAGAAAAATGATCTTTTCCCCCGGTTAAAGGTTGTATTTTAAAAAATTCTGTTCCAAGTTTCTCTGAAACGATATTTTTTATAACAGATTCGGATATCAAGATTAATCTTCCTTTTCTGCTTCAATTGAAATTGCAATTTGCACTTTATCATTTTCAGGCAACCTCATTAAAATCACACCACTTGCTACTCTGGAAGTTTTGCGAATATCAGCCGCATGCAATCTGATTGTTTGTCCATTTTTTGTCATTAATAACACATCAGAATCTTTTTGCAAATTAACAACTTGAACTAATTTTCCAGTTTTCGCATTAATGTTCATTGTTTTAACACCTTTGCCTCCTCTTTTAATTTTTCTGTATTCATCAATATCAGAACGCTTTCCAAAACCGTTTTCTGTGATACATAACAACTGAGAATTTGCCTCAATCGCTTGAGCTCCGATAATTTTATCATCATCGTTTAATGTAATAGCTTTAACACCCTGAGATGATCTGCTTTCAAAAACACGAATATCAGATGCAGCAAATTTAATTGAATTACCATTAGAACTTGTTAACAAAAGATCCATATCATCGTAGACCAACAAAACAGAATGCAAGTAATTGCCTTCTTCTAATTTCATTGCAATTTTTCCGTTTGCTCTGATATTTTCAAAATCTTTTAAAGCATTTCTTCGAATAGTTCCGTTAGCCGTTACAAACATTAAATAAAATTCTTTATCATGAGATAAATTAAGCTCACCTATGTTTTCATTTTTCTTATCTATTGGAAGAATTGTTGTAATCTGTTCTTTTGGATCTAGTTTAAATAAATTAATAGCAGCTCTTCCTTTAGAATTTGCTGAACCTTCTGGAATTTCATAACCTTTCAAACTGAAAACTTTACCAAAATTCGTGAAGAATAAAATTTCTGTATGAGTATTCGTGTTGAAAAAATTCAAAATAGGATCTTCGATTTTTTTATGACCTATTTTTCCTTTACCACCTCTGTGCTGCACTTTGTATTCTTCTTGGCTGATTCTTTTAATGTATCCGTTAGAAGTTAGCATAATAACTAAATCTTCCTGCGGAATCAAAGATTCTTCTGTAACCCCATCGATGCTGGATAAGATTGCGGTTCGTCTGTCGACTCCAAATTTTTCAGAAACAACATTGAATTCTTCTTTCATTAAATTTTTTCTGTAATCTCTGTTTTGAATTATTTCTTTTTGTTCTTTAATAATTGCAGCAAGCTCTGTTAAATCTATGATTAAAGAATCTTTTTCAAGCATAGTCAATTTTTGCAATCTTAATTCTAAAATAGCCTTAGCTTGCAACTCAGAAAGAAAATAAGTTTCTGAAATTATATAATCGGAACCTAGAATATTTAAAATTGAAGAAAAATGATGAGCCTGCCATTCAATTGCCATTAAAAATTCTTTTGCTTGGGTTGCATCTTTTGCAGATTTAATTGTTTTGATTATTAAGTCAATTAATCCCGTTGCTAAAACTAATCCTGCAACAATATGCGCTTTGTCTAAAGTTTTTTGAAGAATAAATTCTGCTCTTTTTATAACAACTTCTTCTCTGAACCTTAAGAAAATTTGCAAAGCTTGCTTTAAATTAAACAATATTGGTCTATCTTCATTAATTGCAACCATGTTGTAACTGATTGAAACTTGCAGTTGTGTTTGGGAAAATAATCTTTGCTTAATCACTTCTGCATTTGCATCTTTTTTCAGCTCTAAAACAATTCTGATATTTCTTCCTGATTCATCTCGCACATCTGAAATATCTAAATTGTCATTTTCAATTAAATTTGTAATAGACTCAATTAATTTTGGTTTAGAAATTTGATATGGTATGGAATCAATTATAATTAAAGTTTTATTTTTAACCTGCTCTTCAAATAAAGTGCCACGTAAAATAACTTTACCTCTGCCATTTTCATAACCTGAAAGCATATCTTTGCCGCCAAAAAATGCTCCGCCAGTTGGAAAATCTGGACCTTTTATATGTTGCAACAACTGTGTTAAAGAAATATCTTCATTTTCAAGCATAGCAATCAAAGCATTCATTACTTCTTTTAAATTATGACACGGTATACTAGTTGCCATACCAACTGCTATACCATTTGCTCCGTTAACCAAAAGATTTGGAAATTGAACGGGCAATAAAGTTGGCACTTCCAAAGTTCCATCATAGTTATAAGTCATTGGAACTGTATTTTTATCATAATCTGCCAACATATATTCGCTAATTTGCGCAAGACGTGCTTCTGTATACCTCATTGAAGCTGCGTTGTCTCCGTCTATCGAACCAAAGTTTCCTTGTCCTTGAATTAAAGGCAAAGACATACCGAAATCTTGAACTAAATTAACAACGGCGCCATAAACTGAAGAATCGCCGTGTGGATGATATTTACCAAGCACTTCACCAACGATTCTTGCAGATTTTTTAAAAGGTTTGTTATATCGATAACCTGATTCATACATTGAATACAAAATTCTTCTTTGTACCGGCTTTAATCCATCCTTAATATCAGGCAAAGCTCTTCCCTTGATAACACTTAAAGCATATAAGCCATAAGCTTTAGATATTCCATCTTTTAATATAAAATCAGACATTATATATATTGTAGTAAAAAAAACAAAAATTGATAAGTAATAAATTAAAAAAATATTTTGTAAGCTTTTTTCGAAAATTTATATTTAATATATCGATAAATTTTTAAAATCATCGCCACAGTAAATTGTTTTTTTGAACAATACAATTTTAAAACAAATCTTTATAAGCTTTTGCAAAAATTGATCTTCCATTTATTAATAAACTCGATTCAAATACTGAATCCAAAATTTTTGAACCAACCGTTACTGAATGGGCATACTGAAAGGCTAAATCTAAATGCTTTTCATTTCGAACCGAAGCAGCCAAAATTTTTGAAGTTGTAATTTTTTCATTCAAGATTTTACAAAAAGTTTCAATATCGCATCCTGCATCCTCCATCCTGCCCAAAAAAGGAGAAATATAAGATGCTCCAGCATCCTGAGCTTTTAAAGCCTGCAACAAAGAAAAGCACAAAGTTCCGTTTGTTTTTATGTTTTGTGAAGATAAAAATTTAATAGCTTTTATCCCCTCACAAGTTAACGGAATTTTAACCACAATGTTTTTATTTAAATTTGATAACTTCAAACCCTGTTGTATCATTTTATCAGCTAAATCATCTTTAACTTGCAAATTAATTTTAAAATCTTCAAGTTTGAAAAGCGAATTTAACGTATCCTGAATGTTCAAATGCTCTGCCATAATAGAAGGATTAGTAGTAATTCCAGACAAAATATTTTGATATTTTAAAATATCTTTCAAATTAAAAGAATCTAAGAAAATTTCAAACATAATTTATTAACTTATAATGTGACATATCACTGCAGGGTTTTTTGAAACATACCTATAAGCACAATTTCTTACCGCAGTAATCACTTCTTTTTTCACTGCATTAGCAGCTTGAAAATCTGCAACAGAAAATTTTTTCACAACTTTTTCAACTTCAGATTTAATGATTTTTGAATAATGAATCTGATTGTTGTTAAGATCCACGTTTTTATCAAATAAACCATAGCATGTTACAAAAGCATTCAAATTTTTTCCTTTATACCCAATGCTTACAGAAATCAAACCATTATCATTCATTTCTTTTCTTTCTTTAAACACAAAACTCTGATCCGGAATTAAACGCTTACCATCGTAAACTAGTTTTTCAACTTTCAAAGAACCAATCTTTTCAATTTTTTCTTCGCTAATTTCAATTATCACGCAATTTCTTAAGTTAAATGTTTTAAAACCTAAAGATCTTGCAAAAGCAATGTGCGAAATTCTGTGTTCCGCTTCGCAATGCACCGGAATTACATAATTTGGCTTAACCCATTCCAAAAGTTGTTTAATGTCAGGCTTAGCAGGATGGCCAGATGCATGAATACAAGATTCGCGAGAATTCCATGGATGTAAAACTCTAACTCCTCTTTCAACTAATTCATTTATCACTTTTCTTACATTATGTTGATTTCCATCAATAACTCTTGCTGAAAAAACAATTGTATCGCCCATATCCAAAGAAGTTCCTGCGGTACGCATTTTATTTGCAATTTTCCATAAAGCAGAATTTTCTTCAGCCTGAGATCCGGTGCAAATTACCATTAATTTATTTGAAGGAATATCTCCCACTTGATCTTCATCGATTACATTTTTTGCATCTAAATAACCAAGCTCTGTCGCCACGACAAAAGCTTTCTTCAAAGAACTACCTAGTAATAAGACACTTCTTCCAGCTTCATTAGCAGCTTCAATACAACTTTTGACCCTAGCCACGTTAGAAGCAAAACAAGTTAAAACAAATTTTCCTGTTTTTGTGTTTTTTACTAATTCTTTCAAAGCATCAGCAACTTCGCCTTCAGAATTCGCAGTTTCTTCTTCATGAATATTTGTTGAATCTCCAATCAGAGCATGCACACCTTTTTTCCCAAACGCTTGCAAGCTTTTATAATCTATAGTTTGACCTACCACTGGATTTGGATCTAATTTCCAATCACCTGTATGCAAAACTCTTTTTCCATCCACTTCAATAGCTAACATAGCACTATCTGGAATCGAATGAGGAGTCGCAATCCATTGAATTGAAAACGGACCGATATTTAAAGTTTGGCCTAATTCAACTTTATTTAATTTAAAATCATAATTTGGTTTTTTTGCAAAACGATCTCTGGAAACATAAGTTAATTTATTCTTTATCAAACCACATGTAAAAGGCGTAGCATACATAGGAGCATTGATCATTTCCAACAAATAAGGCAAAGCACCAATATGATCTTCGTGTCCATGAGTTAATATAATTGCATCTATATGCATCCCATTTTTCATCAATTCAGGCAAATTTGGCATCACAACGCCAGCTCCTGGAAAATCTCCGAAAGAAATACCGCAATCAACTAATAAATTATAATTTTTATTATCCTTTTCAAAACTGTAAATTGTCATGTTCATGCCAATTTCTTCAGCTCCTGAAACTGCAACTAAGCGCAAACTTCCTTTATTGCTCATAATCATTTTCTCCAAAACATATTTTGCTTTAACTTCAAGCAAAACTAGCTATTATTATTATATTATAAATTGTTTGAAAAAGCTATTTTAAAATTTTAAAAAGTAAAATGCCCAGAGCCGGAATCGAACCAGCGACACGAGGATCTTCAGTCCACTGCTCTACCAACTGAGCTATCTAGGCAACAAGAAAATATTATCATAATTAAAACTGAAAGGCAAACAAAATTTATTTATTGAAAATTAAGGGATAATTTGCATCTGGCCTAACATTCAAATCGTAAAATTTTTTATTATATTTTTGATATTTTAAAAAAGCTGCAGCCGCAATCATCACCCCATTATCAGAACATAAATTCAACGGAGGAAAATAAATATTTAATGCATTTTCAGAACCAAAATTTTGCAATTCAGATTTCAAAGCAGAATTAGCTGCAACTCCTCCGGTTACTATGAAATTTTTTATATAAGGATATTTTTTAAAAATTAAATCTAATTTTTTTTTAAAAATTTTTGCAATATGTTTTTGAAAATCAAAACAAAAATTCGCCTTGTCTTCTTGTTTCGCAAAATCAATCTTCATTTTATTATTAATTATATTAATAGCAGCCGTTTTCAAACCAGAAAAAGAAAAATTCAAAGAATGATCCATAACCCAAGGAAATTTATAAGTGTTATGCTTGAAAGCTTTTTCAGCAGCCTTATCAATGTGAACTCCGCCTGGATAATCAAATCCTAAATATCTGGCTACTTTATCAAAAACTTCTCCGGCAGCATCATCAATTGTTGTGGAAACAATTTCGTAACTATCTATATCGTGCATCATAACAATCATAGTATGCCCACCAGAAACGGTCAGACACAATGCTGGAAATGTAATATCATAAAGCCAAACTGGCAAAAGCATATGTCCGTGAATATGATGAACCGCCATTATTTCACAATTTAAAGAATAAGCTAAAGATTTTGCAAAAGAAGAACCTACAAACAAACTGCCAATCAAGCCAGGTCCATTTGTATAAGCGATTAAATCAATTTTATAATTTTGTACGACGTTTTTAAGAGATTTGTAAACAGATTCATAATGCATTCGGGCAGCATATTCTGGAATGACTCCACTTTTATGAAACTGAGCAGTTACTATATTTTCTATTATTTGTTTTTGATTAATTAATGCAATGCCTGCATCGTCACAGCTTGATTCGATTCCTAAAATATTCATTATAAAAATAATAACAATATATATTTAAAAAAAACACTTTATTTTTTGAAATTTTAAATTAGTTTTTTGAAAAACGAAAAGTTGGCAACGTCTTACTCTCGCATACCTTAAGGCATACTACCATCAGCGCAGGAAACTTTCACTTCTGAGTTCGAAATGAGATCAGGTGTTTTTTCTTCCGCTATGATCACCAACATTTTTATAATATACTATTTTTTTTTTTCGCGCAACACCTTTTTAATTTTTTTTTTGCAAGTTCTTTAATATTTTAAAAATGATTTAAAATTCTGAAGAATATTTTGAAAAGTATCCCCTAGGGGAATTGAACCCCTGTTTTCGACATGAGAAGACGACGTCCTAACCCCTAGACGAAGGGGACAATAAAAAAGGCCAAAATCGGAATTGAACCGATATTGATGGATTTGCAGTCCATTGCATAAGCCATTCTGCCATTTGGCCACGTATACATACTAAACAAAACAAAAAATTTTAGCAATAATAAATATAAGTGAAAAATTTAAGATATTTAAAATTTATTATTACAGCATGTTTCTTAATATTATCAGCGAAATTATTTATGATACAAATTTGGAATCATGCTTATTATGAAAATTTATCCAAAACTTATTCACATATCACAAAGAAGAAATACGCAATACGATCTAGTATAACGGATAGAAACGGCAAAATCTTAGCCTATACAGAAAATTTATTTGACATAGAATTTGAAGAAAACAAAAACACAGAAATTTTATTAAAAAACAATAAAATAAAATATAAAATCCAAAATAATAAAATTTTACTTAAAAAAATTAATTGGCAATGCCTGAAAAAAGTTCTTGCTTTAAATCAAAATGCTTTAAATATCAAAACTCATCAAATTCGAAAATATAATTATATATCTTGCGCCCATTTAATTGGATATATCAAAAACATAGAAAAAAACGAAAGCAATACAGGATCGGAAAAAGTATTTTATGATCAACTTTGCGGACAAACTGGCAAGGAAATTTCGATTGTTAATGCAAAACAACAAGTTATAAAAACTATTAATTTGCAAGAAACTTGCAATGCCCAACCTTTCAATCTTTCAATTGACATAGACCTTCAAGAATTTGCTTTTCAAGAATTAAATCAATTTAAAAAAGCCGCTTTAATAATCGTAGATATCGAAACTGGAGAAATTTTAGCAGCCGTATCAATCCCTTCCTATGATCCCAACGATTTCATATCAAATCAAAAAGAAAAAATACAAAAATATTTAAACGATGAAAACAAACCGCTGGTTAATTTATATTTACAAGGAATTTATCCATTTGGGTCAACTATTAAACCTTTTATGTTATTAGCAGCCTTGAAAAAAGCTGAAAAAAAAATACCAGAATTTTATATTTGTAATGGAAAATATAAATTTGGTAACAGAGAATTTAAATGTTCTCACATTCACGGGAAAATTCATGTTTCCAAGATTTTATCTTATTCTTGCAATATACCTTTTTATTCTTTTAGCGAAATTTTAAAAAAAGATGACATTCAAAATATTTATGATGAATTTGGATTTGGCCAGCCTGTTTTGCAAAACATAACAAAAACTTACGCAAAATTAAATATGAAAAATTTAAAAAAAATCGATATTCTTTTTATGCAAATTGGACAAGTTAAAGCTTTGGTAACATTAGCTCAATTAGTCCGAGCCTATGCTCGTCTTGCTTCAGAAACCAAAGTTGATTTGACTATTTTAAAAACGACAGCCCCTGTTCAATTTCCAAAAATTAACATAAAGAAAAAACATTTACAATTTGTGAAAGAATCCTTGTATAATACTTTAAATGACAGCAGAGGAACTATGCATACAAAATGCAATATGGCCGGAAAAACTGGAACTGCTCAAGTTGCTGCGTTAACTGAAAACAAAAAAAATGCAGAAAAAAAATGGAAACTAAGACATCATACCTTTTTTTGCGTTTTTGCACCGTATGACAAGCCTAAAATCGCAGGTTGCTTAATTATAGAACACGGAGTTTCAAGTTATCATACCGGAACTATTTTAATAAAAATAATGGAATATGCATTAAAAAAAAGGTAAAAAAAACATTACAAACAAAACAATTTTTGGAAGCTTTAAAGTGCAAAAGATAAATTAGATTTTTAAAGTATTTTCAACATAAAGAATTTGTATTTAAAAAAAATTGAATTGAAAGAAATTTGTATTGAAAATATTTTTTTAGTATAATAAAAGTCATGGAAAATACTAACATAGAAGATAAAGAAATTAATCCAGAAAATGTGGAAAATTTAAAAGAAGAATTGTCTAAACAAAAAGAATATTATTTAAGAATTATTGCAGAATATGAAAATAAAATAAAAAGAATACAAAATGACGCTTTACATTCAATATCGCTTACTTTGGAAAATGTTAGCAATGATTTCAGCCTTGTGATTAACGATTTAAACAAAGCTTCTGAAGTGATTGAAAATCAAGAACATAAAAAAGGGATTGTATTAATTGAAAAAAATTTGGTTAATATTTTGAAAAAATATGGAATTGAAGAAATTAATCCAGAATTTGACACAGAATTTGATCCAAATCAGCATCATGCAATTTCCACAGAACAAAACAATGAAATTGAAGAAGGAAAAATTATTAAATGCGTTCAAAAAGGATACAAATCTAAATTAAAAATCATAAACCCTGCATTAGTGATAATTTCAAAACTATAATATTTCAAAACTAAATTTACATCTTTCAATTTTTTATTTCAAAACTTAAGATAAAAAACTTTGTTTCGTAGCCTGAAAATCATGAATTTTTTTTATCAATTTCAAAGACAAAAATTAATCTTACAATTTGATTATCAAATTCTTCATTTAGCTTATTATTAAGCTTGATTTATATTGAAAGAATTTTTTTTCATTTTCGAAGAAACAAATTCAACAATTTGCAAACAACATGAATCAATAAATTTTATAAATTTTTCTTCGGTTGCAGAATCTGCATGCTCAAATTCAAAAGCTTGAAATCCAACAAAACCATTTATAATAAATCTTGCAAAAAATTTCCCTTTCACTTCGTCGTAGTAAATATAATTCACACTTAAAATAATTTTATTCAAATTAAATGTTTCAGAAGCTATGATTTTTTGATTAGCTAAATTTTTGACAAAAATCGAATAAACCAAATCATTAATATCTGAATTTAAAGGAACTTGAAAAACAATTTTATTATTTTTGTAAAAAGGAATTTTGTTGCCAAAAAATTTAAAGTTTATATCGCAAAAAGTAAAATAAACCAATCCTTCAGGTTTTTCAATTTTATAAGGCAAAAAATAAGCTGTTTTGTTTTTATCTGGATTCATCTTAATACATCCTGATAAAATAAGTACAATTAAATAAATCATGAAACCATCCATCCTAATTTAGAATTCGAGCCAGAAGCCATCGAATTTTTAAGTTTATTAGACAACACTTGTAAATCTATTAAAAAACTTTCGATCAAAGGAACAAAATCTTTTGGCAGTTTGTTTAAATTAAGTTTAATAAGTTTCGACAAATCAATCACATTTTTCAAAGATTCTTCAATTAAAGGCAAAGACGTTGCGTTAATTGTTTGCACAGATTCATCAAGACCAGAAGCTATGGAATTAATATTAGAAATCAATTTTCCAATTTTATTAAATCCGCTGTTGACAGAAGTTTTGTTTTTATCAACTACATCGCTTATTTCCTTAATCAAATTTGTCATAGAAAGCAACAAATCAGGAAAATTATCAAGCAAATTTTCAATTACAGAATATTCAGATTTAATTTCAGGTAAAGAACCAATCGAACTTTCAAGCAATTCTTTTTCTTTTGGATTATTGAACAAATCTAATACATAATTTCCTGAAATCAAACCTTGCGCGCCAATTTTAGCTACGCAACCTTTATAAATTGGAACATTTTTATCAACTTTGATTATAACTTTAATCGAATTGCCTTCTGGTAAATTAATGCTGACTGATTGAACTACACCAACCGGAACGCCTTTATAATAAACATAGCTTCCAATTTTCAAGCCATTGATGCTGCGATTAAAATATATAACATACTTTTTGTTATTTAAAACTGAAATACCAGAAAAAAATCCAACAAAAATTCCTCCTAGTAAAAATAAAGAAAATAAAATATATCCTATAAATCTTTTTGAAGGGGGAACTCTTTCTAACATAAAACTTCTTTAATTGTAACAAAATCAAAGGTCGAACACAACATAATTAAATGGCTACAGTTGTATTAATATAGCTATATATAAAATCACGCACTTTGTGGTTTGAATGATTTTTTAAATCTTCCATAGTTCCTGTGAAAAATTTTTTATCTACTAAAATTGAAATTCTATCGGCAATTCTGGCCAATCTTGATAAATCATGAGTCACCATAACGATTGAAACGTTTTCCAACGAATTTAACAAAGAATCAAAAGTTTCTAATAACATGCAATCTATACCCGCCGTTGGTTCGTCTAAAAATAAAAATCTAGGCTCTAAGACTAATGCTCTGGCTAATGCTGCTCTTTTTTGCATTCCACCCGAACATTCCAAAGGAAAATAATTGAAAAACTCACATGATAGGCCAACTTTTTCCATATACTCTAACGCAATAAAAGTGGCATATTTTTTAGGCATATTAAGTTTCATTATTAATGGCATCATAATATTTTCCCCAATAGTCAAATTATTTAACAGCCCATTGCTTTGAAATTGAATTCCAACTAAATGATTTTTATAATTCCATTTTTCGCCCAATTCATCTGTGATTTCGCCCGAAGAATAAGGAAACAAATCAAGCAAAATTTTTAAAAAACAACTTTTACCCATTCCAGAAGGCCCAATCAAACCGTGAAATTCATTTTGGTAAAGAGACCAATTCAAATTTTCATGACAAGCTGAATTTAAATTTTTAACTTCGATTATTTTTTTCATTTTATAAGAACTTTTAAAATATTTGTCAACATATTAACAAAAATAGCGCCAAAAATACTATATATAACGCCTCTGGTTATATGAAACATCAAGCTTTCTGAATGCAATTTAACTTGCTTTGCTTCATAAGCTGTAATCAACCCTGATACCAAGCCAAAAACTGGACCTTTTAAAGCAATTAAAATAAAATTTGAAAAACTAACGGCTTCTCCCAACATTTGCAAAAATAAAGCAAATTGCAAATTCAACATAAACTTCAAAACTACAAAACCACCAATTATACCAGCAAAACAACATGCATAGCCTAAAACTGGTGTCATTAAAACAAAAGCAATAATTTTAGGAGTCAATAAAAAAATATCAGGATCCAAATCCATTGTTTTAATCGCATTCCATTCATCGGAAATCCGCATCACGCCAACTCTTGCAATAATTGCAGCAGAAGATCGAGCGCAAATAACAATCAAGCCAAGGAACAGAGCCATTTCTTTAAAAAAAGAAACGACGACCAAGTCAACGGTTAAAAGACCTGCTCCAAATTCAGAAAGTTTTTCAACGCCTTCAATCGCAATTGTGATACCTGCAAAAAAACTGAAAAAACTTGCTATGAAAAGAGCTTGAATTCCAATACTGTAACAGTTATTAATAATATCTTGTATCATTATTTCTCTTTGAAATTTATTTTTAGGCTGTTTATTTAATATTTTTAAAAAATAAAATATATAAGAAAAATATTTTATAATATTTAACAAAAGCTGAAAAAAATATTGAAAAAAAGTTCGATCATCAGTTAAGATATAAGTTTTTACATTTATTTTACTGTTTAAACTTTTTAATATAGCTAAACATCCTTTATCTACAACGGCCGAAGAATAATCTATTTTACAATCCTTAGAAACAGCAGATAAAACAGCTTCTAATTCTTGCCAATTTTTGATCGAATAAGAACCTTGTAGTTTGTAAGTTTTCATAATTGAAAATTAAATTTTAATTAAGCTGACAAAACAGCTCTTCCTTTTCTTCTTCTGTTATTTAAAACTGATGCTGACTTTGATCTAAATCCATGTCTTCTTTTTCTGACAAGATTGCTCGGTTGAAATGTACGTTTCATAATAATGTTATTATCTTAAAAAATATAAAAATAATCAAGTCAGTCTGATATAATATTTCTTGCGTAATAAACGGCTGAAATTGCTATGCAACAAATAAAAATCAACCAAAATGCTGGAAAATAAGGATATTGTTGAACGTAATAATTACAAAACAACGGAGTAATTCCACCTATAATCGAAGTGCCAACGCTGTATGTAATCGAAATACTTCTAAATCGATATTGCCTTGGGAACAATTTAAAAAGCAAAGCGTGGCTTGGCCCTATGTAAAACGCCAAAATTACAACATTAATTATATGAAAATAAGGATTGTTATAAATTAACGTAGGAAATGCAAAAAGACTTAACAATATCGGAGCAGAAATAACAAACAAATGCTTTCTTTTTACAAGGTCATACAAAAAACCAGAAAGCAACAACATCACAGAATATATTGAAAAATATAAAATGCCAAAAAATTTTGATCCATGCTGTAAATAATTACTCATCCAAATCATGTTGTAGTAAAACATACCGCTTACTCCTGCGGCGATAAAAACGCTGGAAATGGAACTTTTAAATAAACTAAAATTAACATTCACAGGCTCTGATTTAACCGGAGGCTTTGGAACAAATTTTAAAATCATTGCCGCAAAACCTATCATTCCTCCGATTAAAAAAGGAATTTTCCAATTTGAAATATTACTGTAATAAGTTGCAATTGAAGCCAACAACATGCCAAATACTGTAAAAGACCAAGCTAATCCACTTGCTAATCCAATATATTTTTGTTTAGTTTCATTTAAAATTTCTATTAAAAAAATTGCTGAGCCGTTAAGTTCGCTCGCAGCCGACATAGTTTGCAAAGAACGAATTATAAACAAAAAAATTGCTGCAAAAATTCCAATTTGATCGTAAGAAGGCAAAGCAGCAATTGCAAAACAAGAAAACGACATCAACATTAAAGACCAAAATAAAGCAACAGATCTTCCTTTTTTATCACCTATATATCCAAAAACTAAACCGCCTAAAGGCCTCATTAAAGCAGATAAAAACAAAACAAAATAACCTGAAGTTAAAACCGAAGATCCGCTTGAAAAAAAAACAGGTGAAATAATTGGCAACATCAAAGCAAAAAGCATGTAATCGTAATATTCTAAACAAGCTCCGGTTAACACTGCAAAAATTGATAAAAATTTACCTGAATTATTTTTCATCGAATTGTTTTTCATCATAAATATATTCTATATTATTATACCAATAAAATAAATCATCCTCAGGTTCTGATATTTTTTTTATATCAAATTTTATTTTATCTTCAAAATTTTTTATTTCAAAAACTCCTTCGTTGCAAGATAAAAATAACTTATCAAAAGCTTTTCTTAGCAAACTTTGTTTCACTACATAAGACCATGAAAAAAACAAACAAAATTCTTCATTGACTTGATTTCGAGCCCAAAAATCAATTATTGATCCATCTTTGTTTTTATAAAATTCCCAATTGAGGAAATTTTCTGATTCAAACCATTCAAGAAAAAAAGAAATAAAATTCAAACCTTTTTGCCAAACTTGCAAATCATTTATCGAAACAAAATATTCTTTCCAATCCAATTTCAAATCTTTAAATTTAATTTTATTACCCAGAGCATGCTGAATTTGCTTTATGCAATAATTTTTAAAATCTAAGAAAAAATTTTTATCTTTATATTTATATTTTTGAAGAAGAGAATAATTTTTAGCAAATTTGCCATCATAAAAACTCAACAAATTTTTATCAATTTGAACTGACAAATCTTGAAACGAATTGCCTTTCATAAATTTTGGCTCATAGCTTAAAACAGTGCCAGAAAATTTAATACGCTGTGCATATTTTTCATTGTAAAAATTTTTAGAAACAATTTGATTTTTATATAAATTAAGATCAAAGAAGTCATTTTCAATTGTTAATTTTTTAAAAACCAATCTTTTTTCTGCCACTTTTAATGAAACAAATTCTTCATAGCCGTAACTTAAAATATTTTTCAATTTTTGCAAATTGTTTTCTTCGTTTTCTTTAAACAATTCAGGCCTATAACCCCAAATATTTTTAAAAAATGTCTGCAAATTGTTTTTTTCTAAATTTTGCATGTAAAAATTTTGTATACGAACAATATTTTCCAATTTATTTAAAGGCGAATATTTTGCATATTTAAAAACATTTTTTTTATTTAATTCAGAATTATGAACAAAATCGTATAAATCTAAAAATTCTGAATCTATTGCAAAATCCGATCCATAGTCAAAAAATTTAACAATCTTAGACCAAAGTATTCCTTCAAAAGTTTTGGCAAAATCAGTTAATATAAAATAATTTAAATCATGTTCCGTTTTTTTAAGGTGCGTATAAATTAAATCAGATCCTGAAAAATTATCTGAAACATTAATTAAAAAATTTAAATCTTTAAAATTTTGAAAACTTTCAATTTTCATTAAACTTTGCGTGAATAATATTCAACAATCAAGCTTGGATCGATTTTAACAGGATAAGGAACTTCATCCAAAACCGGCATTTTCATAAATTTAGCACTAGTCTTATTTTCATTAACTTCATAATAAGCTGGAATTTCTCTGTCAGGCATTGCAATTGCATTTGCAATAATTTGCTTATCTTTGATGCTATCTTTCAAAGAAACTATATCATTTGGCTTTAACAAATATGAACATACGGAAACAACTTTTCCGTTTACTAAGACATGCTTGTGCTTAACAAGCTGTTTTGATGCAAAAATAGTAGGAGTCCATTTCATTCTATACACAAACGCATCCAATCTTGATTCAAGCATACCAACAAAAGCATCAAAAACATTTCCAGTTTTTACTTTTCTTGATTTAATAAAAAACAATCTAAACTGATTTTCTTTCATTCCATAGTAAAATTGCAATCTTTGCTTCTGAGCTAATTGCATGCCATAGTTAGAAACTCTACGTTTTCTTGATTTTCCATGCATACCAGGTCTTGCAGGATTTGTGTTAAAAGGGCTTTTTGCTCGGCCCCAAAGGTTGACTCCTAGTCTTCTGTCTATTTTATACTTAGGAACTAATACTCTAGACAAATTATTCTCCTTAGGTTGATCATATATTCTTTCAAAATTATTGTCAAACAAAGGTTTTAAATATATATTGAATTATGCAAAATTTAACAAAAGGCACCTATAGAAGCCATGTTTTAAGTGAAATTCAAGAAAATTTAATCGGTCAAGATATCAAAGTCGCAGGATGGATCAGAAAAAAAAGGAATCATGGAAAAATTTTATTCATAGATTTAATAGACGAAAGCGCAAGCTTGCAATGTATTGTTGATCAAGATAATTCAATTTTTAATGATATAGAATCTATTCCACTTGAAAGTGTAATTTCTTTTGAAGGCAAAATTTTAAAAAGATCAGACCAAACAATAAATGATCAAATTGCAACTGGAAAAATAGAACTTGAAATTAAAGCTTATAAAATTTTAAGTAAAGCTCAGCCGTTGCCTTTTGCCATCAACCAAAAAGATTTAAATGAAGAACTTGCCTTGGAATATCGCTTTTTAAGTTTAAGAAAAAAAGAAATGCAAGATATTTTAAAAACTAGAACTCAAATCATTGACCTTTTAAGAAAATATATGAAAGAACTTGGTTTTTTGGAAATACAGACTCCAATTTTATCAGCCGGATCGCCTGAGGGAGCCAGAGATTACATTGTTCCAAGCCGCTTACATCCTGGCAAATTTTATGCTTTGCCTCAAGCTCCGCAACAATTTAAACAACTTTTAATGACTGCAGGATTTGAAAAATATTTCCAAATTGCTCCGTGTTTCAGAGACGAAGATTCCAGAGCAGATCGATTAATAGGAGAATTTTATCAATTAGATTTTGAAATGGCATACGCTACGCAAGAAGACGTATTTCAAGTTTTAGAACACGTTTTTTATAATGTTTTTAAAACAATTAAACCAGACTTTGAAGTGCCGCAAGCTTTTCCAAGAATCACTTATAAAAATGCGATAGAAACTTACGGAAGCGACAAACCAGATTTGCGAAATCCTTTGATTTTGAAAGATATTACAGAATTATGCAAAGAAAAAAATTCTGTACCCGGTATTTTTCAAAAATCCGTTGCAGCAGGATCTAAAATGATTGTAATTTCTGCTTTTATCGAAAACAAATCAAATAAATTTTTCAATGATATGCAAGAATTTATGAAGCAAAAAGGAGCAAGCGGCTTAGCCTGGACAAATTATAATGATCAAAAATGGTCTGGCACATTAGCAAACATGATCAACGATGAAATTAAAAATCAGATCACAAAAAACACGAATCATAATACAATTTTTCTTTTAACCGACACTGCAAAAAATGTTTATAAATTAGCAGGATATTTAAGAGATGAGCTTGGCAAACAATTAAATTTAATAATTGAAAATGCATTTAAATTTTGCTTAATAACAGATTTTCCGATGTTCGAATGGAATGAAAATAAAAAAGGTGAAAATAAATGGGATTTTATGCACAACCCATTTTCTATGCCACAAAATATTGAAAATGAAAATATAGATGAAATTTTATCTTATCAGTATGACATTGTCTGCAACGGATACGAACTTTCAAGCGGAGCTGTTCGAAATCATGATTTAGAAACTGTAAAAAAAGTTTTTCAAATAACTGGAGATAATCTGGAAAATTTAGAACAAAGATTCCCGCTCTTTAAAGCTTTCAAATTTGGCGTGCCTCCTCACGCTGGCTCTGCTCCTGGAATCGACAGAATCGTGATGCTTCTGACGGGCTCTAGCAACGTAAGAAATATCGTGGCATTTCCTTTGAATCAAAACGGAGAAAGCCTGTTAATGGAAGCTCCTAACCAAGTGGACGAAGAATTCCTGAAAACATTAAATTTAAAAATAGAAAAAAAAATAACAGAGGAAGTTAAATGATTATCACAGTCGGCGGAATTAAAGGTGGAACAGGAAAATCTACTACAGCGTTTCACATTGCAACTATGGCATTTTTGGCAGGAAAAAAAATTGCAACCATAGATTTTGATTTTCCTCAATTTTCATTTTCACGATATTTAGAAAACAGAAAAAAAAATGCAAAATTAAAATCATGGGAAGAACATTATAAAATTCAAGATATATCAAAATTACCAGAATTTGATATCAACACAATTTATATTATCGACACACCCGGAAGATACGATGAAAATATAAAAAAGCTTCATGCTATAGCAGATATAATTGTAACCCCTGTGAATGACAGCTTTCTTGATTTAGATACAATAATGCAAGTTCAACAGGATAAATGGATTTTGCCAGGATATTATTGCGAAATGCTGTTTGAAAACAGAAAGCACAAGCCAAATTCGAAATGGATTATTATGCGCAATCGCTCTACCAATATTAATTCAAAACATAAAACCAACATAGCCGATAAACTTCAGGAACTTTCGAAAAAACTAAACTTCGAAATTAACCAAGGATTAAAAGAAAGAACTGTTTACAAGGAAATGTTCAATACTGGCGAAACTGTATTGGATTTGCAAAAACTTACAATTTCTCATATCGCTGCTAAAATGGAAATTAAGTTGCTCTGGAAACAAATTACTGAAACAAATTGAACTGTTGCAGTTAAATAATGATATCCAAAAATTCCAATTAAAAACTACATTAACGAGCAGGATTAAAATAATAAAATTTATTCCAATTTTTCCAAACAAATCAAATAAAATTCATTGCTTTCATTTAAACTTGCTTTAGGCTTGAAAATTTTCACCGTTTTAAAACTTTGCTTGATTTCCTGAAAAAAATTTTTAAACAAATATCCATCAAAAATTTTCATGCATAAATTTCCATTTTTTTTCAAATGCTTCAAAGATAATTCAACAACTTTAAAAACTATGTCCATAACGGCCAAATGATCGTCAACAGAATTACCACAGCAATTGGGAGCTATGTCAGATAATATAACATCAAATGCAATATTGTTTAAAAAATTTTCAGCCTCTTTTGAAAAAATATCGCACTTTAAAAATTTACCTGAAAAATTAGTTAAACTTAAATTTAATAAATCAAGAGCGTAAATATTTTGTGTATAATCTTCAGTAACTTGAATCCAGGCTCCTGGCGCCGCGCCTAAATCTGCTACGCAATCATTTTTTTTAATTAAGTTGAATTTTTCAATAATTTCTTTTAATTTGTAAGCTGACCGAGCTTTATACCCTTCTAGCTTTGCTTTTATAAAAAATTCATCTCGAATTCTAGATTTCATCCATTGATGTTTATCAATTCTTTTCATTTGTACTCATTTTTCAATTTGTCTGGATTTTTATCTGCATTAATCATGCCAAGCAAAATTCCTTCTTTAATTCCAAATTCAGAAAGCTTGATATTTTTTGGTTTGATAATTTTCAAAACACTATAAAGCCAAGGCAACCCTAATTTCATTAATTTTACTTTTTTTTCACCAATCAAATGCATGTTTTTTAAAATTTCATTATTAGCAGAGCTAATACTTTGCACAACTTCCGTCAATTCATCAAAAGTTATGTTGTTAACTTTATGATTATGTTTTTTATCAAATTGATCAAAAAAAGAATCTTTAAAATAAGAAGCTGCAATTTTTAAAGTGTTGCATTGCGAAAAAACTACATCTAAAGAATCCGAAAAAATATCCAAACTTTCATTAATAAAATTTTTTAATTTAGCAAATTCATTAACTCTTTCAGCATTTGTTGTCAAATTATTCACCAACCCAAGATTTAATGAAACATAAGAAATTATTCGAAAATTTTTATTAACAGAATTTTTTTCTACTAAAGCTATTTCAGTGCTTCCTGATCCAGCGTCTATAACAAACGCTTTTTTATCAATCAACGCAGAACTTGCTAAAGCGGCTAAATATATTTCTTCAAAAGTATCAATAATTTCAACTTTAATTTTAAATTTATTGTAAATTTTTTCCACAATTTCATCTGCGCAATCAGAATATCGAAAAGCCGCAGTTGCAACGCATCGAATTTTGTAAGAATTTATATTAAATTTATTGCAATTATAATTTATTAATTTCACAATTTCTTCAAAAGCTTCATTCAATCTGAACAGTGCTTTTTCTGGAAAATCAGAACCATAGCTCATAATACCAAAATTAATCACAAACGTTTTGTAAGTTAAAATTTTTAAATCTGGTTTTTTATTAGAAGAACGAGTTTCATGTTTAGCAAAAACAAACCTACATAAATAAGTTCCTAAATCTAGGCTAACATAATACATTAAATATATTATATTCGGTTTTCAAGATGATTAAAATAAGAAATTAATTTATCACAGCAATATATTTTTGCTGAAAATAAAATACAACAAACTCCTAGTTTTCATATTCAATGTTTTTTAATAAAATACATTATGTCAGATTTTAAAATTTTAGAAAATAAAATAGAAAAAACATTAAATCTTTTTATAGAAGATTTAAACAATATTCAAGCCAACAAAGTTTCCGTTAATATATTAAAACAAATTGCTGTAACGGACGAAGAAGGCCATAAAATTAATTTGCTTGAAATTGGCTTAGCAAGAACGATTAACAATACGACTCTTGGTATCAAGCCTTGGGATTCATCACAAAATCAAATTATTGAAAAAGCTTTAAAAAAAGCAAATATCGGAGCGAACATAGGATCGGCCGAAGGTGAAATTCAAATTATATTCCCTGCATTAACCGAAGAAAGAAGAAAAGAAATTGCAAAATCACTTACAACTTTTGCTTTAAATACAAAAAATTCAATTCGAAATATCAGGCACGATTTTTTAAAAGATAACAAACCAAATTCAAAAGAAGAAGAAATAAAACTTAACAAAGAAGTTCAAAAAATCATTGATAAATTTAACGATAAAATTGATGAGTTGACTGAAAAAAAACAAAAAGAAATTATGAAGATTTAAATTTCTTGTTTATTAAAAATATTACCCCAAAAAACAAGGCTACGGTAAAAAAATTTTTCAAATCAAATAAAAATATAGAAATTAATATCATAAAAGACAGAACAGATAAAATTTTATCCTTAATAAATCCTTTTTTTAACAAAGAATAAGAACATAGTCCGTAAATTAATAAAGTTATATAAACACACAAATCTGCTATTATAAAAAACTGTTCATATATATTAAATTTTGAAATAGCTAAAAATAATATTAAAGTTAAAAAACTTGAAATCCAGAGACCAAACATTGATCCTTCGCTTTTCGTTGCATTTTTAAAAATATTTCCAAACAAACCTGAATCTGCAAAATATTTTGTCATTTTGCTTATTCCTGCGGTCCAACCATAAAATGTTACCAATGTGCTGAAAAATATTAATCCATTAATTAATGGAGCGCTTAAAGGGAATACTTTTAAAGCAAATTGATAAAAATTATATTCAGATAAATTTGGGTAAGAAACAATTATTAAACTTGAAATTAAATAAAGCAAAGCGCTCAGCACGATTCCAATAATCATACCATTTTTAATATGCTTGTTTTTATTTGGTCCTTTTGCGTAAACACTTATAATTTCAATTCCAAGAAAACACCACAAACAAGAAATTGAAGTTTTTACAATTGCGCTAAAATTATTTGGCACGCAAATATCTAACCATCCTGGCATTAAAAAATTATTGTAAAATAAAATAAAAATGAAAATTGGGAAAAATAATAATATAAAAAACTTAATTCCAGTTAAAAAAATTTCTATTTTTGCAATTGTATCATACAAAAAAAACTGATTTATTAAGGTTGTTAAAAATACAACAATAGATATTGTAAGCAAAGGATTAAAATTTACACAGCTTGATAAAATTGTTAAATAAGCTACGTTTGCAATCACGCAAGAAAGCCAATATAAAGAAGATACGGAATAACGCAAAGTTGAGTAAGAATCGTCTAAATAATCTGTCAAAACATCTGCTTTTGGAAAAATTTCGCAAAGTCTTATAAAAATTAAAGAAAATACCAAAGTAATTAAAAACGAAATGGCCCAACAATAAATTAAGCTTAACCCAAACGGAGCAAGCAACGCAGGCATTAAAAAAAATCCAGAGCCAATTAAATTGCCAAGCATGAAAAATGCTATTGTTAAAGTTTGATTCATTTTGATATTGTAAAAAAAATGATTAAAATTTACAACGAAACAGAATTTTTGAAAATGAAAATTGCCGGATCAGTTGCTGCAAAATTACTTGATGAAATTGAATCTTATATTAAACCTGGCATTACAACTTCATATTTAAATACAATAGCAAAAAATTTTATGGACAAAGAAAATGTAATTTCAGCTCCTTTTGGTTATAAAAACAAAATTGGAAAAGCATTTCCAGGATATATTTGCACTAGCTTAAATCACGTAATTTGCCATGGAATTCCTGATGAAACAATTTTAAAAGAAGGAGATATAATTAAAGTTGATGTAACAATTATCAAAGATGGTTTTTTCGCAGATACTTGCAAAACTTACCCGGTTGGCAAAATAAGCAAAGAAGATGAAAATTTAATAAACGCAACGAAGCAAGCTTTAGAAATTGGGATTGAAAGTATAAAATTTGAAAATGCAAAAGCGAATTTTCAAAACATAGGAAAAGCTATTGAATCATTTATCAAAAAAGAAACAAAATATTCAATCGTTGAAGATTATTGCGGACACGGAGTTGGAACAGCATTTCATATGCCTCCGCAAATTTTGCATTATTACGATCCAGAATTTAACGAAGAAATAAAACCAGGTATGATTTTTACAATAGAGCCAATGATAAATCAAGGAAAAAAACACACCAGACTTTTAAGCGATTCTTGGACCGTTGTGACTAAAGACTATTCAAAAAGTGCTCAATTTGAACATAGCATTGGTATTTTAGAAAACGAAATCATAGTATTTACAAAATAAATTATAAATATTTCGTAAGATTGTAAGAAGTTCGATGATAAACACTAAATCCAAACTTTTTCAACGCAGCAATATGATTTTGCGTCCCATATCCTTTGTTTTTATCCCAATTATAATCAAGACCATGCAATTTCATTTCTTCGTGCAACTTTTGCATTAATAAATCTCTTTGAACTTTTGCAATAATAGACGCTGCAGAAATAACATTAATATAAGAATCGCCTTTCACAAAATTTTCGCATTTTATATAAGGTTTTTTATTGCCATCTATTAAAATATTTTCATTATTAAAATAATTGGCAACTTCCAGCAAAGTGTTTTTATAAGTTGCAGCCAAGCCTTTTTCATTAATCGATTGAACAGAACCAATTCCAATATAAAAAACACCACACTGTTGCAAATATTCACATAATACGTTTCTTTTTTTTTCAGAAATTGCCTTTGAATCAAAAAGCTTTTGTTCAGGCAGCGTGTTAAACTGAAAGCCACAAATAAACAAAGGACCCGCCCAACAGCCATATCCAACCTCGTCTATTCCAACATATTTTAAATCTTGATTGTATTTTTCAAAACCATTCATGCTGCAACTTTTATATAATATTTTAATATATTAACTCTGCTATCAAGACTTATTTTTTGAATGACCATTTCTTTTTCTGCTTCTGACAAAGCAATGCCGCAAACAAAAACATAATTTTCTTTTTTATCGTACGACGTGACCACAAAAATCGAATAATTTTTTGATTGAATTTCTTTATATTTAGCTAATTGAACTTTCAACTGAAAAGCAAGTTTTTTATTAAAATCACCTTCCACATGAGTTAAAACCAAACTTTCAACTTTTCCAAACTCAGATTGCAACACAGCTTGTATTTTTAAAATATTTTTATCGTCAGAACAAGATATTAAAACCGGAGTTTCTTCGATTAAACAAATTACAATATTATCAGTTTGAAAAGATTTCAAAAGTTCAATTATATGAGAAGAATTTTGTATTTTTTTAATCATACCAGGAATTCCTTCATGTTTTTGATGATAATAAAACAAAACACCACTGCCTGCTAAAAATCCGGAAAATATTGATCCGATTATAAAAGGCTCGCAGCCTGACAGCAAAAAACTTAACAAGATAATATATAACATTTTAAAAATTATAACTTAATAAAAAATTTATTGAAACTTGCTTGAAGTGGCTCCTTGAGCTGGATTCGAACCAGCGACCCAATGATTAACAGTCATTTGCTCTGCCTGCTGAGCTATCAAGGAACTTTTTTAAATATAGCAAAATGAAAAATAAAAGGCAACATCACATGTAACATCAAGCCTAAGACAGAACTTGATAAAAGTTTGTTTTTTTTCATATTATTTAATATGACATGGATACCATTTTTTATCATTTCGTTTGATCAAATAACAAAAAGATTAGCAATTTTTTGGGAAAACAATAATATTCTATTAGAATATAACTTTTTCTTTTTATTTAAAAATATAATAGTCTTCAACAAAGGTATAAGTTTTGGGATGTTTTCCAATTCTTCTTCTTATTATGTAATTGTGCTGTATTTTGCAATAAGCATTTCACTTTTATTAGTTTGCTATTGGTGGTATCAATCAAAATCTAAAGTTGATTTAATAGCTTGGGGAATGATAGTCGGCGGTGGAGCAAGCAATTTAGTCGATCGCTTATTATTTGAAGGAGTATTAGATTTTATCAGCATATCTTTTAATCAAATGTTTTTTCCTATATTTAACATTGCGGATATCGCAATTACCATAGGATTTATTTTGTTAAGTTATAAATATTTTTTTAAAAAAAATAAGAAAAAAGATTTGAAAGAATAATGATAAAAAAATTAAGTCCTAATCTTATTGAAAAAATTGCCGCAGGTGAAATTCTCACGAAACCCTTATATGCAATTAAAGAATTGTTGGATAATGCAATAGATGCAAAAGCTACGGAAATATCAATTTACATTGAAGAAAATGGATTAAAAAAAATCATTGTTGCCGATAATGGCGTTGGAATGAGTCAAGAAGATTTGAAAATTTGCAAAGAAATGCATACTAGCTCTAAAACTCTTGAAGAAGATACCATTTTTGGGTTGAATTTTTTAGGATTCAGAGGAGAAGCTTTAGCTTCAATAAATGCAGTTTCAAATTTAACCATTGAAAGCAATGGAATGAAAAATATAAAAAATTCTATAACTTATTCCACATATGAAAAGGGAACAAAAATCACAATTGATAATATTTTTGAAAAAACACCAGCCAGATTAAAATTTCTTAAAAATAATATTAAAGAACACAACGATATAAAACAATTAATCAAAAGTTATGCAATAAATTACTTTGATATTAAATTTAATTTTTTTAACAATAAAAAAGCAATTTACAATTTTTCATCTTCCACAGAGCAAGAAAAAATTTATCAAATTTTTAAAGAAGAAGGATTATTTTTTGAAAACAAACTTAACAATTTGAAAATTCACGGATATATTTTAAAAAAGCACCAAAAAGAAAGTTATATTTTTATCAACAAAAGATTAGTTAAAGATAAAGCAATTTTCACTTACATTAAAAGTATTTTTAAAGAATTTTTCATGATTAATGAAGAGCCAAGTTATATTATTAAAATTGAAATGGATCCTTTTTTAATTGATTTTAATGTGCATCCGAATAAGCTTGAAATAAAATTAGTCTCTTATTCTGAGATTTTTTCTTTAATTGTAGAAATTTTGAATAATAATTTATTTAAAAAACTTTACGAAGAATCAAATTTAAAATCAGATTTGCCAGAAGAATTTTTAAAATTTGATACACCTTTAGAAAATAATTTAGAAAACAGTTTAGAAAACAACATCGATCACGCGGAAAATTCAAGAAATTTTTTCAGAAATTTTGCAAAAAATAATTTTAAATATCGCAAAACTGAATTGGATATTCAGGAAACAGAAGATGAATCTTTGGAATTCGTTAATGAAAGTCAAGTTTTTTTTAAAACTGATCAATATGCTTTGCAATTTCAAGATACTATTGAACAAAATTTCAAAATTATAGGTCAAATTAAAAATTCATTTATAATCTTTGAAACAGAAAATGGAATTGGAATTTTTGATCAACACGCTGCCCATGAACGTAAACTTTACGAATCAATGAAAGAAGAATTAAAATTTGAAAACAAGCAAAAACTTTTGTTTCCAATCAATTTGAACTTAACATTAGAACAAGAATTATATATAGCAAATAATTTAGAAATTTTTAAAAACAAGGGAATTATTATTGAAAATAATAAAATTATCGAATGTCCAAATTTTCTTCACCACATAAATTTCAAAAATTTTATAGAAGAGCAAATCCAGCCAAACATAGAATGCAACATCATGATCAATAAAATTCTGGCAAATATAGCGTGCAAAAATGCGTTAAAAGCAAATGCAGCTTTGTCTTTCGATCAAATGCATAGCCTTTTAAAAGAAAGTATTAAAAATGTACCAATTTGCAATCACGGCCGACCTGTTTTTAAATATTTTTCAAATTATGAAATAATTAATTGGTTCAAAAGGACATAAAATTATGAAATTTTTTCTTTTACACGGATACGGAGCAAACGGCAAAAATTTGCAAGATTTAGAAGATGTTTTTTCAAAAAAATTAAATCACAATTTCGAATTCATAAAACCTGATGGCATATTTCCTTTGTCTTATTATGAAAGTTTTGCCTGGTTTGATTTGTACGATAAAACAAAATGGCTTAGCGATATTATAAAATCAGCAGAATATATAATAAAATTATCGAACGGCGAACCTTGTTTTTTATCAGGCTTTTCTCAAGGTGGTTTTCTGTCTTTATATTTAACTTTATATACAAAAATCAATGTAAAAGGTTGTTTTTGCTTTTCTTCTGGTATAATACAAAATCCTTTTTTATCTTTAAATAAAGATAATTTGAATAAAGATTTCAAACATAACATTCCTATCGGCTTAACTCATGGAACAGATGATGAAATAATTACAAAATCTTATTTTAACGAAGTCTGTGATTTTGCCAGAGCAAATAATTTAAATTTTAATTCTTATATTATAAAAAACATGGGTCATGAAATTAATTTGGAAAGTTTGAATCATTCAATCACTTTTTTCAATAAAATTTTAACTATGCAAGAAAAGATAAAATAAGTATAAATTTTGCTGGAATAAACTATTTTTAAAATCCTGATAAATATTTGCTAACTTTACCTGCTGAAAAAATTATAATGTCTTGATTTAAAACTAACTCATCGACAGATTTTAAATATTTCACGTTAACCTGATTCTTTTTCAAATATTCAATAAAATCTTCAACGGTTAAGGAAGAAACCTGCCCTGCAGAATAAATATCTGCAATTAAAACATCAAAATCTTTTAAAATATCTGGCCATAAATTCCAAGTATACTCTAATCTGCTGAATTTATGAGGTTCGATGACAACCAAAGGTTTTTTTTTATTATGTTTAATAAAAGATTTTAAAACGCTTTCTATTTCTTTAGGATGATGACCGTAATCAAGATATAAAGTAAAATTTTCGTTTTTTTTAATAATTTCCATGCGTTTCAAAATTCCTGGAAAATCTTTCATAGCATTTTGTATATCAATATTTTTATCAATCCCACATTCTTTTAACAGGGCATAAATTGCAGTAAAATTCCAAGCATTATAGGCTCCGAATAGCGGAATTTCAAAACTATGGTTGTAAAAATCATGGCTTTGATCATCATATTTATCAAATTTAGATCTAATCTTGAATTGAAGACTATTGGGCAAATATTCTATATCAGAACAAACGTAATCTGCATCGATTTCTCCGTAAGTTATAATATTTTCATGATCTGGAATATTTAAATTTTTTTTTGCATCAATATGCATTATGATTTTTGAATTTACTATATTAGCCAATACAAAATTTTTATAATCATTTCGACATTTTTCTTCAGTTTGAAAATATTCCATATGCTCGTACGCAAAATTAAGCAAAATTTTATAAGCATCAAAAGCAAAAGCCCACTTTAAAAAAGAACCATCCGATTCATCTGTTTCAATTACTGTGTAATCATCCAGCTCATGATGTGCTGCATAATTTTCGCCTTTTAAAATTGAACCAAGCAAATAAGATTTTTTTTTTAAAATATGTGCTAGCATAGCGCAAGTTGTAGTTTTGCCATGAGCCCCTGCAATTAAAATTTTTTTTGGATTAAAATTCAAATAATTTATTAAAAAATCCGTCCTATTCACTTGCTTAATATTATTTTTTCTTAATTTATGATTTTCAGAGATTGCAGAAGAATAAACAATTAAATCTATGTCTTGAGAAATTTCATCGCAATAAACAACACCTGCTTTTATCATAAAACTTCTTTGAATTTTATCATCATCATACCCTGTAACAGAATATCCTTGATCTAGAGCAATCTTAGCTAAACCCTGCATTCCAATGCCATTTATACCTATTACAAAAATTTTCATAAGCATAGTATTGCAAATAAATAAAATTTAAAACAGCATCGAAATTGACAATTTCTATGGAAAAATCGTTAATTTGTTTTAAACACTATAAAGCTTTTTCATTTTTTTATGAGTTAAGATTATTTTGCCTTATTTTCAAATTTTAATTTCATTCATTTTCGTAAAGTTCACGTTCATGCCTGTTGATCAAAAATTCCAATTTCAATTTCTGTTTCAAAAATTATAAATTAATTTTTAATTTGACCTATCATTTTCTTCAATAGTATCTTGAAATTGCAAAATATTGATCAATTTAAAAAAAACTTGACTTTCATTAACGAAGCAAAGATTCATGTTTTCTGAATATCCAATTCAGTTTTGCGATATTTAAATTTGCTTTGTTATATTGAAGAAATATTGAAAAACAACAGTAGCTTGTAAATATTTCAATATATCCCTTTTATTAAAATCGGAAAATACGAAAAATCATTTTTATTTGATTTTTTACTTTTAATCATTTGCTAAGTTTTAAAAAATTTTTAAAATTTATCCGCTGATTTTCATTTTTTTTCAATTGTGAAAATTCCAGAAAAATCATCTTATAGGTTATATTGTTAAGCTTAGCATTTATAAATATTGCAAATAAACAAAATTTCAAATATTATTATAAAAGTCGGGGTGTGGCGCAGCTTGGTAGCGCATCTGCTTTGGGAGCAGGGGGTCGAAGGTTCGAATCCTTTCACCCCGACCAATTTCAGCCGGATTAGCTCAGTGGTAGAGCATCTGATTTGTAATCAGGGGGTCGTTGGTTCAAATCCGACATCCGGCATTTTCAAACTGAAAAATTACATTAAATAAAAATTTTCAAAGCTTTTATTTAATTATAAAATCAATAAATATACTTTTATATAATCTTGTTGAATAATTAAAAAATATAATAAATTTTGAAATAACAAAATCAGCAACGTGATTAAAACTTTTAAAATATTTTTATTAAATTTTCAGAGCTTTTGTTTTTTGAAAGTTTAAAAAATTAAATCATCTATATTTTGAAAAACTTATAATAATTTTATTGAAATTGCTAAATCTTAAAAAATCTAACTTCACATAATCTTAAAAATAATTGAATAGAAAATAAAATTAAATTTCATAAAAACAAGACTTAAAAAAAACTTAATTACGTTTTTTTAAATAATTAAAAATAAAAATCAATGGCGTGATTAAAATTGCAATTCCAGTAAAAATATAACCAAAATCTTGAAAGCCTTGAGTGTAAATTTTTAAAGATTCTGCTTTGTTTAAAGAATCAACGGCCATATATTTATTAAATTGTAATCCGATAAAACTTGAAAAAGTATTCGAAAGCATTAACATGCTTATCATAAAACTTTTTGCCTTTGCTGGGCTTAACAACGTAATGTTTGATAAGAAAAATGGCGTAAAATAAAGTTCAGCTATACTTAACATGAAAATTGGAAATGCATAATAAAAATATCCTACGTTATTATCAACGGCCATCAAGCAACCAAAATATACAACGAAAAATGAAGTAGCACTTAATAAGATTCCAATCAAGAAATTAAAAATTTGTTTTAAATTTGAATAACTTTGTTTTGCAAAATATAATCCGAATAAAATTACGGTTAACGGATTAATTGCCAACCCTACCACCGCTGGCACTGGAAAACCTAGTATATTATTCACCACATTTCTTTCTGCGACCACTGTAATCAAACTTCCATATTGATATTCGATTACTCCGATTAAAATATTAAAAAATATTAAAATCAAACCTGCAAATAAAAATTTTAGATTGCTGTAACAATACATCAAATAAAAATAAAAAATTAAAGCTGCAGTTGCAAGATAAAAAATAACATCTTCGTTAAAATAATTATGTTTTATAACAAAACCAATTGCGAAAGATAAAATAATACTTATAAAAAAAAACAAATATTTATAATTCAGATCTTGATTCACAATTTCACCCTTACCTTCAAAATTATTGTAAAAAATCAAAAGCAAAATATAAGAAATTAAATTGCCAATAGCAGCCAACATAAAAGCAAAATAATATCCTGAAAAATAATAAGCGTAACCGCAAATAATGGGACCTAAACAAGCTCCGATATTAACTCCGACATGAACAAAAGTGAAAGCTGCCGATCTTTTTGCTTCGTTATCTTTATAATATTCTCCGATCAAATTCGTTATATTACTTTTATAAAAAGATACTCCTACGGCAAAAAAACCTAACGCAAGAAAAATAAAATTTTCGCTATAAATGCTAAAGCCTACACAAAAATGGCCAATTAAATTAATTAACAATCCGTATTTCATCATTAATTTCATTCCAAAAATACGATCTGTTAAAAATGATCCTAAAATTGGCAATCCGTAAACTAAACCAACGTACGCACTGAAAACAGCGTAAGCGGTGCTATCATCAAATTTTAATTTATTAATTAAAAATAATATTAAGCAACTGCGAAATCCGTAATATGAAAATCTTTCAAAAATTTGCACTATAAAAATAGTCTTTATTGGCTTTATAAAATCAAACATAAATAATTAGTCTCATAATCTTTCAAGAAAAACAAACTTTTCTTAATCTTTTTTGTTTTTGCTAATAATATATTTAACAGCAAAAGCTAAAGGCAAAAGTGCTATAAATGCAACAATGTTAAACAAGAAAAGATTTTTATATCCTTCTTGATAAAGTTGCAAAGAAGTTAACACATCGGTATTTTTTGGAATTTCAATAATATATTTAGAAGCAAGTGCAAAACCGAATGAAATTGAAAGCATCCAAGCTCCATTTATAAAACTTTTTGCACTTTGAGGACTTAAAATATTTAAATTTGATTGAAGAAATGGAATAAAATAAAGCTCGACTAATCCTGTCAACGCCAAAGCTATAAAATAATATAAATAAGATATTTTTCCTTCTGATGCAGTTAAACAACCAACATAAATAATTCCAAAAGATAATATCAAAAAGAAAAAGGCTGTTAAGAATTGATAAAACTGAAGAGTAGCCGATTTGATTTTTGCAAAATAAGAAATTAATAGACCACCCAATATAACTGCCATAGGATTAATAGCTTGACCGATTGCTGGTGGAATATAAAAACCAAATAAAGAATCAACAACATTTCTCTTTGCTAATAAAACTATGTAAACGCCCAATTGACTTTGCATTGAAAAGAACAAAACATTAAAAATCAACAAAAATAAAGCACCAGTTAAGTTAAGATATTCCTTAGTTGAAAACATGATATAACCAAACAAAACAAAGAACATTGATAAAAATATTAAACTTATATAACTGCTCATCGTTGTAAAAGTTTGAAATATTAAAGAAAAGCCTAATGCAGCTATTACAGAAAGTATGAAAAATATATTCAAAGCTGAAAGATTAAAAAACTTTTTATTTACTATGTTGTTTTCCAATAATCCTTTGCCTTTAAAATGATGTGCGTTGAAAAAGAAAATTAAAGAAGATAATAAAACCATTAAAGATGCTACAACAAAAGCTGCATACCATCCAAAAAAATAACATAAATACCCAGAAATTATAGGAGAGAAAAAAGCTCCAATATTTATTCCAATATGAACAAAAGTGAATGCTGGCAGTCTGGCAGGATCATTTTTATCAAAAATTTCTCCTGTAAGATTTGTTATATTTGCTTTATAATATGAAGTACCCAAAGCAAGAAATGCTAGGCTTAAAAATACAAAATAATCATTGAAATATGATAAAATCATAGTAGCCTGCCCAAGAAGACTTAAACTTAAACCAACTTTTATCATTCTTTGCATTCCAAAAACACGATCTGTTAAAAAAGAAGTTATTAAAGGCAGAGTATAAATAAAACTCATAAATAACAGCATTATGAAAGCAACTCTTGAGTCCAGGTAGGCAAATTTATCTACAAGAAATAAAACTAAAATGGAACGTAAGCCGTAGTATGCGAAACGTTCGAACATTTGAGTGAAAAATATAACGTTTAATCCATTCATTTTGGCATCATATAATATAATTTTTGCTTAAGCAATATATATCTTCTTTTTTTATTTCAGAAGGTCTTGCATTGGAATAATTCCCAATTTCATTCAATTTTTGGAATAAATCAGCATGCGATTTTTTAAAACTTGTGATTTTTTTTCTAGGATTTTGAAAAATTACATCAACAATTTTTTTTAAATTTTCATAATTAATATCTGAAGATTCTTTAATTGATAAAGAAATAACAGTCGATTCCACATCAGGAGCAGGATAAAAAGAAGAAGCAGATACCGCAATTTTTTTTTCAACTTCATAAAAAGCTTGAACGCAAACTCCCAACCTGCCTTGAGCTGATAAAATTTTATCAGCGACTTCTTTTTGCAACATAAAAATTGCATATTTAAACAATTTGTTCGTATTCAATAAAAATTTTTCTATGATTTTTGCTCCTATGTTGTAAGGCAAATTACCAATCAAAAAATTTGAATAATTTAAGTCTATGGAATATTTCAAAACATCCTGATGAACAATTTCAAGCTTTTTTGCAGCAATTTCCTTTGCAAATTTTTCAGATAAAATTGATACGCAATCTGGATCTATTTCAATCGCCCTAACTTGAAAACTTTGAAGCAACTGAACTGTTAGAGCTCCTGAGCCTGGTCCAATTTCATAAATTTTATTCTCATAAATCTTTTTGTCTTTAAAGTTTAATTTAGCAAAGTCAACAATTTTATTGATTACATTTTGATTTATAAGAAAATTTTGTCCTAATTGCTTTTTTTGTTGCATTGATTTGTTTTAAAACGTATCCCCAACGGGAATTGAACCCGTGTTTTCGCCGTGAAAGGGCGATGTCCTAACCGCTAGACGATGGGGACGCTTTATAAGTATTACAACTTTTTTTAAAAAATGCAATAGGCCTTGAAATTTTATATATAATATATATTATTGTAATAATGTATTTAATTATCGATAACGAAAAATTAAAAAATATCAAAAATTTTCTTAATGCAAGCGATTTTTTAATAGCCAAAGATGAAAAAGAATACAATGAAATTTTAGAATCTTATGAAATTCAAGTTGTAATAGCTTCGCATACAAATTCAGATATTGTTTTGAATTCAAAATTTGATATACCTTTCGTGATTGTAATCACTGAAAATATTTTAGATACAAATGTTTTGACAAATATCAAAGAAATTCAAAAAAAAGATTGCTCTTATATAATAATGTTAAGTGATATTTATAAAATTCAAAGCATACTGCACAATTTTTTCAAAAAATGCATAGATAAAAATAATATTTTAATAAAACTGCCATTGTTTTCCAAATCTATAGCTATGAGCAAAACGATCAAAACTGCAAAAAAATTAAACAATTGCCATTGCATTGGAATTTTCGGAGCCCCGTTCAGTGGAAAAAAATTTTTTACAGAACATTTACTGCAAAGTTGGCACAAACATTCTATTTCGATCAATTTCACTTCCGAAGAAGAAACTTTTCAACAAAATTTAAACACAATAAAGCATATAATACAAAATAAAATAGAAAAAATCATAATATTAAATGCAACCAACAAAGTAACAGAAGAAAATCAAAATATACTTTCAAATTTGATTCACAGCACAATTGGAATGCATAATATTAAATGGATTTTACTTTCCTCGACAGAAGATATAATTTCCGAAGAATTATTTAAAATGTTTAATAATTTCAAAATAATAATTCCAAATTTCGAAGAAAGAACAGAAGATATAAATGAACTTTATGATCATTTAAATAATAATTATTACGAAATTCAACCCAAAAATTTTGATAACTGGAAAGATTTTGCCGAATATATATTTGAAAAATTCACAAAAAACAGCATGAACTTTGAAATTGATAAAAAATTTTTTCATTATAATTTAAAAGATGCCACAAATATATTTCAAAAAATTTATCTTACAAATCAAATTAATAATAAAATAAAATTAAAGGATTTAGCAAAAAGTTTAAATATAGACAGAACAACTTTGTATAGAAAACTTCATAATATAAAATCATGAAAAGCAAAATCGCCCAAGTTTACACAACCGCATTTAATGGAATAGAACCCGTTTTAATAGACGTGCAAATTCATATCGGACCAGGTTTGCCTATATTCAGTATCGTAGGCTTGCCGGATAAAAGCATTGGGGAAGCCAAAGAACGAATCAGAGCAGTGTTTAACGTTATTGGGCTTAGCTTGCCGCCTTCAAGGATTACGATTAACATGTCTCCTGCTTCATTACAAAAAGAAGGAAGTCATTATGATTTACCTATTGCAACCGGAATTTTAATTGCTATGGGATTATTGCCAGAAGATTTTGCAGTTAATGCGATTATTATAGGAGAATTGCAATTAAACGGATCATTAGAAGAAGTTCCTGGGACTTTAATTTCCGCATTAATGGCTTATGAAAAAAATTTCAAATTAATTTGCCCTGCTAAATCTGCAAATCAAGCTTATTTAATCAAAGAAAATTTAAACATAGTCGCAATTAATAATTTAACAGATCTTTTTTCTTATGTTAAAGGCGAGCCTTTGCAAAACAATATTAAAGAATATTCAATCGAAGATGCAAATTATAATTTTGATATGTCAGACGTTAAAGGTCAATTATTCGCAAAAAAAGGCTTAGAAATTGCTGCAATAGGAAATTTTCATATTTTAATGATAGGACCTCCTGGAGTTGGAAAATCTATGCTTGCCAAAAGAATGATAACAATTTTACCAGAACTTAGCCCAGAAGAATGTTTAGAAGTTACAATTATTCAAAGCATTTCAAATCAATCTGAAGCTGAAAAAAATATTTTAAAAAGGAAAAGACCTTACAGAGACCCGCATCATTCAGCTTCTTTGCCAGCATTAATAGGAGGCGGATCAAAAGCAAAACCTGGCGAAATTACACTAGCCCACAACGGAGTTTTGTTTTTAGATGAACTTGGACAATATTCAAAAGCTTTAGAAGGTTTAAGAGAATGCATGGAAACTGAAAAAATAACAATATCAAGAGCGCAACATCACATAACGTATCCTGCCAAAACGCAAATTATTGCTGCAATGAATCCTTGCAAATGCGGATATTATGGCACAGCAAAAGGATGCTTCAAGGCAAACTGCGCAAAAGATTATCAGGCGAAAATTTCAGGTCCAATTTTAGATAGGTTTGATTTAATAATACATATGGATGAATTCGATCCTGCAGAACAAAGTTTTACAAAAGAAGAAAACAGTTTGGTGATTAAAGAAAGAATTTTACAAGCAATCAATTTTCAAAAAACTAACTTCAACAAACCTATTAAAGAAATGAAAGAAGAAGAACTTTTATTAAATTCAAAAGCGAAAGAACTTTTAATAAAAATTTGCAAAAAACAGAATTCCAGCCACAGAGCTTATATGAAAATTGCAAAAATTGCCAGAGCAATCGCAAATTTAAATTCAAATTTAAACATTAATGAGTCTGATATTTCTCAAGCTTTTTTATATAAACAAAATTTAATTAATTAAAATTCTTATTAAAATTATTTCGCTTTAAAAATTAAATAAAAAATAATTAAATTAGCAAAGATCCCAGAAATTATCAAAAAAGGATTCCCGTCTTGGCATGAATTTAAAATCTGTTTAAAAAAAGAAGTATTTAATTCGCAAAAAGAAGGACCTTTTAAAAATTTCAAAGATATTAATAAATGATATATCAAAGCCGAAATCGCTATCATTAAATTAAAAAATATAATTTTTCTGAAAAAGCTTAACCAAACAGGCCACATATAAAGAAACTTTGAAATAAAAATTAGCAAAGCTGTTATTGTAAATAAAAATCTATGAATTATGCATAAAGCACATGGATTTCCACTTAAAAAATAAGGAGCTATTGCATAAAAAATAGCAATCCAAAAAGCTATGATATAATTCTTAAATTGTAATATCATTAAAATTAATTCCAAATACTTCCAAATCTAGTTCTGTGTAAAGTTTTTTAATTTCAATTTCTGCATTTTCAATCGAATCAGAACCGTGAACTGAATTTTCATCAATCGACAAACCAAAAGCATGTCTGATAGTTCTTTCTTGAGCATCTTTTGGATTAGTAGCACCCATTAAAGTTCTGTATTTGATTACAGCATCGTTGCCTTTCAAAATTTGCACGCTTACAGGTCCACTTGTCATAAAATGGGTCATAGCTTGAAAAAAAGGCTTTTCTTTATGCTCGCAATAAAAATTTTCGACAAACTCAGAAGAAAAAGTCATATCTTTCTGACCAATTACTTCAAGGCCTTCTTCTTGAATCATGTTAAGAATGTCTTGCTTCAAGTCTCTTCTGATTGCGTCTGGTTTAATAATAGATAATGTGTATTGCATAAATTGATAATAATTTTTTATTTAAAAATTTGCAACTAAAACTTCATGCCGTTGAAGAGAATCGAACTCTCGACCTCATCCTTACCAAGGATGTGCTCTACCACTGAGCCACAACGGCTATTTTGAAAATATATCAAATAAGAGTTAAAAGATGAATAATTGATTTTTTAACTTTTTATATTTATAATTATGGGTATTTATGGATAAAGTATTCTTTGAAAATTTGAAATTAGCATTAACTGATTACAAAAAAATAATATTTTGTCCTTTTTTTAATGAAGAAGAAGAAAAAATTGTGTTTGAAAATTTAAAAACAATCTTTGATGAAAAATTTTTATTATCTATGCAAAAAATGAAAAAAGAATTTAATTCTTCAAATTTGATCGAAAATTTCAAAAAATTATTGTCGCAATTAAAAAATGAATTTGAAAAAATTTGCACGATATTGACCGCAAAACAAATTTCCAATTACGAAAAAAATATTATTGAAAAAAAAATATCAAATTTTATAAATTTAGATAATTTGCAATTTAAATACGAAATTAAAGAAGAAATAATTAACGGAATTTGCTTTTATTATGATCAAAAATATTACGACGCAAGCTTTTCGTTAATTTTAAAGCAAATGATGAACTATTCTTATGAAGGAGCAATTTTATGAATAACAATTTCGATCAATTTATTAAAAAACTTCAAAATTCTATTGAAAACATTGAAACCACAATCGAAGCGCAAAATTTTGGTATAGTAAGACAAGTTGGAGACGGAATAGCCTTAATCGAAGGATTAAACAAAGCAAATATAGGCAGCATGGTAGTTTTTTTTCCAAATGATGAAACTGCAGCTTATGGAATGGTGATTTCAATAGAACAAAATTACACAAACGTCATGCTTTTCAATCGTATTTTAGATATCAAAGAAGGCGTTGAAGTTTTTATTAAAAGCAACAGAATGGAAATTCCTTGTTCTGAAAAATTGATTTCTAAAGTTGTAAATCCTTTGTGTGTTGCGTTGGATGGCTCTGCAGAAATAGTTGCAGAAGAATACAGATCAATCGAAGCAAATGCACCTGGAATTATGGAAAGAGTAAGCGTTTTTGAACCTTTGCAAACTGGTATTAAAATAATAGATGCCTTGGTTCCAATAGGGCTTGGACAAAAAGAGTTAATTTTAGGAGACAGGCAAACTGGCAAAACAACAATTGCAATAGATACAATTTTAAACCAAAAAAAATTGCGAGATAAAGGCGAAAAAATTGTATACTGCATTTATGTTGCTATTGGTCAAAAAGCTTCTACAATTGCTAAAATCCACAACATGTTAAAAGAAAACGATGCAATGCAATATACAACCATTTTTGCAACATACGCATCCGACCCTGTTTCGTTGCAATATATTGCTCCTATGGCGGCAACTTCATTTGCAGAATTTTTAAGAGACAAAGGATATGATGTTTTAGTAATTTTTGATGATTTAACAAAACATGCCAACGCTTACAGAGAAATTTCATTATTAATGAAAAGGACACCTTCGAGAGGAGCTTATCCAGGAGACATTTTTTACCTGCATTCAAGATTGCTCGAGAGAGCCGTTAAAATGAAAATAAAAGGATCAATAACAATGCTTCCTATTATTGAAACACAAGCTGGAGATGTTTCTGATTACATTCCAACGAACGTTATTTCAATCACAGACGGACAAATTTATTTAGATAAACAAATTTTTTTCAAAGGTCAGAAACCTGCAATTAACATAGGTCTTTCAGTAAGCCGCATTGGATCTGCTGCTCAATTTAAAGCAATGAAACAAATTGCTGGTAAATTAAAAGGAGAGCTTGCGTTATTTGAAGAAGTTGAAGAATTTAGCAAATCAGTCAGCGATTTAGATGAAGTTACGGTGAAAATGATAAAAAGAGGCAGATTGCTTTTGCAATTATTTCAACAAAAAGCTTACAGCCCAAAAACTTTCGAATCTATGATTATATCGCTTTTAGGCGCAGTCAAAGGAACTTTCGATAATATTGAAATTAAATGCTCCACAGATGAATTTGAAGAAAAAATAATCGAATATTTTAACAATCATAACAAAGATGCTTTAATCGAATTAAATAAAGAAAAAGCTTTGTCCGACAATTTGGAAAAAAACATATTAAAGACATTGATTGATTTTAAGGATTATTATGTCCAAAATTATTAAACTTAAAGAAAGAAAGAAAGCTGTTGATGCGATTAAGCGAACTAGTTCTGCAGTTTGCGCTTCAGCTTGCGTAAAATTAGCAAAATTTCAAAAAAAAATGGCACATCACAAAAATTTAGATAAAAATTTTTTAATAGCAGAAAATTTATTAAATATTTATATAAAAAATCAGTGTTTTTCAGATTTCAAAAAATGCGGAATATTAATTACAGCAGACAAAGGAATGTGTTCCAATTTTGCATTAAACACTCTCAGGCAATTTAACGAAAAAAAAAATCAATATGATTTTTGGATATTAATCGGACAAAAAGCTGAAAGATTAGAATCAGAAAATGTTATTTTTTTCAGCAGTTGCGAAATTAATCAACATCATTGCTTAGAATTATCAAGAAAAATTTTAAACTTTTTTCAAATAAATCAAATTCAATTTTGCGATATATTATTTAATCAAAAAACTTTTAATATATTGAATTGCAAAATGACAGAGCCTTCAGAAGAAAATTTAAATTTAGAATGTGTCAATTTTGCGCTATGCAGTTTGATTTTTAATAAAATTTTATTAAGCTTAATAGAAGAAAATAAACAAAGAATGCTTTCAATGACAAATGCAAAAAATAATGCAACCCAAATGAGCTCCGACATAGATATTTTATATAACAAAGCAAGGCAAGAAAAAATTACAAACGAAATTAATGAAATAATAGGAGGATTAATATGATAAACGAAAATTTAGGAAAAATTGTAGCAATTAACGGAGTAATCGTAGATATCAAATTTGAAAACAAACTTCCTAATATTAAAAATGCATTAAAAGTTCAAAAAAATGGAACTATTTTTGAAGTTGCAAAACATATTGGCAATAATATAGTACAAGCGATTGCAATGAGTAATACTTACGATTTAAACAAAGATGATATTGTGATTGATACAGAAGAAATGATTAAAGTGCCGGTTGGAAAATGCACTTTAGGAAGAGTAATGAACGTTCTTGGAGAACCGATTGATAATTTAGGGCCAATTCAACAAGAATCTGAAAAAAAATATTTTTCATTCATTCATAAAGATCCACCTTCTTTCATGGAACAATCTGTTAAAAATGAAGTTTTAGTCACCGGTATTAAAGTTATAGATTTGTTGGCTCCTTACATTAAAGGCGGAAAAGTTGGGCTATTTGGCGGAGCCGGAGTTGGCAAAACTGTTTTAATTACTGAATTAATTAACAATATGTCGAAAGCTTACGATGGTTATTCTGTTTTTGCTGGCGTTGGTGAAAGAACTCGCGAAGGTAATGATTTGTACGAAGAAATGAAGTTGGCAAATGTAATCAGTGCAAAAGCATCTGAATCTAAAGTTGCATTAGTCTATGGCCAAATGAACGAACCTCCCGGAGCAAGATCCAGAGTTGCCTTAACAGCAGTCAGCATTGCAGAACATTTTAGAGACGAAGAAAATAAAGATGTTGCATTGTTCATAGACAATATATTCAGGTTTTCTCAAGCTGGAGCTGAAATTTCACAACTTCTTGGAAGATTACCTTCTGCCGTTGGATATCAACCTACGCTCGCTTCAGAAATGGGACAATTACAAGAAAGAATTACAAGTACTCATAAAGGTTCTATTACCAGTATACAAGCTGTTTATGTACCAGCAGACGATGTCACAGACCCTGCTCCGGCAACTTTGTTTTCGCATTTAGATGCAACAACTGTATTAAGCCGAAAGCTTGCACAAATTGGAATTTTTCCTTCCATAGATCCTTTAGACTCTTATTCTAAAGCCCTTGAATTTGTTGATAAAAAACATTATTTTGTGGCAACTGAAGTTCAAAAAATACTTGAAAAATATAGATCCTTAAAAGATACAATTGCAATATTAGGATTAAACGATTTGCCCGAAGCTGATAAAATCACAGTTTTCAGAGCAAGAAAAATTGAAAGATTTTTTTCTCAGCCAATGTTTACTGCAGAACCATTCACAGGATTAAAAGGAGTATTCGTTGATATAAAAGATACGATTACAGATTTTGAAGAAATTATTTCAGGAAATTGCGATGATATTCCAGAAGGATTATTTTACATGTGCGGATCGTTAAAAGATGTTAAAGCTAAATTTAAACAAAGTGAAAGAAAATAAATTTTTATGAAAAAATTTGATTTTTTATTATGCACATTAGAAGAAATTTTATTTGAAGATAACGTAAGTTCGGTTATTTTTAACACACTAGAAGAAGGCTATTTAAATATTTTAACCGATCATGAAAATAAAAATTTTAATATTTATCCTGGAAAAATAATCGTAGATAAAAAAGTTTTTTATTCAGGATACGGTATTGGAATTATGGAAAAGAACAAACTTGTAATAAATTCTTGCATCATAGCGTTTGAAAGTAATAAAAATAATTTCAAGGAATATGAAATGCTTTGGAACATATAATTGGAATATATAAATTTGGAATCTGATTAAATGAAAGAAAAAATTATATTATGTTCCAGCGCTGAATTTGCAATTCCATTTTTTGAAAAAATAAAATGTGATGATTTTTTTGAAATCACAGCAGTCATTACCCAAATTCCAAAAAAACAAGATCGCAACTTAGCTTTTAAAGAAACTGAAATTTCGGCTTGGGCAAAAAAAAATAATTTAAAATGCTTAGAAATAGAAAATTTTAAAAACACCTCAGAAAATTTTTCAAAATTAAATGAGTTAAAATTATTATTAAAAGAATCTTCAACAGTTTTGTTGTTCGCGTTCGGAAAATTAGTTCCCTCAGAACTTCTTGATCTGCCAAAAAATGGTTGGGTCAATATTCATCCTTCTAAACTACCTTTATTGCGCGGACCTTCTCCCATTCAATACGCTATTTTAAACGAACACAAAAAAAGCGCCTTAACTTTAATGCAAATGAATGAAAAAATGGACGAAGGAAACATTATAGCGTGCCAAGATTTTAAAATTAATGAAAATCACAACTTCAAGCAAATTATTTTGGAACTAACCTCTTGGGGGCCAGAATTTATATTGAAAAATCTTAAATTATTCTTAAAAAATAAAATCACACCTTTCGAACAAGATAAAAATATTAATCCAACTTATTCTTCTTTGATAAAAAAAGAAGATTATTATATTAACACAGAAAATCCTGAAAAAATCATTAATAAAATCAAAGCATTCGGATTTGTATATATAAAAATTCAAGAAATATGGATAAAATGCTTTTGCGCAAAAATCGCAAATAAAGAATCTTTGCTGAATATCAATGGTATAGAACCAATTTACTTACAAAAACCTGGAAAAAAAATTATGCATAAAAAACATTTTTTGAATGGTATGAAAAATTAAATAAATTAAATTGTAATTTTATCAAAATTCATATGAGGCATAATTCCTTGACATCTTTGATTTAATATAATTTGAAAACTCTGACGTGATTTGGCATTTAAATACCAAATTTCCAAAGACTTAAAAGCTTCTGTTTTCCAACTTATTTCACCCAAATAATCTAATACAGCTAAAGCAGTTGCAACTTGAATATCGCAATATCCAAAACAATTTCCGCTAAACCAATAATGATTGTTTAAATAATCTGATAACTCATGTAAAAAATTTTTCAGCTCTATACGTTTTTTATTAATCAAATTAACATCGGGAATTTTTCTTAACACGATTGGCACAATAATTCTTTCATTTCTGATTACATTTACAATTTCTGGAATAAAATAAAAGGAAATTTTATATAAAAAATAAGAATAAGATTTAATTTCATCTTCAGTTTTAAATAAAGTATGAAAATTTTTCAAAATATAAGTTTCATTTTCAGCAAAAGCATCAATTTTCAAATTTAAAGTTTCATCTTTCAAAAAAATATTTTTTACGGTATAAAATTGTTTTTGTTCGTTAAAAAAGACCATCATCTTCCAGCTAATCGGACATAAAGCAAAACAATTTAAAATCACCTAATTATAATAGCACATTTTGTATATACAAAAAAAATATTTTTCTTTATAATTTGATTAATTTTTAGGATTTAAATTTATGGATTTAACAAAATTGACAATAAAAGAAATTTACAAAGGTATTAGTGAAAAAAAGTTTTCGTTTTTCGAACTTAATCAAGCTTACTTTGAAAATTTTAAAAAATATAACAAGCTGAATTTTGCAATCAGCGAATATTGGGATCAAGCTTTAAACAAAGCAAAAGAATTAGACAAGATGGAAGAAAAAGATTTTGTAAAATATCCTTTGCTTGGTTTGCCAATTGCGGTTAAAGACCTTTTTTTAACAAAAGGACAAAGAACCACAGCCGCTTCAAAAGTACTTGATAATTTTGTTGCTCCTTACGAATCATTTGTGACTCAAAAAATGTTGGATGCAGGATATATATTGCCTTTTAAAACAAACTTAGATGAATTTGCTATGGGTTCTTCAAATGAAAACAGCGCTTATGGATGCGTGATAAATCCTTGGATTGGTAAAGATGGCGTGTTAAGAAGTTCAGGCGGATCATCAGGCGGCTCTGCAGCTTCTGTTGCAGCACATTGCGCCTTGGCTGCTACGGGAACAGATACGGGAGGATCAATCAGACAACCTGCTTCTTTTTGCGGTATAACGGGCTTTAAACCAACGTACGGCAGATGTTCAAGAAAAGGAGTGATAGCGTTCGCTTCAAGCTTAGACCACCCTGGAATACTGACAAAAACGGTTGAAGATGCATGTATTATAATGGATGTTATTGCAGGATACGACGAAGGTGATTCAACTTCAATTAAAGAAAAAATGCTTTCGTTATCTTTATCCGAGCCAAATTTAGATAATAAAACAATTGGAATTATTGATTTTGCTTTCGAAGGAATGAGTGACGAATATCTTTTGAAATTAAATAATTTAATAAAAGAAATGCAAAAAGAAGGAGCAAAAGTTCAAAGCATCGATATTGATAAAACTATTTTTGAAACTGCTTTAAAAATTTATTTTATAATTGCTCCGGCTGAAGCTTCATCAAATTTATCAAGATACGATGGTATAAGATTTGGAAACAAACAAAGCGGATCTTCGAAAAACGGATCTTCTTTTGAGGAAATTTTACAGAATACTAGATCTTTATTTCAAGATGAAGTAAAACGAAGAATTTTAATTGGTAATTTTGTAACTTCTTCCGATGAATATGAAAAATATTTTGGAAAAGCAAATAAAATCAGACAGCAAATTACGATCACTATGGAAAACATATTTCAAAAATTTGATGCGTTACTTTTGCCAACAACTTCAAGTTATGCTTTTCCAATTGGAATGAAAAGAAACCCTGTTGAAATTTACCGCGACGATTTATATACAACTTTGGCAAATATATACCAAGGTCCTGCAATTTCAATACCATTTGCAAACATTAATTTAAATACAAATGAAAATATATCAAACGAACATAATTTAATTCCTTCAGAAAGCTTACCCGTTGGCTTGCAAATTATTGCAGATAAATTTCAAGAATTTAAATTGTGCGAAATTGCGAAAGGAATCGAAAATATCATAAAAGGAAGTTTAAATGTTTAAAAAAGTTATTGGATTAGAAATTCACGCTCAGATCAACACAGAAACTAAACTGTTTTCCAGAGCAAAAATAAATGAAGATGCAGAACCAAATAGTTGTGTAGACTTTCTAGACGCTGGAATGCCTGGAGCGCTACCTATATTAAATAAAGAAGCGGTAGATTTAGCATTAAAAACATGTCTTGCTTTAAATTTAGAAATTAATAATATTTCAATTTTTGATCGTAAGCATTATTTTTATCAAGATTCGCCAATCGGATATCAAATTACACAACTTTTCAAACCAATTGGAATAAATGGTTTTATAAATTTAAAAAACAAAAAAATCAGAATAAACAGATTGCATATTGAAACAGATGCTGGCAAAAGCATTTATGAAAACGGCAAAACTTTAATCGATTTGAATCGATGCGGAGTTCCTTTAATGGAAATTGTGACAGAACCTGATTTTGAATCTGCTTCGGAAGTTGTGGAGTTTTTAAAAGAATTGAAAGCTATTTTGTTAACTATTAAAACTTCAAAATGCGATATGGAAAAAGGAAATTTCAGATGCGATGTTAATATTTCTTTGCACAAAGAAAATGAACCTTACGGAACCAGAGTGGAAATTAAAAACTTAAATTCATTCAAATTTATATCCAAAGCAATTGAAGTTGAATCTGCTTTGCAAGAACAAACTTTGCTTGAAAAAAAAGAAGTTGAACAATGCACTAAACTTTTTGATCCAAAAATTTCTCAGGTAAAAACTATGCGAAGCAAAGAAAATGCTTTGGACTATAGGTATTTTCCAGATCCAGATTTGCTGCCTTTAAAAATCGAACAAGATCAAATTGATCACACAAAAGCAAATTTAGAAAAATTACCAGAACAAATTCGAAAAGAACTTGCTGAAATTGAAATTTCGGAAGATCATTGTTATTTAATTTCGCAAAACCCTGAAATATATAGCTTTTTTAATGAAATTGCCGAATTGTTAAAATTTAATTTTACAAAATCAATTGCAAAATCTATTGCAAATTTCACGATTACAGAACTTTTTGGCAAACTTTCAAAGCTAAACATTAATTTTGAAAATTTCATACAAGAAAGAAAAAATTTTGGAAAAGAATTTGCGAAAATCATTGAATTAGTTGAAACAAAAAAAATTTCCAGAATTCATTCAAAAGAACTCTTAGATTTGTTGATCGAAAAAGATTTAAATGCAGAACAAACTGCAAATGAAATGGGATTTTTGGTTGAAATAAATAATGCAGACGTTGAAAATATTATAAATCAAACTATTCAAAAATATTCTAACGAAGTTGAAAAATATAAAAATGGAAAAGATAGTTTGTTGATGTTTTTTGTTGGAAATGTTTTAAAAGAAACAAAAGGATCGGCAGACCCAACTTATGTTAAAGAAGTAATGCTGCAAAAATTATCAAAGATTGATTAATAAACATATTTTTAATAAAATTTGACAGATAAGGATTACAATGGCTTGGTTTTTAAACATTATTAAACCTCAGATAAACAATACAACATCGAAAGAATCTGAAGTTCCGGCAAATTTATGGAAATTGTGTCCTGGATGCAATGAAATGATTTATTTTAAAGAATGGGAACAAAATTTGTGCGTATGTAAAATTTGCAATTTTCATGAAAGAATTTCTTGTTTGAAAAGATTAAATTACACAGCAACTGAAATTATTGCATTGATTAACATAGAACAGAAATGTCATGATCCATTAAATTTTAAAGATAAAATATCTTATAAAACCAGGTTGAAAGAAGCTTGCGAAAAAACAAATTTAACAGATGCAGCAATTTCTGCGCACATTAAAATTAACGAATCTGAAGCTGTCGCATTTATAATGGATTTTAATTTTATTGGAGGCTCCATGGGATCATATGTTGGAAATTTATTTTATGAATCTGCAAATTATGCTATAGAAAAAAAATTACCATTAATAGCATTCACAGCCTCAGGCGGCGCCAGAATGCAAGAAGGAATCATTTCTTTAATGCAAATGCCAAAAACTGTTATGGCTGTTAAAAAACTTGAAGAAAATAATATTCCATATATTGTAATTTTAACAGATCCAACAACGGGCGGAGTCATTGCTTCATTCGCTATGCTTGCAGATTTCACAATTGCAGAACCAAACGCTTTAATTGGGTTTACAGGCGCAAGAGTAATCGAAGAAACAATGAATATAAAATTACCAGCTAATTTTCAAAGATCTGAATTTCAATTAAATCACGGCTTCGTAGACGAAATTATTCAAAGATTTGATTTGCAAAACAGATTGTCTGCACTTTTAAAGTTAATATAAAACCCTTTGATGCAAATTTAGATTGTAAATTCGATTCATTCGTGAAAATTATAATATAATCAAAAATATTAAATTTTAACAATTACATATAAAACTTTAAGATTATTGCAGTTCGTAAAAGATTAGTTGCAAAAGATTAGTTGCAAAAGATTGCTTAATTAAAAAAAGTATAAGAAAATTCAGTTATGGAAAAAATTAAAATAAAATTTGTTTATCCCGATCAAACAATCAAAGAAGTTGAAGCAATTGTGGGCCAAAGCATTTTACAAGTTGCCCATAAGCACGAAATTCCTCTTGAAGGAGCTTGCGAAGGTTCTTTGGCATGCTCTACTTGTCATGTTTATGTAGATAATCAAAATTTTTGCTGTCAATTGAAAAAAAAGTCAGAGCAAGAAGAGGATATGCTCGATTTAGCATATGCTGTAAAAACTAATTCAAGATTAGGATGTCAAATCATAATCGAAAAAAGTATGGATGGCTATATTTTTCATATCCCAAAAGATTCAAGGAATTTTTCATGTTAAAAATAGCGATTATTGGTCAAAAAGATTTAATTATAAGTCAATTTTTAAATTTGTGCGAAGAAGCAAAAAAAAATTATCAAATCGAATATTTTTCTTTGGAAGAAGAGTTTGATTATTATTTTAAAAAAAATTACAAATCAAAAAAAATCACTGAATTTAATCCAGAAAATTTTGATCTTATTATAAACGAAAGCAATGATTTAGAAAATTTTGAAAATTTATTAGAATCAATCATAAAAAGTGAAAAATATTTCATTAATTGCGATCCTTTAAGTGATTTACCTGAATTTTATTCTGAACAATGGAATTTTGAAAAATTAATTAAAAATCCTTCAAGCATATTCATAGTTTTAAATAATTTCATAAATTTAAATTTCAATATTCAGCATTTAAACGTTACAACGTATGAAAGCGCTTCCTCTTACGGCAAAAAAGAATTAAATAAATTTTTTAAAGAATTAAAATCTTTTCAATTTAGCAGCAGTAATTTCGAAAACGCTATCGCATTAAATGCAATATTTAAAAATACAAATATTTTAGAAAAAGAATTAGAAAAAATAAACAACATGACTTTTTGCATTAATCAATGTCAAGTTTCATGCGCTTTGGGTACTTTATTATTATTAAATTTTGAATCTAAATTGCCATATGAAAAAATATTAGAAAAAATAGAAAAATCACATTTCATTTATTTGCAGAATCATTTAACTGATTTAAAATGTTCTAACGAGCAAGAAATTTTTGCTGCAAATTTAAAAAAATCTGCCAATTGGTATAGTTTGGAATTAGGGTTTGATGGCATAAAACTTCAAGCTATGAACATTTTTTTAATTGTTGAAAAATTAGAAATTTGAAAAATTGAACAAGAAAATAATTGTTCAATATTCTGTAATTTATATACCAGAATTTGATAGTCTAAAAATTCAAGTTGTTAAAATTGTCTATCAAAATTTTTTTAATTATTGTAAAAATTATAATGCAAAATAAAAATTATATTAATAATGTTTGTAAAATTATTATATGACTTCTATGTCAGAAATTACTTCTAACTGAATTTCAGTTTCAAAATTACCATAAGCATGAATAATAATAGGATGCTTGCCAATTTTTTTAATCTGATGATTCATTTTGATATTTTGCAAAGAAAGATTTATGCCTTTTTCTTTAAAAGCTTGAACTATATTTTCAGCTCTTACAGAATCGTACAATTTTTCACCTTGAGCAACTCTTTTTTTGATAACCAAAGAATCAATTTTTTTAACCATATCGATTAATGTTTCTGCATTAGATTCTTCTTCTTTTTGAGTAGCCTTCCACAAAGCTTTCTTTTTTTCTAAATCTTGCAAAATTTCATCATTAATTCTTTGAGCAATACCTTGAGTTTCAAGATATCTTCCAAAACCTCTTGTTACTTTAACAATATCTCCAACTTCACCTTTTTTTCTTAATGCTTTTTTCAAAACATAATCAACTTTTTTAACAGACTTCATAAATTTTTCCTTTAACTCCTAAGCTAACAATCTTACACAAGATACATGAGCTGAATCTCCAAGACGTTGACCAACTTTAATAACGCTGACATATCCGCCTTTTCTTTCAGCAAAAATTTTGCCATATTCAACTAATTTTTTTGCAGCAACTTCATCTTGACGCATAAAAGACAATATTCTTCTGTAATTCGACAATGTGTTTTCTTCTTTTGCCAATGTAATTAATTTGCTTATAATTTTAACCAAAGATTTAGCTTTTGCATCAGTGGTTATAATTTTTCCATATAAAATTAAAGATCTAGAAAGACTATACCACAAAGCAGTTCTTTGTTTGCTATCTCTTCCTAATTTATATGTTTTTCTACCGTGGTTCATAACTTCTTCTCCTTAACACTTTACAAAACAGAATTATTCATAATTTCTTTTGCTTTTTGACTTAAATTAGCAGGAGGCCAATTATCCAACTGCATACCTAAATCTAAACCAAGAGAATTAAGCTTACTAATTAATTTATTTAAAGAATTTTCACCAAAATTTGGTTCATTCATTAAAGTTTCTTTGCTTAGCTTAACTAAATCTCCAACATAAATTACTCCAAGCATTTTTAAACATTTAATCATTCTTGTTGACAAATCTGGCAAATCTTCAATTTGTAAATACAAACTTGGAGAATGTAATTCACGATTCACAACAGTTTCAGCAACTGCAACTTGTCTTTTTAAAACAGCTGTTTTGCTAATTTGTTCATCCAAAATTTCACACGCAAGATTAAAAGCTTCTAATGGACTTATCGATCCATTTGTTAAAATACTTAAATACAAATTTTCAGATCCTTGAGGAGTATTTACAACTTCAAAATTCACATTTTCAACAGGAGAAAAGAATGAATCACAAACAATCGAACCAACTTCAACTGAATGATCGTTTAATTCACTTGCTAAAGTAATTCCTACGCCTTTTTCAACAAAAGCTTCTAATGACAAATGAAATCCTTTATCTATTGTGCAAATGTAAGCATCTGGATTTACAATAATAAAGTTAGAAGACTTTAAATCTTTCGCCGTTACAACGCAAGGACCTTGCAAATTCAATATTAAACTTGATTTTTTAACATCAGACTTCAAAATCACTTTTTTTAAGTTGCTGATTATTAAAGCCGTATCTTCTTTAACCCCTGAAATCGAAGAAAATTCATGCTGAATACCTGAAACAGTTACATTTTTAATAGCATATCCAGGAATATAAGAAAGCAATATTCTTCTTAAAGTGTTACCAATCGTTACACCCATGCCTTTTTTCAAATCTTTATATTCTATAATTTGGAAAAAATCAGGATCTTCAAGATTCTTTTGTTTGAGGGCTATTGCTTTTAATTTAAAATTATCCATTATGTTTTCCTTCTTTTTTTAGGTCTGCATCCATTGTGAGGAATGGGTGTGCGCTCTTGAATTTCAGAAACATGAAAATCATGCATGCTTTTCAACACTGATTCTCTTCCTGCTCCTATACCATTCATTGCAATACTTACGTTAACTACGCCCATAGCTTTTAGCTTTTTAACCAAATCTTCAGTTGCAGCTTGAGCGGCAAAAGGAGTAGACTTTCTTGCCCCTTTAAACCCTGCCAAACCACTTGAAGACCAAGCGACAGTATTACCGCCTTTATCAGCAGCAGTAACGATTGTATTGTTAAAAGAAGAATAAACACTAATTATTACGTCTTTCACATGACGCTTAATTTTTTTTTCTGTTTTTTTCATGCTCTTCCTTTCTTTCTAGTTTTAGCATTATCATGTGTTCTTTGTCCATGAACAGGCAAATGAGCTTGATGCCTTAATCCTTGGTAGCAACGAACTGCTATTTTTGCTTTTATGTTTGCATTAACTTCGTGCTTTAAATCGCTTTCCACTTTGTATTCTTTATCAATAAATAATCTGATTTTAGAAAGATCATCTTCTGATAAAGTATTCACTCTTTTTGTTGGATCGATATTCACTTGATTACATATATGTAAAGCTCTGGATAAACCTATACCAAATATATATCTTAAAGCGTAAGCAACTTGTTTTTTGTCTGGCAAATTAACGCCTGCTATGTTAGACATATGAAACTCCAATTGTTATTTAATCAAAGTTTTAAAAAAAACGCAATGCTAAAACATTTATTAGCGCAATTTTAATATTTTTAATATTTTTTCTTGCACAGATAAAGGATCTTCATTTGCTTCAATTTCATGGTAAGAATTTTGCAGCTGATAAAAATTTTTAATTTCTTGAATTTCTTTGTAAAATTTATCTAATCTTTTATTGACAACAGACAACAATTTATCATCTTCTCTTTTTTCAAAATGATCGCATTCACAATAAATACAATTTTTAGTCTCAGAAGGCATAGATCCTTGGCATTTAGTGCAAATTTTTCTTTTTTGCAAACGTTGAATTAGCAAATTTTTGTCAACAAGCAAATTAATACAACAAATATTTTTCCAATTTTTATTTTTTATAAAAATATCCAACAAATTAGCTTGCTCTAAATTCCTTGGAATACCATCCAATATAAAATTATCATTTAATAAATATTTTTCTAAAATATTTTTTATTATATCCAAAGTAACAAATTCACCTTTGTTTATTTTGTTTTTTATTTTTAAAGATAATTCATTGTTTTCATTCGTAATTTTTCTTAATATTTCGCCTATAGATAAAATTTCGTAATTATAACGTTTTAAAAGTTTAGATTGAGTACCTTTTCCACTTCCTGGAGCTCCTAATAAAATTAACATATAACATTTTTACAGCAATCCGCCATATCCTTTCTTAAACAATTTTTCATAATGGAACGCTAAAATAGTAGTTTTAATTCTTTCAATTAAATCCATAGCAACTCCTACAACAATAATAAAACTTGTACCACTAAAATATAAAGAAACTAATGATAAAGACATTAAAATTTCTGGAAGGATGCAAATAATCACAAGATACAAACCTCCAAGCATCGAAACCTTAAACAAAATTTTTTCTAATAACTGGCTTGTCTGAGCTCCGGGCCTGTAACCTTTTACGAAACCTCCGCTTTTGTTCAAATTGTCACTGGTAGATTCAGTATCAAAAAACATAGAAGCATAAATACTAGAAACAGAAAAAATTAAAATTGCATACAAAAGTATATAAATAAAAGATCCATGCTTTAAAGATGAAGCTAAAGATTGCATCCAATCATATTTAAACAAACCAAATGTATTTCCCAAAACTGATACCAACATAGCAGGAAAAATCAAAACTGTATTAGCAAAAATTGGAGGCAACACACCAGCAGGATTAAGCTTAATAGGCAAAAAAGATGATCTTGCTTCAGTAATTAATGAAGCTGAAATTTGCTTTCTTGTATAATGCACTGGAACTAATCTTTCAATTTTTTCAACAAAAACTATAAAGCTAAATAAAAATAAAATAACAACTAAAACTATTAAAACTTTCAATAAACTTATGGTGCCAATTTGAGCCATAGAAAATAAATTTATAATAGCAGATGGCAAATTTGCAACTATACCAGCATAAATTAAAACAGAAGATCCGTTACCTATTCCTCTGGAATTTATTTGCTCTCCAAACCATATTACAAGCATCGTGCTGGCACAAAAAGTTAAACAAGCAATCAATTTAAAAGTTAAGCCTGGAAACATGACAATTGCAGAAGTGCTTTCCATATATTCCAAAGCCGTAGCAAGGCCATATCCTTGAAATATAGACAACAATAAAGCTCCGTATCTTGTGTATTTTGTTAACTTTTCACGGCCAACATCGCCTTGCTTTTTCAAAGCAGCAAAATAAGGATGAACGCTTCCAATTAATTGAAAAAATATACTTGAAGCGATATAAGGAGAAACATTTAAAGCCATAATAGTCATACGACTTAAAGATCCACCTGAAAAAACGTCAAAGATTTCAAAAAAACTACCAGTGATTTTTTCCTTTAAACCGTTTAAATTCGCAGTATCAATTCCAGGCAAAGGAATAAAAGATGCAAAACGATATAAAAAAAGAATGAAAAGAGTAAATCCTAATCTTTTGTGCAAATCTTTAGAAGTCAATAATGCTTTTAAAGAAAAATTGTTCATGATTTAATGCTTTCAGCAGATTTCCAAGAACCTTTATTTTGATTTAACGATTCTAAAGCACCTTTTGAAATAGCATCAGAAACAATATTCAAAGATCTTGCGCAAGCTCCTACAACTTTAAATTTTTCAACTTTTTTGATTAATTTGAATTTTTTCAACAAATCAAAATCAATTAAAGTATTTTCTTGTATATATCCAGATTCCAATAATCTTTCAATCGAAATCAAAGAAACTGTAGCTAATTTTGGTTTTGTATAAAAAGTTCTGTGCTTAGGCAATCTTCTTTCAATAGGAGTTTGACCACCTTGAAAATTACCTAAAGCAACACCAGTTCTAGCAGTTTGACCTTTTCCACCATGTCCTGGGCTGTTTGCTTTTCCTCTGCCAACTCTTTTGTATTTTTTAACGCTTTTTGGCTTGTCTCTTAAATCATTTAAAACTAACATTACTTCTCCTTAACGCTTACTAAATGCTTGACGATTTTAAGTCTTCCTATCAAAGAAGAATCTTGTGAATCGATTTCAATAAAATCTCCTATTTTTTTCAATCTCAAAGATCTTAAATTATCTTTTTGCTTCTGAGTTGAACCAATAGAACTTTTTTTTTGTATAACCAACAATTTCATAATAAAATTCCTGAAATTATTATACAAAGATTAAAAATTAAAAGCTATAGAGAAATTATTTTTATAAAAAAAAATTTTAAAATATTATTAAGCTGCAACTTCTTCTTTTGCAACAAGTTCTCTTGGTTTGAACAAATCCACAACTTCAACGTTTCTTAATTTAGCAATTTTTCTTGGAGTGCTAATAGATTTCAAGGCCAAAAAAGTTGCTTTAACAACGTTTTGCGGATTCGAACTTCCTAAGGATTTACAAACTATATCTTGAATTCCAAGAGCTTCAAATATAAAACGCATACTTCCGCCTGCAATAATTCCCTTACCTCTTTTTGCAGAACGCAAATAAACTCTTGCTCCACAATATTTTGTAGTTGCATCATGATATACAGTTCTTTTTTCTTTCATAGGAACATAAATCATATTTTTTTCAGCAATTTTGGTAGCTTTTTTAACAGCCTCAGATACTTCAAGAGATCTTCCCAATCCATATCCGACTTTTCCCTTTTCATCGCCTACAACCACTAACGCAGAAAATCTCATTGCTTTTCCACCTTTAGTAACACGTGTAACTCTTCTTAAAGAGCAAACATGAGCTACATTTTTCTTTTCGTTTTCTTTATTATCTTTCATAATTTTCCTTTAAAAATTTAAACCACTTTCTCTGGCCGCGTCAGCAAGTTCTTTAATTAATCCTGAATAAGAATAATGACCTCTGTCTAAATAAACATTTTTAATATTCAAATCAATCAATTTTTTAGCAATCGTTTGGCCTATAATTTTCGCTTGCTCTTTTTTCTGCACCTGAGATCCAGAAAAATCTTTAGCGATCGTAGAATAAGAAGCTAATGTTGTGTGCTTAGAATCATCGATTGCTTGAACATAAATATGTTGCAAAGATTTAAAGACAGAAAGCCTAATTCTTCCATTATTAACTGAACGTAGTTTATATCTAACTCTTTGAGCTCTTTGTTTTGAATTCATTTCTTTTTACCTTCTTTTCTTAAATAAAACTTGCCAACTTTAACAACGCCTTTACCTTTATATGGCTCGACTTTCCTTAATTTTTCAAGCTTAGAACAAACATCTCCAAGCAGTTGTTTATTACTTGAGCTTAAAAGAAATTCGTTAGGTTTTTTAACCTCTAAATCAACGCCTTCTGGAATTTCAAACTTAATTGTATGAGAATATCCCAAAGAAACTTCAAATATATTATTATTTTTAATTCCTTTATAACCGACTCCTACAAAATTTATTTGTTGCTTAAAACCAGCAACCACACCAGTTACCGCATTTTTTAAATTTGCTACCGCAGATCCAACCAAAGCAGAGCTGATTTGATCATTAACAGAAGTTACAAAAGCCGTTAAAGCGGATCCATTATTTTCCAAATTAAGTTTTAAGTAATCTGGAAAATCAATTGTATTTTTTCCTAAAGGACCTTGACATACAACTTTAGATCCTAAAACTTCACAACTTACTCCGGATGGAATGTTTATTTTTTGTTTAGCGATTCTAGACATTACATAACCTCACAAATCAATTCTCCGCCTAAGTTTTTAGCAAGAGCGACTTTTCCAGACATCATGCCTTGAGAAGTAGAAATAATTGGCACAACAAAACGCTTCAAAAGATATTTAATCTGAGCAGCTTTTATATAAACCCTTAAACTTGGATTAGAAACCGTCTTCAAACCTCTTATAACGACTCTGTTATCTCTGTAAGATAATTTAACCAAACAAGCCTGTTTTAATTTTTCAGACTCTACAGAAGCATAATCTTCTATCAAACCTTCTTCTTTCATTATTTTAAGAACGTTTAGAAACTCTTTTGTTCCTCTTACAATTACGTCTTTTCTTTTCAACATATTAGCATTTCTGATACGAGTAATGCCATCACTGATCCAATTCATAATTTTTAATAGACCTTTCAAATTAAGGATAAATTATTAGTAAAAAAAGATCAATACTTAAAAATAAAAATTGTTTGAATTAAAGTTTTAATTTAACTTCGAATTAAATTTTTAACTGAAGTTTGAAATAAAAATAAATTTGCTGGAAAATTTACCAGCTTGCTTTTTTAATACCAGACACTTGTCCTTTTGCAACAAGTTCTCTTAACATGATTCTTGAAATGCCTAAACTTTTATGAACCATTCCTCTGCCTCTTCCAGTCATGAAACATCTGTTTCTATATCTTATAGATGAACCATCAACTGGCAATGCATCTAATTTTTGAGCCAAAGAAAACCTTTCTTGCAAAGTTAAATTTGGATCTTTAATTTGTTTTTTCAAAGCAGCTCTTTTTTCTTTTGAAGCTTTTATCATTTTTTGTCTTTTATCGTTTCTTTCTAATACCGATTTTTTTGCCATCTCAACTCCTTTTAATCTTTAAACGGGAATCCCAAACCCATTAAAACCGCTTTAAACATCGGTTCATTTTCTTGATTACATACAAAAGTAACATTTAATCCTAAGTTATCAACGCTTTTTAAAAATTCTCTTACTTCAGGAAAAACTGTATAATCTTTCAATCCAAAAGAATAAGATTTTTTATTAAAGCTTTTTTGATCAAAACCTCTAAAATCACGCAACCTAGGAAGAACAATATTTCTTAATCTATCCATAAATTCATACATTTTATTAGAACGCAAAGTTACTTTCATTCCAACTTTCATTCCTTCTCTTAATTTAAAAGTTGCAATCGATTTTTTTGCAATAGTGTAACAAGCTTTTTGACCTGATATATAACTTAATGCATTCAATGCGTTTTCCATTTTTGCAGAATCGTTAAATATAGAACCTGCACCAATTGAAAGAATTATTTTTTCTATTTTTGGAACTTGCATAACCGTTTTCAAATTAAATTCTTTAAAAACAGAAGGAACAACTTCTTTTTTATATACTTCTAAAAATCTTGCACTCATCTTATCACCTTGCCACTTTTTTTTGCCACTAACTGCTTTTCTTCTCCAATTTGAACATATTTAACTTTAGTCGGAGCTCCAGAAACTGGATCTACATGAGCCACATTTGAAATATGAATTGGCATAGACTTAACTGTCATTCCTGTTTTTTCTTTCTTGTTAAAACATTTAACCTGATTAACACCTTCAATCAAAACTTTGGAATTTTTTGTTATAATTTTGGAAACAATTCCGGTTTTTCCTTTTTCTTTGCCCGTTAGAACAATTACTTTATCTAATTTTTTAATTTTAAATTTCATTTTAACAAACTCCAGATGCTAATGATCTTATTTTTTGAGAAACTTCTCTTGGAACAGTGCCGTTAACTCTAGTACCAAGTAGTTCTCCATTTGGCTGTATTAAAACAACTGCATTATTGTGAAACGCAACAGAATCTCCAGCTTTTCTTGAAATAGGAGATTTAGTTCTAACAATTATTGCTTTGTATTTTTGTCCAGATTTAACTTTTCCGTTTGGAATAGCGCTTCTTACAGAAACCATTATTACATCGCCTATTGCAGCATATTTGCCAGACATATAAGTTGCAAAACAGTTTACTTTTTTTGCCCCAGAATTATCTAAAACATCTAATATCGTTCCTTTATATATCATAACTTCTCCTTTATAATATGTTTTTTTCTTTTAGAAATAGGACTGCAAGTTTCGATATTTACCTTATCTCCAACTTGAACTCCAATTTCGTCATGTACTAAAAATTTTTTAGATTTTATAATTCTTTTGCTATATTTTGGATGAGCAAAACTTCTTTCCACTTTCACAGTTGCTGTTTTCAAACTTCCAACTTTAACTATAGTTCCAATCGTCATAATATAAAAATACTATAAAAAAGATAAATAGACAACTAGCAGAACAAAAAGACAAAAAGGACTAGATTTAATTTTAAAATTAAATTAAAATTAAAAAGTGGGTGCTTAGCTCAGTTGGTAGAGCATCTGGCTTTTAACCAGAGGGTCGCAGGTTCGATCCCTGCAGCACCTAGATGATTTTTTTTATAAATTCATTGAATTTCAGATATTATAATTAATTAGCAGAGCATAATATTACAACAATTATAATTTAAATGTAATTGTAAACAAATAAAATTTAGTTTATTTAATTTAATAAAAGTCTTTCAAGAAGATGAAACGCTTTTTAATTACGTTCTTTTTTTAATTCTGCAATTTCTCTGGTCAAAACAGCAATTTGCTTTCTGATTTTTTTTAATTCAGAACTGTGATTTTTTTCTCTATGAGAAAAAGGAGTAAACAAAATATTCATCCTTTTTGCTTTTAATTCTAAAATTTTTCCATATACTTCAATCATACGAGACATAAACACCTTCTTCTTTTTTAACAAATTTAACAGCAAAAGGCAATTTAGCAGAAGCTAATTCAAAAGCTTCTTTTGCCATCGCTTCTGTTACGCCATCAAGTTCGAAAACCATGCTTCCAGGATAAACTTTTGCAATAAATCCTTCAGGGCCACCTTTTCCGCCGCCCATACGAACTTCAATAGGCTTAGCCGTTACAGGAACATGAGGAAAAAGTCTATTCCAAAACTTACCACCACGCTTTACTGATCTTGCAATGCATCTTCTTGCTGCCTCTATTTGATTCGAAGTCATTCTTGAAGGCTCTAAAGCTCTTAGCCCGTAAGATCCAAAAGCAAAAGACGCTCCTGCAATTGCATGACCGTGAATTTTTCCTTTAAAAGCTTTTCTGAATTTTTGTTTTTTAGGTGCAAGCATTATTCCCCCTTACCTTTAGAATCGACTACATCTCCTTTGTATATCCAAACTTTTACTCCGGAAATACCCCAAGAAGAATGCGATTTTTCTTGACAATAATCAATATCTGCTCTGAATTTCTGTCTTGGAACAGCTCCTTCTTGACACCATTCTGTTCTTGCAATTTCAGCCCCAGCCAATCTACCAGCGCATTGAATTCTTACTCCTAATGCTCCGCTTCTTTTAATAGACTGAGCATGTTTTTTAATAATTCTTCTGCAAGAAGCTCCTTTTTTGCTTAATTCATTTGCAACATCTCTTGCAACACAAGCAGCATTCAATTCAGGCTTTGAAATATCAAAAATTTTCAATTTAACTTCTTTTCCATATTTCAAAGTTAAATATTTTACAACTGCATCATTTTCACCTGTTTTTTTTCCAACTATATAAGAAGGCCTTAAACAAGTTAGTTTTATTTCCAAAACATCTTTTGTTCTATTTATAATCAACCTTGATATAACTGCATTTCTAAAATTTTTGTCAAAATATTTTCTAATTTCAACATCTTCTTTCAAATACAAAGCATAAAATCTAGGCTCAGCAAACCAGTTAGCATCAAAAGATTGAGAAATTCCCAGTCTTAAAGCTCTAGGACACGATTTGTTACCCATTTAAACCTCTTTTCCTTTATCTTCTTTTTCTTTCAAAATAACTTGAACATTACTAGCAAATTTAGTTACTCTTCCAGTTTTTCCTCTTCCTCTAAAACAAACTCTTTTCAAAAATGTTCCTCTTCCCACAGTTCCTTCGCTTACAATTAAACTTGAAGGTTGCAAATTCGCATTTGAAAAAGTCGCATTAGCAATAGCAGAGGATATTAATTTTTTTAAAGACTGCGCATAAGGGCTAGTTAAAAATTTTAACTTTTCAACAGCTATAACGGCGTTCAAACCTCTTACAGCTACTAAATACTTGTTAAATCTTCTTGGACTGCCTCTAAAATTATTTAAAGATGCACGCATTTTATTATCCTTTCCTTTTATTATATTTATTTTTCATAAAAAAGCAAATATTATTTACGAGCTTTAGTAGCCGCTTTTTTTGTGCCAGCATGTTTTACAGGAACTCTTGTAGGAGAAAATTCACCAAATTTATGTCCAACGTGAGACTCGCTAATAGAAACTGGTATGAATTTTTTGCCATTATAAACATGAGCAATTTTTCCAATAAAAGAAGATAAAATTACAGAACCTCTTGACCATATTTTTATAATTTGTTTCTTTTCTTCAAATCTTTTCAAAGCTCTTGTTACTCCTGGAGCAACAAAAGGACCTTTGATTAATGACCTAGCCATTATTTATTTCTCCTTTTAATAATATCTTTATTAGTTCTTTTATTAGATCTTGTTTTCTTACCTTTAGCATTCAAACCTTTAGGTGAGCAAAAATGAACACCACCGTTTGCTCTTCCACCCATAGCATGATCAACAGGGTTCATGGCGATTCCTCTTACAGAAGGCCTCCATCCTCTCCAAACATTTCTTCCAGCTTTTCCTAAAACAATGTTTGAATGATCTAAATTCGAAACAACACCTATTGTAGCAAGACAATTTTTGTTAATATAACGCAATTCTCCAGAACCTAATCTTAATATTACTTTACCAATATCTTGACCAAGAACTTGAGCATACACTCCAGCAGACCTTGCTAAAATTCCTCCAGCACCAATTTTCAATTCTATGTTATGAACATAAGTACCATCTTTAATCATACCAATAGGCATGCAATTTCCTGGCTTGTAATCTATTTGTTTATCAACAGAAGTTTCAACAAAATCTCCTGGCTTTAAATTATTAGGAGCAATGATATAAGCATAATTATCTACGCCTTCAATCTGATGCTTAATCAAAGCAATATGAGCACTTCTGTTTGGATCATATTCAATCCTGACAACTTCAGATTTAATTCCATTCAAAAATCTTCTGTCAAAAGAAACAACTCTGTAAACACTTCTGTGATAAGATCCTCTATGCCTAGCCGTCATATGACCATTGTGATTTCTTCCACCAGTAGCAGCAAATCCTTTTGTCAAAGCTTTAAAGGGAGATCCTTTCCATAAGGAACTTCTATCTATATCGACTCTTTGCCTAATAGACGGAGTGTAAGGTTTGTAAAATTTTAAAGTCATTGAGCAACTCCTATTATCTTGCTTATATCAAAATCTTTTTTAATAAAAATCATAGCTTTTTTAAATCCTTGAACTTTTCCAGCTTTTCCTTTGAAATTTTTTGTTCTTGATTTGCTATTAATTGTGTTAACCGCTTCAACAGGAGCCTGAAAAACAGCTTCAAAAGCTTTTTTAATGTCGATTTTGTTTGCATTTAATGCAACTTTAAAAACTACAACATTAGATTTAGCAAGCTCTGCAGTTTTTTCAGTAACATAAGGGCCTTTCAAAATTTCAAACGGAACCGATGCAGCAAACGCTCTGTTTTTATCTCTTAAAAAATATTTTCTTATCATTATAGCTCCTCAACAATTTTATTAACAGCGTCTTCTGCCTTGTTTAACAATTGAGCCATCTCGTTTGCGCCTGCAATTTTTGAAAAGCCTGTAAAACGCTCTTCAATTTCAGACAATGCATTCAAATCACAAAATATGTTCTTATGCTTAACAATATCCAAAACATTCAATCCTCTTACTGGAATCACATCGCAATAAGGAACGTTATGAATACAATTAAAAACAGACAAATCAAACGCATCTGGAACCACAAATAAAACAGATTTCAATTCTGCTTTAGCGATCCATTTTGCAAACTCGGCAGTCTTCACAAAAGGAACGTCGTAATTTTCAAACACAGAAAATAATCCCTCTTTTAATTTATAAGTTAAAGAAGAAATATTTCCTAACACTTTTACTTTTTTGTTTAGCTTGTAAGAATAATCTCTTGGATGAGGTCCAAAAACAACTCCACCTTTTCTAAATTGAGGAGCTCTTAAAGAACCTTGCCTTGCTCTTCCAGTCTCTTTTTGCCCCCAAGGTTTTCTTGTGGTTCCAGAAACATCCTTCAATGTTTTCGTGCTATGATTACCAGATCTTGCTTTTGCTCTTTGCCAATTTACAACTTTAGCAATTATATCTTTTCTTAAAGGAGCATCAAAAACAAAATCATTCAATTCCACAGAACCAACTGTTTCTAAATTCCAATTTTTATAATCAAACTTCATGACTTCACCTTAATTGCTTTCATAACTTTAACCCAAGTCCCAGATTTTCCAGGAACAGTACCAAAAAGACCCACAACATTTAATTCTTCATCTTTAAACGCTATTTTCTGGCTTTGTATTGTAATATTTTCTTGACCCATTCTTCCAGGCATTTTTCTTTGCTTGAAAATTTTATCTCTGGTACCAGTAGAACCAATACTTCTGTGAGACAACGACGCACCATGGCTCGCTTGAGTTCCAGAAAAGTTCCAAAGCTTCATTGCTCCGGCAAAACCTTTACCTATGCTTTTAGACCTAACATCAATCAACTGACCAATTTCTAACCAAGAAGAATCAAACAAATCTCCTTTATTATATTTTTCAGCTTCAGCTATATCCATTTTAAACTCTTTAACCAAAGTAGCCAAAGGCAAATTCTGCTTTTCAAGTTCTTTTTTCTGAGGATTTTTAATTGTCGCTCTGTATTCTTCTGTGCCAAGTTTTAAAACAGCATAATTTTCCATTATTTTCTTTTCCAAAACATAAGTTTTAGGAAGTTTTAACAAAGTTACAGGAACAGCCTTTCTTTCGATGTAAATTCTTGTCATTCCAAGCTTTTGAGCCATCATTCCATATCTAGATTTTGTATAACCTAAACTCATTTTTCACCTCCAGCAAGGGTAATTTTAGCTTCAACTCCAGAGGCTAAAACATGTCTTCCAATTGCATCTATAAAAGAAGGAGTTGCGTTTATGTAAAATAATCTTTTGTGCACTTTTCTGTCAAACTGCTCTCTTGATTCTTTATCAATATGCACAGCTCTTTGAACTGTCCACAAGGTTCTTTTAGTAGGCAATGGAATGGGTCCTGTATATTTCACTCTTTCTTGCTTAGCGATTCTAATAACACTTACTGCTGCAGAATCTAAAACATCATGATCGAATGATTTTAAAATAATACAAATTAAATTGTTGTTCTTTTTAATCATAGTGATTCCTAATACGTATAGTATAATAATCTTGAAAAACAAACAAGATACAAAAGATAAAATTAAAATGCCCAAAAGGTGAATCGAACACCCGACCTCTTGATTACGAATCAATTGCTCTGCCAACTGAGCTATTTGGGCCTGATAAATCTTAAACTAAAGTTAAAAATTTGGCAATTTCATAATAAGAAGAATAAGTTCCATCCACTTTAAAAAATTTTAAAGATAATTTCGCGGCAACAATTTCATCTGAATCAGAATCTCCGACAAAAGAACAATTTGTAACTGAGCAATTAAATTTTTTCAAAGCAAAAATAAACATTTCAGGATTAGGCTTGGGAAGAAAATTATCACGAGAACAAATTAAATCAAAATTGATTTCTGCTGTTTTAAGATCTTTTAAATAACCGTTAGTGCACAAAACATTGTAATATTCAAAATTATTATCTAACAAATACTGAGCGCAAGGAATAATTTTTTTTTCCAAAGGATCATAAATTGTGCCGAGCCAATCCCAAAACAATATGCCTTTTTTATTTTGCATAAATTAAATATACAAATTATATAGAGCTTTCGAAAGATCCTAAAATTGAATAAACAGCCAAAACTTCAGATTTGTTATAAGAAAAATTTTTAACATTATCAAAAAATGAAAAATGAAACACATCATCATTCCATTTTATAATTTTTGAAACGATAATTTCATATTTTTTCGTAATAATAACAACTGCAGAATTTTCTTTTAAAACTTTTTCTGTATTTACAAAAACCAAATCTCCTATTTTGTATTTAGGAGCATTCAAATTATCAATCACGAAAAATGCAAAAGCTGATTTTACGCCAATTAATTGAGGTAATCTGAAAATAGTTTTATCAATTTCGTCAAAGCTAATTAAAGGAAATTCGCTTTTGGATCCTGGAACGGCTGAAGCAGAAACAACATTGTAAACTGGCAAATCTTTTGTTGGCACGTAAGTTATTTCTCTTTCAACGCTTTTATCTTCGGTATTTTTTAATAAGTCATACTCCGAGCAACCTAAAACAGCAGATAATTTTCTTAACAAATCTGAATTAAATCTTCTATCTCCCGCTTCCAGTCTTGATATATAGGAAGGAGAAAGACCAGTTAATTCTGATAAATCTATTAAAGTATAGCCTTTTGCTTTTCTTAATTTTTTTAATAAAGAAATATTCGATTTGCTTGCAATCATTTCATTTAAATTTGTCTTCATTTCAGAAGTTGTAATAGGATACAATTTTTCCCTTTTTGTAGTTTTCAACATACACTAAAAATATAAAATAATTAACCAAATGTCAACATTTCAATATCATAATGATAAATTACGTAAATATTTTAAAGAAATCTTGTAAATATCTTGAATATTTGGCAGTTTTGTGGATTTGTTGTTTGTTAAAAATAAATAAAGTTGAAATTCAGAAAAATTATCGCAGTTAAAATATTTATTTAAAACAGATAAAGGCAATTTAACAAACAAATCTAAAATTGAATTTGAAAGCATAGCGCTTTCATAAAATTTACGACGCAATATATCATTTGCAAAATTATTATTTTCTAAAAATATAATACAAAACTTATAAGCTTCAAATTTATTAAAAGAAAAATCATCTTCGAAAGCAATTATTTTTAAATTTGATAAAAATTTATGCCAGTTTTTTAAAGCAAAAATTCTAGGACGATTATAAACTATACTTTGCAAAGCAATTTGATAATTTAAAGGAAGAAAATTGAAAAAAGGAATTTTATTTTTAATATATTTTAACTGTAAATTTAAAAAATAAGATAAAAGATTAAAAGCATCGTCTGGGCTAATTTTTAAAGAATGCAAATTAACGGATAACAAATCAATATTCAGAACTTTATGAAAACATTGAATTGCAATAGGATTTAAATTTTTCGCATTCTTTTTTTTTAAAAGCAATCCAAATCCTATTGTCCAATGTCCTTTGCTATCTTCATAAGACTTCAGAGAAAATCCTTCATTAATCTTTAAAAATTCTATACAAATTTTATTATAATTTTCTTTATTAAGACTGTTTCTAAGCTTATGAACTTTCAAATATTCTAAGGAATAATATTTAATCCAATCAAACATTGCAAATAAGCACTAGCAAAACAAATTAACAAAATAAGTAATAAATCGAAAAGAAAAGACGTCGATAGAAAAAAATATAACGGAAGAAATTAAGGCCATAAATAATACTACTATCAAACTTGCAATAGTTTCAGCTTTTGAAGGTATTTTCAAATGAGTAATTTCTGCTTTCAAGCTTTTAATGAATATTTTTAAGTCATTACATTTATTGCTAACTTTTTCTTTAAACGAAGTTTTCATTTTCATATTCCATTTTCATATTTATTTGTATATTTTAACATTTAAAAAAAATAATTACTATATTTAAGATGATTAAAGAAATAACTTTAGCACAATTTAAAAAACACAAATTGTTCAAACATAAAATAGACAAAAAAATCATTATCATTCACGGCAAAAATGGTATTGGAAAAACTAGCATATTAGAAAGCATAAGTTTATTTTGCCAAGGCAGCGGAATTTTCAACCTTGATCTTGAATCTTTGATTCACAATAATGAAAATGCTTTTGAAGTAAAAATTAAAACTGACAGCGAATATGAAATTCAATATATAAGCAATAAAAAACAAATAAAAATTAACAACAGTATATCAAAAGCATCAAACTTGCTTGAAAAAATTAAAATTCATGGCATTAATCCATTTCAATCTTTAGCTTTTTGGGAAGATACAACGTTTCGCAGAAAATATTTTGATAAAGTTTTCATGCAGCACGATATATTGTATATAAATTATTACAAAAAATATAAAAATGCATTAAAAGAAAAAAACCGCTTAATTGAAAATCAAAATTTAAACGCATATTGGGAAAATTTTTTAAACAATGAAATAAAAACAAACGGATTGCAGATTAACAGCATCAGAAATCATGTGTTACAAAATTTAAAAATAAAAGATGAAGTGAAAGATTTTTTAAATGCAGATTTAATTATAAAAATGAATCCGGATTTTGAAGCGCAAGAAAAAATTTTAAATCAGCCTTTATCTTTAAATTTTCAAGGACCTCACAAAACACAGTTTGAATTAAATTTAACAAATGATTTAATATACGAAGAAGGAAAAAAAGCTTCAACAGGACTAAGAAAAAAGATTCTTATTGCCTTAACTTTAAGCTCTTTACCGCAAACTGATTGCGATTGCATTTTATTAATTGATGATCTTTTTTCTAATTTAGATTCAGAAACTATAAAACAAACAATGAATTTGATAAAAACTTTTGATTTTCAAACTTGGATTACTACGTTAGAACCGATTGATAATGAAGAAAACGATGAAAATATACAATATATCAAATTATCTTAAATTTTTTTCTTAAGAACAGATCCAGATTCAGAATCCAAAACCAAATATCCAGAATCTTCAATAAATTTTCTAATTTCATCGGCTTTTTTATAATCTTTCATTTGTTTTGAAATTTTTCTTTCTTGCAATTTTTCTTCCAAAATTTTTATTAAATTTTCATCATCTTTTTTGAAAGAAATTAAACCTAGCCACTTTAACGATGAAGCTAATTGTTTTAAAATATTTTTATCATGATTTTTTAAGGCATCTTCAAGCATACGATCAAAATTTGCAAAAGAAGATAAAATATTCATATCATCAAGCAAAGGATTGTAAATTTCTTCATGAATAAAAGAATCTAAATCATCGTTTATAAAATCTTGCAAATAATCTTGCAAATGAAACATCCAACGTTTGTAACGAGCAGCAGCGTGATTTAACGATTCCGTTTTCCAATTTAAAGAATGACGATAATGGCTGCTTAAAATAAAAAATTTAACTATCAGCGGATCATATAATTTAAAAATTTCTGAAAGAAGCACTGTGTTGCCTAAAGATTTAGACATTTTAGCTCCATCAAACAAAATCATACCGTTATGCAACCAATATTTTGGACCAGCTAATTTGCCATACATACCAATATTTTGCGCTCTTTCATTTTCATGATGAGGAAACAACAAATCTTGTCCGCCTGCATGTATATCGAATTTTTCACCTAAAAATTTAGCACTCATAGCAGAACATTCAATATGCCATCCTGGTCTTCCTTTACCCCATGGACTATTCCAATAAGGCTCTTTAAATTTGCTCGGCTTCCATAAAACAAAATCTTCATTATTATTTTTTTCAAAACATACTTCAATTCTTTTGCCTGCTATCACATTGTTTTGGCCACTTAACGCTCCGTAATCATTAATCGATTTTATATCAAAATATACATGATCATCTTTTAAATAAGCAAAGCCAGATTCAATTAAATTTCCAATAAATTCTATGATTTCAATAATAGTATCTGTTGCTTTCGGACAATAAGTTGGAAGCAAAGTTTGTAACTTGTTACAATTTTCGTTAAAAGATTCTTCAAAAACTTTTGCAATTTCTTCACAGCTTTTATTTTCTTCATTTGCTTTTTTAATAATTTTATCATCAATGTCAGTTATATTTCTTACGTAAACCACATTTGGAAATTCTTTTTTCAAAATACGATAAAGCAAATCAAATGCAATCACTGTTCTTGCATTGCCTACATGAATTTCATTATAAACAGTTGGTCCGCAAACATACAACCCAACCTGAGATTGACTGGAAGGCACAAATTTTGTCTTGCTGTTCAAAAACGAATCGTATAAAGTTAACATACCCTAACTATAGTGAAAATTTATTAAAAAATAAAGAAAAAATTAATAATTAAAGCATAATTCTTGAAATATGTATTCAGAAAAATTACTTAAATACTATCAGCAAGAAATGGAATTTTTAATGGAAAGCGGTAAAAGTTTTACAAAAAAATATCCAGAAATAGCAAGACATTTAGATTTTTCATCAGAAAATTACAATGATCCAGATATTCAAAGATTAATCGAAAGCACAGCATTTTTAAACGCTAAACTTCAAAAAAGATTAGATGAAGAAAACGCGACCGTAGCTTCTGAAATTTTGAATATAATATATCCTCAATTCAACAAATGTATACCCGCCGCAACAATTATCCAATTTTCTGGCAAAGATAAATTCATTAAAAAACACACTTTAATGGAAACAAAAAAAATTATACCAAACAAAAATGAAATGGAAGAAAATAGCTTTATTTTTCAAACTATATTTGATGTTGCAGTTACGAATACCTTAATTAATAACATAGAAATAATCACAAATGATCAAAATATCAAAACTGAAAAATTTCTGTCTATTAATTTGTCAAACATAGAAAATACAAAAGAATTAACTTTTTTCATTAATATGAATATTTTAAATGCTTATGAAATTTATGAAGCATTATTGACTTATGATGTTTATAAAAACACTCCTATTTTTCAAAATAACGAAGCTGGCAAGTTTGAAGAAATTGGTTGGGTTGAAGCTGTTGGTATAGATGATGATTTATTACCTCAACATGATAACGAAGATGAATCTTATAAATTTTTAATGGAATATAATATATTTCCGAAAAAATTTTTATTTTTTAAATTGAAATTTCAGCAGACACCAAAAAATAATATCTTTATTCCAATGAATATTACAAAAGAAATTCAAGTTTCAAAAAACAATTTTTTGTTAAATTGCAGCCCGGCGGTAAACGTTTTTGAAAAACATTCAGAACCAATTATGATTAATCATAAAACTTCAGAATATTCTGTGATTCCAGATTCAAATTTATCGAAAGAATTAGAAATTTATTCTGTTTTATCAATTCACGACACGGATGTAATAAATCAAAAAAGATACGTAAATTATTTTGCAAATTGCGAATATAGTGATGATGAAATTTATTGGACTACAAAAAAATCTATTAAACATGATATTTCTTCCTATTCAACTTCAATTTCATTTATTGATAGTTTTAAAATGGAAAAATCTGTTTTATACGCCAAACTTTTATGTGTACAAAGAAATGCGAATTTAATTGAAGCAAATTCCAGTTGGGAAATATTAAATTCTAATGAACCTATTCAAGCAATTAATATCTTCAGGCCGACGGGTTATATTGAAAATGAAGAAGAAAAATCATTATGGAAATTAATTTCTCATTTAAAAATAAGTTATTTTGGATTTGATGATGCAAACATTTCAAAGGCTTTAAAAGAATTAATTAAAATTTACGATTTTTCTTCTGAAAATAAATTAACTGAATTTGATGATATTATTTCGATTAAACAAGAAACTTTTATGAAATACGAAAATAATGTTATTATGCCTTGCGTTAAATTAATTATACAAGCGAATAATAATCCAAAAATTTTTTTACTTGCGAATCTATTGGGAAAATTCCTTTCTATGCAAACGAATTTTAACACGAAATTTGCTGTTGAACTTACAAAATTAAATGGCGAAAAAATTAAAATATGGAAAATTTATGATGAACAATAATTTAATTAAAATTTATGATGAAATCAAAGAAAAGCCTTGGAATTACTCTCTGCATCAGGTTATGTTTATTATCGAAAACCTTAAAAAAAATGAATTTGCTTCAAGCAATTATGATCCTGCAGCTTTAAACGCTAATGTAAATTTTTGGGCTAACACAAGCGATGTTATCAAACATAATGAAAAAAATAATCAAATAAATTTGACTTTAAATGCAGCTTCATTAATTGGAATAAATGGATTGCTTCCTCAAGCTTATACCGAAAAAATTTTAAGCAGAATCAAGACAAAAGATTACAGAATGATAGATTTTTTGAATATATTTCATCAAAGATCATTTGGCTTAATTCACAAAACAGAAAAATATAATAAAATTCACCTTAAAATAAACGATCACAAACATTTAACTCAAGAATTTTGCAAATCTTCTGAAAATTTTAAAGAATTTAAACAGCTACTATGGAAAAAAAACAAAAACAAATTCGGATTTTTGCAAATTTTAAAAAACTTATTTAAAAATCAAAAAATCGATTTTAAAATTAAGGAATTCATTTTAAAAAAAGTTAAAATAGACGATGAAAACAAAACTTTTTTAAATAATGAAAAATTAACGAATAAATTGCTTGGTAATCATGTTTTAACGATAGATAAAAAAATAAAACTTATAATTGAAACAAAATTTTTGAAAGATTACGAAACATTTTTACCAAATCAAATCAACTTTAATAAAATAAAAAAAATTTTCAAATACTATACAAATAATTTTTATGAAATTGAAATAAAGCCAATATTAATTGCTGAAAAAGAAAAAATTTCATTTTTGAAAAAAGAAAAAAAACTTGGATTAAATGTTTGGCTTGTTTAGCCTCTTTTGAAGTCATATAATTATCTGATGACAGAGCAACAGTTTCCAAACAATTTAGAAAAAATTCCTTACAATCTTGATGCAGAACAAGCGATTATTGGAGCCTTGCTTTACAACAACATACTTTTCGAAAAAATTGCTTTTCTTGAATTTGATCATTTCTTTCATCCTTTGCATAAAAAAATATTCCAAATTATTAAAGATATGATTTTTAAAGGAAATTTAGCGACTACTATTACAATTTACCCTATGCTGAAAACTGATGATAAATTCAAAGATATAGATCAAAATTATTTAAATAATATTGTGTCTAACCTTGGCAGCATTGCAGACATTAAAGCAAACGCTGATCATGTTTTTGATTTATTTTTAAGAAGAAATATAATTGATCTTAGTTCGAATTTATCTAATAAAGCTTCAAAAATTACAATAGAAGAATCTGCTTTAAATATAATTGAAAATGCCGAAGCTTCTTTGTTTAATTTAGCAAAAAGTTCGAATATAGAACAACAAATTAAATCTTTTGATTTAAATTTAAAAGAAGCTGTGTTGCAGGCTAAAATTGCTAGCGAACAAAATTCTTTAGTAGGCGTGACTAGTGGAATTTCTTCATTAGACAATCATCTGGGAGGTTTTCATAAATCTGATTTATTAATCGTAGCAGGAAGACCTTCTATGGGAAAAACAGCTCTTGCTACATGTTTTGGGTTTAACGCTGCAAAAGCTTTCGCTGAAAACAGCTCTAATGGAACTAAAGTTGCATTTTTTTCTTTGGAAATGTCTGCCGATCAACTTGCTTTAAGAATATTATCCCAAGAAAGCAATATTTCTTCCGAAAGAATAAGAAAAGGAGCAATAAGCAATAAAGAATATTTAGAAATAGAAAAAAAATCTAAAGAACTTTATTCTGTACCATTTTTTATCGATGATACTCCTGCATTAACTATTGCAGGATTACGTACCAGAGCAAGAAGATTAAAAAGGCAAGAAAATATAGGATTAATCATCATAGATTATTTGCAACTTTTACAAGGAAATAAAGGAAATGAAAACAGAGTTCAAGAATTAACTGAAATTACAAGAAATTTAAAAGCATTAGCTAAAGAATTAAATCTTCCAATTATTGCTTTATCGCAGCTTTCAAGAGCAGTTGAGCAAAGAGAAGATAAATTTCCACAATTAGCCGATTTAAGAGAATCAGGATCGATTGAACAAGATTCGGACGTAGTTATGTTTGTTTACAGAGAAGCTTATTATGAAGGACGAAAAAAACCTCAATCAGGATCAGAAAAAATGCAAGAATGGCAAGCTAAAATGGCAAAAATATACAATACAGCAACTTTGATAATAGCAAAACAAAGACATGGAGCAATAGGCACATTAACTGTTCATTTCGATGAAAATACTACTAAATTTTCTAATAGCGCTGTAGTTTAATTGATTTTTGAAGTAAATTTATAAGATAAAACATGTTTGATGAATTAAAATTTATGGATATAGCTTTAAAAGAAGCTGAAAAAGGTTATGAAAAAAATTTTGTTCCTGTCGGAGCCGTCATAACATTAAACAATAAAATAATATCAAAAGCTTATAACCAAGATTTTTGGCATGCTGAAATTTTAGCAATTTATAAAGCTCAAAAAAAAATAGGAAAATATTTGAATGGGTGCAATATATATGTTACTTTAGAACCATGTCCTATGTGTATGCATCTTATAAAATTATCTCAAATAGATAAAATTTTTTTTAGTACAAAATATTTCAAGGAATATCCATTAAAGAATATAGAAACAATAGAAATTTATAGAACAGAATCAACAAATTTGTTAAAAAAATTTTTTGTTAATTTAAGAAATAAATAATTGTTGCGTAATGTTGTTAATTTAATAAAAGTTTAATTAGAAAATAAATATATATAAAAAAATTCAGCAGAGTGTGCAAAGAAGCCAATCGGGTTATTAGTATCAGTTAGCTAAACACATTACTATGCTTACACACCTGACCTATCAACGTAGTCATCTTCTACGACCCTAATGGGGAAGATTTATCTTGAGGATGGTTTCCCATTTAGATGCTTTCAACGGTTATCCATTCCACACTTAGCTACCCAGCATTGCTATTGGCATAACAACTGGCACACCAGAGGTGTGTCCATCCCGGTCCTCTCGTACTAGGGACAGACCCTCTCAATCTTCCAACGCCCACGGCAGATAGAAACCGAACTGTCTCACAACGTTCTGAACCCAGCTCACGTACCACTTTAATTGGCGAACAGCCAAACCCTTGGGACATGCTTCTGCCCCGGGATGTGATGAGCCGACATCGAGGTGCCAAACCTCCCCGTCGATATGAACTCTTGGGGGAGATCAGCCTGTTATCCCCAGCGTACCTTTTATCCGTTGAGCGATGGCCCTTCCATACGGAAACCACCGGATCACTATGACCGACTTTCGTCTCTGCTCGAAGTGTCTTTCTCGCAGTCAGGCAGGCTTTTGCCATTGCACTCATACAGTTGATTTCCAACCAACTTGAGCCTACCTTCGCACGCCTCCGTTACTTTTTAGGAGGCGACCCTCCCAGTCAAACTACCCACCATGCAGTGTCCTGGCCCTAGATTCATAAGGCTCAGTTAGGCATTCAATATGTTAAGGGTGGTATTTCAAAGGTGCATCCATTCTAGCTAGCGCTAAAATTTCATATGCTCCCACCTATTCTACACATAACACATCAAACACCACTGCAAAGTTGTAGTAAAGGTGCATGGGGTCTATTCGTCTAACCGTGGGTACCCCGCATTTTCACGGGGAATTCAATTTCGCTGAGTTAATGTTGGAGACAGTGGAGCAGTCGTTACGCCATTCGTGCGCGTCGGAATTTACCCGACAAGGAATTTCGCTACCTTAGGACCGTTATAGTTACGGCCGCCGTTTACTGGGGCTTCAATTCAGTGCTTGCACACCTCCTCTTAACCTTCCAGCACCGGGCAGGCGTCAGACCCTATACTTCGACTTTCGTCTTTGCAGAGCCCTGTGTTTTTGATAAACAGTCGCCACTCCCATTTATGTGCCACCGTATTCAAGTTTCCTTGATACGGCATCCCTTTTCCCTAAGTTACAGGATTAATTTGCCGAGTTCCTTCAACATTATTCTCTCAATCGCCTTGGTATTCTCTACCTATCCACCTGTGTCGGTTTAGGGTACGGTCTTATTGTTGATGCTATTTCCTGAAAGCTAGAATTCGCATTTACAATCCATTAAGTAAATACAAATTTTTCACTTTGTCACATTCAACTGGCCCAGGAATATTAACCTGGTTCCCATCGACTACGGCTTTCGCCCTCGCCTTAGGGACCGGCTTACCCTGCGCGGATCATCCTGGCGCAGGAACCCTTGGATTTTCGGCGGGCATGGTTTTAACATGCCTTCAGTGCTACTCATATCAGCTTCCGCTCTTCTGATACCTCCAGAGAATCTCACGACTTCTCCTTCAGCGGCTTACAGAAAGCTCCGCTACCGCGTTTAATCAAAAAGATTAAACACCCACATCTTCGGTACATTGTTTTAGCCCCGTTACATTTTCGACGCAAAAAAACTTAATTAGACCAGTGAGCTATTACGCTTTCTTTAAAGGATGGCTGCTTCTAAGCCAACCTCCTGGCTGTCTTGGTTTTTTCACTTTCTTTTCCACTTAACAATGATTTTGGGACCTTAGATGGCGGTCTGGGCTGTTGCCCTTTCGACCATGGACCTTAGCGCCCACAGTCTGTCTAGCTATATTATAACGCTTTGGTATTCGGAGTTTGATTAAGTTTGGTAAGGATCTCTCCCCCCTAGATTATTCAGTGCTCTACCCCCAAAGGGTAAATATAACGCTCTACCTAAATAGATTTCGCGGAGAACCAGCTATTTCCGAGTTTGATTAGCCTTTCACCCCTAGCCACAAGTCATCCAAGAATATTGCAACATTCACTGGTTCGGCCCTCCAGAGCGTTTTACCGCACCTTCAGCCTGCTCATGGCTAGATCACCCGGTTTCGGGTCTTGTTCATAAAACTATGCGCTCTATTAAAACTTGCTTTCGCTACGCCTACATCTATCGACTTAAGCTCGCTTTATAAACAAACTCGCTGACTCATTATGCAAAAGGTACGCCGTCACCGCCTTGCGCGGCTTCGACTGTTTGTAAGCAATCGGTTTCAGGATCTTTTAACTCCCCTTCTCGGGGTTCTTTTCACCTTTCCCTCACGGTACTAGTTCACTATCGGTCATTAAGGAGTATTTAGGCTTGGAGGATGGTCCCCCCATGTTCAAACAGGATTTCTCGTGTCCCGCCTTACTCAAGTCATCAATAAAAACTTTACTTTTACAGGGCTATCACCTTCTTTGGCTCACCTTTCCAGATGATTCTAATTTTTTTTATTGATGCACTGGCCAAAATCCGCGTTCGCTCGCCACTACTAACGGAATCTCTTTGATTTCTTTTCCTCTTGCTACTTAGATGTTTCAGTTCACAAGGTTCGCTTCTATGTTTCTATGTATTCAAAACATGATACCGCCTAATGCGGTGGGTTTCCCCATTCGGATATTCACGGATCAACGAATGTTGACTTCTCCCCGTAACTTTTCGCAGTCTGCCACGTCCTTCATCGCCTCTTAATGCCAAGGCATCCACCAATTGCTCTTAGTTTGCTTAAGTGCACACTCAGCTCAATTTTTTGAATTATATTTATTTTCTAATAATAACTTTTTATAAAGTATGACTGATTTGTTTGGTGGAGATGACCGGGATCGAACCGGTGACCTCATGCGTGCAAAGCAAGCGCTCTCCCAACTGAGCTACATCCCCATTGTGGTGGGCCAAGGAAGAATTGAACTTCCGACCCCACGCTTATCAAGCGTGTGCTCTAACCACTGAGCTACTGGCCCATTTAAAAATCAGCGCAAGAGATAACAGAGCCAGTTGCCCTTCCCTAGAAAGGAGGTGATCCAGCCGCAGGTTCTCCTACAGCTACCTTGTTACGACTTAACCCCAGTCATCAATCTCACCTTAACCAACTGCCTCCTTGCGGTTAGCTCATTGTCTTTGGGTGAAACCAACTCCCATGGCTTGACGGGCGGTGTGTACAAGACCCGTGAACGTATTCACCGCAGCGTGCTGATCTGCGATTACTAGCGATTCCAACTTCATGTTCTCGAGTTGCAGAGAACAATCTGAACTGAGATGGCTTTTTAAGGATTGGCTCCGAATCACTTCATTGCAACCTGTTGTAGCCACCATTGTAGCACGTGTGTAGCCCAGCTTATAAGGGGCATGAGGACTTGACATCATCCCCACCTTCCTCCAGTTTATCACTGGCAGTCTCTTTAAAGTTCTCAGCTTAACCTGTTAGCAACTAAAGATAGGGGTTGCGCCCGTTAAAGGACTTAACCTAACATCTCACGACACGAGCTGACGACAGCCATGCACCACCTGTGCTGAGTCCGGCCGAACCGACGATTCGATCTCTCGAATCTATGACTCACATGTCAAAAGCTGGTAAGGTTTTTCGCGGATTATCGAATTAAACCACATGCTCCACCGCTTGTGCGGGTCCCCGTCAATTCCTTTGAGTTTTAGTCTTGCGACCGTACTCCCCAGGCGGACTGCTTAACGCGTTAGCTTCAACACTGAGAACTATTCATTCCCAACGTTTAGCAGTCATCGTTTAGGGCGTGGACTACCAGGGTATCTAATCCTGTTTGCTCCCCACGCTTTCGTGCCTCAGTGTCAGTGGTGTACCAGAAACTTGCCTTCGCCTTTGGTGTTCCTCCTCATATCTACGAATTTCACCTCTACATGAGGAATTCCTGTTTCCTCTTCCACACTCAAGTCATTCAGTATGAAATGCATTCCTTAGGTTGAGCCCAAGTCTTTAACATCTCACTTAAATAACCACCTACGCACCCTTTACGCCCAATTATTCCGAGCAACGCTTGCTCCCTTCGTATTACCGCGGCTGCTGGCACGAAGTTAGCCGGAGCTTCTTTTTCGGTTACCGTCATTATCTTCACCGACGAAAGAACTTTACAACCAAATGGCTGTCATCATTCACGCGACATCGCTGGATCAGGGTTTCCCCCATTGTCCAATATTCCTCACTGCTGCCTCCCGTAGAAGTCTGGGCCGTATCTCAGTCCCAGTGTGGCTGGTCATCCTCTCAGACCAGCTACGGATCATTGACTTGGTAGGCCATTACCCTACCAACTATCTAATCCGATATAGGCTCCTCCTTCAGCGATATTTCTACCTTTCCTCTTTCGAGCTTATGAGGTATTATACACAGTTTCCCATGTGTATCCCTCTCAAAAGGGCAGATTCCTATATATTACTCACCCGTTTGCCACTAGAATTCATACCGAAGCATAAATTCTCGTTCGACTTGCATGTGTTAAGCGTGCCGCTAGCGTTCGCTCTGAGCCAGGATCAAACTCTCAAAAAAAAGACGTTTAAAAAATTTGTACACTGATTTTATCTAAAAAATCATAAAACAATTTTCAACGTTTAATAAAAAATTTAACATTGACAACTGGCTTTGTTATCTCTTGCTATATACCTTATTTCATAACTACAAATTTTGATGAATTAACTTCAAAATCGCAACTCTTTATTTTTATCAAAGAACTAATTTTTCGTCAACCCCTGTTTTTTTAAAATATATAAAAAGCATGCAAGATCCTTCGATAACTTTCATTTCAAACTCTTTTTCTATGGTTTTATTCGAACATGAGCTATTAAAAAAATTAATTTTTTGATTTTTCAATTCCCACTTCAAACCAAAAGTGCTCAAAACTCCATTTCCTATCATAGAAACCTTCGTTCCGACTTCAATATTTAAAATTATAGATTTTTCAACATACAAACCGACTAAATTTTTAGTAATAAACGAAAGCTTGCTATCATAAGCTTGAAAAAAATTAAAAAGCTGACGATCAAAAAATTTTCCACTCATTCCAAAAGCTAAACAGGGAAATAAATTTTGGGCGTCCACCCATTCAATAGTTTTTTGAAAATCAGTTTTATTTTGATCCGGCAAATGAATTATTTCTTTTTTAAATTTAAGATTTAAAGCTGAGTCTAAATCGCCTGCAATATAATCTGGTATAAAATTGATTTTATTTAAACAATTCAAACCACCATCTACTGCAATAACTGGCAAAGTTTGACTTAATTCTATAAATAATGATTTTTCTTCTAACGCACCATTCAGCACCACCAAAGATTTAAATTGCGCTTGCAGAATAGGTAAAATTAAATTTTTATTTTTTTTCATTTGTTTTTTCATAGAATAATTTCAATAAAATTAAAAGCAAACTTGATAAAACCCCAAAAATATTGCTTAACAAAATATAAAAATCAGCAAAACCATAAACGCACCAACAAAAAGATCCTATTAAATAATTGAACAGCCAAATATAAGATAAATCCTTAGCAGATTTAGTTGATAAACATTTTAAAATTTGAGGCAGAAGACCAATAAAAGTCGAAACAAATGCCAAAAAAGCAAAAAGAGTATACATATCTTGCGCATTTTATGATAAAAAGAAAATAAATGGAACAATAAAATGGAACAGTTGCAATATTTTTCAATAATGTTAAATGTATTTTTCATGATATTAATCGAGCATCCTCTAGATACGATAAAAACTAACATGCAAATAAATTTTGATTTATCCTTCAAAGAAGTGATTTTGAAAATTTTCAAAGCAAAAGGCCTGAGAGGATTTTATTCAGGTGGCATTCCAAGCACAGCTGAATATTTATCAAAACATTTTTATCGCATCCCATTAATAATATTACTTCCTAAATTTTTAAACTCTTTATTTAACATAAATCATGTTTACAATCTTATATTGTCAGGCATTTTAATCGCTAACCTTGAAGTCTTTATAATTTCACCTCTTGAACGAATTAAAGTGTTTTTAATGACTTTTTTAAACAAAGATTCAAACTATAAAAACGTATATAAATATATAATTAAAAACAAAACACTATATCAAGGAACAACAGCCTTAATTTTAAAGCAAAACACATCTTGGATTTCTTTTTATTTATCAAATTATTTTATAATCGAATTTTTTAAATTTTTTTCTCAATCTAACAACTTAACTTCCAATCAATTGTTAATCGGATCAATTTTTACAGGATTAATAAACACAATTTTGATTATTCCCTTAGATACAATAAAATCCAACATGCAAAAAAGTCAAAATACTAATCTTTCATTTGTCGCACAAGCTAAACAAATATACGGATCACAAGGCTGCTCAGGTTTTTTTTCATCTTTTAATATTCGCTTATTACAATATATTACAATTCGCTTTTTTTACAATTTAATTCATAATATTAATTCATCAGGAAAATAAAGGAAAAAATGAAATTACAAATTATAATAATATTGATAGCAGCATTAAAAATAGAAGGCAATCCAAACAATTCACCAGAAAATTCATTACAAAATTCTATCGACAAGGCTCAATTATATCCAACGTTCCAAGAAATGTTCAAAACATTAAAAATAGAAGGCAATCGAGAAATTTCATCAGAAAATTCATTACAAAATTCAATGCACAAGGCAGAATTATATTCAACGCTCGCAGGAATGTTCAAAACATTTTCAGAAATATTAAAAATAAAATATTTAGAAGCGTCTTTAATTAAAACAAAATATCCAAACACAATTTATCTATCAATGGCTACAGCTTACACTTTTGGAAATCTGGCACAAATTTATATAATAGGAGTCGTCTCAGGACAAATTACTGCAAAATTGCAAAATAATTCCAATTTGAACTTTTCATTTTTATCATCATTAGGCTTGGCCTTATCTTGCATAATCGCTGGATGCATTAACAGCGTTTGGGCTACACCTTTGCAAAATTACAGAATTGCTTCTTTTCAAAATGGCATTTTTACCGCGTACAAAACTGTAGCCTTAAAATATTCTACAGCTTTATTCATATGGAATTATTCCGAAGAAACATCTGGCAAATTTTTTCATTCAATTAATCCTAAAACGCATGAAATTTTTGCTTCCTCTCTCACGGCTTCTATTATTACAACTTCGTTTTCTCATAGATTAGAAATTAAAAGAATACAAACTCAATCTTCAAAATTTTTTAAAACAAATTTGAATTTTTTTGCCAGAGATATAACTTTTAAATTAATTTCTGGGTTTCCTGCAATGATTGCAAAACATGAATACAAAAAAAGGGATATTAATAAAATTCAATAACAAGATATAATAATAAAATGAAACTTATTTGCTTAGATACCGAAACAACAGGAGTCAGCAAAACTTATGATAAAGTAATAGAAATTGGATGTGTCGATATAACTGATATGCAAAATAATGGAATCAAACCACATCATAAATATCAACAATATATAAACCCAGACAGGTCAATTCATCCAAATGCAGAAGCAATTCACGGAATCAGCAGCGAATTTATAGTTAAATTTCCTAAATTCGAAGAAATTGTAGATGATTTTTTAAATTTTATTCAAGATGCTGTTTTAATAATACATAACGCTCCGTTTGATATAGGTTTTTTGAACGCGGAATTAGAGCGCATTAACAGACCTCCTTTAACCAATGAAGTTATTGACACAATTAAAATTGCAAAAGAAAAATTTCCTGGAAAGAAAATTAATTTATCTGCTTTGCAAACTTATTACAACATTCAAATTCAAAGAAACTTGCATGGAGCCTTGTTAGATGCTGAAATTTTATCACACGTTTACATTGCTATGACAACGAATCAAACTGCGCTTGAAAATAATACAGAAGAAAAAACCAATTTTTTTCAGCCTAGTCAAAAGAAAATTTTTGTTACAAATTCTGAAAATGAAATTCATGAAAATTTTTTTAACATAAGGAAAGAATAAATGATAAATACAACAACAATATTAATTGAAGAAAGCTATGAAAATCAAAGAATTGATATTTGCTTATCAAATTTAACTGATTTTTCAAGAAGCATGATTCAAAAATTAATATACGATGAAAAAATTAAAATCAACAATGAAATAGCACTGAAAGCAAATTACAAAGTTAAAACAGGTGATTTAATTGAAATCACAAATCCTGAATATAATAAACTTACCTTAGAAAAAAATGAAGGAGATATCGATATTTTATACGAAGATGATGCTATTATAGTTTTGAATAAAGCAGCGCATTTAATTACTCATCCAGGAGCAGGCAACGCAAATAATACGTTAGCAAATTTTCTGGCAAACTATTGCGATCTTTCAAATTTAAATGGACCAGAAAAATTAGGGGTAGTGCATAGATTAGATAAAGGTGTTAGCGGATGTATTATTTTTGCAAAAACAAATGAAGCACATTTAAACCTTAATGAACAATTTCAAAACAGACTGATAAAAAAAATTTACTATGCATTATCTTATAATAAAAATGAAGAATTAAAAGGGTCTATAACAAGCTATATTTCAAGATCCAGCTTCAACAGAAAAAAAATGGCATCGAGCAAAGATGAAACTTCAGGAAAATATTCTTTTATGGAATATGAAATTGAAGATTGCTTTTATCTGAATCCTAAAGATGGTTTTATTTCATTTATAAAATGCACACCACAAACTGGCAGAATGCATCAAATCAGATTGCAACTTAGCTCTATTAAATTACCTATTATCGGAGACGAACTTTATGGAAACAAGCAAAATAAAGAAATTTTAAATATATTAGGAAATCGAATTGCTTTGCACGCTTCTTCAATCACATTTTTGCATCCTTTAAATAATAAAGAAATAACTATAGAAGCACCTATCCCTGAAGAATTTTTAAATATTATTAATACATACAAAATATAATTGTTCCACGTGGAACATTTGCAAAATTTACAAACTGTTTTTAATTTTATAAAGAATAAAGAGCTGCAAATACAATCCTTTCAAGAAATTTTTAATACAGAAAAATTGAAGGCCATAAATGTTAAACAAAACAAGTTTTGCAACAAACAGTTTAACGCAAAAAATCAACATAATTGTTCCACGTGGAACATTTGCAAAATTTCAATGAAGCAAAAATTTCATAATTGAATTCAAACACATACGAGCCTTCAAACTTACTTTCAACTTCATCGAATAATCAGATTCTTGGAAAATATTCACAAATCCATGATCGATTAACTGATTCAATTTTTCTAAATTTACATATTTCATTTCAGATTGAAAAATAACGAATCCATCACTTAATCTCATACCCATTAAAAAACGTTCATAAAATTGATCTTGATCTGAGAGAGCGGAATAATCTTCCTTATCATCGAAAAAATTACTTTCATTCAAATTGTCTGCATAATCTTTCCACTTATAAGGATTTTTTTTATTGAAAAATTTAAATCTTTTATTTGTATCAAGCATGCGGCTGTGAGCTCCCGGACCTATTCCAAGATAAGGCAAATAATTCCAGTATCCTAAATTATGCAAACTTCTAAATTGATAATTATCATCTTTTACAATAGCTTTTCTTGTTTTATAATCATCGCATTTAATATTTGCAAAATCTTCTTTCCAATAATCATCAAAATTTTTATTGAATGTTCCACGTGGAACAATTTTGCGAGCCGCGTTAGAAATTTCATAAAAATCCCAATTATTTTTATCTAAAAAATTAAATGTATGCTCGTATAATAAAGATTGAATATCATCGTCTAATGGATGAAATACTTTAGACTTAACCATTTGTTCAAAGTTTGTATTTTCTTCAATAGTTAATTGATATAAAGATAGATGCTTTAAGTTTAAATCATTCGCCAATTCAAAAATTTTTTCTAAATCTTTTTGCCAAGTTTCTAAGGTATCAGATGGCAAAGCGTAAATAAAATCAGCAGATACATTGTCGCAAATTTCAGATGCATTTTTCAACATTTGAACAGCTTCTTTAGCATTATGCAATCTACCTAAAAATTTTAAATTTTCATCAGATAATGATTGAATGCCAAAAGAAAATCTGTTAATTCCAGCTGATAAAAACTCTTCTAAACTTTTTGTTTCTAAAGAAGAAGGGTTGACTTCTAAAGTAATTTCAACATTATCTATAATTTTGTAATTTTTATAAATACATTCAATAAGTTCTTTCATCATAGCGGGAGGAATCAAAGAAGGGGTTCCTCCTCCAAAAAAAATCGTCTGCACTTCTATGTTGAAAATTTTTGATGCAATAGTTAATTCTTTTATTAAAGCTTTCACCCAAATTTCTGGTTCAAATTTAAAAGCATAACTGTTGAAATCACAATAAGGGCATTTTTTTAAGCAAAAAGGCCAATGAATATAAAGGCCTGATTTATAAGGATTAGACATATTCTAATTTATAACAATGAATTTCATCTCCAGGAAGAAACTCATTAAAATCTTTCAAAGAAATACCGCATTCAAAGCCAGATTTAACTTCTTTAACATCATCTTTAAATCTTTTAAGACCAGATAATTGTCCTTCAAAAATAATTTTAGAATCTCTGTAAACTTTTGCAATTTCTTTTGTAATTGATCCATCTTTAACAACGCATCCTGCAATTTTTCCAATTTTACTTGAAGTAAAGACCATGTCAACCCGAGCCATACCTTGATAAACTTCAGTTTTTACAGGCTGAATCAAACCAGACAACATTCCTTCAACAGTTTCTATGATTTTATAAATTATTTTATCTTCGATAATTTGAACATTTTTATCAAATGCTGTTTTTATCATAGCCGTTGTGTTAGATACATTAAAACACACGATTTTAGCATTCGAAATGTGGGCTAGCTCTATGTCAAGCTCTTTAATTGGACCTACGCTAGCAGCAACGATTTCTATCGTAGTTTTATCGTTAGATAAATTATTTAAAGAATATTTCAAGGCTTCTAAAGCGCCGTTACTTGAAGCTTTCAAAATCAAATTCAATCCAGGCAAAACTTCCTGAGTCAAAGCTTCTAATGTTACAACTTTTCTTTTTGGCTTAGAATCTTCTTCAAATTTTTCTTTTCTAGCTTTCAAAATTTCTGCAGCTATTTTAAGATCTTGGAAAGAACCTAAAATACTTCCTGACTCAGAACACGAATCTAATCCAATTAATTCCACTGCCATACCAGGAGTAGCAAAATCGATTCTTTGACCCAAATCATTTGTTATAGATTTGATTTTACCAGATGATATTCCAGAAATTACAAAATCTTTTCTTAACTTACCTTCAGTAATTAAAACATTTGTTACTACGCCTATTTTTGGATTAATATAAGAATCTATAACATATCCTCTTGCATTAATATTTTCAAAATCAGCTTTTAGATCCATCATTTGACCTTGCAACAATATCATTTCAAGAAGTAAATCAATATTGATATTTTTTAATGCAGAAACTTCAACAAAAGTTACATCACCACCAAAATCAGCAGAAACTATATCATAAGACAATAAATCTTGCTTAACTTTTGCAAAATTCGCTCCTGGCAGATCACACTTTGTAACGGCTACAATAATTGGAAGATTAGCTTTTTTAATATGAGAAATAGCTTCTTTAGTCTGAGTTTTCACACTTTCTTCTGCAGACACAACTAAAATTGCTAAATCTGTCAATTTTGCACCTTGCTCTCTCATTGCAGTAAACGCCTCATGACCTGGAGTATCGATAAAAGTAATTGAACCATTCAATTTATTTTTGCCATAATTGGTTAAATTAATTTGATAAGCTCCAATATTTTGCGTAATTCCACCAGCTTCTTTTTTAGTCAACGAAGATTTTCGAATCACATCTAATAACGAAGTTTTTCCATGATCCACATGCCCTACTATAACAACGTTTGGACCTCTTGCAACATTTCTGTTATAAAGAATTTCAGGAAAATTTAATTTAGCAAAATTCTTTTCATCAATTCTTACAGCTTTATGACCGCATTCACCTGTCAAGATTTCCAAGACATCTTCTGGGACTAAATCATCTGTCGCATATTCAAATCCGTTTTTTTTAGACAAATTAATCAAATTATTCAAACTAACACTTAACAAAGGAGCGAATTCTTTATAAGTCATAGCCTTTGTAATTTCAACTGTTTTCACAACGGTATTAACAGGTTTTTGTTTTTCTCTTCTTCTTTTAACAGAAAAATCTGAATCATAATCTAAACTTGAAGAATCAAATTTGCCAGTGAAAGAAAATCTATTCGATTTATCATCATCTTTTTTATAAAATTTATTCCTATCTTTATCTGCATCTTTTTTCTTTCTTTCAAAACTACTTTTTTTGCCAATATCTGAAGAATTTGATTTGTTAAAAGCACTTGGTTTGAATAAGCCAAAAGGAGAAGGATTGAAATTAGAATTTCCACCTGATCTTGGACCGTTGAAATTTGGATTGTATTCTCTAGGTTTGTAATTTGGATTTCCGCCTTCTCTTGGAACATAATTTGGATTATATGGCCTTGGCACATAATTTGGATTATATGACCTTGGTTTATAATTTGGATTGCCACCTTCTCTTGGAACGTAGTTCGAATTAAATTCCCTAGGTTTATAATTTGGATTATATTCTCTAGGTTTATAATTTGGATTACCTCCTTCTTTTGGAACGTAATTTGGATTATATTCTCTAGGCTTATAATTTGGATTGCCGCCTTCCCTTGGAACATAATTTGGATTGTATTCTCTAGGTTTATAATTTGGATTACCACCTTCTCTTGGAACGTAGTTCGAATTAAATTCCCTAGGTTTATAATTTGGATTGTATTCTCTAGGCTTATAATTTGGATTACCGCCTTCCCTTGGAACATAATTTGGATTAGATCCAGGTTCAAACGATCTTTTTGGACGATCCTCGCCTTCTACTCGGGGAAATTGCCTTGGCCTAAAACCAGAATTATCATCAGAGTTTCTGTAATTAGAAGAAAACGATCGTGTGCCAAAAGGTTTTTGAAAAGGTGGTCTTTCATTAAGCTTGTAACTTAAAGATGGATCTCTTTTATAAAATTTCTTTTCTGCGGTAATAATTTCTGGCGAAGATTTAGTGTTCGCATTATCAAAAGATCTAGCCGCTGGTCTGAAAGTTTTATTGGGAATAAATTTATTATTATCTTTTATTTCAAAATCGTTATTAGCTTCGAAACTTTGAATTTCAAGATGTTTTTTTTCTTCTTGAAGATTAGATTCTTCAGTTTTTTTAAATTTATCAGAATAAGATGGAATCTTTTCTTTTTCATTTGTTTCATTAAAATTACGTAATTTTAATATTTTCTTACCTTTATCTTCAGTCATGTTTTTTAATTAATTTTCTCCTTAATATTACGTGCTTTTGTAATAATTTTACAAATATCTTCAAAGCTTAGAAAAATATTTTTCTTAGTAAATATTTCTTCTAATTCCTGCGCATCTAAAATTGCTATATCTTGTCTTGAAAAAACATTATTATCCATCAAAGCAGCAATTTGCGCGCTTGTCAAATCAACATCCAGAATAGACAAATCCGAACCATTTTGTATTAATTTTTGTTCTATGTTTTTCTTTTCGGTTGACATATAATCAACAGCTCTTTCCAATAAAATACCAGCTAACTCTTCATCAAATCCATTAAGTTTGCATAAACTTTCAGTATCAGATTTTCCAATTTTTTCAATGCTATCAAATCCTTCAGAAATTAAAAGTCTTGCCATCATTTCTTCAATTTCCAAAGCATGAATCAAACTTGTCGTAGCTTTTGTTAAATATTCTTGGTAAATTTTATATTCTTCTTCCTCGGTTAATAATTTTATAGAAACTACAGAGCAAAGTTTTTTAGCAAGAAAAACATTTTGACCTCCGCGACCCATAGCTTTACTGAAATTTTCAGCATTGGTTACAACGTTGTACCGTAAATCACCCACTTCTTCAACTTTAACAATCGAAGCGGGAGCCATAGCGTTTGTAATAAATTTATAAATATCAGCATTCCATTCAACAACGTTTAATTTTTCCCCAAGAAGCTCTTTTGAAACAGCTTGAATACGACCTCCGTACAAACCAATACAAACACTTACAGGATTAATTGAAGAACGAGAAGAAAACACAGCAATTTTAGATAAACTGCCAGCATCCCTGGCAACAGATTTGATTTCCACCAAACCATCTTGAATTTCTGGAACTTCTTGTTTTAATAACTCTTTTAAAAAAGCCTCATTAGTTCTGGATAAAAAAACTTGTCTTCCAAAACCTTGCTTAACTTCTTTTATATTAACTTTAACGTAACTGCCTGGACGGATTGAATCTCCAGGCAACATTTCAGCTTTTTTCAAAACACCTTCACCAATTTCATTAAAGCTAATAATTGCATCAGCCATATCCATTTTTTTAACATAACCAACAAAATTAAGACCAACTTTGTCGTGAAAATTTTGATATTCTTTTTCTTTTTGAATCTCATTCAACTTTTTTTTAAATGAAGAAAATATATTATCTACATCAGATTTGCCAACAACGAAAGGCAAATTTTCCTTCACAACATCTCCGATAACAATCGCAGCATTTCTTTTCAATGCTTTAGCATGAGATATGCAATAAAAATTATCTGAATCATCATAATCATCATCATGAACAACTTCTTTATTTAAATAAACTTCAAAACTGCCGTCTTCATGAATTTTTGAAAACATATTTTCAAAATCACCAAATTTTTCAACAGCAAAATTTAACAAAATTTCTTCCATAACGCTGATTACTAAATCCTTTTCTATACCACGCTCTCTAGCGATTGATTCAATTAATTCTAAAACATTCATGACATACCTCTTATTTTTGAATCTTTTTTGGTTTGACTCATTAAACTTTTCCAATCTACCACTAAATTAGCCTTATCAACTAAATCATAATTAAAATTGTAAGAAGCTTCTTTATTTTCAATGGTAATTAGATCACAATTAACATTTTTTATAAAGCCTTGTATTTTTTTTCTTCCTTCATGAAGTTGTTTAAACAAGACATAAACTTCTTGACCCTTGAAATAATCAAAATCTTCAAGATTAAACAAAGGCCTTTCGATTGAAGGACACGCTACGGATAAATTAACCATATTAACCATTGAATAATTTTTCAACCATAATTTAGCAAGCTTCGTAATCTGGACACATTCTGACAAATTTGAGCTAACGTAATCATTTTTTTCTATTAAAATATTCACATTAATTTTGTTTGAAGCATTATACCAATAGGTAAAATTTACGATTTTCAAATTTAACGATGCAATTTCGCGCTCTAAAAAAACGCGCATATCCATTATGCTATTCACAGTGTTAATATTATACTTTTTTTTGTGAATTAGCTATGCTATAAGAGTTAAATGAAAATAAACAAATTTTTAACTATTTTGTGCGCATGCAATTTTGCATTATATGCCAAAAGTGAAAAAGCTAATAAAATCATCAAAGAAAGCGATAAAAAAATATTTCAAATAATCAAAGCTTTCAAAAAACAAAATCCTAGAATATTAAGTTCCCAAAAAAAATTCCAAGCTCTTGATGTTAAACTTGCAAAAAGCTTTATGAGCAAAGATATCATTAACGCGTCCTACAGTTTAATAGAACAAAAATTTCAGGCTGGAGTAGGAATTTCTTCGGCGATAATAAAAGATATAGTTTTAAAATTTGCAGATGTGAAACTTGAAATTATAAAAGAACTTACAGAGCATGAAAAATTGATTACAGAGTATTTAGAAATTGTATCAGACTATAGCATCAAAAAAAATCAACTTCAAGAATTAGAAAAAATTTTGGAATCAAGAAAAAAAGATTTGAACGAATATTCAGCAAAAGCTAAAATTGGAATGACGAACAAAAAAGATGAATCTGAATTTGCAGCATCTGTTGCTGGAAACGAAATTGAGCTTCAAAGATTGCAAGACGAATTAGAATTGTTGAAAAATAAAATTGATATTTACAATAATAAACAAATTGATTTAACTTTATTAACAATCGAAGATTTAGAAGGATTTGCAAATATTGCTAATTACTCTGAATTTCAATCTTCAGAAATTATTTCCGCAAATATTGAAATGAAAAAATCAAATAAAAAAGCTATGCTTTCAAGCGCAGGATTAATTTCTTTTGGCGTTAAATTTCAAGGAAGTTATAAAACAGATAGCTCTACAAATCCTTGGGAAAAGAAAGCAGAAATACAGATCAACCTGCCAATTAGCGAATCTTTAGATTTAGCAGAAGATATTTTAAACAAAGAATCTCAAAAACTTATCTTACAATGGCAGACGACTAAATCTGCAATCGAATTGAAAGATTCTCAAATTAAATTACGTAACTCAAAAAACAGCCTTGATAATTCAAACAAAGAATTAAAAGCGGCTAAAGTAAATTTACAATCTGCTTCGGAAGAAAACAAACATGGATCTACTGACTACAACACAATTACAAATGCAAGAGCAAAATATTATGACGCTGTGAAAAACAATTCAAAAGCAAAACAAGAATACGCAAAAGCATTAATTGATTTCACAAAAAAATCAGGTGTCATTTTTGCAATACTGCTTGATGACGCAAAATTGATTGTATAAACAAAATATAATATTATTATTAAATGAACAATCAAGATAACTTTCGTCAAAACAATTCTGTTGAAGCTTTGCTGCAAAAATTAAGGCAAAACATTGCAATAAAAAAAGAAGAAAAAATAATAGAATTAAAAAATCCAATTCAAGAAATAACGCAAGAAACAATTGAAACAAATTTTTCTAAAGAAGAAATTACTGCCTTGATAAAAGATATTATTAAAGAGACTATTCAAAAATCTATGCAAGAAGAGTTTCAAAAAATCAACATAAAATCAGAAATTACAGAAGTGTTGGAAAAAATTATAAACAATTTGAACAAATAAGAACAACAATTTTAAAAGTTGCAAAAAAAAGCGCAGAACTTTGCATTTTTTCTTAAATTTCAATTTTTTAACTGTGATAACATAAAAATGTAGGAACGCAAATTCCTTATTATTCTTAAAAGAATAAATCCCCCCCTCAATATTTGTATTTAATTTTTTCTTTAGGGAAAAAATGAAAAAAAGCTTTACGAGAATACTTTAGGAAAAAAATTTTTGTTGAAATTCATTTTGAAATTATTATATAATTAAATTGTTAAGTGATAAATTGCTGTTATTTCAATAACAGAGGAAAGTCCGGGCTCTAAGAGAAGATGACGCTGGATAACGTCTTAGCATGAATTAAAAGTAAAATTTTAATTTGTAGGGAAAGTGCAACAGAAAATATACCGCTTGAAAAAGTAAGGGTGAAAAGGTAGGGTAAGAGCCTACCGGATTTTAAGCAATTAAAATCGCATTGCAAACCCCGTCAGGAGCAAGGCCAAACATAGTCGAACTTCATTGTTCTAGGGCTTCTCAACTACAGACTATAGGTAGGCTGCAAGATAGAGCGCGGAAAGCGTTTCATAAGATTAATAATTTATTTCAACAAAACCCGGCTTACAACTTAACAAAAAATATTAACAAGCACTTTTTTAAAATTTAAAAATTATATACAATGTTTATTATGTTTATTATAGTAAAACACGGCGGTAAGCAATATTGGGCTGAAAAAGGGTCAATTTTAGCTCTTGAAAAGATAAATGCAACCGAAGGGGAAGAAATTTCCTTAAGCGTCATATATAAAAATGGTGCAAATGAAAAAAGCGAAGTTAAAGCGAAAGTTTTAAAACAATACAAAGATAAAAAAGTGATTATTTTCAAAAAAAAGAGAAGACATCATTACGAAAGAAAAAAAGGTCACAGACAACTATTAACTAATGTTTTAATTGAAAATATATGATTTGGATTGTTGTTTCCATTTTTTTAATTGGCTGCAATCAAAAAACAAAAGAATTTATTTTTGCAAAAATTGAAAAAAAATATTCAGAAAAAAAATATTCTCAAGTGTTAGAATTAATAACAGAAATAGAAGAGCTTGATCCTTTACATGAATTGAAGAAAATAACAGAATACAAAGCTTTTTCCTTGTATGAAACAGAACAATATAAAGAAGCTGGTGTGATTTTTTATATTTTACTTACAAAATATCAAGAAAATAAAAATAATGAAAATCTTAAATTAATAATTTTAAATAATTATTTTAAAATCATACACGAATCAAATAATTTAAGCACAGTTTATCAAGCGTTGGATTATTTGGATGAATTTGCGCCTGAATATGAAAAATCTAGACAAGAATTAAAAAATATAATATCTAAAAACCACATTCATAAAACAAGCATTTTTTTGGAATATAAAAAAAATTTTATAAGCGCTTTATGGAGCCTGGCAAATGCAGTAAACGACGAAGATACAAATAATATTGAAATTGCGGCCGAAGGATATTTTAGAATAATAGAAATTTTTGAAGCTTCTAAAAATGAAGATTTAAAAGCTGATGCTGAAAAAATTTACAATTTAATGCAAGAAAATTTTCCAAATTCCGAATGGACTATTAAGGCGAAAAAATTTTTTGAGTTTTAATTATAAAATTCAGTTCAAAACTATTGACTTTTAAATAAAAAAAAAAGATTATTAATTGTAAGCTTTCTGTAGTAAAACAAAATGGAGAGATGGCCGAGCGGTTAATGGCAACAGACTGTAAATCTGTCGACGAGAGTCTACGCAGGTTCGAATCCTGCTCTCTCCACCATTTATTATGCGGGTGTAGCTCAATGGTAGAGTCTCAGCCTTCCAAGCTGACTGCGTGGGTTCGATTCCCATCACCCGCTCCAACTAATACTTCAGAAGCGCTTTAAAAGGAGACTATAAAGTGGCAAAAGAAGAATTCAAAAGAGATAAGCCTCATTGTAATATTGGTACCATTGGACACGTTGACCATGGAAAAACATCATTAACTGCAGCAATAACAAAAGTTTTAGCTTCATTGGGTAAAGCTCAATTTAAAGCATACGATCAAATCGATGCTGCGCCTGAAGAAAAAGCTAGAGGTATTACAATCAGCACAGCTCATGTTGAATATGAAACAGATAACAGACATTATGCTCACGTTGATTGTCCAGGTCACGCTGATTATGTTAAAAACATGATTACCGGTGCAGCTCAGATGGATGGAGCAATTTTAGTTGTTTCCGCTACTGACGGACCTATGCCTCAGACAAAAGAGCATATTTTATTAGCAAAACAAATTGGAGTTCCAAGCATCGTTGTATTTTTAAACAAATGCGATATGGTTGAAGATGAAGAAATGTTGATGCTTGTTGAAGAAGAAATCAGAGATGAGCTTTCAAAAAGAGGTTTTGACGGATCAAACACTCCTATTATAAGAGGATCTGCTTTGAAAGCTTTGGAAGACGATGTAAATTACAGACAATCTATTCTTGATTTGATGGCCGCTGTTGATGCATTCATTCCACAACCTGCAAGAGATTTGGATAAACCGTTTAGAGCATCTGTAGAAGATGTATTCAGCATTTCCGGAAGAGGAACAGTTGTAACTGGTTTAGTTGAAGCTGGAAAATTAAAAGTTGGCGATACAGTTGAAATTGTTGGGTTAAGAGATACTAAAAAAGCTGTTGTAACCGGCATTGAAATGTTCAGAAAAATTCTTCAAGAAGCGTTGCCAGGTGATAATGCAGGGTTCTTGTTAAGAGGAGTTGAAAAAGATGATGTTGAGAGAGGTCAAGTTTTGGCTGCTCCTGGCACAATCAATCCACACGACGAATTTGAAGCAAAAATTTATGCTTTAAGTGAAAAAGAAGGTGGAAGAAAAACTCCTTTCTTAAAGAAATACAGACCTCAATTTTACTTCAGAACAACTGACGTAACCGGAGAAATTTATGATATCATCGGTAAAGATTTAGTTCTTCCTGGAGAAGATTCAACAATAGTTGTAAAACTTCTTAAGAAAGTTGCTATGCAAGAAGGTCAACAGTTTGCTATCAGAGAAGGCGGCAAAACTGTAGGCGCGGGTCAAGTTACAAAAATCATAAAGTAACTTTAACGCTTTACAAATTAATGTTTTTTAAAATTCCATAAAAATTATTTTACCTGAAATTTTGCGTAAGAAATATTTACTTGAAATAGCTGCCGAAAATTTTAGTTGAAATTATTATCAAAGATTTTGTACAATAAAAATATAAAGGTAATTAATAATTTTTTTTCAAAATTGATTTCAAAATTTTTTAATAAATAAATCAAAAATCTGTTTTATATATTTCACTTAAAATCCAATAATTATTTTCTATTAATTTTATTCAGATCTAAAATTTTTTACATAAAAATTAAAAACTGCAGATTAGGTCAACATTGTTTTATTTGAAATTGTTTGCAAGAATTTGGTATATATTAAAAGTGTTCAAGCAAATTCTAATCAAAACCTATCTGTTTTATATATTTTTCTTGCAATAGCTGCTGAGCTTTTCGTATAATAGAATTATAAGAAATTCAGCGTAGTATTAATTGCAATATGTTCATAAATTGAACTAGATTATATTAATTTAAAACATCAAAATTAAAAACTGAAAGCACAAGAAAGTTATTTTAATTGAAATTCCTGTAAAGAGTTTTGTCTGATCCAAATAGATACAAAAAAATAAAAATTCTTGCTTTCTTCCTAAAAAGAAAGTTGAAAAATACAATTTTGGGGGATTTATTTTATATAAATATAAAATAAGAAGGAATTTGCTTCCTACGTTTTTATATTAACACATTATAAAAATATAAATTCAAGTAAAAATGCAAAGTTCTGCGCTTTTTTTTCTAACTTTTAAAAATTTTCAAGATAAATCTTGTTTTTTTTGAAAAATCTGTTACTATATTATAAGTTTTTTACTGCAAAATATTTTCGGGGGAAGATATAAAATAGAAGAAATTCGCAAAAATAAAAAATTCAACTGTAAAAAACTTCAAAATTATAACAATTATATAATTTAAATTTTAAAAATATAAAACTTAATTTTCTATGAAAACTTTATGATCATAATCTTCATAACTAATATCTTTTATAATATTCGCTTGCATGAAAATAATGACTTCGTGAACATCTGAAAGATTTTTATAGCCTGTATAAAATCCTTTAACTTCTTGTTCTTTTTTAACATACAACAAACCACCAATAATGACCGTTTGACCTTCAAACAAAGTAAACGTAGTGTCAAGTTCTTTAATTTGCATAATAGGAACAGAAGATTTAACATCTTTCAATTTGTTTTTCATAAGGGCAAAAGCAGGGTCTTCTATTGTTTCATATATTTCAGAAATGGTAGGCTTCAATGCAATTGTAATTTTATTATCATCATTAATAGTAGGCTGCACAGTAAAAATTGTACCTACAGGAATATTTTGCATTTCTGAAGAATAAGTATCATCTGCATAATTTGCTTTTTTGTTTTTTTCAAAAACTGTGCGCTCTCTTTTCAACTTGAATATAACTTCATTTTTTACAGATTTAAAAATACCTATATTATTATTCATAACCATCAAACGTGGATTTGCGATAGATTTAAGAAATCCAAATTTATTCAAAACATCAATGATAAGTCCTTCATCGTAGCCACCCTTTGAAGACAAAGATAAACCCGTTAAACCAGTTCCTTGAAAAGTTGGATTTCCCACACCGAATATAGCTGAAAATGCTTTTGCCAAATCAATACCTGTTGAAAAATGATTAAAAAGCCTGACTTCATAAATCTTTGCCTGAATCAAAACTTGTAAATTAATTTTTCTGATTAAATTTTTTAAATATCGCATAACGGCTCTGTGAATTTTTTGAGAAGCATACAAAGTTAAAATTCCCGCCTGCTTGTTAATAGAAAATTTTATATCAGGATTATTTTCGCACTGCAAAATCATTTCAATATTTTTATGCAACTCTGCAAAAAGGTCTAAAGCAAGGGTATTAGAAAGTATTTTACTTGAAGAGCCAGATTTTAATTCAAAATTATTCGAATAATTCAAATCATGAACACTTTTGCGTTCTCCGGTTAAAAATGCAATTTCATAATTATTAAAATACAAACCATCGGCAGTAATTTTACAATTCAAATCTTTAATAACAATTTTCAAATCACACATTTGCCCAATATCGGCTAAAATTTCTATAAACCTTTTATCATGTGCAGAATAATTAATATAAACAGGATTCTTAATGTTCCAAGTAATTTTAATGCCAAGTTTATTAGCAACATTTTTCAAAACTTCTGCAACAGAAACATTTTCGTTTAAAGTAATGCTGATTTTATTGTGCCATTCATTTTTCAAATCTTTTTTAACTTCAGGTAATTGCAAATTTTCTTCAAGCTTATCAAAATTTTCGTATTTTTTAAGTTCAATTTTGGAATCATCAGCTTCCTTGCAACCAAATAAAAACGCTAATAAAATAAATATATGATACATAATAAATATATTATATCAGTTATATTATTATCACTAGCATTCGAAGATATTTTATATTTATCAGTCAACGTGTATAGCTTAGGAATATTATTAATTATAACATTTTGGAACATTAAAAAACAAACATTTTTTTATGCAGCAATTTTAAATTTAATATGGTTTAGCTTCCCTACAATAAAAAAATCTATGGGATACGCAGATATAATTGTTTTAACGTGCAGTTGTAATTTTTTAAAACCAGAAAAAATAGGACTTTTTTTTATAATCACAGGCATATCAAGCGCTTTGTATATCAAAATATTTAAAAAAACAAAAATTCCATTGATACCATTTATTTTAATAGGATTTTTATTATCGTAATTAGATCGAATTAATCTTTAATAATCAAATTCACATTTTTTAAATTTAAAGAAAAAAAATCATTTTTGAAAGAATTGATAAGCTCTTGCATTACAGGTTTGCTGACTTCAAAAGAAGTATTTAAATTTGCATTTTTCATCTGAATTAAAAGATCTAAAGCTTGAAAATAAAAAGATTTACGATAATGTTCTTCTGTCGCAACACAATGTTTTTCGAATAAATTTTTATCCGTCCGCTCCCTTGAAAGTTGCAAAATATTAAATTCATTTAAAGCAATCATTTTGCAAGCTGCTTTATCATTTTTTATAAATTCTTTGAATATTTCATTAATAATTTTTTTATGCTCTAAATCAGTCATATCAATAAAATCAATTATAATTAAGCCAGAAAGATTTCTTAAGGCAATTTGCTTGCAAACTTCCAATGCAGCTTCATAATTTACCTTAAAACTAGTTTCATTCATGTTTTTTTCTTTTAAATAATTTTTAGAATTAACATCAATCGTGATCATAGCTTGTGTTTGCTCAATAATAATTGATCCTCCATTATTTAAAAACACTTCCTTTTGATATAAACTATCAATCTGATTTTGAATTTTTTGAAAAAGGTTGTATTTTGAAAAATTGATAGAATCTGGAAATGCAATTAATTTTTTTTCTTGATAATCTTGAATTTGTTTAAAAAGTTTTTTGTTGCCAATTTCAACTTTCTCTAACGAATGTTTTGAATAACCTCTTACAACATTTAAAATTTCATCTTCTTTGTGCAAACATCCAGGCTTATCTTTTTTCTTTGCCGTATTTTTTATTAAATTCCATAAAGCGCAAATTTTCAAATAATCTTCTTTAACTTCTTCAACTGTACTATATTTAGAAGCTGTCCTTATTATCAAAGAAGAATTTGGATTCAAAGTAGACAAAAATTCTTTAAACATAATTTTTTCTTGCCCTTTAATATTTCGTGAAATGCCACTTTCATTAGGAGAATTTGGAAAAAAAATACAATTCAATCCACTTAAAGAAATAAAACTGCTGGCGACACAATTTTTTCCAGCTTTTTGATCTTTGGTAATTTGGACAATTAATTTAAGTCCTGTTTTTAATTTTCTTGATTTTTTATCAAATTCCCAATATTCATTCGCAATATCTTTAAATGAAATAAAAGCCTTCAGGCCAAATCCTAAATTTAAAAAAACTGCTTCTATTCCATGTTCGATTTTTTCTATTTTTGCTAAATATACGCTGCCGACTAAACTTTTATCAACAGTTACAGTTTTATATTCAAGTAATTCATTGTTTTCCGTCACTTTTGCAATAATTATTTCTTTTTCTTCAAAAGAGTCTATTAAAAGTATGTTATTTTTTTCTTGCATTGCTAACTAATTATTTATTATCATTAAATTAATAAATAAGAAATATTAAATTGTATTAATTTTATTTTTTGGGGGAAAAATGCAATCGTATAATGCTATATATTCAAGAAAAATGAATAAAGGCAGGCCTTTTAAATTCAAAAGCACAAACGAATGTTTGGAAGAAAGAAAAAAAGAATTATTCGAAGAACATAATTCAAATAAAATTCCTATGAACTTAATAAATTTAGCTTTTCATTTTGGAAAACTGACAAAAGAAGAATTTGATACAGCATGTTTTTTAGAACATCTTTTTAATAAAATACATAAAAATTTAGGAATGAAAACAATTTCCAGTTCTTCTCCTCATACTTGGGTACTAAACTTAAAAAGCTCTTGGCAAAATATCAGCATGTACGAAGATACAACGGCGAATGAAGTTTGGAAAAAAATTAAAAGCTATGTGCAAATGAAAGATCCAAGAATTGCTGGTGAATTTTTTAATATAATTTGCAAGCATTACTCATACGAAGATTTGTGCGCTATAAAAACTTCAACTTTTATGATTACTAATATTTTAAAAGATGGATTGAAAATTGTTTACGAAATGATTGAAAAATCTTATATTTAAGTATAATAAAACAAAAAAAGGAAAATTAAATTTATGAACAAATTATATGCACGATATCCTGTTATATTTCACGATGAAATTTATTTCACTTCTGGAAATGAAATTTTAAAAACAAAAATCAAAGATCAAGATTCAAACCCTGTAATTGCATATTTAGGAAGCTCGATTTTTAAATATTTAACAAAAGCTGACGATAAAATTGCATGTGTTTCATACGAAGAATCTGGCCCTGATATATATTTGTTCGATCCTTTAACACAAAACCTTGAAAGAATAACTTATTTCGAATCAAGCATTATCATTACAAAATTTGAAAATGGTGAACTTTATTTTTTATCTAATAAAAATTCTCATTTCCATGCAAATTTATCTTTATACAAAATTAATCTTGCAACTTTAAAAATTGAAGATTGCGGATTAAGCCCAATTTCATGGTTCGATTTTAATGAACAGAGAAAAGTAATTCAAAAAGCTGGATATGGATATTTAAACTGGAAAGGGTATAAAGGAGGAACTAAAGGTAGAATTTTAGCCTCTGAAAATGATGATAAATTCGAAGATATAATTTCCTTGCCACACAACGCTTTAAGACCTTTTTTATATGAAAATCAATGTTTTTTTATATATGAAGAAAACAAACAGGGAAACGTTTTTCAATATAATTTTGATACAAAACAATTAGAACAAATTACTTTTTTCGATCAATTTCAAACTCAAGATTTAATGCGATGTGAAAATTATTTAATTTATACAAATATGGGAAATATTTATATTTACGATATTTTGAAAAAAAAACAGACGGCGTTGCATTTTAAAATAAAATTAATACACGATGATTTGAAAAAAGAAATTATTCAACCACAAGCATTTTTAACTTGCATAGATGCGAAAGATCAAAATTTTTGCGCTGCAATAAAGGGAATGGTTTTTAAAGGAAATATTTATTCAGGAGGTGTTAAAAAATTGACTTCTGATCTTCGATATATTCATACAGGATTTTTTGGCAATAAAATTTTTGCAATTAAAGAGCCTCCTGAATCGAAAATTATAATTTTTGATGAAAAAAATAATATAGAAACTGAAACAGAATTAGACACTGGAAAAATTTCCTTAATAAAAAATTCTGATAAATGGCTTTGTTATTTAAATCATAGGCATGAGCTTGTATTGTTTAATTTTGAAACAAAAGAAAAAAGAATTATTGTGCCAAAATGCTTGAGAATTAATGGATTTGATATTGCAGGAAATTATATAGTTTATTCCGAATCTAACTTAGAATCAGCTTCAACAATTAAAATTTACGATATCGAAAATAATAAGCATCATCAAATTACTTCAGGACAATTTTATGATATAGAACCTTGCTTTGACAAAGCAGGAAATTTTATTGCATTTATAACCAACGCTTATTCTGAAATTGAAAATGATGGAATCCGATTTAATTTGCATTTTAATCATAAAAAAACTTTAAATATTATATACTTGAAAAAAGATATAAATTTATTGCAGCCTTGGACAAATGAAAAAATTGACGAAAAATCAGATGATAAAGACGATGATAAAAATAATTCTGAAAAAAAATCAGATAATGTAGAAATAAAAATTGATTTTGATGAATTTATTAACTTTGAAAGAATTCCTTTAAATTTCGTAAATTCTAAAATTTTCCAAACATTACATACAACAAAAGATGGAAAAATTATCGCAACTTATAAAACTCGTCAAGACGATGATGAAGAAGAAGAGGAAAAACCTACAGCAAAAATTTTTGTAGACAGCATTTGCTTAAAAACTTTATTTAAAGAAACAATATATAAAAATTTATCATCATTTTTCTTAACTTCGTCAGATCAAGTTATTCTTGCTGAAGATCAGAAAATAAAAATTCATAAATTAGGTGAAAAAGATGAATCTGGCTATAAAAAAAACAGCCAAATCAATTTTGAAAGATTTAAATTTTTCTCTGATCCAAATGCAGAATGGCAGCAGATGGCTCAGGAACTTTGTTATTTTTTAAAAGAATTTTATTGGTCTGAAAAAAATAATGGAATGAATTTAGATAAAATATTGGAAAAATATAAAGAGCCAATAAAAAATATTCGTACTAAAGAAGAACTGTTTGATATTATGAATGAAATTCAAGGAGAATTAAGCACATCTCATTCTTACATATACGATCAATTTTCTTATAATGTTTACAACAGAGGATATTTAGGTGCACGCTTTGAATACCAAGAAAACGAAGATACAAAAAACGGATATGTTATAAAAGAAATATACGATTCTTCATTCGAAGACAATATGTTTAATCCATTAAAAATTGCAAATGCTAATATTAAAGTAGGAGATATTTTGCTTGAAATAGATGGAGTGAAACTTGATTTAATAAATAGTCCAGAAAAATTATTGTCGAACAAAAATGAAATTTCCGTCAGTTTAAAAATTCAACAAAAAGATGAAATTAAAGAAATTGATGTTGTAACTTTAAGCTCTGAATCTAAATTGATTTACCGTACCTGGATTAACAAAAACAGAAAATTTGTTCATGAAGCCACACATAATAAAATTGGATACGTGCATATTCCTGATATGAGCAAAACTGGCTTTCAAGAGTTTTTCAAAGCATATTTAAACGAATTTAGTAAAGATGGTCTGATAATAGATGTTCGAAATAACAGAGGTGGCAATATTTCAACCTTGATATTAGATCAAATTAAAAGAATCAGAAAAGGAACGGACAAAACAAGATGGCATGGCAACGTTTCGATTCCACACGAAGCTGCTTGGGGCAATTATGTTTTATTAATTAACGAATCAACAGCTTCTGACGGAGAGCTTTTCAGTCATCAATTTAAAATGAATAAATTGGGAACAATTATTGGAAAAAGAACATGGGGTGGCGTTGTTGGGATCATGCCAAGATATTCTTTAATCGACAACACATTAACAAGTCAACCTGAATTTGCAACTTGGTTTAACGATATAGGGTACGAGCTTGAAAATCATGGAATTGAACCTGAAATAGAAGTTGAAAATTCGTTAAATTCTCGTCAAGATGTTCAACTTGAAACTGCTGTTAAAATTGCTTCAAAATTCAACATTCCGGATAATGAAGATAAAATAAATAACCATAAAATTTATTAATTTATAAGTTTTTTTAAGTGCATTTTCAAAAAAAAGGCTTAAATTGATTTGTTCTTATATTTTTTTCTAGCATTTTTCATAGCATTTGTTGCATATTTTTGTTTGCCATTTTTGTGTATTTTAGCTTGAGCGTTATATTCCAATTTACGTACAACTCTTTCTTCATCATAAGAATAATCGGAAAATTTATCTGATGTTTTAGTATTATCTGATATTTTACTATTAAAATCAGCATTCATAAAAGAAAAGCTTAGCACTGCACCAAACTTTAATGTGTTTAAAATTATTTTCACAAAGGATGTTAACACAATTTTTAATTATATCAACATCAAAACAATATCAAAAAACACTATATAAATTTATATATTTGTATTAATTGGTTGAAAAGGTGCATCTTGTTTTTTATGTTCTTTTTCATTCGATTTTTTATAAATTTTGGGTTGATTGTTATTGTTTTTTCTATCAATATAAATATTTGGATTTGTATTTGCACAAATTTTATCTTTATGACACATAAAATCTAACAAAGACATTTGATTGTGTTGAAATAAACGCGTAGAAGAAGAGATTAAGTTAATAAATAAAAAACTAAACAAAAAATAAAAATATTTCATGGATAAATTGTATCATGAAATTTAAACAATCAGAACTATCTGTCAACGAATAAAGGATAATCGTTTAATATGATTTTGGCATAATATAAAAAATTGAAAAGCAACCGTTTGAAGATAATTTGAAGATAAAAAAATTACGACAAATTCAAAAATTTCATTGCTTCAATTCCTGCCATACACCCGTAGCCTGCTGAAGTAATCGCTTGTCTGTATACGTTATCAAAAACATCTCCTGCAACAAACAATCCAGCAATTTCAGTAACAGGACCTTGAGTTGCGTATCCATTTGAATCTAATTCAATATGATTTTTCAAAATTTCAGAATTAGGATAATGACCGATTGCAATAAAAACACCTTTCACATCTAAAGAGTAATTAATATTTTCCTTATTGTTGTATAATTTCATACCTTCCAACAAAATATTTCCATAAAATTCAACAACTGACGTGTTTTTTATAATTTCAATATTTTCTATTTTATTCAACCTATTTTGTAAAATATATTCTGACTTGAAAATTTCACTTCTATGAATTAAATAAACTTTTGAAGCAATGTTCGATAAATAAATTGCTTCTTCAAATGCTGAATTGCCACCACCAATCACTGCAACAGGTTTGTTCTTAAAAAAATTACCGTCGCAAGTTGCGCAAGTTGAAATGCCTTTTCCCCAAAATTTTTCTTCAAGGCCTAATAATTTTGAAGATGAGCCGGTGGCGACTATTACACTTTTTGAAAAAAATTCTTTATCTTCTGTCCAAATTTTAAAAATATCATCTTCTTTTCGAAAATTTTTTACAACTCCATTAATAATTTCACATCCTGCAAAATTTGCATGCGCAATCATTTCATCCATTAAATCTGGACCAGCAATCGTTTTAAATCCAGGAAAATTTTCCACTTCATTCGTGGTGACAAGTTGCCCACCTGGCATCATTCCAGTTAAAATTGCAGTTTTTTTTCCTCCACGAGAGGTATAAATTCCTGCAGTTAAACCAGCCGGACCGCTTCCAATAATTAACACATCAAACATTTTTATATAATAAGATTTTTTCCATATTTTTTCTATATTTCATAAAAGGCATTGATTAAAACTTGATTATTTGTTATATCTATCTATTATTGGAGCATTGAATGGCAAATAAAAGATTGATAAAATCTTACAAAGATGGCAAAAGAGTTTATGAAATTTGCCTTATATTAAATCACACGTTAACAAACGATTCATTAAAACAAAAAATGGAAGAAGCCGAAAAAATCGTCACAGAAAATAATGGAAAAGTTTTGATCATGAGCGCAACTAGCTTAAAATCATACGCTTATCCGATTAAAAGCACTAATAACAAAAAAGGTTACTATGGCATGATAATTGTGGAAGCTGAGCCTTTAAATATTGCAGAAATTTCAAGAAAACTTTGGATTTTGCAAGACTGCTTAAGAGTTTTAGTATTATTATCAAAAAATAAAAAAATCGAACAAAGCAGCATTTTTTCAAGCAGCTATGAAGAAGAATCATTCAAAAAAAACAAAGCTGTGTCATATGACGATCCAAACACTTTGATCAAATTTTTGGGTGAAAGAGGAAAAATCGAAGCGAGAAAAACTGGAGTTGCAAGAAAGCAAAGATTAATTGCAAAACAAGTAAAAATTTCAAGATTTTTAAGCTTGTTGCCTTACGTTGAAGAATAAATGGTTGAAAAATAATTTTTTTTCAATTATATTTCTTATTTTAATAAATAATATATCAGCAAATCCTTCTGTTGCTGTTCAAAAACAAGATTTTACAATCGAATATTTAAGCAAAAAAATCACTGAAAAAATCTCTGTTTTGGAAGATGAAAATTTAGAAGATAAAATTCTATGGTATGTAAAATTATACAACATAATTACAATATGGATTATAAAATTTTGTTTATTTTTTATAAATTTGTTTAATGATTCAAATAACAATATTTCAAATGAAAATCAGAAGAACAACAGTCCACAACAGAATAATATAATACAAAACAATACACAACAATCAAATAATTTGTCTGGCAACGTTAAACAAAGTAACAATAGACCAAATAATACGACAAATGATTCCAGTTTTAAAAAATCTAATAATCAAACAAATAATATTAAGCGGCTTCAGAGAAGTGATTCTTTAACAAAATTAACTCTAGATGAAAGTCTCAAGCCAAGCGCAACATCGCAAAATAACGAAACAGAAGATAACGAGCCTTAAATATCAACAGGGAAATTTTGATAAAAAAATTTAAAATGAATCAAACTTATAGCGCTTAATAAAACTTAAAAACAGGCAAGATTAATTTATATTTTAACAGTTGTTTTTTTTGACAGTTGATAAAAAATCATTAATACAAAATCAATCAAAAGCACTTACAATTTTAAAATGAAATTTATTATCTATATTACCATTCTTGGTCTTAACTTTTTTACATTTGCAGGAAATACTCCAAGCACACAAAAAGAATCAAATGATCAAACAAAGCAAGCTAATAAATTGGATGTAAAAACAGAAACACAATTAAAACAAAAAAGCAAATTTGAAGAGTCTTTAACAAAAAAAGTAATGAACTCATCAGGATTTAGCCAAAAATTCTGGTTTTTTTTTCTAAGATTATTTTATATACCTTTCAAAACAACGATTGCAGAATTTAAAGCATTAAAAATGCAAGAATCGAACAATATAAATCCAAACTTATCAACAACACTAAGCGATAATGACTTAACCAAAAAACATATTCAATATTCCGAAGAAATAACAAAGAAGACAATAGCTCTAAGACAAGTTAATGAAATGATACCTTTGTCTGTACAGGAGCGTGAAACCGCACAAGCTGCATTGGATGAGGATCAGCAGAAAAAAGATGAAGATGAGGATCATCAGAAAGAGGATGAGGATGAAGATGAAGATCAGCATCAGCAGAAAGAAGATGAAGATAAAGATAAAATAAATAATAATAATAAGAATCAACCAATATCAGCAACATCAACAGAAAAGAAAAATCCTTCTCATATACACATTTCCGAAGAAGAGATGACTTCAGAGGATGAGGTTGAAAAACAAAAAATCATCGCGGAAGTGGAATTAGAATCGAAAAAACAAGAACTAAAAAAAACAAGAGAAGAAGGCAATCTAAGATTGCTCTTTATAATAAAATATTTTGTCATCAAATTTAAGCTTGATAAAAATGATAAAGATAAAACAGATAAAAATAACTTAAAAAGCTTAATACAAAATAGAAAATGCTTTGGTGGTACTATTAAGTTAAGCAAGATAAAAGACGACAGCTCTAAGGTTAAGGAATTCCAAGAAGATGAAAAGAACAAGCACGAAAAACTTATAAAAATATTGGCAACAAAAGATGATCCTTACTTCTCTTTCAGACAAAATTTAGTTAAAATGGCAGAAAATGGCACAATAAAATCTGTACAATTTAAAAAATGGATTCTAGAATATTTAAAAATTTAAAACAGTCCCAAGAAAATTTTCATTTTTAATAAACTTAGAAAAATTTTCATAATTCATAATTTGAATTTTTAATTTGTTTTCTTTAGCTATAAATACTGCTGGTAAATCCATAACAGCTAGATTTTTTTCAATGATTTCATCGTAAGAAATTGATTCAAAAAAAACTGCATCAGAATGCAAAGCCGGATCTTTATCGAAAATTCCTTGATGTTTTGTTATTTTGATCAACAAATCAACTTTCAGTTCTAAAGATTTTATAACACAACTTAAATCGGTGCTGACAAATCCTACAGAGCCTAATCCACTTGATAAAATAACATTTTTTCCAGAATTATAATCTGTAATCGCATCTTCTGGATTATAAAATTTACCTAAATTGGAAAAATGACTGTAAAGCACAGAATTTTGCAAAGCATCTTTTAAAATATAACCGTTCATCATAGTGCTTAAAACGCCAAGTTTATCTGCAGTATTTCTGGAAATTTTGCTGTTTTTACCGCGAACTCTGTTCCCTCCGCCAATTACGGCATAAAAATTCTTACCACTATTGTTCAAATCGTTCACAAGATTCAGGCCATGCGCTGTCAATCCATCAAAAGCATCGAAAAACTCTCCTGAAATTTTTAATAAAAAACTCATACATTTATATTATAATCAAATTAGAAGATCAACAAGATTAATTTGCCGGTTAATTTGCCAAAATATACAAAATATATTATATTGTTAATACAATGAAAAATTTATTTAAAATAATTTTAATCGCAGGGTGTTTTACCTCAAACACAACTGATAAGCCAAAGAGTAATTCGGATAAAAATACACTGGCAGTTGCAGCAGCTGGAACAGTAGTTGAAACAACAGGTGTATATCAAAATGAACTTCAAATATTAGAAAAAAAAATAAATAATTTGAATTTTATACAAAAATGGTTATTTGAATATGGTAAAAATAATTTTATAGAAGGTCAAGCACAAATCAAATCTTTATGGAAAGACATAGTAGGATGGTTTATCAAAAAATTTTTATTACCTGCAATAGATTCAAATTTTAACAAAAATCAAAAAAATATAGATTTATATACAGAATTTAAGAAATACGTGCAACAAAAAACAGATGGTACAGCAGCACCATCATCTGTAGCAACACCACCAACAGGACAACAAAAAACACAACAGCCAAATAACACCAATAATACAGCGAACTCCAGCACAACAGATAATAACTCAAACTCTAACCCAGATCCAAACCAACTAACTCAAGAAAATGAGAATGAGAGTTCACAAAAAAAAGAAGAAGAAGCAGCAAGACAAAAATTTAATGAAAATCCTGCTTTACATGCTTTTCATATGATATCAACTCCACTGACCACCGATAAAGAAAAAAAACTTCTAATTAATATTTTAACGAATAAACAAAATAATCCTGAAATAAATGTAAGTTCATACATAATCCCAGAAGCTTTAAAGAATCTTTCAGATAAAGAAAAAAAAGATTTGATTACAGAGTTTTTGAAGAAGCCATATACAAGCAAAAAAACAGATAGAGAGACAACCAAACAAGCAAAATTGACGAAAGTGTTTGAAGCTTTTCAAAATAACATATTCTTGTCTGAGAAAATTGATAAAAATCACACACATTATGTTAATGAAACGTCTACTACACACATTAATCAAACACAGGCTAACAAGACATTAAATGACGCAATAGGTAATATAGGTAATATAGGTAAGAATGATGATGATGATCATAAATTGCAAAATTATGCTTACTGTATACTGATCAACAATCAAACAACTGATGAAGAAAAAAAAATTATAATTTCAATTTTATCAAATAAAAAAACAACCGATATTCCTTTAAATTTAAATACAGAATTCCAAATAGTTAATAATGCTTCATATGCAGTAAAACAAAATTTTATAGATTCATTTTTAAACCAAAGATATAATTTGACGCAGACTATAAAAAATAAATTTATCAAAAAATTAACCAATAAAAAAATAAATGAAAAAAATATTAATTTAAAATTAGAAAATAACGAGTTAAAATTTAATATAACTTAAATTATCCCTTTAATTATCCAAAAAAGACTTTCGGTTATATTAATTGAATTTCAATCTAAATTATATTGCATAAAAATTAATTTTAGATAAAAATAATAAAATGAAAACAATTATTAAAAATACATTCTTAATTTTGATGTTTTTTTTCTCTGAAAACATACAATCATCTGGAACACCATCAGATAGAACAGAACTTTCATCAGCTTCACCACAAGGGAACCCTGAAGAAAGCCAAGCAAAAGATATGTCAACAAAAGATATGTCAACAATCCTTAAAGAAAATGCTACAGATTTAGGCTGGTTCAAAAAAATAATTTTAAAACTCAAGCTTAATATTTATTTTGAAGAAAGAAATAACGATAAAATAAAATCTACATGGAACAAATTTTTATTGCATATCTGTGATTGGTTCGTTGAATCGTACAATGTAAAATCATATATAAAAACCTTACAACAAACCACAACTTGTCAAGAGTTTGCAATATTATTTTTTGAAGAACTTGATTTCAATGTTGTTTGTGACAATTTTCATAATGAAATAAATACATCAAATTTCACAAATATTATAAAAAATATTTTTTCAACAATATCAGCATTACCAAAAAATCTTGAAGAAATAAGATCAGAAATACCAAAATTAGAAAAGCGGCTAAAGCAAGAGAATGATTATATCAATGAAATATTTAATAAATATTTTAATAATAAAAATCAACAAAAAACATTAAAAATATTTAATGAAAATCAAACAATGCAAGACTTTAGATATGCTTTGAAATTATTAAAATCTTATAAAATAATAATACAACTACCAGCTATCATATCAGAATTAACGCAAGAGCAAAACAAACTAGAAAAAGAAATAGAAAACGTAACAGAGGATACAGCAGAGAAATCTACGAAATTATTAAAAAAAATAAATAAAACAATACAAGAAATGTATGAAGAAATAGCAAATCTAAATATAGAAAGCTTAGAAGAAATGACACAACTGAAAAATTTAGAAGATCAACAAATTACATTAAACAATACAATACTAGAAAAAATTAAAACCAAAAACAATAATCAAAATGATGATAATGGAGAAAATAAATTAGAAGAGCGTGCTTCAAAAACTTCATCTCAACACGAAGAAGAACATCAAAAAAATGAATCAGAAGAGACTGCTGCACAAACTCCATCTAATCAAAATGATGATAATAATAATAACAACCAAAACAATTCAAATATTGCGACTTCGAAGCCAAAAAATAGCAGCAGTGAGCAGGAAGCATCAACACCTGAGAAGAAGAATAATAAAGCAGGAAATAATTCAGCAATGTCATCACCTATAAATAATCAATCTTTACCAAGTCATAATGGCATATCATCAATGAAGTCACCAATTGCACGTAATGAAAAGGAATAAAGCAAAAATTTTAGCTTTTAACATAATAAAAACAATCTGACACAATGAATAGCAATCAAGATTATAAGTTTTAGCTTTTAAATAAAAATAAGGTATAACTATTGTATGAAAAAAATTTTATATTTTATTGTGTTTTTTTGTTATGTTTTTGGTTGTATTTTATCTTATGCAAGCCCTGTATTATTCAGCCAATCTTATGAATTAAAAGAATTAGCAAAAAAGGAACTTAATTTTGTACAAAATTTAATTTTTGCACAAAGTTTGAAAATATCAGATAAATATTTCAGACAAAATGAAAATCAAGGTCAAATAGAATTTACTCTATGGGAAAAATTTATTTTCTGGCTTTTCAGAACTTTTGTGGAAAAAACTTACCGGAATATTAAAATTATCAAAGATTTCAATGAAAACAATGAAAATGAAAATATATCCACAGCAGCAGAGACTTTGAAATTTATATCTTTGCATAAAAAAATTGGCGATGTTTTTAAAAAATTAGAAACATTATATCAAATGGAAGCTCTTGATGATATTAAAAATATGACAAATGCAATCCAAGTTATTTTAAATGAAATAACATCTTCTATCTATGATAAAATAAAGGAAATAATCAATACAGAAGCAAAGAGTCTATACGAAGAAGCCAATCAAAATCAAGGTTTAACAGAAAACACAAGATATACATTTTTAATTAATTTTATAGCATCTATAACCTTTAGCTCCATAGATACAGATACAGATACAAATCAACTAAATTGAAAAGCTTTTATAATTAGTATTATAATTTTAAATAAAAATATAATATATAAATATGCAGTCTGAAAATTTACAATTTACAAAATGGCAAAAAATATTAAAAAATCAAAACAATAATTTTCAATTTTCAATTTTATTGCCTCCTCCGAATATTACAGGATCTTTGCACATAGGGCATTTTTTGAACTGGTCTATTCAAGATATTTTAATCAGAAATGCTTATCAAGAAGGTTTGAATCCAAAATGGCTGTGCGGACTTGACCATTCTGGAATCGCCACTGAATTTGTAGTAGAAAAACAACTTTTAAAAGAAGGGTTGAATAAATTCAAACTAGGTAAACAAAAATTTTTGGCAAAAATTGAAACATGGAAAGAAACGGCCTTTGAATTAATCGAAAATCAAAGCAAAAATTTTTTTATGAACTGGGAAGAAAAAAGATTTACAATGGATGCAGAATATCAAATAAAAGTCCGAAAAGCATTCGTTAAACTTTATAAAGATGGTTTAATTACACAACAAAAAAATATCACTAATTGGGATATAAAATTGCAAACTGCTTTATCTGATCTTGAAGTTATACAAAAAACTGAAAAAAAAATTTTTTATTATATAAAATTCAAAAGTGCTAATTCTGATGAATATTTAACCGTTGCTACAACTCGTCCAGAAACTATGCTTGGTGATACAGCACTTTGCGCACATCCTGACAAAAAAATTGAAATTCAAAGCACAGAATTTATAGTTCCTTTAATAAACAGGAAAATTCCTTTGGTAAAAGATAAATTATGTTCAGAAGAAAAAGGCTCTGGCATTTTAAAAGTTACGCCTTCAAATTCTTTAACAGATTATTTGATTGCAAAAAATCACAACTTACCAATTATAGAATTTATTGATAAAAATGGTCTTTTATATAATGTTCCAAAAGAATACGAAGGCCTAAACTGCGAAGAGGCAAGAAAAAAAATCATAGCTGCATTGAAAGAACAAAATTTAATTGAAAAAGAAGAAGAGCATGAAGGTTTTGTTCCTTTTGGCGAAAAATCGGATAGTAAAATTGAAACTATATTGACAAATCAATGGTTTTTAAATGTTAATAAAATGGCACAAGAAGCTTTGAAAGTCGTTGAAGAAAATCAAATTCAATTTTATCCTGAAAATTTAAAACAAACTTTTAAACATTGGATGGAAAACATAAAACCTTGGTGCATATCAAGGCAAATTTGGTGGGGTCATCAAATTCCAATTTGGTATACGGAAGATGGTTTGGAAATTTGTGCAGAAAGCGAAGAAGAAGCTTTGAAGGAAGCTTTAAAACTTGGAAAAAATTCAAAAATAACACAGTCTACAGATGTTTTAGACACATGGTTTTCTTCAGCTTTGTGGCCAGAGATACAAAAAGATTTGAAAAATAATTTTAAAGAAGATTTTGAACCGACAGACATTTTAGTCACTGGAAAAGATATATTGTTTTTTTGGGTAGCCAGAATGATCATGTTCAGTTTATATTTTCATAAAAAAATTCCGTTCAAAAAAGTTTATTTTAACCCAATAGTACGCGATTCTAATAAACAAAAAATGTCTAAAACAAAGGGTAATGGCATCGATCCAAACCAACTTAACGAGCATTTTGAAAATGATGCGATAAGATTTGGTTTAATAAAAAAATGTGCTTCGAAAGATATTACTTTTCAAGAACAGGATATAAAAGATGGTCAATTTCTTTCCACAAAATTTAAAAACGCTGCGATTTTCATAAACGATTACATGAAAAAAGAATATAACAAAAATCAAGATTTAGATAATTGGATGATAATAAAAATAAAAGAATCTGAAGCAAAAATAAAAAACCTTTTAGAGGAATTTTCTTTTCCTGAAATTTGCCAAGAAATTATGGAACTTTTTTGGAATAATTTTTGCAGCTGGTATTTGGAAGGTTTGAAACTTTATCCAAGTGAAAAGGCTTTTGAAATATTTTTTCAAATCTTGAAAATTTGCCATCCTTATATGCCGTTCATAACTGAAGAATGTTATAATATTTTTAATCAAGAAAATTCTATACTAGATTTTTCAGTTAAATTAAAATTAGAATCAATTAACAATTTAAATTTTGAAAATATAATTAAAGCAGTAAAATTCTTAAGAAAAATAAAAAAAGCATCGGATTTAACTTCATTTTATTCAGATTCTGAAATCAATTTAATAAAACATTATACAAAACTTGAAATATCAAAAGAAAATGATTTAAAAATAAAAATTCATGATATCACTTTATATATCAACAAAGAAAAAGCAAATAATGCAAAAAATATTATTAATAAAGAAATTTATAAAAAAAATGAAGAAATAAATAAAACAAGAAAACTATTAAATCAAAACAACATTCCAGAAAACATAAAAAACACATGGCATAATGAATTAAACAACCTGATACAAGAATATGAAGAATTAAATTTCATAGTTCAAAAAATAGAAAATTGATATAATATAAAAATGATACTTTTTCTAGCTTTATTTTTAACAGGCTGTGTTAACAAACAAATAGGACATTTTAATTTAACGAATATAACAGAAGGTGATGATATAAATCAGATTATAGAAAATAATCCTAATCCTTTAAGAATCAACAAAATTGAAAATGTAATTTATTATATTTATGGAAATGATGTTCAAGGATTTTTTAAATCTAATATAAAAAACCAAAAAATTTTAAGAATAGAATTTGATGAATTTGGAATTGTTGTCAAAGTATCAGAAATTCCAATGAAAAATTTCAAGCCAGAACGATTTCATCACGAAGAAAATAATTTTTATACAAACTTTCAAAATTCTTCATCAGAAAATAATTTCACAATTGTTTAACAATAATATTATTTAACTTTATATTTAACTTTTATAAAAATTCCTTGAAATCCAAAAGCTTCTGAAAGCCTTTTTTTCAACATTCTTTCCTTATCCTGAGATAATTCAAAATCTGCAAAAAATTCAGGAGGAGCAGAAGAAGTTTGTGTAATAAATTTTATTCTAGGCTCTGTTTTTTTTACATTATCAGTAAGCCAAATATTTAATGCATTAGTCTTTATTCTTTGAAAATATGCTTCTTCAATTTTTTTCATATAACTTTGAATTTTGGATTTCAAATGATTCTGATTTTTCAAATTAATAAAAGAACAACGTAAAACATCTATATTCCAGAATTTTTTTATTTTTTCCTCTATTTCATCGATTTTGTCTTTTTTTTCTAAATCTGTTTTATTAATTATAACAAAACATGGTTTTCTTCTTTCGTAAGCTAAATTAATTAATCTTAAATCTTGCCTTTCATTTCTGTGATCCAAAACAAATATCATTCCAAAAACATCTTCATATTTTGGAAAAAATGCTTTTTTTCTTTGGCCTGGTGTATCAAGAAAAATCTTATCATCAACATCAACTGGTAAAAATTCTAACGTAGTGCCTTCCTTATCTTCCACTTTATGAATGTAAGATCCATTTAAAAGGTTAATAAGAGTAGATTTGCCAACATTTGGTTTGCCAACTATGGCCCAAATTTTTTTATCATTCAATCTTTTTTCAAACTGAGAATCGAAGAAAATATCGACCAAATCATCCAAACCAATTCTTTCTTTTAAAGAAATTTTTATTACATTGTCAAAAAAAGAAAAATCATCTGTTTCTTTTGATTTATCTATTTTATTAACAATCACAAAAATATTTTCATATTTTTTTTTCAAAGACAAATAAATTAATTTATCATCGTTCAATACGTTATTTTCAATTACAAAGAAAATTTTATCCGGATCTGATACAGGAATAGTGTTAATCTTAAAAACACCAGGAGTATCCCAAATTTTTATATTTCCTATTATTTTCGAACGCCAATCAATAGTCGTACCTTCTTCGTCTTTCACAACAGCTTCTCTTTTTTTAACAAAAAAATTAAACAAAGAAGATTTGCCAACATTTGGTCTTCCGACTATAACATAATTTTTATAACTCAATTTTTTGAATCCTTTCCATAGATTTTATATAAACACAATCATTTTCAACAAAAATTTCTGCATTTTTAACTTTTGATTTTGTAATTTTAAAAGACTTACAAGTTATATTATAAGTTAATATTAAATTTTCATTAACAGCAATAACAAAATCTTTAAAAACAATAAAATTATTAAAAACAATATTATTGAAAAACAATTTATTATCTTCGAATTGCAAACCTTGTACTTCAAATTTTTTTAATTTTTCATTTAAAGGGTCAAAAAAAAACAAAGATCCATCTTTTTTAACAATAATAATATCTTTTGTATCTTCTTTTGAAAATTCTTTTGTAACAAAAAAATCATCCACATTAAACAAAAACTGAACAACTTCAAAACTTCTTTTATCTATCAAATAAAATGTTTTTAAAGATTTATCTAAGAAAAAAACACAATCTTTAATTTCAAATTTATAGTCTGAAAAATATCCTGAATAAATTGCAAATTCTTTATAAAAACGTAATTCAAAATTTTCATCATAGCAATAAAAAATTTTATCTTTATCTATAAAATAAAAAAGACCATCTATAAAAAACATATCTATAAAAAATTTACCTAAACTTTTTTCAAAAATTATATTAAAATTTAAATCAAAACAAACAAGATTACCACCTTCGAATAAAATATAAATAAAATCATCTTTTCTGAAAAAAAATGCAAAATCACAATTTTTGTTTTTTATTGTTTTTAAAAATTCAATTGTTTTTTCTTCGTTTTTTCTTAAAATCAAAACTTTTTTTTTAAAAGACAAATTTAAATCGTTATCATAAAAATAATTTAATTTAGACTCAATAAAAAAAGAAAAAAAACAAAAAAAGAAAAATTTTAACATTCTTTTTTAAAACCAACCATTAAAGGAAAAGCTAAATCTTTTTCTGACATTAAAAAATAATCATTTAAATTACCATTATCAACGCTTAAAAACAAAAAAAGATCTTTCCATGGATTGTTTTTTGAAATATATAAATTATAAGCTCCATCTTTTTTAAAATTTTGCATTTGTTTTGAAAAATAAAATAAATCTTTAAAAACATATTCGTCAAACGATGCAAAATAATCAAAAACCGCTTCTTCTGGATTTTTTTTATATATAACTAGCTTTTTTACAAAAGAATAAGAATTGTTATGTTCGTTACTCAAAAAATCTTCTTTGTTTTGAAAAATATAATCTAAAAGTTGGTTTGAAGAATTTACTTTGTCCAAATATTCATTGTTTTTTTTTATTATAAAAAAAGATGCAAAACCAAACAAACATAAAATTAAAAATAAAAATTTATATTTATATTTGAAAAAAAAATTATACAAATCAGATGTTGTTTTTTCTATGTCAAAAATCATACAAATACTTTATCCTAATTTATTTAAAAAATCCATTGTAAAAGATGTGAAAAACTTGTTAAATATAAAAAAAATAAAAAAAACTTTCAAAACATGTGGAAAAATGTTGAAAACTTTTTTTGTAAATGTTGAAAACTTTTTGATTTTTAACAAACAAACATTGAAGTTAATTTTTTTTTAACATTTTAAACATATACTACTTGTTAAACTATTATATATATGATTAAATGATATCATTCCTTAAGTATGTTAATTAAAGATTTAAAAGATCAAAAAGACACTGTGCTTTTGGATACAAAATTGTTTCATTATTTTTATGAAAATAAAAACATAATTACTTTTTCCGAAAAAGAAAATGAAATTCTATGCTTTGCTAAAAATAAATTGTTTTTAGATTTTAAAAATAAATTTGTAAATCAAATTATAGTTGAAAAAGAATTTTTTGAAGAAAAAGAAATTTTGATAAATAATTTTCAAAAATGGTTAGAACAAAAATTTTTTGAAGAAAATGTTCCTATAAAAATAATTTTGGATTTTATTTTAATAAATTGTATAGAACAAAATATTTCAGATGTTCATTTTGATTGTTTTGACAATTTCAAATATGTTGTGAAATTTAAAAAAGACACTGTATTGAAAGAATTTATTTGCTTAACTAAACAACAAGCTGATTCGTTGATAATTATTTTGAAAATAATTTCTTCGTGCGACATTTCTGTTAAAAACAAGCCTCAAACAGCTTCTTTTCAAAAAATTTACAAGCTTGAAAATGTAGACTTCAGATTTTCAACTCATCCAACTTTTTTTGGTGAAAGATTCGTTTTAAGAGTTCTGCAAAAAAAGAATGTTGTAGAAGTGGAAAAAATAGTTGTAAATAACGATGTTTTAGATTGTGTTAAAAAAATTATAAAATCACCTTCTGGTTTTTGTGTTTTTACAGGTCCGACAAATTCAGGTAAAACAACTTTGATACATTCGATATTGAAAGAAATAGCAAAACAAGGTGTTTCTGTGATGACTTTGGAAGATCCTGTGGAATACAAAGTTCCTGGTATAGTGCAAACTAGTGTTTCAGATGCTGGTTTAACGTATTTAGAAGGTATGAAATCTTTGTTGAGACAAGATCCAAGTGTTATTTTTATAGGTGAGATAAGAGATCAAAAAACAGGATTAATAGCTTGTGAAATGGCTATGTTAGGACATAAAGTTTTAACCACATTACACGCTTTTTCAACCGAAGGAGCTTTGGTAAGGTTGGTTGATTTTGGTGTTTCTTTAAGAGTTTTGTCTCAATGTCTTCTTTCTTTGTTTTCGCAAAGATTGTTAAGAAAATTTGATTTTGAAAAAAAAGAATATAATGGTGTGCTTACTTTAATAGACTTTGTTTATTTTGATGAAAATTTAAAAGATCAACTTAAACAAAACATCATTCCTTCTTTAAAAAACAATTTGCTTGAAATGGCGAGCGAATTAGTTCAGCAAAAACTTACAACTGAAGAAGAAGTTGCAAGAGTTGTTGGCATATAACGATTTAATTAATTTATTTTAATTTTAATTTTTGGGGGAAAATTATGGTTTCAAAAGTTATTTATAAAAACAAACATAGAAAATTTAATTTTTTAAATTTTGATTTTTATTTTTGGTTTATAAAAAAAACAATAAAGAATAACGAATTAGTTCTTTTTATAAAATCTGTATTGGAATTTTTAAATGTGAAAAATGATATTTTTTTTGCATTAGAATCTTCTTTGCATTGTTTGAAAAATAAAAACAAGAAAATTTTTAACGAAATATTGCATGATTTAAAAAAAGGGTTGAGTTTTTCTAAGGCTTTGGAAAAAAGTGGAGTTTTTCAAAAAAATGTAATAGATATGGTTTTGTGCGGAGAAAAAAACAACAACATAAAAAATTCTTTTGTTTGTTTGAAAGATTTTTTGGAATGGGAATTGGAACAAAAAAGCAAATTAAAAAGTATTTTATTTTATCCTTTGTTTTCTTTGCTCGTATTGATTTTCATAATTTTTATGTTTTCTTTTTTCGTAATACCTACTTTATTTGAAGTTGTATTAAGTTTTAATCAAGATTGCGTAAATAATTTTATGATTTTCAATCAAGTTATTTTTGGATTAAAAAGTATTTTGCTTTCTGTTTCAATATTTTCAATTTTTTTGTTTGCATTGAATTTTAAAAATAAAAATTTATATCAAAAAATTATTTTTCAAATACCATTTATTGGAAATTTAATGAAAAACTACTATATTTTTATAAATTCATATTATTTAAGCACGTATTTATCTCAAGGTTCTGCAATTAAAGATGCATTTGATTTTTTGGTTATTTCAAACGAAGGTTACTTGAAAATTTTCTTTCAAAACATGAAAAAACATGTAGACGAAGGTGGAAAGATAAATTCTTTTTTAAGCAAATACAATTTTATAGAAAAAATTTTAATTTCGGTGGTGAAAACAGGAGAAGAAACTGGAAATTTGACAAATTCTTTTTCAATTGTTAAGCAGATTTTCTTTGATAAATATCAGGCTTCGGTTAGTAAATTAATTAATTTTTTGCCAATATTTATAATTTTTTTTAATGCGTTGTTTATGGTTTTGTTTATATATTTAATTTTCACTCCAATGTATTCTTTGAGTTTTTAAGGTTGTTTTATGAAAAATAATAAATTTTCTAATAGTTATAATTATATTGTTGAATCTATACCAGAGAATCTTAACTTTTTTTCGAAAAAAAAATGGTTGAATGATAAAATTGCAGAAAATGAATCTGATAAAACTTTGGTTTACATTAAAAAAAACAAGGTTTTACTAGCTTTTATAGAAGAAGAAGCTTCTTTCTGGATGCCTTTAGAAAAAACAAAATTTTTTCTTAATATTGCAAAATCAGATGAAAAATCAAATGTAGGAAATTTTTTGATTATAGAAAAAAATAAAGATGATTTTTATTTTTATGCAGTAGAAAATTATTTAAACGAAGATGTTTTTTTAATTTATTACGGAAAAAACAAATATCAAGCTATGAATTCTTTTTCTTCTGATTTTAAAATTTTATGTTTCGGAAATTTTGATTTAAGCGAATTGGAAATTGATTCACAAAAAGCAGAATATTTAAATTATTCTTTTGTTTACAATAGTTTAAATGAATATAATTCAGAAATTTCTTATTTGAACGAAGATAACATGAATTTAAATGAAAATTTTGATGATTTGTTTTTTAAATGGATTGAAAAAGAAGAAGTTGCAGAAAATAAAAAACCAACTTATTATAAAAAATCTTATTTTGCTTTTTTTGTTATAATATTTGGATGTTGTTTTTATTTAAGAATGCAGATTAATTATATTAATCAAGAAATTAATAATCTTTCTTCAAGAATTACAAATTTAAATTTTCAGAATAAAAATTAGGCTTCCATAATGAATTTTCTTCTTTTACAGTATCTTTTTTTATAATTGTAAAAATTAAATCTGAAAGTCTGTTTAAATAAATTCCTATACCTGATTCAATAACTTCATTTTTCCAAAAAACTCTTTCTGCTTCCCTGGTTTTGCATCTTGCTTTGTTAAGTTGAGAAATTTTTTTACTTCCTCCTGGTATTAAAAAAGAAGTTAATTCTTTGTTGTCGTTAATTTTTTCAACAGCTTCTTCCAAAAATTTTATTAAATTATTTAAATCTTTTTTTTCCTGTTTAAAATATAAAGCTCCTATATCAAAAATCTGATGTTGAATCGAGTTTAATATTGTTTTTTCAAAGTTATCTTCTATGTAATTTAAACAATCTCCAATTTCAGTATTTAGCTCGTCTAATTTGCCCAAAAATTCTATTTTAAGATCACACTTCAAAGTTTGTTGCAACCCAGGGCCTAATGTCATTCCACTATCGCCTGTTTTGGTTGTTATTTTATTTATTTTTATCACACTTACAATATATTTTTAATTTTTAAAAAATTCAATTAAAGTATTGCTGTATACATTTTTTTTTACCTTAGATTCATTAACAAAAAATTTCAAATTGTTGACTTTTTCTGAAATATCAAATTTTATTATATTTTTAAAATAAGTGCTTGATATTTTTGGAATAATACTAAGTCCGATTCCTTTTTCAATAGCTTGATATGTTGAAAATTCATTTTCAGTTTGAAAACGATTTGAAAGATTTTTTGCAATATTTTGATTTATAAAATCATAGTAATGATTTGAAGTGTATATAAATTTATGATGTTTCAATGATTCGGGAAATTTAGGAAATCCAAATTTTTTTATATATTCTTTGCTTGCTCCGAAACACATTTCGTATTCTGTTAAAAATTGAGTTTCAAACATATTATCCTGCATTTCAAAAGATGTAATTATTAAATCATTTAAATTTAATATTTCTTGATTTAGAGTATTGCTTAAAGATATATCAATTGAAACTTCTGGAAAAATATTCAGAAAACTTTTTATTTTTTTTAATAATATAAAACTGAAATTTGTAGGTATTGTAATGAATAATATTTTTTTTTCTTGTATTTTCAATTCATCTTCGAAAATCAGGGTGTCTTTAATTTTTTCTGCTTCTTTTTCGATTTTTTTTGTAAAATTATACAAATTTTTGCCATCTTGAGTTAAAATAATAGGCTTGTTAGTTTGCAAAATTAATTTTTTATTTAAAGTTTTTTCGATTTCTTTGATTGTCCGACTTACAACAGATTGATGAGTGTTTAAAATTTTTGCAGCAGCTGAAAAGGATTGCGAATCAAACAAGATATTAAAAATTTGCAACTTTTCAAACGAAATTTTTTTATTAAAAAAGAACATAATTTATAATATCATTTTAAATTTGATTTTTTTAGCTTTTGATGTTAAGTTTTTAATAATGGATTTTCAGAAGAATTTTGAAATTATAAAAGTTTTAGATCACGGTTTTATAAAAATAGTAGATTGTATGGGCAACGATGATTCAATCGTTAATGCAGCCAGAGTCTCTTACGGAGATGGAACAAAACACGTTAGCCAAAATGTTTCTTTAATTCGCTATTTAATGCGTCACAAACATACAAGTCCTTTTGAAATGTGCGAAATTAAGTTGCATATTAAAATGCCGATTTTCATAGCAAGACAATGGTTTCGTCACAGAACTGCGAACGTTAACGAATATTCTGGAAGATATTCTAAGATGGTTAATGAATTTTATTTTCCAAAGGTTCAAAATTTTGGTTTGCAATCTTTGATTAATAAGCAAGGTCAAGAAAATGTTTTAGATGGAAATCAAGCTTTTGATTTTGTTGAAAAAATGAAACTTACATGTCAACAATCTTTCAATCTTTATAATGATATGATTGAAAAAGGTGTCGCTAGAGAAATTGCAAGAATTATTTTGCCGATTAACATTTATACAGAATTTTATTGGAAATGCGATTTGCATAATTTGTTAAATTTAATCAGATTGCGTTCGCATAAAACAGCTCAATTTGAAATTCAAGAATATTCTAAAGCGTTGGAAATGATTTTGGAACAATGGGTGCCAATTACTTATCAAGCTTTTAAAGATTATATTAAAGATTCTTTTTCTATCAGTGCTAAGATGAAAAAATTTTTGAAAAGAAACGAATTGGCTTTAGATGAAACAGAATTTGGAAAAAGTGAAATTATAGATTTTGAAAATTTTTGGAAAGAATAATTTTTGAATAAAAGTTTTTTTTATTGCTTAATTTTATTTAAATTTTGCAATGCGAACCATCAAGATGCTGAGCCTTTTTCTTTTAAATATAACGAATATGTTTTTCATAGTATGAAAGGTGTTTATTATGAAACTTATGTTTTTAAAAATAAAATTATTTGTAATGGCACCAAAATTCCGTTTAATAATTTGAATTTAATAGAAAAAATCTTAATAAAATTATTAAAAATTGGTTTATTAAAATTGAAAGTTAAAAAATCAGTCTTTTATTACAAAAAAAGCAAAAACTTTGAATTTTTTTTTAAATTTATTTTTTGGATTATCAAATATTTTGAATTTAAAAATTTATCGGTGCTATGGAAAAATTTCAATAATTTTCAAGATTTATTTAAAACAATTTCAATAGAAAAATTAACAAAAATATTGTTTTTAGAGAGTGAATTGATACGTGTACAATTAAAAGCAAATTCTGCAAGACAAAATATAGAATCAGAATTTTTTAATTTGCATATTTTATTTGAAAACATAATGAACAAACTAAGAAAAAAAAATTCAGAAACATTGTTTCTAAAGGATGAATTGATACTTTTAGAAAATTTTGCAAGACAAAATATAGAATCAGAATTTTTTAATTTGCAATGTATTTTATTTGAAAACATAATGAACAAACTAAGAAAAAAAAGTTCAGAAAAATTGTTTCTAAAGAATGAATTGATACTTTTAGAAAATGCTGTAAGAGAAATAAAATCAGAAGTTTTGAATTTGGAAATGCATAATTTCAACTTTATACAACCAAGCTCAAGCTTAGAGTTATTAGTGATAGAAGAAACAGCAAATAAGAAAGAAACAACATTTTGCAATATGGTAGATTTTGAAACTTTGCATTTATTAAGCAGACCAGATTTTTTATGATAAAATACTGAATACATTATTTGCATTTGTTTAGGAAAATAATCTAAAATTTCTTGAATTGAAACCACAATTTGATTTTTTATCGATTTTGATATTATAATTTTTATATGAAATTTTTATATTTGTACTTTTTTTTGTTTATCAATCAAATCAATGCAATAGAGTTTTTTCAAAAAATTAATATTGATAGTTACAGTGCTTTAGTTGATATGCAAAAAGCTTGGAAAAATGGTCAAATAAATCAAACAATGAAAAAAAATATCTTAGAAATCATAGAAAATATTGATCCAAGTATTTATTGTAGAATTTGGTTGTATAGTTCATCGTATCGTGAAAATTTAGAAGAATTTACAGTACAATTGGAAAATTTTAAAAAAGAACTTTTTGGCAAAGATTTTGATATAAAATAAAAATATTTTATCAGAAATTTTTGCATATTATTAAAATTTATTAAGGCTTTAGTTTATAAATTTCATTTCTTTCATCTTTGCTATATTTAAACCACAACTTTATTTTAAAGAAAAATAATTTTATTTTTGACCATAAATTTTTGAAAAAACCTATTCTTAAATTTATATTATTATAATGCGTTTCAAGTTTTTTATTATCCAACAGCATAGCTTCTGATCTGTTAAATTTTTTTTTTAATTTTAAATATAAAAAATTTTTTGCTTGACTTAATAAGCCATCATTAGAATCATCAAAATTCAAAGTTTGATTAATAAAATTTCTTATATCTATTATTGAATTGGAATCAAAATCAACATATGTTTTTTTATTAATAGCAAAAATCAAATATTCATAAAAAATAAATTGTTTTGATTCTTCATTTTGCATTTGTACACCAGCCAGTCGTAGTGCAATGTCAGTAATTTGTATATTAATTTTTTTATTTAGAGGAGTCTGATGTAATATTATAGCAAGATTATGAGAAATATTTTCAATAGATTGAGTTGTGCCAATTTGTTGTAAGTAATTTTTAAATTCTATATCTTCAAAAGAAATTCTTTGCAAATTTAATGTAAATATAGAAATAATATTTTGAATTCCAGATAAATTAATTATGTTATCTTCGATTTTAATTTTATGAACTTGAATTAAATATTTTTTTGTTGAATGAGGAGTTACAACATAAATAAATTCTTTTTCATTATTTTTGTTTTCACTTAAGTTGATAGTTAATCGAACATCAGAACTAGAAAAATCATTTTCTTTTAATTCTCTAATTTTCTTCAATTGTTTTTTTTCTAATAAAATCCTTATTGCTGCTTTATAATGACTTTGACTATTTTCATCTATACTGTTTGCATACTTTTTTATAAGGTTATACCTATCTTCAACTTGATTCTTGTGTGAATTTTTATCTAAACCTTCAATTAAAAACTTGGGAAACTTAAAATGAACTCTGTTATTGTTTTCTGCGAATTCGCTGGAACTATCTTTTTTGTTTTCATCATCTAATTCTTTTGCCCTGATTAATCTTATTGCAACTTTAATTATTGACTCAGTATCGTTCTCATCATTAGGAAAAATTAAAGCGGAGCAACCATCAATAACTGAGAATGTTGAGGTTTTGTTACGAGTTTCGTCAAACATTGTTGCAATTTTTTTATTATTTTTCTCTGATGTAGTTAAATTTTTAAATAAATTTTCTGTCTCATCTAATTTTAATAGAAATAAAATATTATAACAGTTATAACAATTTGAAATATTCTGTAAATGAATTTTGTTATCATTTATTTCAAATGGAGTGTAAACGATAAAATCATCGTTTCTTGGAAATGAAACTGCATAAATTCTTTCCTTCTTGGAAGGTTTGTTGGGATTAGAAGATATAGAAGGAGTTGTATCAGCAACAGCAGCAGCAGAAGCAGAAGCATGAGCAACATCAGACCCAGCACTGCTTACAATATTTATTTTTAACGAGGATAGAAAAATTAACAAGCAAGTTTTAAATATTTTTATATTTTGTCTGGTTTTTTTATTTGGTGTCATCAGTTATATTGGTTTCCTGTTCATAAAATCACTGATTAACTTTGTTTGTTCATCTTTCCTTGACTTGTCATTTGTTGATCAAGCTATTTATAGCATTTCTTTCATATTTATTATATTTGAACCATAATTTGATTTTAAAGAAAAATAGCTTAATTTTTCCCCATGCTTTTTTGAAAAAACCATCTGCTTTGTTTATTTCTCGATCATAGTTGTCAAGCGTTTTAATATCTTTTTTTAATTCTTTAATTTTATTGTTTTTTTCTTCTATGTTTGCAGCTAGCTTTTTTATTTCTGCTTCATAATTACTTTGATCATTATTTATATATTGTTGTATATGGATACTCCCCGCATTAACATAATTAAAGTATCTTTTTACTGTGAGGTTTGATTGACTATTTAATATTTTTGTATCTAAATTTTTATCTAAACCATGACTGAAATAATCAAAAAAATAAAAAAATTTTATTTCTTCTTCATTTTGTGGATGATCTGCTTCTGTTGCTCTGATTAATCTTATTGCAATTTGAATTAATCTATTAATATAATCTTCTCCATAATTAAAATTATCATTAACTAAAACGGAGCACCCATCAATAACTTGTGAAGTTTTTTGAGGAGCTTTGTCATCTTTTTGAAAGATGTTGCTCACTATTGCAAAATTATATGTCGTTAAATTTTGAAGTGGATTTTTTAAGTCGTATAATTTTAATAGAAATAAAACAGTAATCTTAACGTTTGAAATATCCCTTAAATCAATCATGTTATCTTTTATTTCAAGTGAAGTAAAGCGATAATTCGTTTCGTTTGTACCTTTTGAAACTGCATAAACTCTTTCGTTATTGTAGGGGATATTGTCATTATAGGGTATCCTACCATAAGCAGTTGGAGCAGTTGTAGGAGTTGGAGGAGCACTGCTTACAATATTTATTTTTAACGAGGATACGAAAACTAACAAGCAAATTTTAAACATTTTTATATTTTGTGTCATCAGTTATCTCTTTCTTCTTTATCTTGACTTTTGTGTCTTGTTGATGAATTTCTATATAGTACATATATAGCATTTCTTTCATATTTCTTATATTTGAACCATAATTTGATTTTAAAGAAAAATAGCTTAATTTTTTCCCATGCTTTTTTGAAAAAACTATCTGCGTTGTTTATTTGTAGATCATAGTTGTCAAGCGTTTGAATATTTTCTTTTAATTCTGTAATTTTATCATTTTTTTCTTTTATGTTTGCACCTAACTTTATTATTTCTGCTGCATAATTACTTTGATCATTTCTATATTGTTCTATATGGTTATTCGCACTATCAATAGAATGAAAGTATTGTATGATATCTTCTTTACTATTACTATTTAATTTTTTTGTATCTAAATTTTTATCTAAACCATGACTGAAAGAATCAAAAAAATAAAAAAAATTTCTTTGTTCTTCATTTTCTGGATGATCTGCTTCTTTTTCCCTGATCAATCTTATTGCAACTTTAATTAATCCATTAATATAATCTTCTCCATAATTAAAATTATCATTAACTAAAACGGAGCACCCATCAATAACTTGTGAAGTTTTTTGAGGAGCTTTGTTATCATTGTTATCATTTTGAACGCTAAAGATGTCTGCAACTTTTTTACCATCAGATGTCATTAAATTTTGAAATGGATTTTTTGAGTCGTCTAATTTCAATAGAAATAAAACATTATTATGACTATCCCTACTGTATGAAATATCTTCTAAACAAATGTCATTATCTATTTCAAGTGGAAAACCCTGATAACGAAAGCTCATTGTATCTAAAACTTTATAAATTTTGTTATTGCAAGATTTGTTATCATCAGAGTTCTGAGAACTAGGTATAGAACCCTCAGCAGGCGCAACAGTAGGAGCAGACGCACTACTATTTATTTTTAACGAGTATAGGAAAATGCAAAAAATTACTTTTAATACTTTTAACATTTTACAATTCTAATACAAAAATCTTTCAAGTTCAATCATAAGAAGTTCGATCATAAGATTTTCCAAAATTTCAAAGGCAAGTATTATTAATATTTTTATTTTATGTTATTATCATTTAATGTCTTATAATTCTCAATCGATTAAAGTTTTGAAAGGTCTGGAAGCCTGTCGTAAAAGACCTGGAATGTACATAGGCAACACAAGCGATGGTTCTGGTTTGCATCATATGATTTATGAAATTCTGGATAATTCGATTGACGAACATTTGGAAAAACATTGTGATTATATCAGAGTCTGCATAGAAAAAGATAATTATATAACGGTTGAGGATAATGGAAGAGGTATTCCTGTCGATATTCATAAAGAAGAAGGTGTATCGGCTGCAATTGTTATTATGACGGTTTTGCACGCTGGTGGAAAATTTGACCAAGATTCTTATAAAGTATCAGCTGGATTGCACGGAGTTGGTGCTGCAGTTGTCAATGCTTTGTCAAAAAGAATGGAACTTTTTGTGCACAGAGATGGCAAAGAATATTTTGTAGCTTTCGAAAAAGGTTATGTAGCTGAAGATTTAAGAGAAATTGGCCCAAGTTCAAAAAGAGGAACTTTGGTAAGATTTTATGCAGATTCTGAAATTTTTGGCGTAATAGAATACGATTTGAACACAGTAATTAAAAGAATCGAACACTTGGTTTATTTAAATCCTGGTTTGAAAATTTTGCTTGAAGATGAAAGATCAGATTTTAAGAAAGAATTTTACGAGCCAGAGGGTGTAGTGGCATTTGCAAAAAGTTTATTGAAGACAAAGAAAAATTTGCATGATGCAATAACTTTCAACGCAGAAACAAATTCAATGTTGGTAACCGGAGCAGCTTTTTGGACCGATTCTTATTCAGAAGAAATTCACTGTTTCACAAATACTATTCCACAAAAAGATGGCGGTACTCATTTAGTTGGTCTTAAAGTTGCTTTCACGCGTTCTGTCAATAATTATATCCAAAAAGATTTAAGTTTAATCAAAAAATTAAAAGATCTTGCCTTAACCGGAGACGATATTAGAGAAGGTTTGGTTTGTATTTTGGCAGTTTATATGCCTGAGCCGCAGTTTTCTTCTCAGACTAAAGATAAATTGGTAACTTCTTCAATCAGGCCAGTTGTGGAAGATTCTGTTTCAAAAGCTTTGGATGAATGGTTGGAAGAAAATCCTTTAGAAGCGAAAAAAATTATAAGTAAAATTGTGGACGCTGCTTTGGCTCGTGATGCTGCCCGAAAAAGTCGTGATTTAATCAGAAATAATAAATCAACAGAATTTAGCTTAAGCATGGCGACTAAATTGGCAAGTTGCACAAGTAAAGATCCTACTCAAACTGAACTTTTTATTGTTGAAGGTGATAGCGCGGGTGGATCTGCAAAAATGGCTCGTAATCGTATGTTTCAAGCAATTTTGCCGCTTAGAGGAAAAATTTTAAACGTAGCAAAAGCAAATTTAAACAAAATGTTAAACGATGAAGGAATCAGAACTTTGATTGCAGTTTTGGGAACTAGCATAGGTGAAACTTTTGATATCACAAAAATTCGTTACAATAAAATTGTTTTAATGACAGACGCTGATATTGACGGCAGCCATATTTTAACTTTGTTAATTACATTTTTCTTTAAATATATGAGGCCAATTATCGAAAATGGCTTTTTATATGTTGCGCAGCCTCCGTTGTATGGAATTAAGCAAGGATCGAAAATGAGATATTTAATAGATGATCAAGCTTTAGCCGATTTCTTACTTGAAAATAATTTAGATAAAATGCAAATTAGCAAAAATGGCAAAAATTATTCTTCAGATGATTTGAAAATTTTTATAAAAAATTTATTTGATATTGCCTCTTATGTAAATTCAAAAGGTATTATTGCAAAAGCTTGTTTGTGTGCTAAGATAGACCCTGAAAATTGCGATCCTCAGGCTATTTTAGAATATTTGAAAATGCTATCTGAAGGAGAATGGTCTTTTGAAGCTAATGAATTGAGCTCTCAATCTATTAAAAATGAAGTAGAAAATACATCTTTGGATGAATCTAATACTGATGAAACATATATTGAAGAAAATAAAATAGAAGGCAGATTTATAAGAAAAATCAATGGATTAAATTATGTATATGATTTTAATTTACAGAATTTCAATCATAAGTTTTTTAATTTTATATCTAATTTTTCAGATTTTTGGGGTAATGATATTAATTTAGTTTTTAATAATGAAGAAAAAAAACTACATGATCCGATGTTGTTTTACGATTTGTTAAATGCAAAAGGTTCTTCTTCTTTTCATATTCAAAGATATAAAGGTCTAGGTGAAATGAATCCGGAAGATTTGGCTTCAACTGCAATGCAATCTTATTTGCAAGTAACATATGATAACGAAGCAGAAGCTTCTGAATTAATAGAAAAATTGATGGGAGAAGACGTTGTTCCACGTAAGCAGTTTATTCAAGAAATTGATGATATTCAAGCTGACGATTAAAAATTTTTTATTTTATATCATACTCTTATTTATCATATCAGTTTGTTGCTTAATATGGTTAAGATAATTTTTTAGTTTTGCTATATGATTTGTATTTTTTCGTTTTGTCAACAATAGCTCATCCTTTGTAGGTAAAAATGTTTTCATGTTTATTCTTCTAACAGCTAATGCTCTTGATAATTCATATACATCTAAACAATATAATTCTTGTAAGAATGCGAAAGCTTCTTTTTGATTTTGATTCCATAATGCATTCTTAAATTCATTTCTCTTTGTATGCCATAAGTCTTGTTCATCTTTATTTTGAAATTTTTTTAATGATCGTTTGTTAGGATAGTTATTAGCAATTATATTATCTAACGAGTTAAACAAATAATTTAATATTACATCTATGTTATTTTTCTCTAAATCAAAGTTGTGCAAAAATGCAGATAATTTTTTAAATTTTTCTATGTTAAATTTTAATTCTTTCTTTATTATATTTGATATATTGTTTTTTGATTCTTCTTCTTTCGCTGGAAAAGATGTTATAATATTATTTACTGCATAAAGAAAATCAAAAATTTGTTCTATATAGTGTGTCTCTGCTACAAATGGTAGTAATTCATGTTGTTCTATCATTGTGCCTTTCAACGGAGCTTCAGCATTAATAATATCAAATATCTTATGTTGTTGACTTTGCTGTTCGAAAGATATTCCTAATATTTCGCAAACCTCTTGTGTGTAGAAAATTTTAAATATTTGCCATGATAAACAAAATTTTTTAAGAATGTTAATAAAATTTTTCTTAATTTCATTGATATCAAGAATGAGTTTGTCTATCATTTTAAAATCTTCATTAAGTTTTTGTAATACATTTTTATGATCCTCTAATTGTTGTAAAATTTTTTCCATTAAAATTTGAATATTTAGATTTATAGTACCTGTAAGTTTTAAGGCCGTTGATAATTCTTCAATTTTTTTATCTGTTAATTTTTGATATTGTTCATCTGAATATTTTTCTTTAATTTTATCATATTTCAATTCATCATCTCTATTATTTTCTGTTCTATATTTACACCAATTGTTAATATTAGGATAGTTTTTATAAGTAAACTTTGTTGGATCTTTAGGGTTATCAGAATCAGGTGTGTTTGAAGGATGTTCAAGATTAAGCAAAGGTTTGTTCATATTTAAATGATCGTTAGGAAGTGAAACATCCTCCATAAGCTTGTAAGTTTGGGTAGAAGGAGTATCCTTTGTATCATCATCATCAGAATTAGCAATAATACTAATATTTATAATAATAAAAAATAAAATAATATTTGACATATTTATTTATACCATGTTTGTCAATTTTTTGCAAGAGATTTTTCATTAAATTTTCTAATTCTTATTTGATTTTGATATTTGTATGTTGTTCTAATATCAATTTAATGATTATTGGGTCGTTTAATTGTTTTTTTTTATAAAATATCAAATATTAATTTTCAATCAAACTTAATATTTATTTATTGCATATTCTTTATTGGATCTTAAAATACAAATACAATAAATTTATCTACCATATTGAAAAATTGGCTTGCTTTGCCTTCATTAATTCAAAAATTGCCCAGGTTAAAGCGTCTATTGCATCGTCTTCATAATTTATATGCGCATTTATCATTTGCAGTTCTAAATTTTCAAATTTTTTAGTATGTATTACTTTTTTTTGCTGATATAAGCTTGCGATTGGAATATATCTTTCATATTTGCTATCTTTTGCTTTAACTTCTTGCCAAGGTGCGTTTTTGAAATTTTCTAACATAGTCATCAAAATTTCTCCGCCTTGATTTGTTTCGACTAAAATTTTCACAGCATTATGTTTTTTATAAAGATCATAGGCTATGTTGCACCAAATTTCAGGTTTTAATATTTGAGTTTTATCTTCTATTACATAATATTTATCTGCTTTTTTTCCAACGACTACAATTCCAGTTTTGTTGCTTTTGCTATGAGAAGTCGTCGCAGGATCAACTGCTACAACAACTTTGTCAAAATGATCAGGACAAGGTTCATATATAAAATTTTCTTCATTCCATAATTTAAATTCATCATCTTCAACGATCAATCCTTCAACTTCTTGCCTTCCTATGTTGGTATTTAAATATTGTTCTTTTATGTTTTCCAAATAAATTGAAGATAAGTTTTCAGCGTTATCCATAGTGCTTCCGTGGCTTAAGACAATGTCTTTTCTTTGCATAAGTTGTTTTAAAATTGGAATATTACGCGGAGTTGTTGTTATAATAATTTTTGGATTTCCAAGCCTCATACAAAACATTAGCTGATCGAAAACTTCTTTTGCATTTTTAAATTTTGCAAATTCATCAATCCAGGCTAAATCGAATTGAGGCCCTCTTAAAGCTTCAAGATTTTCTGCAGAATAACAACTGGCGATTGCTCCGTTGCCCCATTTAATTTCTTTTTTAGAGGAAGAATATTCAATTTCATCATGGTTGTGTATGTTTAAAAGACCACTTTCACCTTCGATCATAACGGCTCTCGCTTGCTCGTAAGTTTCGGATAAAAGGCAAATTCTTTTATATTTTCCACTTAAAGCAAGCTGTTTTATTGATTCTGAACCGGTTCGTGTTTTTCCAAACCCTCTGCCGGCCATGATAAGCCAAATAAACCAATTACCAGTAGGCAATTTTTGTTCAGGTCTTGCAATATTATCCCAATTACTGGTATTTAACGTTTCTGCATTCATTCTTTTTTCTTTTTCTTTATTTAAAGATTCAAGAAGTTTTTCCAAAGCAGAGTTTCTTTTTTTTTTATAAAAAATTTTTTTACAAACGATTTTTTGAAAAAGCATATTTTTATTATAAGATGTTGAAGGTCTAAATTGCGAACTTTAAATTTTTTATTGATTGTTGTTTTTAATTCATGATTATTGCTTTAGAAAAAAACTTAAAGAAAAAATTTTTAAATTTTATCCATAAAGTTTGAAAAAATTTTGCAATCTTTGTTAAAAAAACAATCAATTGGTTAGAGGTTTTGTGATTTTTATTCGATACTTGTTGAATTTGAGTTGTGTTGCTGTTGCTGCCATTTTCCTTCTTGCTGATTTTACTATCATCTTCATTTCTGGTGCTACTATTTTCCTTCTTGCTGATTTTATTACCATCTTCATTGCTGTTGCTACTATTTTCCTTCTTAGTGATTTTACTAGCATATTCATTGATGTTACTGTTGCTATCATCTTCACTGTTGTTGATTGTACTGGCATCTTCATTGATGTTGCTGTAAATTTTTAATTTTTCAACGTTTAAAAGATAAGTCAATCTTGTTTTTATAGAATCAATATATCTATTGTTTTCTTTTGTTGTTTCCTCTTCATAATTAGGATTTTGATTCAAATATTGCTTCCAATATTCTGTGTCACTTTTGTCTATACTATATCTTGTCTTGCATAAAGTAATGCGTTTATTTTTTTTACAAAGTAGTTTTAATGTTTTTGCGTATGAATATTTCCTCATGTTGAAAATTAGTGATAATAAAAGGCTAGGATGGTTGCCAGGCATTTCTAATATTTCATTTTCTGTTGATGAGTTTGCCAAAATTGATAATTGTTTTAATTCTCTTTGTGTTATTTTTCTATGCATGCTAAAAAAAGGAATATCTAGAGTACCCTCTGTATTCAACATGAAAGAAATTAGAATAAATTCAAACATTCTTATTGCATATGATTCTTCACTATTTAAGTTTTTATAAATTTCATTATTGTCAATTGCATTTATTATATTTTCAAGGTTTTCTATATTGTTTTCTTTGTTATATAAAATATAAAAATTTTGCGATACTCCTTTTATTTGCTTGGTTTTTTCATCTGCATCTGCATTAGCATTAGCATTTAAGTTAAAAGGGTTGAAAGATAAAATAATTTTATTTGTGCTATCAAGATGATTTGAAGGCTGCGAAAACCTGTAAGTACATATGTATTTTTCATTTTCAAAAGCTACAAGAATAAAAAGTTCTGAATAAGATTTGAAATTAAGTGCTACGAATAATAATATTATAAATTTATACACAAATTTCCTTTTGCAACAATTTCGCATAATCCAATTTGTTTGATTGATCCATTTTCTTTTTTATGTTCTATTTTTCCAAATTTATAATAAATATCTAAGTTTTCGCTTTTTATATATTCATCTAAAACATGAGCTATTGAAAAGGCGGCTGATCCGCAGGCTAATGTTTCGCCTACTATTAATTCAATTGTTCTAGCATGCCATTTTGGATTATTATTTTCGTCATTTTTTTTCCAAACAACAGAAACGTTATGTTTTAAACTTGCAAAAGAACTAATATCATCTGGTTCTGTTTCCAAAATATGAATTTCATGAAAAACTCCTATGTTCACCAAAAAAATTAGATTTAAAACTGCATCATTAATTTTTTCAATTTTTGGTTTTTGATCAATTTCTAATCCTATATTAAATTTATTGCCATCTTGTAAAATTTTGGTTAGTGTTACATTTCCTATTTCAATCGATACATTAATTTGTGTTAAATTTTTATTGTCGCAAAGCCAGGCTCCTATGCTTCGCAATCCGTTCATGCACATTTTTATCGAAGATCCATCAAAATTAAACATGCTAACATGATTTGTAAGTTCGTTGTAAGCTATCACTTGATCGCAAGATATACCAAATTTTGGATGGCCGATTTTCTGAATTTCGGAGTTTAAAAAATTATCTGAAAAATTTTTTTCTGCTGTAATTAAAACAAAATCGTTTCCGAAAGAGTGAGCTTTTGCAAATTTCATAATTTTATTATATTAATTTATTCTTCATTTGTGAATTTTTCAACAAAAGATGAAATAGTCGCAGATAAATCGCTTAATTTGTTTGTGTAATAATGATCTGTCATTAAAGATTTGAATTCAATTTCACAACCTTTTTGTTTGATTAATTCATTTGTGAATTTTTCACTGTCTTCTAAGGCAACTATATGATCGTCATCTCCTTGTATTATCAAACCATTTGGACAAGGGGTCAACATATTGAAAGAATAAAGATTTACCGGAGGGCTTACTGAAATAAATCCAAAAATTTCCGGTCTTCTCATTGCAGCTTGTAAGGCAATCCAACCTCCGAAAGAAAATCCTGCAACCCAAATTGGAATATTTTCTAAGGAACGTGATTGGAATTTTTTAATAAACCAGTCTATGGAAATTAAGGCATCTTCCAATTCTTCGATTCCTCCGATAGATTTTCCCTGAGAATTTCCTACTCCTCTGAAATTTATTCTTAAAGTATGAAAATTAAGACCTTCAAATGTTTTGTAAATTGTATGAACAATTTTGTTATTCATATTTCCGCCGTGCAAAGGATGAGGGTGAAATATTATTACTACTGGAGAATTGAATTTATCTGATAATTTCATTTTTCCTTCAAGCAAGCCAATTGGTCCTGGAATTATCACTTTTTTTTCTAATATATTTGGATAAGAGTGTGTTGACGAAGTTTCTGAAAGCATTATCTAATTATACAAAAAAAATATTGTTTTTTCAAGTTGTTTTTTATAAAATGATAAAATGCAATGGATTTGGGGTAATCATCCTGTTGAAAATATTTTAAAATGGAATTCTCGGATTATCAGCCAAATCGTATGTTCTTCAAAAAATATATCAAAAATAGAAGAATGGATAAAAACTTACAAAGTCAATAAAAATTTTAAAATATTTGTTGAAGATAGCTTTAATTTTTTACCAAAAGATGCTGTGCATCAAAATATTGCAGCCTACGTTTCTGAAAAATCAAAATTTGCTTTGAAAGAATGGATAAATTTAAATCAAAAACAACAAAATTTGAAAATTTTAGCTTGCGATCAAATTCAAGATGGTCAAAATTTAGGTGCTATTTTAAGAACTTGCGCTGCTTTTGAAATGTCCGCTGTTTTAATCACAAATTTCAATTGCGCTGCATTAAATGGCTTTGTTGCGAAAGCTGCAGCCGGAGCTTTAGAAATTGTTAATATAATAGAAGTTTCAAATTTGAAAAATGCTTTAGAAGAGCTGAAGAAAAATAATTTTTTTGTAATTGGTCTGGACGAGCACGGAAAAAACAGTAATTTTCCTAAGTTTGAAAAAAGCGTTTTAGTCGTAGGTCAAGAAGGTTCAGGATTAAGACAATTGACCAAACAAGCTTGTGATGATATGATCGCAATAAACACAAGTGCAAAATTTAGAACTTTAAATGTTTCAGTAGCTACGGCTGTTGCAATTAATAAAATGTATCAAAGTGGTTTAAATAGTTGAAAGAAAGCGGTATGAACAAATATTCCAAAATCGAAAACGAAAATTTAAAAATAAATTTTTCATTTTTTTATAATCTTCTGAGTAGTTTTAAAATACATTTTGTCGGATTACTGCTGGTTTCCATAGTATGGAGCGTTTGCACAGTTTTAAGAAATTATGCCTTAAAATTATTGATTGATAATTTAGCTATTCATCAAGTAAGTTTTTTATTGGTTTGGCCAATGCTTTTATATTTTATTTCCTGGGCTGGTCTTGAATCTTTTTTAAGTTTAAGAGATTGGATTATTATTTATTTAAAACCTTATTTAAAAGAGCACGTCTTAATAGTTTTCACAAGAAGAATCAATAAATATAGCGAATTTTTCTTTCAAAAAAACAAATCTTCAGAATTGTTGAATGGTTTGAAAAATTTATATGATGGTTTGGATGATGCAATATATATTGTCGAAGAGCTTTTTGGTCATGTAGTTTTAATTCTTTCAGCTTTGATTAGCATGTATTTTATAAATATTAAAATTGGATACATTACTTTTATTTGGATTATGATTTGGCTGTTAATTGCTTATTTATTTTCACGCAAAGCTTACAAACTTTCTTATGATATGCATTTATCACGCTCTAAATTAGCTTTTAATTTAGGAGATACGTTCGACAATATAATTATTTCAAAATTATGTAATGGAATAGATTATGAAAATGAAAAAATAAAACAAGAAGCTAGAGAAGTCGCTTTAATTGAATTTAAAAAAGAAAAATTGTTTTTTATTTTATGGTTTTTGCAAGGTTGTTCTTTTTTCGTTGTAATTGGTTTTGTTTTATATTTTTTATTAATCGATTTTTCTAAAGGTCTTTCAACGATTGGCGATTTTGCTATGTTAATCAATTTAATTCAAGGATTGTATTTTTATTTATTTGATTTGGCTAAAGATTTAACAGAATTAATTGAAACTTCGGGAAAAATTAACCAAGGTGTTGATTTGCTGTTTCAAGATCTTGAAAAAAAACTTAGCATCGAAACTGAATTTAATTCAAATTCTTTTGATATAGTTTTTGATAAATTAAAATATAAATACGATGGTCAATATAACTATTCTTTTGATTCTGATAAAAAAATTGAAATTAAAGAAGGCTCATTCGTTGCATTAGTCGGATCATCAGGTAGCGGAAAAAGTACTTTAATGAAACTTTTAATCGGACTGCTAACCCCAACAAGCGGTAAAATTTTTATCGGAGGTAAAGACGTTGGCGAATATAAAGAAGAATCGTTATGTAAATATTTTTCCTTTGTGCCGCAAAATGTTGGTTTGTTTGCGCGTACGTTAAAAGAAAACATTAAATATGGAACTTTCGATGCAACAGATGAAGAAGTTTATGAAGCTGCGAAAAAAGCTTGTATTCATGATTTTATATTAACTTTAAAAGATGGATATAATTCTTGCTTTGGAAAAGATCTGGAATTGTCAGGCGGGCAAAAACAAAGAATATTAATTGCAAGAGGATTGTTAAGAAAATCTAAGATTTTTATTTTTGATGAACCGACTTCTGCGTTAGATGTGAAAACAGAATCTGAAATTTTGGAAGCTATTCAAACTTCAACTGATGGATTAACCAGATTTATAATTGCTCATCGTTTACACACAATTAAAAGTGCAGATCTGATTTTAGTCTGCGAGCACGGAGAAATTATAGAACAAGGAACTCATTCTGAATTAATTGCATTAAACGGTGCTTATGCAAGTATGGTGAAATTGATATAAACTTAAAAGTACAAATTTTCAAAAATGAACAAAAAGCGATTTTAGAAGAAAAAATAATATTGCAAATTCTGAAATTTCTCAATTAGACAAAAAAGTCACAAAAAAGTCAATTAGACAAAAAGAATTGAGCAAAACCGAAATTTAAAAATGCGAATTTCAGCTGGAAATATGAAAAAATATTAATTAAGCTTATTTTTCAAGCTAAAATTGATATAAACTTTTATATTTGATATAAATTTAAGATGTTAAATCTTATTAGAACAAAATTTTTAAATTACTTTGCTGCTAAAAATCATGAAATTTTAAAAAGCTTTCCGATTATTCCTGAAAATGATAAAACTTTGCTGTTTATTAACTCTGGCATGGCTCCGTTGAAAAAATATTTTTTAAATTTAGAAAAGCCAGTATCAGAAAAAATATGCACTTCTCAACATTGTTTAAGAGTCGGTGGCAAACATAATGATTTACAAGAAGTTGGTTACACAAAAAGGCATCATACTTTTTTTGAAATGTTAGGCAACTTTTCATTCGGAGCTTATTTTCAAAAAGAGGCAATAGAATATGCTTGGGATTTTTTAACTAATGATTTAAATTTGGATAAATCAAGGTTATACATAACGGTGCATCCAAAAGATAAAGAAGCTTTTGCTTTTTGGAAAAGCTATGTTGATGAAAATCGTATTTTTTTATTGGAAGAAAATGTATGGTCGATGGGGGAAGTTGGCCCGTTCGGTCATTGTTCGGAAATTTTTTATGATTTAACTGCGGAAGATAATAATATTGATTTATCGAATGATAATCGATTTTTGGAAATTTGGAATCTTGTTTTTATGCAATTTTATTCAGATGGAAAAAATAATTTTAACCTTGAAAAAGCTTGCGTGGATACTGGTATGGGTTTGGAAAGAATTGTTGCCGTACTTGAAAATGTTGATGATACTTATGATATAAGTTTTTTTAAAAAAGCTTTGCATTTATTAAATTTGAAGAAGCATAACGCGGCCAGCAAAATTTTTCTTGATCATTTGCGTAGTATTTCATTTATTATAAATGCAAAAGTTGTTCCTGGCCCTAATGCGAAGGAATACGTTTTAAGAAGATTGATAAGAAGATGCTTAAAAGCTTTTAACGATTTGAATCTTAACAATTTAAATGATGTTGTGTTGCAAATTTTAACTTTATGGCAAAAAGATTATGAAGAAAAATTTGAAATTGATAAAATTATAAAAATTTTAGTCTCAGAAAAAAAAAGTTTTGATGCGGTGTTAACTAATGGTCTTATAAAATTTAATGAATTCGTTGAAAAAGCGGGGCAATCTATAGATAATACATCATCCATAGAGGCTAAAGATTTATTTGTATTGCACGATACTTACGGATTTACATCGGATATTATGTTTGATTTGCTTAAAGAAAAAAAAATCAATCATGATTTTGAAAAATTTGAAAAAATATTGGAAGAATCAAGGCAAAAAAACAGATCGAAAACAAAATTAGTTTTACCTTTTGAAAATAAATTTTTAGAAGATGTGGATTTTTTAGAATCTTCGATAATTGGATTGCATGAAGATGAAGATAAAAATTATATTATTTTGGATCAAACTTTGTTTTACGCCGAATCAGGAGGTCAGGCTGCAGATGTTGGGTATGTTGAAGGAAAAGGATTTAAATTAAAAATATTAGATGTGAAAAAATTTGGCAAAGTTCATGCTCATTTATATGAAGTTGAAAAATCGTATGAAGTTGAAAGTTTGTATGAAAATGAAAGTTTCGATAAAAATAATTTATTAAATCAAAAAGTAAAATTATTTCTAGATTCTGAAAAAAGAAAAAAAACAGCAGCAAATCATACCGCAGCTCATTTGCTACATTCTGCTTTATTTGAAATTTTGGGCTCTGATATTAAACAAATGGGATCGGCTGTTAATGAAAATAAATTAAGATTGGATTTTAATTATTCAAATGAAATAAATCTTGAAAAAATTACTGAAATAGAAAATTTAGTAAATGCTTGGATCATGAATAATTATTCAAGACAAATCGAAATTAAAAAATTAAAAGAAGCAAAAGATTCAAAAGCTTTTTTTGATTATGAAGAAGATGTTCGAATTGTTAAATTTGGCAATGTTTCGAATGAATTATGCTGTGGGACTCATGTTAATTCAACGGCTGAAATTGGTTTGTTTAAAGTTATAAAATGCAGCAATATAAGTGCAGGTATTAAAAGAATAGAAGCTGTTACTGGGAAAGTTGCTTTAAAATTAATGCAAGATAATTTTAATTTGATAAAAGAAATTTCCGAATTGTTGAAAATTGAAGAATCGAAAATCATAGATCGTTTAAAGAAAAAAGAAAAAACTGCGGAAGTGAAAACTTTTAAAATCAAAAATCATTTAATCGGTTATTCGAACGAACTTGTTGATATTGAAAAAGAAATGAAAAAATTAAATTTAAGTTTGATGTTAATTGCGACTGTAAGCGAAGATAAAATCAGCTTGCAAGTTAAAAGTGAAATTTTTGATACTACGCAAATTATTAAACATCTTGGTTCATTAATCGAAGCAAAAGGGTTTGGTTTGAAAAAGAATTTTGCACAAACTGGCGGTAAAAATATAATTCAAATTGAAATGATTTTTAAATCTTTGGAAGATTTTTTGAAAAATTTATAAAATTGTTTTAATGTATTCTAATTTTTGTTATAATAAAAATCATGTTTCATAAAATCCCTGTTATTAATATAATTCACAAAGCTTTTTTATCATCTTCTTCTTTTATTACAAGAGATTTCAATGAAATTGTGCATATTCGTAACAATAAAGAAAAATTTTTAGAAAATTTAGAAAAAAAAGCTTTCAATGCTATGTTTGATGAGTTGAAAAATACTAATTTGTTGACGGGTATTAAATTTAAAGATGAAGTAATAAAAAAGCAGGAAAACGAGCTTTGTTTTCAAATTATGCCAGTAACTGACTTGGAAAATTTTAAAAATGGAATTCCATTTTTTGGTTCGGTGATTAATCTTTATAAAAATGATGTGCTTGATGCTGCTGCATTTTTTGATGTTATGAACCAAAAATTATATTTTGCAAAGAAAAATGAAGGAGCCTTTTTAAATAATGCAAAAATTAAAAAATATGATCACGAAGGCAGTTTGATTGGTTATAAAAATTTTAATTTAAATTCTTTTTATTTTAATTTTATATATTTTTTAACAGGAAAGCTCAGCAAGTTGCATTTTTTGCATTTGAAAAAGCATGAATTAGATTTTTTAAACTTATTTTGCTCTCAATTAGGATATGAAATTTTGTCAGAAGGTAAAACTTGCATTGTGCAATAAAATAATTAAAATAAATTTTATGAACAAATTTTTTATTTTATTATTATTATTATTTAATCTCAATGCTATGTCAGATGAAGATAAAGCTGAATTAACAAAATATGTCAGGCAAAATGTTGCTCAGCCCTTTTTTGATGGGGTCGAAGATTATGTGTGTGAAAAAAAGTTTCAAGAACATGATATAAGATTGCGCGTTACTATTGAAAATTCTGATACGCTTCTAGAGCATGTTCATAATGATTTAGTAAATGAAGAGTTGTTCATTGAAATGCTTATAAGATTAAAAATCACAGAAATAGACTTGGAAGATGAGGATTTTAAATATCATCTTTCTTTTCGTATTTTGAATGCTGACAAATAATTTGACTATTGTTCATTGTTTTTTAATATATTATTATTAACGTATGAAATATATATTAATAATATCCTGTAGTTTATTTTGCTTTCAATCTCAATCTATGCCTGTAATATGCACTTATATCGAACCAAAATCAACAGATAATGATAACCGTGAAACTTTATCTGTTTCTGTCAAACCGATAGCTCAATCGGCAGAAATAGCACAAAAGCATCAACTTTTTGGACAATATACAGAAGTGCCCGTCAATAATATTAATGATATAATTACATTGTTTGAAGCGTATCGTTTTTCAGATGATAATATAAAAGAATTAATAATAAAATTATTTAAAGATGGCATAAATACTAGAGTATCAGTTTGTCTAACAATATCAGATATTGAAAGATTGTTGAAAATCACTGAAGGTATAGCAGTTGATAAAAAATTGAAACTCAAACATATTTCATTGTCAAATGATCCAAAAATATTCATAGATTTTGTAAAAAATAGTGATAATGATGAAGATAAAAAATTTGGGTTAGACTTAATATCTAAATATTTAAATGACTTTCCAAGGATATCCATGATTGACTGTTTTCCATTTACAGATAAATTTGAAAGATTTACACAGAACAATCAAAAATTATCTGATATTTTGATGAGTATTTCTGATTTATTTGCACAGGATAAGCGTTATGAAATCGATCATAGTATAGGTTATTATGGATCAATGATTTTGGGTCAAGTTTCATGTCTTATAAATTCTGAAATTCCAAAATTAGATGAAATTTGTTTAAATTTTATGAAAAATATGAATGAACATAAGAAATATGACTTTTTGACAGTTAAGAATCCAGATAGTAATGCAAACTATGATTATTCTACACGTCAAAATATCATGATTTTTAATTTTCATTTAAGAAGTCGTAAGTTGTTTGATTGTTATATTGAATTGGTTGTAAAGAACAATTATATTACTCCTTATTCTTTTAACGCTATTGCTAAGTCTTTAAGAATAGATTTTAAATTCTTTTTTGATTCGCCTAGATCTTTATTGATTGAAAATTATATAACATCTCATAACAAATTGAAGGAAAAGAAAGATATTTATAATAGTATAGAAGAGTTTAAAACACTGCTTGCAAGTTTTATTTCTAATGAAGCAACAAATGCTCAAAATGGAAATGATGACGAATAAAGGAAAATAAAAAGTTTTTGCTAGCCACTATTTCTTAAATTGATTTTTGAAGTTATTTTAGGTTTGAAAATAGGTTGTGTTTTTATATCCGATATTTCGTTTGTTGCAAAGCATTACAATTTGGAAAACTACATTTGAAAAAAATAAATGTTATAAAATTAAGACAATGCAATTGAGCAACACAACGCAACTAGCTTAAAAAAACTGCCGAAAAAATCTATCATCTTCAATGAATTTAGCTATACAAGATCTTTTAATATAATATTTGATGATGTTATTATAAGTTTATGTTGAAAAAAGTTTTTGCAATATTGTGGGCATTAAGTTTCATTAATATTTTTTCGAGTCAGTCAAATGATTCTCGTATGGTAAGTGATGGTAGAAAATATGTTGATGAAGGAACCAAAGTTGAATCAAAGAATAAAATTTCTTGGTATGAAAAAGCGGATTTAAATATATTTTTAAAATTTTGTCTAAAAATTTGGGCTCGTATTCAATATTGGTTCAGTGATTGCGATGATTATAATAAATTTGTTAAAACTAAAAATTATAAAAGCATTGCACAAGATTTAAATAAAAATAGATCAAAAAGATGCAAACCAAAACATGCTGCAATTTATAGTGATTGTGACGATAGCAATAATGACATATCAAAAAAAACATCAAATACAATAATGCATAATAATCAAGTCCAACATTTTGTTCTGCCGGCAGAGCCTGGAGATAACAATAATAATAATTTTACTTCTGCAATTTATAGTGATTGTGACGATAGCAATAATGATACCCTAAATAATAACAAACGCAATAATAACAATGAAAACTTTGCAGGAAATCAAAACAGTGGACCTACAATGGACTTTAATTTCAACCAATCCTTTGTACCTCCGCTACCACCGCCACCACCAGTAATAATGCCCAATAATAATCAACATTTTAAACAATCTGTTCAAGCTCCTGCGCCAACAGAAACTCCAGAAGAAAAGAAAATCCTGGAAATTTTTCGTGATATATTAAATCCGGGACGGCGTTCTGATCCTGATAAGTATCTTTCTGATTTACTAGAACGCGCAACAAAATTGTGCGAACAGCATAACAAAAATATTTCAGATGATATTATAAGAAAAGTAATTGAATATTATGCAAAATTTCAAGAATGGTCGAATGTAAAGAGAACTTACACAGAGCAAGATACTGCAAGATTATTAAAAATTACTGAAGGTCGTGGGCAGATCCACAAAGATATGCAACGCAAAAATGTTCAATTATCGAATAATCTAGAAAAATTTTTCGACTTCATAAGAAGTAGCGATAACGATCAAGATAAAAATTTTGGATTAGAATTAATATATAATTGTTTGGATGAGTCAGATAGGGAAAAACGCTTGCAACTGCATCAAAAGATTGCACATTTTTTTGCAGAGGATAAGAATGGATATTTACTTAGTATTGAAAAAGCATACAAAGTTGCATACAAAGTTGTAGATTATTATAGCTTGGGTAATAATCCGAAAGAATTAACTGAAATTTATTTGAATTTGATGAAGCATATGAGTGAAGGTCAGAAATATAAATTTTTGACTTATAAGGATGAAAATTTTACACCTTATCTTAGCCGCGAACTATTAAATGTTTATTTAAACTTGCTAGTTGATTTGAATAAAATTAACATCAATAATTTTGACAAATTGCTTAATAATTTTATATATTATAGAGTATCTCTTGAAGATTCAGAGATTAAGTTCATTAGTTTGTATAAAACTTTTTTCTATAATCTCTTGGACTTTCGATCAGATGTTAATAATGAAGTATTACTCCAGAATTTACATTGTGTTTTGCAAGGTTGGTACGATTCATTAATCGAAATTCAAAAACAACATATAAAAGAACATATCAAACTGCAACAAACAAGATTAATAGAAGAATTTAAAAATTACATTAAATTTATTGCTAATAAAAAATAAAAATTTGGCAGATGGGAAAGGATTCGAACCTTCGAAACGAGGTTATCGTTTGCCGGTTTTCAAGACCGATGCTTTAAACCACTCAGCCACCCATCCAATGCTAATTTTATTATATTGAAATAATTTTATCAATAGAATAAAATTAAATACAATAAAATGTTGCTTTTCCTGTTTTGTCTTTTGCAAAATTTTTTGCAAAATTCTGTTTCTTCTGTAAATAACACTATAAATGAAACTAATTATTACAAATATTATTATTCTGCTTACGACGCACTGCCTGTTCAAAAAAAAGAATCTTTTGTAGTGAAAAGTATTATGACCTGTCTGAAGAAAGTATCAGAAAACCATAAATTTTCATTTTTTTTCAAAGGAACTTTTTTTGTTTTATATATTTTTGATCGCTATGTTTTAGTTGTCTATCAATCGAATGAATCAACTGATATTTCGAATACATTTTATGGGTGTGGATTGGAAACTTCTGAACAATTTAGTTCTGATTATATTAGCGTGCCATGTAATAAGGATAAAATTTGGAAAAAAGCTTTTTGGTCATCTGAAGTTAAATGTATAAATAATCCATCTGAGGCCCAAGAATCTAATCAAGAATCTAAGCAAGAATCTAAGCAAAAGTCTTATGTGCAAGACGATCAGTTTATGAAATCTGATAATCAAATAAATTGCAACTTTGACACTCAGAATGAAACTGAAGATGATATTCATAAAATTAAAAAACACATATACAAAGATAATTCATTTTATAAAACTTCAGAGCAAGCAAAAGATATCGAGGAATATTTTGAAAAAAATCCATTTTTTGATTATGAAGGTTCTTATACTTACGAAGGAACCAATTTCCATGTGAAACTTGAAGTCACTTCAAATCTAAGTCAGGCTTTTGAGGTTTTGGAAAATTTAGAACAATCTCATAAAACAATTATTGATTTGCTTTTAAGAAGGTATTTTATAATGAGTTTGAAAAAATTTGAATCCCCCAATTTTACCATTTCTGTTTCTGCAACAAAAGATTCAAACCAGAAGTCTTCTTTTCCTGTTTCAAACAAAAATTCAACGAACGCATCCTTTTGTTCTGAATCTGATGCTGCTGTGGTTGTTGATGTTGCTGCTGCCGCAGAACCAAAAAAAATTAACGAGCCTTCTACACCAGACTTAGTTTTTTATTCTGTTGATGATATCGATTAAGATATTTTGGCTTTCTTGCCTTTTTAAAGCTTAGTTTTTATAATTTAAATTAAAAGGAGTCTTTTTGTTTAACTTATCATTTATAACGATTAACAATTTTTTCTGTTTTTCTTTGTCTATCACAGTTGCTTTTGCTTTGTACGAATGGTTTAAAATCGCTTATTTCAATATTGCAAAATTTAATTTGAATGCATCAGAGATTACAAAAATTGGTAATATGATGAATATTTCTGCAATGATTAAAGAAGGTTCGATGGCTTATTTGCTAAGACAACTTAAAATTTTATCTATTGTCGCACTTTGTGTATTTGCATTTTTATTTTATTTTACAAATGTCTTTTTATCCTTAGCATTTTTAATCGGAGCTTCTTTATCCTGGGTATGTTCTTTTATTGCAATGTATGCTTCGGTTAGTTCAAATTACAAAGTGACTTTGTTATCCAAATTTGGCATAGCAAAAGCATTTAACGCTGCGTTTTCAGTGGGTAAATTTGTTGGATATTTAATTAAAGCAGCAGCTTTTGGGTTGATTTATTTTGTTGTTTATTTGTCAAGTTGTTGTGGAGATAACGAATTTTTAATCAATATTCTTATTGGATTAAGTTTCGGAGCTTCCTTAATTACTATTTTTGCGAGAGTAGCAGGTGGCATTTTTACAAAAGGAGCTGATATCGGAGCAGATTTAGTAGGCAAAATAGAACAAAATATACCAGAAGATGATTTTAGAAATCCGGCCGTGATTGCAGACAATGTTGGAGACAATGTTGGAGATTGTGCTGGAATGGCAGCAGATTTATTTGAAAGTTACATAGTAATTGCTTCGTCTGCAATAAGTTTATGTTTATTTTTATTTAACGCAGAAGGGTTGAATTACGTTTATTTAATTCTAGCAATTTTAGCCTCAGGTTCTTTGTCATCAATTTTAACATTGCAAACTGGATGGAATATAAAAAAATATTTTGGTTTTTCAACTTTGCAAATTGCGTTGAAAACAGGATTTTTAGCAAGCGTTGTATTGTTTAACGTTTTTGGAATTTTTAATACCTCTTTTAATATTCCTAATTTATTCAATTTATATTTATGCGCTTTAGTTGGTTTGTTTTCCGCAAGCTTGATTATGCCATTGACTGAATATTATACAAGTTCTGATTTCAGCCCAGTAAAAAGTATTACAGCAGCTACATCCAAAGGTGCAGCAAGCGCAATTATTCAAGGAATTTCGATTGGTTTTAAATCTACACTAATTCCTTTTACTATTATTGGGTTAAGTATACTTCAATGTTTATATTTAGCAGGAATTGCAGGGGTAGGAATCGCTTGCGTAGCAATGATTTCGGTCTGTGCCGTTATTTTATCGTTGGATGCTTTTGGCCCAATAACAGATAACGCTGGCGGATTAGCTCAAATGGCAAATTTGGAAGATTCTTTCAGAGAAGTAACAGATGAACTTGATTCTTTGGGAAATATAACGAAAGCTACAACAAAAGGATACGCGGTTTATTCTGCAGCTTTAGCCAGCATTGTTTTGATGGCTATGTTCAAAATTGATTTAGCTAATTCTTTTAAAGATTTCGTTTGGAATATGGATATTAGCAATGGAAATGTTATTGCTGGAATGTTGATTGGCAGCGCAGTGGCCGCAACTTTTGCAGCGCTTTGTATGATAGCCGTGAACAAAGCTAGCATGGCAATTATTGAAGAAGTAAGATATCAATTTAGAACTATGCCAGGAATTATGGAAGGAACAACAAGGCCATTGTATGCGAGAGCAGTTGATATTTTAACAAAAGCTTCATTGAAAGAAATGATTTTGCCAGGCATTTTGCCAATTTTTAGTTTAATTTCTTTATTTTTACTAGTCTATTTTTTATCTGGAATTGAAAATGCATTTATTTCATTGGGCGGATTTGCAACGGGTTTTACAATTACAGGAATTTTCATAGCATATTTTATGACGATTGCTGGTGGAGCTTGGGATAATGCCAAAAAAGCTATTGAAGCTTCAGGATTAAAAGGATCAGAAGAGCATAAAGCTGCAGTAATAGGAGATACAATAGGAGATCCTTTCAAAGATACAGCAGGTCCAGCAATTAATCCAGTGATTAAATTAGTTGGTATTATTTCATTAATTTTAATTATTTTATTCAAGTAAAAAAAAGTTGGAAAAAAAAGCGCAGAACTTTGCTTTTTTCTTAAAATTACGTTTTTTTATTTATGTTAACATAAAAATGTAGGAAGCAATTCCTTCTTATTTTATATTCTGTATGAAATAAATCTCCCCCCAAATTTGTATTTTCAATTTTTTCTGAAAAGAAAAAAAAGATACTGTTTTTTAAAATATCATTTTTGTTATATATCTTTGCAGCGCTTCTTTCGAATCGTCTTTAATTCTTTTTTTAATTTTGATTATATGTCAAATATTTTTAAAAAAACTACCTATTTAAAGAAAACTGGATATTGTAATTTTTCAAGTTAATTAATATTTTTAAAAATCAGTAATTGTTGATTAAATTTTGCGCTCTTTTAATAATTTCATCTGGAATACCAGCAAGTTTAGCTACAGATAATGCAAAAGATTTTGTCGCAACTCCTTGTATTATTTTGTAAGTAAATTCAACTATGCTGGAAAAATCATTGGAAGTTATAATTTGCATTGTCTTTTTTTGTAAATTTGCATTTTCAATATCGGTTAAAGATAAATAATGAGTAGCAAATAAAGTTCTAGCTTTTAAATTTAAACATAAATATTCCAAAATAGCTTGAGCAAGTGCCATTCCTTCTTCTTGACTAGTTCCTCTTCCTACTTCATCAAAAATAATGAAACTTTTTTCTGAAGCTTGGTTTAAAGTTAAGCCAATTTCAATCATTTCCATCATAAAAGTTGAATTTCCTTCAATTAAATTGTCGTTTGTACCTATTCTTGAAAACAAATGGTCTACGATGCCAATTTTTGCAGATGTTGCAGGAACAAACATGCCAATATGTGATAAAAAAACTATTAAAGCTTGTTGTCTTAAATAAGTGCTTTTGCCGGCCATGTTTGCGCCTGTGATAAGTATAGTGCACGGATTTAATATACAATCATTTTTTACAAATGTTTTACCTTCTTGATTAAAAATTTTATCCAAAATCGGATGTCTGCCTTCCGTAATTTCAAATGATTTATCGTGTGTCAGTTCAGGTTGTACATAAAATTCTTTCATAGCTAATTTTGCAAAATTTGAATATAAATCTATTTCAGAGCTGGTTTTTGCATATTCTAAAATTTCATTTTTAAAAGTAAGCACTTCATTTGCCAAGTTGTTTAAAATTTCATTTTCTTTTTCTTTAATTTCATCGTCTATTTTGGTAAATTTTTTGTTTATATTGTCTAAAGTTGCAGTCATATAACGAGCCGCATTTTTTAGTTCTTGAATTAAAACGAAATGATAGGGCATTTTTTCTTTTAATGAAGAATTTATTTCAATTACAAATCCGATGTTGGTTAAAAATTTGATACGTAAATTAGCAATTTTAACTTCGATCTTATATGCATTTTCCAGTTCTTGAATTTGATTTTCAATTTCTGATTCGAATTTTTTCAAATCATCCAATTCAGCGTCTATGTTTTTTTTTATAAGATTTTTTTCTTCAGGATTATCATTTAAACTATCGATCAGTTTAGCATTCAAAAGCGTTAAATCTGGAATTTTTTTTTGAAGTTGATTTGCAAGTTCATATAAATTTTTAATTCCTTGCCCTATTTGAATTAAATTTGCAGAATTAAATTTATTTAATAAAATTTTTGTCAGCAATCTTTCAAAATCTGGAGTATGCTTTAAAATTTTTAAAGTTATTTCAAATTTGTCTGAATTTTTTATAAAATAATTAATTTCATCATGTCTTTGTTTTAGTTGTTGAATATCGTTGATAGGATTATTTATAATTTTAAACAAAAGTCTTCCACCTTGCGGAGTTTGAGTATCATCCAAAAGCCATATTAAAGATCCTTTATGATCATTTCTTAAGGTACGCAAAATTTCAAGATTATGTTTTGTAAATTTATCTATTTTTAATGTATGACTTAAATTAATAGATTTTGGCAATGCGATATTGGATAAAGCTTTTTTCTGAGTAAATTTTAAATATTCCAAAATCATTGCAATACAAATTAAACTTGACTGATCTTCAATTGATTCTTTTGAATGTAAATTAAAAAATTCCAAAATAATTTTTTCAGCTTGAAAATTGTTGATTTCATTTGCAATAGTAATTAAATTTCTATATTCATCATAATTTGGCAAATTATTCAAAAATTTTTGAAAAATTAAAATTTCTTTTGGGTCAATTTTTTCTAAAAAATCTTTTAATTCATGAATTAATCCTGTTTCTGTAAAAAATTCATTTGTAGACAAATCAAAAATTGCAGCTTTGAATTCTATGTTATTTTCATGTAATGCGATTAAAAAATTATTTCTTTTGTTTTCAAGCAAAACATCATCGTCCACCGTTCCTGGGGTTATAATTCTTACAACTTCTCTTTTAATAATTTTTTCAGTTTTGTTTTCAGCCGTTTCCACTTGATCGCATATTGCGATTTTTTTTCCTGCTTTAATTAATTTTGAAATATAGTAACTTGCTGTGTGAAAAGGCACTCCCGCCATTGGAATATCTTCTTCTTTTTGTTTTCTTTTTGTTAAAGTTATGCCAAGGATTTGAGAAGCTGTTTTTGCATCCTCCCAGAAAAGTTCATAAAAATCTCCTAATCTGAAAAAAAGCAAATAATCCTGATGCTCTTTTTTAATCTGATTATATTGGTTAATAATAGGGGAGCTCATGCTTTATATTCTATTATATAATTGATTTTCAAGGGAAGTGATAGTATTATTTTAGCTATGACAACTTCTTTTAATAATAAAGTTAACTATCCTGTTTTTTTGCCAAAAACTTCTTTTAACATATACGCAAATGCATTTGAAACTGAAGAAAAATATTTAAAATTTTGGAAAGAAATAAATCTTTATGAAAAAAGAACATTAAAAAATCAAGGGTTAGAAAAATTTATTTTGCACGATGGTCCTCCGTATGCTAATGGACCAATTCATATTGGGCATGCTGAAAATAAAATTTGGAAAGATGTGTTATGCAGAATTAATTGGCAAAACAAAAAAGATATAAGTTTTATTTTAGGATGGGATTCGCATGGATTACCAATTGAAAATGCTGTTGAAAAAGAATTGAAAAAAGAAAATATAGATAAAAATTCTCTATCAAGAACAGAGTTTTGGGATAAGTGTTATGATTTTTCAATGCATTGGATGAATATTCAAAAAACACAATTTGAAAAATTAGGAATTTGCGCAGACTTTGAAAATCATTATGCAACTTTTTTTGAAGAAGAATCTTTGGGAATTATTGAATGTATTCACGATTTTGTGAAAAATAATCTATTAGAACAAAGATATAAACCTGTTTTATGGTCTTACGTTGAAAAAACAGCTTTAGCTTATGCTGAAGTGGAATATAAAGATAAAATTTCAGAAAGTTTGTACGTTTCTTTTCCTGTAATAGATACGAATTTGGATTTTTTAATTGATGCCAAAATTGCAGTTTGGACAACGACAGCATGGACACTTCCCGCCAACGAAGCTGTGGCTTATAATCCAAATTTTGAATATGCTTTGATTAAATCAAATAATGTAAAATATTGTGTTTTGAAAACTTTGTGTGAAGAATTATTTCAAGATTTTGAAGTGTTGAAAATTTTTTCAGGATCTTTGTTAAGCGAAACTTTTGTAAGTCATCCAATTTCAGCATTTAATAATAAACAAAGAAAAATGATTCCTTGGAATGAAATTGATAATGAAAAAGGTACAGGGTTTGTTCATATTGCTCCAGCAAACGGGGAAGAAGATTATGCTTTGGCCAAAAAACAAAATATTAACATAGAAAATTTGTTAGACGAAAATGGATGTTATTATGATCATATTCCTTTAGTTGCAGGATTAAATGTTAAGGCTGCAAATGAAGTTATTATTCAAAGCTTGCAAAATGATTTTTCTGAAAATTTAATTAAAGTTGAATCTTATAATCATTCTTATCCACATTCTTGGAGGTCAAAAGCTCCGTTAATTTTCAAACTTACAAAACAATGGTTTGTTAAAATGCAAGATTTGAAACAAAAGGCTTTGTTGAATTTGCAAAATACAAAATGGGTTCCTTCAGTTGGTGAAAACAGGTTTTCAAGTATGCTTTCTTTAAGAGACGATTGGTGCGTTTCAAGGCAAAGAATTTGGGGAGTGCCAATTGCTATATTTTTTAATAAAAAGACAAACCAAATTGTGAATGATCCTGCGTTTTTATCAAAAACTGTATCTTATTTAAGAAAAGTAGGCGTCAAAAATTGGTGGCAAACAGAAATTGCAGATATTGATTCCTCTTATTCCAATAATGATTACGAAAAAGTGCAAGATATATTAGATGTATGGTTTGAATCTGGAGCTACGGCTCATTATGTTTTGAAAAAAAACAATTTATTTCCTGCAAATGTTTATCTTGAAGGGTCAGATCAGCACAGAGGTTGGTTTCAATCTTCTTTACTAATATCTACTTTGCAAAACAACGCTTGTTCTTGGAAAAATTTGATAACTCATGGATTTTGTTTGGATGATAAAAAGCAAAAAATGTCTAAATCTTTAGGCAATGTGGTTGATCCGTTAACTTGGGACAAAGATGAGTTGCGATTGTTTTTTAGTTCTTTGAATTTAACTTCTGATATAACTATTAATGAAAACACAATTAATCACGTTAAAGAAATGCTGTTTAGGTTTAAAAATACTTTTAAATTCATGTTAGGAATTTTTCAAGTAGAAGGGGATAAAAATATCTTAAAAAATATTTCTTTATTTGATGAAAATTTTAAGTTAAACCAAAATTTACCTTTATTAGAAAAATGGTTAATAGATAAAGTTTATAGTTTGCATCAAAATTATTTGAATATTTTATCAGATTTCACTTTAGACGATTTTATTAATAAAATTTATGATTTTTGCTCTCAGGATCTTTCATCTTTTTATTTTGATATCAGGAAAAGTGTGTTGTATTGCAATAAGCAATCTGATGAGTTAAGAAAAAATATAGTTTATACTTTGAAAATTGTTTTTGATGCATTGCTTTTTTGGCTTTCTCCATTTTTGCCATTTTTATCAGAAGATATATATCAAACTTTTAAAAATGAAAATGATTTGCAGGGATTTTCAGAATCTATTCATTTAATTTCAGCAATTTATATTAACGAAGATTTTAAAAACAATGAAGCTTTGAATGCAATGCAAATTCTTAAAAATTTAAGAAAAGAAATTAATATTAAAATTGAATATTTAAGAGAACAAAAAATTATTGCAACTTCATCAGAAATTGCCGTTCAAATTACTGAAGATCAAATTAATGGTTTAAATTATGAAAATGCTTTGCAAGATATCAAAGAAATTGCGATTGTTTCTGAAGTTGTTGTAAGCGAAAATTTTGTTGTGAAAAAATTTGAAGGAACAAAATGTCCTCGTTGCAGGTTTTTCTTTAAAAATTTAAATGATAATTTATGTGAAAATTGTTCTGATAGCTTGTCTTAATTAATTTTTAAAATTTTGATACACTCGAAAAATGAACATTTTAAAAGCTATTGATTATATGATAGATTTTACAAATGCCTTTTTAAAAAAACATAAAAAAATAGAAATTAATTTTAAACCTTTCTTTTTATTTTTAAAATTGTTTTTTTGTGCTTCTTTCATAAATTTGAATTTAGAAAAACATACAAATTTTAATATTGTGGACAATTATTATCAACTTAGACAAAATGTAACCAGTTTAAGTCATTTAAAGAATTTCTTATACAAGCAGGGCTTTAATATTAAAATGATTGAAAAAATTTGTTTTGATATTAAAAATGTTTTAAATGATAATTGGTATGATCAATCTTGCTATATAAATTTAAAGTATAAAAAAATAGGTAAAAAAAAATATATTACAAATGTTTCATTTTTTGCTTTAGGCAGGCAAATTGTGTTAAATTATGAACTGTTTTCAGATTTTAAAGTTTTAACTTATGGCGCGAAAAAACAGTTTCTTGTTTTTAAAGCAGTGGTTAATAAATCTTTTCAAGATACTTTATTGCAATTGCCTTATTTAAATTTTGCTTTAAAGAAAAATATTTTATTAATGTATAAAGAATTAGGAATTGTTTTAAATTCAGGATCTAGTTTTCAAATTTTTTATGAAGCTGAATCTTATAAAATTGTAAGCATAAAATTTAATGATAAATTAATTGTTGTCTTTCAAAGTAAAAATGGAGAAAAATATTTTTTAACAAGCGGAGTTTCTGTTGTAAGTAAAAAGAAATATTTTAAAAAACCTTTGTCAGGCAGAATAAGCAGCCATTTTGGATATAGAATGCATCCTGTTAAAAAAAGAAGAATGTTTCATTCGGGGGTAGATTTTGCCGCTTGTAAAAATACTCCTGTTGCTGCAACTGAAGAAGGAATTGTTGTTTTTGTAGGATGTAAAAAAGGGTATGGTAAAGTTGTTATTTTGAAGCATAGAAATCATATTACGACTTTGTACGCTCATTTAAATAAATTTGGCAAATATAACGTAGGATCTTTTGTAAAAGCAGGAAATATTATCGCATATGTTGGCAATACTGGAACTTCAACCGGATATCATTTGCATTATGAAATTTCTGTTTATGGAAAACAAATTAATCCGCTAAGTTTTTTCCAGCATACAAATTATAAGTTGAGCGGAAAAGAACTTGAAGTGTTTAATTATTACGTCAAGCAAATTCAAAAATATTCTTAATATTGTTTTTTTTTAAAGTTTTTTATATGATGGAACAAGGCGCTCTTAGCTCAGTGGAAGAGCAACAGCCTTCTAAGCTGCAGGTCGAAGGTTCGAATCCTTCAGAGCGCGCGAATTTTAAAAAAAATAATTATAAATTTTTCAAAAATTCAGAAAATTCAAATCTTTTCAATGCTTTCACGCTTTTTTCACAAAGATAGTGGAAATATTTTTCATCATTGTATAATTTTATTATATATTCTTTTAATATTTCAGGATTATCATCAGTTTCATGAAATTTTGATGCACTTAATTTGCAATATATTGAAGCATTATGATATTGATGATTGTCAACAGCTTTTTCCCAAGGAAATAAATAGCATGGCCTTCCTATGCAAGATATTTCGGATATAGTGGAAGCTCCGGCTCTGCCAATTATTAAATGTGATTTTTTAAAAACTTCTGCTGTGTCTAAAAATTCATAAATCAAAATTTCTTTCAGCAAAATTCCTTTAAATTGTTCAGCAATTTTTTCTGGCAATTTTTTTGTTTGAATAATTAAAGTTATTTTTTTTGCAATTTCTGATGGAATCGATTGCAACGCTTGCAAAACTTCAGTTTCCCAGAATTGACTGCCAAGGCTGCCGCCTGTAATTGTTATTATGAAATTATCTATCGTGAAATTTGCAGAATGATTAATAAAACTAAATGCAAATTTTTTTTTCAAAGGCATTCCAATTTCGATCTTGTTTTTATTTCGTATGATTGTTTGTGGAAAAACATAGAATATTTTCGAAGCAAATGGTATTAAAATTTTATTTAATCTTGTTACTTTGGAATCTAATTGAAAAACAATTCTTTTTTTTCTTAATAAAAAGGCTGCAAGGAACGGAAAAAAAGATGTATAGCCTCCGAAGCAAATTAAAGTATCACATTTGACCATTAGAAATAATGATTTAAAAAATAAAATTGGAGAAATCAAGAAAAATTTTAAACCAAATTTTTTTATTTGCAAAATTTGATGTTTTTCATTTTTCAAATATTTAACGCCTCTAATATCTGTGATAATTTCAGATTCAATATTGTTTAATTTCAATTGTTCGTAGATCGCAATCGCTGGAAAAACATGACCTGCTGTTCCGCCTGCTGATAATAATATTTTTTTCATTTTGCGCCTACTTTCTTCCTATTTTATATCTATGTAATTTACAAGATCATTCAATAATATTGTTTCTTTTTTTCCATTTGTTTTAATAATTACGGATCCAGATTCTAATTCTTTTTTCCCAACGTGAATTTGTAAAGGAGCTTTTAATAAATCTGCTTCAATGCATTTTTGACCGTAAGATATATTCCCCGATACATTTCGATCATCAAAAATTATATTTTGATTTTCTGGAAATAAATTCATAATTGTTTTGCAAGTTTCTTCAACTTCAGAGCTAATGCTTATTATAATAGCATCGAAAGGTGATGCTTTTCCAAGATCATGCTCTGCGTTTTCAAAAATTATTGCAGCAATTCTGGATACTCCAATGCCGTAACATCCCATTAACAAAGGTAGGTTGTTTTCTGGATTATGTGCTTTGAAAGTTTTTGTATATTTGTCGCCTAGGGCATAAATATGAGCAATTTCACAATATTTATCATTTTCAGAATATTTATCCTCTGTATTATTTTCAGCTTCTGTTAAATTATCTTTTTCAGACCATTTTAAAGGTTGTTCTGGCCATTTTTCATATTCCAAAGAAGCTTCGCCGTAGGAAGATTTTACTACAAACTCATGGCTCATAATTCCGCCCATTAAGCCAACATCTGCTTTGAAAGTTGCAACGTTTAAATTCAATTCTTGAAAAATTGCAGAATATATTGCAAACATTTTTTGATAAGTTTCCATCATACAATCTTCTGTTTTGTGAAAAGAATAGGTATCGTTCATTAAAAATTCTCTGCCTCTCACGATTCCAAATCTTGGTCTAATTTCGTCTCTAAATTTCCATTGTGTGTTGTAAGCGATTAAAGGAAAAGAATTTTTATTCAAATTCCAGCCTGAAATTAAGTTTGTAATTGCTTCTTCGGCCGTTGGTCCGTATACGTAATCTCTCTCATTTCTATCTTTAATTTTCAATATTTCAGGGCCATATTCATTGAATCTGTTGCTTTTTTTCCATAAAGCGGCATCTTGAATTGTTGGCATTATTATTTTTAACGCATTTGCTTTTTCTAAATGTTTGTCTATGATTTTTGATATTTTTTCAAGCATTAAAGTTCCAGGCAAAAGCCATGAATAAATGCCTGAAGATTCTTGCTGGATAAATCCGGCTCTTGTCATGTTCTCAATTGTATTATCAACTGTATTGTTTTTTGTGTTTTCTTCTTTTTTAAATGATAAAAAATATTTAGACCTGAAAATTTTCATTTTTCAATTTAACAAAAATATAACTTTTTGAAAAGTTAAGATTGAACGATAGGCTGGATAACAGTTTGTGCTGCTGGATCTTTTTGTTCTTTATCTCTGTAAGTTATTCTTCCTTTAGTAAGATCGTAATTTGTCATAACAACGGTTACTTTATCACCTTTTGTGATTCTTATTCTGAATTTTCTTATATTGCTTGCTAAATTTGCTAAAATTTTATGCTCTGCGTTGTTTAACTTGATTCCAACAATAAATTGTTCGTTTGGTTTTATTTCTAAAACAACTCCTTTAACTTCAAAGGTAGGTTCTTTTGCCATATGTATTTAATTCTATACTATTTTTATTTTGTTGTCATCTTGATCTTTATGTTTGTTTGTTTTATCATAATAATATTGGGTGATTAGCTCAGGGGTAGAGCGTTTCGTTTACACCGAAAGGGTCAGAGGTTCAAATCCTTTATCACCCACCAATTCAAAAAAAATATCAATTCAAAATATAAAAATTGTAAAGTTTTATTGACTAATAGCCTGTTTTTTTGTACTTTATATAAATGTTATTTATTTTTTTTATGTTGTTTTATTGTATATCTCCTTTGAATATTTTAAGTGTAAGTTCTGCAAATAATCAAAATTATGCTGGGAAAAATGTGTTGAAAGAAAGTTCGATTCAAAATGTTTCGTTGAATCAAAATCAATACGATTATCAGAAAAGAAGGCGTTCGAGTTCTTTCAGTTTTTATAGTAAATCTCAATCAAATCAGCCCAATTTAAATCGTATTATGCAAGATGGCTTTGAAAAATCTCGTAATCATGATTACAGAAAAAAAAATAAGAATAATAGATTTGTTTCATATCCTAATCCTCATAATAATTCCAAGTCTTCAAGTTTTTCTTCCTCGAGGTCTATAAGTTGTTTCGATGCATTTTATGATCGCCAATCTTGTTGTTTGCAAAATGATTCTGAATTAAGAGCTGAAAATTACCAGGCTTTTCGATTTAAGAATAAGTATGGACAAGTTCATTCATCTTGTGCTGCTGCGGCAAAACCAAATTCAAATCATCATAGGCGAAATAAAACAAAAAAATCAGAATCAAATGATGTGGAAAACGCACAAGAAACATCTTTCGATTGGATTAGTATTTGCTGCAATATTGTTTTAAATCTTTTTAGTTGAAAATTTCTTTTTTAGTTGCGTATAATAAATTATGAAAATATTGAAAATTTTTTTTCTTTTTTTAAGCTTCAATCTTATTTCTTTGGGCTCAAATTATACGAATTTAAACTATACGAATTTAAAAGATCAAGTTTGCGGAAGATATTCTTTGTTCCCTGAACAATGCATTAATTATTTATATTTTCCAATTTGGAATGCTTCATTTTGTTTTGAAAAATCACAAATAGCAAATGTTTGTTCTTTGTTTTTTAATTGTCAATGTTGCGCCGAATTGTGTTATTGAATTCAAAAAAGAAACAAAAAGTGATGTTGATTCAAAAAAAAGCTTGACTTTTATTTATTTTTTTAAGAAGCTATTTCGTTAACTTAAAATTCTTGTTATAATTCCATGATAGGTGTGGTTTAATGGGTGAATTTTGTTCAAGAAGATCTTTTGGTAAAAATAATAAAAAAATAGAAATTTCAAATTTAATTGATATTCAAAGAAAGTCTTACGAAGCTTTTTTGCAAAAAAATGTTGATTCAGAATCAAGAAAATTAGATGGATTACAAGCTATTTTTAAAGAAGTTTTTTCAACCGATGCTTCAACTAAGAATGTTGTTGAATTTTTAAGTTATTCTTTGGAAGATCCTGTTTTTTCTGAAGAAGATTGTATTAAAAAAGATTTAACTTATGCGGCTAGGTTGAAAATTCGTTTAAGAGTTACAAGATATGAAGGCAAAGGCGTTGATCGCGCTGTTAAAGAAATTAAAGAACAAGAAGTTTATTTGGCCGATATTCCTTTAATGATTAAAAATGCAACTTTTATTGTAAACGGAGTAAGCAGAGTTGTTATTTCTCAGCTTCACAAATCCGCTGGTGTGTTTTTTGATGCTGAAGATTTGAAGGGTCATGATGTTAAAAGAAATTATTCTGCTCATATAGTTCCTTTCAGAGGTCCTTGGTTAGATTTTCAATTAGACTACAAAGGAGCAGCTTGGGTTAGAATTGATAAAAGACGTAAAATTTTGTTGACTACATTTTTAATGTTGCTTGGAAAAGAAGATGTTCCTGTTTCTCATGGATTTTCTGAAGAAAATTATTTTTCTAAATCTGATATTTTAAGAAAATTTTACAATACTATTAAATTCAGAAAAACAAAAATTCAAGGCCAAGAATTGTGGTCTTTTGATTTGTCTGAATCTTTCAATGGTTTTGTTCCAGGTTATGATATTGTAGACGAAAAATTAAATATAATAGTTAAAGCAAACGCTAAAATTACCAATTCAAAATTCAACGAATTAAAAACTTGTAAAAAATTATTTGTTTATCCTGACGCTTTGTTGAATTATTCTGTAGTTGATAATTTATCCATAGAAGGTTCTTTGAAAATAGAAGCTGGATCAAATTTGACCGAAGAAAAATTGAAATTTTTTGAAGAAGAAGTTGAAGTTTTGGATATTGATAACGTAAGAATTTCTTCTTATATTAAAGATGCTGTTTTGGCCGATAAAAACAACACTTACGAAGAAGCTTTAAGATCTTTTGTTAAAATAGTTCGTCCAGGCGAGTCTGTGAATCTTGACGGAGCTGTCACTTTATTTCATGACATGTTTTTTAATTTTGATAGGTACGATCTTTCAGTAGTTGGTAGAATTAAAATGAATTCTCGTTTGAAAAAATTCTATCCTGAAAGTTATCAATTAAAAGATGAAAGAATTTTAAGCAATCAAGATTTCTTTGCAATAATTAAAGGTTTAATCGCCGTTAAAGAAGAAAAAGAATCTACTGATGATATAGATCATTTAGGTTTTAGAAGAGTTCGTAGTGTAGGTGAATTAGTTGCAAATCAATTTAGAGGAGCAATGTTTAAATTAGTTAAATCTTTGAAAGAGCGTTTGAATGTTTTGGAAAATGATGAAGAGCTTAATTTGCATGATGTTGTTAATTCGAAAGTTTTGATTGCTTCTTTAAGAGAATTTTTTGGTACTTCTCAGCTTTCTCAGATGGTAGACAATATCAACGGTCTTGCTGAAGTTAGCCATAAAAGAAGAATTACAGCTATGGGCCCTGGTGGATTGGATAGCTTAAGTGCAACTTTTGAAGTTAGAGACGTTCATTCAAGTCATTACGGAAGAATTTGTGCGGTCGAAACTCCTGAAGGTCCTAATATTGGTTTGATTAACTATTTGTCTATGCATGCTAAAATAGATGAGCATGGTTTTATTAAGACTCCTTATTATAAAGTTGTAAATTCGCAAGTAACGGATGAAGTTTTTTATTTAAATGCTTCTGAAGAAGAACAATACGCGGTTGCTTCTTATTGCGTAGGATTAGATGATGCTGGAAAAATTACAGATGAATATGTTTCCTGCAGAAAAGGTGGAGATTATATAGTTCTTAAAGCCAGTGAAGTGGAATATATGGACGTTGCATCAGGTCAAATTCTTTCAGTTGCAGCAAGTTTAATTCCGTTTATTGAAAATGACGACCCTAACCGAGCTTTAATGGGATCGAACATGCAAAGGCAGGCTCTTCCTTTAAAAAACAGGGAAGCGCCGTTGGTGGGAACCGGAGTCGAAAGACAAATTGGAATGGATTCTTTCATTTGCGTTGTAGCAGATTATGATGGAAAAGTAGTTCAATTAGATAGTTCAAAAATTTTAGTTCAAAGAACAGGTGAGCTTGATAAAATTGATATATATAATCTTGTAAAATATCAAAGATCTAACGTTTATTCTTGCGTCAACAATATTCCTATGGTCAGCGTAGGCGATTATGTGAAAAAAGGACAACTTTTGGCTGATGGATCAACAACTTACAATGGTGAAATTTCTCTTGGAAAAAATTTGAAAGTTGCCTTTATGTCATTCAAAGGATATACATACGAAGATGCTGTTATCATTTCTGATAAATTACAAAACGAAACTTTAACATCTGTTAGAATTGAAGAGTTTGAAGTTGATGTTAAAGAAGGCGAAGAAATCACTCGTGCAATTCCTGGAATTTCCGATGAATTTTTGAACAGTTTAGATGAAACAGGATTAGTTTATTTAGGTGCAAAAGTTAAGCCAGGTTCTATATTGGTTGGAAAAGTGGCTCCTAGAGTTGAGCGTCCTTTGACTCCTGAAGAAAGGCTTTTAAAAGCTATGTTTGGAGACAAAGCAGATAATGTCGTTGATTCTTCCTTAAGATTGCCTCCTGGTGGCTATGGAACCGTTGTAGACTTGCAAATTGTTACAAAAAAAGGTGCTGAAAAAGATGAAAGAACTTTATTCATAGAAAGAATAGAAATTCAGAAATTATTAAAGGCTAAAGAATTTGAATTAAGTAACATTTCGAATAATTACAAATATTTCATTATTGATTTATTGGAAAATAAAAAAGTTGCAGTAGATACTGATACATTTCCAAAAGGTTTAGTCTTAGATTCGAAGTTTTTAGAAGCTTTGAATTTAGAAGATTTGTTTTCTGTTGTAGTTGATGACGAAAAGGCTATGAAAGAAATAGCTGGATTGAAAATGAACGTTAAATTTTTCAAAGATTCCGTGAACAAAAAATTTGATTTGAAAATCAAAAGTTTGCAAGAAGGAGACGTTCTTCCTGCGGGCGTAATGAAACATGTTAAAATTTTCGTTGCAACAAACAGAGTAATCGAGCCTGGTGATAAAATTGCTGGTAGACATGGTAACAAAGGTGTTATTGCAAAAGTATTGCCAGTTTGTGATATGCCTTACGATGAAAACGGAGAGCCTGTTGATATGATTTTAAACACTCTTAGTTTGGCAGCTCGTATGAATATTGGTCAAGTTTTGGAAACTCATTTGGGTATGATTGCAAAAGAAATCGGTAATCAAGTTTCTGCAGTTTTGGCAAGTTTTGAAAACGGCAAAGTAAGTTTGGAAGATTTAAGAGTAATTATTAAAAAAGCTTATCCTAAAGATATAGCCTCAATTGATAATATGAATCAAGAAGAATTAGTTGCATTAGCTTTAGAAGTATCTGATGGACTTAAATTTGCGGTGCCTTCTTTTGATTCTGCAAGAATGAATGATATTAAAAATTTATTTAAAGAATGGGGACTTTCAGAAACTGGACAATTTATGCTCAGAGATGGAGAGACAGGTAAGCAATTTGATCAGCCTATTACCGTAGGATATATGTATATTAATAAGCTTAACCACATGGTTGCAGATAAAATTCACGCAAGGTCAACTGGTTCTTATAGTTTGATTACTCAGCAACCTCCTGGAGGAAAAGCAAAAATGGGTGGACAACGTCAGGGAGAAATGGAAACTTGGGCGTTAGAAGCTTACGGAGCAGCTTATATTACTCGTGAGTCTATGACTATTAAATCAGATGATCACGCTGGAAGATTAGCAGCTTATGAAGCGATTACTCAAGGTTATGATGTTACGAATGAAAATTATTACACTCCTGAAGCTTTCAAGATTTTGCAAAGTGAAATGCGTTGTATAGGAATTAACTTTGAATGTGTTAACAAAGTTGCAAATGATGAAGGTGGCCAAGAATATATTCCCGCTTTAAGTAATTCTAAATTTGATGCTTTACGTATTTCTTTAATGAGCCCTGAAAAGATTAGAAAAATTTCATTTGGTGAGATAAAAAGATCAGAGACTATTAATTACAGAACACAAAAAGCAGAGCTTGAAGGATTGCATTGTCCTGCTATATTTGGTCCTGAAAAAGATTATAAATGTTCTTGTGGCCGATATAACAAAATGAAATATAAAGGCGTTATTTGTGAAAAATGTGGAGTTGAAGTTACTGTATCAAGAGTACGTAGAGAAAGAATGGGTCATATTGAATTAGCATGTCCTGTAGCTCATATTTGGTTTTCAAAAATTTTACCAAGCAGAATCGGAAGTATGATTGGTTTAGCAAGTAAGGATTTGGATAAAGTATTAAGATACGAAAGATATATTGTTACAAATCCAGGAACAACGTTGCTTGAAAAAGGACAACTTCTTAAAGATGATGAATACCAGACTGCGGTTAAGGAATACGGATCTCATTCTTTTGCAGCCTCTATGGGAGCAGAAGGTTTAGAAAATTATTTGAAAACTTTGAATCTTGAAGAAGAAAGGTTGAAATTAATTCATGATCTTGATTTGAATCCTTCTGAAATGCAACGTAAAAAATTAATCAAAAAACTACATTTAGTTGAAGGATTTATAAAAACAAACACAAGACCAGAATGGATGATTTTAAGAACTCTTCCTGTAATGCCTGCTGATTTAAGACCATTAGTTCCATTGGATGCTGGAAGATTTGCAACTAGCGATGTTAATGAATTGTATAGAAAAATTATCAACAGAAATAACAGATTAAAAGAATTACAATCTTATGATTTTCCTGAAATTGTTTTGCGTAATGAAAAGCGTATGTTGCAAAATAGCGTAGACGCTTTGATTGATAATGCAAGATTAGATAAGCCATTTACAGCTTCTAATGGAAGACCTTTACAGTCTATTGGAGATGCTTTGAAAGGTAAGCACGGTCGTTTCAGACAAAACTTGCTTGGTAAAAGAGTTGATTATTCAGGTAGATCTGTAATTGTGGTAGGACCTAAATTAAAATTACATCAATGCGGATTGCCAAAGAAAATGGCTTTAGAATTGTTTAAACCATTTGTATACGCCAGACTTGAACAGTACGGTTATGCTGCGACGATTAAATCTGCAAAAAGAATAGTTGAAGAACAAAGGCCGGAAGTGTGGGAAATTTTGAAAGAAGTGACCTATCAGCACCCTGTATTGTTAAACCGTGCTCCAACTTTGCATAGACTTGGAATTCAAGCTTTTGAAATTGTCTTGGTTGATCACAATGCTATTGAATTACATCCTTTAGTCTGCACAGCTTATAACGCTGACTTTGACGGAGATCAAATGTCTGTTCATTTGCCTTTATCTGTTGAAGCTCAGATTGAAGCTAGGGTTTTGATGATGCCAACAAATAATATGATCAGCCCTTCTAATGGAAAAACTGTGCTTTCTCCTAAGAAAGATATGGTTCTTGGATTATATTATTTAACTGATATGAAAAATGGAAAAGAAGTTTTGACTTTCCATCAGGATCAAATTCCGAAATTATTAGAATCTGAAAAAATCAATTTGCAAGCTAAGATTAATTGTTACGTAAATTGTCCTGTTGAAGGATATAAGATGTTTGAAACAACTGCAGGAAGAATTATGTTGTTTAACATTTTGCCAGAAAATCATTCCATAGCATTTAAGACGGTTAACAAATTAATCGTTTCTAAAGATACTATGGATTTGTTTACTATGGTTTGGGAAGGTTCAAGTTCGAAAGAATGTGCAAAATTTGCTGATGATTTCATGACCCTTGGATTCCATTATGCCACAATTTCAGGAGTAAGCTGTTCTTATAGCGATATTCTTGTTCCAACAATGAAAACTAAAGTTGTTTCTGAAACTTGGAAGTCTATTGAAGAATACAAAAAACAATATAACGATGGTTTGATTACAGAAGATGAGCGTAAGAGCAATGTGGCTAATGCTTGGTACAAATGTGACGAAAAAATTGGTAAAGAAATGGAAGTTTTGTTATCTGCGAAAAAAGAAGATCAAAGCATCAATTCACTTTATATGATGTATCATTCTGGAGCTCGTGGATCGACTGCTCAAATGAGGCAAATGATGTCCATGCGTGGATTTATTGCGAAAACTGATGGTCAATTACTTGAAAATGCTGTTTCAAAAAATTATGCAGAAGGTCTGGATCCTCACAGTTATTATTTAACGACTCACGGAACCAGAAAAGGATTATCTGACATGGCGTTGAAAACTGCCGATGCAGGTTATTTTACAAGAAAATTAGTTGACGTTTCACAAGATTGTATTATTACTTCTAAAGATTGTTTAGCTGGAAAATCAGTTGAAGAAAAAAATACAGAAAATTGTATTAATTTTGATGCAAAAATAGAAAATGGAGATACGTTTGATTTTTCATTAGCTTTTGGTAGAGTCTTGGCTTCTAATGTTTACGATCCTGCAACAGGTGATTTAATTTTAGAAGAAAATGACATGCTTGATAAAGAAAAAATCAATTTACTTGAAAAGCATCAGATTTTGAATATTAAAATAAGATCTCCTATTACTTGCTTGAATGAATTTGGAATTTGTTCAAAATGTTACGGTATGGATTTATCGAAATATAAAGAAGTTAGCATCGGAGAAGCTGTAGGTATTATTGCAGCTCAATCAATTGGAGAGCCAGGCGCTCAGCTTACTATGAGAACTTTCCATACAGGTGGAGCTGCTAAGTATACAAAAAGTGATTCTTCTTTGAGATCTTATTGCGATGGAAAAATTTCATTCAAAAACTTGAAATACGCTGTAAAATCAGATGGCACAAAAGTTGTTACAAGCCGTTATGGTGAATTTAAAATAATTGATTCATTTAACAGAGAAAGAGAAGTTAAGAGAATTCCTTACGGATCTATTTTGCACATTGAAGAAAATTCTATGGTTAAGTTAAATGATTTAATTTGCGAATGGGATGAAAATGTGTTGCCAAAACTTTCTTCAGTGAATGCTTTTGCATCTTATGTTGATTTAATTGAAGGAGTTTCTTTGAAAACTGTGATTGATGAATCAACAGGATTATCTTCAAGAATTGTGAACGATTGGAGGAAAGGCTTGAAAAAAGCAACCTTAAATCCTTCAATTTGTTTTAAAGATGAAAAAGGTAATTATATTTTCTCTGAAGATGGAAGTAAAATTGTTTATCAGCTAGAGCCTGAAGATACAATTATGTTTAACGACGGTGAAAAAGTTGAAATTGGTGATTTAATCATTAAAAGATATAAAAAAGCCAGCGTTTCTTCTGACATTACAACTGGTTTACCAAGACTTGTAGAAATTTTTGAAGCTCGTGTACCAAAAGTGCAAGCTTTGATTTCAAAAGTTGATGGTGTCGTTGCTATGGGCAAAGATTACAGGACAAAAAAATGCATTGTAATTGTTCCTGAAGATGGATCTGCTCCGATTGAATATATTATTCCAAAAGATTTGAATTTAACTGTTCAAATTTCCGATCCTGTTAAAAAAGGCGATATGTTGTGTGATGGAGATATTTCCGCTCATGATATATTGAAAGTTATGGGAACTCAAGAGCTTGTAAAACATTTGTTAAGATCTGTTAGAGAAATTTTCAATTCTCAAGGAATTGTAGTCGACAACAAGCACGTTGAATGTATTTTAAGATATATGATGCGTAAAGTTGAAATTGTAGATGCAGGAAGTTCATCTTATATAGTAGGCGATCATTTGGAATATTTAGATTTTGTAAGAAGTTTGAATTCATTTGAACAAAAACCAAAAGCAATTCCTGTTTTGCTTGGAATTACAAGGGCAGCTTCGTTAGATGCTTCCTTTATTAAAGCAGCATCTTTCCAAGAATCGCATAAAGTGTTTGTTCAAGCTTCTTTGACAGGTCAAATTGATAGTTTGATGGGAATGAAGCAAAGATTAATTACAGGTCATTTGATTCCTGCGGGAACCGGAGCTGTATTAAGCCAATGGGAAGCTGAATTTAAGAAACAGCATGAAAGTTCTTCTATCTCTGAAGATGTAATTACTGTTTGATGCAGTTTTTCATATTATATTTTTTTATAAAAATCAAGTTATGTTAAAACTGTTATAAATTAATTATAATAAAATTTCTACAGGAGTTTTGTTATGTCTTCATTAAAAATACAAAGAATTTTCACCAAAAATTTGAAAGATCCTTATTCTGGTATAGAGTTTAAAAAAGTTAAAAGTGTTATTAAAAATTTTGATGGAACAGTTGTAAACGAATCTAAAGATTTATTTGTTCCAAATCATTGGTCTGATATGGCAAAAGATATTTTGTTCAGAAATTATTTAAGAAAAAAAGGAGTCCCATCTTCTTTAAACAAAATTTATGAAGAAGGAATTCCGGAAATTTTACAAAAAAGCAAAGCTGCTGAAAATGCTTTTGAAACAGAAGAAAATGATGCAAGGCAAGTTTTTGATAGGCTAGCTGGCGCTTGGGCTTACTGGGGTCTGAAAGGTAAATATTTCGACGAAGAAAATGCCTTATGTTTTTTTGATGAAATGCGTTATATGCTTGCTATGCAGTTTGCTGCTCCTAATTCTCCTCAATTTTTTAACACAGGTTTGTTTTGGGCTTATGGTATATCGGGTCAGCCTCAAGGTCATTTTTATTGGGACGAAATTGAAGGTTTGAAAAAATCCACATCAGCCTATGAAAGACCTCAACCTAGCGCTTGTTTTATTCAAAGCGTTTCAGATGATTTGGTAAATCCTGGTGGAATCATGGATCTTTGGGTAAAAGAAGCAAGGCTTTTTAAATACGGAGCAGGTTCGGGTACGAATGTTTCAAATATCAGAGGATCGGGAGAGCCGTTATCTGGAGGAGGAAAATCTTCTGGTTTAATAAGTTTTTTGAAAATTGGAGATGTAGCAGCCGGAGCAATAAAATCAGGCGGAACAACTCGTCGTGCTGCGAAAATGATTATACTGGATATCGATCATCCTGACATTGAAGAATTCATAGAATGGAAAATGAAAGAAGAAGAAAAAGTTATGGATCTTGTTGTTGGATCAAAGCTTTTGACAAAATATTCCAAAGAATTGATTAATGCTTACGGTAACGAAGATGAAGTTGTTAAAGTGATAAGTCAATACGAAGATTTAATTCCAGAAGGATTTACAAATCGCATTCTAGACATGTTGAATCAAGGTTGGGAAATGGATCGCAAAGAAATGACTTTGCATTGGGAAACTGGAGCGTATGCTCATGTTTTCGGAATAAATGCAAACAATTCCGTAAGGGTGACTGATGATTTTTTGAATAAAGTGGAAAAAGATTTGCCTTTTGATTTGTTAAACAGGACAGGATCTGTTTCCAAAACAGTAAAAGCTTCTGCTTTATGGGATTTAACTGCAAAGGCAGCTTGGGCTTGCGCAGATCCAGGGGTGCAATTTGATACGACAATTAACGATTGGCATACTTGTTTAAATGATGGCAGAATAAAAGGATCTAATCCATGTTCAGAATATATGTTTTTGGATGATACGGCTTGCAATTTAGCTTCTTTAAATTTGTGTTCATTTATGATTAATGATAAATTTGATGTTTCTTTATTTAAGCATGCTGTAAGATTGTGGACTATGACGTTGGAAATATCTGTTTACATGGGTCAATTTCCAAGCGAAATGATTGCAAAAAAATCTTTTGAATACAGAACTTTAGGATTAGGCTATGGAAATCTAGGCGGCCTTTTAATGCAAAATGGTATGCCTTATGACAGTGATCAAGGTAGGAATTTTGCTGCAGGAATTACTTCTTTAATGCAGGCTGTAGCTTACAATACATCTTCTGAAATAGCAAAAATATTAGGTCCGTTCAACAGATTTGAAGCGAATAAGGATTCTATGATGAAGGTCATTTTTAATCATGCAAAAGCTGCAGGATTAGATTTAGATCAGGATTTTCAAGGGTTGCATATTAAGCCTGCAGTTTTGGAAAAAAATTTGATTCCATTTTTTAAAGAAATTGAAAATGTTTGGAAAGATGTTATTATTAACGGCGGTAGCTATGGGTTTAGAAACGCTCAAGTTAGCGTAATTGCTCCAACTGGTACTATTGGATTGTTGATGGATTTTCAGACTACTGGAATTGAACCTCAATTTGCACAAATTTCAATAAAAACCTTGGCCGGCGGTGGAATTTTCAGAATGTTTAACAGCGATATTGTGAAAGCTTTGAAAAAATTAGGATATTCCGAATCAGAAACTATTGCAATTGGACAATATGTTGTAGGGCATAGCAAATTGGGTTCCAATATTACAAAAGAAATTTTAATTGCGAATAAGTTTAATGAAGAAGAAATATTAAAAATTGAAGATGCATTAAAAAGTGCTTTTCATGTAAGTCAAGCTTTTAACGTTAACGTGATTGGTAATGATTTTTTTGAAAGAAATAATTTAAATCAAAATTTTGATGCTTTAAGTCAGCTTTTTTCAGCCGATGAAATTGAATCATTTAATTCTTACGCTTGTGGTCACATGACGATTGAGGGAGCTCCTTGTTTGAAGTCAGAACATTTATCAATTTTCGATTGTGCTCTTCCTTCAGGATCGGGAGAAAGATATCTTTCATGGCAAAGTCATATAAAAATGATGGCAGCGGTTCAGCCATTTATTTCCGGGGCAATTTCAAAAACAATCAACATGCCAGAAGAATCAACGATTGAAGATATAAAAGAAGCTTACACTATGTCATGGCAAGCTGGCTTGAAAGCCGTTGCTTTGTATAGAAATGGATCAAAATATTCTGTTCCTTTGACGGCTTCCAAAAAAAAGAAATTGATTAGTTCAAAAGATAAAAATAAAGAAATAGTAACGGAAAAAGCAATTGAAAAAGAAATTGAAAAATCAATTGAAAAACAGGAAATCAAAATTGATAATCAAAATTTTGCAGACAGATTGAAAGAAAATAATTTCAAACCTTTCAAAAGAAGAGGATATAGCCAAAATGTGCAAATTAGTGGCAACGATTTAATTCATACAACGGCCGAAGATGAATCTGGAAGATTGGCTAGTATAATTATTAATTATGGCAAAGAAGGAACAATGTTACGAGGCTGGGCAAGCGCTTGGGGCAAGATTTTTTCAATGTATTTGCAGGAAAAAGGTTCGTGTGCTTTGAAAAGAGCTTATAAAGCATTTCGCCACAGTAAATTCGAGCCTATGGGAACAGTTTTTGGTCATGAAAATATTGTAAGCGCAAGTTCTGTTCCTGATTACATCGTTCAGGATTTGGCTTCTTCTTATTCTTTTATGCTGGAAGACGAATGTTCAAGTAATCCTATTCCATGGCAAAGAAATGGGAAGATTAATAAAATTCGCATAGGTCAAGAAACTTTGTATTTAATCATAGGGCAAGATGCTGAGGGTCGTCCTTTGGAAATTTTTGTAGCCGGTGTAGGCAACGAAGGTTCAGATTTAAGAGGGTGGATAAATTCCTGCGCAAAATTAATTTCATTATATTTGCAAGATTGTTCTCCGATGGCTTTTTGGAATTTCATACACGCTTTTGAAGGTTCTGTGTTTCCTCCTTCTGGTTTAGTTCAAGGGTACGGTAATATTAAATTTGCAAACAGCGTTTTGGATTTTTTGGCAAAATTATTAAGAATAGAATATTCTCATTTATATTCCAGTGAACAAATAATGCTTTATTCTGAAGCTATGAATGCAGATCAAAAATCGCTAGATAACAAATTGGATAAGAAGTATATTGAAAAATCTGAAACAAAAAATTATGAATCTGAAATTAATGCGATTAACGGATATAAAGTAGACGAAGCTTGTAAAGTTTGCAAATCTTTTAAGTTGAGATATAACGGCAGTTGCTATATTTGTGATTCTTGTTTTAACACAACCGGATGTTCTTAATAATAAGATTTTGTTAAGTATCTTTCGAATTTTTTTTTTGATAATATTTTGATATGTTTGTTTTTTTATTAAGTTTTTTAAGTTTTTTTTGTATCGCTGAGCATAAAATAATCCCATTAATGATTGGTGAATCATGTATTTCAGTAAATGGTGTTACTTGGTCTTTGAAAGATGCAATTAAATATAAAATTATCACGATTCAAACGTTAAAAAAATTTGGAACAAAAAAATTTGAAAAATGTAATAGTCAAGAAAATCCAAAGTTAACGTATGATTCTTTGCAAGCTCTTCGTTCGAATATTGGGGGAACTCATTTCAATTTGTTGCATATTGAATTTTTGTGTTTGGACGATTCGAATGCAAATGAAAAATCAAATGAAAAATCAAATGGACTTAAAACATTGGAAACTGAATGGAAAGAAATGGCAAATCATATAAAAGCAGAAGTTTGTTTTTTATTAAACGTTAAAACTGCAACCGATTTCAGGGCAATTCAATTTTTTCCAACAGACTCGAATTCCGAGCCAAAAAAAAATGAACAATATAAAAAAGGAATATTCAAACAATTCGTTAATTGGTTTTGGAAATTGTTTCTTTCAAAAGAAAAATACGCAAAATATTTAAAAGAGAAAGAAAAACAAGAAGAAGAAAAATTATATAAAAATAAAATTTCGGAAAAAAAAATTAGCGACAATGCTTTTAAGTTTGTTGCCAAATTGTGCGTAAAACAATAACATTTAGCGATATCGTTAAAAAAAAGTTGATTTTTTTGTAATAAAAATGTAATATATGTTATGTTTTTTAATTTTATAATATACGCGTTTCTTTTTTGTAATCTTTTTTCTTATGCGCATCCTGATTATGTTTTGAATGAAGGTTCTGGTTCAAAGTCTAAATTGCGTTTTGTTAAGGAATACTTTGATGAAAATTCTGCAAATTCTGCAAATTCTGAATTTGAAAAAACTTTCAAAGAATTAAAAGAAGTGAAAAAATCAAATTGGTTCATGAATGCAATTCATTCTTTTCAAATGAATTCTTATCTTAAAAAACTTTCGAGCCTTGGGTTGAAAGATACTCCTACAGATTTAGAGAGTTCGTTTGTTGAGTCTTACAATGCATGGGAGGCAAATTATTTAAATCAATTTTCTCAGGATTTCACAAGCGCAACAAGCACAAACAAAGAAAATTTGGTTGAAAAATTAAATATTAAACAAAATGAAAAAATAATTAGAAAATTGTTGGAAAAAAGATCTTCGTCAGATTTTTCAGAAGAAAAGGATATTGAGGAATTTAAAAGTTGTTACAACAAAAAGTTTGGATTAGATAAAGACTATGAAAAAAAATCTGGTTTTGTGAAGTTTTTTGCAAATTTATGGTATTCTTTTAAGCTTTGGCTTATGGTTGGCCGTTTTGCTAGTTTTATTGAAGAAAATACGAATTTAAATTTTGAAAAGCCAGAGGATGCAAGTGCTAACAATGCAAAAGTAGAAAAATTCATTGCAGAAATTTTCAGTTTGCCAGATTTGTCTCATTTTAATTTTCCAAGATTGTTGAAAAAATCTGGATTAAAGGGCAGAGTTAAAATTATCGAATATTTTACTAAAACTCAAAACGATTCAGATCATGATTTCAATTATTCTTTAGAGGACGCAAGTTCTATTTTACCTTCAAATGCACCCTTAAATAATAGACAGGAAACAATACCAAATTATAAAAAAGATCAACGTGCTGTCAGAATTATCGAATCTTCAATGAGTGCCGATCATTTACTTGCAAATAATAATTCATTTAAAAATCAGAATGATGATGAAAACTATACCTATAATTCAAAAAATAATAATAGCAATTTCCAATCCATAGACGAGCGGCATGGGCAACGAAACATAGTATTATTACAAAATAAACCAACACAATATATATACGATGAAGAGCAGAATTTATATTGGCTAAAGTTGATTTTATATATTATATATCATGATCATCATTCTATGTTATCTTTGTTGACAAGTAACAGTCAATCAAATCATAGTTTGTTTAACTCAAATCCAACTGATCAAAATGCTCTTGCAAGGAATTCATTTGAAACGAACGGATTTGAAAGAAATTTATTGACAAGGAATTCATTTATTCTTGATAAACAAAAGCAAGATATGTTGTTTTCTGCTATGCATTATGTAGCAACCCATTTTCATTTTAGTTTTAGTTTTTGGATAAATTTAATCAGCCCGCAATTAGGAGGTGTTGTAGACTTTTTTTGTAAACACCCTGTTTATGCTATCAATTCTTCTAATTCTTCTTTGGGTCTTGGATCCTCCTTATTATTCATAACTGATAAGAAAAAATTTTCTAGTCAGCAGGCAAAATATAATCCTGCGATGTGTCAAGAATTTACAATATTTGAAAACCAAAGTCAAGAAAACAATAATAGAAACAATAATAGAAATATTGAATTCTCTCAAAATAATGGCCTAATGTTGTTAACTATGAACAATCAAGAAGATAAAGAACAAAACAATGAAAGGCGATCAACTTCTTCTAAAGAATGTTTTTTGGTTTCTGAAGAATATAATCTTGCGATGCGTCAAGGATTTAAAATGTTTGAAAACCCAAGCAAAGAAAACAATAATATAAATATTGAATTGTCTCAAAATAATGACCTAATGTTGTTAACTATGAACAATCAAGAAGATAAAGAACAAAACAATGAAAGTGGATCAACTTCTTCTAAAGATAGTGATTATGAAGTTGATGATGCAAATGATGATGCAAATGATAATGATGTGTCATATGATAAGGAATATAAAGAGAAGATCCTTGCGGCTATTAAAATCCAAAGTATTGCAAGGCAATATCAGTCTCAAAAGTTTGCAAGATTGAAACAAGAAAATGCTAATCGAAAGCTTGATGAAGAACAAAGTGCGGCTATTAAAATACAAAGCATTGCAAGGCAATATAAGGCTAAACAAGAGTTTGCAAGATTGAAACAAGAGGCTAATCGAAAGCTTGATGAAGAACAAAGTGCGGCTATTAAAATCCAAAGTATTGCAAGTCAATATCAGCCTCAAGAGTCTGCAAGATTGAAACAAGAAAATGAAGTTAATTCAAGTAGTGAAGATGAAGAAGAAGAGGAATGTGAAGAACACGAACAAAAAAGTGTAAATTCAGATAACAGTCAAAATGATGATAACGAACAAAATAGTCCACTGACATATGATAATACTTGTAAATTTAATCAAGGCGAAAGTTCTCCAGAAAATTCCAGACAAAATAATTCGAATAATTTTCAACGCACAACAGGTCAAGGAGCTTTTGGTTCTGTTTCACCAAATCATGCAGCAAATGATGCGTTAAATGATGATTCAAATCATTTAAATAATAATTATTCTGCTCAAAGACAATTGTTTTCTGCTAATCCGTCTCCTTCTCCTTCTAATTTTCGAAAAGTCCAAGATGTAACAAATGACATTTCATCTATACATAATAATTTAGTTCATAATATAGCTAGTCCTCTAAAAAAAACAAATAGTGATGCGAAAGGACAGATACCATTAAATGATTCATATAGTCCTTTTGGATATTCTTCTTCTCGTTCAAAAGCTAAACTTGAAACATATGATCACGTGTCTAGTCAAGTAGATTGTTATTTAGTCACAAACTCTAAAAAGAGAGCCCCAATACAAATTTTTAGCAAGAAGATTGATTGGAGCAAGACAGAATCTCGCACAGACTGTGGTCAAAATGATAAGTCTTTTTCTCTAAAAAAACCAAATTCAAGTTCAACTTTTTTGCCACAATCTGTTTTTTCAAACAGTCGTAGAGAATCTAAACCATTCACAGCGGATCAAATTCATCAAGCTATTGAAAACAATACTTTAAACAATTTGATTAAGCTTGAAAATTATTGTGCTGATAATATAATATTACGTAGCTTTGAACATATCTCTGATATTGTTGAGGATCCACATAATTTGACTACAGAGGCACAAAATGCTTTGCAAAAGTTAAATTTTAAGCCTCCTGTAACTCCTATGAGTCGTTTAAATCAAAAAAGATGTCAACATGCAAACAATCAAGATGCAAACAATCAAAATGATGATAGTGTTTCTCATGATAGTTCTGAACAAGAGTTTTCGCTTTCAGAAAGAAAGGTGCTTTCTCCAGTTGAGCAAAGAATAAATGATCGCAAAAAGACTCTACAATATAATCAAAGAATAAATGATCGCAAGAAGACTCTACAATATTATCAAACAAAGGATTATGGACAGGAACAGTTTCCTGGAGTTGATATGGTTGTTTCTCAACCCAATTCTAAAAATTCTTCTACAAATTCTTCTTTTGGAAATGCTGACGTTCTTCATGAAGGAGATACAACAAATCTTATAAGAAGTCCATTTGATCGTAATTTTAATTCTGCAAATGCACCAACAAAAGTTGTACGAAATCTTTCAATTATTTCGAGCCCGAAGAATGCAAATCAAAACAATCCAAAGAAAAACAATAGTGCAACACATTCTGGAGTCTTAAATAGAACTAATATTTTGAACAATAATCGCCAAGTTGGAGGGCCTGCAAGTGGAAATGGAATCCGTAATTTAACGAGAAATGATTCGAATAATAGCGCTACTTCAACAGTTACTTCGAATAGTAGTCTTAAAAATAATCGCAAAGGCGAAGCGGATGTAAGATTCCAAAGTTTTAACAGAAATAATGCAGCCACGCATGCGGCGCTGCATGCAATAAAACATGTTGCGTCCGATAATGTTGCAAATTTTAACAGAAATAACTCAGGAGCTAATGCGCTGCCTCCAAAAAGTGCGTCCCGTAATGATTCTTTTAATGGTGTTACTTGCTTCAAAAAAAAACCTAAATTAATTAGTGGAGAAAATTCTCTGGGTTCGCGTCGTTCATCTGGAATTCCAGAATTAAGTGACGATGGACTATCTAGTAATAATTCAGATAAAAAGGCTGAAGAAGAAAAAAAAAAAAGAAACAACCTTAGTCAATGAAACTTTGCAAAAAGTTTCAGAAGCTGAAAGACGCTGCCAAGAATCAGAAGATAGGCTGAACAATATTAAGCAAAAACAAAAAAAAGACCGTGAAGAAAGAGCTAATAGCTCATTGAAGTTGCCTCCAAATCTTGCAAAATTACTTTATGAAACTGCAAAAAGACAAAAATGTGCATGCAGAGTATTGTATGATGAAAATGGTCAAAAGCATGAATTAATTTCAATAGGTGAAAAAAAATTTATATATGTCGAAACTGAAGCTTTAGCTGATGAAATAAAGTCTCACGCAACAACTCAACATTTTCCAATCATGCTTGGATTTAATAGTGAAAAAGGAAAAGTTCATATGGGAATAGATATATATGAAGAAAATGATGAATTGACCAATGCAGAACGAGATCATGCCGCAAATTTGCTGCTATTGCATCAAGCTTTGGGTGAAGCAGACAAAGAAAAACAAGCCGCAAAACAAGAGGCAAGATGGGCTTTGATGACGCCGGAAGAAGTTGAAGCAGAAAAAAAAGAAATACAAAAAGTTATAGAAGAAAGAAATAAAAAACGGGAAGATGCTGAAAGAAAGAATCGTGAGGATATGATAGCTTTACATCAAGCTTATCAAAAAAAGCAGGAAAACATGACGGCTGAAGAAGTTGAAGCAGAACAAAAAGTCATAGAAGAAAGAAAAAAAAAGAATGAAGTTTTAGCAATTTATTGGTTTTACAGGCGTTTGCTTGAAGGTTCTTATCAACAAGTAATAAAATTAAAAGAAGAAGAACAAAAAGAAAAAGATGCAGCATTAAGAAAAACACAATTAACAGAAGAAGAACAAAAAACACTATCTTCTGAAAATCATGATGAAAATAATCTTATTACAAATCAACAGAATTTTCAAAATGGAAATCATGCTGTTGACTCATCAAGTGATCAGAAACATCAAACAGTTGAAGGGAATATGACAAATGATTCTTCTAATGATGATTCTTCTAATGATGATTCTGCAAACGTTCATTCTTCTGCCTCTGATCAAGAAAAAAAAAACACAGATTCCTTGACAAATAGTATCGCCAATTCTACACAACAGAAAAATTCATCACCTAGTCGTTTTAATCATTTTAATGACGAATCTACGAAATTTCTTTTATTCACTGGTGAACATCTTTCTTATGCTATTACAACATCACAATTTAATAAAATGCAAAATGCAAATTCTAAGATGTCTGATTCTGAAGTTGATGCCAATAATTCATTGAAAGAGCCTGAGAAGACTAAGCCTTATATTCAATCTTTTACTGTTAATTCCAATTGCAACAATAATTGCAACAATAATTCCAACGATGATAATTTCAACGCTAATGCTTCAGTTCAACCCGCGACAGCAACAGGTAGCGTGCCTGAGAAGACGAACTCTGATATTCAATCTTCTGCTTCTGATGCTAATGGTTTAGGGGTGAAAACTAATAAACATCCATGGTACGCATCTACTTCTAAAGATACAAGGAAATCAAATAGATTGGGTCGTTTAAATTTTTTCAACTAAAACATATAATATTCTATGCAAGAAAAAAAATGATTTATAATTTAATCGTAGCAAACAAAAACGCGCAAAAGGAATATGCTTATTTTTCAGATGAGATATTGCAATTTGGACAAGTTGTTAAAGTGCAATTTGGAAAAATTAAAAAAGAATTTTGGGCAGTCTGCATTTCAAAATCTGATAATTCTCCTTCTTCGAAAAAGTTAAAAAAAATCAATTCATATACTTCCGTTATTCTTGATCCTGATTTTTTAAAGTTTTGCAAAAAAATGGCAGAGTACAATTTGGTAAATTATGGAGCAGTTTTGGAAATGGCATTAAATAATTTTTCAAACAAACCATTTGTTTCTGAAATTTTGGTGAAGTCTGAAAGCGATATTATATTAAATCAAAGCCAAACTGATTGCGTGAACCAAATTTGCAATTCTGAAAAACCTATACTTTTAAAAGGAGCAACCGGATCAGGAAAAACAATAACGGCATTAGAATCTGCTTTGAAAATGGATGGCAAAGTGTTAATAATTGCGCCAGAAGTTGCTTTGTGCGCTAATTGGGAAAAAGTTTCATTGATAACAAATCATCAAAAATTTATATATCATTATAAAGTTACGAAAAAAAACAAAAAAAAAGTTTACGATTTTATTTTAAGCGAAGAAAAAGGAATTATTATTGGAACTCGATCTGCTTTGCTTTTGCCTTACAAAAATTTAAAAATGATTATAATCGACGAGGAACATTCGAAATCCTTGAAACAAGATCGGTATCCAAGCTATAACGCGCGCGATATGGCTGTTTTAAGATGTAGTTTAAGTAAAATTAAATGTGTTCTTTTAAGCGCAACGGAAAGCTTAGAAACTTATTATAATGTGATCGAAAAAAAATATGATTGTGCAAATTTAAGCAGAATTCAAGCAACTGGAATTGCAGATTATGAAATTGTTAAATTGGAAAAAAATGAAATAATTGCCAGCAAGACTTTGGAATATATGAAAGAAGCATTTTTGAACCATCATCAGGTTTTGCTGTTTTTAAACAGAAAAGGGTATTATCCTTATTCTTTATGTTCTTTATGTTATCAACAACTTACTTGTAAAGCATGCGAAGTTCCAAAAGTTTTATATAACACAGGATCTGTGATGTGTAATAAATGTTATAAAACTGAAATTTTGCCTTTGAAATGTCCTTATTGTCATGAAAATACTGTATGGAAATTTTATGGCTTAGGAGTGGAAAAAATACAAGAAGAATTTTTAAAAATTTTTCCAAATAAAAAAGTTATAACAATCACTTCTGACACTCAAGATATAGACAATTTAATGGAAGAAGTTGATAAAAAACAATATGACTGCATTATTGCAACAGAAATTTTGGCTCAAGGTCATGATTTTAAAAACATAGCACTTTCTGTGATAATTAACGCTGACGTTGGTCTGAATTCCATAGATTTTCGGGCAGAAGAAAAAATTTATCAAATTTGGCAGCAATTAAAAGGCAGATGTGGTCGGCATAATGTAAAAGGGTTGATGTTGGTTCAAACAAAGAAAGAAGATAACAAATTTATAAAACTTTTTTCGAATGAGCAGGCTTATAGTTATTTATTGGAAGAAAGAAAAAAAAATTATTGGCCTCCTTTTTCAAAATGTGCTTTTGTTATTATAAAATCTCGTAATTTGTTATACGCTCAGCAATATTTGAAAGAATTTATGCCAAAAACAGAAGATGTATATGGTCCAATTTATTATGGCAAGTTAAATTATACCTATGAATGGCGCATTTTGATAAAAACTTCAAAATCTTCGTTGCATTTTAAAGTGCATGAAGTTTTAAAGCATTTTCCTTTAAGTAAAATAATAAAAATAGAGTCTGAAATTGATCCATTAAATTTTTAAGTATTTGTTTTTATTTAGTTTTAATTATTATAAAGAAGATTTTTAAGTTTGTATAAAAAATTGTGGCTGCTTTTTTTTATAACTTTTTGAATTAATTTTATTCTTGATTTTTAGGACTATCTTTCGCATATACGAAAATTAACAAGCAAATTTTAAACATTTTTTATATTTTGTCTGGTTTTTTTATTTGGTGTCATGAGAGTTATGTTGGTTTTTTGTTGATGATAAAAGGCTTTATGAATTTTGTTTGTCTTCTTCTTCCTGTTCTGCTCCTCCAGCTTACTTTAAATTGTGTCTATATATTACATATATAGCATTTCTTTCATATTTATTATATTTGAACCATAATTTGATTTTAAAGAAAAATCTTTTAATTTTTCCCCATGCTTTTTTGAAAAAACCATCTGCGTTGGTTATTTCTTTATCATACTTGTCAAATTTTTCGATATTGTTTCTCAACTCTTCAATTTTCTTTATTTTTGCTAATAAAATCTCTATTTCTTTTTTGAAATGTGAATTATTTGTATTATAATTATTATAATTCTTTATCTGATCTTTTTTACTCATAAAATTATCAAAATAAGACATGATCTTTGTTGCGTCGTTACTACTTAATTCTGTTGGATTTAAATTTTGCTCTATACATAGAATATCAGGAAAAGTAAAATAAAAGTTTTGATTTCCTTGTGTCGATGCTCTTCTTGATTCTTGATCACTTAATTCTTTTGCTCTGATCAATCTTATTGCAACTTCAATTGATGATTGCAAAAAATTAGATGAAAGATGATTAGGAAAAATTAAAGCGGAGCAACCATCAATAACTGAGAATGTTGAGGTTTGTGTAATTTGCTTGTTTTCGTCAAAATGGTCAAAGCATGTTTCAAGTTTATATTTTTTTGTAGTTAAATTTGCAAATGCATTTTCTGAATCGTCTAATTTTAATAGAAATAAAATATTATAATTATTACTATTAATTTCAAGCCTCTCTAAATTAATTTGGTTATCATTTATTTCAAGTGGAGTGTAAACAATAAAATGATTATCAGAATATATAGTCTGCTTATAATTTGGAAACGAAACTGCATAAATTCTTTCCTTCTTGGAAGGTTTGTTCTCATCAGATGATACAGAAATAGTTGCATTTGCATGAGTTGTAGCAGGCGGAGCAGACGCACTAATATTTATTTTTAACGAGCATACGAAAATGCAAAAAATTACTTTTAATACTTTTAACATTTTACTATTATAATCCAAAAATCTTTCACGTTCAATCATAAGAAGTTCGATCATAAGATTTTGCAAAATTTCAAAGGCAAGTATAGTATTCTTTTTTTTGGTATTATTTTTGAATTTGCATTAGGTTCGCTAAAAACTTTCTTAGGAACTGATTAAGGCAATTGTTAAGATTTCTTAGAAAAGTTTTTGAAATTTTCAATAAATTCTATAAAGCTTGAAAAGGTTACGCTTTTATTAAGGTTGATCCTTTTTCTATATTCATCAAATTTCTGATATTTTTCATTTACAGGCAAAGGTTTATTATTTTGAATTTCTTTTATTCTTTTTATAATATCTTTTAATTTTTCTGTAATTTGATCTATTTCGATTGCATTTTCAGAAGTGGAGTCTGTGTTTTTTAAATTTTCAATTTCATTATCTATATTGTGAATGTTTATTTCTTTTAATAAATTGCAAATTAATTCTGCAATAAATGCATTCTTAGAAAAAGTGATTGGATTGGAAATTGTAAGATCAATAAAAATATTTTTTATTGTATTTTGTAATTGTTCTTGTAAATTATATAAATTTTTTTTTGCATCATTAAATTTCTTTTTTTCTTCTTTTAATTTTCTTTCTTCTTCTATTTTTTGAAGTCTTGCCTTTTGTTTTTGCGCATCTTCGTGAAGTTTTTTTTGCTCTTCTTCTGATAAGATGCTTTGTTCTTCTTTTAATCTTCTTTCTTCTTCTTGTTTTCTTTTGTTCTGTTCTTTTTTCATTTGTTTTTTGGCTCTTTTTGCTTCTTCTTGCAATTTGCGCATCTTTGATATTATCTCTACTATTAATCCTGATTCTATCATTTGAGCTGTAAGATTTCTAATAGACTCAGCAGAACAGCGCGCTCTTTCAATCTCCTTAGCATAATCATCATTATAATTCTTTGAGGCGGATATATCATTAGATGATTCTTCTTCGCTATCTGAAGTTGTATTCTTACTAGATACATCGTTGTCTGACAGCTGTTGTACATTGTTATTAGTAAGCAATGTTTCCTCTTTTTTTGAATCTGTTGTTGTTTTATTACTAGACGATCCTTCTTCTTTGCTATCTGAAGTTGTATTTTTGATAGATCCATCGTTGTCTGACAGCTTTTGTACATTATTAGTAACCAATGTTTCCTGTTTTTCTGAAGCTATTGTTGTATTATCTTTAGGTGATGTTTCTGGTTTGGGCTTTTCTTCTAAGTTGAATAGATCGGTTATGAAATGATAGAAAATTCTTAATCCTATACATCCAAAAACTAAAGATGGCAATGAACTTAAAAATGGTTTTGCAATGTAATAATATAATTCTTCGTTAAGTTGATCTTTCAGTTGGTCTGACAATAGTTCTGGGATGTAATATATGCCGACTACGCATGCTACTAGGTATCCTACTGCTAGTAGGTATGCTAAATCTAAATATTTTATTGGAACTTCCTTATTATTATTATTATTATTCTCTTGAATAGCTGATCTCAATGTGTTCACTGAATTATCACTAACTATAGTAACTTCCTTAACCGAGTTGATTGAAAAATTGCTTAAAATTAAAAATATTATGAACATAAGGTTAATTTTTCATAAAATCAATATTTTGTCAAGTTTGACAATATTTTAAATGCAAAATTGCAACAGAATTCGATTCTATAAATTTTTCAAATTTGCTTTTTTCATAAAATTTCTTTTTAATACGCTGCGACTAAGATAATGTTTGACTAAGATTACTTTTATGCTTATTTTGTTTACGCATTAGAATATCTTTTTCTTCTATTTTGCCTCTTGCTGATTGTTTTTGGACTATCGCAACAGGTAAGCTTTTTTTTCCAAAAGTATCTTGATTTTCATTTCCAGTACTTAATGTACCTCCAACGATTCTGAGCCAAGGACGAGAAACTAATGCCGTTGCCATATTATTAGCAATTTGTTGATTGAGCGTGAAAGATGTGTTTTGTGAGCAATCTAAAGTTGGATGTGCCCTTGCTTCTGTTTTATTATTTTTTCGTTGCCTCAATTTTATGTGGTCTGCAATTTGCTTTTTATTTGCATTATTTGGAAATTTTTCAGACATCGGATCAGGTTTTTTTTCTTCTTCTTGATCATCATCATCATTTTGATTATTATTCAAAATTGATGAGTTGTGTAAGTTTTTTTGAGGAGCAGCTGCTTCTGATTGTATTTTTGATTGTTTTGCATTTTTAACAACAGTTATTCTCAAAGATGATATTTCACAAGATTTTTGTTCAGTCTGATTATTTTGTTTGTTTGTTTCTTTGTTTGTTGTTGAGCTTTTATGTTTTTTCTGATTTTCTGAGATTGAAGCTTCAATCTTAGAGTTTAACAAATTTTCGCAAAAATCCAACGCATCAAAAAAACTTTTCACGTTAAAAATCTTCAAATCATTTTCTATTGCTGTTTTATGTTGGTTGAAATATTTTGCAAGAATTGCGCGTTGTGGAATATCATTTTTATTTCCATTTCTATTGCTATTTTCCTTAATTTCTTTGTGCAATCTTATTAAGATTTGATTAAGTTCATCTAGTTTTTTATCATCTAGATTGTTCGCTTCAAATGTTGATTTTAATTGATCAATAAAAGTTTTTTTCTCCGTTGATGTGTCTTGAGTAATAATTTCTGACTCTAAAATTTTCCTAATTTTTTTCAACATTTCAAAAAGTATAAAAAAGTCTTTTTTTAATAAAGGCTCTAATAAATCTTGAATTCTTTTATATAATTCATCGAAAAATATTTGGGCAGAGTTTTTCAAGAGGTTGATTGTTTTTTTACAATTTTCGTTTATTTCTTTTTGCTTGCGTTCTCTTGCTTTTTCTTCATTTTTCTTTGCAAGATTCTTTTCAGCCTCTGCATATTGTTCTGCATGTTGTAAAGCATTCTTAATTTGACGAATATTGTTATCTTTTTCTGTTATATAAAAATTGAATTTTGTTTTCCATTTTTCTTCGAATATTTTACGCTCTTTTGTTTCTTGTTCCAGAAAATTCATAATTTCTTCTTTTTGTTTGATTTGATTTTGGTTTTTGTTTGCATAATAAATTTTGGAATAATTATCATATGCTTCTATCAATCTTTTTTTTCTTAATTCAAGTTGTTCAGGAGATATTGGAATGTCTATTTCAAATTTGATCGAAGAATCCATCAAAGTACAAGCTTCCCATATTGTATTTACTAAACAAGGAAAAAGTAATAATGTTTCAAAAAAATCTTGATGATTGCTTATAATATCAGGTAAAGCAGAAGTTGGGTTAAAACTTTTGTAGTGTTCGCTTGAAACATTTTCATTCAAAGGATATACAAATTCACCAAATAATATATGAGGCATTTTTTTAAATTCGATATATTTATCATACTTTGGATGTCTTTTAGTATACGTATTCATATGATTAATGAAGAAATCTTGAATAGAGGTAATTTCATTGTTGTTTTTATATTGATTATATTTAAAAGTAGAAAGAAGAAAAATCATTTTATGATACGTAATAGATCTTAACATGCCAGAATTGTAAAAAAAAATCAAAATTGGATTATATAAATAATTACATTTTTCTTCATTGGAAGAATTTGGATTAGAGAGTATGTCTATGTATACTGTATCTAAATTCAAGTCTTTTACAAAATTCTTTCTATATAATATATGGTCATTCATTATTGCAATAACTTTAAAACTATTTATAATATTTAATAAAAATTTAAATTCATCCTTATTTTTCGCGTTTCTTTCAAAAAATGTTAGTATATTGTTTAGTAATATAAAATCATCATGTGGATTTTTAATGTTTAATACAAATGCGGGCCAATTTTCATCATTGCATATAAATGTAAAATCGATGATGTGTTTACAGGCTCGCGACTGTCTGAGGGATTACAAATATAAAACAAGTTAGGCATAGTAATAGTATATAATTTTTTACTCAAGTATGAGAAAAAATACCTGTCGTCATTTTGAGGAGCTCGCGACAAGTTGACAAAAAGTAAAGTTAAAATTAACAAAATATTATACATATTGTCATTATCTGAAAATTTGCTATATTTTACAATGTTTCAAATATTGATTGAATCAATCATAAATTATAAAATTAAAAAAAGGATTTCATGGATTACGAAAAATTATATTTTCAAATGGTTTTAATCAGAGAATTTGAAGAAAAAACTTATGAGCTTTATAAAATGGGTCACATTGCAGGTTTTTGTCATTTATATATTGGTCAAGAAGCTGTTGTTGTCGGTTGTAAAGCAGTTTTGAAAGAAAATGATTTTATGATTACAACTTACAGAGATCATGCTCATATGTTAGTTTGCGATATGGATCCAAAAGGTATAATGGCTGAATTAACTGGTAAAAGTTCGGGATTTTCTAAAGGAAAAGGTGGTTCTATGCACATGTTTTCCAAAGAAAAATGCTTTATGGGTGGTCACGGCATCGTAGGAGCAACAATTCCTTTGGGAGCTGGTATGGCTTTTGCTCAAAAATACGAAAAAACTGGAGGCGTAACCTTAGCTTTTTGCGGAGATGGAGCAATGAATCAAGGACAAGTTTATGAAGCATTCAATATGGCTTCGCTTTGGAAGCTACCGATTGTTTTTATTATTGAAGATAATGGATATGGAATTGGAAGTTCTAAAGAAAGGGTGTCGGCAGGTCAAGAGCTTTATGAAAGAGCTCTGCCATTTGGAATTCCTGGAAAATTAGTTAATGGAATGGATATTGATAAAGTAATTGAATCTGTTAAATGGGCTTGCGAAGAAGCTAGGCAAAATGGACCTGTTATATTGCAATTTAAAACTTATCGCTTCAAAGGACACAGCGTGTCAGATAGCACAAGGCTTTATCGAACAAAAGAAGAAGAGCAAAAATATATTGAAAATCAAGATTGCATTACATTATTAAAAAACAAAATTCAGTTAAACAGTTATATGGAAGAAGCGATTGTTTCCCAAATTAAACAAATTGTTGAAGAGGCTGCAGAATTTGCGTTGTCAGACGTAGAGCCAGATGCTTCAGAGCTTTTTACAGATATTTTTATTGATTAAGAAAAATATCTTGCTTGGTCAAACATTTTGATAAGTTTCAATTGATCGTTATAATTTTGTATATTTTCTTCGCTTAAACGATTGATTAACTTATATCTTAAACTTCTAAGGTTATTAATTTTTTCTAAGATTGTAGCATGCATTTTTGTGTTTTCATTAAATCCTTGAATTAAAAGTTCATTATAAAAATTATATAAATCAGAAATCCAACGATTAAAATTTGGTAAAATTGCAAGTTCTTCATTTATGTGATTAGCTGGTGGCAAGTTCAATTCTTGATAATGTTTTTCATCATAAAGCTTTGTTTGTTTTGGATTTTTATTTCTTTGTTGATTAATGAATTGTACAATATTTAATTGATCATTATAATTTTCTATATTTTGCAAAGTTGGATTGCTTTGAACAATAGACAGTTTGTTTGCAAGAAAGTGAATATGTTGTAAACAGGTATTATAATAATTTTGCATATTTTTATCCTGACAGCTTGTCATATTGTCGTAATAAAATTTATTCAAAATTTCAATCCAGAAGTTGAAAATTTTTTGTATTTCTTCATTAGGCAGGTTTGAATTATTTATTTCAAAAATTTCTCCATTTGTATTTTCAGCTTGTTCTTGGATTGATGATTGAACTAATTCTGCTAAAGTTTCAGGTTCTGAATTTGTATGTTTAACAGTTTGTGTTCTGTTTGTGTATAAGATTAAATTTTCATAATTATTATCATATGCAATTTTTTTAGTTTCAAAAGTTACAGGGTTAACTGCATCATTTGCTGAAATTGAAAGATTTGTAGTTTGTTCATTTGAATTTTCATAAAATTGCAATGTTTTATCTGGAAAACTGAGAGTTTTATCATTCTGCTTTTTCGTTGTTTCATCAAATTGAATTTCATTTAATGGCAAAATTGCAGCTGAATCATCGTCTGAAATTATTGCTGTAATTGTTTTTGAATCATCGTTATCATTTGGATTAGTGTTTGAAGTTGAAAAATTGATTGCATTTGGTTTTCGTCGCGAAGTTGTTTTTTGACTATTTTGGATGTGACTTTTTGTATCAAAATTGTTTTGAACCTTACAAACCTTGTTTGTTGTATCTTCTTGATTCTTACAATTGTTTGAATGTAAATTTGATGATTTAAAATCTTCAAATTCTTTTACAAAATTTAAAAATGCAGAAATGCTGTTTGGATGATCTTGAATTTTTCTATTATTTAATTTATATTTTTTAAATTGTTCAAAATCAGTTTCAGCGGAATTTTCAGGTTCAAAATTAAAAATAATTTCTTCCAATTCTTTTAAGATTTTTTCCAATATCGTAATGTTATATTGCAAATTTTTCATAGAATCATTTTTTTCATTCATCAAATTATACTGTTTGACAATTTCTTCTATTTTTTTAATCATTTGCCAGTTTTTTGAAAAAACCGAAGCAGCTTTATCTTGTTTTTGATTTTTAAATAAATCTTCTAATTTTTTTTGAACAAAATTAAGAATTGCTTTATCAATTTTTGCAAAAGTTTCTTTTAATTGACCTAATTTATTTTCTAAATATTTTTGTGTATTTCTTTGTTTAGAATTAAGATTTGAAGAAGTTTCATTTTCATAAATATTTTCAAGTTGAGTGAATAAATCCAAAATTGCCTTTTCTTGTTTTTTATGTATTTTTTCGATTAATAATATTGGACTTAAAGCTTCGTCCTTTGTTTTTTGCGATTCTGTTGAATTTCTTATTTTATCTACAATTGTTTGTAAATTTATTTTTCTTGAATCCATTTTTGCGCTTGAAACTTCTTGTTTTAAAATATTATAAAGCAACAGGCTTTGTGATGTGATATTTTTTGCTTGATTTGAATTTTCAGGAATGGAATGAATTTTGCTTGAATTTACAACTGTTGAATTTGCAGGTGTCGCATTTTCATTTTGTGGCAAGGCTCCATTTATAAGCTTATTCCAGAAATGATTCAGTTCATTAATTTTTTGTTGTCTGTTTTGATTATTTTTAATTTGATTAAGCGCTTCTTGGTGATCCTTTTTTTCTTGCTCGCAAATATCAGATTCGTGAATAGCTTTTTCCAAAAGTTCAATAATAATCGATTGATTTTTATCTAATAAATCAGGACAACTTGCTTGATTATTATTAAGCCAGTTTTGTAATTTTGCTATATCTTTTAAATTTTCATTTTCTTCTGTTATTTTTAAATCAGGATATATCAAAGCTTTAGGATTTTTCTTTAATATATATTTTATTATTATTGATTGTAAATATTCTTGTTTGATTTGATCCCAAATTGATTTCAATTCGTCTTGTGTTGTCAAAAAATATATTATTTCTGCACATGTAGTTTCGATTTTTATTTTTTCTATAGGTAATTTTCTTATAATATTATTTGTAGTTTGTATTTTTTTGATTAAAATTTCAGCCCAAGTTAAAACAGACAAAATTCTTTGATTAGCATTTTTTTTATTTTTCATTTCATTTGCTTTATGTGTGATGTTTTTTAAATGACAATTTAAAGCATGTGTTCTTAATTGAATCAAATTCATTTTTGCAGTAGGGCAATTCATAAAAGTTTCAGTTAAGTTGGAAAGCATGGCTTTTTTTCTTTCTTTATCAACTTCGTTTTGAATAGCTTTTAAATATTCCATTATGAATTTTGCATCTTGGTTTATTTTTTCAAAGATTTCGAGTAATAAATTTACAATTTCTTCATGATATTTATTAACTATTAAATCAATGCTTTTAAAATCTAGAGAGTTTTTGGAAATTAAATTTTTTAAATATTCGATTTCTTTAAATTTTTCTTCATCGTGATCCTGTAAAATTTTGTTATCTTGAAAGATTCGTATATCATATAATAAATTTTCTTCAATTTTTTGTTTTAATATAAATTTTTGAATTATTTCTTTTAAATATTTAGCTATTATTTTCTGATTAGCAAATTCTATTACTTTGTTTGTTTCCAGTAAATTTAAAACATTATTACAAAATTCTTGGTCTATAGGAACATCAATAAATTTATTGAAATCTATTTCATCAAAGCAAAAGTTGAAATTTTCTGCTATTTTAAATATGTAAAAAATATAAAGCATGCTTTTATTTAATTTATCTGGGAATGATTGAGAACGTTTGTTGTTTAAATATTTTGCAAATTTTTCAAATCCATTGTTTGTTTTAGACTGCTCTTGTAAAGAATATTTCCAAAAATTTAAAGTTTTTGCTTTTAATTTAATAAAATCTGTTTCTTGTAAAATTTGATTTATTTGATCCATTAACTCTTTTGATTTGATGATTTGATTTTTTGATATAAATTTTTTTGTAAAATTCAATACAATTGTTGGGTGATTTAATATTATATTTGGATCTGTCTTCTGATCAAATATTGTTTCCATTTCTTGAAATAAATCTAATTTGGATATAAGATATTCAACTCCTTTGTTTGAAAAATCAGATGAAGAATCAGCTGAAGAATCGTTTGAGTCATCTAATTTAGCAGCATTATTAGTTGAATTCTGAATTTTTTTTAAATCTTCAACAAATTCAATCATTTTTGAATTCAATTGACGTAACGTTTCTGAGTAACAAAGAAATAAAGATTCGAAGGATTTGTTAATAGATAATGAATTTAAACGCTATTGAACAAAACGTTCTATGCAATATTGATGAAATTTTTTCAAAATATTTTTTGAATGCAAAATGGAAAGAGCTTCAAAAATATCTTTAGAAAAAATATCTTCAATTTCTTTTTGCGTTAATAATCTTGTATTTGTAAAACTTTCTATTTCTTTCTTAAAATTTTCCCACATTGCCTGTTTTGATATATTTTGATTCGTATTTTTCATTTCATTTAAAAATGTTAAAGTTTTTGCTTTTAATTTTTCATTATCTGTTTCTTCTAAAATTTCTTGTATTATAGCTATATTTTTTTCCATTTCAGGCAAAGAGATATTAAACGTCAAATCAATTGATTTTGTAATATTTGTAATATTTGTAAGTATCTTTTTTGATTCGCTTAAAATTATATCAGGTTGTTTATTTTCAAAAATTACTGAATGCCATTCTTGAAAAAATTCAAATTGTGATTTAATGTATAAAATGCTTGGATCTTGACTTGTAATTTCCAAAAAATCTTGTATTGAATCTTGAATGTTTTCATATCCTGATATTTTCTTTGAATATATTGATAAAAAATATACTGTAGTGTTAGAAGCTATTAAATAATCATGAAATTTTTTTAAAATTCCTTTTTTATATAATTCAGATAATGTTTCAAGAGGGCTTTTAGAAAAAATAATATTCAATTCTTCTTTTTCTTTTGTTGAAAATGTAGAACATGTATCCAAATTTTTTGTAAACTCTTTAAGACTTTTTAAATACTTGTAAATACCTGGTTTATAAATTTCAGATTGCAAAGTGTTGGTTTCTGGTGTGTTGTTGGGTGCATTTATTTGCAAAAATAACAATATAAATATTATAGACATAATGAATTATAAAAAAATGTTGCAAAATTGTCAACAAATTGTTAACTATTAAATGATATCTTCAAAAGTTTATAAATTAATTAATAATTTTCTTACTTCGTTTAATCCAATTCCTTTTTTTGCGCTTGTTTTTATGCTGTTTTCTGGTACGTAAACATTTTTTTCATCTGTTTTTGTGTATATAAAAATATGATTTTGAAAAAATGAAGCAACTTCAGTGTCTTCTTGGCAAATTCCTTTTCTTCCATCGATTAATATAATTGCCGTATGTGCTCTGTTTTTTTGAATATATTTTTCAATCATGATTTGCCAAAATGCTTTTCTGCTTTTGGAAACTTTCGAATATCCATATCCTGGAATGTCGATTAAATTCATAGAATCAAGTTTGATATACCCAATCCATTTTGTGCACCCAGGTTGCTTTGAAGTTTTTGTTAAATTATAGTTTAAAATTGCGTTTATAAAACTTGATTTACCAACATTTGATTTTCCAAGAACTAAGATTTCTTTTGTAATACATTCGGGTAATTTATCGGCATCGTACAATCTTTCGTATGATTTAACTTGAAAAAATTTACCAAACTCTTTCAATTCTTTTTCATTGCTTTTATCCATTTTTCTTTTCTTTATGATTGATAATTAAAATTTGAATAATTGTTAGAAAATTTGTCAAAGTCCAATATATAATAACTGCGGTTGGTATGTTTGCCATCATGAACATAAAGATAAAAGGCATTAAATATTGAATCATTTTTTGATTTTCATCTGCGTTAAGGCTTGATAATTCTTGTTGAATAAACATTGAAATACCCATTAAAATAGGCCAAATTCCGATAGCTAAAATATCTGGCACTGAAAAATTCAACAGACCAAAAAGATTTATAATATAACAATTATCTTTTGAAGCTAAATCTGATATCCAAAGAAATGGTTCGTGCATTAAATGTATGCTGAAACTTAAAACTTTATAAAGAGGAAACATTAAGATCATTTGCAGCACAATTGGCAGACAGCCTGACAATGGATTTATTCCGTGCTTTTTATATAGTTCGAAAATTTTTGCATTCATCTGTACGCTGTCATTTTTGTAAATTTCTTTAATTTTTTCAATTTCAGGTGCAATTTTCCTCATTCTTAAAGAAGCAATATGCCCGCTAGTTGCTAACGGCCAAGTTATAATTTTTAACATTAAAGTAAAAACGATTAAAGCAATTATTATATTAGAAAAAAAGTTGATGAATAATTGGAATAAATAATGAAAAGGTTTTGTTAAGAAAAAAAGCCAGCCGTAGTCAAAAACATTGTCAAATTGTTCTATGTGTGAAATTTTTTGTATATTTTCTATGTTTGCAATTGTTTTTGGTGCAGCGACGGTTAACACTTCAAATTCTTTTTTTTCCAAAGGTTTTAAAGTTGTTTTACTGTTGATTAAATTAATCGATCGATTTTTGATTTCTATTTTTAAAGTTTCAGGATTTTTCAAAAGAAATATAAAATATTTTTCATTAAACGAAGCCCAAGATGAAGCTTTTTCTGTTTCAATTTCTTTCAAACTTTCCTTATCCAGGTTTTGCATTGTGTTATTTGCAAAAATAGTTATGCCAGAGAAAATAAAAGACTGCGCTTCTTCAAAATTTTTCTTATTCATTAAAATGTTTGGCTGAATTTCTTTTATCGTTGAGCTTTTATTTGTAATTTCTATTTTATTTTTTATAATAAAGTTTTTTTCAAAAGAATAAGTTTGTTGAAATTGAAAATCATTTGTTTCGCAGCGTAATAAAACTTGATTTCCTTCGGCTTTTATTTTCCATTTTGCATTTTCTGGCAAATTGTTTTCTTTTAAAAAAACATTTTGAATTAATTTTGCATTTTTTATTTTGTTTTTTTCATTATGTTTGAATTCGACTTCTTCTAAACTTCCAGAATTTGTAAATTTATAAACAGCTTCTTCATTTTCATAAATAAAATATTCAACAGGATCTTCAATTTTAACAATTTTTCCTTCTTCAGGAAGAATTTGTTCTTTTTTTCCAGTCACTAAAAACAAAAACAGTAAATTTAATGCGATGAAAACAGACCAAGCTAAATGTGTTAATATTTTTTTCATATTCATATATCTATTCCAGGTTTTGAAAATGGGTTGCACCTTAAAATTCTTTTAATGATAACAAAAACAGATCTAATACCATTTTCCTTAAGTTTAATTGCAGCGAATTCACTGCAGGTTGGAATAAATTTACAGCTTTTTCTTTTTGGTATAGCCTGATAAATTTTAATTAATTTAAGAATTATGTTTATTATGAATTTTTGCACAAAGTTTAAGAACCTCATTTTTTATCTCTATAAAAGAGTATTCTAAAATCCCTGGTTTAGCAATTATTACAATATTGTAATTATTTTTATCAAAAGAAATTTCATGCAAAACTGCTTTGATGCGTCTTTTAATCTTGTTTCTTATTACAGCTATGCCAATTTTTTTCTTAATCGAAAATGCGATGCAAGATTTTTTTTTATTATTTTGCAAATATTTTAAATTCAGATATTTTTCTTTAATTTGAATTCCATATTTGTTGACTGAAACAATTTCTTTTTTTAAATATAAGGATTCAAAGTTTCCAATTTTCATTAAATTTCACGCCTTGATGCCATTGCCATTGCAATTGTTCCGCTGTCTAAATAATCAATTTGACTTCCCATTGGAATTCCCAATGATAATGTTGTAATTACTATATTTTCATAGTTTTTTAAATGATCTTGCAAGTAACTTGAAGTAGCTTGTCCTGATATTGTCGGATTCATTGCAATAATAATTTCTTTTACAGAGTCAGGATTTTGTAAAATTCTTTTTTCAAGTTGCAAAAGCGATTTTTCCATATCTTCTATATTACTTAAGGAAAGTTCGTATCCTAAAACATGATAAAGTCCTTCAAATTGTCCAATTTTTTCAATAGCCCATAAAGTTGGAATATCAGAAATTATGCAAATTTGATTAGAGTCTCTGGTTTTATCTTCGCAAATAAAGCATTCAAATTTTTCTGATAAATTATTACAAATTTTACAAGGTTTAATTTCGTTGCACATTTTTTTCAAAGAAGAGATCAATTTTTCACTTAAATTAAGTTCATTTTTTTTTAAAGATTCATTGGCAAGTGCAATTGTGATTTTTGCAGCACTTCTTGGCCCGATATTAGGAAGACACGATAAAATTTTTGCTATATCTTTCAAAATACCTTGCATAAAATTATATTATCATAACTTTGTTTTTTTTTTAATTCTGTTTAATATTTAAAAATGAATTATTTAGAAAATTCGAAAAAAATTGAACTATGGGCTAAGGATTTTTGGAAAGAACACAATGTATCAAAAGTTGAAATAGATGAAGAGAAAGAAAAATATGTTGTATTAGATTTTTTTCCTTATCCGAGTGCTTTCGGCTTGCACATTGGTCATCCCTTAGGATACATAGCAACCGATATTAATGCTCGGTACAACAAATTAAAAGGTAAAAATGTTTTATATGCTATGGGCTTTGATTCTTTTGGATTGCCAGCAGAGCAATATGCGATTGAAACTGGAATACATCCTGAAGTTGTGACAAATCAAAACATATCAAACATTAAAAAACAGCTTGCAAATCTTGGGTTAAATCATGATGAAACCAGAACTTTTAATACAAGTGATCCGTCTTATTATAAGTGGACTCAGAAAATCTTTTTAATTTTATATAACAGTTACTTTGATGAAAAAGAAAATAAAGCAAAGCCTATACAAGAATTGATAAATCGTTTTGAAAGCGAAGGAAGAAATAAACAAGATGCTATTGATTCTGCTAATGCTTATCGTTTAGCATTTTTGGATGAAGTTGTTGTAAATTGGTGTCCTGATCTTGGAACAGTGTTGTCTAATGAAGAAATTATTAATGGCAAAAGTGAAAGAGGCAATTTTCCCGTATACAAAAAAAAATTAAAACAATGGATGATGAAAATCACAGCTTATTCAAAAAGATTAGTTGAAAATTTAAATTTCCTAGACTGGCCTGAAAATATTAAAGAAATGCAAAAAAATTGGATAGGATTATCTGTAGGTTGGAACGTTGCTTTTAAAATTCAGAATTCTGATTTAAAAATTTATACTTTTACAACTAAGGTTGAAACTTTGGAAGGTGTAACTTTTTTGGCTATTAACATAGAACATGATTTGGCGAAGCAGCTGATTAAAAACTTAAAAGATTATGATGATTTTGTAACTGTTGAAAATAAGCTTGAAGAAAAAGCAGAAAACTTGCTCGGTTTTTTTACAGGTTCTTTTGCAATTCATCCAACAACAGAAAAATTAATTCCAATCTATCTTGCAAATTATGTTTTAAATTATGGAACGATGGCCGTAATGGGTGTGCCAGGTCATGATGAAAGAGATTATAAATTTAGTTTGAAATATAACATAGAAATTAAATATTGCATGAAATTTGAAAATTCTTCTTTTAATTATATTGACGAGCTGACTAACGGGCAAAAAAAAGAAGAAGTGATAGCATTTTACGAAAAACAAAAAATTGCGGAAAAAATTGAAAATTGCAGGTTGAAAGATTGGGTTTTCAGTCGTCAGCGTTATTGGGGAGAGCCTTTTCCAATTATTTACGATGAAAATCAAGAAATTTATGAAGTTGCAGATTTGCCCGTTATGTTGCCTGATTTAGATTTTAAAAGTTTATATAATAATTTGTCTGATAAAGTTTCGCAAGAAATTTCAAAACCTCTGGACAAAGCTTTAGATTGGAAAAATATTAAATTTATTAAAATTGGCAAAACTGCAAAAATTATTGATACCAAAGAAGATTTTTATATTTTTGAAAATAAAAAATATGAAGTTTTTAATGGTGTAAGAGAAACGAATACAATGCCAAATTGGGCCGGATCATGTTGGTATTATTTACGATATATGGATCCTTTGAATAACGATGAATTTGTTTCAAAAAAAGCTGAAAATTATTGGGGTCAATCTAACAATAATAAAGGAGGCGTAGATTTGTATTTAGGCGGATCAGAGCATGCTGTGTTGCACTTACTTTATGCAAGATTTTGGCATATGGTGCTTTATGATTTGGGTTATGTATCATCCGCAGAGCCATTTAACAAGTTATTTAATCAAGGTATGCTTCAAGGGCCAATTTATTCAGATGATAATGGTAAATATTACGATACAACCTCTGTTAAGACAGATTCAGGTTCTTATTTTGCTCCTGATGGAACGAAACTGCATTTAAGTTTTGGAAAAATTGGTAAACGATATAAAAATGGCATTCCGCCTGAGTATGTTACAGAAAAATACAGTGTTGATACTTTAAGATTATATATGATGTACCTAGGTCCTCTTGATCAAAGCAAGCCCTGGGATGATAAAGCGATAAAGGGAATGGCCAGAGTTTTAGAAAAAGTTTGGAATTTAAAAACAAAAAACGATGTTGCAATTTATGAAAATTATAAATTTAATGAAATGCTTTGCAGTTATGAAAATGATATAAAAAATTTGAAATATAATACGGCTATTGCAAGTTTGATTATTTTTTTGAACGAGTTTGAAGTTATCTGCGAAAAAAATTATAAAAAATTATTGATTATTTTTTCTGTTTTTGCTCCTCATTTATCAGAATTTTTATTTAACAAAAACTTTTCAAAATCTGCTGCGAAACCTGATTCAAAATCGATTTTTCATCAAACTTGGCCATCTTACGAAAAAATTAATTTTGTAAAAAATGAAATAGATTTTGTAATAACGGTGAATGGAAAAAAAAGAGAAACCTTGCTTTTAGAAAAAAACAATTCTGCGATTGAAAAATTAACTGAAGAATATTGCAAGCAAAAAAGCATAGAATACAAAAAAATTATTTATATCAAAGATACCGAAGGATTTTATAAATTAGTCAATATTGTAGTTTAAAATTGCCTAATTTAAATAATTTTTTTAATAATATCGTGAAAATAAGATTTTTCTTCTTGTTGTTGATAGTCTAATGGGTATCCTTCTTCTGCAATATCATGAAAATGATGAAAATATGGTAAAGCTGCAATTTTGTTTAAATTTTCTATTTTATACTCAGTTTTGAAAATTTTTTTATCATGACAATTGTTGCATAAATAATAAGCTTTGTTTTCAATCAAGCCAGCAATTTTGAATTTTAAAGTTTTGCATGTGATGAACATTTTTTCAACGTCTGTGTAAGCAATTTTATTTGGCTCCGAAATTAATATAATTTCTGCGTAGGGTGCAAGTTTTGCTAAATTCATATGTATGTCACTTGTACCTGGGGGCATGTCTATAATTAAATAATCGCAATTCCAATTGCCTTGTTCCAGAAACTGATTGAACGCGCTTCCTAATATAGGGCCACGCCAAATAGTAGCCTGATTATTTTTTAAAAAAAGCCCCATAGAAAGCAATTGCATATCATGAGTCTTTATCGGTTCAATTAATCTGCCGTCGTTCGAAACAGGGGTTTCAAATACGTTTAAAAAAGCTGGAATAGAGGGAGCGTAAATATCAGCGTCTAAAATTCCCACTTTATAACCCAATTCTTTCAGTCTGAACGCGATGTGCAAGCTAATTGAAGATTTACCCACACCTCCTTTTCCTGAACAAATTGCAAAAATTTTTTTAAATGGTTTTACAGATTCGTCTTTTATAAAAAACGTAATTTGACACTCGTGTTCTTTTAAAATTTCTTTAATTAATTTTTCTTGTTCGATGGCGTTATCTTCTTTGCTTAATTGGATTTGGATTTTCACTACGTTGTTTTCAAAATTTATTTTTGTAGCTTTGAAATCTTTTAATTTTTCAAGAATTTTATCGATCATTTTTCAATATTAAAACAAGGTGACTGGATAAATCAAATCTAAATTTTCGCTTTTAAGGTTTTGAAATTCATGCATTAAATGAATGATTGAAGGATATTCAATTTTTTGTTCTTGATTTAAAAAATCAAGTTTTGAAGGTTCGTTGGAAATCCATTTTAAGGTTCGGGATAAATTATTTTGTTCAAGATTTTCTTCAATTGCAGCAATTTCTTGAATTTTTTCTGATTGTAAAGTTTTAACAACCCATTTTTTTGTACCTGTATAGAAATAAAAAATACATTCTGGATATTTTGCAAATATTAAATCGTATAAACTTAAAGCATAGACTGGAGTTTTTAATCCAACTGATAATCCAATCGATAATCCTAAAGCATGAGAGCCTCCAATTTTCAGTCCTGTTAAAGAGCCTGGTCCTTTTAAAAAAATAATTTGTTCGAAGTTTTTTTTGGTAAGTTTTTCGATTAAAAAAATTATTTCTGTTGCAGCGTCATTTCCTTTTTCCGACAAAAATTCATTATCGTTCCAATATCCTATTGTGAAATTTTTTGAACAGTGAGTTTCTATGAATAAAGTTTTCATTGCGTTTTTATTTTGTTTTTTTCATGATTTTTTTTGCGTAGTTTGCTGAACAAATTACAATATTATCAAAATTTAAATATATGATCCAGAAAAAAATATTAAATATAATTAAAATTGTGAAAAATATTTTGAAAATTTTACCTATCAAAGATTTTTTTTTAATTTTAAAACATTCAATAGGATTTTGAATAATATTTTCAATTTTTTTATCTTGTTGCAAAGTTTCTTTGAAAATTTCTTTTAACGGAAGTTTTTGGGTTAATTCTTCTTGTGATAAAACTTTTTTGAAAAGAGGGCTTTTTACTGCTGATATTTCTTGATCATTTTCTGAAATTTCAATCTTTTCCATCAATTCATTTATTTCAATTTTGTTTTCTTCAATTTTATCTTCTTTATTAGCCCATGTAAAAGAACAGACTGTGCATTTAAATTTTGTATTATTATCGATTTCAAAAGCTAAATGAGATACATCAAATTTACTGTTGCAATTTTTGCAAGTTACGAATTTCATGGTTAAATCATATAATCTTTTTTTAAACAAATCAAATTATTTTTTTAAAATTTTGATTTTAGATATTTTGAAAGAATTAAATGTTTCAGGCCCAAGGCTATTTTTTAAAAAGCTTATAATTTCATTTTCTTTAAATTGTAAAATTAATGCATCGCTTGTTTTGCAATAAATAAAAAGGGTTTCATTTTTGATGCTATGCGGTTCAAGATTTTTAATCCAATCAACAGATTGATCCCAAACGCTTTTAATTAAATTTAATGGAGTATTGTTTTTTTTAAAAGTTTTTAAAGTTTGCTCTAAAGTTTGTTCTAAAGATTCGAAAATTGTATAAGAAGCAAATATTCCAAATTTTCTTTTCATTATTAATAATACTATATATGAAAATATTAATTTTAGCAGCGGGCAATAGTTCCAGATTTAAATCAGGTACCAAATTTTTGTTCAAATTTTTAGAAACTCCGATAATCAAAATGATTTATGATCAGTGTTTGAAAATCGCGCCAACTGAAATTATAACTAAAGAAGAATTTAAAGATCAAATCAAGATAAATTGTAATAAATATATTCAAGATGCTGAAAATTATGGCACAGCGCACGCTGTTATTTCTTATTTAAATCAAATTTCAAAGGCAGATTTAGATAATTTGGAAGATTTGATAATTGTGCCAGCTGATATGCCTTTAATTGATGATTCAGAGCTTGCAAAAATTGCTGAAACTGATGCAGACGTCGTAATTGGAAAAATGCCTTATAAAGAAGGGAGATATGGCAGGATTTTTGAAAATGATTGCAATCAATTGCTTGAAATTAAAGAATTTTCTGAATATCCAGAGAAAGTTGATTTTTTGAATTCAGGAATAATGAAATTAAGTAAAAAAGCTTTAAATTTATTACCTTTGATTAAATTGACAAATAATGAATTATATTTAACAGATATTGTGAAGTTGTCTGTTGAAAATTCTTTAAAAACAGTTGCCGTTGAGTTAAATGCTTTAAAAACTTATGGATTTAATTCGATTGAAGAATTGAATGAATTAATTCCTGTTGCTTTCAAACTTTGGCGTACTAAAGCCTTGCGATCGGGTGCTATTTTTTATGATATAAATTCAACTTATCTTTCCCATGATACTTATTTCGAAGAAGGCTCGATCATAGAGCCAAATTGCATTTTTTTATCAAATGTTAAAGTGAGATCAAACGCAGTTATTAAAGCAAATTCTTATTTAAGCGATTGTGATGTGGATTGTTCTGTTGGTCCTTTTGGTTATGTTAAATCCAGCATAATTGGAAAACAATCAACGATAGGTTGTTTTGTTGAAATAAACAGAAGTTGTATATCTGAAAACGTTAAAATAAAACACTTATCTTATGTGGGAGACTCTGAAATTAAAGAAAATGTTAATATCGGAGCGGGTGTAGTGTTTTGTAATTATGATGGTAAAAAAAAGCACAAAACTTTGATTGAAAAAAATGTTTTTGTTGGATCGAACTCTGCTTTGATTGCTCCTCTTACAATTGAAGAAGGATCATTTTTAGCAGCAGGTGGTAATTACAACAAAGATATAAAAAAATGGGAAATAGTTATCGCTAGATCGAAGCAATCTGTGATTGGTAAAGCGAAAAATAGTCAAAAATAATTAAATTTTCTTTAACTCGATTGCTTTTTTGATTTTAAAATATTATTATTGGATTAGTGAATGTAATTTTTTTACTACTTTTCTCTGTTTTTGCTTTATTTAGCAATGCGAAGCAAAACATAAAATTAGGAGCTGGATTCGGTTTCGCAAAATATAAAAAATCTGAAAGAAACAAGAATTTTTCAGCAATATATCATAATACCACCTCTGATGGAACACTTTATGGTACTTTGTTAGTTTCTGCTCAAGAATCACAAACAATATTTGATCAAATAATAATAGATGGGTATAATAAAGCATTGAAAGAAACATTTGAAGATCTTTATGTTTTTGGTGGATTACATTTAGATATTGATTTTGTTTATAATTTTTTGGTACGAGAGCATTCGAATATACGTCATGAACTGGGTATTTGTCTTTTTGTTTCTGCTGATTGGCAAAAACTGGCGATGAATGTTGAAGATAAAACGAAAATTGATGTCAGTTATTCTTTTCCTGAAATTTATATTGGCCCGCAATATACTTTGCAAAAAAATAAATTTGTTTGTATGTTGGGGCTTTTTTTGGTGGTTAGCAAGCAATCGGTTCATATGAAAGTTAGTGATAATTTTAATTTTCCAGAAACTAAGAATGACACTGTTTCTGCACAGGAATATAAAAGAACAATTACTGAGTTAAAACAAAACAATACTAAATTTACAACAAATTTTAGCCTGCACGGATCTTTAATGATCGGATTTGGATTTAAAATAAAATCTGATTTTTACATTTATTTTAAGTTTCAATTTATTCCGTCTTATTCAATTACTTTTGATGAAAAAGGTTTCGCTTGCGATATTGCAACTTGTTATTCTGATCAAACTAGCATGATTGGAGACAAAGAATCAAAGCTTTTGTGTGTTACAGATAAAAGACTGCACTTACCTTTTAGCGGAAAAGCCAGCGTTATTTTTGCTTGGTCTGTTGATTTTTAATTTTCATTGAAATAATATTTCATAATGTATGAATTGCCTAAATTAAAATATTCTTTCGATGCATTTGAAAAAAAAAATGAACTTTCAACTTGCTTATCCGCGAAATCTTTCGAATATCATTACCTAAAACATCACAAATCCTATGTAGATAATTTAAATAATTTACTTCAGGATAAAATAGATTTAAAAGATTTTGTAACAAACAAAACTAATCTTGAAGGAGTAAATTTAAAAATTTACAACAACGCGGGTCAGCACTTGAATCATTCTTTTTTTTGGGAAAGCATTACGCCTGAAGAAAATTCTGTTCCAGAAAAAATTATGCATTTAATTCAAGATTCTTTTGGTTCTTTTGAAAATTTTAAAGAAAAATTTTGTTCTGTCGGATCAGCTTTATTCGGTAGTGGTTGGATCTGGATAGTTTTTAATAAAGAATCAAACAAACTGGAAATTGTTCCAACAACTAACGCAGATTCTTGCTGGAATTTGATGCCTTTGTTGGTCGCCGATGTCTGGGAGCACGCTTACTATATTGATTATTTTAATAAAAGATCAGATTTTTTAAGTTATATTTTCGATCATTTCGATTGGAATTTTGCAGCGAACAATTTAATTTAATAAATAAATTTTCTGATGATTTTTGACTTCAACAAAAAAGATTATTTGTAATATTTTAAATAAAATGATTTTTCACAAAATTAATTCATAAGTTGATTTTAAATCTATTCTGTAAAAAAAGTTTTCTTTGTATATTTTGTTAAGTTTTCTGCTTTTCAAAATAAGCAAATTTTCCGCATTTTTATTTTCGGCGGCATAGGAAAAATTATAGCTGCCAGTAATTACAATTTCATCATCGATAATAATAACTTTGTTATGAGCAATTCCTTCAATTTTATCAACAAACACTTGAAAATTTTCAGACATTTTATAAGTAAGCGGTTTTTTTGAATAAGAAGAATCGATTAATAAAATTACTTTAACTCCATTAGAAGCAGCATCAATTAAAGCTTGCGCAATTTCTTTTGAAGTGAAACTGTAAGATTGTATAAAAATAGTTTTTTTTGCTTTTTTGATATTGTAAAGAATATGTTCTATGCATCCTCCTTTAGGTGAAGATTGAGGCGAAAAATAAACTTCCGCTTCAATTTGAATCGATTCAGCCGGGACGTTTAAATATATTATTTGTGAAATGAAAATTGCAATGATTGTAAATATGTAAGTTTTTTTGAATTTCATATTATTTATTATGCCATTTTAATTAGCTAAAAAAAAAGAAATATGTTAAATTATAACTATGAAAACTTTCACAATGCCTATTATTGGATTGCCTAATGTTGGAAAATCAACTTTAATTAACGCTCTGTTAGGAGAAAAAGTCAGCATTGTAACTTTTAAAAAACATACTACTAGAACTTTTGTTTATGGCGGAAAAAAAATCGATGATGTGCAATGTTTTTTTGTTGATACTCCAGGATTTGAAAAAGTAAATACTAAATTAGGCACTTTAATTTTTGATTCAATGAAAGAATATTTGAAAAGTTTAGATGAAATGATTTTGGTTTTAGATGCGGCGAATCCTATGATAGAAAAATTCATTGATCTTATTCCAAAAAGTGTTGTTGTGTTGAATAAAATTGATTATTTGCGCAAGCCAAGATTGCTTCCATTAATTGATGAACTTGATCAATTAAAAGCGAAAAAAATTTTTTTAGTCAGCGCAAATACGGGAGATGGCATCAAAGAATTGAAAGAATATTTAAATTTACATGTTGTTGATTCTTGTGAAACCTTAAATATTGATGATGTAGAATTTAAAGAAGATATTATCAGTTTTGCTTGCGAAAGTGTGCGTGAAAAAATTTTAATTGAATGCGATGAAGAAATTCCTTACAAAATTTTTGTTAAAGTGCAAGATTATAAATTGGATCAGGGGCCTTGGAGTATATCTTTAAAAATTATTGCTCCAAAGGCAAGTTATAAACCAATTTTAGTCGGCAAAAAAGGCAGTATGATAAAAAAAATTGGAATTGCAGCAAGATCTGAAATAAGTGCTAAGTTAAAAAAAACTGGATATTTAAAGCTTTCTGTGTCGGTTGACGAAGATCTTTGGAAGAAGAAAGAAATTTATGAACAGCTTGGTTGGCATAAAAATTAAATCTGTTTTAACCTGTTGATTTATTTATCTTCAGTTGATAAAATCACAGTAATACGTATTTAACGTAAAGGAGAAATATTATGAAAAATTTTAACTTATTAGCATTGTTTGTTGTGCTTGGTTTAGGAATGACAGGTTGTTTCAATAATAAACAACAAAAGTCTGAAGACACAGTTGAAGTTGAAGGTCAAGAGCTTCCTGTAGCTGAAGCGGCAGAAGGTGAAGAAGCTGTTGTTTCTGAAGAAGTTAAATAACTTTTAAGTAAAATAAACATGCTAATCTTTGATAGATTTTTTTTTGGTTCAGACCATGCAGGATATTTAATTAAAGATTATGTTATTAATAATTTTTTTCAAGATAAAAATTTTATAGATTACGGAACTTATAGTTCTGCTTCTGTAGATTTTCCATTTTATGCAAACATAGTTTGTAAATCAATCGAAAAACCAACAGATTGCGGATTATTATTTTGTGGAAGTGGTATTGGAATGTCTATTGCTGCTAATCGTCACAGAAATATTAACGCTGCTTTGGTTCAAGATTTGAAAACTGCATTTTTTGCAAGAGCTCATAACAATTGCAATGTAATTGTTGTATCTTCTTCTTTGCTAGATGATAAAGAATTATTACAAGAAATTTTGAAAATTTTTTTGCAGACTAGTTTTGAAGGTAAGCATTATAAAAAAAGATTGGAAATGATTTCGTCATATCCTGTTATTTAGCATGATTGAAAAATAGTCAAGATTTGTATAAATTAAATTAATGAGAAAATTTTTCAAAATTGCTTTATATGTTGTATCTTTTTTGTTTTTGACTATATCTGGTTTTGTGATTTATCAATTATATAAACCTTTATATCTTTATTCTTTAAATGGCGAAAAAATTAATTTAAGAAATATGAAAAAAGCAGTTTGCTTATTTTTTTGGCATCCTTATTGCTCGTCTTGTATTTCTAAATTTAAATCATTAAAGCAATTTATGAAAATTTTGGAACTTAAAGGATACGATTTGATTTTAATCACAGAATATTCTGCGGAAACTTTTTATAAAACTACAGCTTTGATGGCAAAATATGATTTAGATGATTCAATTTGTTATTTTGATAAAACAGGATCTGTTTTTGAAAAGTTTTATGTTTTTCAAATTCCGTTAATTTTTTTAATTGATAAAAATGGTAATATTTCAAAGATAGAGGATATAAATAAATTTTTATTATGAAACAAGTTGCAAAATTTATTATAAATTTCCTTTTTTTTATCTTCGTATCTTGCATGATTTTAATAATATTTATTATTTCTCATTCAATCTATTTTTCGACATGTCCTGTTAAAATTTATTCATTTAAAAATGAAGTAGTTGATGTAAAAAAATTGAAAAATCCTGTATGTTTTTTATATTGGGATCCTGTATCGAAAAATTTGACGTATTTGATAAAATTTATTAAATTGTTAAAATCTAAAAAATTGCCATTTTTTTTGATTATTAATTGTTCTGATTCAAATTGTTATTTGCAAGCTAAGGATTTATTGAAAAAATCTAATTTAAATGAACATTTTTGTTATTTTGATAAAGATAATGATTTTTATAATTCTAATATAATATATGGCTCTCCTTGTTTTATATTTATTGATTCTAATAGCATTAAACATTATGTTGATGAAGTTGTTTTAAATTATTTGCTTGAATAAATTATATGTGTCAATATAACATTCATGTTGAATAAAAAAATTTATGATGTAGCGATTATAGGCGCTGGCCCAGTAGGAATTTTTTCAGTGTTTGCAAATGGTATGCAAAATTTAAGCTGTGCGTTGATTGATGCTGGCAAAGAAATTGGCGGTCAATGCGTTTCTTTGTATGGTTCAAAAAATATATATGATATACCAGCTTATGAAAAAATCACTGCTTTTGATTTAATTGAAAATTTAAAAAAACAAGCTTTTATTTTTAATCCGGATTTGTATTTGGAAAGTTTTGTGGCTAATATTTCCCAGAAAGATAATATTTTTCAGCTTGATATTCATGGTAAAGATTCAATTTTATCAAAGAGCATTATAATTGCTTTAGGTTCTGGTATTTTTGCTCCTGTTAAACCAGAAGTTGAAGGTATTGATAATGAAAAAGTGATTTATTCTATAAACTCAGTAAAAGATTTTATGAATAAAACCATAGGAATTATAGGAGCAGGAGATTCTGCAATAGATTGGGCGTTAGAGTTAAAAGACTATGCTAAACAAATTTATTTGATACATAGAAGAGATGTTTTTAAAGCGCATAATTATAATGTAGAGCAGGTTAAGCGAGCTGATAATATATCTTTTAAAATTCCAAATACTATGGAAAATTTAACAGATGAAGGTGATTTTTTAAAGGTTACTTTGGATAATGGTGAAGTTTTGAATGTGGATTATTTGCTTCCTTGTTTGGGAATTAAAAGTTATGTAAATTTTCTTGATTCTTGGAATTTAAAACTTAAAAATAACAGAATTAACGTAAATTTTTCAAATATGCAAACTTCGCAAGAAGGAATTTATGCGATTGGAGATTGTGTGTTTTATGAAGGCAAAAGAAAATTGATTGCTTCAGGGTTTCATGAAGCTTTTACTGCAGCAGCAAGTGTTTATAAATTTATTAATCCGGAAGTGGCTCCTATTATAGGTCATTCAACTTCTTTATTTGAGGAAAAATTTTTAAAATAATTTTGTGTTATGCCAATCCTTTTTGTTTCTCTGAAATCTATTAAAGCAAATTTATTGAAAAATGCAGGGTATGTTTTGAAAAATTCTATGAAAAGTGTTATATCATCTTTTTTTGATCCAATTTGTATTAACAAACCTGGCAATATCCAAAGATCAATTCTTTGATTGTAAATATTCACGAAATAAACTTTATCAAGAATACCGAATTTGTTTAATTGATTATAATAAACAGGCCATTTTTTATAATCTCCTTCAACTGTGATTAAATTTTGATATAGAGGATTTATAACAAGATTCATCTGAAATAAATTGCCAAAAGCATCAATTAGCATCCATTGATTTTGGATGAAAATTTTGCCAATTGGCAGTTTGTAAATTTTTGTGACTTTTAATTTTTCATAAGCGTAAATTATGATATTTTGAATTTCTTGGTTTTCATGATTTTCTTGGTTTGCTTTTTTTGTTTTTAATACATTCCAAAAATTGCTTTCCACAGATTTAAAGTTTAAAAATCTGAAAGATAAGCAAAATAAAATTATAACCAAAGTTGAAAGATAAGATATTTTTTTCATTTTTTATTTAACATTAAAATAAATTTGATAATTGAATAAACAGACAAAGCAGCTGCAATTCCAAGCAAAACTTCCGCAGTAAAAAAAATCATATCATTCTGTTCTGATAAAATAAGATCAATCAAAAAAATAAAAATAGATAAATTTAAAACTGCAGTTTTGATTTTGCTAATTCTTAAAGAATCTTGAAAACTTTCGTAAAGCACGCGAATGCTCATAATTAAAATTTCTCTGATTAAAATGATATAAACGAAAATAATAGAATTTGTCGTAATTGAATTTAAGTTGACCAACATTAACAAAGCGCTTAAAGATAAAATTTTGTCTGCGGCAGGGTCCATTACTACGCCAAATTTAGAAGTTCTTTTAAATTTTCTTGCGATATATCCATCGGCTATATCTGTTATCGATAAAATTACAAAAAGAGCCACGCCAATTTGATAAAAAATTAAATTTGTCGTATAAAAACATCCTATGAAAAAAGGCGTTATTATTATTCTTGATATAGTTAAAACATCGCTGATAAACATAATTTTATATTAAAAGGTTTTCTTTATTAAAACAATTCTTAACTTTTGAAATCTATTTATTATTTCGAATTTTATAAAAAAAGGATATTAAATCTTAAAAGCATTTACCAGTTGGAGTTTTCAATTCTTTTAATTTTTCAAAACTGCCTTGAGCGATCAAGTTGCCTCCGTTTTTACCGCCTTCAGGCCCAATTTCAATAAGCCAATCGCACATTTTCAGCATATCAACATGATGTTCGATCATTAATACGGAATTACCTTGTTTAACTAATTTTCTTAAAACTTCAAGCAAAGCATTAACATCGTCAAAGTGTAATCCTGTTGTTGGTTCGTCTAAAATATACAATGTTTTTTCATGTTTTCGTGTTCCTAAAATTTTTGCTAATTTTAATCTTTGAGCTTCTCCTCCTGATAAAGTAATTGCATTTTGTCCTAATGTTAAGTATCCTAAATGAACGTCGCACAAAGTTTGCAACATGTTTTTTAAATATGGTATGAAGCTGAAAATTTTCAAAGCTTCTTCTATGCTTAAATTTAATACGTCTGAAATAGACAATCCATCATATTTGATTTCTAATGTTTCTGCATTGTATCTTTTTCCTTGACATGAATCGCAAGTAATTTGCATATCTGGCATGAAATGCATTTGAATATGACGCGAACCTTCGCCTTTGCAGGCTTTGCATCTCCCTTGTTCTACGTTAAAAGAAAACCGGCTTGCTGTGTATCCTCTGGATTTTGATTCTGGTAATTTTGCAAACCATTCTCTTAAATAAGTCATTATTCCAGAATAAGTTGAAGGAGTAGAACGTGGAGTTTTTCCAATAGCAGATTGGTCAATCACTTCAAAGTTTATAATTTTGCCAGATAGCTTGCAAAGCTCAGGTTCTATGTCGTTCAACTTGTCTTCTAAGCTTTTCCTTAAAACTTCCATGATTAAAGTTGATTTTCCGCTTCCGGAAACTCCGCAGACTCCGACTAAATGATTCAACGGAATTTCAACTGTTAAATTTTTTAAATTATTCAAATTTGCATTTTCAATAATTATTTTTTCTATGTTTTCGAAATCTGTTATTTCTTTTTTTTCATGTTCTATTTTTTTTATGCCATTCAAATATAAACTTGTGATTGTGTCTGTTTTTTTTAATTCTTCAACCGTTCCTTCAAAAGTAATTTGCCCGCCATGTATGCCAGCTTTTGGTCCCATTTCTATTATATAATCTGAATTTTCCATTGTTTCTTGATCATGTTCGACTATTACTATTGTATTTCCTAAATCTCTTAAATATTGCAAAGTTTTTATCAATTTTGAATTATCTTGGGGGTGAAGTCCGATTGAAGGTTCATCTAAAACATACAAAACTCCTTCTAAGCTAGAGCCAATTTGTGAAGCAAGTCTGATTCTCTGGCTTTCTCCACCTGAAAGTGTTTCGGCCGCTCTGTCTAAGGTCAGATAATCTAATCCTACGTTTATTAAAAAAGCAATTCTTTTCACAATTTGTTCTACTATGGGTAAAGCAATAATTTTATGATTATTTTCTAAATTTAAATTTTCAATCCATTCTTTGCATTCGTTTAAAGGTAATTGACAAAGCTCTATGATATTTTTATCTTTTATTTTAACTGACAAAGCTTGAGGATTTAATCTTTTTCCTTTGCAAGCTCCACATTCTTTGTAAGAATCTGCAAAAGAATCTTCTTGATAAATTTTGCCAAGCCCAAGACACGAATAACAGGCTCCAACAGGATTGTTAAAAGAAAACAACCTTGGGCTAAATTCTGAAATTGTAAAACCTGATACAGGGCAAATTGCTTTTGAAGAAAACAGCATTGTTTCTTTTTTATTTTCATCTTTGATCAGGATTTTTAAAAAATTATTGCCATAATTTAAAGCTTGTGTACAAGCGTTTTCAATCTCATATTTTTCAAAATTAGTTTTATTAAAATTTCCTATAACAATATCTATGTTATGAAATTTGTTTTTATCTAATTCTGGAATGAAATCTAAATCTTGTTCGATATCATTGATAATAACTTTATTAAATCCTGTTTTTTGTATTTTGGAAAATTCAAATTTGAATGTGCCTTTTTTGTTGTTTGCTAAGGGGGCTAATATTGCAAAACTTTCAAAATCTTTCTGATAAATTTTTTCTGTTATGCCGCTTGCGCTGCTAGCGATCAAGGGTTCTAAAGTATACGGAGAATATGCTGTGCCAACGGTTGAATACAATACTCTTAAATAATCATAAATTTCTGTAACGGTGCCTGTTGTAGATCGTGGGTTATATCCTTGAGTTTTTTGTTCAATAGCAATAGCTGGTCTTAATCCAATTATTTCTTTAAATTCTGGTTTTTCAAATTTATTTAAAAATTGTCTTGCATAAGAAGAAAGGCTTTCGATATATCGCCTTTGTCCTTCGGCAAATAAAGTATCCATTGCTAAAGAAGATTTTCCGCTGCCGCTTAATCCTGTAATAGTTGTTATTTTATCATGAGGAATTTCTGTTGTAACGTTTTTCAATCCATGAGTTCTAGCTTCAAAAATTTTAATGCTTTCGTGCATTTTTATTTTTTTGTAAAAGTTATTTTCCAAAATTTCTCCTTAATTTGTTCGATATTAATTTTAAAAATATTCTGATATTGCAGTGCGGCTAAATGTGCAAAAATATTTGAATGAGTAATTTCTTCTGTATCAGAAAGCAAAGCCTGCAATTCTTCATGAATTAAATTTACATTTTCTAGAGATAATATATATTCTAAATTAGACGGGTTATCATATATTTGAAACGTTGATTGTGAAAATTTTGTCATTTTTTGACAAATGAAAAAAAACAAAATTGCAAATTCGGAAAAATTATTATTTTCAATCTTAAAATTTAAATTATTTTCATTAATATAGTTTTTGATTTTCTTTGCCATTAAATCTTCATTTTTAAAATTTGTAAAATTAAATAAAGTTCGCATTATTTCAATTTTTTCTATTCCAGATTTAACGCATAATTTTAAAGAATCTATATCATTTGCATTAAGCTCTTCAGATTCTAAAATCATAGCCGCAGTTCCTATGGGATTAATCAAATCATGACAAATTTTTGTGACTAAATTTTGAGTAATACTTTTTATTTTTTCCATACTATTTATTCATTATTCAATATTTTGACTTTTTTTCAAATACGTTTGTTTTAATGTTAGTTTTTGATCATCGTTTTTTGAAAGCAGCATTTAACATTTTTTTCAAGTATGGTAATATATAATAAATATGTTAAAAAAGCCTAAGTTTCGTCACAGATTTAAAAAAAATTTCAAACCTACGTCTTTAGCTTTTATTCCAAGTTTGATAACGGTTCTTGCTTTAAATTTAGGGGTGCATAGTTTTTATTTTTTGTTGCATAACAAAGTTGAAATGGCAGTTTATTGCATAGTTCTTGCAGGAATTTTAGATGCTTTCGATGGAAAAGTGGCCAGAATGTTGAATGTTTCATCTGTGTTTGGAGCCACCTTAGACACTTTGTCAGATTTTTTAAATTTTGGCATTATTGCAAGCTTTATAATTTATGCAAAATATAGTTTTTATTTAAATGATTTAATGTGGCTAGGTTCAATTTTGTATATTTCTTGCGCTGCTTTAAGGCTTGCTAAATTTTCTGTGAAAGGCTTAGATTCTGAAAAGTTTTTTTTCGGATTACCAACTACGGGTGCAGCAGCGTTGCTTGCATTTCCGATTATTATCGAAAAAGCATTTCCAGAAATTTCTTATTGTGTAATAAGTTATTTTGCATGCGGAATTTTGTTTTTAACTTCTTTTTTAATGGTATCTAATTATAAAACTATTTCTGTAACGAGAATTAAAATTGCTCAGCAAAAATGGCCTACGTTTTTTATGATAGGTTCTGTTGCATTAGCATTAATATATTCTTACCTTTGGCATGCTATGTTGTTAATAGAAATTTTTTATACTATTTCTTTGTTTAAAACTATTAAAAACAGCATATTGCATAAAATTTAAAATGGATTTATTAAAAACAGAAACTGCATTGCAATTTGCATTAAGCCAAGAAACAGAGTTGTTGAAAATTTTTGAACTTTTGGATTATAAAGCAAAACTTGTGGGAGGGTGCGTAAGAGATTTTATTTTATTCAATAAACTTTGTTACGATATTGATATAGCAACTGAGATTTTGCCTCAAGAGGCTATGAAAAAATTAGGATTATATTTTAATGTAATACCAACTGGTTTAAAACATGGAACGATTACCATAGTCGGAAAATATAATTATGAAATCACAACTTTGCGCTCTGATGATATTACAGATGGAAGACATGCCTTGGTTTCTTTTAATTCTTCTTACGAAGCTGATAGCAAAAGAAGAGATTTTACAATTAATGCTTTATATTCTGACATAACAGGAAAAATTTATGATTACAACAATGGAATAAAAGATTTGCAAGATAAAAAAATAAAATTTATCAACGATCCTTCTGAAAGAATTAAAGAAGATTATTTAAGAATTTTAAGATTTTGCAGGTTTGCAGTAAGATTTGGTAATTTTGATCAAGAAAGTTTGAAAGCTTGTTTGAAATTATCGAATCATTTAAATTTGATTTCGAAAGAACGAGTTACTTCTGAAGTTTTGAAAATTTTGGAAGGATCTTTTTTTATTAATATTTTTGAAGATATAAAAGAAATTTTTAAAAACATAAAATTAAAATCAGAGTTTTCTGAGAAAAATTTTACAAAATTATCTTTGCTAGGAAAATTGTTTCTTTTTATTCAGCCCGAAAGTTTTCTTGTGTTAAGTAATAAGCAAAAAAATTACATAAAAAGCTTGCGTCAAGAAAAATTATTGAATAAAACAGATGCAGTTATGATTTTTATAAAATTTGGAAAAATATTTTTAAATGATAAAATGATTTTGGAAGATCTTTTTTTTGATATACCAGAATATATTCCTTCCTTTCCTTTGAACGGCAATCATTTACTTGAAAAATCTGTTAATCCCAATTATATAGGATTTTTGTTGAATAAATTGCAAATTGCATGGATTGAAAGTGATTTCAAAATGAATGAATCAGAGTTGCTTAACTTGATATGATTAATATATTTGAACAAATTAAACAAAAATGTAGTTTATTATCTTACGTTGGCAAAATTGTTACTTTGCGTAAAAATGGAAATAAATATCTTGGCCTGTGTCCTTTTCATTCTGAAAAAACTGGCTCTTTTTATGTTGACCCTGTTAAAGATTTATTTTATTGTTTTGGATGCTCTAAGGGTGGAGATTTGTTCGATTTTTATACACAAATGCATTCATGTGATAAGCATCAGGCTTTAAAAGATCTTGCTCAGTTATATCAAATTCCATTATCTGAAAAAAAGCTTCAACATAATCCTTTAAATAACTTAGCCGATTATTTTCATGATCTTTTAATTAAAGATAATAAAGCTTTGCATTATTTGGAAAGTCGAAAAATTGATTTATCGTTGATTAAAAAACATAAAATTGGCCTATGTTTAAAAGCATTGAATTTTTTAAGAAAAAATAATTATACTACTGAAGTTAATGATTATTTTTGGAGTATGCTTGATTCCAGAATTGTATTTCCTATTTTTGATAATAATTTCAACGTGCTTTCTTTCGGAGGCAGAATTTATTTGCCAAATGATGAAAGAGCAAAATATATTAACGGACCAGCCACTGTATCTTTTGATAAATCGAAAATTTTATATCAAAATTTTTTGCACAAAGATTATATATATATAACAGAAGGATATTTAGACGTTGTGGCTTTAAGTTCTTTAAATTTAAATGCCGCAGCCTCTATGGGTACAAGTTTTACTTCATATCATTTGATTAATTTGATTCCTTATTATAAAAAAATTTTCATAGCGTTTGATTCTGATGAAGCGGGCCAAAGAAGTTCCTTAAAATTTGCAAATATGATTTTAGAATTTTTAGATATTAATCTTGAAGTTTATTTTGTAAAAATTCCAGAATCAGAAGATCCGGCAAGTTACATTGAAGCGAATAAAAATTTTGATTTGCCATCTGATACTTTAGATATTTTTTTATTTAATTCTTATATCAAAAAAACGGACAATATAAATGAAAAAATCAAAATTCTTGAAGCTTTAACGGCGTTATCTTTAAAAATTAAAAATAAAATGCTGGGCTTTGAATATAAAAAACGTTGGAAAAATTTATGGTGGGATTTTTATAATAATTATAATAAAAAAAATCAAAATTTTAATATCACTTATCCAAAATATGAAAAAGATTACAACGTTTTATTGCTTTTTAAATATATTGTATTATATCCTGAAATAAAAGATGATGTTTTGGAATTGTTTGTTATGATAAATCTTTCTAATGATTTAAATCAAGAATTAAATTTGCTTTTGAACGACGAAAAGCTTAGCAATCATTTTTTGGAAAAACTTGATACAATAAAATTAATGAATAGTTTTAAAGATAAAAATGAAATTTTAAAAAATTGGTTTGATATTTTTGAAACTATTCAAAAAAACGTTAAATATTTATAAAGGAAAAATTTTATGGCTGAATTAGATGAAGAATTAGATTTAAAAGATATTACGATTGAAGATTTGCATGATGAAGATGTTGTTTTTCCTCTTCTTGAACATGACGAGTTGGAAATATTAAAAAAATTATATCATGGTCATATTGCAAAAAAAACAATTCATTACAGCGAAATAAAAGATAGTTTTGAAGAATTGGATATAGAAGATATAAGTTATGCTATTGATGCTTCTGTTATATTTTTAAAGGAACATGGAATAAAAATATTGGAAGAAGATGAAGATAATACTCATGCTCCTAAAGATATTATTGAAGATAGCAGAATTGACGATCCGGTTCGATTATATTTAAAAGAAATGGGCTCAATTCCTTTGTTGAACAGAGATCAAGAAGTTGAAATTGCAAAAAATATAGAGCAAGGCAAAAAAGATATGTTAAGTAATATTATTAAAATGCCTTGTGCAATAAATTGTATTTTAAATGTTTTAAGTTTTTTAGCCGTCGCTAAACAAGATGATTTATCAGAATTGGAAGAAGAAATTTACGAAGAAATATTGAAAGAAGAAATTCAAGAAGACGATGAAGATAGCGAGCATACAAAAGAATTGCGTTTGATTTATGATTCTTGTATTAAATTAATTGAAGATTTCAATAATGAAGATTTAAGAAAAGAAGTGTTTGAAGTTCTTCATAATTTAGACGCAGCGTATTTTTCAAAAATTTATATTTTAATTAATAATTTATATCAAAATTTTTTAAATTTCGAATCGAAGCTGGTGGAAATTTCTTTAAAATTAGGGCATACAAGAAAAACTTTTATTGCTATTTTAAAAAAGAAACAGTCTATGAAAGGGACTTTCGAAGATGGAGATTCTGAATGGCTTGATTTTGTATCAAAACTAAAAAACACAGTTGAATATCCTTTTATTCAAGAGGCTTTGAAAGAAATTGAACATGAAGCTAAAATGCATATTTTTGATTTTAATTATTATTATTTAAGTTTTATAAAATATAAAGATGAAGTGACAGCCTGCCGTAAAGTTATGGTTGAATCGAATTTACGATTAGTAATTTCAATTGCGAAAAAATATATTAACAAAGGTTTGCAGTTTTTGGATTTAATTCAAGAAGGCAACATTGGTTTAATGAAAGCGGTGGATAAATTTCAATATGAAAGAGGATTCAAATTTTCAACCTATGCAACGTGGTGGATCAGACAATCAATTACTCGTGCAATTGCGGATCAAGCTCGTACTGTAAGATTGCCAGTTCACATGATTGAAACTTTTAACAAAATAAGCAAAATTACCAGAAGATTTTTAAGCGAAAGTGGCAGAGAGCCAACTTATGAAGAAATTGCTCAAAGATTAGATTTATCCGTAGATAAAATTCGCAAAGTTATGAATATTGCAAAAGAACCAATCAGCATGAACGTGCCGATTGGCGATGACGAAGATGGACATTTAGTTGATTTGCTTGAAGATAAAAATTTGCTTTCCACTTATGACGCTGCGGTTCAATCTTCGATTAAAGAAGCTATTACAAAAGCTTTATCTATGTTAAGCGCTCGTGAAGATAGGTTGATTAGAATGCGTTTTGGAATTGGTACGAAAAAAGATCATACTTTGGAAGAGGTTGGAAAAAAATTTAAAGTTACAAGAGAGCGTATCAGACAACTTGAATCTAAGCTTTTAAGGAAAATGAGCTTGCCTGGACGAAGTAAAAAATTAAGAGATTTTATTTTAGGATAATAATAGGTTTTTTTATTTTTATTTTTATTGCAGCGTTAAATTTGCTTGAAATTATTGATTATTATGCATCATATTCTATTAAATTTTTCATTAGCCTGGTCAATTTTTTTCTATTAATTAGTATTTTAATTATTTAAGAAGGGTTCTTTAAATTTCAATAAATGGAAAATTTTAATTTTGAAAATTCTGATCCTGAAATTTTGAATGAAATAAAGGGATTGGTATCAAAACAGAATATTTTTTATATTTATAAGATCTTAAGATGGAAAGAAAAATTTAATAATTCAAGCTTCATAGTAAGGTTCTTTTGTGCAAAAGCATCGAATTTGATTTGCAATATCGAACCTGGTTTGATAAAAAACTTCGTCTTTGAATTCTCCCATTTCATTAGATTTTTTATTTTTAAAATAAATATTACTTTCGGAATCATTTTCATTTTTTGAATAAGAAGGGTTTTTTAAAGGAACAGAACTTATTAATATCCAGGCTACGCAATTGCAATTTTTGAATTTATTTTGTGTGGTAGTCAAAGAATTGTGAAGCCATTTTTGGTATTCTTCGTAGTTATCAAATTTTTTTAACGGGTGCATGATATAAAAATTTTCATTTTCATCGATCACGCTTAAATCATTTTCGTAAACAATTAAATTATCTAAAGCGCTACAAATTTTGTCAACTTTATTTAAATTACCTTCTGCGTCCCATTCATAAATTCTGCAAAATGATACTTTTCCTTTAATTGGACTATTTTTTAAAGATAATGTAATGGGTGTGAAATCTTCGTTGTTTTTGCATAAATTTTTGTTAACGACGAATATTAAAGGTTTATTATTTGCATCGTAAGCATCTGCTTTGTCTATATTTAACGTAATATAAGGAATAAATCCTTTGTAAACTTGGCAGTTAGCTCTTCCTTTTAAATCAGATGCAGGATTTGGTAAATATCCGTGATTTAACACGAATAATTGTATAGCTTTTTTTATTTTAATATATCTTACTTCATTTAATTTTTGTTTTTTGGAATGTTGAATTGATTTTAATAACGGAAATACGATTGATAAAGAAAGGCCGATAATCGAAATTGTTAAGGCAGCTTCAAGTAAAGAAAATGCTTTTATTTTTTTCATTAAAGTTCTATTTCTATGATACAAGATTTTTCTTGATTATTAATATTTACTTCTCCGTTTTGATTAACGCAAGAATTTGTTCCATTGCCATTTTTAATGCTCGCATTCGATTCAAGTTTAGATGTTAATTTTAAAGCATCCTTAGAATTTAAAATCCCTTTTCCATTTTCTGCTGTTAATACAATATAAAAAGATCCCTTTTCATTTTTAATATCAATTTTACCACCTATAGCAGGAATTTTATTTTTTGGATTAAACAACTGTGCTTCGGAAAGTTGATTCCAAAAATTTTCTGTCATAGAGCCTTTGCTTTCAAAAGAAGTATTTTCAGATCCTGGATTTGTTCCGTATTGATTTTGAAAAAGAGAAACTTGAGTTGTTAAAGTGTTAATTAAAGCTGCCGTTTTTTCTATTTTAGCTTGAAATAAGATTTTTTGACCCTGCAAAACTGCAACGCTTAATATTCCAATAATGGCTAAAACTACTGATACTTCTAATAAAGAAAATGCTTTTATTCTCATGATAATAAATTATTACAATATTCTAATATATGCAATTACTTAAGTTGAATTAAACGTTATACAAACAAATCGCATGACAAAATCTGATAAATTTTTAAGATTCATAAAATTTACAATTGAATAATAATTGAAAAGATAAAGCTAATCTAAATTTTCAATATGCATCAGTTACAATTATTTGCTTGTAACTTTGTTTTTGCTATTTGTTAATCCGGTAATTAAATTATGATAAGCTCCGGCAGCTTTACCTTCTTTGGTTGCTTTAATTGGGCTAAATGCAGTTTTTGTATAATGGATTGCGCCGTATCTAAAGCCTATGCAAAGCAAATCATTTTTGCTTATTAACCCTGAAATATAAGCGTTTTGAAATGTATATTCCGCGCTTATTTCATAAGGTGTTTTGGTTGCATATTTGGTTGCCAACAAAGTTAATCTGATCAAATGAATAGATTTTAAAAGTACATTTTGTGAAAAAGTTGTATGAATTTCAGGTTTAACTGAAGCCATTGGTACAACAATTTTCAATTCATGTGCGGTCAATCCACCATCTGGCATTAAGCTTGAAGAGCTTTCTGCGCTAAATCCACGAGTCAACAAAAATTGATGATCATATATTTGTGAATATTGATTCAATTTCAATTTACTTTTTGTCTGTTGTGTATTTTCGCTTGAAGTCAAGAATTTATTTGCTCCATCGGTGATTGCAATCATCCAATTTGCTTCTTGCGTGTTCGAATTGCTACTTTTTGCGCCTTGATCAAGTTCGTCAAAAAGATTTTTATAATTTTGTGTTGTCATTTGTTATTATCTCCTTATTTTTTCCAAATTTACGCTCCGCCCAATTTTGCAACTAATCTTAAGGAAACTGTAAGTTCCTCTAATTGAAAATGAGGTCTTAAAAGCATTACAGCTTTGTAGGCTCCAGGATTTTCTGGGTCGTCTATCACATTAATCGAACCTTCTCTTAACGGATATTGGGCTTTCAAACTTTGCGGAGCATCGTCAGATAGCAATACATAATCTGCAATCCAGTTTTGTAAGTAAACTTGAATTTCGCCTGCACTCATAAATGATCCAATTTTATCTCTCATCATAATTTTGATATAGTGAGCGAATCTGGAAGCATTTAGCAAATATGGCAATCTTGCAGAAATTGCTGCATTAGCCGTTGCATCTGCTAAGTTGTATTTCTTAGGTTTTTGCGTGCTTTGTGATCCAAAAAATACCGCATAATCAGTTCCTTTTGCATGACATAAAGCAATGAAACCAAGATCGCTTAGTTCTTTTTCTCTTCTGTCTGTAATAGTCACTTCAGTAGGACATTTTAATTCCAAGTCTCCACTTGTTGTTTTGTAAGTGTAAACTGGAAGTTCTTCAACTTTTCCTCCACCTTCAACTCCTCTGATTGCAGAAGTCCAGCCGTGTTCAGAATAAGCTTGAGTAATTTTGCATCCCATAGCAAACACCGGATTTCCCCAACAAAAATGCTTTGTATCACTGCCTTCAACTTCTTCTTCAAAATTAAAATCAGGACATGGAACATTTTTTGATCCATAAGGTGCTCTCATCAAAACTCTTGGTAATAACAATGTTACGTATCTTGAGTCTGTTGTTTCTCTAAAGCTATTATAAGCTGCAAATTCGCTGGATTCAAAAATTTTACTTAAATCTCTTGGATTTTGAATTTCAGAAAAATTATTCAAATCAAACATGTTTGGATCAGTTGCTCCAATTAACGGAGCATGAGCTGCTGCAGCCACGGTGGATAACATTTTCAATAATTTCACATCATTATTTGATTTTCCAAAAGAAAAATCTGCTAATAAACATGAATATGGAATTCCACCAAGGGTACCGTATTCTTGTTCGTAAACTTTTTTAAATAAATTGCTTTGATCGAATTCTGTTGCTTTTTCAAGATCTTTAGTAAGTTCTGCTTTTGAAATTGGTAATACTTTTAATTTTAAAGATGAATCTGTTTCAGAACTATGAACCAATAAATGCAATCCGCGCCAAGAAGCTTCAAGTTTTTGAAATTCTGGGGCATGCAATATCTGATTCAATTGATCTGAAAGTTTTTGATCAATTAAATGCAAACATAAAATTAATAAACTGTATTGATCTTCTGAAAATTCAACATTATTATCAATTAAATAAGCGCAAGTTTTTGAAATGATATTTTTCAAATAATCATAATCTACGCCTTCTTTTTGCAAATTTCCTTTTTTAATAATTTCATCTAATACAGCATCGTCTTTTTGTGCGCATTTAGATTTAAGTTCAGAATTTTCAAGTACGTTTTTAAATTCATCCAAAAAATCATCGTTGCCATCTAATTTTGCCATTAAATCTTTAACAGCGCTTCTTGTGTTTAATAATTTTTCTAAATTAGGAATTTGTTTTGCTATTTCAGCAGGCTCAAAATCTTTGAAACTTTTAAACTCTAAATTAAATTTTTTGTTTTTATTGTCTGAAAAGACGTCGCTTGCCATAAAAGAAATTTTTGGATTGATTGATTCCATAATTAAATTAAAATTATCTCTATCAATATCTATAAATTGCCTTGTCTTTAAATCTGATAATTCTTGGTCTCCTGACAAATCAGACAAAATACCAAGAACAAATGGTAATTCTTTTTTTTCGACTGCTGATCCAATTTCTACGTCATATGTAATTTGGACTCTTGGGGAACGAATCCTCAGCAATGCATGTTGTATGCTACTCATTGTTTATATTTTCTCCTAATATTATTAAACATAAAAAAGCTTAAAAACTAATGGATAATAAAATTACAAAAAATTTACCAAGATTAATTTTATATTAAAAATATTTTAAACAGGCTTTTAGTTTTTGAAAGTTTATCAAAGGTAATACTATCTCAATGAGTTTGAAAGATTGATAAATTTAAATAGTTGCAGTTTAGATTTGGTGATTTAGATACATTTAAAAATTGAAGGTTATATCAAGTTTTTTACTTTGATTTTGAATCTAGTTAAAAAATTTCAATTATTAGGATGGTAAGAATTTATATTGATTGCTTAGTTTTAATTTGAATATTTGACGTTTTTATTGATTTTCATCAATTTCAAATGAGATTTGTAAGATAAATTTTGAATATTTATATTTATAATTAAAAAACATTTGTTGTGTTTGATAGCAATTCTTGCAAAGTAGGGTTAAGGTGAATTTAGATTTTAGATTTTTCCGTTTTGAAGTAAAATTAAAGCATTTTGGATTGTGATTTTTTCTGCGTCTGCTAAATACAACGCTTTAACCGCCGCTAAAGGAGCTGCAATCGAAGTTCCTGAAAAAGTATTTCCTGTTATTATATCCTGAAAGTTTGAGCTGATATTTTCGCCAGGCATTTTGATTAAATTGTAAATTTTGCTGAAATTTGTAAATGAACATAGGCTCCAATTGTTAAACGGGTAAATTTTTATGGCTTCTACGATAAAAATATTATTTTTTTCATTCGATAAATTTAAAAGCGAATTGCCATATTGAAAATTTTCCAAGCATAATCCTGCGTTGCCTGCTGAAATTGTAATTGGAATATCGCATTTTAATAACGCAACTTTTGCATCAAAAGGTAATCCATCGTTTAATCCGGCAAAAGATAGTGAAATTGAAATAATATCTGCTTTACAATCGATTGCATGATTTAATGCTTTTGGTAAATCTTTGCTCGAATTGATAAAAATAGGAATAATTATTGCATTTGGCAATAAATAATGAATAATATTTAATATTTTGCTACCATGATTTTCATTTTTCATTTTATTCGGCGAATCGTATATTTTTGTTGATTCTATTATTTTATTATCTTTAAATGCATTGTAAGGGTGATGAATTTTGAATTTTATATCTGAAAAATCGAATCCTAAATCAATAATTGCTATTTTGTAAGATTTTTTAATTTTATAATTTTCAATTTTCAAATAATTTTTCCAAAATAAAATATTGTATAAATAATCAAAGCTGAAAAAAAATATTGAGCCTATAAGAAAAAATATTTTTAACACTATATTTAAGATATCATTTTTATTAAATCTGTATTTTCAAATTTAAAAAATTGATTTTTAAAATCAAAAGATATTAAGGAACAATGCAGCATTATTCGTTTAAAATCTACTCCGTTGTATCTTAAATCTCCTACAATGGGCATTTGATTAATGCTGCAATGTATGCGAATTTGATGTTTGCGTCCTGTTACAGGTTGTATTTTTAACAAATTATATTTTGAAAATTCTTTAATTATTATCGCTTTTGTCAAACATTCTTTATTTTTGATTTCGTTTTGCCAAATAAATTCTTTTTTTTCGTTATGTTTTGAATTATTCAAAAATGTTGAGTCACCAACTTTTGTATGAAAAATTTTTGAGCATAAAGCTAAATATTCTTTTTTAATTTCATGATTTTGAAATTTTTCAGAAAAAATTTTTGCAGCTTCTGTGTTTTTTGCAATAATAGCAAGTCCAGAAGTAGTTTTATCAATTTTATGAACAATAAATCCATTGGTTAAAGAAAAAATTGAATCTTTAGCTTTGTCATTTTCGCCCTGCATGGCAATACCTTCAGGTTTGTTTATAATTGCAAAATCTTCATTTTCAAAAACAAGCATATTTTTAATTTTTGAATTATCGAATATTTTATCTTCTTTTTTTTCAAAATTTTTCAAATCTGAAATTTTGTTTTTTCTTATAAGTGTTTTTAAAACTGGATAAGAAATTTTATATTTTTTTATCAAAAATTTTAAATCAATATTTTTGCTTTGAATTTTTTTATTCATAGACAAACTTTTACTGATAATAATTATTGAATTTTAACAATTGCGCCAACAGCTTTTAATGCTTCAGCATGCTTGTCAGCTTCTTCTTTTTTGAAAACACCAATTGAATTTGGAGTTGCATCAGATGCAGTTTCAACAAATGATTTAGCCGCAGACAAATCTTTTGAAGTTATTGATCTTACCAATTTCATAACTTCGATTTTTGAAGTTCCAGCTCCTGTAAGAAGAAGTTCGAACTCTGTCTTTTCAACCACGGCTTCTGCAGGACCTGCTGCAACTGCTACTGGCGCAGCAGCGCTTACTCCCCATTTTTCTTCGCACATTTTAACTAATTCAAGAGCTTCAACTATGCTTAATTTTTCAATTTGTTCAACTATTTTTTCTAATTCTTTTGACATGATATTCCTTTCCTATTTCTCTTTTAATTACTTTCAAACTTTCGGCTGATAACTCTAACCAAGTTTTCACTTACTACTTTAATAACACGTAATAAATTAGATTGCAATTGTTGAACTGAATCAACCGCCGCAAGTTCTGTTATTGTTTCATTTTTATAAACTTGATTGTTGCAAGCTGCAGCAAGAAGTTTAACTTGATTTTTATTATTATCTAAGAAGAATTTAGCACTTTTGCAAGCATCAAACAAGCTGTTACTTAAAATCATAAAATTTTCATCTTTTAAATGATTTTTTATGTTTTTATGATTGCTGGATTCAAAAGCAAATTTAATTATATTATTTTTTACTTTTTTAATTGTTGCTTTTCCGAAAGAAGCTCTTCTTGCAGCGTCCAAAGAATCAAAAGTCAAATTTTTATGAGACATTAAAATAACAAATTCAGCTTTAGCAATTTCTTGCTTTAATTCGTTTGCAATTTCGATTTTTTCTTTTTTCAACATGATTTATACCTTAATATCCTTTATTGCTTCAGATAAATTGATTTGTATTCCAGGCCCCATTGTGCTTGATACAAATATTTTCTTGAAATAACTGTGAGGTTTTATTACCATTGGCCTTACGTTGGCTACTGACTTTAACAAAGCGTTGAAATTTTCAAACAAGTCATTGGTTGAAAAACTTGCTCTTCCAATGCTGCAGTTTATTACAGAAGCGTTGGATCTGAAAGCAAGTTGACCAGCTTTTTGAGCAGCCACAGCTTTTGCAACATCTTTTGCTTCAACAACAGTTCCAAACTTAGGATTTGGCATTTTTCCTTTAAGAATTCTTCCAAGTCCCATTTTTGCAAGTTCTGGCATTATATCTATTGTTGCAATATAAACATCAGCTTCTATTTCTTCTTTTTTTACTTTTTCAAATAAATCTTCAAAACCACTGAATTCTGCTCCATTTTCTGAAGAAGATTTTGTGAAAACTGCAACGCTTACTTTTTTTCCAAGTCCAGCAGGCAATTTTTCAACAACGCCCTTAACAACTTGATCTGATTTTTTGCCGTTTATTCCAAGAACAAAAGAAATGTCTACAGATTCAATTTCTTTAGAATTTTTTGTAATTACTTCAAAAGCATCTAAAGGATTGTATAATTCATTTTTTATTTTGCTTTTGTAAGCGGTCATTCTTTTTGAAAGTTTACGCATCTGGACCTCCTGATATTTTTAATCCCATAGATCTTGCAGATCCAGCAACAATTTTCATTGCAGCATCTATATCTCTTGCGCTTAATCCCTGTTCGATTTTTAATTCAGCCACTTTTTTCACTTGATCCCAAGTTATAATACCAGCGGATGTTCTGCCTGGGGCACTGCTTCCTTTTTCCAATCCAATAACTTTTTTTATAAAGTATGAAACTGGAGAGCCAAGTATTTTAAATGTGAATTTTTTATCTGAATAAGCTGTGATCGAAACTCTTGTTGGAATATTTGGTTCCATGTGTTTAGTCTGATCATTGAAAGCTTTGCAAAATTCCATTATGTTCAATCCTTTTTGACCTAAAGCGGGTCCAACAGGAGGTGTAGGAGTAGCCTTGCCAGCAGGAATCTGAAGTTTTATATAACCGATAATTTGTTTACCTGAAACTTTATTCATTTTTTCCTCTTATTCATTTATACGCTTTATTGACTTGAATGGCAACTCTAAAGACATTTGTCTGCCCAAAATTGGAACTGAAACTGTAATGATTTCTTTTTCTGTTTCAATTTTTTCTATAACGCCAGTAAATCCTTCAAAAGGTTGATCCAAAATTTTGATATTTTCACCAACTTCGAAGCTGTTTTGTTTTTCTTCTTTATGCTCGTTTATTTTTTCAAGCATTTTATTTACCGTTTCTTCATCGACTGTTACAAAATTTGTATTTTCATCCATCATTAAAGAAATAATTTCAACCATTTTTAAAGCTTGGATAACTTTTTCTGTTAAATTAAGTTCTATAAAAACATAATTGGACATATTTTTGCCTTTTTTCCTAGACATTAAAGTGGGTTTTTTATCATAAGGAACAATATGTTGTCCCAAATGATCTTCTATGTGAAATTTTTGCAGCCATTCTTTAAGTTTAGATATTGCGCCGTTTTCCGAGCCTGTGGGGCATTTTGCTATGTACCACTTCATATATTCTCCTAACTTTAATTAATCAATATCATAAATTGTATTGTTTTTAAAGAGGTTTTGATGTTTTGTCAAATAAATCAAATGTTTTGTTTATGGTAAATAGCAGTTAAATAGGCGAATGTTCATTTTTCAAACTTAATTCATAAAATTTTTCAAAAGCATTCATTCGATTTTTTTTCACTTAAATTTCATACTGCAAAAAGCCGATTTTTCATAAGTTTTATTTCCAGAACAATTTTGAATTAATGCAGTCATCTTAAAAATTTTTTGCCTGTTGTAAAACCGAATTTATCCAATTTATCGAAATACCTTATCGTTCTTCAGTCAGGAGTTCATAAATTTTCTTGATCTTTTATTAAAAAATATTAGACAATTTTTAACGCATAAGATAGATTAATATATATTATGAAATATATCATAGAAGGACCAGCCAGAGCCGTTGGTTCAGTTAAAGTTTCAGGCGCAAAAAATTTTTCAATCAAAGCGCTGGCTATGTCTGTCTTAGTAAAAGGCAAAGTTTATTATAAAAATATACCAAATAATTTAGATGTGCATAAAACGTTAAATATGTTAAAAGAGCTTGGTGCGATTTATGAGTTTAATGAAATAGATAAAACTTGCTATGTTGATACTTCGAATATAAAAAATTCTTTGGAATCTGATCATGCGAATATGATTATGTTTTTGCTAGGCGCTGGCGTGATTCATTTTTTCGATAAAGTTAGTTTTTCAAAAAATAAAGGTTGTCCGCTAGGTGATAGAGCAATTGATTTTCATGTTAAAGCGTTTGAAGATTTTGGAGCAGAATATTTTTTTGATGAAGAAAAATCTTTGCATGTTTTTACCAAAAAAAAAGATTTGCAAGGATGTGAAATAGTTTTGCCATTTCCTTCTGTCGGAGCTACCGAAACTGCAATTTTTCTGGGCGTGTTATCAAAAGGTGTAACAAAAATTAAAAATGCTGCGATAGAGCCGGAAATTCAAGCTTTAGTTACGGCTCTAACAACTTTAGGTGCAATAATTTATTTTGAACAAGACAGAACAATTATAATTCATTCTGTTCCATATTTAAAACCTAAAGGTGTCATTGAAATACACGGAGATTTGTTGGAAGCTGCAACGTGGGCTATTCTTGCCGCGGCGACTAACGGATCGATTGAAGTTTCAGGATTTATTCCAGAAATGGTAGGATCTTTCTTGGGAATTTTTAATTTAATAGGAGGATCAATTCAAAGAATAGATGAAAAAACGCTTTTGTTTTCAAGATCTGACAATTTTTACGATTGTTCTAATGTATTAATTGAAACCGGCGTTTTCCCAAGTTTAAGAACAGATTTGCAGCCAATTATTGCAGCATTAGCTTCGTTAAAATATGGAAGTTATTTTGCGGTGCATGAAACTATTTATGATAACAGAGTTGATTATATTGATTCGTTTAAAAAATTTGGAATTAACGGAGCATATTTTGAAAATTGTTTTGGATCCTCTTGTCGGTTTGATAATAAAAGTTTTCATAGTGCTGTAATATATGCTTCTCATGAAATTTACGCTCCTACACAGCCCGTTGTTGCGAAAACAATCAGAAATGGCATAGCGGAAATGATTTTGGCATTTTGTGCAAAAGGAACTACTGTTATAGAACAAGTTGAAGTGGTGGAAAGAGGATATTGTTCTTTGTTGGAAAAATTGCAATCGTTTTCTTTGAACGTTAAAAAGATTTCTTGAAGTTTATAATTAAAGTTATTAATGTGATGCTTGCTGGAATAAGAATTATATAAAATAAGGTTGTTGGGCCTGACAAAAAATAAAATTTATAAAATAACATTTCAAAAACTGAAGATATTAAAAATGCGCAGTTGTAAGTTAATCCTGTAGATAAAATAGTTTGATTTGCATTCATTGATTTTAAATTTAAAAATAAAGATATTATGATCGCGCTTGTTATATAAAATTGCCAAATGCACATGAATAATAATAAAGACATTTGATAAATTTTTTCAAAACAAAACACGCTGAACATAAAGGAGATTAAAACAGTTAAGTAAATTTTTTTTAAATTTTTAATGTTAAGTTTTATTATTGCTATGTTGACAAAAATTGAAAAAAGCAAAGAAAGTAATTGATAATAAGTTATGTCAAGTAAATTGATGTTGTAATATTGATTAAAAAATTTTGGAAAAAAAAGATTGATGGTGTTAAGAGTTGCTGGAAAAAGCATGATTGATATTCCTTGAATAATATTTTTGAAGTTTTGATTGTTCTGTTTTTCCCTAGTTTTTAAGAAACTTGTTTTTGATTGCAATCTATATCTAAAACTTAAAATCCCTGTAAATGATGCCATTAAAAATGGTATTCGCCAACCAAAACTTACAACGTTTTCGTAAGATAAAGTTTTATACAGCACATTAACTGCGGATAATACAATGATATATCCAATCGAAGCTGATAAAATTGTTTTACCAATTTCGGAAGCATTGTCATGGTTGACTTTGTAAGCTAAATTAACCGTTGCAGGAACATCGATTCCTACAGAAAATGTTTGCAGTAATCTTAAGATTGTGAAAATTATGAAATAAAACCATGGTGTAAATCCGTATGGCATTAATCCTATTATTCCTGTGGCGACGGTCATTGTAAAAGTTGAAATATTGATGATTTTTTTTATGGAATATTTGTTTTCTAGTGCGCTAAAGATTAGTACGCTGAATATTTTGACAAAAGGGGTAATTGTGAAGAACAAAAAACTTAAAATATTAGGATAAGCAAAATCATAAAAAAAGGCTTTTATCAAAATTGTGCTCATTAAAGGAAAAAGAATATAATCAAAATATTCTAAGCCAAGTGATATTAATGGAAACAAAGGCATTGTAAATATTATTTACAATTTTTTGCACAAGTCAATTGTACAAATTAATTCGGTGATTATTGTATTTTTAATCGATATAATATATTATGTTTTTAACGGAGAGATGGCCGAGCGGCTTAAGGCGGCGGTTTGCTAAACCGTTGTACGGTATAATGCCGTACCGAGGGTTCGAATCCCTCTCTTTCCGCGTTGTTATTTTAAAAAGATGATTCATAAAAGGATTATTAAAAATTTAGATTTATTTTTCTTAATAAAAAATCTTTTGAAAAAATCTTTTGAAAATTTTAATTCTGAAATTGCTTACGGAAGTCGTATTGGAATTATTGGCAGAAATGGCTCTGGTAAATCTAGTTTACTGAAAATGATTAAAGAAATTTGTGAAGCGAATGAAATAAATTCTGCTATAGTTTCTGAAGTTATTGTCGATCATAATGATTTAACCGGAAGTCAACGTTTTTAATATCTTAAAACAATAAGATTTTGAAATTCAAAGATTGTTGCGCATAACAAAGAATTTTGCCTCAGTGCACGGATATTATCTGGCATAATGATAACGGTAAGATTCACATTTTTTTCATAAAGTTAGGATGATTATATGGGTCAAATAAAATTGAAGTGCGGATTAATTGAAAATGAATTAAATATTTTGAATCGTCAGAAAAAGGATATGCATTCTAAGTTGATGGTTGAACAAGAAAGAGCCAGCAAACGCAAAGCATATGGAGAAAAAAAGTATGATGATAATAAAATTGCTTTACGTGCTGCTCAAGGCAAAGGGGAAAATACAACAAGTAAAAATAAAGGGAATATAAACAATGTTAAGAATAAATTGTTAGAGCAACTTGATCATTATGTTCCTGAAATTATTCTTCCTAAATTTGCTTTAAATAATGCAGATATTGGTGATTGCACTATTCTTTCAATTAATGATGCCAGTGTTTCTTATGAAAAATCTTCAAAACCTATCCTTCAGAAAATCAATCTATCACTAAGATCAAGAGATCGTGTTGCTATACAAGGTTCTAATGCTTCTGGAAAAACAACTTTGATTAAGGCGATCATGGATCGTCCTTCTGTTATCAAATTTGGAAGTTGGTATGTTCCGAATGATATTGGTTATTTGGATCAGCATTATGAGACTTTATCTTCCGAAAAAACTGTCTTACAAACGATTGCTGAATTAGTTCCACGTTGGTCTCATATTGAAGTACGTCGTCATTTAAATGAGTTTTTATTTCGTAAAAATGAACAAGTCAACGTCTTTCTTAAAACGCTTTCTGGTGGAGAAAAAGCCACGCTTAGTGTGTGGCAAATTGCAGCTAAAACAGTAAAGCTTCTGATTCTTGATGAAATTACCAACAATCTTGATTTAGAAACAAAAGATTATATAATACAAATTTTAACACATTATCCCTCAGCTATGATTATTGTTTCTCATGATGCTGATTTTTTGAAAGAAATTAGTATTGATAAAATTATTGATATCGAAAATTATAAATAATATGATAAAAAATTTAAAAATGCAGGAAGAAAAATTTATAGGAATTTTACCTTCAAATAATTTTAATTTTATAGATAATTCTTTTAAAGAAATTGGCGCTTCAGGAAAAATTTATGATAAACAGGATGCTGTGGATTGTTTGACGAATAAAAAAGAAATTCTTGAAAGGATAAATTGGTTTTTTGAAAAATTTGAAATTACACAAATATCTGAAAATATTATTTTGGTTAATTATATTTTGCATCAAAAAATTGATGAAGGTTGGCGAAAATCTTACAGATTGAGTATTTGGAAAAATAATTTCATTTTTTATCATCAGGGGACTTTGATTAATTTATGATAATGTTGTGTTGGATTTTTTTATTTTTAGGTGGATGCACAAACAATTTTACAACTAATATAAAAAATCACAATTGCAATGATTTAAAATTTATTTATCAAACGATTAAAGAAAATCATCCAGGCATTTTTAACGAAGAAGATCCAGAATTTCTTGAAAATATGGAAAAAGCTTACTCTCAAGCGGTTAAAGAATTTGAATTAAATCAAACTCAGGCTTTGAATAATTTTGTGCAAAGTTTTAACGATCCTCATTTAAAAATTTATTTTAAAAAAAATGAAAAGGCTTTGAAAATTATCTGCAAAAAAGAAAGCAAATTCACAATTTCGGAAATTTCGCAAAACATACTTTGGATATGTTTGCCAATTTTTGATTTATCAGGCAAATTCGCTGAAAAAAATTTTTTTGCTTTTGTTAAGAAAATTGAAAATTTGAAAGATAAATATAAATATAAATATATTGTTTTTGATTTACGTGGCAATCAAGGTGGCAATTCATATTATGCTTCTTTAATTGTTGATGCTTTGTATGGCAAAAATTACGCAAATTATAAGCGCAAACAACTTTGGCAAAATATTGAAATTTATTATCGTGTAAGCCTTGAAAATTTAAATCATATATCTTTTTTTGCTAAATTTGATTTTGGTTTAAAAGAAGTTGTTAGGCAAATGAAGAAAGCAATTAAAAAAAATATTGCAGTCAATTTAATTAAACAAAAATTTTCATTTAAAATAAAAACTAACAAAAAATTTGAATCTAAAAAAATCGATTTTAAAATTATTGTGATTATTGATGACAAAAATGTTAGTGCTGCGTTAGATTTTATAGATGAATTAAAAATGATGAGTGAAGATGTGATTTTAATAGGTAAGCGCACAATGTATGACACGATTTATATGGAAGTAAGAGAATGTTCGTTGCCAAGTGGTAATGGAAGTTTTATTTTTCCAATTAAATTTTATCGTAATAAAGTCAAAAAAAATAAAAACAGACAATATCTTCCAGATATATTTTTTGAAAAGATTGATGATGCGAATTTGTTAAAACATTTTGTACTTAATTTGTTGAATTAATTAATTTATATCTTTCCAAAGCTTTTTTTCTTGATTCTTCAAGGTTAACAATCGGTTTTGGATAATTTTGGCCAAGAACAATATTATAAGATGCTAAAATTTCTGAATTTACCTTCCATGGTTCGAACAAATATTTAACAGGCAAATCTTTCAACTCTGGTACAAATTTTTTTATATAAATTCCTTCAGGATCAAATTTTTCAGCTTGCAACGTTGGGCTGAAAATTCGAAAATATGGCGCTGCATCGGCTCCAGAGCCCGCTACCCATTGCCAGCTTGCACAGTTGTTTGGAAGATCAGCATCTGTTAAGCAATCTTCAAACCAATGCATTCCTTTTTGCCAATGTATGTTCAAGTTTTTTGTTAAAAAAGAAGCTGTAATCATACGAGCTCTGTTATGCATCAATCCAGTTTGCCAAAGTTCTCTCATTCCAGCGTCCACAATTGGTATTCCAGTTTTTCCTGTTTTCCAAGCTTGAAAAAGTGTTTCATTATCCTCCCAAGGAAAATTATTAAACTTAGGATTAAAGTTTTCTGTTAACAAATTTGGAAAATGATATAACAAATATGCGGAAAACTCCCTCCAGATTAATTCGCTGATAAAATGATCCAAATCTTCTTTGTTTGCTTCTTGATTTGCATTGCTTTTTTTGATTTTATTTAAAATAGTCAAAGGTGAAATAACGCCAAAATGTAATTCTTTTGATAATTCTGAGCAACTTTGTTTGTTTAAAAAATTTCGATTTTCTTTATATCCATTTAAGTTGTTTTTTATGAAGTAGTTTAATTTTTCTATGGCCATTTCTTCTGAAATTTCTTGAAGATTTATTTTTTTATACCATTCATTTTGTGGTATAAGATTTAGATTGCTAAGTTCAGTTTGATTCTTATCATCTTTTATAAAATTTAAATTATTGATTTTTTGATCTGATTCATTTGAAAGATTTAGATTTGAAATTTTGCCTAAAACTTTATTTTTATAATAAGTAAAGATTTTAAAATAGTCGTTATTTTCTTTTAAAATTTCCAAAGGGTGAAACAAATAATTTGAATTGAAAATTTTAAATTGAATTTTATTTTGATTGCAAAATTTTATTATTTTATCTTCTTCTGACTTGTTTTCAAAAGATTGATTCCAAAAAATATTTTCTATTTCATAATTTTTGGCAATATTTTCTAATACTATTTCAACATCTTCTTTATAACAATTTAATTTATTTTTAAGTTTTTGATTTAAATTTTGCAGACATTTTTCAAGATATATTTTGCTTGCTGATCCAATATTTTTGTTTAAAACATAAATTGCTAATACATTCTTGTTTTCCGCGCCTTTTAAAGCTTTGTTATCTTGAAATCGTAAATCTTGATTAAACCATACAACTGTAATTTTCATATTATCCGAATTTTTATGCAATTTCTTCTAAATTATTTGCAGCGTCTAAAAGTTTTCCTGTGTCGATATCAAAAATCCATTTATGTAAAATTAATTCTTTGTTTTCGACTCTTTCTTTTATCCATGGAAAAGTTAAAAGGTTTTGAAAAGATTTGTTTAATGATTTTAAAATCGCTTGATTTATTTCAACATTTTGATCTTCAAATATTCCCTGCATCCAATTTGTTATAAAATCATTGTCAGGAAATTTTTTATCTAACGAAGCAATAATTCCTCCGCATTTCGTATGACCTAAAATTGCTATGTTTTTTACTTTAAGAAATTTTACTGCAAATTCTAACGCAGCGCTTGTTCCGTGATGCAGATTATCTTTTTCATATGGAGGCACTAAATTTGCGACGTTTCTTATGCTGAAATAAGTGCCTGGATTTGTGTTGAATATTAAAGCAGGATCAACTCTGGAATCACAGCAAGAAATAATTGCAATTTCAGGTTGTTGATCATTTTTAATGTCATTTGCAATTTCAGGATATTTTTCTTTGTATGTTTGATAGCCTTTTATGAATTTCATGATTTATTATAATGTTTGCATAAATTTTTGAAAATATATATAATCATGACCTGATTAAGGATAAAATATTATGACTTCTTTTTTAATAACTTCTTTTGGTTTAAATAAATTAAAAGAAGAGAAAGAAAAATTATTACAAGATGAAAAAGATGCGTTGGAATCTGTTGTAATTGCCAGAGGATATGGTGATTTTAGCGAAAATGCAGAATTAGATGCTGCAAAAGAATGGCTTGATCGTACCAGAGTTAAAATGAGCGAAATTGATAAGAAAATTAGCTTAGCAAAAATTTTTGATAGCTCTTTAATCGATAAAACTAAAGTAAATTTTGGTGCAGCGGTGAAAGTTGAAGATTTGAAAAGTGGAAACGAGACAATATATAAAATTGTTTCTGACGCGGAATTTGATATTGCTCAGGGCAAGATATCGACTCAGTCGGCTATTGCGAAAGGCTTGATTGGCAAGGAAGTTAAAGATGAAGTTTTTATACAAACTCCTGGAGGAGAAAAAAATTTCTTGATCAAAGAAATTGATTACAGTTGGCTTAATTAAATTAAACATTGTTTTATTTTTATAATTTTATTATTTTATCTTTGTGGTTTTTGGTAAGTTAGATTTTTTTTTATGTAAAGAAAAAGCTTTTGACGCTTTAAAAAATCTTTATTTGTTGGAAATTGAAAACTTAAAAACTATTAGCAAGAAAGATCTTTCTGCAATTGCAATTGAAAGCATAGTTTATCCTTTGTTTGGAATAAGCATTGATGGTAAAGTTTATCAAAGTTCGATTACACAACTTGATTATTTTGAACAATATTATAAAAATGAATTAAATTTTTTATCTCAAAGTTTGTTTTTGGGTAAAAAAATACAATACATAGTTGGAAAAAGCAATGTGCCTATTTCAATTTCTTTAGTTAACGAAAAACTTGCGAATGAATTAACGCAAGAACAAATGGCTTCAAGAAAAATAAATATTTTTTCCTTAGACGAAGTGGAAAAAGATGAAGATAATTTTCAAAAAAAAGATAAATCTTTAAAAATTTTATATTTTGAAGCAAACAGAATAGATTATTCTTTCAACAAAATAAAACATTACTGCGGCATTAATCCAAAATTTATTCAAAGCAATATTATTTATGTAAATTATCAAAAATATTTACCTTATTTTTTTGAATATGCAAAACAGGGTATTTTAAACGAAGAATATGAAGATTTAATTGGTCCCTTTAATATTTCTTTGAAAAACAATAATATGAAATTTCCAAAAGAATGGAATGATTCGATTCATTTACCGCAAATGCCCGCTTACAATTTAATTAAAAAAAATCATGAAGGCATTACGATGATTAACATAGGCGTAGGAGCAAGTAATACAAAAACGATCACAGATCATCTTGCTGTTTTGCGTCCAAGATTTATTATGATGCTAGGCCATTGTGCTGGTATGCAATCGATTCAAAACATAGGTGATTATTTAATTGGAACAGATCATATAATGTTGAATTTTAATAATGAAACTTACGATTTTTTATCTTCTTCTGCCGCCGCTGAAAAATGTGAAGGAATATTGCTTTCTAATCCAGTTCATAAAGGCGCGGTAGTTTCTGTATGCGATCGAAATTGGGAATTTAATTTAAATAAAACTTTTGCTGAAGTTAAAAATTTTAATCCATTTGGTGTGGATATGGAAAGTGCGATGATGGTTAAAATTTGTAATGATTATAATATTCAAAGTCTTTCATTTTTGTGTATTTCAGATAGGCCTTTGCATAAAGAAATAAGGCTTTGCAAAATGGCTGAACAATTTTATAAAGAAAGATTGAAAAATCATTTTTACGATGCGGTTAAAATTATCAAGAATTTTTATTTTGAAAAACAGAGATTGCAAGATGGATCATTGAAAGATGGCCCATTATTCAGATGAAATTTTTCTTTTTATTCTTCAGCTTTTGTTCTATTTTTGGAAATATTTCTGAAAAAAAAATTGGAGTTAAAGTTTTCATTGGATTTGATTGTCCGTTTTGCATAAAAACTTTGGAAATTTTGGAAAAATACTATATATCAAAAAAAATTCAACTTGAAGTTTATTTTTATTTTAAAAATGAATGTGAAAAAAAATTGACTCAAAGTTTAATGAATATTATTCAAGATAAATTTTTTATTAAAAATGTTATTTTCATTTTAAAGAATAAGAAAAATTTGCCTAAGTTTAAAAACGCAGACTGCAAAATCGAGGATAATAAAAAAAATTTTAAAAAATATAAAATTGACGTTATTCCTTTTTGTGTAATTAATGAAAAAATAAGATTGCAAGGTCAAGAACAAGTTGAAAAATATTTTAATTTTTGATTATATTAGATCATTGGCTTTTTTAAAAAAAACTAGCTAAGAAAGGAGAAAATGATTTATGAATATAATACCAAGTTTAGGAAAAGTTTTAATTAAAAGATTTGATCCAGAAACAAAATCTGGAGGAATTATAATTCCCGAGTCTGCTCAAGAAAAATCTACCAAAGGTACGGTTTTGGCTGTTGGGAATTTTAAGAAAGATGAAGTGTATGATATTAAAGAAAATGATATTGTATATTTTCAAAAATGGGGCGGAACTGAAATTAAATCAGATTCTGAATCCTATATCGTTATAAAAGCTGAAGAAATTTTAGCTGTGGAAAGAGGTAAATAATGGCAAAAAAAATAACATTCGAAAATGATTTAAAAGAAGTAACTTTAAAAGTTGTTAATTTACTTGAAAGATCTGTTAAGACAACGCTTGGTCCTGCAGGTAAATTTGTTTTATTGGATCAATCTTATGGTTCTCCGAAAATGACGAAAGACGGAGTCAGTGTTGTTAAAGCAATTGAATTGGAAGATGGAGTTGAAAATTCTATAGCATCTTTTTTCAAAACAGCTGCAACTCATACCGTTGATGCGGCAGGAGACGGAACGACTACGGCGATTGTTCTTTGTGCAAACATTTTTAAAACTGCTTTGAAGGCGGCTAGCGTAGGTGCAAACGTTGTTAAAATAAAAGAAGGCATTGAAAAGGCAGTTGATTTAGTTGTGAAAGAACTTTCTTCTTTAAGAACAGAAATTAAAAATGATTTTGAAAAAATCAAACAGGTTGCTGTTGTTTCTGCAAACGGAGATGAAGAAATTGGTTCTTTAATTACAGATGCTTTTAAAAAAATTGGACACGACGGAGTAATTAATGTTGAAGAAGGAAAAACTCGTGATCATGAATTGAAAATTGTTGAAGGTATGCAGTTTGACAGAGGATATATTTCTTCTTATTTTGCAACGAATACAGATAAAATGATTGCTGAATTAGAAAATCCATGTATTTTAATATATGACAAAAAAATCAGTTCTGTGCAAAATATTTTGCCTGTTTTGAAAATGGTGCATGAAAAAGGTAAAAGTTTGTTAATTATTGCTGAAGATATAGACGGCGAAGCGATTTCGACTATGATTGTGAATAAATTACGCGGTCTGTTGCAAGTTGTTGCTGTTAAAGCTCCTGGTTTTGGTGATAGAAGAAAAGAAATTTGCCAAGATATAGCAATTTTGACAGGTGGAAATGTTATTTCCGAAGAAACTGGAGGTAAATTAGAAAATGTTACTTTCAATGACTTGGGAAGTGCAAGAAAAGTGACGATCACTGCAAATGATACAACTATTATTGAAGGAGCAGGCCAGGCTGAATCGACTCAAGCTCGTGTTAAGCAAATTAAATCTCAGATTACAGAAGCAACTTCTGAATATGATAAAGAAAAATTGCAAGAACGTTTGGCAAAATTAACTGGTGGAGTTGCTTTGTTAAAAGTTGGCGGAGCAACTGAAGAAGCTGCAAAAGAATGCAAAGACAGAGTAGACGATGCTGTTCAAGCTGTAAAAGCTGCGATTGAAGAGGGTATAGTTCCAGGCGGAACCGTTGCTTTGCTTTATGCAAGAAAAGCTATTACAAATGCTGTTAATTCGGTTAAATCTGTGGATGAAAGAATTGGTTATCAAGCAGTTTACGATGCAATTGAATCTTTGTTGGAAGGCATTTTAAGTAATGCTGGCAGAAAAGATGCAGCAGTTGTTTTTGCAAAAATTCAAGAAGCTCAGGATGCGGGCAACAAAAATTATGGATACGATGTTCGTAAAAATGAATTTTGCGATATGTTAAAAGCTGGAATTGTAGATCCGTTTAAAGTGGTTCGTTCTGCATTGCAAAATGCTGCGACTACGGCAAGTATGCTGTTAGTTTCAGACGTTGCAATCACCAATTTGAAAGAAGAAAAACCTGGAATGCCTGGAATGGGCGGCGGCATGGGTGGCATGGGATATTAATTCCCAGAAATTCTTCACTTAGGCGCGATTACGTTATTTTAATATCGATTTTAGGTCTGAAAATTTTAAAAATCTTTAAACTTCATTTTTAAAGAAAAAGAATTTTTGAGTGAAAAAAATCATTGAAATTTTTAAATTTTATTACTTGAATAAATTTTTCAATTTAATTTTGAAAATGATTTTAATATTAATTTTATTTCCTTTTTTCTTTAAATATAATATTGGTAATATTTTAACAGATTTTATAAATTCATTGACTTGAACTGTTAATTTTTTTAACATGAAGTATGTTTAGTCTAATAATTTTCATTTTAATATCGATTTTAGGTGTGAAAATTTTAAAATCTTTAAACTTCGTTTTTAAAGAAAAAGAATGTATGCGTGAAAAAAACAATCATGCAGATTTTTTTTATTGTTTGAATAAATTTTTGAATTTAATTTTGAAATTGATTTTAATATCAATTTTATTTGCTTTTTTCTTTAAGCCTAATATTTTATTTAATAATTTTTTTTCCAAGCAAAAAGATTTTTTTAAATTTGGTAATATTTCAATAGACAAAGATTCAATTAAAGTCGGTTCTGATATTTCTATAACAGATGATGAGGTTAAAGTAGGTTCGATTTTTGTTACTTCAGATAAAATTAAAGTTGGAGATAGCATAGAAGTTTCAAAAGATTGTATTGTGATTGGTGCTTATAAAATTGTTGAAAACAATGTGTTTTATAAAGAAAAATTGGTGTATTGTCATTTTTCAAAATTTAATAATGGTATTTCAGAAATAAACGATAAGTTAAATATTAAAAATTTAACTATTGATCAAGATGTGGTGTTTTTAAATAACGTAAAGCAAGAATTAAAAGATTTTAAAATATTAAATTTGCAATACGACGATAAAGCTGACCAGTTTTTTATTAAAAAATAAAAGTTGATTATTTGTTTTGATATTAGTATAATTTCAAAATGAAACATCACGAAAATAATATTGAAAGATATAAAAATAAAAATAACGATAATAGACCCTTTAGCGATAATAGAACTTTTAACAATAATCGCAATCCAAGATACAATCAACCTAATTCAGAATCTGAAAACAAAGATGAGTTTGCAAATCCAAGAAATAATGAAAGAAGTAATCATTTTGGAAACAATAATTTTGGAAACAACAGAAGATATAACAATAATTTCCAGAAAAACGAGCCTAAAACAGAGTGCAAAATGGATTCTAAAACAGAATGCAGAAAAAATTTATTTTGTGATAAATCCAATAAATTTCTTGATTCTGCTGAAAGAATTTTATCTATTGCATTGTATTTAGTTATTATTGGCGCGATTGCAAAATGGGTATTTTTTTAAATTAATAAAATAACGAGCTAAACAAATGAATTCAGGGATTAAGCAAACAATAAATCATTTTGATATTTTGAATTGTTTGCCTCATAGATATCCTTTTTTACTAATAGACAAAGTTCAAGATTATGGAATTGCTGAAGGAAACGAATGGGCAACTGGATTTAAAAATGTTTCCTTTTCAGAGCCTTGTTTTCAAGGTCATTTTCCGAATAATCCTGTTTTTCCAGGAGTTTTGATTATAGAAGCATTGGCTCAAATTTCAGGAATTGCAATTTTGGCAAATTCTGTATCAAATATTGCGTTAAATCCCGTGGCAAATTTTTTATCAGACTCTGCATCAAATGAAAAAAAAATAAACAATATATATTTTATAAAAATAGACAAAGCTACGTTTCGCAAAAAAGTTTTACCTGGAGATGTGATTTTTTTAAAATCTTCTAAAGTACGAAAAATGTTAAATATGTATATTTTTGAATCAGAAGCTTTTGTTGAAGATAAATTGGTTGCGAGCGCTAATTTGACTGCTACTTTTGATTAATCATATAATCTTTAAATGATATTTTTATCTGAACATTCGAATTTTATAAATTTTTTCATAGGAAGATTTGATTTTTCTTTGTCTGACTTTGCGTTAAGTATGATTTTATGGCCAACATTTATTATTGGCTTAATTGCATTTGGATTGAAGAACAAATTTTTTTCTTTTTCTTTTTTGTATTTATATAATTTATTGTACGCAAATTTTCAAAATCATTTAGGCTCTAAGGGTGAAAAATATATCAATTTTTTAATTACTTTATTTTTTTTCTTGGTATTTTTGAATTTAGGAAACATGATTCCGATTTTGTTTCCTTCAACTTCTGAATTATCTTTAACTTTAACCCTTGCAGTGCTAGTTTTTCTTTTAATAGTTTTAATAGGATTGTTAGAACATGGTTTCGTAGGATTTTTCAAATTTTTTATACCAAACGGTGTTCCTGTAATTTTAAAACCATTTTTATTTATCTTAGAATTTTTTTCTTTTTTAATAAGGCCTTTCAGCCTAGCCTTAAGATTAACAATGAATATGATTGCGGGGCATGTAATGCTTCACGTTATTGCTTCTTTTGGCAAAGGATTCGTGCATTATAAATTATTAGCAATTTTTATCGGTGGATTTTTAGGTTTGTTTGAAATTGCAGTAGCTTTATTGCAAGCTTACGTTTTTGTTATTTTAAGTTGTATTTATATTTCAGATATTTTAAATTCGCATTAATATTTACTTATATATAATTCATGTACTATAATTAATAATATTTAAAGGAGAAAAAATGGATCTTCAAGTTGCAAAAATGTTTAGTGCTGCAATAGCTTTGTTGCCTTTATTCGGGGTTGCCTTAGCTTTAGGCAATATATTTTCCACTTTAATAAGTTCTATTGCAAGGAATCCGTCTGCGAAAGACGCTATGTTACCTGTAGCAATTTTAGGATTTGCTTTAACAGAAACAGTGGCTTTATTTTCTTTGTTGATATCTTTCTTGATTTTGTTTTAATTTGATGGTGATGAAAGAATGAATTTTACAGTTGCAATATTGCACAAAGTTTTCTGGACAATTATATCGTTTTTTTTATTTTATGTTTTATTGAAAAATTTTGTATTAAAAAAAATTATAGACCAAAAAGAAAGTCAAGAAAAATTTATTAATGATTTATTTAATGAAATCAACTTAAAAGATGCGAAAATTAAAGATTTTATTTTTAAAACTAAGCAAATTAATGAAATAGAAATTCCGCAAAATAAAAATCATTACATAGAAAAAAAAATCAATGCTTTGATCAGCGATCATGAAATTAAAATAAACGATGAAATGAATTTTTTAATGAATAAATTAAAAAAACAGACAAATTTGAAGATTGATTTAAGTAAAATAAATGTTGAAGAGGAAGTGAAAAAATTAATTGAAAGGCTGCAGCAATGATAATTGAATTGTTTACTTTATGTTTTTCTTATTTTTTATTTTTTAAATTTGCTTTTCCAAAAATAATTGCGATGATAAAACAAGAACATATGATGGAAATTATTAAAAAAGCAAAAATGAGCAAGCAGCTTAATTTGAAGAAAAAAGAATTCGATCAGATCAATTTATATTATTTGCAAGCTTTGGAAAGAAAAGTTAATTGGGTTGAAGATGCTGATAAAGAATTTGATAAAAAAGCTGCCGAGCTTAATTTATTGTTTCAAAAAAAAATTGCTGTTTTAAAGTCTAAACATGAAACTTTGAAAAATTTATCCATACAGCAAGGTTATAAAAAGGCTCAAAATTCAATATTTGAAGAATATAAAAATTATTTGAAAGATGTTGATTTAAATAAGAGTATTTATTTTTAATATTTTTTGTGTTATCATTGTTTTCAGTTGGGGTATAGCCAAGCGGTAAGGCAACGGGTTTTGATCCCGTCACCCCTAGGTTCGAATCCTAGTACCCCAGCGGTTATAAAAGGATATATATGAAAGTTTCAAACTCTTTAAAATCTTTGAAATCAAGACATGCAAAAGCAAAAATAGTAAAAAGAAGAGGCCGTTTATTTGTTATTTGTCCTGTTAGAAGATTCAAAGCAAGACAAGGATAAAATGATATGAAAAAAGAAGAATATGTTGTTACATACCAGGAACTTTCTAAATATTTTAGCCATTTTGAAATAGCGTTTCTAGGATTCTATAAAGCAATTGAATTAATTAGAACTGGAGTTTATTTAAATTCTTTTTCTTATAACAAACAACTTAAACCAAAAGTTGCAACTGTTGCTTTAAAAATGTTACTTGAAGATCCAGAGGCTGCTAAATCTTTTGCTCAAGAAGTAATTCAAAGCTTACTTGTTGAAGAAACTTCAGAAGAATTTGATGATTACAACGTTGATGCGGGTCATTTAAGTTTAAATGATGCTGAATAATACAGATTGCAATATTTTTTGTTTTATTTTAAAATAAACACAAGGTTAGGCGAATTTATGAGGCAAACTACTTTTCAAAAAGGTGCGATTCCTGAAAAGAAATGGTATATTATAGATGCAAAAGATGCAGTTCTTGGAAGAATTGCTTCTCGTATTGCAATAAAGCTTCTTGGCAAAGATAATCCAAATTATTTAACTTATCAAAATTTTGGTAGTGCAATAGTAGTGATTAATGCTAAGCATGTTAAAGTTACTGGTAAAAAATTAGATAAACCTTTTTTTTGGCACACAGGATTTGCTGGTGGAATTAAGGAAAGAACGATTGCTGAAAGATTAGCTTCGAAAACTCCTGAAAAAGTTTTAATGAAAGCTGTTGAAAGAATGGTTGGATCTGGTCCTTTGGCAAGAGAAAGAATGAAAAATTTAAGAATTTTTGCGGAAGAAAAACATTGTCATGCGGGACAAAATCCTGAAAAATGGGATTTATCTTCAGAGCATCCTATGAATAAGAAAGAAAGATAAGGTTATAAATGGAAAAAGAAATTAAACAAAAAACTATTTTATCTTCAATTGAAGTGCCTTTTGTTGAAGATGCAGTGCAGGAAGGACTTTTAGATGAAGTTGTTCATTCGAAATTAGATGCTCAAGGCAGAGCTTATGCAACAGGAAGAAGAAAAACTTCAAGTGCAAGAATGTGGATATCTTCAGGAGATTCTGTTACTGTGAACGGAAAAAAAATAAATGATTATTTTCCTGTGGAATTTTTAAGATTTCATGCTTTAGAAGCTATGAGAGTTACTGGAATTAACAAACTTAATATAAATTGCACTGTAAAAGGTGGTGGTTTGTCAGGTCAAGCTGGAGCAATTAGACATGCTTTAGCAAGAGCTATTTTGAATTACGATCCTATGGTCAAGCATAAATTGAAAGAATTTTCTTTATTGACTCGTGATAGTCGTAAAAAAGAAAGAATGACTCCTGGTTTGCGTTCTGCTCGTGTTCCTCAGCAATTTAGCAAAAGATAATTTTCTATCAATTATAAAATAATTTCTTGATTCTATAATAATTTTTGTTAAAAAAATCTGCGGTTGCTTAGAATATAAATTTTAAAAATATATAAAAAGAATTCAATTTCTTATAAAGTTCTTATAAAAAATTATTACAAAAAAAATTATTATTATAATAAATAAAAGCATAGAAAAATAAATCAAATAAAAGATCAAACAATGATTAAAAAAGAATTCGATTTTCAATATGCAAACAATAATTTATTTGAAAAGTAAATAAATTTTTACTTAAAGGCGAAATATGATTTTGCAAATTTATTTTAAATAACAAAAAACAGAGTGCAACAACAGTTCAAAAAAAATTAAAATTTGCAGTTTCAAAAATCGTATAAACCAAAATTTGGCGCATCAAAATCGTACGAACGAAAAGTGTGCAAATCAAAAATATCTGAAGAAAAAGCATCCGAAGAAAAAGCGACACACCAAATCTTTCCTACACCAAATCTAGCTGCAACAATTCTTTCTATTTAAAAAATTGCACTTAGCAAAATTTGTCCTCTTAAAAGCAGTTGAAGAAATCAGTTGAAGCATGATCAGCAACAATATTTTTCGGCACAAAGTCTGCAACTTTTTTAGGCGGCCAAAAATTGAGCTTTCAAAAGCTGCTGCAGCAAAATTCGCACGCATCAAAAATATTTGCAATAAAATTTATCAATATAAATTTCCTATTGATAAGCTGCAATAACATTTTAAAAAAAGTTTGTTATAATGAAATAATGATTTTAGAAGGCAAAAAAGTTGCAGAGCATATTATAGAAAATTTGAAAAAACAAGATTTGTTTAGTTTGAAAAATAGGGTTCCTGGGTTTGCAATTATTCAAATTGGCAGCGATCCAGCTTCCGAAATTTATATAAAAAACAAAAAAAAAATAGCTCATGACTTGAAATATCATGTAATTCACAAACAATTTCGAGTCGACGAAAACTTTAATCGAAATTTTGATGAAAATTTAGAAAATATTAAAAATTTTTTGGCAGAATTAAATCATGATGATGCAATAGATGGTATCATTTTACAATTACCTGTTCCAGAACAATATAAAATTTTAAAAGATTTAATAAAGCCGGAAAAAGATGTTGATGGGCTTGGAGTTTATGCTCAAGGTTGTCTTGCTTTGGGTCTTGATTGGTTAAGACCGTGTACTCCTTTAGCTGTTATTAAATTTTTAGATTTTTATAATATAAAAAAAAACGTAAATATTACAATTGTTGGTCGATCGAATTTAGTCGGCAAACCTTTGGCTTTTATGTTGTTGCAGGAAGATGCGACGGTTCAAATTTGTCATAGCAAAACTGAAAATTTAGAAAAAATATGTCAAAATAGCAAAATAATTATGTTAGCAACTGGAAAAAGTGAATTTTTTTCTTTTAATTTGCCAGGTGCTGTAATAATTGATATAGGAATTACAAAACAAGAAAATAAATTAACAGGAGATTTTGACTTTCATTCAAGTTCCGTTGAATCCTACAGCCCAGTGCCTGGTGGAATAGGGCCAGTTACAGTAGCTTGCTTGATGGAAAATGTTGCAAAAGCTTATTGCAATTTCAATTTGTAAATTCAATAAATCTTAGCGAATTTTTCTTATTTTGATTCGAAAACAAAATAAACAGATCGCATTAATCCTGCATAATAAAAACCAATAATAAACTTTATTTTTAATAGAATTCAGCATTTTTAAATTAAATAGATTTTTTTTATCAAATTAAGACGCAGCATTCTATGAAAATTTAAGCGGAGCATAATAAGAATAAATAATTTTAATCTATAATCCACAAATTTTTTTTATTAATTGAATAAATATTTTTGTAAACCCATATTTTACAAAAATTTGCACCTATAGATTCCACGCGAAGTAAAGCATTTTGTTCGATTAGAGCATGAAGCTTTTCCTCGCGAAGTATTTTTATTTTTTTTAAACTTATTGTATATTTTTCATTTTTTAAATTATGTTTTTTGATCCAGCCGTAAGAACCAATTGAATCTTTAATTAACGCCCAATTTTTTTCAACTTTTATTATATAAACTGGCCAATTCTTAATTAATAATTTGAAAAGTTTAACAGATTCTTTGTTTGGCAATTCGTAAACATAGCAAGGATTTTTTAATGATCCCATTCCAAGTTGCAGCTCGCTTGGTTTCCTTGTTTTTTTTATAATAATTAAAGAAATTATAAAAATAATTGTAAATGATAAAAAAAGTTTTTTCATTGTATTTGTCTCATTGTATTTATCTAGCTCTTTGATATTTTTTCCAAAATAATTCTTGTTCAAATCTGTTTTTTATTCTGTCAGGATACAAAATTCCATTCGCATGATCAATTTCATGTTGAAAGCAAATTGATTTGAATCCATCGTATTCATTTTCAAAAACAAGACCTTCTAAGTTTTGAAATTTTACTTTAATTCTGGCTGATCTTTCAATTTTATGATTCATCTTTGGAACTGAAAGACATCCTTCAACAGATTCGACTTTTTCTTCAGAATAGCTTGTAATTTCTGCATTAACTGCAATAATTTTATCTTCATCAATTGATATAATTATCACATTTGGCTGAGGTCTGTACCCTGAAGTTACGTTTGCGGATAAATTTGTAAAATTTGGATCATCTTCAACCTGAGCGGACGAAATTCCTGCTCCATCAAGTTTAATGCAAGTTTCAAGTAAATTATTAGCAAAAACTTTTAATTCTTCATTAAATTCTGTAACAGGCATGACTTTTTTTCTTAATGCTGTATTCGGAGCTTTTAAAACTTTAAGTAACATAAATTTATTATAACACAATTAATTTCTTCGTCGATCTTGATTTGTTTGCGTTGTTTGTCGTTGTTTGTATTTTGAATAAGTATTATATTTATAATATGAAAATTATAAAAAAGTTTTTAAGCTTAAGAGATTATTTAAGATTGCCTGCTGATATTTGTATTGATCTTGGAACTGCAAATACAGTCGTTTCAATTAAAGGTAAAGGAATAGTTTTAAATGAACCGTCCGTTGTTGCAATTAAAAATGATTTTGAAGAAAAAAATAAAATTTTAGCAGTCGGAGAAGAAGCAAAACAAATGGTTGGTAGAACTCCAGCTAGTATTAAAGCAATTTATCCCATGAAAGATGGCGTGATTGCAGATTATGAAATTACAGAAGCTATGATTAAATATTTTATCAAAAAAGCAAACAAAAGTTTATTTTTAACTTCCAGAGTTTTTATTTGCGTTCCTTACGGGGCAACTCCGGTTGATAAAAAAGCAATTCATGATGCGGCCGTTGCAGCAGGTGCCAGAAAAGTTATTTTAGTCGAAGAGCCTTTAGCAGCCGCGATAGGAGCAAATTTGCAAGTTAGCCTAGCAAATGGCGTAATGGTGGTTGACATTGGTGGTGGAACAACAGAAATTGGCGTTTTATCATTAGGCAGCATAGCTAGCGCAAAATCTTTTACAGTGGCAGGTTATAAAATGGATGAAGCGATTAAAAATCATGTCAGCAAAGTGTTTAATATTAAAATTGGCGATGCTACGGCGGAAAAAATTAAAAAAGAAATTGGATGCGCGATTGATAGAAAAAAGGAAATTGCTATTAAAGGATTTGATACTTTTACCGGGAGTCCTAAAGAAGTCATAATAAAATCTTTGGATATTATGGAAGCTTTAAATCCTTTGTTAACTGCTATATCAGACGCAATCAGGGGTATGTTTGATACTAAAGAAGTTGATTATGATTTATGCGGAGATATCGCAACAAACGGTGTCGTTTTAACAGGCGGAGGAGCTTTAATTTATGGTATAGATAAATTTTTAGAGGAAAAAACTGGTTTAGTGTTTAAAATTGCAAAAGATCCTTTGCTTTGCGTGATTAATGGCCTTGAAAAAATTTCCATGAGTTATAAGTAATGTATTTTAAAAAAATCAGGCTTTATATTTATAAAAAATTCAATTTAAGAATCAGAGATTTTTTGTTTTTTATTCTAGTAGGCTATGTTTTTTTTAGCTTTCGCAACAGTTTAATAGAATCAGTTTTAAAATTATACGGAGCAAATATTGAAATTAATTCAAAAATTTATCACAAACCATTTGAAATTGAAAATTTAAAGGAAGAAAACAAAAAATTAAGAAATTTACTTGATTTAAAAGAAAAAACAGAAAAAAAATTTATAATTGGCACAATTGTTACCAATTTATATAAAAATTCAGAAATTTACGTGAAAATTGATTCTGCATTAATTTCTGAATCAGTTTTTGTAAATCAGCCTGTTTGGATAGAGCAAAATTCACAGCCTGTTTTAATTGGATTTGTTTCTGAAGTTAATCCAAAATCAGATTTTATAAAAATTCATCTTTTAAGCAAAAAAGATTTTTCTTTTATTGTTCATGATTTAAATTTTTCAGATATTTTATTGAAAGGCAATGGTTTTGGAACTGAAATAGTTGCAAAAAATATTGCAATTTTGCAAAAAGAAATTTCAGAAAATATTTCAGAAATTCAATCGAGTATATTATCGTCGGATGAAAATGAAAAAATTGAATTATATTATAAAAACGAATATAAAGTTGGATATTATTTAAAAAACAAGATTTATTTGCACGATTTGTCAAAGGCGCATTTTGTATGTATAGAAGTTTAATAATTATTATAAGCAAAAGTGCTACTGATGTTTTTGGCTATCCAGATTTTTATACAATTATTTTATCAAATTTTTATAAAGCAAAATTTTCTTTTATTTCAGCCTCAATCATTTGCGATATTATGCTAGGTCAATATATTGGTACATTTTTTTTCATTGATTTTGTATCATTTTTTTTATGGAAATTATTTACATCTATTTTTTTTGTAAAACCTTTATTAATTCTTTATTTAATAAGATATTCCGTCTTGTTTTATTTTTCTTTAAATTTATATACTGTGTTATCTCAGATATTTTTCAGCATAATATTGTTAACTTTAATCAAAATTTTCAGAATCAATGTTGATTTTAAATAATCAATGTTGTTTAATGATTAGTACTTGTGAAATTTATAGATAAATCAAAAATTTTTTTAAAATCAGGAAAAGGTGGAAACGGATGTGTTTCTTTTCGAAGAGAAAGATGCGTTCCTGAAGGTGGTCCAGATGGCGGAGACGGTGGCAAAGGTGGAAGCATTGTTTTTTATGTTGATCCTGAAAAAGAAACTTTGATAGATTTTGCAAATACAACTCATTTCAAAGCCAAGCCCGGTGAAAATGGATCGGGTGCAAGATGTTTTGGAAAATGTGCAGATGATTTAATTATACCAATTCCTTTGGGTACTCAGATTTGGGATGCTGAAAAAAAGATTATATTTTTTGATGCTGTTAAACAGAATGAATCTTTCACTTTTTTGCAAGGCGGAAAAGGCGGAATTGGTAATTATAAATTTAAATCTTCCACAAATCAGGTTCCTTTAAAAGCGACTGCGGGCGAAGAGCCAAAAGAAATGTGGGTTTGGTTGATTTTGAAAATTTTTGCTGATGTCGGTTATGTTGGATTTCCTAATGCAGGAAAATCTAGTTTATTGAAAATTTTAACTGGATCTAAGACTAAAATTGCAAATTATCCTTTCACCACAACTGCTCCAGAACTTGGTGCTATGTTTGGAGGAGAATATAATCAGAAAAAATTAATAATGGCCGATTTGCCTGGTATTATTGAAGGAGCTCATGAAAACAAAGGTTTAGGCTTGGAATTTTTAGGGCACATTGAAAGATGTAAAGCAATTTTGCACGTGATTGATGTTACAAATAATTGTATAGAAAATTTTCAAATTATGTTAAATGAAATTTCCGTATTCCATGAAGATTTATTGAAAAAAGATCAAATTATCGCTTTAAATAAAATTGATTTGATCGACGAGAAAGAGTTAAAAGATAAAATTATTGAATTTAAAAAAGCTACGGGGTATGACGTGTTTCCAATTTCTTGTGAAGATAAAAAAGGAATTGAGGCTTTGGCAACTAAACTATTTAGCTTGAAAAATGGAGAATAGAAGATGATAAAAATTATATTTGATAAATTAGTACGAGATAAAATTCCTTTAAAATTAAAAGGTTCTGAAATTTTTTATAAAAAAGATATGAACACGATTAAATATATATTAAAAAAAATTCATGAAGAATTGAAAGAGTTGGAAAACGCTGTGCAAATTGAAAATCATGAAAATATATCTTACGAAATTGCAGATTTATATGAAGTTTTAGGTTCTTTGGTAAAGTTTTTAAAAATAGACAATATAAATCATTATATAAAAGATAAAAAAGAAAAAAACGGATCTTTTGAAGAATATTTAATTATAGATTATATTAAAATGAAAGATGATTCACCTTTTCTTGCTTATTATGAAAATAATTCAGATTATAAAATAATAAAAGAATAAACAAGGAAGGAATATGATAAAAAATAATTTTTATGTAGCCAGAGTAAATAATGAATATATTTTGTTTAACACTGAAACTCAAGATTCTTACACAATGGATAAAGAAGCGTTGCATAAGCTTTTTATTGAAGAAGATATTTCTTATCAAAATTTTTTAGATGCTGGAATTATAGGATTAAATAAAACAACTTTGCCTTTTCCAGTAATTGGTAAATTTTTTTTCGAAAGCATAGAAGTTAAAGAAAAAATGTTGAATAAATTAGAATATAAAGAATTTATATTAAATTATATAAACGACACTGAAAAATCTGATCTTTCATGGGAATATAGCAAAAATTACGTAAAATCTAATATTGAAATTGCGCTGCCGCCTTTTTCTGAAATTAAAGCAGATTTTATGACTTTGCTTAAAAAAAGAAGAACGATCCGCGAATTCAAAAATCAAACAGTCAGCTTGCAGGATTTGTCTGATATTTTATATGTCGGATTTTTCAATGCTTTAAAATTTGATAGCGAGTTTTTAGATCATGAAGATAGTATAAGTTTCAGACGTTATGCTCCATCCGCAGGTGGCATTCATGCTATCGATCCTTATATTATAGTTCATAACGTTGAAGGATTGGCACCTGGTGTTTATTTTTATCATTGTAAAAAACATATCCTATATTTAATTTCTGATGAAAAAATTTCTTATGACGATATAACTTATAATATTGTAAATCAACGTTATAATCAAAATTCTGGATTTGATATTCTTACCGTGGCAGATTATAATCAAATTTATAAAAAATATCCTCATATTATCGGTTCTGTTTTGCCTTTTTATGATCATGGGCATATTGTTCAGAATGCTATTTTAACTTTAACAGCTTTGGGATTAAATTATTGGATTTCTACGTTGCTATGTAAAGAATTTTTTTCAACCAAGCTTAAATTAAAAGAACACGAATTAGCTTTGGCAATAATTTGTGTTGGATATGGTTATGATGATTCCACAGGCCCAAAGTTGAATAAAATTTTAAATGAATTAAAAGCTGAAAAACAGGCGATTATAGCTTCTGTGATGCAGACTGTTAAAAATGTTGTGAAAGTTGAAAGATAATGTTTATAGTTTTTGATGGAATAGACGGAGCGGGTAAAACGACCCAATTAAGAAAAATTTCAACTTGGTTAAAAGAATTAAATTATGATCATTCTGTTTTTAAAGATCCAGGAAGCACAAAAATTGGTCAGAAAATTAGAGAAATTTTTTTAAATAATAAAGTTGACGCCTTGTCCGCTTTGTTTTTGCTTTCTGCAGCTAGAACTATGTTGGCAAATAAAATTGCAAAATATAATACTAATTTGGTAATTTGTGATAGGTACACGGATTCAACTTTTGCATATCAGGGCAAATTTTTGGATAAAAAATTGATAGAGGAAATTGTGGAAATTTCAATTTTAGTTAATAAAACTGAAAGAGTTGCTCCAGACTATGTTTTTTTATTTTTGAATCAATATAAAAAAAAAGATTTGAATTTGATGGATAAAGTTGCTTCTGAAAATGCTGATTATATTAATCAAGTTTTTTACGAAAGATCTATTGATAAAAAAAATTATTTCATTGTTCCAGAAGGTGACATCGATTTTCAATTTAATTTTTTGCAGGCTAAATTTAAGGAAATATTGTGCCTTTAATCGGATATGTTGGCAATATTAAAGCTGCTGATCTTTTAATATCAGAAGAAATTTCAGAAATTGAAAAAAAAAGGGGTGATCTGAAATTATTTGAAATAGATTTTAAAAGCGGTATTGATCAAGTGAGAAATTTTCAAATTCAGATCAGAAAAAATTTTATTGCACAAAAAATTGGTGTTATAAGACTGATAAATAAATTTTCAGATCAAAATATTGCTGTTTTGCTTAAAACCTTTGAAGAATTGGAAGATTTAAACGTTGTTTGTTTTTATACAGCATCTTATTTGCCTTCTTATGTTATTGCAACAAGATCTTTTATCCATTATTTAAATAAAGATTATAAGTTGCCAGAGAATATTGAAAAAAAAGAAATTATGGATTTTTTAATTTATAAAATGAAAAGTAATCAATTCTCTGATAAATTAAAAGAAGCTTGGAAAATTTATTTAAACATAGTTTCATGGTTTGAAGATGGGGTGATTTCTGAATCAGAATTTTTATTTTTAAAAAAAAGCTTGAACTTATTCTGATGAAATATGCAATCAAAAAAAATATGCAATCGAATTGTTATCATCGAATTTTTGATATCGATTTTGAAAAAAGGTTTTAAGCTTATATATAACTTGATATAGTAAAGTTTAGGAGATGAGAAAATTTCAATAACCGAGAAAACAAGAGACAAAATAAGCGACACAACAACTGAGCAAGCAAATAAAAAAATTTTAGCAATCGATTTTGGCAAAAGAATAGGATTAGCTACGGCAATTGATAACATAGCGCTTCCGCTGAAAACAGTTAATTCAATTGATGAAATATTAAATGAAATTAATCAAAGAAGAATAAATTTTTTAGTCGTAGGTTGGCCTTTGCTGCTTGACGGAACTCCAGGATCTCAATGTTTGAAAACAAAGGAAATGCTAGGTCTTTTGTTGAAAAAAATTAATTTGCCTTATGTTTTGCAGGATGAACGTTTTAGCTCTAAATTTTCTTCCAACGACTCTCAAGCCGCAGCGTTCTTTTTATCAATTTATTTAAAATTAAATCAATAAACTTTTAAGTTATTTCCGCTATATTAAAATCATGGATCAAGAATTAGTTAAAGGTTATAAAAATTTTTTCTTAAATTCGATCAAGAATTATTTTATTTGCTATGATATGATTCAAAAAGAAATCGATATTCATACCAACTATAATTTACAAGATGGCATGTTGTTTTTTTTATGCGCCTTTGATAATTTTGATCCTGATTATTTTAATAAATATAATTTTTTGAATAAATTGCAATTTAAAAATTATGTCATTTTTGATGATAAAAATTATAAGTTAACTCAGTCTGGCCGTGATTTGAAGTTTTTTTTGGAAGAAAAATTATTAGCTCAGGCATTAATGTTGGAATTTAACGGATTAAATGCAGTTGCAGTTGGCAGATTAAGCACTATGTTAAAGCGTTTTCAAAAATTCTGGAAAATTTTAATTAATCATTCGAAAACTTTTTCTTAATTGCATTTTATACTAAAATAATTTTATGAATATTGCGTTTAATAAGTATTATATTAAAAAAATTACCAAATATGCAATATTATTGCACATTGTTTTAACCGTTACTTTTGCTTTTGTACAAATGCCGCAATTTATGCAAATTATGAGGGGGATCGATTTTAATTTTTATACAATTTTGATGGTAATGATTTTTAAAACATTAGAATGGATAAATGCAATTTTAATGGTTTCTTTTATATTAGTCTGCTTTTATATATTCTATATAGACGTGAATAAATATAATTTAGAGCTAATTTTGATTCAAATGGGAAAACCAAAAAATTATTTATATAGAATGTTGATTTTTTTTTCATTTTTTTATTCTGCAATTTTTTTTTATACAGATGGTTTTGTGATTCCAAATGCAAATTACAGCTTTAAACAATTGTTCGTTCAAATAGCGAAAGAAAAATTTATAAAAAATTTAGTCCCAAAGCAATTTATCAATTTCAACCATTTTAATATTCTTTTTCAAAGTGCAAATGAAGATCAAATTAATTATTTAATTTTAAATCATGATTTACCAGCTTTAGATTTAACTATTTTTATCAAAAAAGCAAATTTTTTTTCAAAAAATGATATCAGTCTGGATTTTTTAAAAGGAAAAGGGTTTTTAAAAGTATTAGGTTATGAATTTGATTTAACTTTCGAAAAGGGGTTGCTGGAAGTGCCAGCTTCTTTCTTAGAAGTGGAAAAAACTGAATATGATAAAACTATTTTAGAATTAAATGATTTTCATGAAATACTATGGAAGTGTCGTAGCGGATTATTTTGTATGTTTTTCCCTTATTGGATAATTAGCATGGTTTTTTCCAGTTTTATATTGAAAATTTTTTCTATTACAGCTTTTTTTATCATGTTTTTTCAAATTAACAATGTTATCGAATGGAATTTTGTTTTATTTTTTTTATGTTGGTTGATTATTATTTTAATCTATAGGCGTTATGCGGATCATTAATTTAATAATTATAAAAAATTTTTTCAAAGTTATAGTAAGTTTTATAATTTTAAATTTTCCGCTGATTTATTTGGCAGATTTGATTTTAAAAAACGATATTTTCGATTCTTATCAAAGTTTAATCGAAATGCCTTACAAATATATGCAAGTTTTTGATATTTTTGTTTTGTGGTCTGTTTATTTTGGTTTCAATTTAATTCGATTACAATACGGAGTTTTAGCTTTAATTACAATAGGCTATAACAAACTCCATTCATTGTTTTCTATGATCATTTTAAGCCTAATAATTTGTGCTTTTTATTTATTTTGCTTGCAATTAAATGATTATGTTTTTGATCGCAAGTTGAAAATCACAAATTGGTCTTATTATAAAGAAAATCAAAATGATATATTTATTGATAAATCAGAAAACAAGGCTTTTGTTTGCGATGAAAATCTTTCCTGTTTCAAAAATTTTAAAATTGATTCTGAAAATAATATTTATGTAATTTGGAATATTGCAAAAAAGCTTTCTTTATCTGGCTTAACAGAATATAAACAATATTTGGCAAGCCATCAATTACATTATGATGAAGTTTCAAAGCAGCAGGCAAAAATTATTTTTAATTGTCTATTTTTATGTTTGCTTGTAATCGCGGGCTTTATTTTTGGATATTACAATAGTTTGAAAGAAGCAATTTTGTTGACTATTTCTTGTCATTGGATCTTAGAATTGTATGTTTTTTTGCCTTTAATATACGGAATTATTTTTGCAAGTTTGATTTTTGTTTTTTGGTTAATTGTGGTTTTATGCTATTTGTTTTATTAATTTTAAGTTTACTTAATTTAAACGCGAATATAACTTTTCAAAAAATATCATTTTCAAAAAATCGTTTACATATTTTTGGCTTAAACATAGATATTTTTAAAAAATTTTCCATAAAAGAGTTAGTGAAAGAAAATAATTCAATTTTATTTAGTCAGGTCAATTTAGAAAATGATGATTTTAAAATATTGTGTAATAAAATTTTATTAGATTCTGAAAATTCGATAAAAAAACAATTATTATTTTATATTTTTGAAATCGAAAATAAAAATAATTTTTTAATGCAAGCTTCTTTGATTAATTTAATTGATTTATCTTTGAATAATTTTATGGTTGAAAATTTAAAAATTGTTTCAGCTTTGTCTTTTGATAAATGGATTTTTGAATCTGAAAAATTTTATTTTAAAGATGATTATTTTATTTTTAAAAATAATTTATTTAAAGTTTTTGGCATAAATTTTAAAATTTTCGATTTACGAGTTAAAGAAAAATTTTGTTCTGGATGGAAAATGCCTTCCTTTTCTATTTTTGATCAAGTTTATACAACGGCTTTGAAATTTCCTTATTATTTTTACATAAATAAATTTAATGATCTGCAATTGACTGCTATATTAGGATGGAAAAAAATTGGATTGGAAATTTTATATAAAACTTATGCGAAAGATCATTTGTTGAATTTATTAATAGATTGCCATCTAGGATATAAAAACAAAGTATTTAGTAATTTTTTTATAAGAATGTTTCAAAAAGATGAAAGTGATTTTTTGTGCTATGATTTTATGCTTTTTAATTCTTTTAACTTGTTGTTTAAAAATTTTTATAAAATAAATAATTATTTTGGGGCAAAAATTCCTTCATACTTTTTTTATAATTATTTTAACAATAATCTTGATTTTGTTGTGGGTATTTACAATTTATTCAATAATCAAGATTTTTTTCTTCAGCTTCCTTTGAAATTTGAATTTAATAAGTTGTTTAAAGATCAAAATTTTGGGTTGCAGTTTCGTTTTTTTGGATGCCCTTTTTATCAACATGCAAGATTGAATAAAATTCATATGCTATATAACACGAATGGAAAAATTTATTTTCCTTACAGACTGAATAATTTTCATGGTAAATCATCTTTTCATTTAAATTTAAAAAAAGATTTAACAGTTGGATTTGAACAAAAATTTGCTTTTGATTGGAAGGTTAAAATAAAAAATATTTCCCAAAATATGAATCATACTCAAAGCATTTTTTTTAATTTCAACATAGCAAAAAAATTTAAGCAAAATTTTAATAACTTAAATTCTGATTTCCATATTCAAAGCCCAAAAATGCCTTATTTTTCAACAGGATTTAAGCATTCTGGTCCGAAATTTAATGCTTCTATCGCGTATAAGAGGTTGTTCTATGATTTTCCAAAAATTACATCAAAAAATTTTATTTGCATAGATTTTAATGTGTTTTTTCACAAAAATATTATTTATTTAAATTATGTTGGCAATTTTGATTTATCCAGTTTAAATTTTGTATTAGGATATATTTTTAAAAAAGATAATTTAACGTTGAACATAGGATATATTTTTAAACAAGATAATTTCTTGAATTTTAATTTAAATTATTTGTTTAACAAAAAATTTAGCTTAGAATCAAATTTAATGACGAATTTAAATAACTTAAGAATTAAAAAATTTGAAATAAATTTTGTTTTTATAACACAATCTTGGATTTTTAAATTTGGAATTAATTCAGCTTACGATGATGTAATGAAACATAAGCAATATTATGGTTTGAATTTTTCATTAAGTTTCAATGGATTAGATGAAATTCCAAAAATTTATAATAATTTAAAAATGTTAAATAAAAGCGATTTTAATTCTGTGGTTGATTTTGCCAAAAAGTTTAATGAAAATGGATTCAATGAAAATTTTTAATTATTTTTTTGTATCTAAATGTCCATGTTGTGGAGCTATGCAGCAAAATTATGATTTTTGCGAAATTTGTTATAAGAAATTTGATTTAATACCTTTTGTTTGCATGAAATGTCAAGATTTTTTTGAAACAAGCGTGCCTTTTGAATCAGTTTGCTTAAATTGCCAAGAATCTGATAAAAATTATTTAAATTGCATTTTTTCTTTTTTTTCTTACAACCAAATTATTAAAAATTTAATTTTACGTTTTAAAAATAACAGCGATTTTTTATTAGGCAAAGTTTTTGCTAAATTGCTTTATTACAAAGGGTTGAATTTAAATGGTGTAAATTTAATGAAGGCAGATTATATTTGTCCTGTTCCCCTTGAAAAATATAGATTAATTGAAAGAGGGTATAATCAAAGTTATATTTTAGGGCGCAATATTTCAAAATTTTCGAAAGTCCCATGTTATAATATTTTAAACAAAATTAAATATACTCCATCGCAGGGAAAAAAAACTTATGAAGAAAGAATTTTAAATGTCAAAGATGCGTTTGAAGTGAATTTTGCGTTTGCAAATAATTTGAAAGGAAAAACAATTTTATTGGTTGACGATGTTATTACAACGGGTGCAACGGTCTTAGAATGTTCCAAAACTTTATCAGAAGCTGGGGCGATTGTAAACGTAGTATCGATTGCTCGTCGAACTATTAGAAAAAAACGGAAGAAAGAAAGTTTAGAAAAAAGCGAAATTTATTAGAAATGTTATTTTTTTATTGTGAAATTTATTTCAAGAAACTTGATTGTTTGTAAAATTTGTCCAGATAATTTTTGATAATTTTTGATAAATAAAAAATCTTTACAATAAAATTAAAAAAATAAACTTTTAGACATTTCATGTTTTTTTTCTTATATGATTGAAGTCAACACCTTGAATTAAAAATTACCAAACAACTTGTTTAATAAATTTCTTCATCCAAGTTTTTGTTATCGTGCATCGCATAAATTTGATCTGAAAATTAAACAACTTGTTTAATAATTCCTCCGCCCAATAATCTTTCATCGTCGTATAGAGCGCAAATTTGGCCAGGAGCAATCGCAATTTGTGGATTATTTAAAGTGATAATATTCGTTTCAGGATCAAAGAAAGCTTCAATTGGCAAGCAGCGTGCTCTAACTTGAACTTGTATAGCCTTTTTAAAATATTCTTTTTCGACAAGTAAATTAATTTCTTCTAATTCGAATTTTTTTTCTTGCAAATCTTCAATTTTGCCAACGGTTAAGGTGTTATCTGCTGTGTTTATTTTTGTTACAAACCAAGGTCCGTTTGGTAATTTTAAATTTTTTCTTTGTCCTATTGTATATCCGGCTAATCCTTCATGCTCGCCAATTTCAAGATTGTTTTTTGTAATGATTTTTCCTTTTTCAAAAAGCTCTGGTCTTAATTTTTTTAAAAAATCTTTGTAATCATCTGGAATAAAACAAATATCCTGGCTTTCTGGTTTTTTTGCCACGACCAATTTTAATTCTGCAGCAATTTGCTTTACTATTGTTTTTTCTATATTAGCTAATGGAAATTGTAAAAATTTAAATTGATCTTGTGTCGTTAAAGCCAAAAAATAAGATTGATCTTTCGTTTTATCTCTGCTTTTAAAAAAATGATCGTCTTTTTTTTCTATGTAATGACCTGTTACCAAAAAATCTGCTTTTATTTTTTTGCAAAATTCTAACATTTTACCAAATTTAACGTATTGATTGCATCGTCCGCATGGAATTGGTGTTTTTCCGGCTGCATAAGTTTCAACAAAATTATTTATTACTTTTTCTTTGAAATAATCTTTGTAATCTAAAACGTAGTGTCGAAATTCAAAAGCTTTTGCAACTGATTTTGCATCTTTTATATCAATACCAGCGCAACAGCTTTTTTTTTTAACAGAACAAGAAGAAGAGGAAGGTTCGTTCAATTGTAAAGTGATTCCAATCGTTTCAAAACCAGCAAGTTTTATTAATGCCGCACTTACAGAGCTGTCTACTCCTCCAGACATTGCAACAACTATCCTTGAATTTTCAGGAAATAGGTTTTTTATATAATTAACGTAATTTTCAAGCATACCAATTATGATGCAAATTATGCAGCTTGAGCTTCTTTCATTCTTTCTTGAGCTTTTTTCTTAGGCAGTGCTTTTTTAGTAGATGTAAATTCTTTTTTTGGCATTTCAATTACATTTTTTTTTGCAGCAAGATACATGACTTTTTCTGTTGGAACAGCGCCTTGTCCTACCCAATAATGATATTTTTCTGCATCAATATGAATTCTAAAGGGATCTGTATCTTTTAATATAGGTTGATAGTAACCAATCTTTTCAACAAATCTGCCATCTCTACGGAATTTTTGCTCTGCAACCGTTATTGCGAAAACATTATAATTTTTTCTGCCTCTTCTGCTTAATCTTATTCTTAACATACTTGGGAATATTTTATCAAATTTTCAACAATGTGTAAATACGATTTAAGACACGCAATTCAAGCAAATTAAGCTTAGTTATTAGATTAATATTTGCAATATTTATAATTATTATCATTTCAGCCGTTTGATTTTATTGCGTTTGATTTTATTGTTATAATAATTTTTTCCGATTATGTTGGGGTTACCGTTCTGCTATTAGAATTTTTGAATTATTTTTCAGATATTGTCTGAAAAAATCAAGCAAATGCACCTGAAAATAATTGTTGTCTATGAGGGGATGAACATGTCTGTTGTTTTAAAGATTCCCCTTGACTAGGTTTTGTTTTTACTTTTGAAGATTCTTCGTATGGAGGTTCAAATTTGGCCGTAGCAGATGCGGGTGCAAATATAGGTTCGGGTGCAAATGCATGTGCAAATGGATGTGCAAATGCAGAAGTTTTTTCTTCAGTTTCTGATGAGCTTTTCTTTAATGAATGCGAATGTACGAATGAGTCATATGTATTGTTTCTGGGAGCTGTGTAATTTTGCCCTACACTTAGTTCAAATTCAACGTGATTTGCAAGAAAACTACCAACGCTATAAAGTGCATTTTTCACACTTTGCAAAAATGAATCTTGCGAAACTTCCGAGCATTGTTTTGCTTCTTCAATTTTTTTAGCTTCTTTTAACTTTTTAGTTTCTATTAATTCTTTTTTTGCTTTAAGTTGTTGTTTCAATGATTCGATAAAATTATTAGAGATATTAATTAATGTGCCACCATTTTTATCATCTTTATCATCATTATCAAAAAAATTTTTTATTTTTTTTATAATCCACATCCATTTAAGTATATCTTTTTCTTTTTCTAAATCTTCTATTAATTTATTCAAATCTTCTATTTGTTCATGATTTTTTTTTGCTAAATCAAAACTAGCTTCCCGAATCGATTTATTATCATCATGTATTTTTTTTATAATTTCCCCTTGTTTTTCAGTCTCATGTTGTCTTATCTTGTAATTTAATACAGAAAGAGATATTTTGGCGAAAATTTTTAATATACCAAAGGAGTTTGTATTTTTTAAATCTTCGATATTTTTAAGTTTTTTTAATGTTTCATTAATCAATTGGTTTTTATCTGAAACTGAATCTAATGATTTCTTTATATCTTTTAAAAAATAAATTTTTTCAAGAAATGTTTTATTTTCAAAGTTTGATTTTGTTTCTTTTGTTAAATTTTCGAAGGTTGTTAATTCTGGAAGAGCTCCAAAGTTTTGATCAAGCCAATTTACAATAAATTTAAATATCACTATTCCAGGTTCAAAATCTTTGCTTGATGTTTTATTTGATATTTCTTCAAGTTTTTCAAGATATTTTTTAATTATTTCTGGATCAGTTATCATATCTGGAAGCAACAAATTTTCATCATTTATTAAATCCATTAATTCGTATTCAAAACTTTTTAATTCTTGTAATTTTTTTTCTGAATCTTGTAGTTGTTGATATGTTTTCCTGTAACGTTCTTTAATTTCATCTTCATTTAAGTCGTTTAAAGGGCATTTTGCAAAAACACATGCAAAAAATATTATGATATTTAACATTTTGAAATTTTATATATTTTGATCTATTATGCATATAGACGAATTTTTACGAAAAATTCACCGGTTCCAATTAATCAAAATACAATATTTGCATTTTTTAATCGAATTATTCAAACTTCGGAAATTGGTGTCTTATTGGAGCAAACTCTTTGGTTACAAAAGATGTTGAACCCCATAGGTGCGAGGGTAATCGAGCAAAATTAAGCAGAAAATGATTTGCGTATTAAAAAATTGAAGAATTGCTTGTTCTTTAATCGTGGAATTTGCCTTTATATGAAATTAAAAATAAGCGTTGACTATTTAACTTTTACAGAATTATAAATCTTCATTGATATTAATCTGTTTTATCAAAATTTGAAATTATTAATCTGCCAGTATATTTTATGCATCAGATTTTATAAGATATAACAAAGGCGGGACTATGTCGAAAGATTTGAAAGAAAAAGATTTAAATAAAGAAAAAGCTTTGGAAGCGGCAGTTGCAAATATTGAAAAAATGTTTGGAAAAGGTTCGATTATGAAGTTTGGCAATCGCAAAGTTGAAGAAATGGAAGTTATTCCAACAGGTTCTTTGGCTCTAGATTGTGCTCTTGGAATCGGAGGATTTCCAACAGGCAGAATTGTTGAAATATCTGGAGAGGAAAGCTCTGGAAAAACTACGTTAGCTCTTCACGTTATGGCTCAGGCTCAGAAAAAAGGTGGAGCTTGTGCTTTCATAGATGCAGAGCATGCTCTAGACGTTAAATATGCAAAAAGAATAGGTGTGAATATTGATGAATTACTTATTTCTCAGCCTGATAACGGAGAGCAAGCTTTGGAAATTGTTGATAATTTAGTCCGTTCTGGTGTTATAAAATGTATAGTTGTGGACAGCGTTGCAGCTTTAGTTCCAAAAGCTGAATTAGAAGGCGAAATGGGTCAAAGTCATATGGGATTGCAAGCTAGGTTAATGAGCCAAGCTTTGCGTAAATTAACCGGTTCTATTTCAAAATCTGGCTGCTTAGTAGTTTTTATTAACCAAGTTAGACAAAAAATTGGAGTAATGTTCGGAGATCCTGAAACAACAACGGGCGGAGTAGCATTAAAGTTTTATTCTTCAATTCGTATTAAAGTAAAACCTTTAAGCATGATTAAAAAAGATGAAAAAGTTGTTGGCAGAGAAATTGCATTCAGAGTTATAAAAAACAAATGTTTTGCTCCTGGAGCCGTTGCAAAAACGATTATAAGTTATGGTACAGGAATTTCAAGAGTAGACGAATTATTAGAATATGCTGTCAGTTTTAATATGATTCAAAAATCAGGAGCATGGTACGCAATAGGGGATAAAAAAATTGGACAAGGAAAAGATGCAGCGAAAGAATATTTGAAAACTGCAAGTCCAGCTTTTTTGGCTGAAATTGAAAAGAAGGCAAAAGATTCTTCAGTATTGTTTGATGCGAATAATGACGAAGAAGAAGATGATGTTGAAGCAAATATTGATTTGGCCATCGATTCAAAGAATAAAGAATAATATATTTTTTATAGTATGTTTTTATGAAAATTAATAATATACTGAAAGTCAAAATCAAGCTACTTTAAAAATTTTCTTATCAAGTTTTATAACACAAATTAAAAATATTCAAAGTTAATTGTTAAAATTTTTATTATTTTCTTGAAAATGATTTAATATTCAATATCGTACAAAATTAATCCAACAGCAGGTGCAGTTGGCCCAGCCGCAGATCTTGAGCGAGCGTTTAATATTGTTAAAATTTTTTCAGGATCTTGATTTTTCAAAGCAATTTCAATAATTGTTCCTGTCATTATGCGAATTTGATATTGTAAAAAAGATTTTCCTTGAAATAATATTGAAATATGCATTTTATGTTTTTTGAATTCTATTTTTTCTATGGTTCTTATAAAATTATTGGATTGACAAGATGAATCTTTAAAACTTGAAAAATCGAATGTGCCAATTAACAAGTTTGCAATTTTTTGTGCTTTGCGGACAAAATCATCTATGCATAAATTTTTATTATAGTTTTGAATTATCCATGTTTGATTTAAAAAAGGGTTTTTGATTTTTGAAAATGCGAATTGGTATAAATAAGTTTTTTGCTTGCAAGAATGACGCGCATGAAAATTATCGTCTGTTTGTTTGATTGATTTTATTTGTATTGTCTCTTTTTTTAAAAGACTATTGAGGCTGTAAAGAAATTTTTCTTCATTAATAATTGTATCTGTAATTACAAAATGACATACTTGATGCCAAGCGTGGACTCCTTTATCTGTTCTGCTAGCTGAATGAATTTTCACATCATCTTTTAAAATTATTTTCAATTTATCTTCAATAATTTCTTGCACAGATGGTTTGTCAGTTCTTGCTTTTTGTTTTTGCCATCCGTTATATAAACTGCCGTTATAGCAAATTTCAAGGCAAAATTTCATTCTGTATTATATAATAAATTAAAAATTCTTGGGAGAATAAGTGTTTTTATTTCTTGATTTTTAACAAATGAAATTAATTTTTTCAGAATAAGATTAAGCCGTTTGATTTTTCCTGAACAAATTTTATTTGATTAATTTGTCAAATAATTAAATATTAAAAATTCAGTTGATTGATGTAGGCGATATTTTGTTTAAGTCTCATACATTTTTAAACGATATATTTTTCAAGATTTAAAATCATTGTCAGTTCGTCGGGATTTTTTTTATCAGTGTTCAATTTGACAGAAAAATTCTTGTAAGTTTAGCTTTTCAAATTTGCAAATGACATAGTTTGTCTCATTTTGAAGATGAAAAATTTAGTAGCAATTTATTTTTTATCGTTTAAATAATTTTTAACAGATTCAGTGTCAGGCTTAATAGCTTCAGATCCAGATTTCCAATTAGCAGGGCATACTTCGCCATATTTTTCAACGTGCTGCAAAGCTTGTAAAGTTCTGATTACTTCATCGCAATTTCTTCCAATAGGTAAATCGTTTACTGTATAAGATCTGATAATATGTTCTTTATCCATTATAAAAACACCTCTGTAAGCTATATTGTGATCGCTTAAAACATTATAATCTTTTGCAATTTTTCCGCTTAAATCAGAAAGCAAAATATAATTTATTCCTTCTATGCCTCCTTGATTTTTTGGCGTGTTTTTCCAAGCTAAATGACTATGCGCGCTGTCTACGCTACAGCCGATTAAAACTGCATTATGTCCTTCTAATGTAGATCTGATTGCTTCAAAAGCATGTAATTCTGTTGGGCAAACGAATGTGAAATCTAGCGGATAAAAAAATAATACAACATATTTATTTGCAAAATCAGAAAGCGATACAAGTTTTATTTCTTTGGCTACTAATGCATCTGTTTGAAAAAATGGAGCTTTTTGTCCTATCATAAAATTTTCCTTTCAATAAAATTTATCTTAAAAAATTATATAACGTTTCTTTTTTTATTAAAAGGATTGAATCAATTTAATTATCTATGACAACAAGATGTTTTGTTGCAAATGTTGCAAGTGCATTGACATTTTGTGCATGCACAGCTTGAACATACCGCATTTTTATTAAGAAAATAAGAAATTGCAGTTAAAGAAAAAAGCATTAATGCTGAGAAAGTGATGATTTTAGCGTATTTCATTCTGCAATTATAATATTATTTTTTTTAAATTGCAAGGATTGAATTAAGGCATATTGTTTCCAGCTTGTGCTGCATAAACATTTCTAACTAAAGATCCATCCCAATCTTCTGTAAATTGTGTCATCGTGCCATTTACTTCGTGATATACTCCGAATTTTGTTCCATCAATCATCTGTTTATTTTCTGTTTTTAAATATTTCACATCTACGAAAGATTGAGATATCAAGGTTAGATGTTTCTTAGATTGACAATTGTCATCTTCATCACTTCCATTATTTGATGTATCAATCTCATGTTTTGTTGTTGATATCAAATTTCCTGAATTTCCAGGAGTTGTAAGGTTTACTTCTGAGTCAATGTTGTGTTCATTTTCTTGCAACATAGCATGAGCGTTCAAAAACAACATTAAAGAAAAAATCATTTGTATTATCATTTATCTTTTATATATAATAAAATAAAATTTGTCAAATTTTCAAAATTATTGTTTTTGATATTTTAATGTTTTTTATTTTTTATAGTTGCAAAATAACCGCGCTTGATCAATACATGCAAAATTAATGCTTATTAAGCTGTTTTTGCTTCTTCGTTATTTTGTGTATTATTTTGAAGCGAATTTATTATGTTGCTATTTCCTTGAGTGTAAATATTTTCTGGCAACATTTTTATTTGTGCTTGGATTAATTTTAATTCATTTGATGTGTTCTTTTTGTAAATTTCTTCAAGCTTAGTTATGAATTTTGAAACCTCAGCTTGAGATGCTCCTTTTTTAACAGTCAATATAGCCTTCATTTTTGCAACATTTTGCTGTTCTTTGAAAGATCCAGTTATTTTTTGAATATTTAATATGATTTTGCCTTCAGTTATTTCAATCATTTTTTCTGAATCAATAAAGTCTTTGATTTTATGAAGAAATATTCCAACAGGATTTTCTCTTAAACAAGAAAACACGATTTTGATTTCTTCTGAAATAGATTCTTTAGAAGTCCAGCAAACATCAGGTTGTTTTTCTAAAATTTCTAAAACAAGCTTACCCACAACCTGAATAATGTTAAATAAATTTTTTGTTTGGATATATTTTTTATGCATCCAAAGTGAAATTTCAGCTGCATTTTTTTCATTTTCTGAATTATTGCCGATTGCTAAAAATCCTACTGAAACTCCATCTATGTTAAGTTCAAAGCCACCTGTTAATTTTTTTTCTTTTAATCTTGGTTCGTTTAACTTTAATCTTGTTGCAATTGATTCTTCGTCATAATTCCAATTCATTAAATTTGAATAATTATTTGGGAATATTTCTTGTAAAGTTTTTTCCATTACATCTAAAGTTATTAGAGGAATTAGGCTAATACTAGATTTTTCATTTTGATATGTCACGATATTTACATTTTCAGGATTGGCATTAATCCAAAAATTTATATTTAATAAAAATGTTAATAATAAAATTTGTTTTTTCATTTTATTTATTCCTTATATAATTTTATAGGCGCTGCAGGGATCGAACCTGCGACCCACTGATTAAGAGTCAGTTGCTCTACCAACTGAGCTAAGCGCCCGCGAATAAATTGTAAAATATTTTACAAAATATATCAATTCTTGTAATTGTTTTTTTAATTGTTTTTTTGATGATTTTTAAAGTGTTGAATTAAAATTGCGATAGTTTTTGTATTTTCAGCGCTTTCATGCCAAATTAATTCATTGTTTCTATGTCTATTTTTAAGATTTTGAATTTCTTGACTGTCAGATTGATAAAATTCAATAAGTATATTTATCATATCGTTTTGTATTTTGTAAAGATCTTGAATGTTTGTGGTTAAATTTATCTTGGTTTTTATATTTTCATTTTCATTAATAAAACTTGCGAATATTTTTTGAACTTTAGTTTTAAATATTTGAAAAATTACATGATTCTTCACAGAATTTATATCTTGTGCTGTTTCAATAAGTGTTATCAGAGCAGATGGTTCATCATATTGTAAGGCAATTTGAATTAATTTTGCCTTCATATAAAATTCTTGCTTAGCTTGCAAGTTCTTATAAATTTTTTGCATGTTATTGGATACTTCTTCCAATTTTTCAAGTTGCAATTATTAGTAATGTTAATATTGATGGTGATTTTTGCAGAATTCTCAGATCTTTTTTGATGAATTTTTATTTGAGGCCAATTCAAAACTCCTGAGCAAAAGAACAAGCCAATTGGATTCCAAGCTGATACGTCGAACATTAAATTTAATTCATCGTAATTGTCTGTCCAGCTAAGTTTTGGCTTTTTTTCCAAAATTTCTAATAATAATTTTCCAATTAATAATGGAAGTTTTTCTAAACTGCCTTGCTTTGTATATTCTTTCATAATATATATTGAAATTTCAGCTTTATTTTTTTGTTCGCTTTTTTGCAAAATAAAAATTCCAGCAAAATTTTCTAATATTGAAAATTCAAAACAAGGTGTTAAGCCGTTTTCTAGGTCACTACAAAATATAGGAATCAATTTTAATAAATCTTGAGCTTTAATATGTGTTAATGAAAAATCTGTATGCTGTGCAATTTGTGATATCGCTTCTGATATTTTTTCTTTGCTATACAAAGCTTTTAAGCTTAAATTTTCGTGAGATATTTTTTCAATAATATTTGCATTTGTGTTGTCATCTGTATTTTTAACTGTGCAACTTTAAACTGACACAGAATATAAAATTATACTTAAAAATAATTTTTTCATTTTTTTTCCTTTTTTTGATTTATTCAATAAGTTGTGAATGTTTTGTTAAGAACATTAGATATGTTGTCTAATACGCTATATTCTTCATCTGTTAAATTGTTGGTCGTGAATATATTTTTTATTAAAAACCATATTTCTAAATTTATTTTGTTGAAAAGTTCAGTATTCATAGAATTAGACGCTTCAATAATTTCATTTAATTTTATTTTCAATTGTTGCGAAGTGATTTGACAATTTGTTAAGATTTGCGTATCTCTTTGGCTTAAAATTGAAGACGAATCTTGAAAGGCTGTAAGAGTTTCTAGTGTAGGATTTTGCATGGTAAAAGAATAATTAGCTGATAAGTTTGCAATAAAAATTAATAAATATTTCATAAACTTATGATATAATTTTTTTTCACAATCGTCAATCTCAATCTAAATCTTAAATGCGTTCAAATAATTACAATTTGCAAAAATATTCCTTTATCTATTAAAATTAAAAAATGAAAAGCTTTAGAAAAATTGTAAATAAAAAAGCTTTGTTCGATTATCATGTGATTCAAAAATTTGAATTTGGAATTGTTCTTCAAGGTGCGGAAATTAAATCTATATCAGATGGTAAAGTCAGTTTGAACGGATCTTATTTGGCTTATTCAAAAGATGGTAATGTTTATATTCATGGAATGCATATTTCAGCTTATAATAAAGATAGCAAGCTTGCCGAAGATTGTAGCCGAATAATTTTATTGCACAAAAAAGAAAGAAACAAAATTATTGGATATGAAAAAGAGCCTGGAAAAACTATTGTGCCTCTTTCTTTGTATTTCAATAACAGAGGATTTGTTAAATTGGAATGCGCAATCGTAGAAGGCAAAAAAATCTATGATAAACGGGCTCAGATTAAAGAAAGAGAATGGCAAAGAAAAAAAACTGAAATTATGAAATGATTTTTTTTTAACGATTGGGAAAATTTTTAATATATTTTAAAAGGATGTTATTTTGTTTTTCCTGGTTTTCCTAACTCATCATATGTAACAATTCTTTTAATACTTTTATATTGTGCATTCAGATTAACGTTTATCTTTAACTTGATCCTCTTAGGTAAAGCTTGTGAAAAAATATCTTGATCTACATTTTTAACATGCTGTTCAAAAAATGGTTTGATTTTTTCCATTGCGCTGTTTCTTAAATGCACTGTCCATCTGAAAGCAGCAGATGGATCATTTACTGTGAATTGTATTTTGTTTGATAATTCGTTGTTTTGTTTATTTAGTTTGTTAAAGTAACGAATTAATAAATGAGTCATTATTAAACTGCCAAAAAGATTAGGATCTTTATCATTTATGATGAATAAATTGACTTCACTAATATTTTTATGATTCGATATTATATATTGCCACAATTGTTTAAATTTCAAATTAGGTTGAAATTCAGCGATCTTTCCTTCCTCAGCAATGTTTGTTTCTGGCTCAGATGCTAGGTCACCGTTCTCATCCTTTTCATCATCACTACTATTTTCAACAGGATTGGGCTTTCGTTTCTGAGAACTCTTTGTTGTTAGGTCATCTTGATGCTTGTCATGATTCTTATTTTTTTCCTTTTCAGGCTCGCAGTTATCCTTAAAATTTTGATGATATATATCAAATTCTGGATTTTCAAAATCATAATACATATTTAATTTATCATTTGTTATAAACATTCCGTAAGTAAAATTTATGTTTGGATATTTTTCAACAAGCAGTATTATTTTAAAAAGCATATCATGGGTTTCTTTTTGATGCTCACTGGTTCTAATTAACATATTTAATATAAGATTTCGTGCATTGTCATCATTATAAAAATAATAAGGTTTAGTAGAAATAAGGTCATTAGACTTAGATGTGTTGTTTAGGGTTTCTAATAAATATGTAACATTTTCACTGCTATTAGTAGGACTCATAAAAATATATTTGCTTACATCATTTTTATTTTGCTCTATGATGTTTGTAGTATCTTCAAATGTTAAATGAGTTTTTTGATCATTTTCATTTCTATAATAAACAGTCAACCTAATATTTTCACCTAGAATTCTTGCTGAACACTGCTTTTGAATTATTATTTGTTTATTATTCTCTTTTTCTGGATTTGCAGTTGGAATTGCAGTTGAAGAAGCATTTGCAGTTGCTGAAGAAGCGTTTGAAGAAGCAGGGAGAGGATCTGAAGGAGCATTAATTGCATTAATACCGCAGATAATTGCTAAAATTAATTTTTGTATTTTCATATTTGATATAATATTTGACTATTGTAAAAAAAAGATTAATAAATTTTAATTTTTGGTAGTATAGAACAATTTTTTTGGATTATTAAAAATATTATCTGTTTTTTTTAATTTTAATACGTAAGGATTGCATGGTTCTTTGTAATCATAGCATTTCATTTTGGTTTGTCTTTTTAAAACAGCAGTTTTTTTTTCAGAGTTTAAAACTTTGCAACTTAAAACTTCATAAGCTGAAATTGTGACGTTGCTGATTGTTTTTCTGACAGGTTGATTTAAACCGGCAATTGTAATTAAAAACAAAAACATTTTATTATTTTAAAAATAATTTATAATAATTGCTATGATTAATCTTCGTCCTTTAAAATTTTCTGAAGTTATAGGGCAACAAAACATTGTTTCTTTAATACAAAATGCGTTAGATCAAAATAAATTGCCAAGATCTATTATTTTTTATGGCCCTTCTGGAACGGGGAAAACTACATTAGCAAGATTAGTTGCGGCTTATTTTGTTTGTTTGGATAAAAAAGAAAAAGATGTTTGTGGAAAATGTTCTATGTGTCAAGCTGTCCAATCGGGAACTATTTCTGATATTTTGGAATTTGATGCGGCAAGTAATACTAGTGTTGAAGATATAAGATTAATTTTAGATCAATCCAATTATGCTCCACAATTTTCTTCAGAAAAAGTTTTCATCATCGATGAAGCTCACATGCTTTCTAAAAATGCTATAGTTGCCATGTTGAAATCTTTAGAAGAAGTTAAAGATCATGTTCGTTATATTATGGCGACTACGGAATTGGAAAAAATACCTGAATCAATTCGTTCCCGATGTCTTTGTTTAGGATTAAAAGAAATTTCTGGCTTAGAAATGAAGAGTTTTTTGAAAAATTTTATTGCTCAATCTGAAAATGATCAAACGGAAAATTTAAAAATAGAAGATGATGCGCTGCAATTATTAATTGATTTATCAAATGGATCGATAAGAGAAGTTCTGAGCTTAATTAAACAAATTTCTTTAAGTTCGGAAAATATTACTTTTGATTCTGTCAGTCGGATTTTTTTGTTTGCTAATAATCAAGATTTGCAGAAATTGGCGAATTTGATTCAAGAACGTAATTTTACTGAAGTTTACGATTTAATATTAAATTTAACAGATCAAAAAGTGTGTGCTTTATCACTTTTGAAACAATTAATTTTTTATTACAGAAATTTATTCAAAACACAACAAGCATCTGAAAACAAAGAAAGTATTTTAAAAATTTTGATCTCTTTAAACAAATTAATGCAAGAAGCAAAAAAAAATTCTGCGTTTGATTCTATGATTATAATTGGCCTTGCACAAATTGCTTTGGAATATTAATATAGCTTTCATGATTTCTAAGATAAATAATTTAATGAATAATTTAATATCAAGAACTTTGGTTGGCATAGGGATTTTGTTTTTTATTTTCTGTTCTTATTTAATAACCTTATATTTCAAAGATTTAGCTTATATAATTTTGATTTTTTTATTTTTAATTTTATATCTTGAATTGTTTTTAGCTTGCTTTAAAAGTGAAGCTTCAAAAAAAATTATTAACTATATTTTTTTATCAGGGTGTCTTTATCTCGCTTGTGGTTTTTATGCTTTTTTTCAAATAGGCTTCAAAATGTTTTCAGTGGCAGCTCTGTGCATGATTTCAGATACATCAGCTTATTTTTTTGGCAGTTTAATTCAAGGTCCTAAGCTAGTTCCAAAAATCAGCCCAAACAAAACTATATCAGGGTTTGTTATTTCTTGTATCATAGGAATTTTTGCAGCTTTTTTTATTCCGTATTACGAAAGAAATTTATTTTTAATCATTCCATTAATTTTAATTATACATTTAGGTGATTTGTTAATTTCTTATTCAAAGCGTCTTTTAAAAATTAAAGATAGTTCTGCGATTTTATTATCTCACGGTGGCTTGTGGGATAGGTTGGACAGCATCATTGCTGCGGCTATTTTTATAATGTTTTATAATTTTTTGGTATTATATATATGATAGAAATTTACTGTGATGGCGCGTGTTCTAATAATCCAGGCTCAGGATCTTGGGGCTACATAGTTTATAAAAACGGTGAACAAATTTCCTTAGCTTGTGGAGTTAGTTTGAATACTACGAATAATATAATGGAATTGACTGCGGTTATTAAAGCATTAGAAGTTTTTGATGATATTCAAATTTATACCGATAGTTCTTATGTTTACAATGGTTCGACTAATTGGGTTTACAAATGGTCGAAAAACAATTGGAAAACTGAGGCTGGAATAGTTAAAAATAAAGAACTTTGGATTTATTTATTGAATTTGCTGAATAATAAAAAAGTTAAATGGAATTTGGTTAAAGGACATTCTGGAGGAATCCACGATGAAGTTGATAATTTAGTACAAAATTTTAAAATCGTTTGAATGTTTATGAAAAATAATGATAGTCAAAATAAATGTTAAATATAATTTGTTTTTCAGATAATTTGAAATTATATAGCTAATTTGTTTGCGGCACGAAGTAAGATTTTAAATTTGGCTATATATTTTTGAAATTTTGAACTTTTGAACTTTCGTTTTTTTGTTTTTAACTTTTTTTGCTTTTCGTATTTTCTTTTGCAATAACTAAATTTTATTAAATTATATGATTGGTTTTTTCTCAACAAATATAATTTATTTTAATAAATTTCTATATTTTATTCTTTTGAAAAAAATGTAAACTCCAGGCAGGAAAATTAAAGTTAAAAATGTTCCAACAGACATTCCTGAAATAATAATCCAGCCAATTTGATTTCTTATTTCGTATTCTACTCCGGTTGAAAATGCTAAAGGAAATGCTCCTAACACCATTGCTAAAGTTGTCATTAAAATTGGTCTTAATCTTGTTAAACAAGCTTCTTTAATCGCTTTTTCTATATTTGCTAAGGATAGCTCATTTTCTTCTAAAAATTTATTTGCAAAGTCTATTAATAAAATACCATGCTTTGTGATCAATCCAATTAATGTAATTAAGGCAATGTAGCTGTATATATTCAAACTTCCAGAAGCAAGAGGGACCAACGATAATACAGCTGCAGCGATTGAAAATGGAACTGTAAGAATGATTATAAATGGATCTAGGAAACTTTCAAATTGAGCTGCCATAATCAAGAAAATAAATAACAGAGCTAATAAAAATACAAACAAAATATTTTTACTTTCTTTAATTGCTTTTTTTAAATTTTTGCCAGGAACTTGCTTGTATCCTGTCGGTAAAAGTTTATCCAAGCTAGGAGAAATTTCTTTATAAAAACTTAAAGGTGTATATTTTTTGACTTTGAAATATATGCTATAAGATCTCAATCCTTCTTTTTTAAAAGACATTGGCCTTGTTTTAATTTCTTTAATATCAATTAATCCGTTTAATGAAACCATTTGATATTCACCTTGTTTGTATGCTTTGACAAAAAGTTTGTTAACGTTTTCAGGATCTTTTTTAAATTCGTCATCAACCATTAATCTTACAGGATATCTTTTTCCATTTTTTTCAAATCTATCTACGGGGGATTGTCCTCTGATTACTAAACTTAGCATATCTGCAATTTCAAGAGGATGCACGTTCAATAATGCACATTTTTCCTGATTTATGAAAAATTCATAAGATTTTACTTTTGCGATATTTGTGCTAAGCATTGAAGTTTGATCTATGTATGGGTTTGTATATAGTAAACGGAAAATATCGCTAGCAACTATTTCAATATCATCGTAACTTTTGTTGCTTTGAATTGAAAACTCTACCTGATTTTCATGATCTCCACTTGCAGAGCCCGCAGCTTCAAACATTAAATTCAATCCAGATTGAATAGGTTGCAATTTTTTTTCTAAATCTTGAATAATTTGATTCGCGCTCAGTTTTCTTTTTGAATGATCGATCAGTTGAATTGCAACGTAGTTATTGCTGCCGCCTGATTCTAAATATGTTTCAAAAGATTCAACATAATTTAATTTTGCAAGCAATTTTTCAATTTTTAAAATATGATAATTTGTATAATCTACCGTTGATCCTTTTGGACTATGAAATTGTAAATAAATCAATCCGCGATCGATATCAGGATATAAAGTTTGGTTTAATTTGAATTTAGCAACAAACAAGCTGAATACAGAAAATAAAATCACGAACAAAGATACTTTTTTAAAATTGATTAAAGACCAGTTTAATAAATTTTTATAACCTGTTTCGATTTTTTTCAAATATATATTAATTATATTGAAAATTTTAAAATTAGAAGTTTCATGACTGCTTTCCAATATGTTGTAACACAGCATAGGAGTTAAAATTAACGCAACAAAGCCTGAAATTAAAACAGTACCAGCTAAGGTGATTGCAAATTCTTTGAACAACAGGCCAATCATTCCAGATACTAAAGTAATCGGAGCATAAACTGCAACTAATGTTAAAGTCATTGAAATAATTGAAAAGCTAATTTGTTGAATACCTAAAGCCGAAGCTTTAAATCGATCCAAACCTTCCTCCATTTTTTTGTGTATATTTTCCATAACAACTATGGCGTCATCAACAACTAATCCAACGGCAAGAACCATGGCAAGTAAAGTCAGTTTGTTCAAAGTGAAGTTGAATAAATACATTATAAAAAATCCACCAAGCAAACAAATTGGAATTGTTATCATTGGAATAAAAGTTGATCTTAAAGATTGTAAAAATATTAAAACCACTAAAAATACAAATAAAATAGCTTCGAATATTGTTCTGTAAACAGAATTGATAGATTTTCTTATATTTTCAGATTTATCTGAAGTTATTTCTATTTTTACACTTTTTGGCAAGATTTTTTTTATTTCTTTAAGTCTTTCTTTAACTTCTGCCGATATTGTTAATGGGTTAGCTCCAGGTTGAGGAATTATTGAAATGTTTACAGAATCTTTTCCGTTATATCTTGAAATTGTATCTGGTCTTTTGATCATGATTTCTAATTTACAGACATCTTCCATGCGAACTAAGCTGTTTTTATTTGAACTGATAATCATTCTGTTATATTCTTCAGGGTGTTTTGGAATTTGATTTAAAATCGCTGAATATTTTATGTTGTTCATTTTAAATTCACCAAGAGGCTTTTTGAAAGAATTTTGGAAAACTGCTTCTTTGATATCCTTCACCGTCACTTTGTGCAAAAACATTTTTTCAAAATTAGGATATAGAAAAATTTGAAATGATCCTGAATCTAATCCGCTTTCTGAAAGTCCTCTGATTTTTGCAACTCCAGGAATTGATTCTAATGATCCTTTTGCAGAAGTTGATAATAAATCCATAACTTCGGCGGTTGATAATTTGTCGGAAGTCGCGCAAATTGTGATTAATTGATTTTCATTTCCTGAACTTTTTGAAATTATTGGATCTCTTAATTCTTTGCTTGGGAAGCCATCTTTTGCTTTTGCAACTCTGTCTCTGACGTTTGCTGCTGCAATATCTGGATTAGTTTCTGAAGTGAAGTTTAATGTAATCTTCGAACTTCCAAATGTGCTGACAGATTCCATAGATTCCAATCCTTCAATACCAGCAAGATTTTCTTCCAGCATTTCAGTGATGCAGCTTTCAATTGTTTCGGCAGATGCTCCTGAAAAGTCGGTATGAATTGATATTGTTGGATAAACTATTTTTGGCTCTTCTCTGATATCTAATTTCATGAAAGAAACATACCCGACTAAAATAACGATTATGTTCAAAACCCAAACTAAAACTGGTTTTTTGATGAATTTAGCGAAAAATCCATAATTTTCTGCGCTGTTGTTTTCTGTGTTATTGTTTTTCATTTTATTCCTTTCAAAGTTTTCATTCTTCTGTTAAAACTTCTTGACCATCAACCATAGTGTATATTCCAGAAGAAATTAAAACATCGTTTTCTTCAACTCCTGAAGTTATTTCGATCATTCCGTTTTGAACAATTCCCGTTGTTACTGGAATATCTAAAGCGATCATTTTGTTTGTCTTTTCTTGTTTTTTAACTTTGAAAGCTTGATCCGATGTTCCATAATCTTTTTTAATGATGCAACTTTCAGGAGCACTTAAAACTTTTTTTTCACCAAAATTAATAACAATTTCGGCAAGTTGTCCTGGCAAGATTTCTTCAGTATTTTCTGGATTTTTTTTAATTTTTACTCTAACTATCACGCTGTTATTTTCATTATTAATTGCGCTATCGCAGGCTAAAAATTCTCCTTCAAGAATGTTGTTATTGGAATAAATCATTATTGAATAAGAAGCGTTTTGAAAGGATTTAACGCCTCCAATTTTTTGAAATTCAGATTCAGAGATTAAAAATTCAGCTTCAATGTTTTCGTAATTTGATATATTAATTAATTTTGTATTGTAATTGACTATTGATCCTAAATTTTGCAAATGTACGCCAATTTGTCCTGAAAAAGGAGCTTTTATAAAATGTTTATCATAATATCCTTTCGCTTCCTCGTATTCACCTTTTGCAGATAAAGTTTTCGCTTCTTGTTCCTGCACGTTAACGTTCGATTTGTATCCTTCTTTATTTAAATTTTTTATATTATCTAATTTTAATTTTTCTTCTTGATATCTGCCCGATGCTCTTTTTAATTTTCCAGAAGCTTCGGCGTGATCTAAAATTATTATTGGATCTTCTTTTTTAACGTAAGAGCCGTCGTCTTTCATATAAATTATTCGGCCTACAATTTCGGAATGAAGCATAACAGATTCTTTTGTTCTTATCGTGCAGGGAAATTTGTTTTTCAAAATGAAGGTTTCATACTGAACCGTATATGTGCTTACAAAGTTTTGTATTAAATTTTGATCTGAATTTTTATTAAATAAAAAAAAATACGATGCAATTGAACCAATTGTCAAGCTTGCAATTAAAAAAAGTTTTCTTTTCATATAGTAAATAATAATATAACTAAATCCTATATACAATATTAATTCTTGGGATTCACAATATCTTTAAAATACTTTAAATTATTAACAAAGGACGTGTTTTTATGGTAAATTATTTTTTTCTGATTTTTTTGTTGTGTGGTTTTTCTTCGCATGTTAACGCAGATAAAGCTGACAAACCTGACAAAGTAAATGCAATATTGAATTTTCAAAAAATTGCATCTCAATTAGATTATTATAAAAAAGTTGAAACAACGATTGCAAATTACAGGAACAATCTTCAAGCTTATCAGCAAAAATTTCAAGAAACATTGAAAAAAGAACAATCTGATATAATGTTAATTAAAGACGAGGAAACAAGAAATAAAAGAATAGCTTCTTTGCAAAAAAAATATCAAATGTTTGAGCAGAAAATGATGAAATTGCAAGCAGCTTACGAGCAAGCTGTTCAAAATTTCTTTATTAAAGTTAAAGATCATGTTGTGAATGCAGTTAAGGCATTAGGATATTTGAATGTTTTTAACGATGAATTGTTAATTGTTTCAAATTATATTGATATTTCAGAGGAAGTTGCTAATTATATTAATAAAAATTTCCAAGAAATTAAAATTGATTTGCCGAAAATAAATTAAAAGTTGGAAGAAATTAAGGATTATAATTATGATGGAAAATTTAAAAGGAAAAAGAGGATTGATTTTTGGTCTTGCGAATGAAAGATCGATCGCATACGGTATTGCAAAACTTTTTCATGAAAGCGGAGCAAAATTAGCTTTTAATTATCAATCTTATTTTAAAGATAGAGTTGAAAAAATAGTCCAAGATTTCAATCCTGATTATTTAGCAGAATGCGATGTAAGTTCTGATGAATCTTTTGCTGAATATTTTAATGGCTTAAAAAAAGTGTGGGATACGTTTGACTTTGTAATTCATTCCGTTGCTTTTGCAGATAAAAATGAATTAATCGGCTCTTACTTGCAAACTTCAAGACAAGGATTTAATCAAGCGTTAGATATTTCTTGTTATTCTTTCACAAAACTTGCTCAGCATTCTGCAGAATTCATGATCAATGGTGGCAGCATGGTTACTTTATCTTATTACGGAGCCAACAAATATATAAAAAATTACAACGTTATGGGCGTGGCAAAAGCTGCATTAGAAGCTAGCGTTCGTTATTTATCAGTGGATTTAGGTCCCAGTGCAATAAGGGTCAATGCAATTTCAGCTGGTCCTGTAAAAACTTTAGCCGCAGTTGGTATTTCTGATTTTCGTAAAATGCTGGAACATACTAAAAATGCTTCTCCTTTAAGAAGAAATGTAGGCCTTGAAGATATAGCTTATTCTGCCGCTTTTTTAGTCAGTGATTATTCCAAAAATATTACAGCAGAAATTTTAAATGTAGACTGTGGATATAATTCTATATCGTTTAATCCTTATCAGGATGAAGAATAAGTTATCTTAATAAAATTTTTGTTGAATTTTGTCTATCAAATTTCTTAAATTTAAATTATGTTGTATATTTTGTTTTTTCTTCTAACCGGTTGTTTTAATTCTGATTATAATTCTTTTAATTCCACTTTTAAAAATCCAAATTTCAAAATCCGAAAAGTTTATGGATTGTTTTCTGATCAAATTCAGGATAAATTAAATGCCCGACTGCAAGATGGGAAAAAGACTTACGATATTGGTGTTTATTTTGTTGATAAGCATCGTTCGAAAATTTCTTTAAATAAATATGAAGTTGAGTATAATTATAATGGCGGAAAAATAGAAATTGTAATTATTTTTGAAAATTTAAAAATCAAGAAAAATTTGTTTATTAAAGTTGATCAAGCTTTTTTTGCTTCGAATGATTTGATCATAGATTTAATTTGTCAGGAAATTATTGATTTTGGATCGAAAATTGAATAAATTTAATTGATGTGGTTTTTAATTGTTTTGTTTTTCGGGTGCAATAAGTCTGATCATGTGTTAAAAAAAACTTTACAAAAAAACTTACAAAAAACTTTGCCATTGAATTTAAAAATTAACGGTCCTCATAGCAAAAAAATAGAAAATTTTATAAAAGAACATTACGACGCAAATAGTGAAGAGTTAAATGTTTCTTTTGAAGTTTCTAAAATATTAATTGATGAAATTACAAAAAAAATTGTATTTAATTTTGAATTTAAATTTCGTGAAAAAAAACATTACGATATTTTAATTTTGGATTTGGATAGCTCTGAAGATTTTAATGAAAATCTATCTTTTCCTTGGCATTACGTTTTTATTCCAGATATTTCTGAATTTATAATTGCAAAAGGGTTTGAAATATTGAATCATATGAATGATGTTTGAAAATTTATTTCCGAATAAATGTATATGGCTTGTTGGATCTGGTGTAAATTCTTTTATTTTATTCAATAAAATTAAATCTGATTTGATTTTTGATTTAAGCGGTTTGGAATCTTATTCTTTTTTTGATCAAAACAATTATAAAGCTTTGTGCGATAAAGATTTTTTTAAATTTAATGAAAAATTTTTGATAATTTCCCAACGGGTTAATTGGAATAAAAATTTAATAATTAAAGTTGACGTTGAAAAAAAAGATTTTTTAAAGAATTTCAAAAATTGCGTTAAAAAAGAAGATGCAGTTTATTATGTGGAAGATCAATCTTTGCTTGATTTGATTTCTTTAACAGATCCTGATTTTAAAATTTTAGATCCTGAAAAAAAAACGTTTGTAAAAAATAATTGCCTGAATTTATCTGATTATGTTTATTTTAAATTGTTGTCTGATTTGAAAATTAATGGCTTAGAAGAATATTTTAATAATACTAAAGTTGATAAGCAAAATATTTTGCATGAAGCTTTGGCTTTTGATAAACCCATGAGCGTTTTGCATTATTTGATTTTAATAGAAAAAAATATGAATCGTAAAGCAACTTTAATGTTTTTGAAATCTTATATAAATGATAATGGTCAAGTTTGGGATCTTGATTTAATGTGGAAAAGCTTAGTTTAAGGACTTTTTATTATTTGATGCATTTTTGAATCTCTGTTTTTTTTGTTAATGATTGACTATTGGTAAAAAGAATAATAATCTTTAAATGTAGTTGAGGGGAGGTAAATAAAATGACCGAAAGACTACAGCATTTGATTAATTGGATTGCTGAAAAGATACATTTTGTAGATAAACAGCAAAAAGTGATACATAAAATTTATGAAATTACTTAGTGAAATCAATTGCTTTGCGAATTTTTACAAATAATTTTCGCAAGAACTTCTTGGGAAAGTTGGAAATGTTTTACTATGTCTTCAATTTTTCCGGAATGACCAAATTCTGATATGCTGTAAATCACAGAATCAGGCAAAAATGTTTTCCAAGTTGCACAAGTTGCAGCTTCGATTATATGTATTTTTTTTCCTACAAAATGTTTTTCAAATTGTTTAAAAAATCTTTTTTCACAAAATGGAAAGCTTATAAAATCAAAATTATTACACGAAGCTATTTTTAAAGCCGTGGCCGATTCTGATCCAGAGGCGATTAATAAAACATTAGATAAATTTGAAGTTTTGTTAAAAGCTAAATCTTCAATTTCAATAAAATTTTTATGTATATTCGAAAGATCATGACGGCTTAAAGCAATTAATGAAGGGCCTTTATAATTCAAGCATTCTTCATAGCAGAAAAATGTTTCAAATCCATCGGCAGGTCTTCCTATTTTTAAATTTGGCATAATTCTTAAAGAATCTAAATGTTCCACAGGTTGATGCGTTGGGCCGTCTTCCCCAATTAAAACAGAATCGTGTGTGGCAATCATTAAAATCGGAGTTTTCATAAGTGCAGCAAGGCGAATGCTTGGTCTTGCAAAATCGTAAAAAGTTAAAAAAGTGCTAGTCATTGCTGTTAAAATGCTGTGCTCTGTGATGCCTATTGCTATTGCAACCATTGCATTTTCTCTGATGCCGCATTGCAATAAATTGCCAGAAAAATCTTCTTTGCTGATCATTTTTCCAGAAGGTGGGTTGGTTTTGCATGAAGTGAAAAGATCTGCGCTTAGGATGATTAAATTGTCATTATTTTTTAACAATTCGTCTAAAATATAATAAGAATGCATTCTTGTAGCAATTGATTGTGATAATTTGATTTTTAATTCTTCTGATTTGTTGATTTGAATAGATTTTTTTTCAGAATTATAATCAGAATAACAGTCTGAGCGCCATTTTAAAAAATTGCTATGATTTTTTTCTTTGATTTTTTCAAATTCTTTTTTAAAAATTTCAATGTCATAGTTTAAATTATTTTTCAATTCTTCAAAGTTTATCTGGCCCAAAGGAGCTCCATGTGCTTTGTTCGATCCGGCTAATTTTGAATATTTACCAATAATAGTTTTGCAGGCTATTAAAGTTGGTTTTTCTGAAAATTTTGCTTTGGATATTGCGTCGCTGACTGATTCAATGCAATGTCCATCCACTGAAATATAGTTCCAGTTTTGAGCTTCAAAGCGCATTTTCATATTTTCACTTCTGCATGCTGAGCCATCGATTGTAATTGAATTATCATCCCAAAGTGCAATTATGTTGTTTAATTTGTAATGTCCTGCAATTTCTGCAGCTTCGTAAGAAATGCCTTCCATTAAATCTCCGTCAGAGCAAATTATGTAAGTTTTATGGTTAATATTTGCATCTTGCGAGGCAAGTTTTTTTTGCGCTATTGCTAATCCGACGGCCGATGCGAATCCTAGCCCTAAAGGCCCTGTTGAAATGTCTATTCCTTGTGATTTTTCTAAATGTCCTGGAGTTTTTGAATAAATTTGCCTAAAATTATCTAAATCATTTTCATTTAAAATTCCGTATCCATATAACACGCTGTACCACAACGCGGAACCGTGACCGCAAGAAAAAACTAATCTATCTCTGTTAATCCAGTAAGGATTTTGTGGATCAAAATTAAAATGTTGAATTAATGCAGTTATTGCATCGGCAAAACCTAATGGAAGCCCTGGATGCCCTGATTCTGCTTTTTCAATCATTTTACAAGAAAGATATCTGAGTGTGTCTGATATGATTTTATCTTGTTTCATTTTTAAATTATCCATATTTTTCTCTTTCAATATTTATTTTTGATTATAACATTTTTATTTTTATGAAATAAGAATAGCACCTAAAACAAAGATTATTATAGTTGATAAAATATTTTTTAAGATGTTATAATTTTATGAAGATTGATTAAAAAGCACTTTAAAAAATCTAAATTGGGTAAAATGTATTTTATATTGATTATTTTCTGCTTGTCAGGTTGTGTTTTTCAAGGATATAAAAAACCTGGCAAATTGAATGTCGGCTTAATATTGCTAGACGATGATCAATCTGTAATATCAATAGAAAAACAGGAAAAATTTTACACAGCTTATTTGTGGTATATGGCATTATATGAAAAAATTGTTATCAACGATATTCAGCTTAATCTTTCTGTTCATATAGCTAATTCTGCTTATCAAATGTACTCTTTTCATTTTGATAATAAAAAAGTGTTTTTCTTTGACAGTGTTAATCATGTGAATTTAAAGATAATATATCAATATATGGATAAATCTTGCTTGAAAAAAGAGGTGTTATGTTATTTTTAATTCTTTTCTTTTTATGTGGATGTAGGTCAAACTTTAGCCCAGATTTTAAATTAAACAAAACTTTTTATGAATTTTTGTTATATAAATCAACCGACTTTATGCAATCTTTTAATGAAGCTTACAATAAAATTTATTCTTATGAAAAAAAGTTTTATTTAATAACAGATATTGCAGTTGACAATTATATAATTCAAGTTCAATCTGGGCCTGTTATAACTGATTTTACAAATAATAGCAAAATACCTAGACAATTTAAAATGGATTACGTAATAGTCGATTTAACGTATTATAAAATTAAATTTACGAATCTTGTAATGCACTATATTTATAATCAAGAAGAGAGAGAAGTATGGTTAGATACAGCCGAATTTGCTTGTAAAAATTTTTATGAAGGGTTGGCCAGCTATATAGATTTTTTGATTACCGAGGATATAGAACACAATAAGTTGACTGCTGAAACAATTACAAATGAAAACCTGCTATGAATTATTTAAAATTTTTAGATTTCGTTTCTGATTTTATAAAGCTTGAAGATAAATCTGAATTTATAATTTTCACTCGGCATGATCCTTGTTTTGTTTTGGGGCAAAATTCGGATGACAAAGAAATTTTAACAAAAAATCATCTTTCAGTTTATAAATCAAACAGAGGAGGCGGAGCAACTTATCATGATTTAGGTCAAATTTTAATTTATCCTTTTATTAATTTAAAAAAAAGAAATTTGTCTATCAGCGAATATATATTAATTTTGGAAAAATGGATCGTTCAATCTTTGGGGCAATTTGGAATCGTGTTATTTAAAAAAAACAATCCAGGGTTGTTTACAGAAAATGGAAAAGTCTGCTTTATTGGCTTGAAAGTAAGCGAAGGGTATGTGATGCACGGAGCTAGTTTAAATTTAGAAAATTGTGGTGTAGAAAATTTCAATCATATTATACCTTGTAAAAATTCTTCGAAAAACTCTTCGAAAAATTCTTGTGAAAATTTTGAAACAATATCTAAATGTATGCTGAATTTTGAAGATTGCGTGGAAAGTTTAAAAATGCATAATCCTTTTGAAATCAATATAAAAGTTTTGGCATGAAAGTTTTTCAGCCTGAAATTTAAGATTGATAAAGATTGATATTGTATAAAATATTTATTACAATGAAAATATGATAGTTTTTGTAAGAGATGGACATTTAGATCAAGCTAGCAAAATTTTAAAAAGAAAAATGCAAAAAGCTGGAATATATAAGGAAATGCGTTTTAGAAAGCATTTTGAAAAGCCATCTGAAATTAACACAAGAAAAAAAGCTGACAAAGCGAAAAAGATTAGCAAATTTTTGAAAAAGCGGATGGAAAAAGAAGGTTTTTAATTTTAATAAAAGGTTGCTTTTGCTAAAAATTTTGATAAAAAAAATATTTTTTCCTTTATTTTGTTTTTTTTGTGTAAATTCTTTTTATATTAAGTCTTTTTCAAGAACTTATATTTTTGCAAAATCAAACAATATTTTCGATGAAGAAGAAATAAATTTTATTTCCGATAAATATAAAATAAATCGTTACAATGCAATAAGATATATTATTCTTTTTAAATCATTGGTATATAAAATAGGTTACCTTAATAATGTAGATTTTCCTTTTGAAAATTTTGAAGAAGAAGAATTTTTCTTTTTTCATGAATTTGTTAAGCAGCTTCCAAAAAATGAAAATTACGATAAAAAACTTGCAGAATTAAAATTATTAAATAAAAAGCAAAAATTTTACAATATTTGGGAAATTTTCATACCCTTAGATAATAAACAATTATTAGATGAAATTTTATTGTTATTACGTCAAAAAAAAATTGCTCAAGCTTTCAAGCTTGGAAAAAAATCATTAAAATTGTCAGGTTTGAATTCAGGCTTTGTTAATGATATTCCAGAAATTATTTTCAAAAAAAACATTTCATCAGAAATTTCAGGGCCAAACAGTTTTTTTGTTAAAGAAGAAAAATATTTTGGAACACAAGGGTGGTGTGTTTATTTTATAATCAGCATAGAAAGTGAAGAACAGGATCTTTTTTTGTCTTTCTATTCTTTAGAATTTCAAAATTATCACATGCCTTTAAAAGTTTCTTTTATTGAAAATTTATAATATAATTAAATTATGTTGTTTTGGATTTTGTTATTTTTTATTTCTTCTGGAAGTATAATTAATGCTGATAAATTAAAGAAAAAAAACGTTCCTTCTATTGGTACTAATTTGGTAATGTCAGGAATGATTTTGCAAAAATGCACTGTATCCGACAAGCAATCAACAGATGGCATTTCAATAAAAAATGCAAATTACAATTTTTTGATCCTTGAAAATCAATGGGATATTTTATGGTATAACAAAGGTGTGTTTTTTGGTTTTGAGTCAGGTTTAGGATGCGAATTTCATGTTTTTAAGACGACAAATTGGGATTTAAATTCTGCAGTTCTTATCCCTTTAAGAGCAGTTTTTGCTTTTAATCGTAATGCAAAAATCAAAATTAATTTTAAACTAGGTTTTTTGTTTTCATGGATGTTGGATCACAAACTAGATAAGCGTTTTATGTCTTATATAGATATGTCTATTGCATTTAAATTTTTAATTGCTAAGCGATCTTACTTTGTTTTTGGATTAGGTTATAAAAGCCTAATGAATGTTAGATTTAATGAGTCTAATGAGTCTAATGCAATGCAACTTAATGATTTAGGTGGATTTTATTTGTCCACAGGTTTTTCTTGGGATATTTGTTGATTTTTATTAATTTGTATTTTGAAATAATATTTATTTACATTGAAGTAAAAACATCTGACCTAATGAGATATCTAAACTTTGTTTAATTCCGATAAAAATTATTTTGTGCAAAGCCCAGTATCATATGTTTTATATTACAAAGTATGTATTGATTGCTTTTTGATTTAACATTTGTCAAAACGCAAGTAAATTTTTAATTTTTGCATGATACTTTATAAAAGTGTTTAGGCTTATTATACTTATCATTCTTGGATCCTTTTTTTCAGCAGAGTCTAAAAAATTTTTCATCAAGCTTGGTATTTTTGGCGGATACAACAGTACTTCGGCTAATATAAACGATCCTATTATTTTGAATTCACTCAGTTACAATAAAGCAATTGTGTATCGTTACAGAAAGCCTTTAAGTAAAGGTTTTCAATATGTTTATACAAAAAACGACAAGGCTTGTGGTGCTTTAATTGATAAAGCCCAAGAGGCTGATAAGAAGAAAGCGGCAGATAAATTTATTATCGTAGAGCGTCCTACTGATAAGCAAATAGAAACTTTGAAAAATATGAGAATAGACAGTTCAAATAATTTTTTACTGTCAGGTACTAATTTGCAATCGTTAGACATCGATAGAAAATCTGATGAGGAATATATACCTGCTGCATATGATGTAGATTCTAATTATAAAAATGATAATGAAATTGTTGGAGAAGGCTGGTTAGCCGGATTATCTTTATCATTTGAACAAAAAATTAATTTGTTTTTTTATGGTTTTGAAATTGCTGGTATGTATATTTCTTCGGATATTTGGCTTGAAACTGAAATAGATGAATCAAAAAAATGCCTAGTAAAAGATTACATGAATTTATGGAAAGAGGGCGCATCTTGGCTTGCAACAGCAGATCAAAAAATGACTGTAGCTACTTTGAAGGCTAAACCAAAACAATTAAAATTTTATCTTGATGAATCTTTTATTAAAAAAACATTTTTTTATGGCTGCGTTTATGCAGGGTTTTATTGCAACGATTATGTCAGTATGTCTTTTGGACTGGGATTTGGGTATCGACATGCAGCTTATAAATTTTACAGTGATTATGCAGATATTGAAGAAAATTATCCTCCATTGAATTCAAAATTTGGTGTAGTTTTTAATTTTAAACTTATTTTTCATCCAACCGATACCTTTGAAATATATTTTGGATTTTTGGTCTGTGGTTTTGTCGATTTTGGTGCTTTGTTTTCTAAAGGATCTGAGATTGCTCAAGAAATTGCGAAACAAACAGCTCCAAAAGCTCCTGATTCTTCTGCAGCTTCCGCTGGTCCGGTTCGATTTAAGCCAAATTTATCTAAAGCTCAATCTAAAATGAACTATTTAATAAATTTTACAATAGGAATGAATTTTAGGATAAATTAATGTTTACAAAACAAGAAATCAAAACAATTAAATAATTTCTGAGAGCTAATAAAAAAATTTGCAAATTTTTGCAAGATAATAATCTTGGGCTTCGTCCAGGATTTTTATAAGATTTTCAGTGTGATTAATCGGAATTTTTGCAACAGTTTTTCGAACCGTGCCTTGCGCAAAAACTCTGTGCATTAATTCTTGTCCTGGATAACATCCTTTTTGAAAGCTTATAAATTTTGCAATTTTGCCATATTCCAAAATAATACTTTTTTTAATTTCAAAATCTTCAAATTCGGCTATTTCTTCGTCAATTTTCATATTTGTATAATTATTTAAAGTTTGAGTTTGATTTTGATCTTGGTCAAAATTAATATATAATTTTTCAAATCGTGGATCTTTTAAATTTGTGATTTCGGTAGTGAAATTTAATTTGTGCTCTGTGTTTTCAGTTTGAAATTGCTTTCTTATATCAAATTCTTCAATATGTTTTTTTAAATTTTGAAATATTTTTTCTGTAGTTGCTATGAAATTTTGATTTAGATGATTGATCAATAATATATCGGCTTCATATCTTCCTGTTGAATTGAGAAAAAATAAATAATTTACAAAATCGCTTTTTATTTCATTTTTTATTGCGCTGGCAGTCAATTTTTCAAGAATTTGCATTCCATTTATTAATTTGTAAACTTTTAAATCATATTTCATTTTTTGCCTTTGTTTGCATTCATTTTTGCAATATGTTAAGATTTTTTCAAGGTATTAATAATATGGCAACACCTAAGAAAAGAAAATCGTTAGAAAGAAGAAGAAGGGCAAGAGCTCAAGATAAAGTTATTTTACCAAACATAGTAAAATGTTCCAATTGTGGAAACTATCATTTGCCGCATAGAATTTGTGCAAGTTGCGGTTGGTATAAGGGCGAATGCATTTTGCCTCCTAAAGTTAAAGCAGAAGTTTGATTTTTGTTGTGTGATTCGGATGATTAGAATATCTATAGATTTAATGGGCGGGGAGAATGCTCCTTACAGTATATTAAAAGCAGCTTCTAAATTTAAAGATGTACATTTTATTTTTTCAGGATTACCTTATTTAGAAAAAGAAATTTCCAATAATGGAATCAAAAATTATTCTTTTATTTCTGCTGATATTGCATTAAAAGATGGAATTAAATATTCTTTCAGCGATCTTAAAATGTCTTCTTTATATCAAGCCGTAGAACAAGTTAATTCAGGCAACGCAGATGCTGTTGTTTCATCAGGTCCAACAGGTTATTATTTTTTAATTGCAAAAAAATTATTGAATGTGGTGAAAGGTATGCACAGGATTCCGATTGCAAGCTTGATTCCAACCGATAAAGGCAAAGCTTTAATGCTTGATCTTGGAGCAAACATAGAATGCAATGCAGAAACTTTATTTCAATTTGCATTAGCGGGCAAAACTTTGGCTGAATTTTTTTTTGAAAAAAAAATTAAAACAGGTTTTGTTAACTTAGGTCATGAAGAAACTAAAGGCCCAGATTATATAAAAGAAGCCGTTACTTTCTTTAAAATGTATGCAGATCAAGATAATTATTTCATAGAGCCAAATTTAATTTTTAAAGGAAATTATGATGTGATTGTTTGTGATGGATTTTTGGGAAATTGTTTACTAAAAACTATGGAAGGCAGTGCGACCTTTTTTAAAAGTTTGATAAAAAAAGCTTTTTTAAAAAATATTTTTTCAAAATTGATAGGATTTTTTGTTTATAAAATTTTAAAAAAAAACATGATAGATCCGAGAGTTTTTAATGGCGGTTTATTTTTAGGTATGAAAAAATGCGCGGTCAAAAGCCACGGATCTTCGGATAAGGTTGCTTTTGAAAGTGCTATTCGTTTTGCAATCAAAAGCGCAAATTCTTATGAAAAAGTTTGCACTTTATTGGAAGATGTTTTTACAAAAGTTGCAAAATAATTTTTATCAAAATTTGAAATGTTAGCAAAATTCTTTTTCTTTGATTGTTTTTTTGATAGATATAATTAAAAAATAAGTTTTGTTTTGCAAAAATTTGAAAATTTATTTTTTGTGAATTTTTTTCAGATTTTGTTATAATAACTTTAAAAAAAATCTCTGGAAAATTAAGTTATATTGAAATTCGACTTAAATCATATTGCTTTTTTTTTTTTAATTTTATAAAATTTTTATAAGCCCACTTGGTGGAATGGTAGACACATCAGACTTAAAATCTGAAGGCGCAAGCCGTGCTGGTTCGAGTCCGGTAGTGGGTATAAATTTGAGGTATTTTAATGTTTTTTCTTTTATTTCTTATGGTTTTGTTTTCTTTGCCAGGTTGTAAAAAAAATAAAATTGTCGATGATCGCATAGAAGTTGGCGAAACTAATTTTGAACAAAAAGAAGTTAGTATGGAAGAAATTATGCAGGAAGAAGAAGGTTCTGTTGATTTGAAATCTGATATTAATGAAGAATTTTCTAAGCAAATTGGAAAAACTAAATTTTTCTTTGCAACTTCTAAATATGATTTGGCAGAAGAAGATAAAAAATATTTGCAAAAAATCGCTGATTATTTAAACGTGAATAATTGTGTTTTGATAATTGAAGGTAATTGTGATAAAAGAGGATCTGACGCTGTGAATATTCCTTTAAGCGAAAAAAGAGCAAAAGCGATTTATGATAATTTGATTGGTCAAGGAATTTCTTCTTTAAAATTGCAAGCTGCCGGGTTTGGTTCCAGAATTTTGGTTGAAGGAATGGACGATCAGGCCTTATCGCAAAATAGAGTTGCTTTGATTTATATAAAAAATTAATATGTACATTTTTTACATTTTTTTTACATTTTATGCAAATCTTCATGCGGATATAAATAAAAAAACCGTTTTATTAATACAAAAAAAGAAAAAAGTTAAAATTGCATTAGAAAAAATTATATCTAAAATTTCAGATGATTTGGATTTGTTATCTGAGTCAGAGGAAGGGTTGATTGCTTTAACAGAACTTGTTGAACTTTTAAAAGCTAAATCTTTGAAATTAAATTATGATGACGGTTTGAAATTGATTCAACAAAGCAAATTTCACGAAGGAAAGAAAGTTTTTGCAAATTTAATATCTTTAGAAGATGAAAAAATTTTACAAAGCTATTACTGGCTTTCTTTCTGCTTATTTTTTTCAGAAGAATACGAAAAAAGCATTTCTTCATTTTATTATTTTTTAAATAAATTAGAAAAAAATACAGATAATAATGCAGAGCTTTTAACCATGAAAAAGTCTTCTTACAAATATTTGTTTTTTTGTTTTTTAAAGATGAAAAGATTGCAAGATGCTAAAGCGATTTTTTTGTTAATCAAAGAAAAATATGAAGAGGAAGAATCGGAATTTTTATCTAAATATGAAAGTTATTTTTAATTTTTATTCATTATTTTGCTATGTATTTTTTGAATTTCATTAATTGAATGAGAAATGTAAATTTTTGTTGTATCCAAACTTTCATGGCCTAATAAATTTGATATCGATTTTAAATTACATCCATTTTGCAATAAATGACTTGCGCAAGCGTGTCTTAAAGTATGAGGAGAAATAGGTTCTATTCCAATTTTTAAGCTGATTTTTTTGACAATATTATAAGATTCTGCGCGGCTAAGTTGTTCAAGTTTTTTGTTAATAAAAATATATTCTTTTTTTATGTTTAAAAATTCTAAAATCTTTTTATATTCATCTAATTTTTCTGCTGTAGGTTTTAAAATTGGACAAAATCTTGCTTTTTGTCTTTTGCCTTTTAATATTTTACAAAATGATTCGGAAATATCTTTCCAACTTAAGGCAAGAGCTTCAGAAATTCTCATTCCACAAGTATAAAGAAGAATAACTAAAGCTTGATTTCTTAAATTTATCCATTCAGTTTTGCTTATATTCACGTTCATCAAATTTAAAAAATCTTCTTCTTTGATAAGTTTTGGAAATTGCTTAGGAGTTTTTGGTTTTTTTAATTTATTTACAATAGATGTAGCTTTGTTGTATTGAAAAAACTTTTTTAAAGAAGAAATAAATCTAGCTTGACTTCGATTGGCTTGAAAAGTAGATAAAATTTTTCTTACATCGTTTAAATCGATTTTTAAAAAATCATCTAAATTAATAATTTTGTTTTTTTTATATAATTTCAGTGCCTTCAATAAATCTGAAATATAAGAGGATATAGAATTTAAAGATAATCCTTGAGCAGATAAATGAATGATATAATTTTCAATATTTTTTTTTAAGCAAGCGTCGCAATCGTTTTCAAGCTGTGCAATTTGATTTTTATTTAAAATGATCATTATTTTCTTATTATTGTTGTCTTTGTATTAATTATTATAAAATTAATTATATGAAATTAAAACTATTTTTTTTATTTGCATTTTTTATGAATATTAAATCTAATTTGCAAAATGGTAGCATAGATTTTCAAACTTCAGAAAGCAAATTTTTTATCGGAGTTAACACTTCTGAAATTGGTTTTTTTTACTTTAATACAAATTATCAAGATCCGCTTAAAGGTTTGTTTTTAACATCTGGAATTATTTTTTCAGGTTATTATTTTTCTGGAAAAGTTATTAAGGGTATTGATGTTTTTGTTTCTTTGCTTTTTTTATATGCAGCAATGCATAAAGAATCTTTTGAAAATGATAATTTATTAAAAATTTGGCCCTATAGTTTTAATTTTGCTTTTGTTTATGGATGGCATTTTAAAAAGTGTAATTTTTTGTTTTTATTTGGTTTTCCTAAAATTTTTGCGATCAATTTACAAATTTATTTAAATAAAAAATGCTGCATTGGATTTATTGTCTCTCATGCTTTTTTAAATTTAGGTTTTTTGGGAAATCAACTTCCAAATATACGCAAAAAAGACTTGTTTTTATGGACTTTAAGCCTTGAATTTACATTTCAAATTTGATTTTTATTATTTTTTATAGTACAATTTCACAAGAGGTGTATTATGTCTGAGAAAGTTTACGTAGATCATGGCTTAAAAGCTTATTTTTTGAATATATATCAATATTTAGGCTTGAATTTGTTGTTATCAGGAGCAGTTTCATATTTTGTTTATTCCAACGCATTTTTATTTAATTTTGTTGTAGGTACTCCATTTTTTTATGTTTTAATGTTTGCTCCATTTTTTCTAAGTTTATATTTATCAAGAAATTTGCAAACTTTGGAAGTTTCCACTGTTCAAGGCTTGTATTGGTTATACGGCGTTTGTATAGGTGCTTTTTTAAGTGTGATTTTTATTATCTATTCTTATGAAAGTATTTTTAATTGCTTTTTTGCAGCTGGAGCTATTTTTATATCAGCAGCTTTATATGGAAAATTTACAAAAAAAGATCTTTCTTCTTTGTCTTCTGTTTTTCAAGTTGCAATTTTTGGAATTTTAACAGTAATGTTGTTTAATTTTTTCATACAAAGTTCAATGTTACAGCATATAATTTCGATTGCAGTAATATTAGTTTTTACAGCATTAATAGCTTATGATATGCAGGCTTTAACAGCATTGTATTATGCGAGAGAATCAGATGAAATGATGGAAAAAATTTCAATTATAGGAGCTTTGCAATTATTTATTTCTTTTATTAATATTTTTCTTTCTTTGCTTGAATTATTTGGAAATAAAAAAAACAGGTAATGCCATTTTTAGTTCTCTATGAACCAGAAATAGCTTACAACGTTGGTTCAATTATAAGATTGTCAGCTTGTTTTAATTCTAAGCTAGTTATAATTAGACCTTTTTCCTTCGTATGGGATGTTAAAAAATTGCAAGTTGCTGCGATGGATTATTTTAATATGGTGAATATTGAATTTTTTGATTCTTTTAATGATTTTTCATTATTTCATACTGGCAGAATTTTGCTTACAAATTTGAAATCTGAATTGAATTATAATGAAATCAATTATTACGAAAATGATGCAATTGTTATGGGCAAAGAAAGTTCTGGGTTACCAGATGATTTATATCAAAAAAATTATATTTCTTTAAAAATTCCGATTCAAGCAAGATCGTTGAATTTATCTTTGTCTTCTGCGATTTTGCTTTCTTACGCTTGTCAAGATTTTTTTTAGTTAAATTGTTTTTTAAGCAAAATTATCCAAATTTTTAAATTGTCTTTGAAATAATACGTTTAATAATATTTTGAAGTTGTGCGAAGTTATGATTTTGAGCAACGATAAAAAGTTCTGTAAATTAGTTTGATATGAAAACAATATATTTTTCTCAAAATCTCTGTCAGAAATTGTTGAGCAATAATTAAAGAAATAATTGAAGGAGGATTTTTTAATTTGTATTAGAAGTTTATATTAACGCTTGCAACGAATTTTTTTTACAAAAATACAAAACAAAACACAAAATTAATAAAAACTCTGTTAACAAAAGTTAAATTTTTCTTCATTTAGATTAAACATTTTTAACCTTTTTAATTCAAAATTCATCTTCAAAAAACAATCTTCAAAATTTATAAAAAAACTAAAGATTTTCAAAAAAAATTTTAAATAAAATAAACAAGATCTAGACTAATTTGCATTATGGCAACATAATATAAGAATGATCACCGTTCCTGTATTTCAAAGCAATAAGTGGGAAGTTAAATGTTATGGCAAATTGCCAGTTTTTATGAAAGATTTAACTAAGCAAATTGCCTTTTTTGTTTTATCAAATTGTAAAGTTAAAAAAAAAGATTTATTCATAGAATTTGTGTTTCACGATGAAAAAAAAATGAAAGAATGTTCTTTTGAATATTTAGACAAAGATTATGCAACAGATACAATTTCTTTGCCATTTGCGGACATTAAAACGAACACTGATGCTGTGACATTTTTAGGTTGCTGCATTTTATGTTGGCCAGTAATTAAAAAAGCCGCTGCAGAAGAATCAAAAAACGAATTGCATCATTTTGCTCATATAGTCGTTCATTCAGTTTTGCATTTGCTAGGCTACGATCATGAAGAGGATGAAGATAGAAAAAGCATGAGAGCAAAGGAAATTATAATACTTTCCAAGCTAGGAGTTTTTAATCCTTATCTTAATTATCCTAAAACAGAAAAAAAAGATGATTATTTAGATTGAACCAAATTATTCATTTAGAAACATAATGATAACCTGGAAATTTTCGGCTGCAAATTTTTGGTTAAATTAAAAAAAACAACATTATTGGAAAGGATTTTTTCTTGCTGAAATTTTATTTTATGATAAAAATATAAATATAACCAAAGAATGGAAGAATAATGCAAGAATAATTTAATTGGCAAAAATATCTTTTAAAGTTTATTGTTAATTATTTCAACTTGATTAAGAAAGCCTATTAACATTTTTTACAAGAAATATTATTAAAAAATTGCAACACAATATTTTCACTTGAAAATTTATTTTACAAATAATCAGTCTATTATAAATTTGTAAGATGAAAGAAACAACAATAGATTTAGGTATGTTTATTTGAAAAATCAAGTATCTGATAAATTGTTAAAGCAGAAAGAACTACAAAAAAAATCAATATAAATTTCGGAATATAAAAAATTTTATCAATCATTATTGAATTTTTCAAAGGGCTAGTTTGCAGAAAATCTTATTCAATTTGTTGAAATTGCTATAACAGCATTTGTTATAACAGCGGTTCTAAAGACAAAAATTATGAAAATATAAAAATCAACGGCTTCGATAATGATTTTTTGGAATAATTTTATTTTCAACCTCTAAAGCAAAAAAAATTATTTTAATAATTCATTCAATATTATTTTTAAATTCATTTTGCTTGATCCTTTTATCATAATTGCAGAATCTTGATTCACAATTTCATGAATCTTAGACAAAGCCTCGAATGCAGTTTCAAAATGCAGAGCATTCTGTAATTTGTTTTTTGTGTGTAAGGTTTCTTGACCTATTAAAATCACTTTATCAAATTCTTTTAAATATGAAGCTAAAAATTCATGATATTTGCGATCTCTTTTTTCTCCAATTCCAGTCATGGAGCCAATTATCGCAATTTTTGCAGTCATTTTTGAATTTTGAAAATTTGTTTTTGTAAAATTGATTGTTTCAATCATAGAAGTTAAGCTGGCATTATAAACTGAGTCAATGATATTGATATTAAAATTATTATATTTCACCTGATGAATTTTTCTTCTGCCTTCTATGTTTAAATTAATTTTATTGCTGTTAATTTTATATCCTATTTCTTTAAAAAAAATTTTCACAGCTTGTTTAATGCTTTCTGTTCCTTTTCCTTCAAACATTTCATGTTCAATTTTGCTTTCTCTGCATTTTTTTATCAAATTTTCAGAATACCAGCTTTCGTTAAAAAAAGTTTTTATTTTTGTATTTTGTATAATACTGCTTTTTTCTAATACTATATTTTTTAAAGAACCCAATTTTTCAATATGAGCTGGACCAATTGTTGTAATTATTGAATAATCTGGATTTACAAATTTAGAAAATTTATAAATTTCGTTAAAATCATCCATTCCAATTTCTATGCAAATCCATTTTTCCTTGTTCAATAAAGCAAAAGTTGTGTACATTCCAAGAAATCCGTTATTGTTTTTTTCTGTTTTGTGGCAGGCTATTCCAAGATTTTTAAAAGTTTGAAAAATAGCTTCTTTGCAAGTAGTTTTGCCAACGCTGCCCGTTATTGCAACAATTTTTCCTTTAAAATTTTCTTTTTTCATTTGTGCCATTTTTTTTAAAGTTTCTATTACATTTTTTACTTTTATGATTTTTTTATTTTTGAAAGATAAGTTGTTTTCTGGATTTTCTTCAGTTATGACAAATGCAGCTTTTGGCAAAACTTTTTTTATAAATAAAGCTCCGTTAGTATTTTTTCCAGGCATTGCAAAAAAGATTTCATTTTTTTTAATAGTTCTTGAATCAAAGCTGATACCTGTTGCAAAATTATGTTTACCTATTAATTTTATAAATTGATTTTTTTTTATCTTGATCTGCATTTTTGTAATAATATGGGCCTGGCAGGAATCGAACCTACGACAGCACCGTTATAAGCGATGAGTTCTACCGCTGAACTACAAGCCCAGAATTAAATTGTATATATTTTTAAAAAAAAAGCAAATATGTTTGGATTTTTTAAATAAGAATGTTAATATTGTTTTATGAGTGTTAAAGCAAATGATTTATCAATAGGCCAATATGTTAAATTGAACGATAAAATATGGAAATTAGTGGATAAAATGCACGTTAAGCCAGGCAAAGGCGGTGCGTTTATTCAAGCAAAATTAAAAGGGTTAGATGGTTCAAAATTAGAGCATAGATTTCAATCAACAGATAATGCAGACATAGTTATAGTTGAAAAAAAAAGAGTCGGATTTTCTTACAAAGAAAAAAACTCAGTTGTTTTAAATGATTTAGAAACTTATGAAGAAATTGAAGTTACCAAAGATATGATAAGCGAAAATTCATGGTTTTTATTTAATTCTTTTGTTGAAGACGCTGAAAATGAAATTGATATTCAATATGCTGATGAAAAAATTGTAGATTTGCTTTTATCTTCTTCGATTAAAGTAACGATTGATTTGGCTGATCCTGTTGTAAAAGGTCAAACCGCGGCTTCGTCTTATAAAAATGCTGTTATAAAAAATGATATAAAAATTATGGTGCCTCCGTATATTGAAGCTGGAGATAAAGTTATAATTGATATTTATTCTGAAAATGGTATAGAATTTTTGAAGAAAGCATGATAGGTGTTTTTGATTCTGGAATAGGTGGATTTGATTTTGTAAATCGTCTTAAAAAAAAAGAATTATTTAATATTTACTATTTTGCCGATTATGAAAATTTTCCTTATGGGAATAAATCTCATGAAGAAGTTTTAAACTGCATGCAAAATGCATTTCAAATCATGGAAATGCAAGGGTGTTCTGTTATTGTCATAGCATGTAATACAGCTTCTTTTGTATATGAAGCGCAAAAATTGCAACAAACAAAATTATCAAATATTCCAATAATTAATATGCTGCCTTTTTTAAAAAAATATTCTGATTTTTCAAACGTTCTTTATATTTCCACAGCTTTAAGCGCTAAGTTTGCTGCAAATGATTCGATTTTAAAAAATAACAATTTTTTGGCTTTGCCAATGCTGGCAAATTTTATTGAAAATCAAGATTTTGATGAAATAAAATTATATTTGAAGAATTTTGTTTTAAATAAAAATGTTGTTTACGCTTGCACTCATTATCCTTTTGCGGAAGATGTTTTTAAAAATATTTTTCCCGATAGTTTGTTTTTTAATCCTGTAAATGATTTGATTAATTTCATGATAGCCAATTTTGATCTTTCTGCGAATAATTTTTTAAAATTTAATTCCGATATTTTTTTTCATAAATATAAAAAATTTGCCAAATGTTAATTTTTTTTGTATATTTGTATAATTTTAACCAAATTACGAATGGTTAACGAAATAAAAAGTTTTTTGTTAATAACTTGTTAACATATTTTGTGTTTTTCTGTATATATATAAGTATAAAATACTTTATATAAAGGGGATAATGTTATGAGGATATTGTTTATTGAAGACGATAGGAATATTTCTTCAATAGTTTTAAGTAACTTAAGAAATGAAGGATTTTCTTGCGATGAATGTTTTTCAGGCGAAGATGGTTTACAAATGATAAAGCTTTATAAATATGATTGCTTAGTGCTTGATCTTATGTTGCCAGATATTTCAGGAGTTGAAGTGTTAAGGCGTATGCGTATGGCAAAAAATAATTTGCCTGTTATTGTTATGTCTGGCCTTTCAGAAGTTTCTGAAAGAATCCATGCTTTATCTTCAGGCGCAGATGATTATGTGAATAAACCTTGCAATATAAAAGAATTGATTGCTCGTATTCATGCCGTGGTAAGAAGAAATATGGGATATTTTGAATCTAAGATTCAAGTTGGCAGAATTTCAATTAATTTACAAACTAAAACTGCTAAAGCCGATGGTATTCCTTTAAAGATAACTTCTAAAGAATACGCAATTTTAGAATTGTTAATTTTAAAAAGAGGGCATGCTTTGACAAAAGAAGCTTTCTTAGAGCATTTGTATGATGAAAGCTGTAATGAGCCTACGTTAAAAATAGTTGACGTGTTTGTCTGCAAATTAAGAGCAAAAATTAAAGAAGCTTTAAACAGCGATAAAACTTATATCGAAACTATTTGGGGAAGAGGATATACTTTTGTAAATCCTGAAGAAAATCAAGCTGATAAGCTTACTGCAATTAGATAATGTAATCAGATAATTTATTTTTAAATTATTCAATTTAAACACCTTATAAATTTTGTTTAAACCTTGTTTAAATATTGTTTCAAAAAAAAAGCTTGAAATTGGTGTATTAAAACATGTAACAATAAAGTATACGATTTAGTTTTATACTTTTTAAAGCTTAGTCGTATTAAAAATTATAAAAGTTTTTTACTTTGATTTTGGAAAAAAAATATGTTTAAAAATTTAAAAAAAATTATTAGCTTGCAATCAAGATTTGCGAAAAAATCTGTGTATTCTAAAAATTCTGTCAATATTACAAGTACAGTGGCAAATAAAAATTTACTTTCGAATTATGAATTGTATATAAAGAATTCATGCGTCAGAAGAAGTGTGAATTTAATTGCTTCATCTGTTTCTTCCATAAAATTTAAAATTATGAAAGATGCTGTCTGTATCAAAAATCATTTTTTATATGATTTTTTAAATACACCTAATTATAATGATAGCTGGTCTTCTTTTTTGGAAGCTTTTGTTACAAATTATCTTATTTTCGGCAATGCATTTTTATTTTTGGATAAAGAATGCGGAAAATTGAAATTATATAATTTGCAATCTGATAAAGTAAAAGTTGTTCCAGGTCACAGAGGAGTTCCTGATTCGTTTGTTTATACAGTGGATGAAAAAAATTACACTTACAACAATGATTCAGAATTTCCTTTTATAGGATATTTGAAAAATTATAATCCTTGTGATCATTGGTATGGTTCAAGTGTTTTGGATTCTGTTTATGCATCTGCAAACTTGCATCAATCAATCACTGCAAATCATTTATCAGTAATGAGCAATGGTGGCAGGCCATCTGGTGTTGTAACTTTAAAATCAGGATCAGAAGCTTTAACTGAAAATCAAAAAAAAGAATTAACAAATTCTTTAAACGCTGCTTATTCTGGGCCAAACAATGCTGGTAAAATAATTTTTATCGAAGGTGGAGATTTTTCATGGCAACCTATGTCTAATCCTGCTGATATGGATTATGTTAATGCAAAAGTTTTAGCTGCAAGAGAAATTTCAGAAGCATTAGGTGTTCCTTCAATTTTAATAGGCGGTATTGGTATGGATGGCGAATCTGCAAAATCGAATTTTAAAGAAATTACACAAAGATTTCATGAAGGTACAATTTTGCCTTTAGCTAATAAAATTTTTGGATTTTTAAATAATTGGCTTGTACAAAAAATTGATTCTTCTGTGAAGCTTGAAATAGATTTAGATGAATTTTTACCTATAGATCAAAAAAGATTTGCTTTTTGGGATAAAATTAATTCTGCTTCTTTTCTGACTGATAATGAAAAAAGATCTTTGCTCGGATTTGATAATTTAAAATTTACAGCTGATGAAGCATCTGAAAAAAAAATTGAATCTGCGGATGAATCTATATTTCAAGATGAAAAATCTGATGAAATTTGCAAAGGAAATCAAGTATGAATTTTTATATTTTGGGGGAAATAAAATATGTCTGAGTTTGTTACGAAAGTTTATTCTTTAGATAATTTTTTTGCGAAACAGCAAAAAGATGGCTCTGTTGATGTTGTGGGCTATGGCAGCGTTTTTTGTCAAAAAGATTTGCATGAAGATGTAGTTGAAAGAGGCGCATTTACTGAAAGTTTAATTAATTTTACAAGAAAAAATGAAATGCCGAAAATGTTTTACGAACATAATCCAAAGCATACTTGTGGTTTTTGGCAAAAAGCTTTTGAAGATGAGTATGGTTTGAAATTATTTGGAAAAGTTAATGCATCTGAATCTAAAGTTGTGAAAGAAATTCTTGAAGGTATGGTTTCTGGGTTGTCTATTGGTTTTTATTTGAAAGAATCGTTTATGCATCACGGTATTCGTTATATTACTAAATTGGATTTGATTGAAATTTCTTTAGTATCTCGTCCAGCAAACGAGCATGCTCGGGTTATGCCATTAAATCAAAGGGTTAGTCATGGACAAGAACAGTTTAGAAGAAGATAAAAAATAAAAAAGGAAAAAAAATGGAAAATAAAATATTAAAAAATGAAAATTTAGAAAATGAATTTGATTTTAATCAAGCTAAAGCGGCTTTAAGCTTAGAAAATAAAGGAGATTATAAAATGACACACGAAAATAAAAATGAATTATATTCAAAAATTTCTGAAAATTCAGGATTTGAAAGTTTCTTATCAAAAGGTTTTGAAAATGGATTTAGATCAGTTTTTTCTTTAAAGAATACTCAAGATTTTTTTGCCGATGTATCTGAATTTGTGAATCCATTGCGTAAAGTTTCTTCTGAATTAAGAACTAGCTCAACGGCCGTTAATGTTCCTGTGATTTCTGATAACAATGGAAGTGTGAAAAATATTAATATTGCTTTAGTAGCCAATACAGTGAAAGCAAAGTATGGTTTGCAATTTATACAAAACGTAAACGGATATTCTGATTATATTAAAAGAGAATTTGCAGCATTGCTAGCCGTTAAAGAAAGAGAACTTTTTACAGACGGTTATGAGGAAATAAAAGGTTTATTGCAAAAAGATGCACATAATTTAAATGTGAATGATATTGAAATTATTAAAGCTGATAAAGATAATTTAATAAATACTATTGTACAAGAAATTTATGCTCTCGATTCAACTTATCGTGCTGGATCTTGTTTTATGATGTCTTCTAAAATTCAATCTCAAATTTTTAATAGTAAAGATCAAACTGGCAATTATTTGTTTAAAGATAATAAATTATTTGGATACGAAGTTCATACTTTGGATGAAGCTAAGGATAGCATCGTGTTTGGTAATTTTAAAATGGGTTATTTGATTGCGGAAATGCAAAACATTAATTTCAGTATTAATCCATTGCCAGAGGATCCAGCATTTATGCAACTTGCTTTGCCTTCTTTTGTTGGTGGAGCAGTTTTAAGACCAAAAGCTTTTAAAATTATTGAAACTAAGTAAATAATTTGTTAAGAAAGCATTTGCAAAAAGTTAACAAACAGTTAATGAAAAGTTAACGAAGTGATAGCAAATCAAAAATTTATTATATATGATTTATTCAATGTGATTTTTGATTAAAAAATTTTATTATTAATTTTTATTTTTATTGATTTTGGGGGAAAGAGATGAAATATATTTTGGAATATAAAAGCCAAGAGCCTTTGATGAGTCTGGATTTTATAAAAAATTATTTTGGGTTAAGTTGTGATAGCAAGACTATTAAAAAAGTGTTGAATAATGCTATAGAGCATTTAGAACTTGAAAATGGCATTTCATTGCAAAGAAAAATTTGGAAGGTGATTCATGATAACAATTTAATTATTTTATCTTTTGCTCCTATTACAAAAATTTTAGAAACTTGTGATGGTATGGGGCAGGTGATAGAGCCTTTAATGGTAAAACGTTTTAATGATTCTGTAAGTTTGCAATTTCATGAGGCGGTTACGATGATTAAAGTAACTTATGAAGTTGGTTATGATCAAAACAGTTTGCCTGAATGTTTGAAACAATCTTTGCTTGAAAAATTTTGGGATATTTATTCTGTCTCTTTTGATACGACTGAAGCTGAAATGTTTGGTAATTTTGATTACGCGAAAGAAGAAAAATATGCTTACAAATCCTAATCGTTATTCTTATAAATTATTTTTAAAAGATACTAATGATAATCTTTTAGAAAAACTTTATGATATAAAATTTGATCTTAATTCTTCAGCCGATACTTATATAAATTTAGATGGATCGGTGGTTAATGGATCTTTTCCAAAAAAATTCATTACTTTAACTGGCAAAGTTCAAGGCATTTTTGATTTGAAGCATAATTTTTATACTTTACATATTAATGACAAAACAATGAATTTATATCTTGTCAATTTTGAATTGAAAAAAAATTACTGGTCTGCTGTTTTTCAAATAGCAGATTAAAAACTTACAATATTTTAAAAAAAAGGTTATATATGAAAAATACTTTTAATCATACTTTGCTGCAAAAATTTAACGAACCTGATACGTTGGTTTTTTCAACTTCTGATAAAACAATTAACAACGAATTAACGTTTAATAATCAAAAATTTTTTTTTGTTAAACAAATTTCTGAAAATGGTCTTTATATAAATACTTATATAAATTATTTACCTGATTCTGATCATAATTATGAATTGAAAAATGCTAATTTGCAATATTGGAAAATTCCAACTTTTTATAAGGTGACTAATAATGGCTATGAAAATTTTGCTGCATCTGAAAATGTTGATTTAAACCCCAAAAATATATTAAAGAAAAAAATTGTTCAAGCGAAATCTGGAATTTTGAATATTAATTTAAAAAATATTTGGAAATATGTTGCGAATATTAAAAAAGAAATTAAATATAATTTTGCATTTGCAAATTTAGATGAATTGAACGCTCATTTTGCATCTTTAAATAATTTACCTAATCTTGTTTTTGAAAAATTTAATTTAAAATATGGAAAATATTTATTTAACGTTGCCGATCCTTATGTTTTTCATTTTACTTATGATGTTGTTTTGGAATCTTACTTAACTTATTTTTATAATATTTCTAAAACAGAAAATATTTTTTTAAAAATTGAAAAGAAACATAATGCAGAAAAAAATATTGTGAAAAATATCGAATTTTCTGGAAATTTTGCAAAATTGAATAATTTAGATCAATGGTCTGCTGGAATGAATTATAAAATAAATTTTCAAGTTGCTCATAATGGCAGAGTTTACAATTGTATTCAACCTCATGTCTCTGTAAATTTTGATTTGGAAAAAAATTTGTGGAAAGAGTTGGATTTAGATTTTTCTTCTTGCGATAAAATAGTTGAATCTGACTTTTTTAAAAAAGCATTTGATCAATTTAAAAAATTCTTACCTTTTATTGCAGAAAAATATATTGGAGATAAAATTATCTTGAAATATTATTCAAAGTATGACGAAAGTTTTAATTTAAATTCTGTTTTTACAATAAGAAATGTTGATTTAGGCGACGTTAATTACAGAATTGTTGAACTTGCTTATTCTTTTAATGAAAAAATTTATGAAATTACAGCTCAAGAAATTTTAAATTTTGATTATGATAATTTGCAAATTCAACAAAGCCCTTCTGTGTCAGATAATCCAATAATTGTTATGGAAGATTGCAGCGATAACGAAAATTCTGGTTTTACATTAAGTTTGCCAGGAGATCAAATAGAAATAATAGATTTGGAGTGTTTGTGAAAAGTTATAAATTTATATTCAAAAAAAAAGAATATCATATTATTTTAAAAGATCAAAAAATTTATTTCATAAAAAATGAATGCTATTTTGAAAATAAAGAATTATCTTTGCTGAACAAAATTTTGCAAAAAGATGGATTAAATTTAATTCAAAATATTGATCAAACATTTTATTTTGCAGGGAAAAAATTGAAAGTTAATCAAAATGATAACATTTATGTAATAGAAAAGTTGGAGGACTAAAATGATAGAAATTCTAGGCTCTTTATTCAATTTATTTGGTAAAACAAAATGGTTGGATAAATTTATTTTTCTTTTTTCTAATGTTGATTTTATTAAAAAAATTATATCCATAGCATTATCTTTAACCGGAGCTTCTTCTTTTGAAGATGCTGTTAAGACTTTTGAAATTGACGAAGATAAAAAAAATCAATTTAAAAAAGAAATTATTAAATTAGAAAAATTGTATTACAGTGAAATGTTTAAAGATAGGCAAAATGCTAGAGATCGAGATTTAGCTGTACGTCAAATGAGAGGTGGGAATTTAAGATCAAATATAATGTTTTTAATTTCTTTATTTGGAATTGTAATTTCTTTATTTGTTTTAATATTTTTTCATTCAAAATTATCGTCTGATTTGTTGGGTATTTTTTCGGCTATTATTTCAATTTTCGGGGCATGCTTAAAAGACGTTTATTCTTTTGAATTTGGTTCAAGCAGCAGACAAAAATATTCTAATGATTATTCAGAAGAGGAAAATTTATTTTCAATTGATAAGTATGGCAATTTAACATAAAATAAAACATGAAAAATTTGCTTATTTTATACGGCGGACAAGGATTCGAAGATTTTGCTTCTTTTTCTTCTTTTAATTATGTTGCATCTAATATAAATTCTTTTAACCTAAATTCTTTTAATATGATTGATATTTTAATTTCTGAAAATAATATTTGGAGTTTCAAAGGCAAAGAATGTTATTTAATTAAAGAAGGATCTGATGTATTTTTAAAATCTGATGATTTTTCTTGTAAAATTGATATAGCTTGGGCAATGATTCCGGGAAAAGGATCTGAAGATGGCTCTTTGCATGGTCTGTTTGAATCTTTTAATTTGCCATATATTGGATCTTCTGTTGCAGCTTCGGTCTTAGCTTATGATAAACTTTTATCAAATTTAATGGTGCATCATTGTGGATTTAAAGTTCCAGAATTTGCATCTTATAATGAAAATTTTGATTATTGTTATTATTCTAAATTTTTAACTTGTGAAAAATTAATAATTAAACCAAATAATTCAGGGTCTAGCTTGGGAATTTCCATAGCATTTGATGATTTTTCTTTTAAGAAAGGGATTGATATTGCTTTAAAATATTCTCAATCTTTAATTATTCAAAAATTTATTGAAAAAAAACATGAAATTTTATGCTCTGTTTTGCAGTCAGGGAATGAATACAAAGCTTTTGGGATTGAAGCTGTGTATGATGATTTGATTTTTTCACGCGAATGTAAATATGAAAAAGGAAAAAAAAAGTTTGAGTTTCCAGAAATTATTCATAAAGTTGAAAGTTTGGCTCTGGATATATTTAAAATTTTAAAATGTAAGGATTTGGCGAGATTGGATTTTGTGGTCGATCAAAATGATGAAATATATTTTATTGAAATTAACACAATGCCTGGCATGAGTTCGAACAGTTCTTTTATTAAAGCTATGGAAAACAAGGGTATGAATTCAGAGGACTTTGTAAATTTTATTTTAAAGGACAAATTGTGAAAAATATTTTTTTGTTATGTAATTTAGTTTTGATGAGTTTTTTAATTACATGCGCACATGAAAACGATTTTAAAGAATCTTTAAATTTAAAACAGTGAATATTCTTTGTAAGTTTCATTAAATTTCATGTATTGATAAGTTTTTATTATCCAATCTTTTTCTTTTTGATTAAATTCGAATATATTTTTTGCAATTTCTTTCCCCATGAAAAGAAAATTTTCCATATCAAGAGACAAAAATATTTCTATGTTTTCAAAATGAGATGATAAAATTTTTGCTTTGTTTTTACCTATGTTTGTAATTCCCAAACTGGTATAAAAATTTTCCAACGAACTGTGTTGTGCTTTTTCGATATTTTGAATTATGTTGGTTAAAGATTTTTCGCCCAGCCATTTTGCATTTTTTTTAATTTGATTAGCTTTGTTTTTTATTTCAAAAAAATCGTTTGGATAATTCAAAATTCCATTTTCTATGAAAAAATCAATTTGTTTTGTTCCTAAATTTTCAATTTCTAAATTTTGCGCAAAATAATATAGCCTTTGTTTTTTTTGTTCTATGCAATTCCAGCCTTGATTGCAATTTTCATTTTCAAGTGGCACAAGGCAAGCGGGGCATTTTGTTGGAATTTCAATTAATTTATTTTTTTTTTCGATAATTTCTGTGATTTTTGGAATTACATCGCCGGCCATTTCAATTTTTATTATATCGTCGATTCCATATTCCTTTTCTTTTAAATCTTTCAAATTATTTAGCGTGGCTTTTATTATTTTGCGTCCATCTATTAAAGTTTCTTCAATTTCTGCTACTGGTGTGATTTTGCCATTTTTGCCTACATTAAATTGAATATTTCTTATTTTTGATATATTAAATTGGTTGCTGAATTTAATCGCATGGGCAAATTTAGGAGCTTTTGCAGTGTTCCCAAGTTCATCTTGTATTTTTTTATCATTAATTTTTAAAACAATTCCATCTATTGTAAAATCTAATTCATTTCTGCTGTTTTTGATTTTTGTAAAATATTCTTCAATTTCTTCTTGTGAAAAACATAATTTATAAGGATTTATTGGTTGCAAGCCAAATGTTTTAAAAATATTTCGTAATTCATCGTAATTTGACCAAATTTCATTAAAAGAATATAAAAAATGGGGGGCAATTTTAAGTTCAGATAAATTTGCATCAATTTCATTTTTCAACAAAATTCCTGCTGCTTTATTTCTTGCATTTGGAATGTTTTTATTAAAATAAGCTTCGGCTCTGAGATAAATTTTTTCTTTTATATATATTTGATTTGGCAATTTTAAATGATTTTTCAAATGCGTTATATCTTGTCCAAAAAAACCGTTCCCTCTGGTAGCAATTTTTGTTAAAAAACCATTTTCATATTTTGCAATAATCGTAACGCCATCAATTTTTAATTCTGCGCAAATTGGAAAAGGATTTATATTTTTTAATTTTTTCAAAAATTCATCTATATTTTCAAAACTGTGATTTAAAGATAGAATCGAAAACTCATGCTCATATTTATTTTCTGTTTTGATATTAGAGCCAATTTCATCTGAAATTTTAATTGTTTCATGTTGTTCCAAAATTTCCAGTTGCTTTTTATAAAAATCATAAACAAAATCATCAATTAAAGGAGTTCCTTTTTCATAAGCTTGGTTAAATTCAATAATTTTTTTTCTAAGATTTTGCAAATCGTTCATTTTTTCGTTCATGTTATTTTCTTATGCAGTTTAATTATATAATTTTTTTGTATACTTAAACTATTGTGAAAAAAATATTAGTATTAGGATGTATATTTGCATTTAAAACAACTTGTGCAGCTCAAGTTGTTTCAAATCCAACAAAACTTGAAAAAAAGATACATCATCAACATAAACTTGGTTTTGCATTCGGAGGACTATTAAAAAGAAAGTTATTTAATGTATGGAATTTTGAGGCTCTGACATCTTTTGAATCTTATATGATTAATTCTTTTGTTGTATATACTTACAAAGCAAATTTAAAGAACAAATTTTCTGTTGGTTTATATTTAAATGCTGGTTTAATGTTTACTCCAAGAATTAATCATTACTTCCGTGAATTATGCCCAAATGGTATTTTTGCGTTCACCGTCGGGGTGAATTGGAAAAAATTTGCGCTAGATTTTGTTATAGGAGCAGGATTAGGCATTTTATTAACGTTTAACAATCATGGTAAGTTTAATTTTTCAATTTTCATAGGATATCCGATTGTGGAATTGATGATTTTATGTGACAAATTAAATTTAAATATGCAATTTGTTTTTGTTTGGAAAGTTTGCGCAAAAAATAAAATAGCTTAACATCTTAAAGATTGCTTATTGCAATTTCTTAAAATACAATTAATCTTAGTGAACAAAATTATATTATTGTTTTTTTTTGGAATATTGCAAGTTTTTGCAGACAATAATGAAAGTTCAAACTGTCAAACCTTAGATTCTAAGGATTCAATTCTTTTTAATCAAGTGAAGAATAACATAGGATTTTTAATAGGATTTCCAGCTTTCAATTATTATGATTCAATAAATCTAAAAAATTCCAGAATAAAATGTACTCAAGATTTCTTTCAATGCAACATATTACAAGTGGGTGTTGTTTTCTTTTATAAAATCAAGCCTATTAATAATAAATTATCGTATGGAAGTTTTGCAAGCATTTCGTTTCTTTTTCGCTCTGATTTGAATTTAAAATATATGTCTTGTCCTAATATTTTAATAACTGCCATGATAGGAATCAATTGGAAAAAATTTAGTTTAGATTTTTTAATAGGTTGTGGAATAGGAATGTTATTTACTTTTAATACTCATCATCGTTTTAATTTTTCGATTTTTATTGGATATGAATTTATAAGTTTATTGATGCTGGCAGATGCTTTGATTTTTGATGCTAATCCAAATGATTTTGTGGTGGTTTTTACCAAACATAAATTTTTTAAGAATTCTTTAAATATTGCAAAGTGTTGTATTTCTTTGTTAAACGTTAACTTTATTTTTTCTTGGAAAGTTGGCAAAGAAGCATTATAGTTTATGCCTTTCTTGATTTTAATATGGTTTTCTATAATCATTGTAAATAGATGTATAATATGAAAAAAATATTAATATTAATTTGGGTAATTTCATTTCAAGATATTTTTGGACAAGCTTTGAATGTTGCAGAAAAAACTTCAGGTCAAATTTTAGGCAAAGTTGTAAATGGTCAATTTATTGTTTTAGAAAATAATGCTTCTGAAGATTCTTATAAAAATGTTTCGGAAAATGCTTCGGAAAATGCTTATGAAAATGCTTCGGAAAAAAATTCAAACGGAAAATTCAATAACAAATTAAGCAGTAAGTTCATTCCAAAAAAAGTTTATAAAAAACGTCAAAACAAAGTTGGCTTTTCAATAGGGTGCACTTTTTTACAATTTTCTTTTGTATATATTTATAAAGAACAGATTAATGATAACTTTTATGTTGGTTTTTTATTAAATGTTGGTGTGGCTGGAGATTTGATAAAGTTAAAAATGCATGATTCTTTTGTTAATGGTATTGTAGCGTTAACTTTAGGTATGGAAAGAAAAAATGTGATGATAGATTTTGTAATAGGAACAGGATTAGGCGTTTTGTTAACATATAAACATCATCAAAAATTTAATTTTTCGATTTTCATAGGATGGCAAAGTTACGAATTGATTACTTACATTGATCATTCTTCTTGTCATTTTTTTGATTATTTTGCAATTTTTTTTGTTTTAACAAATATTAGCTTTATTTTTTCTTGGAAAGTTGGGGAATAATTTCAATTAAATTAAAAAAAATTAATTAACGGTCAAGTTAACTGATAATAAAAAAAATTTTTCAGGCAACGGAATAATTGCACCTATAATAAATTTATATGATAAGTATGAATCAGATTTTCAAGCATCTTATTCTTTTTTATTGGTCAATAAGTTGAAAGAATTTCAGAAAATTTAAGTTTTGACTAAAATTTGAATCAATGTTTTCATTTGCTGATAATTCCAGAATTATATTATAAGACTTATCTTTCAGATAAAGGAAATTTGCCAAAAGTATGCGTGCAAACTTGGCAAAAAATTTGGAATGATAGTTCTTTAGAAAGAAATTATCAATATAATTTTGAAAAATATGATTTGAGGAATTAAATCATGTTGAAATTTTCATTAGTTAACTTGTCTTTTTTTTTAATTTAATATATTATTTTAAATATGCGGGCGTAGCTCAGGGGTAGAGCACAACCTTGCCAAGGTTGGGGCCGAGGGTTCGAATCCCTTCGCCCGCTCCAAAGTTAAGTTACCAATATGATATTTTTATTGTTATTTTTTCATTTTATATTTTTAAATGCACCTCCATATATGAAATTTTCAATACAATTGTTTAGTAAAGAATTTTTAATAAAAAGTTTCCAAGTTATATCAACACAATCTCGTGATAATTTATGTTTTTATACGTTAGATTGCTATACCGGACAAACAAAAACTTTAAGACATAAGGATAAAAACTTTAACAATTTTACTTGCCAAGAAATAATAGCTTATTTTTTTCAACATTCTATTTTAGAAATTAATTTTCCTTTGAATATTGAAAATTTTATACAAGGATGTATTCAGAATCTTAATAATAAATTCAATAAATCTGATTATAAATTAAAAAATATATATGGATTAAATAATTTAAGTAAAGAAATTCAGCAAAAATTGACTAATACATTTAAATCTGTAGTTTTCCAAGAAAATATGCGAGAAATTTATTTTGAATTTGAGGCTAACTCAAAAAATGTTTATGACACAGATCAAGATGACTATTGTTTATTTGACGAGTATAATGATGTAAAGCAAAAAAAATCAAGACCAATCGTTATGTTTTATTTTTTATCTTCTGATATTCCAGAAATCAGAACATGTTCTTTTTTTGCAAAAATTTTTTATTTTTATCCTGGGATAGGCTGCAAATGGATTGGTTCTTGTAATAGTCAAACAATTATAGTTTGGTTAAATTTTAATGCATTTTCTTGTGAAGTTACATCTTCTAAATTTTTTCCTGAAATCGTAGATATTAAAAATTATTATCAAAGTAAACGTCAAAAATATGTAAAAGGAGATTAGATGTTATGTTTTTTCAACCATGTCTAATAATTTAAAATTTTATGTTATAATAAAAAAATATGCTGATTATTCAAAATTTAACAAAATCTTTTGGTTCAAGAAAAATTATAAAAGAATTTTCTTACGTAGTTCCAGATGAAGGAATTATAGCTTTAATAGGAATTAATGGAGCGGGTAAAACAACTTTATTAAAAATTTTAACTGGAACTGAAACTTATGATTCGGGCACTATTATTAAAAAAAAAGATAAAACTATGGGGTATTTGCCCCAGGAGCCGAACCCAAATCCAGAAAAAACCTTGATTCTTGAATGTTGCAGCGGAAATGAATATCTTTTTTCTTTGCAAAAGAAACTTTACGATTTAGAACAAGAGTTAGGTAGCAATTACAGTCAAGAAATTTTAGATGAATTTCAAGAAGTGTCAGATCAATTCGTTTCACGTAACGGTTACAGCTTTGAAAATAATGCAAAAAAGATTTTACTTGGGCTAGGTTTTAAAGAACATCAAATGCAAATGCATCCGACTGAATTGTCAGGAGGCTGGAGAATGAGGCTTGAAATAGCAAAACTGCTGATTCAAGAATTAGATTTGTTGATTCTTGACGAACCAACGAACCATTTGGATTTACCAAGCATTGAATGGTTGGAAAATTATTTGGAAAAATTTAAAGGTACGGTTTTGTTTGTTTCCCATGATGAAGCTTTGTTAAACAGCTTGCCTGACAGAATTTTAAGCTTAGAAAGTGGTTTGGTTAAAGAATATTTTGGAAATTATGAAGATCATTTAGAAGAAAAAGCTAATTTCCAAGCGAATAAAGAAAATCAAATGAAAACTTTAAATAAAAAAGTTAAGCAGTTAAGCAAATTCGTAGATCGTTTTAAAGCTAAAGCTTCTTTAGCTAAGCAGGCTCAGAGCAAAATTAAAATGATTGAAAAATTAAATGATCAGATTCAAGATTTGGGTCCCAATTATATACAACCAGAGCTTAATATAAAAATTCCTTTGATTACGCACAGCGTGAAAGAAGTTTTGAATTTTAAAGGCTCGATTGGTTATAACAATAATATATTGGCAAAGAATTTGGAATTATATATTAAAAAAGGTGAAAAATATGCAATTATTGGCGGTAATGGTTTAGGAAAATCAACTTTAATTAAAACTATTGTTGATGAAATACCATTAATCAATGGATCTTTTCAAATCGGGCAAAATGTTAATATAGGTTATTATGCTCAGGATCAAACAAAAAATTTAGATGAAGATTTAAGTGTTTTTGAAAATATGAAAATTTCTAATCCATCCAGCCCTGATAATAAATTGTTAAAAATCCTTGGATCTTTTTTGTTTAAAAACGATGATATACATAAACCAGTTAGATTGCTTTCAGGTGGTGAAAAAAGCCGGTTAAGTTTGGCTTCTATGCTTATGAAAGATTTGAATTTTTTAATTTTAGACGAGCCGACGAACCATCTTGATATAATGAGCGTGCAAATTTTGGGAAATGCTTTAAGCGATTATGAAGGCAGCGTTTTATTCGTAAGTCATAACAGAAATTTTATAGATTTAGTCGCAACAGATTTGATCGTGTTCAATCAATCTGGCGTTTTTATTGAAAAAGCTTGATATTATTCAAATCAAACAAAATCATTACAAATTTAAAGAAATGCTTTAAAATAAATAAATTATAAGAATTTGTTTTTATCGAAAAAATTAATTTTTAAATATTTTATTCCAAATTTTAATAATCCAATTTTTTATCGAATGCCACGTCTTTTCAAAAAAACTTTCAACTTTTAAGTCTGCCTCATCTATTTCATTTTCTATATTTTCCATATCTTTATGGAAATTTTTTAATTTTTTTGTAGCCTCATTTTCAAGTGTTTCTTTGTTTTTAAACAAATTTATAAAAAAACTTTTAATATTATTGAAAATTATTCTGATTCTGCTTATTTGTGATTTTTTTTCTACGTTAGAATCAGTAATAGCCTTGATTTTTATAAATTTATTAGATTGCTCCAAAAAATAAAAATTTTTGTTATAAAATTTGTTAACTAATTCTAATTCGTCTTCATGAATAGCTTTAATTTGAATGCTTAAAGATTGATTTTCTATTTCATTGATAACTTCTATCATTTTTTCTAGTCTTTCTTTTTGAAATTTATTTATTATATTTGGATTTTTTGCATCGATTTGAAGAATTTTTTCTGCATAACTTTTTTTTTCTTGGATGAATCTTTTTACTAGCTTTTTCAAAACGGTAAATTTAGGATGTTTCTTTGCTTCTTGTTTTGCTTTTTCAAATTTATTAAATGTTTCTTTTTGAAAATTGATTAAATCTTTTATAATATTTTCAAAGTTGTAATGATTATTGGGATTCTGCTCTAAGTTGTTTTTGTTCTGCTTTAAGTTGTTTTTGAATTTTTCATGTAGGTCCTCTAATAACTTGTTATTGTTGGGCTGTAAGGAGTGTGATAGTGAAATTATTTCTTCTTGCAACTTCGATATAAAAAATAATAATTCCTCTATAATTTTCGATTCATCTTTTTTTTCGTTAACTTTCATATTTTCAGTGCTCAGTTGTATAAATTTTCTATTTTTTGAAAATGATTCTTTTAATTCAACAATTAATTTTGCTATGTTCTTTTTAATATTATTTATTTGATTATTTGACTGAGCTTGTTTCCATTGTTGAAACAAATTTTTAATCTTTGATATTGTTTCCATGCATTGTTTATGCAAGGCTTGTACACTATTCAACTTAACTATGCTAACAATCATTTCATATAAATAATTACTGCTGTTTATTTGTTGCAAATATCTTGAATCATTAATTTGTTTATAAGCATTTTTTAGCTTATCAGCATCATTTTGTAATCTAACGACATTATTTTCTGACTTTGAATTTAAAAAAGCATTCGAAGGATCCTGTAAAACAGAATTTAAAGAATTGTTTGAAAGATTATTTGAAGAAGCATTAAAAAAAGATAAATTTAAATTTACATTACAATAAAGGTCATTTAATAAACTGTTAATTTTCAAAGCTATATTTTGATCAAAATCAGTTATATTAGCTTGCAAAATCAAAGGATACATCAAAGGATCTTTTTCAGATAATATGCTTTGTTCATCTTGCAAAATTTTGAATATTTGCCGTTTTATATTTTCATTATATATTTCATCAATAAGCCTAATCATTTCAAATAAATTTTTTGATTCATAATTATATTTTCCTTGTAATTTTCTTTCTTGATAATCTTGATCTAAAAAAAACTTTGTTAAATTAAAATCTTCTAAATCTATAGTTTTTGGAGCGAATTCATCAAACATGTTATTGAAATTATCTAACAATTTTTTTAATTTTACGTATTGTTCAAGATATTTTTTTGCATGTTCTTTTTTCCATGCATTTAATTGTTTTTTTTTGTATTCTTTTTCGTATTCTGTTTTATGTTCTTTAGGGTTCCAATTTTGTTGAATGTAGTATTTTTCACGTTCTTCAGGGCTGCAATTTTGTGTCATGTATAGAAAAAAATTTTTGTATTTTTCTGTCGTCCAATTTTGTTGAATGTCTTTAAAATATTCTTCATATGTGTCTGGAGTCCAATTTTGTTGTAACCAAGATTCAATGTCTTTAAAATATTTTTTGAATTCTTCTGTAGTCAAACTATCTTGCATGTCTAGAAAAAATTCTGTGTATTTTGCTTTAGTCCAGATCCAGTAGGAATTCATTGCACGAGACCAAGGTCTTTCTATAAAACTTTCTATAAAATATTTTTTAAATTTGTCTTGAGTCAAACTTCTTTTTGCTCGTTTAAAAAATTCCATGTTGAAGGGCAATGTATTATTAATGTTTCTAAAATACTTTGTGTATTCTGTCTGAGTACACTTTGTATTTTTTTCAGTATGTTGAAAAAAAATTCTGCATTCTTCTCGAGTCCAATTTTTTTGCATATCTTGCAAATATATTTGCAATTTTTCTGGATCTTTAGTCATGTCTAGGAAAAATTGTACATATTTTTCTTTACTCCACTCTTTTTCGGTATGTTGAAAATACTTTGCCCAATCTGTTTGTAAGTCTTTTTTAGAATTTTCTAGTATTTCATTCTCATTTTTATTTTTAAAATATTCTTCCCAACTTTCTTCGATTTTATTTTTCAAATTTTCAGGCAGTGTTTCAAAATTTTTTTCCCAGTTTTCTTCCATTGAATCGTTGAGTAAATTTTCAATTTGATTGTTCAAATCTTGTGGCAAATCTTGAAAATATTTTTTTGCAGATTCAGGTAATATTATTTGAATGATTTCTTTGCAATAATTTAAAAATTTCACTGTTTCTTCAAATTTATTTTCTGCATTTGTCAGATAAACATTACAAGTCAATTCTTTTAATCTAAAACTTTTGCCTTTATTTATTTCTTGCACAAGATAATATATGTTAATTATTGAATTTATATTTGCTGTTCTGTTATTGCTGAAATAAATGAATTGAGAAGGAAAAAATTCATCAAATAAATTTTCAACTTGTTTTGCTGCATCTTGTACACTTGTTATTATTTGTTTATGAGTTTCTTGATCCACAACTTTGTTTGTGTAATGTCTTAATTTGCGAAACACTTCGGTAAAAACATCATAACACTCTTCTGATGATTTTTTTATTAAAAGAAATTTCTCACTTTTAAAAGTGTGTTCTATATGCAATAACTTCTTTTGTATCTCGTCTATCTTCTTTTCTATGTTCTTATATAAGCCATTTTTTACAGTCAATATATCGTCTTTCATTGTTTTTACTAAACGATATAAATCACGCAATACAGAATATTCAGAATATAGAGATTGTGTATTAAAAAGTGCATCATAATCATCTGGCATTGTATTTCTTCTTAAAATTGTGTTTAAGTTTCGAGCAATGTTTTCTATGCACCACTTGTGGTACCAGTCGTTGGAAAAATCAAAATGAACTGGCAATCTTACAAAAGCTTGGAATTTAAGTAATCCTTCAGAAAATTGATATGGACTTAATTGATCGGCTTTATTAGGGGCACATTTTAATTGAATTGTGATTAAATTAAAAAAAATTATCAAAAACAGTTTTTTCATATAGAATAATTATATCAATTATTTTAATTTATAAATATATGCTTTATTTAATTTAAAATTGCCTAAAAATTTTGTTTTTCCTTGATTTTCATAATAAATTGAAGTTTCGCCTTCTGGCAAATTTATATTTTCGTCTTTTACAAAAAGTTTTTTTATTCCGCTTAAATATTGATCAAAACTTTGAATATTTTTTATGCTATGTTTGATATTTCCATTATTAAGAAAATAAGTTTCGATTTCAATAATAATTTCTTGCCATTCTAATTTATATTCTTCCGATGTGAATAATTCTTGAAAGCCATTTTTATCTATGAAAGTATATGTAATTATTATTCGATCATCTTTGTTTTTTTTCAACACTGGTCCAATTCCAATTACATACAATAAATTTGACCCATTTTTTAAATCATTCAAGTTATCGTGTATATTAAAATAATTTAATTTATGTTGAAAAATTTTATCGTAGAAAACAAATTTCATAACGTCAAATTCATGTTTGACAATTTCAATTTCATTTAAATCAGGTTCTTCTTCATAAAAATCAAACAAACTAATTGTTGTTGTATTTTCTTTTGTTTCAAGCATTTTTGAAATCTGCTTGTTGCGTGCAATATCTGAGATTGAATCTAGGCTTCCTGAAAATGCTAAAGATTCTTGAGCTTTTTTATTTATTTTGGTCCGATTAATTAAATTTGATAAAGAAGTGTAAATTCCATTTTTAATTCTTTCTTCTATGATTATTTTTGCAGAATCACCGATTCCTTTTATGTTGGATAATCCGTATCTTACAGCTTGATTTTCCAAATTAAAAGTAAAATTTGATTTGTTGATATCAGGAGGCAAAATTTCGATACCTAAACTTTTGGCTTCCTGCATAATTTCTTGGCATTTTTCTTGCGTGTTTTCGTATATTAAAGTTGCGCAATAAAATTCGGCAGGGTAATGCGCTTTTAAATAAGCGCTTTGATAAGTCATTACACCGTAGGGTGCAGCGTGGGCTTTTGGAAATCCATAGCTTGCAAACCGAGCAAGATTTTCAAATAAAGTTTTTGCTTTTGATTCCAATCCACCGATTGTGCTTAAAATTCCTTGAACAAATTTTTCTTCGTGCAACGCCATTTCGGATTTTATTTTTTTTCCCATAGCTCTTCTTAATAAATCAGCTTCTTTCAAGGAATATCCGGCCATTTCTTTTGCAATTTGCAAAATTTGTTCTTGATACACAATAACGGAATAAGTTTCTTTTAAAATATTTTCCATTTCAGGATAAAAAAAATCAAAAGATTTTTCTTTTTTGCACTTTATAAATTGTGGGATATCTTGCATAGGTCCAGGACGATATAATGCGCCTGCCGCAACTAAATCTTCTAAACAATTTGGCAGCATGTCTAGCAAAAGATTTTTAAACCCAGGGCTATCAACTTGAAAAATTCCTTTCACATATCCTTTTTGCAAAATTTCAAAAGTTTTTTGATCATCATAAGGAATTAAATTTATATCGAATGATGTTTTTTGATTAATAAAATCAGAAGTTTTTTTTATAACCGACAAAATTGCAAGCCCTAAAATATCAAATTTTACTAATCCAATTTGTTCAGCAGGTTTCATAGAAAATTGAATAATAGGCATTTCTACATCAGGTTCTTTATACAATGGAACAATATCAGAAAGTTTTCGATTTCCAATCACAATTCCTGCTGCATGAACCGATAAATGTCTGGGCAATCCTTCTATGTTTTCTGCAACTTCAAAAAGCTGTTCTGTTTCTGGATTTAAAACTTCTTTTAACATTCCTTGGGCTCTAAGATCTTTAATAGTTGGCGCTATTCCTTGAAACGGAGGGGGTAATTTTTTGCAAATTCCATCAACAACAGGATAAGGTATTTGCATTACTCTTCCAATATCTCTGATTGCGGCTCTATATTGCAAGGATCCAAAAGTGATTATATGGGCAACGTTTTCTTTTCCAAATCTTTTTTGTATATATTCAACAACTTCGTTTCTTCTCTGTTGGCAAAAATCTATATCAAAATCGGGAAGTGATACTCTATCTGGATTTAAAAATCTTTCAAACATAAGCTTGAAATAAATTGGATCTACATTAGTAATTTTCAAAGCCCATGCTACAAGACAACTTGCTCCTGATCCTCTGCCTGGACCAACTGGTATGTTTTGAGATTTTGCCCATCTGACTATGTCTGAGACTATTAAAAAATAATCGCAAAATTTCATTTGTTTGATCATTGAAAGTTCAAAATCTGCTCTTTCTTCATAAATTTTAACAGTTTCTTCATGTTTTTCAGCAGCAATTTTTGGTAAAACAAATTGATTCAAATTTTCGCTTAATCCTTTATGAACTAAATTTTCAATTTCTTGCTCTACGTTTTCAATTCCAAGAGAAGGCATAATAGGGTCATGTTTTTGTAAATAAAAATTACATTTTTTTGTAATGTTCAAGCAGTTATAAATTGCAAAAGGTATATCTTCAAACTGTTTTTCTAAGTAAGGTAAATTTTCTAAAAACTGATCTTCAAATAATTTTATTTTTTGTTCAGATAAATATTCGTTGTTTTTAATGCATCTTAATGAATCAACTGATAAAAATTCTTTTTCTTCTGTAAAGCAAAATTTTGGAGCAGCAACGATTGGAATATCGTAAGCGTTTGATATTTTAAATAAAAATTGTTCTTTTTCTTTATCAAAAATTTGTTTTGAAATTGCAATTCCAAGATCTAAGTTTTTAATCGATACAATTTCTTGTTCAGAAAGAGATGAATCGCATAATAAAATGCAGTTTTTTAATTTTTGAATTGATGCAATATCCAAAATTCCATTTTTTTCAATGTAACTTTCACTTATTAAATTTGAAAGTTCTAAATATCCAGTTTCATTTTTGCAAAATGCTGAAATATATCCTTTGCTGACTTTTAATTCGCATCCAATAATTGGTTTTATGTTAGCGTTTTTCATTTCTACGCTCCAGTTAAAAGATCCAAACATATTGTTCGTATCGCAAATTGGCGCGCAATTTATATTGTGTTTTTTTAAAAATGTTTTTGCTTTTTCGGCCGTTATACAACTTTCAAGTAGGGAGTATTGAGAATAAAGTCTTAATGGAGTTAACATTGTTTTTCCTTTCGATTTAAATTTTTGATTTCTAAAATTTCATCTGCTATGCTTTTCCAATTTGTGTCATGAGTTGAGATTATAAATCCTATATCAAATTTTTCATGCAAATCGTTGAATAAACTGATTATTGAATCTGCATTTTCTCGGTCTAAACTTGCGCTTGGCTCATCGGCTAGTATAAATTCTTTTTTTAACGCTAAAGCTCTTAAAATTGCCATTTTTTGTTTTTGCCCTCCTGAAATTTCATTGGCATATTTTTTTAATAAATTGTCAATTTTTAAATATTCTGCAAAATGTTGCCAATTTGGTTCGATGTTGTTTATTTTGCATGCTATGTCGATATTTTCTTCCAAATTAAAATCTTCCAAAAAAAATGAGTTTTGAAAAATAAAACTTACGTTAAAAGAAGATTCAACTTTGCCTTTTGAAGGCTTTAAAATATTTCCTGCTATGTGTAAAAACGTGCTTTTTCCGCTTCCTGATTCGCCTATTAAGACATACTTTTTTTTTTGAAACGTGCAATTTAAATTTGATAAAATAAAATTTTTATTATCGTATGACTGAAAAACTTTAATAAACTTTATCATTTTTAAATTCTTACAAATTTTCGATAACATTAACAGAGCTTGCTTTATAAGCTGAGAAAAATGAAGTTAAAGAACTGATTAAAAATGCAGACAAAACAATTGTTAATATATCAGAAAAATATAATGCAGTCGGAATTTCGGGTAACAGATAAATTTCTGGGTTGAAAACTTCTATTTGAAAAATTTTGTTTATTATATATAAAATTAAATTTACGTTTTTGGTTAAAAAAATTCCAAGCAGGGCTCCGAAAATTGAACTGAAAAAAGAAATAAAAACGCCTGTTTTGAAAAAAATGATTGCAATGTTTTTTTTTGAAGCATTAAGCAATTTCAGCAAAACTATTTCTTTTTTTTTCGAATAAATTAATAAAATTAAACTGGCGGAGCAAGAAAGGGCTGAAAGAAAAATTATAACAAATAAAATTATCATTACAAGATTTTTTTGAATTCGCATCATATCCGCAAACATCATATTTAAATCATGCCATGTATAAATTTGTTTTTCAGGCAAGATTTTTTGCAATTTTTCACGATAGGTGAAAACTTTTTTCGGATTTTTTAAAAAACATATAATTTTATTAACTTTTGAACCTATTTCAAAAATTTCCTGAGCATTTTTAATTTTCATAGCAATTCCAAAGCGATTCAAATCGTGCAAATCAAATTTTACAATTTCAACAACAGTGCATTCAATTATTTCCGGAACAATTCCAAAAGGTAGAGGATTTTGCACGGGGATTAAAAGATTAATTTTATCTCCTTTTTTTATAAAAAAAGTTTTTGCTAATTTTTCGCCAATTAAAATAGCATTTTCTGGATAAGATAAGATTTTTATATTATTTTTTTTAACAAGTTCATCGAACTTTTCATCGCAAAGGCCTTTAATAATGACACCTTCTGTAAAATTTTTTTTTAAAATCAAAGCTTGAGAATCTATTACCGGAAAACATTCAATTTCAGGGAATGTTTTTTTTATTTTTTGCACAGTTGCTTCAGGATTGAAATTTTCATATTCAAAAATCATAATATGACCTTGATCATTTAAAACTTTTGTTATAACAGATTCTTCAAATCCTTTAATAACGCTGATTGCCACGATTAACATTGCAACCGAAAATGCAATAGAGAAAAAACTGATTTTACCCGTAAAACTTACAAAATTATCTTTTTTTTTTGATATAAAATATTTTAAAGCAATTTGAGTCATCCAATTCATATGATTATTATATATTTTTAAACCAATTTCTTCTATGATGTTATATATATATAATATGATGAAAATTATTGCTTTAGTTTTTTTGTTTAATTGTGCTAAAGGAATGATAAATGGTAATGATGATGACGATAGTCATGATAATTCAGTCGATAGTCGTCATGATGCTTCAGTCGATAGTCATGATAATTCAGTGGAGTCTTCTTGTTTTTATGATATTAAAAACATTGATTATTATAATTGTAATGACAGGAAATGTGTTTTTTCTGGAAATCAAAAAGCTGCAGAAATTTTAACTGATTTTTTATGTAACGGAAAAACTTATGCACTTTATAAATTTGTGATTAAGGATGCATTTCAAACATATAGTTGGTCAGTAAATCATAAATGTAATGCATTCGATTATGGAGAATTAGATAATAAAAGAATTGTATTACATTTTGTTGCATCTGCCGCAGATTATATTTCGATGAAAAGTTTTGGAACTTATTTAAACGAATTTTTAAGTTTATATTTGCAAAATAAAATATCGTTTGAGGTTTTTGCAGATTTTATTAACTATTTTCATGATGTAAATATTTTAGACGAACAAATTCAATATTTTTTAGATAAGATAAAAATTAATATAGCAAGAGAAAATCTTAAAATTTCTGATAATTCCAATGTTTCTGAACTTTCATCTTCAAGACTTCTTTTGGAAGATTTCAATGAAATTTATAAAGAATCTAATTTTGAATTTCAAGAACAAAATGATCTTGAGTTATTAGAAAGAATGATTCGCAATTATTTTTATATAAAGAAAGTTTTAACATTTTTTAAACCATCTGAATGGAAAAAATTTTCTTTCTGTAAAAATGATTATAAATTTCAATTTAAATCAGAACCAAAAACAACAATGGAAGTAATTTTTAAAATGTTGAAATCTAGAATTAGCAGAAACCTATTTTCTCCAGTTGGATTGAAGCAGGAATTAGTTGTAACTAAATTTTTTTCACCTAATTTAAAATTACGACAAACTTCGTTCTATAATAATAATTTTGTATTTGTTTGGAATGAAAGTCGTATTGTTTTTAACGCAGAAGAAGCTTCAAAACTTAATTATGTTTTAATCTGTCAACAAGACTTAGATCCAACAAAATCTCATTATTCATATGCATTTAAGTTGCATATTTCGTCAGTGAAGAAATCTTCAAAAGATCAATCTTTAGAAGAACAAGTAGCAGAGAAATTAGCAGAGAAATCTTTAGCAGAGAAATTTTACGAACAATATCTTTTTCCTTTTAAGAAAAGCTTAGTTGCCAATGCTGCAAAAAATTCTGAAAGCTCAAATGAATCCTTAAATGCATTGCTTTCCTATAACTTAGATAATTTTGAACCTAATGCAAGATTTGATATTGCATCGTCTTACAAAGATGAATTGATGATGAGTTTAATTGATCTTTTTAAAAATTATCCTGGAAATTTAAATGAACAAGAAGTGTTTTTAAAAAAAATTCTTGAAGTTAGGTCTTTTTATATTACAGAAGCAGAAACTCCTTGTGTTGTTCCTGAAAAAAGAAATGTTGCAATTCAGACAAAAGAAAAAAATACAAATGTTGCAATCCAGGAAAAAGAAGAAAATACAAACTCAAATATCATTCAACCTGTTGTAGATTCTTTAAAATTGTCTGAAATAGGTGATCAGCAGTCTTCATCTGATGCTGCAATTCATTCTAAAGCGAAAATAGAACAATCTTTTTTTGCAAAAATTGCTGAAAAATTTAAAAATTCAACAAATTGGTTTGGTAAGTTGTTTTTCAAATTTTTTTCATGGTTGTCATTGAAATTTTCTTTTTGATTTGTTGTTTTAATTGTTAATTAAACGAAATGAATATTGAGTTTTATTCAATCTGTTATATGTTTTGAAAGATTTTTTTTGTATTATATTAATTAGTGAAGTATATTATTAAAATTGTTTTTTCAATGTTTTTTTTAATTGGCCTTAATTTAAATTGCATGATAAATGGCAATGATGATTCTGACCATGAATCTGACCATGATTCTGCGCAGCCTACTGATGATGCTGAAAAATTTTATGATTGTTTTATGATGGTTCAATATTTTGATATAAAATTTAATTTTTCTGGCAAAGAAAAAGCTTGCGAAATTTTAACTGATTTTTTGTATTATAATAAAACAGACAAACTTTATAAATTTATTATTCAAGAAAATGTAGAAAATGTTAGATGTTATTCTTATAGATCTTTTTATCAAAATAAAAATCCTAAATATTATGTTTTCAATAATCATAAAAAAATTGCAATATATTTCCTGTCATGTGCATCAAATCATATTTCACTTAAAAAATTTGGAAGTTATTTAAATGAATTTTTAAGTTTATATTTACACGATAAAATATCGTTCGCGGCTTTTTCTGTTTTTATTGGTTATTTCCATGATATATATATATTAGATGAAGAAATTGAACATTTTTTAATAGCAACAAATGAAACAAACTTAAGCGCTAAAAACTTTGAATCTTCATCAAAAATTTTGAACAAATTAAACGAAATGTACAACAAATCTGGTATACAATTTGAACAAAGAAATGATTTTGAACTCTTGAAAAAAATGTTTAATAATTATTGCTATATAAGGCAAATTTTGAAATTTTTTAAAGATTTTAATTCTAAAAATTGTTCTTTTAATAAAAAAAATTACATGAATGTTGATGCGTCACAAAAGAAGTTTGAAGAAATAATTCAAATTTTAGAATCTCGTTTTTGGTTAAAAAAATTTTTTGTTCTTAATTTTAAAATTATGGAATATTGTGAAATTAATTTAGAATTGAATAAAAAATATTTTGATGATGATGGTCATTTTATTATATGGGATAATTTCTTCCAAGATAGGGTTACGTGTAGAACAAATCATATACCAAAATTTAAATACAATCTAATATTTGAAGATGCTGTATTTAAATTTAAGGTAGTATCATCTTCTCCTTTTAAATATTTTACTATGTATATTTATGAACAATTTTTTTTTCCTTCTTATATTTTATCAAGTTCTAGGTTCGATGAAATACAAGTTGATGATTATGATTCTTCAATAAAGTTAAATTCATTTTTTTTGACAATGTTGAATAGATTGGAATGTGAACAAAGATTTAATATTGAATGTCAAAATGCTATACAATATTTAGCCTTCACAGAAAAACTAGAATTTATATTGCGACATCTTATAAACAGTGAAGAAATAGAATCAAATTTAGAATGTTCTAGATATCATTCTAGGAATATTAAACTTAAATTGATGCAGATCCAAGCACAAAATATATTACAATACGATGAAACAGATGCAAGAACAGATCTTGAAAAAACAGCAATCGCTGATTTTAGACCAATTTTAAATGAATGGATTGGTAAAAAATTGATTTTGCTGGAAAAAAATGAAATGACATTTAGAGGCGATTTAACTGCTGCAATAATACCTCAACATGAAATCATAATATCAGAAATAATTGGAAGAAAAGATTGCGAGATAGGGCAATATTTAGATTTTGTAAGTCTTGAGAGGAAAAACAATTTGAAAAAAAATCTTTTTGCGGAAGAAAGTTCTGATGCTTCAGTTGATTCTAAAGCGAAAATAGAACAATCTTTTTTTGCAAAAATTGCTGCAAAATTTAAAGATTCAACAAATTGGTTTGGTAAGTTGTTTTTCAAATTTTTTTCATGGCTAGCGTTCAAATTTTCTTCTTGATTTTTTGATCATTGGTGAAAAATTGCCGAAAGATTGATAAGTTTTTTAAATTTAAACATTGTTATATTATGATTAAGATTTTGTTTTTTAATATATTTTTTGCAACTTTTGTATTTTTCTCTGTTGTCAATAATAATAACGATGATTCATCTGTCAGAGACTCTAAAGAATCAATTGAATGGTATGAGGTTAAAGATTTTGATAAAAAGCATTTGCAAGGATTTGAATACTATCATGAGAATTTGATAGCATTATCTTCAAATATATTGCGCGATTTAGCGTTGGGTAAAACTGATTTGTTAATGCATTTTTTTTATTGTCCATTTGTAAAATATGTAAAATTTTATCCTAAAAAGTTGTCGAGAGAGCCTACACATCATTGTGTAATTCGGGCTGTAGACGTAGTGTTGTATTTAATTTTTTTAGGTAAAGATATGACAGTTCGACAAACTTTGGGCCACAGTTAAATTATTTGTTATATAAATATTTAGAGTATGATTTTTGTGCTGTAGTAACTGATACACAATTTTCGCTTGATGATTTGATAGTCAGTTTTAAGCAGTTGCATGCAACGAATCAAGATAAAAATGCTAAAACATATCAAGATAAAAGTTCTGAAACATCTTTATCTGATCTTGTTTTTAATATTTATGATATGTCTATTAATTTGAACTTGACTGACTTAAAATATCGTTTACATGTTTTCAATTCTTTTCATGATACTAACTTATCTACTGATGACCTCAAAAAATTTAAAATGAGAATGAAATTTTCCAAAGAAGCTAATAATGTTGTTTTTCAAACTAATATTCCAATTACTTATAATTTCATTTTATCTTCTGATTTATCGAGCTGCAAAGCTGGTCCTTGTTCCGAATTGCAAGCTATGGAATTTAATTATAGGATTAAGTATTCAAAAGATGCATTCAAAGCTTTTTCAAATTTTCAGAAAGAATTTGAAAGCAACAACAATACAAACTAAACTATAATTGCAATTTAAGATTTTACGCAAAATGATTTTTAATCTTCTTTGCTAAAAGTAAAATTTTCGGGAGAATACTCTCCTAATGAAATCGTGATATTTTTAAAAGCATATATTTTTTCTTGAAAAATTTCATCATTTTTTTCGGCAGGTTCTTCAGATTTTTCGTCCTCCTCCTCCTCTGCTTCGTTTAAGTCAGATTCTGCGATTTCTTCATTTTCTTCTGTATCATCATCTTTTTCAGAAGCTTCTGGTTTCTTTTTTTTAATTTTATCAGAATTTGATGTTTGTGCTGTTTTTTTTGCTGCTTCTTTTTCTTCTTTTGCTTTGCTGATTTTTGTCATGACAAAAAAACTCCTTTTTTAAATAGTTAATCAAAATTTTACTGTTTGTCAATGTTTGATAATAAATAATTAAAAGAAAAAATGCAGGAACAAAGGGGCTCGAACCCATAACCGTCGGTTTTGGAGACCGATACTCTACCAATTGAGCTATGTTCCTTCAAAAAGATTATATTAAATTATTTGTATTTTGTATATCTTATATTTAAAATTTCAATTATTTGATACAATTCTTAGAAATGCTTGAAGAAATTTTAATCAAATGGAAAAAAGAATACGAAGAATCTGAAAATTTAAAAAATGAAAGAAAGTTTTTTTTAAAAAAAATTTTAGAAATTTATCAAATTATACAAAATGAACAAATAAAATTAACCACAACTGAGGCTTTAAAAAATGAAGAGCAAGACTCTGAAATGAAAAATCTTTGGGAGGAAGAAATTTTAAATATTAAAAGTTTGATTAATTCGAAAATGCAAGAAATTTCTGAAAAAGCAATTCCTTCCGAATTTTCAAGTGTTGTTCTTGAAATCAGAGCCGGTCAAGGTGGGGATGAAGCTTCAATTTTTGCAAACGACTTACAAAATATGTATATGAAATTATGCAAAAAAAAAGGCTGGACTTTTGCTGTGTTTTCAATTAATTATTCAGAATGTTTAGGCATTAAAGAAGGCGTTTTTGAAATCACTGGTAAAGGAGTTGAAACTTGGCTTTTGCCAGAAAATGGGGTTCATTGCGTTAAAAGAGTTCCTAAAACAGAAAAAAAAGGCAGGGTGCACACTTCAACTGCAACGGTTGCTGTTTTGCCTGAACCAAAAGATATTGAAATCAACTTAAATGAAAAAGATTGTAAGATTGATGTTTTCAGATCCAGCGGTCCAGGGGGGCAATCTGTTAACACAACCGATAGCGCAGTCAGAATTACGCATATACCTACTGGAATAGTTGTCAGTCAACAAGATGAAAAATCTCAGCATAAAAACAAAGAAAAAGCATTTAAAATATTGAAAGCAAGATTATTTCAAAAAAAACAAGATGAAGAAATGGAAAAATTAGCGGCAGAAAGAAGGCAATTTGTTGGAAAAGCTTTAAGGAATGAAAAAATTAGAAGTTATCATTATGTTCAAAATTGGGTTAACGACGTTCGCTTGGAAGAAATGCATCATGATATCAATAGCTTTATGGAAGCTGATGGTTTGGATAAATTTTTAAGTAAATTGATTTGGAAATATTTATGAAATTAAGAGAATGGATAAAAAATCAAAATTTTGACTATAAAGAATGTTTATATTTAATAAAAGGAGTTTTTGGCTTTGACAACATAGACCTTGATGAGGAAATCAATTTTTTCCCGTTATTTTGTCTTAATAAATCAATGGAGCTTCGAAAGCAAAATATTCCACTTGCAAAAATTTTACAAAAAAAATATTTTTATAAATATTTATTTCATACAAATTTAGATACCTTAGATCCAAGGCCAGAAAGTGAAAATATTATAAACTATGTTAAAGGAAAGCCAAGATCAATTTTGGATTTAGGAACAGGGACAGGTTGTTTGCTTCTTTCATTATTAAAAAATTTTCCAAAAGCTTTTGGCACAGGAATTGATATTTCAGAAAAAGCTTTAGAAGTTGCTTTAATTAATAAAGAAAATTTAAATGTTAAAAAAGCATCTTTTAAAATTGGAAATTGGGGGTATGAAGTCTCAGGTCACTATGATTTAATAGTTTGCAATCCGCCCTACGTTGATAAAAAATTAAATTTAACACAAGAAACTTTGCATGATCCAGAGTCAGCTTTGTTTGGCAACGAAGATGTTTATCATGATATAATGAAAAGTTTAGAAAATGTAACGTTTGGTCAATTAATTTTCGAAGTGCCAAATTATTTATTAGATAAGTTGCAATTTTCTTATAATATTTTGGGTCATGAAAATGATATTTATTTTATAGAATTTGACAATGTATATAAGAAAGATTATTTATAACTTATGAAGTATATTATATTTTTAATTTTTTTCTCCAATATTCATGCTCCAAAATTGTCTGCGGCAGAAGATGATAATATAGACAATATAATGAGAAAGTGTAATGCAAATGATTTTTATCTAGAAACCTATCAATTTTTGTCTAATTATCATGAAAAGAATGGTTCGACTCCTGCTTTTTTTATGTTTTTTTTATGTTATGTAAAATTGAATATTTTGTTAGATTTATTAGAAAATGAATATGTTTGTAATATAATTAATGTATATTGTTTTATGAGTTTATCTATTTCGCATAATTTGAAAAATATAACCTTCTCAAGAGATTTGTATAATTATATGAGAGATGGCTTTGATGGAGTGATTGCAATTAATAGAATACAAGCAATACGACCATTTTTAAAAGACAATGATTTAAAGTACTTGAATCACATAGTTCAAAGTGTTATCAAAGATCTCATTCCAAGAATATTAAAACTTGATCAACAAGCATTAAATAATGTATTGGCAAATAATGAATCAAGAAATTTTGTTCCATTGTTAAAAGCTTGGCTGCGCAAGAGCCAACAGCTGGATCTGAGGATATAGATTCTGCCATAACTTCTGAAAATAATGAAATATCAGCAAATAATATCTTTGAAAATAATGAATCAACAAATTCTTCTTACGTTAATTCTATAACTGCTGACAATAATAAATTAGATAGCTCGGAAATTCAAATGAATAGTCTATCAACTAAGCAAAAATTAGAATCTTTAGGATTTTTCAGTCGCTATGATAATATTTTTCAAATTATGATCGTATATTTTGTAGCCTGGTTTGATTTTGTATTTCGTTCAGATCGTGATATGAATTTTAAAGATTTTTCAAAACATAAAGGTTATTTTGGGCTTGTTTGCCACTTAGAATCTTTGGATTGGAAGGAATATTGCAATCAATATTCTAGGGATATTTTAAATTTTGCAAATAATTGAAAATAAATATTAGATTTTTTTTATATAGATATTTTGTTTTTTTTATTATAATATTCACAATATGTTTTCTAAATTTTTTATGTCTTTATTTGTTCTTAATTCGGAAGCAGCAACAAACGAGCCTGTTAAAAATTCTGTGGCTTTTCCTCAACAATCACGTAATCCTTTTATAAAAAATCAAGAAAAATATGTTGAAATTTTGAATAATGATGCAGTTGAAAAGTCTAAAGCTCTGATAGAATTGAATATGGCAATGCAATTTAGACCAAGACCATCTTTTATAAAGTTATTTGGAAATCATATATACTGTTGTAACATAAGCTTGAAGTGTGCTGCGAAACATTTGATGGATAATAATGATTCTAAATCAAATGCACGTATTGAAAAAATAAAATTGCTTTTTAATAAAATTCAATTATTTGTGAAGTCATTTAATCATTCAATATTAACTTTTAGTCAAAATCTGAAAAAAATGTATGAAAAACTACAAATGGAAAAAGAATGTACTGTTTTTCATGAAATATTTTTTGATATTTATGAATCCATGCATAAAAATGATCAAAATTTACAGCCAGAATTTTTTTGCGAGATTCCGTATCGTTACATTGATTTAGAGTCTACTATTTTTGATGATGAAGTCTTAGGTTCCAAAGTAACTCCCCCAAAAGCTAAAGAGTTATACGTTCAAGATGTAACAGATCAAGATAAAGAAAACAAATATCAGTTTTCAAAAAAATCAATGATGAACACTTTTAATAGTCTGAAAAATTATTTTGAAGCAAAGGCTCGAAATAATTATGAGGCAAGCAAAGCTTTAGCTTCGAATATAAAAATTTTAAATGTAATCCAAAAATATTATTTAAATTTGAATGAGATTGAATTCAATAATTTTTTAAAAGATAGGTTTATTGTTTTTGTAGATAAAGTTTTTACAAATATTAAATCTGAAAATTCAATTTTACCAAGCAAAATTTTTGAAGAATTTTTTGGTTTGTCAAAAGAAAATTTTCAGGAATTGTGTTCGATGATATTGTTGGCTTTTAAACAAGCATTTTAAGTTGATTTTTTTAATTCTAAAAAGTTTTTAACAATTTTTTCATCTCCAGCATAATTGATTTTTTCATTTTTTATTTCTTGAAAATAATCGTTCGCTTTGCCGCATATTATTAAAACATCTTTATTCGTTAAAATTTTCATAGCTTCTTTTATCGCTAATTCTCTGTCTAAGATAATTTTAGCTTTGGAACACGCCATTTCTTTGCAAATTTCCATTGGATCTTCACTTCTTGGATTGTCGGTAGTTAAAATAATTTCTGCGCAATGATCTTGCAAGATTTTTCCTATAATCGGCCTTTTTATTTTGTCTTTATCTCCTCCGCATCCCATTACTGCGATTATTTTATCAGGATTTAATTTTTTTGCAGAATTTATTATATTAAAAACAGCGTCTGGTTTGTGGGCGTGATCGATAATAACATTTTCATATATAATCATTCTTCCAGTTGGAGGTTCCAAATTCTGATACAAAGAAATAATTTGATCTAACTGAAAATAATTTTGCAAAATAATTATGGAAGATAATATGTTTTTTGCTTGAAAATCACTTTTTAAATTAGACGTTATAGCATGCAAAATTTCATTAAATTTAAATATAATCTGAAATTCATTATTTTCATATTTTGTTTCAATTAATTCAGATCCATATTGAAAAAATCCTTGCAAATTTTTTGCATATTGTTCAATCTCTACAGCTTTGTTGATGTAAAACTTTTGACACAAAGGCATTAATTTGATTTTTTGATCAAAATAATCTTGCATGTTTTTGTGATATTCCATGTGCTCTTGGGAAAAATTTGTAAATAAGCCTATTTCAGGGTGAATGCTATAAATTCTGTTTTGTTCTAACCCTATGCTTGAAGTTTCAATTATACAAAAACTTTCTTCTCCATATTTTTCAACAAATTCATGCATGTTTTTTCTGATTGTTAACGCATCAGGAGTCGTGTTTATTGATTCTGCTTTAAATTCATCATTTTCATAAATTCCAACTGTGCTAATCAAAAGTACATTTTTTTTCATTTTTCTTAAAATTTGATAAGTAAAAAAACAAGTTGAAGTTTTTCCGCAAGTTCCAGTGACTGCAATAATATGCAAAGATTGTTTTGGAAAATTTAAAGCGCAAAGTTCTGCCCAGCATTTATCTGGAAAATCAGTGCAATATTTTTCAACATTTTCAAATTTATCTAAAATTTCTTGCGTAGATATTATGGCTTTTATTTTTCCATTATTTATTTTTTCTTGTATATCATTACTTGCGTTCCTTTCATTAAAGCTTCTTATCAACAAAGCGCAAGATTCATTTGCAAATTTTGAATGATTAATGATTGGCAAATTGATTTCTTGATTTGTCAAGTTATAATTCATCCATTGATTTTTGAAAAATTTAATCATAATCTTATTTTAAATGAATTCTTTGATCGAAGGTATAGTAGTCTATCAAAAACCATTTAACGAAAAAAATTTTTTGATTGGTGTTTTAACTGTTGATTCGATTTATTTAAAAGGGTGGGTTGAATCGAAAAATGTTTCCAAAAATGTTTTTATTGGTCAGAAAATAATTTTCACTTCTTATACAAACGATAATACAGGGTTTTCTTATTTTAAAATTTTGGATACAGAAGAAAATTTAATTGAAATTTTTATGAATGATTGGCAAAAAATGCTTGCGTTAAATAAAATTTTAGAATCGATAAATCAAATCAAAGAAAATGTAGAAGTGAAAAATTTATATAATGAACTTAAGAATATTTTGATTAAATTAAAAAAAGAAAATGATCTGTCATTGATTGACACAACTTGGCAAAATTATTTAAATTCTATGAATTAACTTAAAAAGGCAAATCGTCGTCGTCTTCTTTTTCCATTTTATTCAAATATGTTGAATTTTCCGAATTTTGATTGGAATTTTTTTTCGAATCAAGCATCATGAATTTTCCATTTAAATCGATAACAATGCTCGTGGCTTTTTTTTCTTGTCCGCTTTGATCCACCCATTTGTCGTATTTAATTTTTCCTTCAACAAAAACTAAAGCGCCTTCCTGAGTATAAGATTCGATTATTTCAGCTAATTTTGAATTGTAAACAACTATTCTGTGCCACAAAGTATTTTCTTTTTTTTCGTTAGTTTCTTTATCTTTCCAATATTCTGAAGTAGCAATTGAAAACTTTGCGATTTTTTTACCATCTTGCATAGTAGTGATTTCTGGCTTTTTGCCAACTCTTCCAACTAATGTAACTTGATTTAAATTTGCTGTGCTCATTTTTATTTATCCTAATTATTTATCCTAATTGAATATATAATATCTATAAGAATTTTATGCAAGATAGGCAGATGAGTTAAATAAATTAATAATTAAGTATGTTAAAATAAAACTTTGTATGTTATGCTTATTAAATAGTGTTTTACATTAATTTTTTAACAAGAAAAGTAATAGTTCAATTTTTATACGAGCATTTTATCGATTTTAAGGAAAATTTATTTGAACATATGGAAAATGCAATTAAAGATCCTGATCATATGCTGTCAGAAGCTCAGATTGATTATAATTTGTTTAAAGATATTCTTGAAGATTTGAAAGTTTTTGATTTTGACGAAGTTTTGGAAAAATATGATGCTGAAAATGAAATTTCTTACGCTGGCAGAGCAGTTTTATACGCAGCTTTTTCTGAATTGGATGCAAAAAAAATTTTTAAAAAAATTATTTTAGCAGATTATGTGAAATTAGCTTACATGTTTTGTGATGATGAATCGAAAAAAATAAATAAAATTATTGATAAATTTGCTTCTGAATTGTGATTAAAATTTTTTATTAAAATTCTTCCTAAAATTCTTCCTAAAATTCTTGGATTTAAAAGAATTAATCTTAAAATTACTATTGCAAAATTTGCTTTTTTATGTAATTGTTATTTTAATGATTAAGGAGAACTTATAGAATATGTCTACAATCGGACAGTTAATTAGAGGTGCCAGAATTAAACAAAAAGCGCGTAAAAAAACATTGGCGCTTGCTGGATCCCCACAAAGAAGAGGAGTTTGTAAAGACGTAAAGGTTATGTCTCCTTGCAAACCTAACTCGGCTCAAAGAAAAGTTGCAAGAGTTATGTTGTCCAGTGGATATGAAGTTACAGCTTTTATCCCAGGAGAAGGTCATAATTTGCAGCCTCACTCAGTAGTCTTGGTAAGAAAAGCTGCTGTGCCTGATTTGCCTGGTGTAGGTTTCTCTGTTATAAGAAATAAATACGATGCTAAAGGTGTTGAAGGACGCAAACAAGCAAGATCTAGATACGGAACAAAGAAAGGTAAATAATTATGTCAAGAAGAAGATCAGCGAAAAAAAGAGAAATTGCACCAGACGCAAAATATGCAGATAAATTTGTTGCAAAACTTATAAACTATGTTATGAGAAAAGGTAAAAAAGACATTGCAAGAGGTATTGTTTATTCTGCTTTTGATAAAATAGAAAAGGAATTATCTTTAAATCCTGTTGATGTTTATAAGCAAGCGGTTGAAAACGCTCGCCCTTTGGTTCAAGTTCGTTCAAGAAGAGTCGGAGGAGCTACTTATCCAGTTCCTATGGAAGTTAAAATTGACAGATCCGAAGCATTAGCCTTGCGTTGGTTTATGAAAAGCTTGGAAAAAAGAATTATGAGAAAAGCTGAAGATAGTTTAGCTAAAGTTTTGATGGATTCTTATAAAGGTGTAGGAGACGCTATGGAAGAAAGAAAGAAAGTGCATGCTATGGCAGAAGCAAACAAAGCTTTCATTCATTTCCGTTGGTAATAATAAATAAAAGGTTTTAAATTATGAAAATTAAAGTAAATAAATATAGAAATATAGGAATTATGGCGCATATTGACGCTGGAAAGACTACGACGACTGAAAGAATTTTATTTTACACTGGTAAAAACAGAAAAATAGGAGAAGTTCACGAAGGAACAGCGACCATGGATTGGATGGTTCAAGAACAAGAAAGAGGAATTACAATTACTTCGGCTGCAACAACTTGTTTTTGGAAAAGTGATCGTACTGCTGATGAATTTAAGGATCAAGAATTTAGAATTAATATTATAGACACACCAGGTCACGTTGACTTTACAATCGAAGTTGAACGTTCCTTAAGAGTTTTAGATGGAGCAGTTGCAGTTTTTGATGCTGTAGCGGGTGTGGAACCTCAGACTGAAACAGTTTGGAATCAAGCGAACAGATATAACGTTCCAAGAATGTGTTTTATAAATAAAATGGATAGAATGGGCGCAGATTTTTTCAGATGTATTGATATGATCAAAGATAGATTAGGAGCAGTTCCTGCAATTATTGCTTTACCAATTGGCAGAGAATCTGAATTTAAAGGTATCGTTGATATTGTTAAAATGAAAGGTATTGTTTGGGATAGCGAAGATTTAGGCGCAACTTTCAGATTTATAGATATTCCAGAAGATATGAAAAATGAAGCTGAAGAATATCATAAAAAACTTCTTGAAACTATTGCTTTCGAAGATGATGAAGCTTTGAATTATTATTCCGAGCATGGAACTTTGCCTGAGCATTTAATAAAAAGATGTTTAAGAAAAGGTACGATTAATTTTCAATTTGTTCCTGTATTTTGTGGTTCAGCTTTTAAAAACAAGGGTGTACAGTTTTTGCTAGACTCTGTAGTTGATTATTTACCTTCACCAGAAGATGTAAAAAGCATTGCAATTACAAATCAAAAAGGTGAAAAAGAATCTTACGAATGTTCTTTAGAAAAGCCATTTTGTGGTTTAGTCTTTAAATTAATGACAGATCCTTTTGTTGGATCCTTGGCCTTCGTCAGAGTTTATTCGGGTAAATTAACTAAAGGAACTGGTATTTTGAACTATTCTCAGGATGAAAAATGCAGAGTTGGAAGAATTTTGTTAATGCACGCAAGTTCTCGTGAAGATATTGAAGAAGCTTCTATGGGAGACATAGTAGCTCTTCCTGGCTTAAATGCGAGAACCGGAGATACTTTGTGTGAAACTGGAACAAAAATTTTGCTTGAAAAAATTACTTTGCCAGAGCCCGTTGTTGAAAGATCTATTGAACCTGTTTCAAAAGCAGATGGTGAAAAACTTGGAAAAGCGTTGGAAAAATTAACTAGCGAAGATCCTTCTTTCAGAGTAGCTAGAAATGAAGAAACATCTCAAACTATTATAAAAGGAATGGGAGAGTTGCAACTTGAAATTATTGTTGACAGATTGAAAAGAGAATTTGGTGTAAATGCTAACGTAGGAGAACCTCAGGTAGCTTACAGAGAAACAATTCAACAACTTGCTGACATTGAATATATTCATAAAAAACAAAGCGGTGGTGCTGGGCAATTTGCTAAAGTTAACATGATTTTCGAACCTTTGACGGAACAGTTAATCGAAAAATACAAAGATTCAAAATCGAACTATGTTAAAGTTATAAAAGAAGGCAGAGAGCAAGTTGTTAGATATATTTTTATAAATAATATCAAAGGCGGAGCAATTCCTTCAGAATTTATTCCTGGAGTAGAAAAAGGTATTAAAAGTGCTATGGAAGAGGGTGTGTTAGCCAGATTTCCTGTATTTAATTTTGCTGTGCAGTTAAACGATGGATTGTATCATGATGTTGACTCAAGCGTTTTAGCTTTTGAATTAGCAACAAGAGCAGCCTTTAAAGACGCAATGAGAAAAGCAAAAGCATGTTTGTTAGAGCCAATTATGAAAGTTGAAGTTACTACTCCAGCAGATTACAGAGGCGGAGTTGAAGGAGACATCAGCAGAAGAAGAGGAATTATAACAGCGACAGATTATTTATCTTCAGGAGCATGTATCATCAAAGCAGATGTGCCATTATCTGAAATGTTTGGATATGCAGATTACGTAAGATCAATTTCCAAAGGAAGAGCTTCTTTCGCAATGACTTTCAGTTCTTATGAAAAAGTTCCAAGTTCTATTGAAAAAGAAATTTTAAAAAAGCTTTCCTTAGCTAATGCTTAAAATATTTTAAGCGCTAATAGTTTAGCAGGAAAAATGTTGCTTTCCGAAGGCAAAGACCGCAGGTTCGAATCCTGCTTAGCGCATATAAAAATTATATTATTAAGCTTTTTAAAAAAATTTTAAAGCAATAATAATTTGAAAAATTTTTGAAATAGCAGAATATTTTAAAATTATAATTGAAATAAAAAATAAAAAGATATATAATTATTTAAGTGCGCTTGTAGCTTAATGGATATAGCATCAGACTACGGATCTGAAGGTTGAGAGTTCGAGTCTTTCCAAGCGCGCGGTTGCTTTTGTTTATGAAATTAAATATTTCTTTTAAAATGTGCGTGAAAATTTTTTTATCACTTTTAAATTTCCTATTAAAAAAACTTGAAAAAACTTTTTATTAACAAAATTTTTTAGGCTTAATAATACTTAGTCTAAATTTGTATAAATATTTTTCCAAAACTTATTTTGAATTGTCAAACTCAAAAATTTTTTTATGTTGATTTAGATTTTTTGGATTGTTTTTTATTTTAATATGAATATTTTGCTAACAATTTTGCAAATTTAAAAAATTTAATGATTTTAATAAAATGGTGTGCAAAAAATGTAAAAAAAAAATGTTTTATTTAACTTGCTTTTAAATTAGCGAAAATTTGAAAAAAACAATCGATCTGAAAAGTTTTAACTGAAATTAAAATAATTGGTTCATTTTAAATCTAAATGTTTTTTTAAATCATTAATATCTTGTTGAAATTTTAAATCTTCTGAGTATAATTTTAAAGCTTGTTTGTATCCGTACATAATACTGGTATGATCTTTTCCTCCTGCAAGTTTGCCAATTTGGCTATAAGATAATTTCACATCATCTCTAAATATTAATATAATTTTCTGCCTCGCTTTAACAATTTCTTTAGACCTTTTATCGCTTTTTATATCGTCGTCTGCAATTTTTAAAAATTCAGATATTTTTTTTAATAAATCTTCATGAGATAAATTTTTTGTATCACTTTTTATAAATGATTTTACTAAATCTATGCTTAATTCAGAATTAGTCCATTCAGAGTATTTGGCAACTTTTAACAAAGCTCCTTCTAATTCTCTAACGCTTGAATTTATTTCTTTTGCAATATATTCCAATACTTCTGACGAAACTGTGATCTTTAAATTTTCGGCTTTGCTTTTTAATATACTAACTTTTAATTCAAAATCTGGCTGATGAATATCTGCCACCAAGCCCCAGCCCAATCTTGATTTTAACCTTGATTCAACTCCTGGCAATAAGCTCGGTTCTTTGTCGGCTGTTATTACAATTTGATTGCCACTTTCAATTAAAGCATTAAAAGTATGAAAAAATTCTTCCTGAGTAGCTTCTTTGCTTCCTAAAAATTGAAAATCATCAATGATCAGTAAATTTGAAGATCGCAAATCATCTTTAAACTGCATCATGCTTTTTTGTTGTATAGCTTTTATAAACATATTCATAAATTGCTCTGCTGTTAAATATAAAATTTTATAATTTGGAAAATTGTTAACTTTGTAGTTAGCAATTGCGTTAAGTAAATGCGTTTTTCCAAGCCCTACATTTCCATAAATAAACAAAGGATTGAAAATCACGCTATCGCTTAAGGCAGTGCGTTTAGAAGCTTCGTAAGCCATTATATTAGATTTTCCGACTATAAAGTTTTCAAACGTATAGTTTTTATTAAAAATATAATTTACTTCTTGAAATTCTTCATTCCTTGTTTTTAAATAAAGAATTATTCCAATTTTTTCGGCCGCATATTCAATAACATTTTTATAATTATCATTAATATATTTTAAAACAAAATCGGTTGTTAAAGTTAAAAAAAATTTACTGTCTTCGTATTGTATTTTTGCGTCTATGAACCAATCTCGCCATGCTGCATGACCAATTATAGGTTTTACGTAGTTTGAAAAAGATTCTAATATTTTATCATTATCAGAATTCATTTTTATTTACTTTATTGCGCTTTAATTTTGTCAGCCATTCTTGAAACTAATCTTGCAGCTTTTTTCCAGTGCATTAAGTTTGTTTTTGCAGCTTTTGCTATTAAAGATTGAGTTTTAGAAAATTGAGTTGCTACATTCTCTGAACTTGCTGAATTTGAACTTACTATTTCCAAAAATTTCTTTTTTTCTGTTTTTATTCTGCTCATTTTTGATTTATTGATCAATCTTTGTGCTTCACTTTGAACAGCTGACTTTTTAGATGCTTTTTTATTTGCCATTAAGAATCCTTTATTTTTCATTGTATAAAAATTGTTTTAATATATCAATATGAGTTATAAAAAATGATTTACAGAAAATGTGTAGGAATAATTCCTTATGACAAAGATTTAAAAAAATTTTTAATTTGCAAGAGGTCAGATCAAGCTTCAAATTCTTGGCAGTTTCCACAAGGAGGCGTTGATGACTTGACTTTGGAAGAGGCTGCTAAAAAAGAATTATTTGAAGAAACTGGATTGCAAGATGTAATTTGGGAGCCAAAAATAGCTGGTCCTTATCGATATGATTATCCAATGAATGTAAAACGAAAAGAAAAAGGGCAAGAACAATTTTGGTTTTTATGTTATTGCAAAAGTAATGAAGTTAAGGTTGAATTAAATTATGAATTTGTTGATTACAAGTGGGAAAAAATTGATTACGTTTTAGAAAATATAATATATTTTAAAAAACCAGTTTATTGTCAATTTGTTGATTATTTTTTAATAAATAATATAATTATCTTATGATTTTATTTTTTGTTTTTTTCTTTTTTCATTGCTGGTCTATCAAATATTCAAATCCTTCCAAAGATGACGATAATTATGTTCCAGAAAACTTACAATTCAAAAAAAACAAATCTTGCATTGAATTATCTTACAATATTCGTAGTCCTTATTGGATTCCTATTACTGTTAAAGATTTAGAAAAATGCCCTCTTACTAGATATGAAGATATAAATTCTTCGATAATTGAAATAATATCTTTGTTGCAATTGAATGTTACTTTGATATCTTTGATAGAAAAATTAGAAGAAATTGCATTCAATGCGAAGAATCTTTCGAAAGACGAAAAAAATAACATAGAAGATTTGATACGCAGATGGAATAATTTAGTACTTGTAAGAGCTCAAGATAAAAAAGAAGCTGCAGCAAAAGCGCAAGATAAAAAAGAAGCTGCAGCAAAAGGAAAAAGATTAACATATGTTTCTTTTCTCATGGAAAATAATCAACATTTTTTTTATGACAAATCTGATATAACAGAACATGAAGAGGAAACATATCCTGACAAATCTTCTTCAAATGAATTGGAATCTGTTCGTGCAAAGTTACGTGATAGGGAAATTTGGAGAAAATGGTTTTTGCATTCAAAAAAATTAGATTATGACTCACTTAAAGTGTCAAACTTAGAACCCATAATAGATGATTATGAGTTACCTCAAGTGTCAAACTTAGAAACCATGACAGATTATGAGTCATCTCAAGTGTTAGACTTAGAAAAAACCATGACACATTATGTTGATGATGATTCCCAAGGTGATTTCAACTCTGATTTCAAAGGTGTTTTTCAAGATGGTTTCAACTCTGATTTCAAATTTACAAAATATGATGAAGAAGAGCAAGCTGAAAATGATTCTCCTCCTTCAAATGATGGATTTGATAGCTAGTTTTTCCTATTTAAATTAAATCATATAAAAATTAATTGGTAAGTTTAGATTAATTAAAAAATTCATCCGAAAAATTCAACTTCTTCTTCAAGATTAATCCCATGTTTTTCAAAAACTTCTTGTTTTATTATTGCAATAAAATCTTCAACGTCTTGGCTTGTGGCATTGTTTTGATTGACGATGAAATTAGCATGAATTTCTGAAATTTTCAAATCTTTATAATGTTGCGTTTTGCATTGTTTTAATAATTCCCAAGCTTTTAAATCATTTGAAGGGTTTTTAAAAAAACATCCTGCCATTTTTCCTGAAATAGGTTGCGTTTTTTTTCTATAATCCAAAATTTTGTTTAATTTCTCTAAACTAATATTTGCATCTTGATGAAAAGTTTTTAAAGAAGCTTTTAAAATTATATATTTTTTTAAATCTGAACTTCTGTATTGAAATCCACAATTTTCATTGCTCAGTTTTAAAATTTTTCCTTGTTCGTTCATAACTTCGATCCAATTAATTATATTTTTCATTTCAAAACCATGAGCACCTGCATTCATGATGCACAGACCGCCAATCGTTCCTGGTATGCTTGCAATAAATTCAAATCCTCCTAAATTATTTTCAATTGCATAATTTACTACGCTTGAGCCTAATAGACCAGAATCTGCAATTATTTCATTTTCTTTAATTTCAATATTTTTGAAAAATTTCGTTAATCTTATAAAAACTCCATGATAGGCAGAATCTTTAATTATCATATTTGAAGATGCTCCTATAACTTTGAAGCCTATGTTTTTTGGTTTAAGCGAAAAAAAAATCTGCAAATCATTGAAATTTTCTGGAAAAAATGTAAATAAAGGAGCTCCTCCAGTTTTCATCCAAGTCCAAGTTTTTGCTTCTGTATTCAACGAAATTTTGCCTTTAATTTCGGATTCTAAATTTGTGATCCAGATTAGTATTTCAGTCTTCATTTTTCGATTATATATTTTAATTATATATTTTTGGACCCCAAATTGGACAGCTGGCTGAGGTAGCAATTTCCAATTCTTTAATCGTATTGCCTGATTTGTGAATTATGATTATTTTTTCTTTACCAGTTATTTCTTTGGCTGAAAAAGCAATCCAATTTCCGCAAAGTGAAAAACTAGGCTTTGCAGCGTAATAACCTGAATATAAAATTTTTTCTTCCATGTTTTCTAAATCAATCAGAATAATATGAAATTTATTATTATCAAAATGCACCATAGCAAGTTGTTTGTCTTCGAATAAAGCAGGGTCGAACGCATTTTGTTTAATTATTTTGTCATTTAAATAAACGCAAGGTTTGACGTTGTCAAAATTACCGCTGTAAACAGTAACGTTTTGATATTTTAAAAAACTTGTTGCAATTTTTCCTGACATTTTTTTTATAATCTGATTTTTTGCTTCAAATTCTTTGATAGATCTGAAATAAGTTTTTTGGCTAGGTTCTAATTTATAAATTCCAGAAGTGCCAAGCTGAGAAACTGATAAATATAAGTTGTTTTCAAAAATAAAAGGACAAAATGCAGAAGCTTGGTTAATTGAAAGTATTTCATAAAACTTTTTTTGCTTTAAACTATATTTAAAAACACAAAAAGAATATGTTTTGTAAAAAAATTTCGTTAAAAAAATTTCGTTGTTATATATAAAAATAGAATTTACATAAGAAACAGGGTAACTTACTGGTATTACTTTATTTGATATGAGATTGTATTGACAAATTGTAATTAAATTATGATCAACTTTATTCAAAAAATAAATGCATTGATCAAACAAACCGCCTTCATAAAAAAAAGTTTTATAAATTAAGCTGGCAATTTTGTCTACGCATTTTTCGAAACAATTTTCAATCGCGCCGTTTACTGAAATGTTGAATTTTTTATAAACAGAATTATCTGCAATATTTGTAATTGTAATATTGATGTTAATATTTTCTTCAGAGCTAATTTCTGTTTTAATTTCAACTTCAAAATTTGCATTGTTTTTACTTATTTTTTCAATATCAAAATTTTTTAAATTTTCAAAGTTATGTGATACTTTTTTACATAATTCATGGTCGATTAAAGAATTTTTTTTAAAAAACAACTTTATTTTTTTTACTTTACCTTTAGTAATTTCAAAAGCTATTTCAGATTTAACCTGTTGACTAGAAATAAACGGCAAAATACAAAATATTATTACATAAAAGCTTTTTTTTAAAATATTCATTATCCTTAATCGTAAATGAAAAAAAATTAATTTTCAATTTGTATTTTTTTAACTATTTTGATAGACTATCCAAGAATGGATAATATTATTAATCCTTTTTTCAAAAAGTTAGCGATTAAAGGTAAAAATAAAAATTTTCATAAAGTATCTGATTATGAATTCGATATGATTTTTGAATCTGAAGAAAATCAAATTAGTTTTATCAGAGCCGCTATGAGTAAAATAATATTTGAACTGTTATCCGACTGCTTTGTTCCAAATCATTTTATTAAAGTAAGTGGTATAAAAGAACACACGATCAAACCTTTAGAAATGGTTCCTTTTATATTTTCGATACATTCTTTTACAAATCAAGATTTAGCAAACAGATTAGGTTGTGCTTCAGAAATAAAACTTAAAAAATATTTGATCGAACATTATTTAAAAAATGATAGCAAGCCAAATTTAGTTTCATCAGAACATATTTTGGTATTTCAAATTTTAACTCAAGAAGAATTGCAATATTTAAATACTTTGTGTATCAAGATAATGGATATAATTTATTCTTTTTTTAAAGCGTTCAATTTAATTGTAACTTCAATTAATTTAGAATTTGGAAGAAATTATAATTATGAAAAAAATGAATCTTTTTTTTTAGGAGACGAGTTAAGCCCGTTTACAATTAATTTTTTTCTTTCCGAAGATAAAAAATCTCAGTGCTTCGAGGTTGCTAAACGTTTGGGTATAATATAATTTTATTTTATGATTGAAATAAAGTCTAACATTTTATCTTATTTTTTTGATGCAGAGCTGAGTCCTAAGGAAATTGGAACAAAGCTATTAGAAGATCATGGTGAAAAAGTATTTGGTCTTTATGTTTCAAATTCTGAAACTATATATGATTTTCATGAAGTAAAATCTTGCGAAAAATTATTACAATCGAAAAAGATTATGTTTAATATTGTTGCAAAAGATGAAAGCCCTGAGTTTTTAAGTATGTTGAAAAACAGCGTAGCATATCTTTTTCGGAAAATGGTAAGTGATGTCGTTTATTATGAAGCAACTCCTTATGGGTTTATTGTAAAATTCAAATCAGAAAAGCAATTTTCAGAAAATGAATTTGAATTTATAGAAAATAAAATAAAAACCATGATATCTTCAAAAATTTTAATTAATAAAGAGGATATAAAACATATTTTAAAAAATTTTCCTATATTTTTAAACGCCGAAGCTTGCGAATGTTTTTTTGAAGTTGAAAAAATTGCTGGGGAAATTTTCAACTCAGAGGAAGTGCAAAAAATTACTTTTATTTTATTTTTGAAAGAAAATGATTTAAAAGAATATAAAGAAAAACAAAAAGCTTTAAAAGAAAATGATCACAGAACTCTTGGATCTAAACTTGAACTATTTCATTTTATAAAAGAAGCGCCCGGTTGTCCATTTTGGTTGCCTAAAGGTTGGAAATTATTTAGAACCATTGAATCTTACATCAGAAAAATCAGTTACAGTAATTATTTTGAAGTTAAAACACCTCAGGTTATGTCTTCAGAATTTTGGGAAAAATCTGGGCATATGCAAGTTTTTAAAAACAACATGATGCATATTCAAATGGGATGCGAAGAAATGGAAGCTGCTGCGCTTAAGCCAATGAATTGTCCAGGACATATAACACTTTTTGCAAGCAAAATCAGAAGTTATAAAGATTTACCTTATCGCATTGCAGAATTTGGATCTTGCCACAGATATGAACCTTCAGGGGCTTTGCATGGGTTAATGAGAGTTCGTTCGTTTACTCAGGACGACGGGCATATATTTTGTACAAAAGAACAAATTAAAGAAGAAGTGAAAAATTTTTTGATTCCTTGTTTGAACCTTTATAAAGATTTAAATTTGAAAGATGTTGAAATAATATTTTCGACTAAGCCAGATGGTTTTTTGGGAGAAGAAGAAGATTGGGATTATGCTGAAAAAATTATGCCAGAAGCGTTAGCAGAATTGAATCTTGATTTTAAAATTGCAAAAGGAGAAGGTGCTTTTTATGGTCCCAAAATCGAATTGCACGTTAAAGATAGTTTTGAAAGAACTTGGCAACTTGGAACGATTCAGTTGGATTTTGTATTGCCAAAAAGATTTGGTATTACTTTTGATGATAAAGATAACACAAAAAAAAGCCCTTGCATGTTGCACAGAGCAATGATTGGATCTTTTGAAAGATTTATTGCAGTTTTATTGGAACATACAAAAGGAAATTTGCCTTTATTTTTGGCTCCTTTACACTGTGCAATTTGTACAATTACAAGCGAAATTAATGAATATGGAAAAAAAATTCATGATATATTGAATAATTTAGAAATTTCGTGCTATTTTGATGATAGGAACGAAACTTTGGGATATAAAATTAAAGAGCATAAAACAAGTAAAATTCCAATGATAATCGTATTAGGAAAGGAAGAAATGGAAACTGAGACAATAACTTTGCAATATCAGGATAAAAAAGAAAAATTAAAAGTTACAGAATTGGAAAAAATTAAGGAAATTATTATGGTAAAAAACATATGAGCAATATTCCTTTAAACAAAGAACGTAACAATAATAAAGGTCCTAGAATTAACCAAAAAATTACTGCTAAAAAGGTTTTTTTGATTGATGAGGTAGGCACAAAAATAGGAGTGTTATCTTTTTTTGAAGCATTAAACATAGCTCAGGAAAAAGGATTAGACTTGGTTGAAGTTGCGAAAAATGAATTTCCTCCAGTTTGCAAAATTATGGATTACGGCAAACATTGTTTTCTTACCAAAAAAAATCAGTCTAAAGCTAAAAAAGAATCTAAATCTAAGGAGCCTAAAGAAATCAGAGTGCGCCCTTCGATAGAAGATAATGATTTTCAAGTTAAATTAAAACATTTAATAGATTTTTTGGAAGACGGTTATAAAGTAACAATAGTCTTGAAATACAAAGGCAGGCAAATTGTTCATCCTGAAATTGGAATTCAAGTTTTGAAAAATTTTGTTGAATTTTCGAAGCATGTTGGAAAAATGGAAGGTAATTTTAGCGTCGAAGGTAAAAAAACCAGCATTTTAATAATTCCAGTTAAAAAGAAAAATGATTCAAATGATATTCAAGATGAAGATGATATAAAAGATGTTGATTAATGTATCAAACACTCCTAATCATAATGTTTTAAAGTTTATAGTACCGAAAACTTGGATAAATTTCGTATGGGAGTGTCAGGATGAAGAGCAGGCGGAAAAATCTCCGTTAGCTAAGAAAATTTTTGCTATAGAAGGTGTGACTTACATGCTTTTTGGCAAAGATTTTGTTTCGGTAGCAAAGGCAGAAGAAGCATCCTGGCAAAATTTAGAATCTGTTGTTTTAGAAACAATTTCAGATTTTTTAAATCAAAATATTTCTTTGTTTGCAACTGAATTAAAACAAAATGAAGAAGCAAAAATAAATTATAATGAATTAGACTTAAAAATGATTAAAGTTATAGAAGAAAAAGTGCAGCCTGCGGTTGAGCATCACGGTGGAGTTGTGAAATTTCACAGCTTTCAAGATGGTATTTTAAAGCTTGAAATGTTAGGAGCATGCAAAGGATGCAGCAGCTCTGAAATTACACTGAAAAATGGTATTCAAAATTTAATGCAATATTATTTTCCTGAAATAGCATCCATAGAAAGTGTTGAATAATGTTTAAATTAGCTCAAGTTATAAAAATAAGAAAAGCTCATGGTTTGCATGGAGTCTTAAGTTGTGAACTTCTTCCTGCGGTTTCTTATTATGGATTTAATGTTCACAATATGACTGATCAGGATTTGTTTTTTAAAGATAATACGAAATTAGAAATAGAAAAAATTTTTGGTATAGTAAAAAACACATTTAAAATGAAATTAAAAAATTTAAATTCAATTGAAGAAGCATCTGAATTTGCAGGACAAAAAGTATTTATCAAAAAAGAAGAAGATTTTTTAATTTTAGAAGAAATTATTGGAAGAAAAGTAAAAAAAGGATCTGAATTTTTAACGATTACTGGTATTTACGATTTTAATGCAGGTATAGTTTTAGATACTGAAGAAGATATGATTTTACTTGAAGAAGTTAAAGAAATTTACGAATAAAAATTAAAAACAAAAATTCTTCATAATCGACATTATGTTAAATTTCAGATTTAAAAATTTATATATGATTATTATTTTTCTAAAACTTCCTTAGCATAAGATAATGCTTCTTCTTCCAACTTAATCAGCTCTTTTTGGGGTTTAGGAGTATCGATAATCATAGCGATTCTGTCTATTGTTTTGTAAAGGCTAACATATTGTTTAAATTTTATAAATTCATCATAATTTTTACAATCGCTAAACCAATATAAAATATGAGCCCAAATTCTCAGAAAAAATTTCAATATTATGTTGATTTCTGATTTGTGATACCAAGCTAATACTTCTTCTTGTTTTTTAGGACATGCTATAAGTTTTAAATCTACGTAAATATTTTTCGTGTTTTCGACAACAGATGTATCGCCAATTGTATATGATTGTTTTAAATCTAGATAATTAGTTTTCTTGCTTGTGGAGACAGATATTTTAAAAAACAAGATAAAATAAAATCATCATCTATTTAACTCATTTTTCCCAAGAGGTCAATTAAATCTTTTTTACGATCTCTTAACCCAGCCGCTTTTTCAAAATTCGAAGTTTTTATAGCTTCTTTCATTTCTTTTTCTATTTTTTTAATTTCTTTTTCTATGTTTTTTGTTTTTCCTTCAAAATCTTGAGCTTTAATTTTATTGTAATTTTCTATTTCGCTTTGTTTGAAGGGTTTTATAATTGTTTTTGGAATAATGTTGTTTTGCAAATTATATTCAATTTGCGTTTTCCTTCTTTCTTCTGTTATTTTTAAAGCTTCTTTCATTGCCGGAGTCATTAAATCCGCATATAAAATTACGTGCCCTTCTTCGTTTCTTGCCGCTCTGCCAATCATTTGAATAAGAGCAGACGTGGTTCTTAAAAATCCCGAACAGTCAGCTTCAAAAATGCAAATTAACGAGCATTCTGGAATATCTATGCCTTCTCTTAATAAATTTATTCCAACTATCACATCAATTACGCCTTGTTTAAACTCATATAATTTTTTTATTCTTTCTATGGCATTCAAATCTCCGTGAAGATAGCCTACTTTAAACCCTTTTTCACATAAATAACTTGTTAAATTTTCTGCAGTTTTTTTTGTAAGAGTCAGCATTAAAGTTCGCTGATTTTTTAATATACGCTGTTTTAATTCAGAAATTGCATCTTCAATTTGATTTTCTGTCGGCTTTACTGCATATGTTGGATCAAGCAATCCAGTTGGCCTCATGATTTGATCAATTACTATGCTATGTGTTTTTTCATATTCTCCAGGAGTCGCCGAAACAAAAATTGTATTAGGCCGAGCTCGATCCCATTCTTCAAAATTCATAGGTCGATTATCTTTAGCCGACGGCATGCGAAACCCATGTTCGATTAAAACTTTTTTTCTGGCAGCATCTCCTAAAGACATTCCTCCAATTTGCGGTACCGTGATATGGCTTTCATCAACAACAAGCAAAAAAGGTTTTGGAAAATATTCAAACAATGTGGGCGGATGAGTTCCAGGCATTCTGTTTGTGAAATGTCTTGAATAATTTTCAATTCCTGCGCAATTATAAACAGATTTAAGCTGAGCTATGTCGTATTCGACTCTTTCTTGAATTCTTTGATGCTCAATTAATTTATCTTTAATTGTTGGCAAATATGAATCAAGTTCTTTTTGAATATTAACAATCGCCTGTTGCAAACTGTTTTCTGGAATCACGTGATGAGAATTTGGAAAAATTTTAATTTTATCAAAATAAAAAAAATTTTTACGATTAATTGAATCTATTTCGCTTATTTCTTGAATAACGCCATTGTCAAATGAAATTTTCCATACTCTGTCAATTAAATGAGAAGGCCCTAAAAATATAGTCTGACCTCTGACAGAAATTTTTCCTCTGCCTAAATCTTCTGAATGAACATAACCCAAAGTTGTAAGTTTTCGGACTAAATTTGCCGTAGATAATTTTTCACCAACTTCTAAGTTTAAAGTCATATCAACGTAAGCTTCGTAAGATCCTATTCCATAAATGCACGAAACGCTGGCAATTATTATTACATCTTTTCTTTCAATAACCGATCTTGTTGCTTTGTGTCGCAATTGGTCTATAGTTTCATTAATGCTAGATTCTTTTTCAATATAAATGCCTTTATGCGGAATATAAGCTTCAGGACGATAATAATCATAATAAGAAACAAAATATTCAACAGCATTTTCTGGAAAAAATTCTTTAAATTCTTCATAAAGTTGAGCTGCAAGAATTTTATTAGGAGCCATAACTAAAGTTGGTATGTTTAATTTTTGAATCAAATTTGCAATCGTGAAAGTTTTTCCAGAACCTGTAATGCCAAGCAAAGTTTGATTTTTAATATTATCTTGAAATCCTTGAGTTAATTTTTCAACAGATTGTTTTTGATGAAAACTCATTTCAAACTTTGAATTTATTTTAAAAGACATTTATTATTATATTAATCTTTCTTTAAATCGTCTATATTGTGCGGTTCTTCACTTCATTAAGCAATGTATTCAAAAAATCCTGCAACTTCTTTGGATCAGAAGAAATATTTGGTCTTATCTTGAAATTTAAATGAAATTGTGAAGAGAAAAGATAAACAAACTCTCCACCGTAAAAGTATGCTAGAGTTAAATAATTTTGACTGTTTATATATTGTTGCTTTTTTTTTAAATCTTCATATTTTTCAAAATTTTGTTTTGCGAGGTGTAAATTAATTTCTGCAGCTAGATCGCAAGCGGTTTGTTTTAATTCGTTGTCGTTAGTAAGCGTATAGACAAATCGACATTTGTTAGTTGCTGCAGTCAAATACTTATCATTATTTTGTGCTTTTCCAATTTGTTCGCATCTTTGTGCATATTGTAATGCAAATTTATCACTTGCTTCAAAGTTTCGCTCGATTGAAGCTTCATTAATTTTATTATTTAAATTTTTTAATGTAGCATTATCTTCTATTGATATTCTTTCAGCATTTGAAGTTTGATTTTCGTTATTTAAAGTTGATAAGTTATGAGCATTTAAAGTTGGTAAGTTCTCAGCATTTGAAGGATTGTCCTTTTCATTACTAAAGTCACACTCTAACCTTTCGTTATCATTATCATTATCATCATCATTATTATTATTATTATTATTCATGGCATAACTAAAATTGAAAAACATATACAATATTAATATAATCATATTTATATCCTATTTCTAATTTTCATATTTGTCAACGTTGCGACGAATTGATTCTGAACATTGCACTATTTGGAAAATACTGCTACAAAAACAATTTCCCCAGGCTATATAAGGTTAATAGACTTCGCATAAAAGTATACCCATTTTGAAGAAAATTCCTTATATTATAATCCTAACGATAATCCTAATTTGTCCTAGGATCTGAGTTATGTTTCTGAGCATATTAGGATCAGAGAGTAAATGCTCGACTAGAAGAAAATTCCTTATATTAGTCCACATAGCATCAGGATCAGCATCATTATTATCTGAAAATTCATCATTTATAGTTTCATTATAACTATAATTATCCATAATATCATCATTTGTATAATCTGGATCATAATATGTATCATCATCCGTATCATCATGTCTAAGATGATAATTCCTAAGATAATCCATCGCATCAGCATCAGCAGTATAAGTATTATTATTAGTTGCAAAGTGATTATTGAGTCGGAGGACTTCCTCATCAATATCATCATCATCTGTATCATTATAATTTGTCCTAGGATAATTAGGATTTATATTTAAGGTTGCAAACTCATCATTCTCAAGTATATGGCGAATGACATCATCATCAAAAATATCATCATACGTATCATCCTTATTCATAGCGTCCGGAGAAATCAGTAATAATAAATACATAAATAGAATAATCATAATGAATAATATTGTTTAATTCTGAATTTTATCAATTTTTTATCATCTTTCTCTTTTTAAAATTTTCAACATTGCACTATTTGGAATGCTGACGTTTCCTACTGAAAATTCTTTCATACGTTTTTTTCCTTCTTTTTGCTTATCTAAAAGTTTCCGTTTTCTGCTGACATCTCCGCCATAACATTTTGCAGTAACATCTTTACGTAAAGCTGAAACTGTTTCTCTGGAAATTACCTTGCCTCCTATGGCAGCCTGAATTGCAATTGCAAATAATTGTCTTGGAATTTCTTCTTTAAGCTGTTGACAAATCCATCTTCCGTGCATTGCTGCATTTTCTTTATGTATAATAGTTGACAGTCCGTCTACATTCGTTCCGTTTACTAAAATATTAACAATGACAACATCGCCTTCTTGATCTTTTGATTCTTCGTAATCAAAACTGGCGTAACCTTGAGTTAAAGATTTTAATTTATCATGAAAATCAAAAATAATTTCACTTAATGGCATTAAATAAGAACAAGTAATATTTTGTATAGTGCCGATTGCATTAATATATCTTATGTCTTGATTTTGAGCTCTTCTTGTTAAACATAATTTAATAATATCTCCCAAATATTTTTCAGGAGAAAAAATAGTCACTTTAACCCAAGGCTCGTATATTTTTTCAATTTTTTGAACAGCAGGCATAAAACTTGCATCATGGACTTTTATCACTTCAGAATTAGTTAAATGAACAGTATATTCAACGCTAGGAGCCGTCACGATTACTGTAATATCAAATTCTTGTTCTAATCTTTGTGTAATTACTTCAAGATGCAGTAATCCTAAGAATCCACATCTAAAACCGACTCCTAAAGCTGGAGAATGAGTAGGCTCTATCACCAAACTTGCATCGTTTAAAGATAATTTTTCAATCGCATCTTTTAAATCAGCATACAAAGAACTATCGGGTGGAAAAAGGCCACAAAATACAACGGCTTTTTGCATAGAAAAACTTTTTAAAGAAACACCTTTATAGTTTGGAGCAACCAAAGTATCTCCAACAGAGCAATCTTTAATATTTCGCATGTTTGCAATAATTATTCCAACTTCTCCAGCTTTCAAGGTGTTTGTTGGAAAATATTTTGGCGTAAGGTAATTTAATTTTTCAACTTTGTATTCTTTATTGTTTGAAAAAAATTTAAAAGTGTTTCCAACATTAATTTTTCCTTCTTTGATATTAACCAACAGAACAATTCCTAAATAAGGATCGAACCAAGAATCAATTAACAAAGCTTGGAATTCATTTTCTTCTTTGCCTTTTGTTTCTGTTTCTGTTGCTGGCGCAATTTCTATAATTTTATCAAGCAAAGCTTCAATACCAATTCCTGTTTTTGCAGAAATTAAACAAGGTTCTTGATCAATACCTAAAACATCTTTAATTTGCTCTTTCACAGATTCAACTTGCGCGCTGGCTAAATCAATTTTATTTAAAACTGGAATTAAAAAAACATCTTCTTCCATTGCTCTGTATACATTTGCAATTGTTTGAGCTTCGACTCCTTGAGTCGCATCAACTAAAACCAAGGCACAAGTACAAGCTGATAAGGCTCTTCGCACTTCAAAACTGAAATCAACATGTCCTGGAGTATCGATTAAGTTTAAAATATAATTTTTATATTCAAGTCGGACAGTTTGAGATTTTACAGTAATTCCTCTTTGTCTTTCGACTTCTAAAGTGTCAAGAATTTGATTTTGCATTTCTCTTGCAGTTACTGCTCCACAAAATTCTAAAAGCCTATCTGCTAAAGTTGATTTTCCGTGATCGATATGAGCAATAATGGCAAAGTTGATAATTTTTTTCACAATTTATAATACTATATTATTTTATTTATGTTAATTGAAATTATTTTAACGTATCAAGTTCTTTGTCATAGACAGCAAATTCAACACCAACATTAATCGCAACATCGTGAATCACAATTAATAAATTATCAAAATTGTTTGTTTTACTGTTTTCTTTCGTGATAATAAGTGGTCTGTAAATTAATCCAACGTGTAGTTTTAATTTATCAGAAAAAGCATGAGCATATACAAATCCGAACAAAGGTCTGATATAAGGTTGGGACAAAGATGTAGTTGTTGCATCAGTTATGTTTTTTTCTAAATTACTCTTTGGTGGAATTTTTGCATCTAAAGAAAATTCCAAATCGACTGAGCCAATATTGCAACCAAATAACCAAATAAATGAATGTTTTTTTGAATAAAAATGAATAAAATTAAATGCAATGTCTGCGTTGAATTTCGAAATGCTATATTCATAATTTAACAAAGGAGTCCATGTATGCTGATTTTGATTTGATTTTTGTGTAGTGCATTCAAATGTTCCAGTAGTTCCATTTAATTCTCCGTTTATACCCAATGTCATTCCAAATCCAAAATTTTTATGTTGAAGAAATAAAAAGTTGAAATCAAAATAAAATCCTGCAAGAGCAAAAAGATCAGTTTCATTAATATTATCCTTAGAACTACTTTTATCTGTAAAAATTGTTATAACGTTCTTATTAGAATCTGTTTTATCTCTTAAATTTATTTTCGCAGTCATTTCACCACTTGGGCTAAATGTACCAGAAGTGTTTGTTGTTGATACGCTAGTTTTGGCTCCTGTGCTGAAGGAGAATTTTTTTAATCCTGAACAAGAGTTCATAAAAACACAAAGCAGCCCTAAAATTTTGATATTAAATATTTTCATAAGGTGAAATTAACATAAAAAAGGTTAAAAACAAATAAATAAAATGTTAAAATGCATCATAATGAAAGAAAATCAAATTATTTTTAACAAATTGTCTGAATATCAATACAAAATGGAAAGTGGATTGGAATATAATAACGAATTTACTTTTTTAATAGCTATTTTATTATCAGCTCAGTCAAAAGATGCTTTTATCAACACTCAAACAAAAGAATTTTTTGAAATTGCTGATACAAGCGAAAAAATGGCAGATTTAGAAGTTTATCAAATTGCAAATTATATAAAAAAAATAGGACTATGGAGAACTAAAGCTGAAAATATACACAAATTGGCAAGGCAAATTAATGAATTAAAAAAAATTGAAAATCAGGAAAATTGGTTTCAAGAAATTGAAAATAATTGGAACGGCGATCCTTCTTTTTTAAAAATTTATGGTCCTGTTATTTCTTCAGAAGGCATACCCTCTTTCAAAGCAGGTCTTGTTGATTTGGCGGGCATAGGAACAAAAAGTGCGAATGTTTTTTTGAACGTAATTTATAACGCGCCTACTTTGCCGGTTGATACACATGTTAAAAGACTTTGTAATAGAATAGGAATTTCAGAAAGCTCCAACGTTAAAAAAATTGAAATAGATTTGGAAGAATTCACTCCAGAAGAATATAAAAACAAAGCTGCACATTTGCTTGTGTGGCATGGAAGAAACGTTTGCAAGGCAATTAAGCCAAAATGCGAAGAATGCAAAATTAAAGATTTTTGTAAATATTATAAAAAAAATTCAAATAGTTGATATTATAAAAAATAAAGATTAATATAATTTTAATTCTCGGGGGAGATAATTTGTTAAAAAACAAACTGCAATATTCTGATATAGGTCTTTCAGCGCTTCTGGCTATAGGAGTTTTTTATTTTTGTTATAGTATTTATCAGAAAAATGAAAGTGAAAAATTTTTAACACAAGCTCAGGAAAAATTGAAAACAATTCAAAATCAAATTGAAAATAAAATTGAAAATAAGATCAAAGAAGATCCTGATTCAGAAAACAATTGCTTATCTTTTTTTAAAGAAACTTTACTCGAATGCGACATTAAAATTTATCAAATTAAGAAGCAGGGGAATAAAATTATCGCAATAATTGAAAATAATTCAAGCAAAATTGCTCAACTTACAAAATTAATGGATAATTTATCTATTACAGAAAAAGAAGATAAAATTTTAATTGAATGGAATTTTGAAGCTCCGATTAATCTTGAAGAAAAAAAAAGAGCTCAATTCAGTTTAAATTCAATTATATATATAAATGAAAATAATTGGCAAATTTGGATTGATGATAAAATGTATGATGAGACTTCAAAAAAAATATCAGACAATATTTCGATAATAAAAGTTACAGATTCAAAAGTAATTATAGAAAAAAACAACAAAACAATTGAACTAAACTTATGAATTTTATAAAGCAACAATTTTAGAATTACTTATTTAAGAATATGATTTCAGTATCGTCATTTTCTATTTCGATCATTATTGAATCTCCTTTTTTAATATCTTTTTTCAATACAGAATCTGTAATCAAATCTGTAATTTTGTTTTCCATCAATCGATTTAAAGGTCGAGCTCCATATTCTTTGCTATATCCTTTTTTTGCTAACCAATCTATGGCTTTATTGGAAATTGATATTGTAATACCATTGCTTTCTAAAGCTCTTGCTTGAATTTCAGTAAATCTTAAATTTATTATATCTTCCATCGATTTTGGATTCAATTTATTAAAAAATAAAATATTATCGAATCGATTTATCAATTCTGGTTTGAATATTTTTTTCAAATCATCTAAAACTAAATTTTTTGTTTTTTCATTAATTTGATCGCAATCGACCAAATAATTTGCCCCTATGTTTGAGGTAAGCAAAATAATTGTTTCAGAAAAATTGATTTTTTTACCTTTTCCATCGGTTAAAATTCCATCAGAAAGAAGTTGTAAGAAAATATTCAACACCTGAGGATGAGCTTTTTCAACTTCATCAAACAAAAGTACAGAATATGGTCTTCTTCTTACATTTTCTGTTAAATAACCACCCTCTTGATGTCCAATATATCCTGGAGGCGATCCAATTAACCTTGAAACGTTATGAGATTCCATATATTCAGAACAATCAATTCTTATAAAAGATTTTGGATCATTGAACAAAAAAGCTGCAAGTTGCTTGGCAAGTTCTGTTTTTCCAACTCCAGTTGGTCCTAGCATTAAAAATGAACCGATTGGCATGCCTTTTTTATTCAAGCCAACTTTTGATCGTTTTATAATTTTTGAAATAGCAGATATCGCTTCTTCTTGTCCAATTACTTTAGAATTCAAAATATCTTCTATATGAATAATTTTATAAAGTTCATCTCCTTCAAGAAGCTGAGAAGAAGAAATGCCTGTCCATTTTTCCAATATATTTGCAATATCTTTAACTTCAACAACTTCGTTCATCAGTGTCGATTTTATTGAATTTTTTTGCTCTTCTAACTTGGCAGACAAAGTTGGAATAACATCATGAATTAATCTAGCAACTTCTTCTAAATTTCCTTCTCTTTGAAGTTTTTCTAATTTAAATTGAGTTTCTTCAAGTTGTTTTTTTAAAGCTCTTAAAACGGCTAAATTTTCCCTATCTTCTTGCCAAGCTTTTTGCAAAGAATCAACTTCAGACTCCAGATTTTTAATATTTTCTTGAATTTTTGCTAATCTTTTATTATCGATATCAGGATCTTTCGCCAATGCATTTTCTTCAATTTTTAATTTTATAATTTGCATTTTTTTTGAAGATAAAACTTCAGGCTCGGATTCTAATTGCATTTTAACAGTACTGGCAGCTGCGTCTATTAAATCAATTGCTTTGTCTGGCAATTGTCTTCCTGTAAGATATCTTGCTGAAAGGTTTACAGCCAATACCGCAGCGGCATCTGTTATAATTACTCCGTGATGATTTTCATATTTTGATTTAAGACCTCTTAAAATTGTAATAGCTTCCTCAACTTTTGGCTCTTTAACCTCAACTGGCAAAAATCTTCTTTCCAAAGCTTTGTCTGTTTCTATATATATTTTGTATTCATCTAAAGTTGTTGCTCCTATCAATTTTATTTCACCACGGGCTAATGCTGGTTTTAAAATATTTGCAGCATCCATTGCTCCGTCTGTTCTTCCTGTTCCTACTAAAGTATGAATTTCGTCTATGAATAAAATAATTGGCTGATTTTGTATAGCATTTATCACATCTTTCAACCTTTCTTCAAAATCACCTCTGTATTTAGATCCAGCAACTAAAGCTGCCATATCTAAACTTAAAATAGTATAATTTTTCAACGTTTCAGGGACTTGATTTTTAATAATTAATTGAGCTAATCCTTCAACAATTGCAGTTTTTCCCACACCAGGATCTCCGACTAAAACAGGATTATTTTTACCTCTTCTGCACAGTGCGGCAACAAGTTCTTTTATTTCATCGTCTCTTCCTATAACAGGATCAAGTTTGTTGGCAATCGCTTTTTGGTTTAGGTTGATTGTAAATTTATCTAAAATACGATGTTTTACTTCAAAATTTGCAGAATCAACTTTTGAGCCTTCTCTTAAGCTCATAATTTTTTCTTCAATTTCAGACATTTTAAAATTGAAAGATTGTGGCAAAGTGTTTAAAAAAGCATAACAAAGCCATTCTGCAGAAACATATTCATCTTTATAGCTTTGGCTTTTTGAAACAGCAACTTGAATCATAGAGGCGCAAGCTGAAGAAGGAGTTTTCTGAGAATTTGGATTACCATATGGAAGATTTGATAATTCTTTTTCTATATATTTTGCAATTTCATTTTTTTTGCTATCTACTAAATAAAAAAATATATCATCATTCAAAAGTGCTTTTCCAATATGACAAACTTCTATATTAGCGCAGCCAGATGCAAAAGAATTAGCCGTTTCAATAATTTGAGAAAATTTATTTGTAAAATTAAACATACTTTAAGAATAACATCACCTATTATGAAATTCAACAAAAATTTTTATCATTAATCTAATGTTTCTTGATATATATTAAAAATGACAGAATTTTCTATGTCGGACCAAACTTTATTAGCTGTTCTTGCAACTCCTAATTCAAAAATAATTGGCATTCCAGGAATTATTTTAAATCTTATACCAGCTGCAACGCTAAACCTTAATTTAAAATCTTTACTGAAAATATCGTCAATATTATCTTTATAACCGTTGTTTAATCTTGAAGTTTCTGTGATTTTTTTATTTTCATAATGGCCACCCCATAAGGATCCTGAATATATACCTACAAAAAATTGAATATTCCAAGAATCAGGAATAAATAAAGAACTTACAAATTCTGCAAAACCAAATAATTTATAAGTTCCTCCTATTGAATACATAGAATCAATTTCTATGGGTCCAATATTGTAAAGACCTTTGATTGGAAGGGAATGAAAATTATCTATCCATAAAAATGTGCCAAACAAATTTGGCATTATTCCGCCATTAATAAATAATTTAAAATAATGATTTGCATTGTTTTTGAAGAAATATTTGTAAGAACAAAATATTTCAATATCAGAGTATATATTGATAAATAAATTACTTTTTAAACTAAATTTTAATGAAAATGAAACCAATTGTTTTTTGAAATTTTTTCTTAAATTGTAACTTACATCTAAAGACGTTAAAAAATATGTAGAACTGGGTAGTAATCCATCGTGATCTATAGTTTTGAAAAATCTGGAATCAGAATTGCTTTTGTATTCAACATTTTTTGTTTCCATATTAAGTTTTAAAGTAATTTCAGAAAATGGATTAATTGAATGAGTTGCTGCAATGTTGCATCCTATTAATTTTGAACTGGAAGTTACATCTTTTTTCGTATCAAAAATTACAAAAGGCAAAGAATGCAAATCTTTATTATAAACAACAGAAGAAGCAGAAGGTGCTGTAAACTGACCACTGTTGTATTCTTTTTTATTGTTGTTCAGTTGATTGAAATTGCTAATATTAGAATAAATAGAAAAAGCAACATCAAAATAAGAATGCATAAATTTTGGAATTCCATATTGCACAAGAAAATATTGGTTAAAATTACCAAGATTTAAATTAACGTTAAAAGAATTGCCTGAATAAAAAAAGTTTGAATTAGAATATGAAAATGTCAAATTAATATTATGTTTGCCAGAATAATGAGGAGAATAATTAAAGCTGAAATTAAATAAACCTTTAGGAGTAAGTTTGAGTTTTGCTTTTAATCTTTTATTTCCAGATAAATAATCATCTTCTATTAAAAAATCAACGCTTTCAAAAAAACCGGAAGATAATAAAATTTGTTTTTCTTTTTCCAATATAAATTCGTTGCAAAAAAAGCCTGGAGATAGTGAAGAATATTTATAAAACAATTCATTTTCGCATCCTAAAATAATTATTTCAGAAATAATGAATCCTGCTGATCTGCTAATTGAAAAATTAATATCAACTTCATTTGTGTCATTGATATTATAGCAATAATCAACTTCAACATGTTCTGCATTTTTGGAATAAAAATCTTTAATCTGATAAATTAAATAATTTATATAATTAATGCTGAAAGGTGTTTTTAGTGTGAATTTAAGAGAACATGGAATTAAATTAGAGTTGTCATAAGAAAAAATATAATTTTTAATTGAATATTTTGGACCTTCTTTAAAATAAATAAATGAATGATAAACAGAATTAAATTTTAATACATAAAAATCTTCAACATAAAAATCTTTATACCCAAAATTATTTGCATATTCGATTACTTTTGGAAAATGTGCATGCAAATTAAAAGCGCTGTAATCAGTTTCCATAAAAACAAAATAATTATTCATTTTGTCTGTAAATAATTTTTGCAAATCAGGCACGTTCTGACTTCCATCAGAATGAAAACTACAAGCTATTTTTTCAGTATTAACTTTTATAGTTAAGCAATTATCTTTTAATTCATAACTTACAGTCGAATTTTTTATTAAATTAGTCGAAAAAACATATTGCAATATTGAAATTTTATTTTCAATCAAAATCAATTTGTTTAAATTATGCAAATTTTCCAAATCAAAAATTTTAGAAAACATTTCATATTCTTGGCCAGAAGTTATTGGCTTATTATCAATAAAAAATTTAACGTTTTGAATATGCAAAAAATCAGAGCAATCAACTGTTATGTCATCGTTTATATAATAAATATTCACATAATCAAATTTTGCAATTTTTTTAATTTTTGAACACACTTCTTTTATTTTGAATTTTTTATTTAATAAAGATTCTTCAATGATTTTTTTTATTTCAGATTGATATTTTGTATTGCAATTTTTAAAAATGATTTCAGCTTGAATGAAAAAATAAGAAAAAAAGAATAAGTAAAGTAACACTTAAAAAAACAACCTTTTAATGTCGAAAAATAAAGTGCTAGCAAATAAAAATATCAATAAAGAAAATCCTATGTAATTTATTATGTTATGAATAATTAATGGAATTTTTCTTCTTGTAATTAAAGAAATTAAAAACAATACAATTTGACCTCCATCCAATAAAGGTAAAGGAAATAAATTAAACATTCCCACAGAAAGAGATAAGCTGATTACAAAAAGCAATAAATATTCAAATCCCATTGCATATTCGTCCGAAGCGCTTTTTATAATACCAACGGATCCAGATAAATTCAAACTGATGATTGCTTTATAAAGATTTTTAAACATCATATCAAAAAAATTCAACATATAATTCCATGAAAAATATATAGACTCGTTGAATGATGTTTTATTAAATTTAGTTTTAAAAGATAATCCTAAAAGTTTTTTTCCAATATTTAAAACTGATAAACTTTCAATTTGTGGTTTTCCATCGATGAATCTTTCTATTTCAATTTCTAAATTTTCATTAACGAATAAATCTGAACGTTGAACATATTGCTTTCCGTTAATTTTTAAAATTTTATCTCCTTCTGCAAATCCTGATTTGAAAGCGACAGAATCTTTTTTTACAGAACTTATTTCGTTTGTGAAAGAAGGGCTTCCAAAATATAAACAAACGAATAAAAGAATAAAAAATGCTGATACAAAATTAAATAGTGGGCCAGCAATAGCAACAAAAATGCCTTTTAAATTATTCGATCCAAAAACTTCTCCTTGAATCGCAGAATCATCTGATTCTTTTGGTTTCACATACCCGCCCAAAGGGAAAGCACAAATTTTCCAAACTGTACCTTTTTTATCGATGTAAGAAAACAAAGTTGGCCCCATTCCAACAGAAAATGTTTCAACTCCTATTGAAGCAATTCTTGCAAAAAAATAATGGCCAAGCTCGTGAATAAAAGCAATAACATTCAAACTTAATAAGGCTATAATCAAATTAAAAAACATATTATAAAATTAATATATTACTTGATTTTTTACAAGAGAAATTATTCAGTTTCCATCTTTTAGCTCTGTTTTTTTTGTAAATTAGGCTGTTTGATAATAGACTGATAAAAATTATCATAATTTGCTTCGTAATCTTTTAATATTCCGTTTGAGGTTATTAAATAATTTGCAAAATCAACAATAGGCAAATTAAGACCTTTTTTAATTTTCATAACATGATGAATTGATTTAACACTTTCAACGGTTTGATCAATATTCCAAATGTTATTTCTTAAATTAAAACCGGTTTTATAATTTCTTGATTTTAAACTTGTGCATGTTAAAATAAAATCTGAAATACAAGCTCTGCAAAAGCATCCTTCATAACTTCCTAAAAATTTTGATAATTCAAAGCATTCTTGCATACCTTGCATAATTAAACTTGCTCTTGCATTTTCAGTTGTTTGTAAAAATCCTATTACAAAAGCTACTATGTTTTTTAAAATTGATGCAACTTGTGGAAAAATCACACATGTAGTTTCGTCGATTATCATATCATTTAAAAATTCTTTGATATAAGAAGTAATGTAATAAGGGCCTGCTATGGTAGCTGATAAAAAATCGTTTGTTTCATTAATTTCAGAAGCAAAATTTGGACCTGCAAAAAATAATACAGGAACTGAAAATATATCTAATTCTGATGTTATAAGACAATCAGAGCTTAATCCTTTTGAAACGACCATCACAGCTTTGAATTCTCCAAATTCTGAAGCTTTCTTGACAACTGACAAAACAGCATCTGAAGGTACAGCAGGAATTAATATATCACTTTCTTCAAAAGGGATAAAAGATTCTTGCATTGAATTTTCAATGATCATGTTCTTTCTGAAAATATGACTTAAAGCTACTCCAAAATTTCCATTGCCTAATATTCTAAAACGCATAATTTGTTAAATTATACATAAAATTCAAAAAAAAAAATATCAAATGTTTTACAACAGCCTTAAAAAAAATATATATATATATTATGAAGCTTAAAAACATAAGGGGCGTGCTGTTTTATTTATGGATTTTTTTTATAACTTTAATTGTTTTAACAGTTGTTATTTTTAATCATTTAATAAAAAAGAAACAGGCAGGGCTTAAAAGATTTTGGGGCAAATATTGCCTTTGGGGAGCAAGTTTTTTTTGCAATTTAAAATATCAAATCATAAGTTTAGAAAAAACATTTCCAGAAAAAATTATTATTGCTTCAGAGCATCAATCTGTTTTTGAAGTTTTTGCTCATATCATGCTTTTTCCTAATTCAATTTTTATATTAAAAAAAAGTCTTACAAACATTCCGTTTTTTGGTATGATTTTAAAAATTTTAAAAATGATTCCTGTTGATCGTTCAAAATATAATCATGATTGGCTTGAGGTTGCGAAAAAAAGGTTTGACGAAAATTATTCTGTTATTATTTTTCCAGAAGGTACAAGAGCAGCAGTTGATGAAAAAGTTTCTTATAAAAAAGGAGTTTTTAAATTGCAAGAATTTTTAAAAGTTCCTATTGTTCCAATTGCATTAAATTCTGGAAAATTTTGGCCAAAAAATCAATTTCCATCTTCTGGTATAGTTAAAATAATTATTGGTAATCCAGTTATGCAAAAAATAAATGAAGAAGAATTAAGGATGATTTTCAATGATCTTAGGCATAGGAACTGATTTTTGCTATATTAGCAGAATCAAAGAAATATATGATAAACACCCTGCTTTTGCAAAAAAATTATTAACTTTTTCAGAGTTTGAAGATTTTCAAAATACAAAAGAAAAAGATGTGTTTTTAACAAAAATATGGGCTTGCAAAGAAGCATTTGCTAAGGCTTCTTATCTTGGAATATCTAAAATGGGTTTTCAAAATATTTCTGTAAAAAAATCGTCAAATGGCAGTTTGTATTATGAAATTTCAAATGAACTAAATTTTTTAATTTGCAAAAATTTTAATCAAAATAAAATTAATTCTTTTTTGTCTATCAGTCATGAAAAAGATTTCTTAATTGCATTTGCTGTCATAGAAGAAGGATAGAGCAAGCGATATAAGCATATTGTTTATAATAAAATTATTTTAAAATAAAACAATGTATAAAAAAATTATTTTAAATAACAAATTTAATTTATTGGGAATTTTGATTTTTTCTTTAATGACCGGATATGCAAAAGCAGTTTGGCCAACTTTGATTTATCATAAATTATATTTGATTATTATTGGATTAATTCTTGTCTGTCAAAATCCTATACAAGAATTTTTCAGTTTTAAAATTTATAATTTTATATTAAAAGAATTGAAAATAAATAATATAGATCAAATTAAAAAAATATCTCAAGGCAAATATTTTACAAACATAGAGCAAACTGTTAGTGTTAAATACATTGTAAGACATTCTGTAAAATTATTAACAATATTTGTCAGCATAATTGAAATTTTAAAAATGATATATAACGAAAATTTCACAGCATTTATTTTTCATTTTTGTTTTTTAATTATATTTTTTGTCATAGTATTCAAACTTAGCAAATATTACAAACAAATTAGAAAAAATGCGTGGGAAGCGACTGCAGCTACTTTTGAAAAAAATATAGATTTAGTTAATCAAAAAATTGCTGTAACTCAAAACTTAGAATCCACTGAGTTAGCTAAAACTTCTTTCGAAAATGAATATTTAAAGTGGGATAATTATTATTATAAATCTGTTGGATTGAATTTATTATTCAATGTTTTTTTTATGATTATTTTATTTTTTGATTTTAAAATCAGTGTATTAATAATTTGGAATTTAATTAATATTTTAATATCTTTGACAGAAACTTTAAAAGTTTTTTATTCATTTATTTTAGACTTGCAATTTTCACAAAATAATAAAAAACATAACATGAAAAATCAAATCACAAGATCTGATAGTTTGAAAATTCAAAATTTATTCATTAAATTTAAAGATAAAAAACAAGGGCCTTTTAATTTTGAAATGAAACATAAAATTATTGGGTTAACAGGAAATAACGGTTGTGGAAAAACTCGTTTAGCTTTAGCTATTTCTGATTTAATAGAATTTGAAGGAATAATTGAGGTTCCTGAAACTTTATATATCAGCCTTGATAATAAAAATTTAAGTTTAAATAATGATTTAAGCAATGGTGAAAATGCTTTAACTATTATTCAAAAAACTTTCAATAAAACAAATTCTTTAATATTGATAGATGAGTTATTAGATATAATATCTGAAGATAATTTAAAAAATCTATTCGATCATATTTCAACTAGTAGTAATTATTTTATTATTATAAGTCATAAAAAAGAAATTTTGGAAAAATGTGAAAAAATATATAAATTAGAAAATTTCAAGTTAAATGAAATTAGTTTTTCTGACTAAGATTTAAAATTTGTTGATTAAAAAACAAACCTCGTTCTTCAAAATTATTAAAACCATCAAAGCTTTGAGTTCCAGGAGAAAACAATAAAGTTAAATTGTTATCCAAGCTGTATTCATAACTTGCTTTAATAGCATCTTCAAATGTTTCAAAAAAACACACTTTGCCATGAAGCAATTCATTGAATTTTTCATGCAAATTTTGATTTTTATATAAAAATACTTTGTTGATATTTTTAATTTCTTTAATATAATTCCAATCATTGAAATCTGCTGTTGATGATCCTCCTGCTAACCAAACAAAATTTTCTTTCAAGTTAAGTAAAGCTTGTTTTGCTGAAAAAGGATTAGTTGCCTTGCTATCGTTATAAACTTTAAAAGGATTAGACAAGATAATTTGTTGACGATAAGGCAGCGTGACAAAAGAAGCGGCAAGTTCTAAAGCTTTATTTTTATCTAATTCAAATATAGACAAAACTTCTTCCGTGATAGCCCAAGCATTTTGATATTCAAAATTTTTAAAAATTTCATTATTTGGAAAAACTTCAGGCAATGATACAACTTTTCCAATTTGCCATTTGTTAAACAAAGAAGCAGATCCTAAAATTGAATAATTAGCTGATAAAATTTTGCATTTTGCAGCTATATAATCTTCAAAACTGCCATGACGATCCAAATGATGTGGTGCAATATTTATGATAATACCAATAAATAATTTTTTCAAAAATTTAATAGAAATTAATTCCAATTGATATGAAGATAATTCCAAGACATAAATATCAGATTCAGGAAGACTTAAAGGAGAAATTCCTATGTTGCCTCCTACTGGACAAGATAAAACGTGGCCGAGCAAAGAACATAATGTAGATTTTCCATTTGTTCCTGTGACTCCTATTATTTTTGCCGATGTGTTTTCCAAAAAAATTTCTATATCATTTGTTAAAGTGATGCCTTTTTTGACAGCAATTTGAATTAAATCATGGCTTAACGGAACTCCTGGACTTACAACAACTTTTTCAATCGTTTCCCAATTTGCTTCATTGTTTTCAAAAAAAGGAATACCAGGATAAAATTTTACTTTATCGTCAAAAAAACATAATTCTTTTTTATTTTTTAAAAAATTTATTACAGCTTTTCCAACTATTCCAAGTCCTATAACTAAAATCATCAATATCCCTTAATTTGCATTATTAAAATAGCTTTATACGAAGAATACATGCTATTACGAAAGAAATGATAGCAAAGATATTAAAAATAATCAATATTTTCATCGCGCTCCAGCCTAATTTTTCAAAATGATGATGAATAGGAGTCATTAAAAAAATTTTTATCTTCCACTTTTTCCAAAAAAACATTTGAAAAATTACGGATAAAGTTTCCATAACTTGTATCGCACACAAAAGCAATAAAAATAATTCTTGTTGAAAAATAAAAAAATGCCAACCTATGAAAGATCCTAAAAACAGTGATCCTACATCTCCCATATAAATTTTTGCTTTTGGCAAATTAAAAAATAAAAAACCCAAAATTGCTGCAATAAAATTGTAATAAAAAATATTATTATTTGAATTATTGCTTATAAATAAAGTTATAAATAAAATAGGATATAAGCTTAAAGTTCCAAGCAAGCCATCAATTCCATCTGTTAAATTAAAAGCATTCGCTGATCCTGTGATTATTAAAGCACCCCATGCGCTTGTTAAAAATATATTTTGATAATTTATCAAAGGTATGTAATTTCTGCTTGAATTATAATAAATAAATATAAAGCAAAAAATAAACGAGATTGCGAATTGAATGCAAAATTTAAAAGATGCGCTAATTCCTTTCCAATTTTTATTTTTAATTTTAGAAAAATCATCGCTTAATCCAATCAGGGCAAAAATTAAAGGCAAAATGTATAGAAATAAATTTTGATAGGAAAAAATATAGCAAAAAAATAAGCTGGCAAAAAATGCTATACCACCGGTAGTTGGCACACTTTTTTTTTGATTATTTCTTAACTCATTTAAAAAATTTCTTTCAGGTTGGAAAAAATTATAAAAATTGTAAAATTTTATTAAAAAAAAACTTACAAATAAAGAAATAAATAAGGAAGATAAAAAATTTATTAAAATTATCATTTATGTAATATTATATACGAGCATTACGAACTTGAACAATATGAAAGTGCTCTTTGAAGTGCTTGTAATTGGATATATTATTTCTTTATTATTCATGATGCTGCTTGATGAGTCAGGGTTCTCAATTGCTTATAGCATGATCAAGCGTAGGCTATTAGGATTACGAACTGAAGCTATAATAAATTGCTCTATAGAAGAGGCTTTATTTGGATATGTTATTTTACTTTTATTCTGATTATTTAAAGCAGGAACAGGCATGACGACTGGAGAGGTTTGTTGAGAAGTATTTGTGTTACCTTGCTGATCAGCTGACTTTGTACTTTTCTTTTTATTAGTGCTACCTTGCTGAGCAGATGACTTTCTACTTTCCTTTTTATTACCTTCAAGTGATTCATTTGCTTCTATTTCTTTAATTTGAGTTATTCGCTTTGTTAGATCGGTCCATAAATCAATTGAAACCGCTTGGCTATAAAGCTTAACTGCATTTTTAAGCTCAGGGTTGTTCAATACTGGGTTAGAGTTCTTAAGTTCTAATAAAAATCCTTTTAAATCAGAGCTATAAATAACTCCTTTTGCATCGATGCAGCCGTATTGATTTTTTGATAATGTAGATTGAGAAAAAGGTTGTTCATGATTAGTATCAGGTTCTGTTGCAAAAATATCTGAAAAGGATATTAACCCTCCTAGTAATAAAAATTTAATTGTTTTGTTTTGTATTTTCATATTAATGTTTTAACTTAAAATTGTTGACAAATTGTAAACAGAAAATGACTAGTAGTTGTGATGTAGAAATGGCAACAAAGGTTTGGTATAGGTTGTTAATTTAATTTTATTTGCATTTGTGCAACCTTTTGAAAATAAATTTACAAATTTTATGATATTAGAAATATAAAGATAAGTTTTTGGCAAGTTGTTTTTCTGAAAAGTCAAGCAATTAATATCAAAAACAAAATTAGGATCATTTAAACTATTTTCCAAATAATTTTCTAAAGCATCTTCCACAACAGGTAAATTCATAAAAGACCAAATTTTGTTCATAATTTTCCAGCCGGTAAAAAAAAGCTCTTCAAGGTTATGTGAATTCATTTGATTTAAAGGATAAATCAAAAGGCCGATTGCCACCGCTTCTTTACCGTAAGTCTTCGCATAATCATCGTAAGATTCTATGTTGATATTAAAATTACACGAAATATTAAAATGATTTAAAATTTGCTGTGTTAAAAATTTTTGATTCAAAAAAAAATCAATATTTAAGTTTTTTTCAAATTTATGAAAAGGATAAATTAAAAACATAGTTTATCCATTAAATCTTCTAAATCTTTTAAATTAGAAAAACTTAATTTCAAAACACCAGAATTATCCGCATTTAATTCGATATCAACTTGATATTTTTTTAAAGATGATTCAATAATTTCTTTAAATCTTGCAATTTCTGATTTATTAGCATTTTTCAAAGAAGAATTTTGTTTATCATTTTTCAAGTTGTTTTTTAAAGAATTTGCAATTTTATGAACTGACATCGTTTCGGCTTTAATCAAATTTTCTGTCAAATTTTCTGAATCTGCATTTTTCATTAAAAGTTTTGCATGGCTGAAACTGATTTTGCCTTGTGCTATTTTTTCTTTAACTTCAGCGGATAAATTTTGCAATCTTAAATGATTTGTAATGCTAGAACGGCTCATGCCAAGTTTTTTTCCCAATTCTTCATGACTTAAATTAAATTTATCAATTAAAAATTTAAAAGCATCCGATTTTTCAACAGCATTCAAATCTTGTCGTTGTAAATTTTCTATTAAACTAATTTCCAGCAATTTTTGTTCATCTTGATTTAAAATTATGCATGGAATAGTCAATTTTTCAGCTAACAAAGAAGCTCTAAAACGCCTTTCACCTGCTACGATTTCGTATTTATCATTTTCAATTTTTTTTACTAAAATCGGAGAAATTACGCCATGATTTTTAATTGAATCAGAAAGCTGCTTCAAATAATCTTCATCAAAATATGATCTTGGTTGCCAGTTTGCAATTTTAATATCTGTTAAAAAAACATTTTCAATTGATTGATCTGCATTTTTGGTTGTAAATAAAGCGTCTAATCCTTTTGAAAAAGTTGATCCTAACCTTTTATTATCCATTTAATCCTGCTTTCTTTAAAATTTCTTTAGCTAAATTGCAATAGGCCAATGCTCCTGAAGATTTTTTATCATATTCGTTAATGCTTTGACCAAAAGAAACAGATTCAGCTAACCTTATGTTTCTTGTAATAATTGTTTCAAACACCAAGCTATTAAAATATTTTTTAATATCCCTTTCAACTTCTTGATGAAGCAAATTTCGTTTATCGTACATTGTTAATAAAAGGCCCAAAATTTCTAAATTTTTATTCCAAAGTTTTTTAACCAACGATACCGTTTCAACAAACAAAGCAAGCCCTTCTAAGGCGTAAAATTCAGATTGTACGGGTGAAATAATATAATTTGAAGCTACTAAAGCGTTTAGGGTTAAAAGGCCTAAAGAAGGCGAAGTATCAATAATTATAAAGTCAAAATTAAATTGCAGTTGATTAATTATGTTTTTTAAATAAAATTCTCTTTTTGGAAGATTAACTAATTCTATTTCTGCTCCGGCTAAATTGGTATTACTGCCGATTAAAAACAAATTAGGATGGCTAGTTTCACAAATCAAATCATTGATATTTTTTCCATTCAAAGCTTCATATATATTAAATTTAGTATCTTTTTTTCCAAGCCCTAAAGTGCAGCTTGACTGCGGGTCAAAATCTATGATTAACACTTTTTTTTCTAAAAGAGCTAAGTTGTAGCTTAAATTAATTGCAGTAGTCGTTTTTCCAACTCCGCCTTTTTGATTAGCTATCGCAATTATTATATTTTTAAGCACTTTCAAAATTATATAAAAATTTTTTATAAAACTAAAGCAGAAAACATTTGATCCATTTTTAAAAAACTTTTCCAAAATTCTTTTTTCTTATTTTGGGCTCTTAAAATGTAGGCTGGGTGATAAACGCAAAAAACTTTACCAAACGTTGTATTAAATAAATTTCCTGAAGCCTGGCTAATACCAGTTGGAATTTCAAAAGCTTTTGCGGCAATTGATCCTGCGCATAAAATTAAGATGGGATCGATAATTTTAATATGTTCATGCAATAAATATTTCATTTTCATAATTTCAGAAGTTAATGGAGTTCGATTTGAAGGAGGACGAAAAGGTACAACATTTGTAAAATAAAGATTTTGCAAAGTATACCCTGCTTGTTTTAAAAAATACATTAAAAGTTTGCCGCTTTGGCCAACAAAAGGTTGTAATAATTTATCTTCTTCTGCTCCTGGAGCTTCTCCCACAACAACAATTTTTGCATCTATGTTTCCTTTACTGAAAACTAAATTTTTTGAATAGCCTTGGAAATCCTTTGAAAATTCTTGATCAAATATAAAATCATTTTCAGCAAGATGCACATATTTGTTTTTCAGTTCATTTAAAAGCATTTGTTTTGGATTGATTGTTGTTTTTTCGTAGGATTTTTTATCAGATATTTCTGTTTCATTTTTATAAGATGTGAAATTTTCAAAATCTGGCCAAATAAATTTGTTCATTTTTGAATAATCTTTCGAAAAATCTCTTTATTATTATTTTTTTTTATATAAAACAAAACAAACAAAGTTAAGCTGAAAATCATAAAAATAAAAAATGCAACATAGTTAATGTAAACTGAACTTATTAATGGGCAAAAGCCACCAAATATAACGGATGCAATGTTTAACGCTAAGCCACTTGCTCTGGCTCTGTATGATTTATTAAACATGAAAGCTATTAGACCGTATAAACTTCCATAGACCGACCCCATAATCAAAGGAAATACAAAAGACCATGCTGTGTTTTCCCAAGGAAAAAAGAAAGAACATAATATTAAAGTAATGTTTGAAAAAATCAACAAAACAAAAGGACCTGTTTTATCGCACAAATAACCAAAAAAAGGAATTGTAAAAAATATCAATCCTAGGCTTAACGAATTATAAAAACTAACTTGTGCTGAATCATATCCAAGCTGCATAATTTTATAAGTTGGCAAAAATATATAAAACAAATAAAAAGGAATCATATCTAAAGCTGATAAAGATATTACTTGAAAAAATGTTATAAAAGAAAATTTCGATTGTTTTTCATTTTTTTCACAATTTTTTGGCAAAGATGTTTTTTTTAAAGATTTTTCGTTGCTAAAATTTATAAACAAATAAAATAAAATAGGCAAAGCCAATAAAACACCTTGAATTAAAGCGATTCGCCATCCAAAATTTTTTATAAAATATTCGGAAAAAAAATAATAAAAAAAGTATGAAACGAATGCTCCTGCAAAAAATCCAAAAATTGCTCCCAAAGAAATTAAGCTTGAATAAAAATATTTTTGCTTTTCAGGAACTGATTCAATGCTAAAAATTGATGATCCATAGTTGCCTCCTATGGCTAAACCTTGAATAAATCTTAATAATACGAAAAAAAATGTAGAATATACGCCAAAAGAAGAATAAGTTGGCAAAATTGATATGAAAAAGCTTGATAATGACATTATTAATAAAGCGTAAAACGCTGCTTTAATTCTGGAATTTTTATCGCTGTACCATCCGAATAAAAAAGCTCCTAAAGGACGACCTATATAAGAAAATGCGAAAGAAGCAAAATAATAAATAATTTGAATTGTAGGATTTGTATCGGGTGAAAAATTAGAAGACAAAACGTAAACAAAATTTGTGCAAATTGCAAAATCATACCATTCTAAAGCTGGAATCGCAAAACTTAAATATTTCAAATATTTCATTATACAATTATAACATTAATGCAAAATATTAACATCTGAAACGAAGAAAGAATAATAAATTTCATTCAAACTCTGGATTTTTGCTTTTTCTAAAATCCATTCATCTTCAATTAAGTTTAAAAATCTAAGGCCTAAATTATTATCTGAAAAGCCATGCTGAATAGTATCCAACATATTGCCAGAGCCCCTAATTTCCATATCTTTTAAGGCAATATCAAATCCGCTTAAAGATTCTTTTAAAGCGTTGAATTTTTTTGAAAATACAGAATACAACAAAATAAAATCAGATTCTGATCCATCTCTGCCGACTCTTCCTCTAAGCTGATGTAGCTGAGCAAGTCCGAATAAATTTGCATCTTCGACGATCATAACATTTGCATCCGGCACATTTAATCCAATTTCAATTACACTAGTTGCGACAAGAATTGCATGATCCGCAGCTTTGAAATTTTCTATAGCTTGAATTTTTTCGAAATCTTTCATTTTTCCGTGCACTATGAAAATATTAGAAATATTTTTTGAATTGTTTATAAAAAATGCATTCAAATAATCAAATCTTTGTAAAATGCCAATTTTTACATTGGAACTTTCTTCATCATAAATTTCTATGTTTGGCAAAACCCAGAAAATTTTTTTTTTCAAATCTGAAATATTTTGAATTAAATCGTCGATTTTATTTTTATTCAACACAGAAGTTTTAATTCGCTTAGGAAAAAAGCTGTTTTTTATAAAAGAACAGGTGATAATATTATTTAACAAAATATTTAAAGTCCTTGGAATAGGAGTTGCGGTTAACATCAAAAGATTTTTCCTAGCCGCGCAAGAAAGCAAAACAGAACGCTGCAAAACGCCGAATCTTTGCATTTCATCGATTATTAAAAGACCTAAATTTTCAATTTTTAAATTTAATATAGAATGAGTCGAAATTATAAAATCAAATTTTCCTTCTTGTATTTCATTTTTTAATTTTTTGCTTGATTTTCCTGTTAATAAAACAATTTTAAACCCAAAATTTTCAACTATGTTTTGCATGCTTTGAAAGTGTTGGTAAGCCAATGTGACTACGGGCGCTAAAAACACTACCTTATATCCTTGAAACAGCATGCTTAAAGCCGAAGCCAATCCTACGTTTGTTTTTCCTGACCCTACTTCTCCGAAAACGATATGTCTTAAAGGTTTTTCAGATTCCAAATTATTTGTTATTTCGTTAAACGCTTGATTTTGTTCTTCATTAAAAATGAAAGGCAATTTTTGTAAAAAATCTTTATTTAAAATTATTTTATCATAATTTTCCGTTTGTTTGAAAATGTTTAAAAACAAAGTTGCTTCAATAAATTTCATAAAATTTAAAGAATTTTCCAAGTCAAATCCATTATGCAAATTAAACAATGCTTTTTTGAAATTTAAATCATTAAAAAATTTTTCTTCAAACAAATTTGGCAATTTTGCGATTGTATTATTAATAATTTTATTTAAAATAACAGATGAAATTGAAGTTTTATAAAAAGGAACTATAGCTTGATTGGAATAAATAATTTTTGCATTGTAAACATTATTATTTTCTTTAAGTATCCCGTAAATTTTATATTCTTTATTTGGAAAAAAATAGCTAAACGGTTTTGGATTGAAAAACATTAAATTATATTCTTTGTCATTAGCTGAAATTTTTATAATCCAAACTTTGCCTTGTTTAATTTTAGCAATAACTTTGGCTTTTAAAAAAATATAATCATTAGAAATTGTGTTAAAAATTAAAAATTTTTTTGGAAAAAAAAACAACAAATCTCTTAAATTAAAAATACCAACTTTGTTTAATAAAAATTTTCTGGAAATTCCAAATCCTTCAACTAAAGATATGCTTTGATTCAAAAAATCATTAATATCTTGCATTTTTATTTTATTGATTTAAAGAGTTAATAAAAAGATCTAAATCTTCTTGCTTGCACAAATCCATGCCTACAGGATGACGAGGTGTTATTAAATCGTAATCTTTGATCGTTTTGTTTTTAACAGAATCTACAAGTTTTATGCTAATTTTTAAAAATTTGCAAATTTTATCAGAAGATGCTGCAGGATGATTTTTCACAACCCATAAAATTGCATTTACAATTTCATGTCTTTTGGAATAATTTAAAGTTTTTCTTGTTTTTTTTATTAAAGAATTTTTTTCAAAATCTTCCAGTTTTTTATTCTTATCTTGCTCGCATTCTTCAATCATTTCTTTTGAAAGAACAAAAGAATCTATTGGATTAACTTCTATGATATTATTTGATAACCCTTTTCTGTAAGCGTTTATTTCAATTTCGTGCATATTACAAAAATCAGCAATTTGTTCGTTGGTTAAATTTGTTTTTTTCGCTAACCACAAAGCCGTTCCTTTTTGCATTAATATATCGGACATAAATTTATTATACAAATATAAATGAAAAAATCAAATCAAATGGGGCGAATGACCGGGATCGAACCGGCGACCTCTAAAGCCACAATCTAGCGCTCTAACCGACTGAGCTACAATCGCCACTTTTTAATATTAAAATCTTATACAAAATTTTTCAAGTATCTTTTGTAAGAATTGCCTTTTGCAAATTCATGCGCCTTCGATCTTAATTTTTCAAAAAATAAAATTAAAGTTTGATCTAAAATCAATTCTTTCCCATTCATATCGTAAAAAATACCCGTTTTTCTTTTTTCATCCTTAGTTAAAGCAAAAATTTTTGCATCAGGCAGAATTCTTTTTGCTAAGTTTAATTGGGTTAATCCTCCGTCAAGCAAAATCATAGAAGGTAAATCGTGTTTTTTGCGGCTTTCTAAAGCATTTTCCAAAATAGCCAAATCATTAAAAGTTTTTTCATTTATTTTCCATATTCTGAATTTATTTTTAACAAACTCATGCTGCTTTAAATCATAATAAACCATAGCGCATAAAGCATTTTTTCCAGAATAATGAGAACCATCGTAAATTTCGATTCCTTCAACTGAAATATTCAATGCAGCTTCAATTTTTGGTTTAATTAAATCTTTTTCCAATAAATTATAAAATCTTAAATAAGCTGAATTGTAAATTTCTTTGTGCGTTGTGTTTTCAATATCTTTTTCAGATTGCAAAATTTTAAAATCAATTTCATCTGCAAAATAATTTAATAAAAATTCTTCATGACTGATTTTTTTTTCATACTGCCTTAAAACTACGTCAATAATTACGCCATTTTTCACATGTTGCATATAAAAATAATTTTCATGATTTAAAAGGACAATTAAATTTTTAACATTTTTAAAATAAACTTTTTGCTTTGCACTTATTTTTTTTAATAATAAAATTTGATCTCTTTTTTTTGCAGCTTCTTCAAAATTTTCATTTTTTACATATTCTTTAATTTGTTTTTCCCATAACGAAACTGTTTTTTTTATTTTTCCACAGACTATATCTTTAAATTGTTCTTTTTTTAACGCATAATCAATTTTGGAAATCAAATTAACGCAAGGGCCGGAGCATACGTTTGCATAATATTTTAAGCAAGGTCTTTTTTTGGTTTTAAAATAATAATCAGTGCAAGTTCGTAATTTAAAAAAAGGTTGCAAAGCTTTTATGATAGTATTAACTTCATCGTAAGAAATAAAAGGACCAAAAGTTTCAAAGTCTGAATTTACTTCGTTAACAATTTCAAGTTTTGAAAATTCATGATTGGAAAAAGCAATGTAATGCACAGATTTTCCAGATTTATATAATATGTTATATATAGGCTGTTTTTCTTCAATTAATTTAGCTTCCAAAAGCAAAGCTTCGTTTTCAGTATCTGTTGTATAAAACTTTAAATTAATCGCTTCAGAAACCATTTTTTTTAAACGTTTTGGCAAATTATTTTTAAAATAATAATCTGTCCGTTTTTTTAAATTTTTTGCTTTTCCAATATACAAAGCTTCTTCTTTTTTATTATAAAAAATATAAACTCCACTTTTATTGGGAAAATTTTGATTTAACATTATTTTAAATTAAAAAATTTATAATATGATGCAAAGCTATACAAACCTAAAATTCCAAAAATCAAATTTATTGCAATAAATAAATTTAAATTAACTGGTATATTATATAAACATAAAAATACAAATAAAATTATAACAATATATTGAAGTAAAGTGTAAATTTTGCCTATCAGTAAAGATTTAAAAAAATTTTGACCAAACAAAAAAATCATAATATGAAAAATATCTTTTAAAATCCAATTTAACGTTAAAAATAAAATTTTATAATCGTGAAAAATCAAAGCTGTTATGCCAGCATATAACACAGCTTTGTCTGCAATCACATCAAACATAGCTCCTGTTTTTGATATTTCATTAAATTTTCTTGCTGCAACACCATCTGCAAAATCTGAAAAAAAAGCATAAAATATAAGCAAAAAACTTGCAAGCTTAAAAGAATTTTTAAAACAGTAAAAAACAAAAACTGAAGAAATTAATCTAGACAAAGTAATTAAAAATGCAATCATACTACCTCATATGCAACTTCTTAAAAATTCAACAAATAAAGGATTTGGGCTTTTTATATTTGAATTAAATTCAGGATGGAATTGTACGGCTACGAAAAATTTCAAATCAGAGTTTTCAATAATTTCAACCAATCCATTGCAGCTTCCGGATACTGTAATGCCAGCATCTTTTAAATAATTTATATAATTATTATTAAATTCGTAACGATGTCTGTGTCTTTCTGCAATTTGTTCAGTTTTGTAAATTTCAAAAGCTTTAGTATTAGGTTTAACATCACAAAAATATGAACCAACACGCATTGTCCCTCCCATTTCATCTTTTGGAACAAAAATTTCAGATTCAGACATCCATTCGCTCATTTTTGCAATCACTGGATTTTTACAATTTCCAAATTCTGTCGAAGAAGCATCTTCCAATAATTCTTTAAGCCCTTCAATTAAAGCAAGTTGCATTCCTAGGCAAATTCCTAAAAACGGTTTGTTTTTAATTTTTGCATAATTGATAGCTTGAATTTTTCCTTCAATGCCTCTGTTTCCAAAACCACCTGGAATTAAAATTCCATCTAATTTATTTAAATCATTTAAATTTAAATTTTCAGAATCTATCCATTCAATCAATATTTTTGCATTCAAAGAAATTGCTGCATGATTTAAAGCTTCTTCCAACGATTTATAAGAATCTTTTAAGGCAATATATTTTCCTACTATACCGATTTTAATTTTTTGCAAAGAATCATCATTTAATTTGTGTACATAATTTTGTATAAAACTTAAGTCTAAAGGTTTTTTTTCTTTTTCATTTAAACATCTTAAAATAGCGTTTGCAATTCCTTCTTTTTCATAATTTAAAAAGGCATGATAAATTGAATCTGCATCTAATGCGCTGAAAATATTTTCTTTTTTCACATTCGATAAAGTAAAAATTTTTTCTTTCCAATTTTCCGTATTTTCTTCTTCCATTCTGCACAGTAATAAACTTGGTTCTATGCCAAAACTTAATAAAGTTCGAATTGAATGTTGAACAGGCTTCGTTTTCCATTCTTGCGCTTTTTTTAAATAAGGCATTAAAGCAACATGAATAAATAAAACTTTACCTTTTTCGTAAGTTTGCCTGATTTGACGAGCTGCTTCTAAAATTGGCACACTTTCAATATCTCCAACAGTGCCACCTATTTCACAAATTAAAATATCACAATCAGTGTTTTCAAAAATTTTATCTTGAAATTCGCCAGTAACATGCGGAATAACTTGAATAGTCTTTCCAAGAAACTCACCCTTTCTTTCCTTTGTTAAAATATCATAATAAACTGACCCTGAAGTTATATAATCAGTTTTTAAAGTTTTAACAAATCCTAATCTTTCATAATGACCAAGATCTAAATCAGTTTCAGCTCCATCGTTTGTTACAAAAACTTCACCGTGTTCAATTGGGCTTAAAGTTCCTGTATCCACATTCAAATAAGGGTCGATTTTTTTTATTTGAACCTTGAATCCTCTCAATCCTAGCAGACCTCCTGCTATGGAAGCTACAATACCTTTTCCAAGAGAAGATACAACTCCTCCTGTTACAAAAATTACATGCATTTATTTTTCCAAATTGTTTTTTTTAGTTTCTTGAATTTTAGAATTTTCAAAAGTTTTTTTGTAATTAATTACTAAAAAAATATTATTTGCTATAAATGAAAAAAACAAAAAATAGGTTAATTTTACAATAGCATTTGATCTTCCTCTTATACCAAATACTTTAGAAGAAGAAAAAATTCCATCAGAACTTTTTTGAATCATAACAACTGCTATTAAACAACCAATAACAACAATTTGCAGCAAATAAAAGAAATTTATCATAAAGATTTTATATCAAAAATATAACAAACAATCAACAATAAATAATTTCAAAAACTATTTCTTGATTTTTCCCAGTTTCATAAGAAGAAAAATATTGTACAAGCTTTTCTTTAATAATATTAATTTGATCGAAATTTTTACTATGCAAAAATATAATTAATTTTTTTTTATTAGCTCCGCAAATTGTAATCATGATATCTTGTTTTTTTATCAGATAAACATCAAGGTTCATTTCTTTGTAAAAAAAATCTACTAAATCTTTATCGGCTCCAAATTCAAGCAAAGAAAACATACTTAATTTAAATAATGGTGAAATCATGTAAAATAAATATAATGCGCATAAAAAAGACAAAACACCGTCTATCCAATAAATTTCAAAAAAATGAGAAATTAATATGCCGACTAAAATTGAAGAATTAGTTACAAAATCTGTTTTGTAATGCAAAATATCAGCTGCAATAATCATAGATTTGGTTTTTTTCAAGACGTAACTTTGAAATAAAACTAATATTAATACTATTAACAAAGAAAGCAAAATAATAAAAACTCCATAATTTACATTTTGAATCATTAAAGGATTATAAATTCTGTGGACTGATTGAATTAATAAATTTAAAGACATAAATCCAATAAATAAAACTTGCATTAAAGCAAAAAAAGAAATTAACTTGTCAAATCCTTTTAAAAAAACATATTTTTTCAAGCTTGTAATTCTTAACAAAATTAAATTGCAAATTGAAATACAAAAATCAGAAATTGAATCTAAGCAGCCAGCATAAACTGCCATAGAATTTGTTAAGTAATAATTTAAAAATTTCAATGCTACAAGCATAGAGGAAACAATTATGCCTGAATATATTGCATAATTTATCAAACGAATCATTTTCGGATAATATCATTTACAATAAATACAAATCAACTATAATCTTAATAATGAAATATAGTTTCTTTTATTTGTGTTTTTTTAATCTTTTTTGTTTAACTTCAAGCGGAAAGATATCTAAGGATAAATTAAAACATAAAAATCAAATAGATTTTATAGCAAAAATAAATATCTTTACAGAATCTTTGCCTTTTTTGTTGAAAATAAAATTTGAAAAATACAAAAAAATCTTGGAAGATTCTGGGTATACAAAAGAAGAAATTTTTCAAACTTTGCAATTATCTTTCAATGATTTAAAAAAACAAATTTTAAAAATAAATAATTTTGTTCCAATTTTAAAAGAAAAAAAGTTAATAAATTTATCTAAAATAGAAAAATATTATTTTGGTTTGTGGATTTTAACTTCATTGCTTTATGATGAATTTGACAATATTTTTTTTCTTCCTTTAGATGAGTATTTATTAAAAATATACGAACAAAACGAAATTTTATCAGAAGATTTTGAAAAAATTATTTCAAACATTGCATCTGCAAGTTATTATGAAGATGAATTTGAAAATGAAGATCAAGAAATTGAGTTTGAAAATAACAGTTTAGATTTTAACAGTTTTTATTCTCAAGGAATTAAAAGGCTGATTTCTTTAAAAAATACTTATATAAAAATTTATCCTTCAGTTTATACTTACAAAAATTGGGAAGAATATTCTGATTATAAAGAATTTATATCTAAAAAAACTGTAATTTTTGACTATACTAAATTACATGAATTTGAAATATAATTAACCTATGAAATTTTTTATAATTTTTTTCACTTTATTGATTAATTTAAAAGCAAATAATGTCTTGTTGGGAAATTTAAAAACGGAAAATTTAAAAATAATTGAAAAATTAATTTTAAACAACTTAGTAGAAAAAGAAGAATTTTTAAAAATGGCAAAAAAAAATGCTGAATGGAAAATTGAAAAAATAAAAAAAATTATAGAAAAAGTAAATTCGCAAATTTTATCGATCAAAGAAAAGTTAATTAAAAAAAATATTTTAACTAATCAAGAAAAAGTAATTTTTTATCAATGGTTGACTTTGTTTGCAATTATAAATCCAAAATATGAATCATTTGTTCCAGTTTATGTTGAAATGGATTTAGAAATCCAGTTAATTAATTTCGTAATATTAAATGATGAGATTGAATCAATAGTTGCCAATTTGTCGGACGAAGAAATTTTAAACTTAATGTTTGATAATCCTAAATTTTATAAATCAGAAATTTTGATAAATAATTTAATTGTATATAATTATCCCAGAATGTTTGAAGAATTTTGGAATTTAAATGAACAAACTGAAAATTTAAATTTTAAAACTTTTGATTTTAATGAAATAACATTGATATAAAAAATCTTTTATTATAAAATTCGGTTATGAATTTTGAAAAAACTTTGTTAAATTTATCTGCTAACAGAAAAAAATTAAGTGAAAGTTCGAATTTTGAAGAAATAAAAGAATTATGGAACATTATCGAAAAAGAATATAATTTTTGTATAAAAAAAATCGAAGAAATTGAATCTGAAATTAATGATATAGAATTCGCAGAATCTGATCAAGAAACTTTAAATTTAACTTTTTCCCAAGCTATGGAAGAAATTTCGTTAAATTTAAAAAATGCTGAAACTGCTGAAGCTGAAGAATTGCCTCAATTGATAAAAAAAATAAATCATTTGAAATCTTTTTGCCTTAATTTACTAAATCAAGAAAAAGCAAATATAAGAGAAATTTATGAAAATTAATAAATATGGCAATGTTTTTATCGCTCCATCTTTAATTATTTCAATTGTTTTATTTTTATTAAATAGCAAGCTTTCGATTTTTTTTGGAACTATATTTTTATTAATTACAGGATTTATAATTTCTTTTTTCAGAGATCCTGAAAGAGTAATGCCAAATTTGAAAAAAAATGATGTTTTAAGTCCCGCAGATGGAATTGTGACAAGCATTCAAAAAATTCTTCATGAAGATCAAAATTATTGGAAAATAAGCATTTTTTTAAGCATTTTTGATGTTCATATAAACAGAATTCCTATTTCTGGAAAAATAATTAAAAAAACACATAAATTAGGTAGATTTTTAGATGCTAGAACGATTGAAAGTTCAGATTTAAACGAAAGTTTAACAATTGTGATAAAAACAGAAAATAATCATAAAATTTTTGTAAAACAAATTGCAGGGCTATTAGCCAGAAGAATAATTTGCGAAGTCAATGAAAATGACACAGTTGAAATCGGAAACAGATACGGAATTATTAAATTTAGCAGCAGAGTAGACTTATTATTACCAGCAAATTTTGATTTGTTAGTTAAATTAGGACAGACTGTTATAGGTTCTGAAACAATCATAGCAGAATTAAAGGAGACACAAGGTAATGACAATATTAAATGATAAACAAATAAAAAAATTAGCAGAAGAAGGTATGATTTTTCCATTATTTGAAACGACAAAAGGTATTTCTTCTGGAATTTGTTCTTATGGATACGACGCTAAGCTGGCTAATAAACTTTTTATTTTTGAAAAAAAAAATGATTTGATTATTGATCCTAAAAATTTTGATCCAACGTGTTATAATGAAGTAATAAGCGATGATTATTTCGTAATACCTCCTGGAGGATTTGCTTTAGGAAGAACGGTTGAATATTTTAAAATTCCAAGAAATATATTGGTTGTGTGTCTTGGAAAATCTACTTACGCAAGATGTGGTTTAATTGTTAATGTGACTCCGTTAGAACCTTGTTGGGAAGGATATGTAACATTAGAGTTTTCAAATACAACTCCTTTACCTGTAAAACTTTATCCAAACGAAGGTATTTGTCAATTTATTTTCTTGAAAGCAGATGAAGAATGCGCAGTTTCATACAAAGATAAAGCTGGAAAATATATGCATCAAAAAGATATTGTATTGCCAAAATTATAATTTTTCATATTAAATAAATTTGTGTAAAATAATTTGACTAAAGTTGCAATCTTAATTTGAAAGTTGATAAAGAATTCGAAATTTAATAAAAACAAATATTATTTAAAATTTTAATGTTTAAAACAATTTTGCGAAAATTTTAATATTCATATAAAATTAAAAAATGATTGATCCTGTTGCATTTACAATTTTTGGCATAAGTATCAGATGGTATGGTCTCGCTTACGTAGCAACATTTTTGTCTGGCAAATTTTTATTAGAATATTACGTAAAATATACTGAAACTTTTAAAAAGGAACATATACCTTCCTTAATGAATTGGATTGCTTTAGGAGTCATTATAGGTGGTAGAATCGGGCATTTTTTATTCTTCGAGCCTAAGCTGTTATTTTCATATGAACTTTTCAAAATAAGAAACGGAGGAATGTCGTTTCATGGAGGGATAATAGGAGTCACAATTGCTATTATAATATTTAGTAAAATAAACAAAATAAATAAATTTGAAATTGGAGATTTGGTAACTTTGTCAGTTCCAATAGGAAGTTTGTTAGGAAGAATATCAAATTTAATTAACCAAGAAATTCAAGGAAATAATTTGTTTGGAATGTATCATCATGTAACTTTGTATGAAGCTTTTTCAGAAGGATTAATTTTATTTATCATTTTGTTAATGAATTTCAAAAAAAATATTTGCAAGCCTGGAAAAAACACAGCATTATTTTTAATTTATTATTCTGTATTTCGATTTATTTGTGAATTTTTCAAAGATTGTGATTTTTTTTCAGTGCATTATGCAATTTTTTTCATAGTAAGTATCGTTTTAATGATAATTGGATTAAAAATATTTTATGATAACAAATCATATTTTCAAAAAGCAACATTTTTTGGCTTTAATTTAATAATTCAATTGCTTTTTTATGTTTTGCACAAAAATAATTATATAAATATTACAATCACAAATGGACAAATTTTATCATTGATAACATTTTCAATTGGAATTGTTTTGTTTCACAGAATAAATAAAAAAATTGCTTATTAATATTGATTATATTTGTTTTAAAGTTTTGATTTTTAAATATAATTATAAATAATTATATAGAAGACTTAAGAGCTGCGCTTGCTGTGAATGAAATTTTTTTCTTAGCTGGCAATGTTATTTTTTCGCCTGTTTTAGGATTTCTTCCAATTCTTTCTTTGCTTTCTTTCACAACAAATCTTCCAATAACTGGAACTACAACAGAGTAATCTTCCTTTGCTTTTTCAATTAAAATATGAGCAAATGCTTCTAACGCATCTTTTACTTTAACTTTTGTTAACCCTGCTTTTTCTGCGATCTCTGATATTAATTCTGTTTGACTAAAAAGTTTTTTCATAAATTTTCCTTCCTTTTCCATTCTTTTTTAAAATTCAACCAATTTCTTGATTGCAAAGCATTTCTAATTTGCTCCATAAAATTATTCATAAACGCAATATTGTGTTGTGTCAATGCCATAATTGCTATATTTTCTTTGGCTTTAAGCATCATGTGTAAATATGCTCTGCTGTATGTTGCACAAATGCCGCATTTGCAGTTTTTATCCAATGGATTCTCATCTCTTTTGTAAGCAACGTTTTTTAAGTTAATATAGGAATTATTTGAAGTTTCAGGAAAAACTAAAGCAGAGCCATGACGAGCTAATCTTGTTGGATAAACACAATCAAAAGTATCTATATTGTATTCTATTCCCATTAAAATTGAATTAATTGTTCCAATTCCAAGTAAATGTTTTGGTTTTTCTTTTGTTAATTTAGGACACACAATTTTTAAAACATTATTCATATCATTTAAATTTTTTCCTAAAGAGCCTCCGATTCCAATACCAAACGTATCCAAATTATTTACAAAATTAATGCTTTCATTTCGCAAATCTTCATAAACTCCTCCTTGAACGATTGAATATAACCCTTGATGCGATTTTTTAAATTTTTCGAAATATTCAAAACTTCTGGTTTCCCATCGATGACTTCTTTCCATGGATTTTTGTGTTTCTTTTTTATCAATATGATAAGCTGTGCATTCGTCTAATACAAAAATCAAATCAGCACCTAAATCAATTTGGGCCTGAATTGAATCTTCTGGGCTTAAAAAAATATTTGCACCATCTTTGTAAGATTTAAAAAAAGCGCCTTCTTCTGTTACATGAACTAATTTTTTCAACCCTGTTCTGATTCCTTTTATTTCAGAACTTACCGATCCGTACCCGCCTAGGCTGAAAATTTGATATCCGCCTGAATCGGTCATCATAGGACCATTCCATCCGGTTATTTTTTGCAAACCGCCAAGATCATTGATTAATTTAGGCCCAGGATGCACCAGCAAATGATAAGTATTACTTAAAATAATTTGTGTACCTTCTTTTTTTGCTACATCAGGAAAACAGGCCTTTAAAGCACCTTTGGTTGCACAAAAAACGAATGCTGGAGTCTGAATTTCTCCATGAGCTGTTTTTAAAATTCCAAGTCTGCCAAATTCAGTTTCATCTTTTATATCAAAAATAGGTTGCATATTGTTTCCTTTCAAATATTTTTATTGTAAGCATTTTTATTAAATTATTGAAATGATACAATATCAAAATGAGCCTAGCTTCTTTTTTTTTTAAAAATGAAAAAAAATTATTGATTCAAAAACAAAATAAAGAATATAAAAAGCAAGACAAAACAATTTTTTATATTGCATATTCCTTAATTTTATCAGGCATTATTTTGGTTATTTCAGCAAGTTATTCTGCTACCAAGGTATACAATGTAAATTCGTTTCATTTTGCTTTAAAACATTTTATTTTCGCTATAATTGCTATTGTTTTAATGCATATCACGGCAAGACGAAAAAATTTTGAAAACTTTGGTACTGTTTTATGGGTTTTGTGTATCATAGGAATTGTTTTGACTTTTATTTTTACAGCTTCCAAAGGTGCAAATCGATGGATCAGCATTTTTGGATTAACAATTCAACCTTCAGAATTTATAAAAATTGCTTTAATTATTCAAGGATCAAAATTTGTAGGAAAAAATTGGAATTTGTTTTTTATTTCTTACTTTATTCCAATTGGTTTGCTTTTGATTCAACCTGATTTAGGAAGTTGCATTTTAATTACCTTCATTGCTACGGCCCAAATTATTGTGAAAAAATTTAACATACAATATATTGTAATCGCTTTGTTGATAGGTGTTTGTTTAATTTTTATATCATATAATTTGTTCAGCCATGTAAGGCTTAGAATTGATGTTTTTTTAAATCCTAAAAAAGATATTTTCAACAGTGGTTATCAAGTTTATAAATCTTATTTAGCTATGAAAAATGGAGGTTTGTTTGGCTTGGGATTTGGCAAAGGGATTATTAAAAATTTTTTGCCAGATTCACATACCGATTTTATTTTTTCTGTTTTGATTGAAGAATTTGGTATTGCAGGAGGACTTGTTATAATATATTTATTTTTCAAGCTAGGATTGCAAATTTTAAAAAATCAAACAGACAATCCAAATTTATTAATAATACAATATAGCTGCATTGCAATTTTGCTTGGACAAGCTTGGCTTAACATAGCTTCTGCAATATCTTTAATTCCTACTAAAGGACTTACCCTGCCACTTGTAAGCTACGGAGGCTCTGCTTTAATAGCTCAAGGAATTATTTTTGGTATATTAATCGCTTGTTCTAACACTCAAAATAATCTTTTAAAAAGGCATTAATTTAAATAATAAATTAGACTAACAAATCAAACCAAGTGTTAGAATATTTTTCTTTATGTTTATGTTTTGTAAATGGAATAATTAAATCACAACGAGTTCGAGTTAAAGCAACATAAAGTAAATTATAATTATCATTGTTAAATTTACTTGCAGCATCAAAATCTAACAAAATAACTTTGTCACCTTCTTTTCCTTTGCTTGAATGAATTGTGTTAAAAAATATACCAACTTCGAAAATTTTTAAATTATTGTTATAAAAACCATTTTTATCTAAAATTGCGTTTTCTATATCTTTGCCATAAAAACTGGAATAACTTGATAAAACAAAATTCCAATATTCTAAACTTGATCCTAATTTTTCTTTATTAAAATCATGGACTATTTCACACCAAGATAAACAAAGATCCAATAAATTAAAATTAAAAATATTTTTAAAATTAAATTTTAATTTTTCTAAATTTTCCATACTGCATTTTTGATTTAAAACATAAAAAGCAAAATCATTCTCATAATAAATCCATTTTAAAAGATATATGAAATCTTGAATCATGGGATGATAAAAAAATAAATAAGAATTTAAAAAATAACCTTTTTTAAAAAATTCTAAGGCTAATTTTTTAATATTATCTGTTTCTTGCCTGAACAAAATCATGTTTTTTTTATCAAGATCTATTAAATTCAAAATATCAGAATAATTTTCAATTTTAGGAAAAGTAATAGACCCTAAATCGGATTTAGCACTTACATGAGATTGATAATCAAATTTTGCATGAATTTTATTTTGAAATAAATTATTAATATAATCGCAAATATTGGAAGGCAGCCTATAAGTTTTATTTAAATATTTTTCATCAAATAATTCAGAATTTTTTTTAATTTCATTTTTATAAAAATAATAATCGGTTAAATTTGCACCTTGAAACTCATAAATTAATTGCTTTGGATCTCCTGCAATTATTAAATGCAAATTATCTATTTGTTTTATCAAAGTTAAAATAAAATCCCATTGTTTTTTTGAAAGATCTTGAGATTCGTCAATTAAAATTAATTTAATATTTTTAAAAAAATCATAACTTACAGATAAATCATTTTTTATTATATCAGAAGCTGCCATCAATATTTGATCAAAATCTATCCAATTATTTAATTTTTGTTTTTCAATTTTTTTTTCTTCGAAAATGTTTTGTAAACTAGCTTTTACCCAATTAATATAATTATTTAAATATTGTTCATGCATGTTGATTCTGTTTAATGCAAATTCGATTTCTTCTTCAGAATAATCTTTTATTTTTTTTCTTATTTCATTTTTCTGAGTATAAAAAATATTTTTAATTTCTTGTAATTCTTGTTTTTCGATTAAATTTTCTTGTTGTAACTTTTGTAATACATATTTTTCGGTTGCATAATTTGCGGTTTGCAAAATTGTTGGTTTTGGAAAATTTTTATCTATATTTTTATCGCTATTTTCAAAACTTAATTTATCTTCATTTTTTAAAAGCCAAGAGACTAAATTTTTAAAATCAAAATCTTTCATCAACTCTATTAAAATAATTTCATCAATTTTTTCTTTCATTAAAATTAAATCTTTGTTTTTGAATTTTACTATTTGATAAGCTAAAGCATGAATTGTGTGGATTGTAGTATCAGAAAATTTTTCTAAATGATTTAATCTTTCTTTAATTTCTATGACTGCCGCATTGCTGAATGCCAAAAATAAAATTTCATAAGATTTATATTTTGTTAATTCATTAAGAAGAAAAGTTGTTTTACCACAGCCGGCTGAAGCTTCAACAAAAGTGGTAAAAATCATTTAAGCGCTGCCGATTATTCCAGAAAGCCTGTTTGTATCAATTTGCATTTTTTTCATACCAACTTTCCAAGCGTTATTATTATTTTCAAAAAACATAGATTCTTCTTCATCAAGCACAATCCAATAGCCAAGCATTATTTCCTGATCTAATTGATTCATTTGCCACGATACAAATCCTGAAATAATTTTGTAAGATAAAGGCGTGCATTCTTTAGGGTATTTTAGAACATCTTTCATAGTAGTAATCATTAAGTCATTTTTGATATTTAAACTTTGAGCCCAAGTTACATCTTTTGTATGAAGCAAGAAATATTTTTCTGGATCGGTTGGTCCGCCGTAATAAATATTTGCATTTTTAAAAATTGTATTTTGAAATATATTTGTTTCCACGATTTTATCACTTAAAACAAAACCAAAAGATGATTGCAAAGCAGCTTGTGTTATAAATATTACATTTTTTACAAATCTTTCATCTGGTATATAAGGAGATGCCATTAAAAAACGACCTTTTAAGGAGGCAACATCATCTATTTTTAACATAATTGGAATATATATTAAATAAAAAATTAAATAAAGTATTCATGCCATTTAATAAAACACCCTTTGTCAGTTTGTATTTTTTCGTAATCTGGGCTATCTGCAAAATATTCGGTAGCACTTATAATTAGTTTGAAATTTTTCTTTACATCTAAAGAAGCTGTCGTAGCTGGATGTTTTGTGAATCCAGCTATGTTAAACCTAGATTGCCAAAAAATTATTCCTTTCGTGATATAAGTTTTAAAAGATTCATTTTGGTAATATTCTAATTCAATTTTTTCAAGTTGAAATCCTGTCGAAATTAAAGCATAACAAATGCAGTCTTTATATTCAGATTTTGCTTTATAAAAAACTGTATCGCAGTTCCAAAAAGGGTTTGGAAAAATTTCTTGTAAATTTGGGCTAAAATTTTCAATTGGATATCGTGGTAAATCATATAATTGATAATTATGAAAAAAATTGTAAATACTAGTATGTTTCAATTGAACCGGAGAATTATTTATACAAAGATCTATAACTTTATCTGATGAAAAAAAATCATAACTTGCATCATCGGCGTAAAAATTAAATCCTTCTTTGAAAACGTAATCTTTTTGCAGATCATCGTCGTAATATAATTTACGTTTAATATTTTTTTTTTCTTTTTTTTCTTTCAAAGGCTCTACGTATCCGTATCGATAAATTCTTGAAAAATGATAATATGGTTTGGTAAAATTATTCAAAATAGGAGCAATATTCAAAGGAAAAAAAACTGGTAAAATAATTCTTTTTTTATATTTAAACTTTGTAAATTCATGACTGACAAAATATTTGAAATTTTTTCCAAAACCATCTTTCAAATGATTAGAAGTTAATCCTAAAGTTTTATAAGGAACGTATCCGGCGTTTTTATTTTCAATTTGCAGCCCATCTTTGTTTGCCGCGGAAGGTAAAAAACCATGCATTGCAACATAGCCTTCTAATGCTCTTCGAATTTCGTTTGCTTTGTTGATTGTTATCAAACAAGATCGGTTATAATTTAATTTTTTGTAAAATGGAAATATAAAACTTGAAAAAATTCCTATTAAAATTAAAGTTAACGAAATTTCAATTAATGAAAAAGCTTTTATTTTTTTCACTGTAATAATTTTTCCATCATTAAAATTGCCGCTTGTTTTGAAGCTTCAGATTTTGATTTTCCGAATGCGGTTGTGAATCCATAATCCTTAATTTCTAATTTAACTTGACATAAAGGCATGTGTTCTTTTCCAGTTTGTGAAATAATTTCATAGATTGGCAAAGGCATTTTTTTCATTTGTAAAAATTCTTGTAATTTTGCTTTAATATCAATTTCATTATGGTTTTCTTGCAAAAAAACTTTCCAATGCGTTAAAACAAAAGAATTTGCAGTTTTGTAATCAGAATCTAAATAAACGGCTGCAATAACGGCTTCTGTAACATCACATAAAATTTTTTTTGATAAATCTGCGTTGATTGAATGTTGCAAATATTTTTTTATATGCCATTTTTCTGCAATTTGATTTAACATTTCTGCTTTAACTAAATTTGAATGCTTAACTGCCATTGTTTTTAAATTATTTTCAGTACGAAATAAATAATCTGCAATTGAAAGAGATAAAATTCTGTCTCCTAAAAATTCATATAGTTCAAATTCTGATTTAGCAAAACTTGGATGGGTTAAAGCATTAATCAGTTTATTTTTATCTTTAAATTTATATTTTATAATTTTTTGAAATTCTTCAATTTTCATTTTTTATTATTTAACAAAACGAGAAAATCTTTCAAAATTAATTTCTTTAAAAGCAATCAATAATCTGTAAGGCAATTGTGCAATCCATTTTATCCAACTTGGTTCATTTTGTAATCTTGAATTAGTTCCAATCAAAACATAGCAAGGTTTTCCTACAAATGCATTATCTTCAACTGGACCAATTATATGAGGGCAAAAACTATCTGCTGATCCGGTATGAAAATCACCTTGTACCCAAAGATGTCCTTTTGGCACTTCGTATTCCAATGTATTGTCTATATGTCCTTGGCCAAATGGTTGATTTCTGTAAACAAAATATTTAACATCAGAGTCTGGCAAAGCAACTTCCCATTTTTGACCTGTTTCCATATTTCCTTGATCATTTTTAAAGGTAAATTCATCAATATAAGTCATTTTCGATGCTTTTCCATTAATATGTAAAACACCATTAATCATTTGGACTAAATCACCCTCAAGCCCTACTATTCTTTTCACATAATAAATTTTTGGATCTTTTTTTAAAACAAAAACTCCAACGTCTCCTCTTTTATAATCATTTAACTTGATTCCTTTTTTCAAAAAAGGTAAATACATTCCAAAAGGTATAGACATTCTGTTCCAAGAGAAAGCGTATTTCTTAGCAAAAACAATATCTCCTGTTATTAAAGTTGGGGTCATTGATGATGAAGGGACAAAAAAATGTTCGAAAAAAAATATTCTAATTAAAATTAAAAGACCTAACAATATATTATTATTTCTATTTTTTCTTTTTTTTTCTTCTGCAGTTAATTCTTTTTTCTTAAAAAACATATTATATTATAACTTACAAAAATTTATAAATAAATATGATGAAATCCTTTAATCGGAGTCTGAGAAAAAATTAGACAAGTTTTAAAATAAGGATAAATTTTTGCAATTTCCTGTGCAGCATCAACGGCCCAAAAAGGATCATCCCAAATTATAAAATCAAAACATAAAGAATAAGAAGCTATAAGTTTCCACTTTTCTCCAGCACTCATTGTTTTTAAATTTAAATTTTGAATATTGAATATTTTTAAATAATTATCGAAATTTTTTTTATGCTCCGAAAAATCTTTAAAATTAAAATTTTCAGGAATAACAGCTTGCTCTGGGATGAAAATGATTTCTTGTGGAAAAAAATAATAATCTTTTATTTTATTAAAGATAGTTGTTTTTCCAGAGCCTGACGGCCCGACTATGTTTATTTTTTGATTCATTTTCAAATTTAAATTAAACTTTTCAAACAAAGTTTTATTATCAAATTTTACTGTTAAATTATAAATAAATATTTCTTTTTGAAAAATAATATTTTTTTTCTGGAACAAAGAAATAAATCTTGAAAAATTCACTTCGCTTTCAAACAAATATTGCAAGGCATTAAAAAAATTTAAAAAATTAAAATTAATCAAGGTGCAAATAGAAATTAATTGCATATATTCGCCGTAATTTATATTATTTTCCTTATAAAAAGAATAAAATATTATAAAAGGTGTGACAGATGCTATATAATCAAAAATTTCTTTAATTTTTGATAATAAACTTTTAAAAATATAATAAGAGCTCATAGAATTTATAACTTTTATAAAAAATAAATTTTTAACAGGCAAAGAAGAGATTGCATTGCTTGCAAAAATTTGAGATAAAAATTTTCTTAAAACTCCCCAATCATTTTCAAAAATATTTAAAACTTTTTTCGTTTTTTTTCGGATATAAGTGAAATTTAAAATTAATATTAAAAACAAATAAGAAGCAAAATATAAAAATATATTAAAATTGATTTTTTGAATAAAAATGTAGGAAAAAAAAATCACGGATAATAAACCTGAAAAAAAATCATCTATAAAATTAATAAAATTTTTTGCTCCATGTTCTATGTCTTCTGAAATTCTTTGGCTTATATCAATTTTTTGTATTTTAATTTTCGATATTTGAAAAAACCATTTTTTAACTTCATGCTTAATAAATTTCAACTTTAAAATATCTTTGAAAAAATTGTTGAATATTATAAAAACAACTATCAGAGCATATTTTGGAATACAAAAAATAATATCTTGTTTTTCAACAATTAAATTATAAAAATTGGAATACCATTCCGTTCGAAAATAACATAAAAAAATATTCAAAAAAATAGGTACAAAAAAAAATATTAAAAAAAAGAATTGAAAAATAATTTTCATAAAATTGAAGCTTTTAATCTTTCCAAAATAATATCTTTTTGCAAAATTTCAAATACGTTGTAAATGCTAGGAGCTACTTTTAAATTAGTTAAACTATTTCGTAACAAAGAAGCTAAATCTTTTAATTTCAAAGAATGTTCAGCAATAAAATCGTTTATAAAAAAAGAAATATCTTTATCGTATAATGTTAAACTTTTAATAATTTCTTGAATTAATTTTTTATCTTGCTCGCTTTCTGTTTTTCCAAATAATAAACGATTTCCATAAATTGCAGACATATCATAAAGTTCTTCCAAAGTTCTGCATCTTGTTTTTAATTCATCCATTCCAATTAAAATTCTTTGCCAACCTTCGTTATTCCAAAATTCTTTTTTTTCTGATTCAGCATATTCTTTCAATTTTTTTAAAAGATCTTCATTTTTCATTTGCTTTATATAAATTCCATTTATGCTGTAAAGTTTATCTAAAGAAAATCTTGCTGCAGAAGATCGAACATTTTTTATATCGAAAATTTTCATACAATCTTCGATTGAAATAATTTCTTCGCCTTGGCTGAATCCTAATCTTAACAAATAATTCAAAATTGCTTCTTTTAAAAACCCTTTTTTTAAATATTCGTGCAGACCAGTTGCTCCTGTTCTTTTTGAAAGCTTAGATCCATCTTCCGCATGAATTAAAGAAACATGCGCAAATTCAGGAGCCTTCCAATTAAATGCTTTATAAATTTGTAATTGTCTATAAGCGTTATTTAAATGCTCTGATCCTCTGATAACATGTGTTATAGCCATATCATGATCATCTACCACAACGGCTAACATATAAGTTGGCACTCCGTCTGACCTTAAAAGAATCATATCGTCCATATGCTCGTTATTAACTTTGCATTCACCTTGAATTAAATCGCAAAAACTTGTAACACCCTCTTCTTCAGTTTTCAATCTTATCGTATAAGGTTTGTCGTAGTTTTCTTTTAAATTGCGGCATTTTCTGCTATATTTTGGGGTTTGTTTATTTGCCGTAGCTTTTTCCCGTTCAGCTTCAAGTTCAACTTGACTGCAATAACATTTGTAAGCCTTGCCTTCTTTTAATAATTGTGAAACTGCATCTTTATGTCTTTGAATATTTTTCATTTGAAAAACTATTTCATCATCCCAATCTAATCCAAGCAATTTCATTGTGCTTAATATGTCGTCCACATGTTCTGTTTTGCTTCTTTCAACGTCAGTATCTTCAATTCTTAAAAGAAATTTTCCATTAAAATGTTTTGCGTAAAGCCAGTTGAATAATATAGTACGAACGCTTCCTATGTGTAAACTTCCCGTAGGCGATGGAGCAAATCTTGTTATAACCATAATTATAATTGTAGTAAAATTTCAAAATTCATCAATATATGTTAAATTAAAATTCATGGTGAACGTTTCTGAAGCTGCTTTAAAATATTTTGAAAGTAAAAAAATAAATAATTTATACGTGGAAATTGTTAAAGGAGGATGCTCTGGAATGCAATATAAATTTTATGAAATAGAAGATAAAGAAAAAATACAAAATAAAAAATATGAAGAAATCAAAATTAAAAACGTAAATATTTTAATTGATATGAATTCTTTTTTGTTTATTATTGGAACAACACTAGATTATGAAAAAACATCAACTGGTACAAAATTAATATTTAAAAATCCAAATGAATCTTATCAATGCGGTTGTGGGAAATCTTTCAATGTCTGATATTATATTTGATCCTTTTAAAACTTTTAACCTATCGTATAATTTTAAAATTGAAAATCTTGAAAAAATTTATTTTAATCTTTACAAAACTTATCCAGAAAAACATTTGCTGAATGAAGCTTTTATTATTTTAAAAGATCCGATTAAAAAGGCTGGTTTTTTGTGTAATTATTTTGGATTTATAGAATTTGACAAAGGCATTCCAAAAAAACTTTTGCAAGAACATTTTGATGTAAAAATTCTTTTTAATGAAATTGTTTTTTTGGCCGAAAATAATGAATGGGAAAAATGTTGGGAAAAAATTCAAATATATAATTATATCGTGAAGCATGATTTTTCGAATATATAAAATGTTTTATTGATAAAAAAAGTTATATTTGATTTTTGTTAAAATAATAATTTTGAACAGCTTCGGTAATAGCTTCGCTTGCTAAAACAGAACAGTGATATTTAACCGGAGGCAAAGACAAAGCTTGGGCAATTGCTTTATTATCAATTTTTAAAGCTTCTTCAATTTTTTTACCTATCACTTGCGTTGTTAAATAAGAACTTGAAGCTATTGCAGAACCACAGCCAAAAGCTTTAAATTTTGCTTCCACAATAATTCCATTATCATCAACTTTGATTGAAAATTTCAAAACATCTCCGCAGCTTGGAGCTCCCACAACTCCAATTCCAATATTTGAATCTGATTCATCAAAAGAACCTACGTTTTGTGGATTATTAAAATGAAATAATACATCTTTATTGTATGCCATAAAATAATATTAAATTAAAAACTATACAATATCAAGAAAAGCGATAAAAAACTTCAATAGTTTGAATTAATCTAATATATTCCATTCAAAAAATAAAGAAATATAAGGAGAAGGCTGAATAGTTGGTGAAGTGTCGTATTCCTTAATGAAATTGAATGCTTGCATACTCCTCTTATTATCTATTGCGGGATTTTTAATAATATCTTTATTCATAGATAAAGTATATTTATTCATTAAATAGAATTGTAAAAAATCCAATCCAAATTGAATTCCGAATCTAGATTTGTTGGAAATTTTCCAAGAAAATAGTCCTCCTATTCCACTGCCAATTATAAAAGCTTGTATTGTGTTTTTTTTTATTTTGCCAATCATGTAATGTATTGAAGGAAATAAACCTACGCTTAAAGTTAATCCTTGTATCAAATTATTTTTTGCACTTGTTATATAAAAAGTATATCGTAAGGATAAAGTTAAAGAAACTCCTATAAGATGATTATTTCTATTACTATTACTATTACTAATTATTTTCAGCTTGTCATCATCCTTTAGACAATGATTCTTTTTTTCTAAAAAAGATTGTTTATCCTTTGGTAGTGGAGAATATGTAACAAATGTTATTTCATTTTTATCATCTTTTGTTTGATTATTTGGTGGTGGAGAATATGTATAAGTTGTTCTAATATATGTTGTTTCATTTTTATCATCTTGTGTTTCATTGTCTATATCAAGTGGTCTAACATATGTTGTTTGATTTTTATTATCTTGTCTTTTATTGTCTATATCACGTGGTCTAATATATGTTGTTTTTGCATAAGTTTGAATTAAGAAGCAAACTATTATTAACGAAAAACGCATTATTTAATTTAACACAAATAATATTTCGTTACAATAATTATTCTTGACCGTTTGTTCTGTTATTTTTTCCATTTAATAGACTTCAAATCAATTCCTTTTAACGCCATTTCGTAAAGTGGACTTAAATTTCTCAAGTCTTCTATGTGTTTTTTTAAAGCCTGACACAATGCATCAACATTTTTTGTATATCTTCCAAAACATATTCTTAAAGAAGAGTGCGCCAAATCTTTTTCTTCCGGATGCATAGCGCTGATTACGTGCGAAGGTTCCAAAGATTTTGAAGTGCAAGCGGAGCCAGATGACAAAGCAAATTCATTTAACTTCATCATTAAACTTTCTCCTTCAACGTAAGGAATGCTTAAATTTAATATATGCGGAATTTTAGAACTTGCAGATCCGTTTAAATAAATTTCTTTAATTTCTTTTTGAACAAAATTTAAAACTTCGTCGTGAAATTTTTTTGCATTTTCCCAATCTTTTTCTATGCAAGCATCTGCAATTTCAAAAGCTTTCGCAAATCCCACACATAAAGGAACAGGCATTGTTCCAGATTTCAACCCTCTTTCTTGTCCTCCACCGCTTAACATAGCTTTTAACCTTATTCTTGGATTTTTACCTACAAATAAAGCTCCTATTCCTTTAGGTCCATAAATTTTATGACTTGAAAAACTTATTAAATCGAACAAGCGTGCATTAATTTTGAATTTTCCAATAGCCTGCGTTGCATCGGTATGAAAAACAACATTATTTTCTTTGCAAAGTTTTGAAATTGCTTCCATGTTTTGAACTACTCCAGTTTCGTTGTTAACATAGGAAATAGACAAAAATGCAGCTTCTTTCAACTCATCTGATAGTAAATTTAAATCAACTAAACCATCAGGTTGAACAGGAAGAAAAACAACATTATAACCTGATGATCTTAAATATCTTAAACTTTCTATTACGCACTTATGTTCTGTTGCAATTGAAAGTATTTTTTGATTTTTTTGAATATTATATTCAGCATAGCCTTTAATTGCTAAATTATTCGCTTCAGTTGCACCTGATGTGAAAATTATTTCATCAGGATTCCCATTCATTAATTCTGCAATTTTATTTCTTGCATTTTCAACCGCTTCTTCAGCCTGCCAACCAAACGAATGATTTCTGGAAGATGAATTTCCAAAAATATCCTGCCAATAAGGTGCCATAGAATTTACAACTTCATCTTCGCAAAATGTTGTTGCTGCCCAATCGAAATAATTTTGATATTTTAAATATTTATTCATGATAATCTTTCAACTTTTTTTAACAAATTTTTAATATATTTTAAAATTGCTTCCTCAGTTCTTGCAAATTCAATTTGATCATGTTTAATCACAGATAATATAAAATTTAAAGTTTTATCTGCAGCGTTTTTCACAAAATATTCCATTAATCTTAAAACTTGATGTCCGCACGACCAAGGCTTTTGCTCATTTTGTAATTTTGGAAAATTTACAGAAAAATACTTCATATTTTCATTCAATTTTTTATTCTCTAATATCCTTTTGCAAAAATTTGAGGCCGCCCAATTATATACGCTGAATTCTCCTAAAGGATCAATATAAAAAATCTTTTTTACACCATTTTCAACTTTGCTCCCTATAAATACAAAATGATTAGGTTTTGAATTTTCAAAAGAGGAAATAATTAATGGCATGCATAAAAATTTTTCATAACTATAAGAAACAATATAATAAAATAAATCTGCAATAAATTTTTTAACTTGCAAATAATCATTCTTGTGATTATTAAAAATTACATCATAATTAAAAGTCACAACATTTTTTTCTGGAAATAGATAAAACCAATTTGAAAAAAATAAAGAATCTAAATATTTTTTGTTTAATGATTCTTTTAAATGAGATGATAATGTTTCTTTTTTATTTTCTGTTGAACAAAATGTTAAATTAGTAAAAGTTAAATTTTTCCAATTTTCTAAAATGTTTAAAATAGATAGCAAATCTTTGAAATCATAACCATAAATATAATTATTAATATCCAAACTATTATTTTGATTTAAATCATACATTAAATTTCCAAAAAAACAACATAAAAGATCAGATTTATTTTGATCTTGCACTTTGTTAAAAAATCCAATTTTAATAAATTTTTCGATTTCTTTTGCCGTATAAGCGTTTGATAAATCAAAGTTTTGGAAATTTTCACAACCACCAAAAGCTATTATCAAACCTGGTAAAATTGCTTTGTTTTGCAACATAGATTTGCTATGGTTTGATAAAATTTTTTGAATTTCATTTTTTATACAAACATTATACATCAAAAGATGCATATTTTCATGATTATTACTATTACTATTACTAGTATCTTGATTTAAAGGAGCAAAAATATTTGTACTAAAACATAGAAAACTAAGTAAAAATATAAAATTCATATAGATATGATATCATGAAAAATATATAAATCAAATTTATTGAACTAAATTGTTAAAATGTGATGCAAAAACTTCAATATCTTCCAAAGTGTTTTGCCAGCCGAAAGAAACTCTGATTCCTTTTCCAGAATATTGCTTTAAAACTTGCATGCCGTTAATGCCATTTTTGCAAGCGCTTGAATTCGAAATTAAAACTCCGTTCATATCCATGTAAGCGACTGCTTCGGAACCTGATTCTGTAATTAAACAAATTATATGATTTTCAAATTTATCGTAAAATTTTGAAGGTTTGAAATTAGCAAATTCTACAAAATATTTTTTATCTATTAAATTTAATAAATGATTTTTTAATGTTTTAAAATGATTGCTAAAATTATGATTTAAAGCTTCTTTAAACCCTGCAATTAAAGGTAAAGATTGAGTTCCTGCTCTGATTCCATATTCTTGCGCTCCTCCATAAATTATTGGCTTTAAATGAAATTTTGTCAGAACAGCCGCTATTCCAACTGGACCTCCCATTTTATGGCTTGAAATTGTAAAATAATCAGCATTAAGTTCTCTTACGTTAATATTTTTTGCCTGAGAGCAATCAAGGTGCAGAAAAGAATTATACTTTTTGACTAGTTCATTTAATTTTTTTGTGTCTAAGAGTAACCCTATTTCATGATTTACCAAAGATACGCTAATCAATGCAGGACCTTTTTTTAAATATTCTTCCAATTCATCAAAATCAATTTGTATAGCATTTGGATGATTTCTTATTGAAGAATGTTCATACTGTTTGCAAAAAACTGGAATATTCATATTGCTTAAAATTAAAGAATTACTTTCGCTGGAGCAACTTGTGAAAACCATTTTATATTCAGAAACTGGCACATTTAAAACTTCAAAAATTTCATTTTTAATTTTTTCAATTTTATTACTTGCAATCATAGCTTTGAAATAAACTGCGTTAGCATTAATCCAAGAAGACCATTCTTCATTCATAACTTTTAAGCATGATGGAAGCAAAACTCCTGTTGCTGCATTGTCAAGATATATCATGTTTTAAAGAATAACATAATCAGCTATTATATTAAATATGTTTGATGAAATTAATTATTTACTTAAAAAAGAAGAAGAAAGGCAAAGAAATTCGATTTCTTTAATTGCTTCTGAAAACATTGCATCTAAAAATATCAGAAACGCATGCGCTAGCGTTATCACCAATAAATACGCGGAAGGTTATCCTGGAAAAAGATATTATGCAGGATGTTCAGTGGCAGATGAAATTGAAAATCATTGCATTAATTTAGCAAAAAAACTCTTCAATGCAAACTTTGCAAATGTGCAACCTCATTCTGGATCTCAGGCAAACTTAGCAGTGTTTTCAGCTTTGCTTCAGCCAGGCGATACTATATTAAGTTTGAACTTAGAAGCTGGTGGTCATTTAACTCATGGAGCTTCTGTTAGCTCCGTTTCAAAATTTTACAAAATTGTAAATTATTCCTTAGATGAAAATGGTTTTATTGATATGGATCAAGTTGAAACTTTTAGCTTAATTCACAAACCTAAACTAATCATAATTGGCGCTTCTGGATATAGCAGAATTTGGGATCTTAAAAAATTTCATGAAATTGCAAAAAACTGCAACGCTTACCTTATGGCAGATATTGCTCATACCGCTGGTATAGTTGCTGCCGGATATCATGAAAATCCTATTGAGTATGCCGATGTAGTTACGACTACGACTCATAAAACTTTAAGAGGTCCAAGATCAGGATTGATTTTATCAAACAACGAAGAAATTTTTGAAAAGTTAAATAAAGGAATTTTTCCCTCGACTCAAGGTGGCCCTTTATTGAATATAATTGCTGGTAAAGCAGTTGGTTTTGAAGAAAATTCAACTTCTGAATTCAAAGATTATATTGGAAAAGTTTTAAAGAACGCTCAAATTTTTGCTAATGAATTTAAATTGGCTGAATGTCAAATAATTTCTGGTGGCACTGACAATCATTTAATGATAGTTAATTTAAAAAATTTAAATATATCTGGAAAAGAAGCTCAGACCTTGCTTGAAGATGCAAATGTTTTGGTAAGTTATTCTGCTTTGTTAAATGATAGTTGGGCAAATCCTTCAGGTATTAGAATAGGCACTCCTTATTTAACTACGTTAGGGTTAAATGAAAATCAGACAAAGGAATTAGCTCAGCTTACAATTGAAACTTTAAAAACAAGAAAGAATGAAAAATTAAAAGAATTTGTTTTAACCACGGCTCCTGATTTATATTCTAAATTTTTATAATTAATCTCTTTTAACTGGAGCTAAAATAAACAGCTCATCTTCCATTCCAATTTTTTTCATTAAAACAGGAGTATGAGGATTAGTAATAAACATTTGGACTTTACCCTTCATATTATTTAACATTTCAAGCAACAATCTTGCATTGAATGAAGTTTTAAAATCTGGCCCTTCATATTCGGCGATTAGCAAATCTTTTCCTGAAGAAATTGAACTTTCCGAAGTAATATAAAGCATACGAGTACTTAAATTTAAATTAATTACAGGCTGATTAAAGTTTGCGATAATCATTAATCTATCTAATTTAGAAATAAAATTATCAATTTCAAAAGTTAATGTTCCAGTAAAATTAGAAGGTATAATTTTTTCATAATTAGGAAATTTTCCAAACACTAATAAAGTTCTCCAAATAATTTTTGAATCTTTGTTTTGAAATTCTAATTTTGCATTTTTACCTATGTTGATTTTTAAAACGCCAGAAGCTTCGTCAAGCAATTTGGTTAAATCATTTACGGATTTTTTGCTAATAATCCAAGTTCCTTCAATTTTAATATTTGCAATTTTAACTAAAGCTAATCTTAATCCATCAGTTGCACAAACATTCATAATGCCATTTTTAATATCTATGCAAACTCCATTTAAAAAAGGTCTTGATTCATCATTTGAACATGCCCAGCGAACGTTTTTTAACGCTTGATTAAATTTTTCAGAATCAACTTCAATTGTTGAATTATAATCATCTACCCAATTTGGATAAGATTTATGAGAGTATTTAGAAAACTTAAATTCAGCTTCATTTAGCTTAATTAAATAATTTTCAGCTTCATCTTTAATTTCAAAATTTTCACAAGAGCTTTTTTTTAACAATTCATAAAGATTATATCCTGGCAAAAACATATCAAAAGCAATATTTTCGTTATAGCTGATCGAATGCTCTAATAATCTTTCTCCGTCCATAGAGCTTATTTTTAAGACACCGTTTTCTGAAAAAAATCGAATAGATGAAAAAATTGGATTAATCGCTTTTTTATCAATATTTCCTTGATGAAACGATAAAATATTTAAAATTTCTTTTCTTTGAAAAATCATAACAACATGCCTTCTGGATTTTGAATATATTTTGCCAAACTTTGCATAAATTTAGCTGCATTGGCACCATCCAAAGCTCTGTGATCTGCAGAAAGATTAACTTGCATTGCAGTTGATGGAACAAATTCTGTGCCATTATAAAATGGTTCTTTAAAACTTGAAGAAATCGCCAAAATTGCAACTTCTGGCTGATTAATGATTGCGGTAAAACAATCAATTTCGTACATTCCTAAATTTGAAATAGTAAAAGTTCCACCGCTCATATCGTCTTTTGTTAATCTGCCTTGTTTTGCTTTTTCTATTAAAACTGAAAGTTCTTGGCTAATTTGTTTAACAGATTTTAAATTTGCTTGCTTAATGACTGGCACATATAATTTTTGATCCAACCCTGTTGCAAAACTTATTGCAATTCCAATATTTATCTCTGAATGAAAAGTAATAGTATTATCTGTTAAAGTAGCATTCAATGATGGATTTTCTTGCAAAGCAGACGCTGCGGCTTTTATAAAAAATGGAGTTAAAGAAATTTTAAAACCAAATAAATTTAAAAATTTATTTTTTACTTCAAGCAAATTATCTAAATATAATTTTTTTTGCATATAAATATGTGGGATTTCATTTTTTGCTTTTGTTAATTTTGCAGCTATGAATTTTCTTAACCCTGAAATTTCAATTCTAATATCATTTTCATTAATATTATTTGCTTTTTCCAAATTATTTAAATTATTTTCTTGAACTTCATTATTTAAATCGTTTTTTAAACTAGGTTCTTTTGTAATTTTTTGCACTTCTTCTTCAATGTTTTGATTTTCAAAGTTTTCTTTATTATAAGTTGCATTTTCATCAACATTTTCAACTGTATCTGTTTTTTCAGAATTTGCCAAATATTCTAAAACATCAGATTTCATAATACGAAATCCATTTTCAGCTCTAATTTTCTTTAAATCGATTTCATTATCTTCAGCAATTTTTTTGGCTAATGGACTTGCAATGATTCTAACTTCTATATCTATTTTTTCTTTAATAAAATCATCTTTTTCAATTTTGTTATTATCCATTTTTCTTGGATTTACAAAATTTTCATCAATTTCATTTTGTATTTGATAATTTTTATTAATAAATTCAGCCTGAGGTTTTTCTTTATTTTGCAACAATATATCAAGATTTTCATCTTCTGTTTTTGCTTCAGATCTTATGTTTTCAATTTTATCAAGAACGCTTGAATCTGTTTTGAAATTTTCAGGTTTGATTATTTGATTCCAATCTGGTTCAACATCCGACGCTTCAAGAATATAACCAATTGTTTGATTAACTGGCACTTCTTTGTTTTCAATATCTAATAGAAACCCTATTTTACCTTCACCAAAAGATTCGATTTCCATAATAGCTTTATCGGTTTCTATTTCACCTATAATTGAACCTTTTTTAACAAAATCACCTTTTTTAACAAGCCATTTACTTAATACGCCAACTTCCATAGTAGGAGAAAGCTTTGGCATTTTTATTTCTTTCATTAATGATCAATATATCAAAAATTATTTGATATGCAAATTATTCTTTAATATATTTTTTGCATATTTCAAAAACTTGATCAAAAACTTGATCTATAGAGGCGGCAGGAACTTGATAATCATACAACAGACAATCTTCAGACTGGGATTGTTTTTCTAATTGTTTTGCTAAATTTAAAACTCTTTCTTCAAAATCTGGTGCATTTCTTTTTTCTATTCTTGATTTAAGTTCTTGAAAAGAAGGAGGTAGCAAATATATGCCAACAACCAAAAAATCAGGATGTTGCCAATAAGTTTTAGCTTTTAAAAAACCATTTTTATCTAAATTTAAAACTACTTTATTTTTATTGTTAATTAATTCTGAAATGTGGTTTTTAGAAGTTCCGTAATAATTTCCTAAAACTTTTGTGTGTTCTATGAAAAAATTGTCTTCAAGTTTTTTTTCAAAATTTTCTTGATTGATAAAAAAATAATCGATTTTGTCTATTTCTTCTTCTCGCTTTTTTCGTGTTGTATAAGAAATAGAATTTATAAATCCTTTTTTCTTAAGTAAATTTTGTATCGTAGTTTTTCCAACTCCTGAAGGGCCACTTAAAATTAAAAGCATAATATTTTTATATTAAAGGATCTATAGATTGATTAATAGCAGGCCATTCTTTTGATTTTAAAGCATTGAATTCTATCCATTTAAGAATGCTTATACTATCGTGATTAATTGCATTTACAGGGCAGGCTTTAACGCATAAACCACAATCAATACAAAGGTTAGGATCAATCACAACCATGTTCGGTCCTATTTTAAAGCAATCTTTCACCGGACAAACATCAACGCAATCAGTATATCGACAATTAATACATTTTTCATTTACTACGTGCATTTTCTTTCCTTAAGCTGTAAAATTTTTCAAACTTATCTTGAACTATTTTTTTCATTTTTTCTTTTTCGATTATTTTTTCGTTATTATGATATTCTATACCAATAAAATTTAAATTTAAATCTTTGCATACAGTTTCAAACATTTCTAATATTTTTTTATTACTTGAAATAACAATAATATTTTTTTTATTAATTTTAAAAATTAATTTATTCAGGGCAGCTTCTTTTGAAAAATAAAGAATTCCAGAAGATATATAATTATTTTTATCCACTTTAAAGTTAAAATTTAAAAATTCCAGGATTAAATTGATATTTTCTAAATTCATAAAATTTTTATAAGCTATACCCAAAAAAGAAACTTCTTTGTTTTTTAATTTTTGTATTTCAAAGTGTAAATTTTTAATAATCGATTTAAAAGAGCTTTTTTTTAAAAATAATAAAAATTCTTTTTTTATATTTTTATCCTGAAATTCTGAAACTATATTAAAATATCTTATCAAGTTTTTTCTGTTATGTTTTTGCAAATATTCATCGCAAGATTCTGTTAAACAATCTTCAATTTCAAAAAAAACAGCCGTTTCAGAATTTGCACTTTGTAAAATTTTTATCAATACATTTAATTCATTGGTTTGTATGAATTTTGAAGAAAGATTAAAAGATAAAAAAATCAATAAAACTTTAAATACCATAATTTTTGTTCACTTCCAAATATTCTTTAAGAATTTCATCAAACATTGTTTTGTTAAAATCTGGCCATAGTGTTTTTATGAAAAAAATTTCAGTATACGCCAATTGCCAAAGCATATAATTACTAAGTCTTTTTTGACCTCCAGTTCGTATTAAAATATTTGGATCAGGTAAATCTTTAGTATCCAAAAAATTTCTAAAACTTTTTTCGGATAAGTTTTGTTTGTTTGTTGAAAATGATGCAAATGATATTTTGGAAATAGCTCTAATAATTTCATTTCTTCCGCTGTAACTTATTGCGACGCTTAATAGCAAATTATCATAACCTGCAGTTTCTTCTTCCAAATCATTTATCTTTTTTAAAAAATTATACGGAATAAGACTTTTTTCTCCGATTACTTTAAATCGAATTTTTTTTGCATGAAAAAAGTTTGCATTTTGATCAAGCCAATTTGAAGCAACTTTCATGATCTGTGCAATTTCTTTCAAAGATCTGTTCCAATTTTCAAAAGAAAAAGCATAAACTGTTAAATATTTAATTTTTGAATTAATAGCATTTTCAATAATTTCCTGTAAAACTTCGGCTCCTTTTTCATAACCTGCTTTAATTTTTAAATTATTTAAATTGGACCATGTTCTGTTTCCATCCATAATAATTGCAACATGATCTATCATAAAAATATTTTATACAATAATAAGTTAAGAAGGCAATTTCCATGTGAAATATAATCCAATATTAGGCAATATATATCGACTGTAATTATATAGATTTTCATCAATAAAATATTTTTGGATGAGGGACTGTGAATCTTTTTGCTTTGACTTTGAATCTTGACCTTCTGCAGCTTCATCTTTTGAATTTGAATATCTCCATAAAAGTTCTACAAAATTATAGCCTATGGTTAAAGTAAACAAAAAAGATTTATCATCATTAAAATAATTAAATCCAAAGCCTATTAAAGTTCCGATTAAAAAATCTATTCTTCTTTTGATTGTGGATGAAAAGCTTATACCGTAAGATATTGTGGCGGAAGATAAAATACTTAAATCACTAATAAAAGATAAAGGAACTATTAAATAGATAGAATGAGCACAAAATTTATTGGTTTTATCCCAAGTATTTATAATGACAAAAGAAGGAATGAATATTTTTAATAAATTATTTTTAAACCAAAAAGGAGCATGCCATCCTAATCCAAGATATTGATTAAATTTACAAGAATTTTTTTCATTTTGCACTTTATTTGGCAGTTTGTTTTCTGGTTTTTTATAATCATTTATGGAAGTATATAAATTATTTTCCAAAATATCAGATTTACAAAATAAAGCAAAACAGAATAAAAAAAGTTTATAATTCATTTTCATATTTTGTATTTTATATTTAATATTATTTTTAATCAACGATAATAAATATTTTACTAAATTTGCAAATACAAAAATCAAAATTTAATTTAAACCGAAAAAACATCAAATTTAAAATATTATTTTGAAAAACAGAGAAATAAAAAAAATTAAATCAGTTGTAAATCATTTATATATAAATCAATCGACAAAAATATGATCAACAATTTCCCAAGGATATTTTAAAAACTTTATTTCTATTGCTTTTTTAACATAATCAGGTAATTCAAGCGCATTATTTTCATTTTCATAAGGCAAAAAAATTGTGTTGATTTTCGGATTTCTTCTATAAGCTCCTAAAACCTTTTCTTTTATTCCACCTACTTTTAAAACTTTATACAAACTAATTTCGCCAGTGATTGCTATGTCAGAACGAATTTTTTTATTGGTAAAAACTGAAAGCATAGCAACAAAAATTGCAACTCCAGCAGAAGGACCATCTTTAGGAACTGCTCCGGAAGGAAAATGCACGTGCAAATTATATTTTTTCAAATCTTCCAAATCAATTTTATAAAATTCAGCGTTGGAAATTAAATATTTAAAAGCAACTAAAGCCGATTCTTGCATAACTTTGCCTAAACTTCCTGTGCATTCAACTTTGCCATCTCCAGGCACTTTTTTTGCTTCTATGTAAAGAACTTCACCTTCTTGACCTTCTCTTTTTTGCACATAAGCTAAGCCCGTTGAAATGCCTACCGCAGGTTCTATTCCAAAATCATCTTGGGAATACAAAGGTAGACCTAAGCTTTTTTTTATAAAATCATCATTTACTTTTGGATCAATTTTTGGATCAATGCTTGAATTGTTTTTTTCTTCAGACTTTTCCTCAGAATTTTCTTCTATTTTTTCTTCTATTGCTACCATTTTTTTTCTAATTAATTTTGCTAAAACTTGTTCAAGGCCTCTAACTCCTGATTCATAAGTGTAGCTTTTTATGATTTCGTGAACCTGTTCTTCTGTTATTTTAAAATCTTCTTTTTTCAAAGCATGTTCTTTTAAAAGTTTTGGAATTATATGATTCGATGCTATTTTATATTTTTCTTGTGCAGTGTATCCGTTAATTTCAATAATTTCTAATCGATCTAACAAAGCAGGTTTAAGATCCAGGCTGTTTGTAGTCGCCATGAAAATAACTTTTGATAAATCAAACCCTTCTTCAACGTAATGATCTTGAAACATTTTATTTTGAATTGGGTCTAAAATTTCAAGCAATACATCTTCTGGATTTCCACGAAAATCAGATCCTATGGAACCAATTTCGTCTAAAATAATCAACAAACGGCAAGATTCTGCATCTTTAACAGCTTGCATTATTTTTCCGGCTACTGCACCTATGTAAGTTCTTCTGTGCCCTCTTAAAACAGCTTCATCGCGAACGCCACCCAAGGAAATTCTTGCAACTGGTATGTTCATTGCTTTTCCTGCAGCGTAGGCTAGCGAAGTTTTGCCAACTCCAGGAGAGCCATAAAAACATAATACAGCAGATTTTTGCAATCCTTCTTTTGAAGTTTCTTCAATTCTTTTATTCTGCAAAATTAATTCATAAATACGTTCTTTCGCTTTTTGCATTCCAAAATGAGAAGCTTCCAAATTGTTTTTTATTTTTAATAAGTCTTTTTCAATTGAAACACTTTTTTGCCAAGGTAAATTTACAAAAAAATCTAAATAATTTCTTAAAATGCCTGCTTCAGAAGATGCTGGATTAATATATTTTAATTTTTTAATTTCATTTTTAGCCTTTGTAACGGCAGAATCAGGTAATTTGTTTTTTTTAATCAAAGCTTCCAAATTGCGCACTTCTTCTTTAAAATCATCAGCTTCACCCAATTCTTTTTGAATTGCTTTAATTTGCTCGTTTAAATAATATTCTTTCTGATTTTTTTCAATTTGTGATTTAACTCGACTTCTGATTCTTCTTTCAGCCTGCATTATTTCAATTTCATTTTCAATTAAATTCAATAAATATTCAATTAATTTATTTGAATCTGTTTCTTCTAAAATTTTTTGCTTGATATCAATTTTAAAATCTGTATGAGTCGATACAACATAGGCCAAATTAAAAGAAGTATTTATATTTTCTATGTAACTTATAAGTTCTGCTGAAAATTTTTTATGCATTTTTAAATATTGTTCAAAAATTGTACATAAACTTTTTCTTAAAGCTGCAGATTCGATTGTATCATCAATATTAAGACGCTCTATTACTTCAATTTCAGAATACATAGTTTCATTTTCTTCATATACTTTTTGAATTTTTGCAGAATAAAGTCCTTCAGTTAAAACTTTTAAAGTTTTGTCTGGTAACACAATTAATTCTTTAACTAAAGAAACTACCCCGACAGAATATAAATCTTCTTTTGAAGGAGCTTCTAAATAAGGATCTTTCTGAGCAACTAAAAAAACTTTTTCATTGAATTCAAGCGCGTTAATAGATCTTTTTCTTCCAACAAATAAAGGCAAATTCATGCCTGGCAAAGCAACAACATCTCTTAAAGGAAGGATAGGTAAATTAATCAAGGCTATATCTTTTTCTTGCATAAAAAAATAATATCTTGTTTATTTTATTTTAACAATCTAGGTCAAATTTGAAAACTTTGCAACCAATTTATATATTAATTATTTTTTTAACTACGAAAAAAAATAAATTTTAAAAGCTTTGATTGTTGCAAACTTTTATAAAAAAAAATAAACTTTATTTATGGGTGTATAGCTCAGCGGTAGAGCGCTACCTCGACATGGTAGAAGTCACAGGTTCGATCCCTGTTATACTCATTTTTATTTTTTAAATGATAGTTTAGATAAGCAATATAAAGCTGGAACAATGCCTATGAATGTTAAAAGAAAAAAATTTAGCCATCCTAAATAGAAAACTATAATTCCTGAAAACAAACCAATGAAAGATGAGGAAATTTTATCAAAAGTATTAAGCCATCCAATTTGAGAAATTAAAAATCTTGAACTGCAGAAAAATCGTTGATAGCTGAAAAAAATTGTACCTTCAAATCCTCTGGAAAATTTTTCCAATAAAATTGTTGCGTAAAAAAGATAAAAATTATGCATATAAAAAATATTAACGATAAAAAATAAGCAAGACAAAGCATGAGCAAACATACCTAATAAAATTCCTTTTCTATAATCTATGGTTTTCATTAAATGACTTGCTATTATTCCACCTATTGTCATTAAAAAAACTCCGACGGTTTTTCCTAAAGATAAATCTTGATTTGTAAATCCTTGACTTAAAAAGAAATAAACAGACATTGCCATTATAAGCTTATCTTGCAACCTATAAAAAACTATAAAACCGATTAAATAAATTGTTTGATTTTTATTTTGATTGAACAATTCTAAAAAAGATTCCTTAACCGTAGGCTTTGTTTCTTCAGGATTTGTTTGTTGATTTTTCAAAATATTTTTTTTGCTAATTATATCTTTGATAAAAAAATGCATCAAAAATCCGAAAAACAAAAAAATTACAAAATATAAAAATAATATATTCCAACTGAAAAATTTTTTTAAAAAAATTAATAACGCGCCAGATCCCCATACACCAAAATTATAAAATCCGCTAATTTTTCCTTGCACACGAATGTTTTTATGCGCGTCCAAAAGTTCAAATTGATATGAAATTGCAAGAGTTTCTTTGGTGACTACAAAACTGTAAATTAAAAACAACAAAGAACCTAGTGTAACCAAAAAATACAAAGAATTGCCATCGCAGTTTGCAAAACTTATAAACATGAAAAAGATTACAAATAAAATTAAAATACAAAATTCAAATATAATAAGCAAAGTTTTTTTTACTTGAAAAGATAAAAATTTAATATTTAATAAATCGATAAATGGCATCCAAAACATACGCAATGCGCCTGGCAAAGCTACTATGTTGAATAATCCTAAATTTATAATGTTTACGCCAATATCATATAACCATAAATTAACAGCAGTTTTTAAAAAACCATTATGAATTCCTGTTATAAAAGATAAAAAATAAAATGAAGAATTAAAAGAAAAATTTTTTAATAAAAACATGTTGAAATCTTATCACAATAATTTTAAATATGCTAAGATTAAAAAATGTTAATCGAATTATCTGAAATTAAAGAAATTATTAATCAAAGTTTAGAAGAATACGAACTTTGGCGGAGGTGTTTTTGACAAAAAAGGCATTAAAGAAAAACTGGATTTATTAAAAAAAAAAGTTGAAGATCAAAATCTTTGGAATAATTTGGAAGAAGCTAAAAAAATTTCAATTGAATTCAATAAATTAAAAGAAGAAAATGAAATTTTTGATAAGACTAGCCAAAAAATTAAAAATTTACAACAATTGTTGGAAGAAAATTTAGATCAAGAGCTTTTGCAAATTTTAAAAGAAGATGCATTAAATTTAAAAGCAGAAATTCATGAAGTTTATATTCAAACTTTGTTTTCAGAAAAAGAAGATGAATCAAATTGTTTTTTAACCGTTCATTCTGGTTCTGGCGGACAAGAATCTGAAGATTGGGCTCGTATGCTTTTTGAAATGTATTATAAATTTGCCAACAAACATTTTTCCGTTTACGTTTTAGATGAAAATTATACAGATGATGGCGGAGTAAAATCGATTACATTAAAAATTTCTTCTGGAAAGAAAAAATTTCCGTACGGATGGTTCAAAAGCGAAATGGGAGTTCACAGATTAGTTCGAATTTCACCTTATGATAAGAAAAAACAACGGCATACAAGTTTTGCATCAATTGCCATAACTTTTGAAATTACTGATGACGTTAAGGTGGAAATTGACGAAAAAGAAATTAGAATTGATACTTACAGAGCATCCGGAGCAGGCGGGAAACATGTGAACAAAACAGATAGCGCAATAAGAATTACCCATTTGCCTACTGGCATAGTCGTTCAATGTCAAAATGATAGATCTCAGCATAAAAACAAAGAAGAAGCTTTTAAAATGTTAAAATCCAAGCTTCATGAAAAACAAATTAATGATTTGAAAAAAGAACAGCAAATAAAAGAAGGTGAAAAAAAAGAAACAACTTGGGGATCTCAAATCAGATCTTATGTCAAACATCCTTATCAAATGGTTAAAGATAATCGTACGTCTTTTGAGGTGCCAAATTTTGATAAAGTAGTTTTTGAAGGTGAAATTGAAGATTTTATGATAGAATTTTTGAAGCTTGAAGCTTTGAATTTTTAATTTGTTATCTCTGTTTTGTTCAGACAACAGCATCAGCTTAATTGCGATAAATTTATTACATTTTTCTGTAAGGTTTTTATAATCTTGAAAAACATTTAAGTTTTTTTATCAAAATTTTCCGAAGAATGTTTAAAAAAAAATTAAATCACAAATATTATTATCGTATAAAAATTTAACTATTAAAAATCAAAATCATTTTTTTTCGAATATTTTTTCCTATCATTAGGATCTAAATATTTTTTTCTCAATCTTATATTTTCAGGTGTAACTTCCAAAACCTCATCATCTTGAATATAGGACATAGCATCTTCTAAAGTAAAAATTCTTGGATTCGCACATTTTGTTGCATCATCTTTTCCAGAGGCTCTAACGTTTGTTAACTGCTTTGCTTTTATCACGTTGATTTCAAGATCATTATCTTTATTATGCTGTCCTAAAATCATACCCTCGTAAACTTTTTGACCAGGTTGAATAAACATAACTCCGCGGTCTTCTAGTGCAAAAATTGAATAAGCTGTTCCTTCTCCATTTGCCATAGAAATTAATACACCATTTTTTCTGCCTTCAATTTGACCTTTGTATTCTTCATAATTTTTAAAACTTCTATTAATTATTCCAGTTCCCCTTGTATCTGTTAAAAACTCTGAATGATAACCTATTAATCCTCTGGTTGGAATATGAAAGACCAATCTTGTTTTTCCAGCTCCAGTTGCGAACATATCTTGCATTAATCCTTTTCTTAAAGAAAGTTTTTCAACTACAATTCCAGAATATTCTTCATCTACATCTACTAAAATTTCTTCAATCGGTTCAATTACTTTGCCATTTTCATCTTTTTTCATGATAACTTTTGGTCTGCTAATTGTAAGTTCGAACCCTTCTCTTCTCATAGTTTCAATTAATATTCCAAGTTGCAATTCTCCTCTGCCGGATACTGAAAATGCATCATTGTTTGCAGCTTGTTCGATTTTAAGAGCTATGTTTTTTTCAGCTTCTTGAAATAATCTTTCACCAATCATTCTTGAAGTGCTTTTTTTTCCTTCTTTTCCAGCAAAAGGCGAATCATTCACGCTGAAAGTCATGCTAATAGTCGGAGGATCTACAGGATAAGATTTAATTGGTTCGCTTACTTCCATAGCGCACAATGTGTTTGTAACAGTTCCTTTTTTAAGTCCTGCAATAATCACAATGTTTCCTGAATTAGCTTCTTCAACCGGAATTCTTTTTAATCCATCGAAGCTTAAAATTTTTGTAATTCTACCTTGTTCAACTAAATTTCCATGTAAATCTAAGGCTTTTATTGGCATGTTGACTTTTGCTACACCAGATTCTATTTTTCCAGTTAATAAAGTGCCAAGATAAGGATCTACTTCTAAAATTACACATAATAATTTAAAAGGATCTTCGTTTTTTTGTTCTACGCAAGGAAATTGTTCTATGATTGAATCAAGTAAAGGATTTAAATTTTCCGTTTTTTTATCAAGTTCTAATGAAGCCCAGCCGTTTCTTCCTGAAGCGTATAAAGTTTTGAATTCAAGTTGTTCTTCTGTTGCGTTTACTGCAAAAAAGAGTTCTAAAATTTCATTAATTACTTCTGTTGGTCTTGCATCTGATCTATCGATTTTGTTAATCACAACAATTGGTTTCAACCCTAAAGTTAAAGCTTTAGTTAAAACGAATTTTGTTTGCGGCAAAGGGCCTTCTGCAGCGTCAACAAGCATAATAACACCGTTAACCATACCTAGAATACGCTCAACTTCTCCGCCAAAATCTGCGTGACCTGGAGTATCTATTATGTTTATTTTATAATCTTTCCAGGAAATTGCAGTGCATTTTGCTAATATTGTAATTCCTCTTTCTTTTTCCAAATCATTCGAATCCATAGCTCTTTCAGTGATAGTTTCATTTGATCTAAATTGTCCTGTTTGATTTAAGATAGAGTCAATTAAAGTCGTTTTGCCATGGTCAACGTGCGCAATAATTGCAATGTTAATAATTTTTTCCTGCATATTTTTTAATTATAATAAATATTAAATATTTTTGATATATCAGCAATATAAATCGTTTTAATATATTCAAAAATTTATTTCAGTTTTAAGTTTAACTTTTATTTCTTTTGGCAAAGGTTCAAAATATGTAATTAAAGCACTTTCATTAGAATTTGAAGTAATTTCAAAAAAATCTAAAGCTTCTCCAATGATTGAAGATTCATTATAATATTTTATTTTAATGTTTTTATTAATTTTTATATTTTTAATTTCAACTTGAAAATTTTGCCCTTTAAAAATAAGTATCACAGAATTTGCATTTATTTTTAAAATTTCAAATTGCTGTAAAATGATTGTCGATTTTTTTTTCAAAACTACTTGAATTACGTTGTCTGCAATATTTATAGATTTTATATTGCTTTTATCGCAAGGCCATTTTAAAAATTGCTTTATTAATTTGTCAATTTTTTTTAAATTAGAATCTACGCATTCTTCAATGATTGTTTCGTCAAATTCATTTTCTGTTAATATTTCTTTGTTTTTTTTTGTAATTTGAATTTCATTGTTATTTTTTGTATCTTTTTTTTGCGGTTCGGAAGCATAGCTGAAAAAAACCATTAACAATAAAATTTTCATTTTTTAATTTCTAATATTACGCTTTTCATTTCGCTGTTAATTTCTTTGATGACAAAATTATAAGTTATTCCGTGTTTTAAATTGTTGAATTTTTTGCTTACTAAGCCATCTATTTTCGAATCAATTTTTGCAATGTAAAAATCTTCAATTTCAGAAATTATTGCACATTCTATTTCATTGCCAACTTTATTGTTTAATGCAAAAGCTTCGAAAGGATTTTCTTCCATTTGTTTAATGCTTAAAAAAACTCTGCTTTTTTTGCTGTCTATTTCGTTAATTTTTACTTGGATGTTTTGATTGATTTTTAAATGATCAAAATTTTGTTCTCCTTTGCTCCAAGCAACTTCAGAAACTTTAAGTCTTCCTTCTATGTTTGATGGCAAAATATTTAAAATTGCAAAATTATCTTCAAATATTTTAATTGTAGCGTCAACTATTTTTCCTTCTTCAATTCCTGCTTTTTTAATGCTTGTCAACCAAGGATTTTCTTGCAATTCTCTATAACTTAGACTGATTCTTCCTCCGTTAGAAATAGATATAATTTTAAGATCAATTTTGTCGCCAATTTTTAAAACTTCAGAAGGTTCTTTTATTCTTTCCCAGCTGATTTCTCCAACGTGCAATCTTCCAACTACTCCGCCTAAATCAATAAAAGCTGTCGATTCAGTTAAAGATTTTACCGTTCCTGCTATGATTTGTCCTTCTGAAAAATTATTGCTGTAAATTTCATTGTTTAATCCATTAAGTGAAACTACTATGTTGCTTTTTGCTCTATCCATTTTTGCAATTAAAAAAGAAAATTGCTTGCCAAAAAAATCTTTGATTTCAAAATTTGCAGGTAAATTGTTTTTTGGTAAAAATGCGCTGACTCCGGATAAATTAACTATGCAACCACCTTGTACTTTTCTTACAAAAGATCCTTGAACACTTTGTCTTTTATTTTGAACTTCTTCAAGCTTAGCCCAACCTTCTTCTCTTAAAGCTTTTGTGTAGCTTAGTAAAACATCTCCATTTTTATCTTCTAAAGCTTCAAGTAAAACTGTTACAGAAGATCCTGGTTCAGGAAGTTTGTTATCTTCTTGGCCAACATTAAATTCTTCTTTTAATATTCTGCCTTCAGATTTAATTCCAACGTCAACAAAAACATACTTAGAATCGATTTTAGTTACAATCGCAGACATTAAAACTCCGCGTTTTATATTTCCAGTTTGTTCTAGTAAGGAAGAAAATTCATCTATATTTTTCTTATCAATTTCTAATTCGATCATAAAAGATATATTATAAAAAAAATTTAATATAAACAAGGATTGAAATTTGATATATAATTTTTTTATGTTTGAATGCAAATTATGTGAATTTCAATATACGAAATGGGTTGGAAAATGCAGCAACTGCAATGAATGGAATTGCATTGAAGAAAAAATTAAGGTTAAAAAAAAAGCTAGCTCTTTGAATGGTAAAATTTTAGAATTTGCCGATTTTGAAGAAGAAAATATTGTAGCTCAAAGATTTAATACTAATATTTCAGAATTTGACAGAGCAATTGGTGGTGGATTAGTAAAAGGTGCTGTAATTTTAATTTCAGGAGATCCAGGAGTAGGAAAATCAACCTTGTTATTGCAAATTGCCAATTCAGATTTTCAAGAAAAATATTGTGTTTATATTTCTGGTGAAGAGTCTGTTCATCAGATAAAATTAAGAGCTCAGAGATTAAATATTAAAAAATCTAAAATGAAATTAAGCGCTTCGAACAGTTTGGAAGAAATTCTTGCAACGGTTGAAGAATATAAAAATGAAATAAGCTTATTAATCATAGATTCGATACAAACTATTTCAAGTTCATATATTGATTCGACGGCAGGGAGTGTTGGGCAAATAAAATTTTGCGCGCAAAAATTGATTGAATTTGCGAAAAATGAAAATATCAGTTTGATTATTGTCGGACATGTTACAAAAGAAGGAACTGTGGCAGGACCGAAAATTTTAGAACACAGCGTTGATACAGTTTTGCATTTTGAAGGTGAAAAAAATTATGCTTTCAGAGTTTTAAGAACGATTAAAAACAGATTCGGTCCAACCGATGAAATTGGTATTTTTGAAATAGTCGAAGAAGGCTTGAAGCAAATTGAAAACCCTTCTATTCTTTTTTTAAATCAGCAAAAAGCTGGAGCCTGTGGTTCGATTATTTTTCCAAGCATGGAAGGAAACAGAATTTTAATGATTGAAATTCAAGCGTTAGTTGCAAATTCTTTTTTACAAATGCCCAGAAGAGCAGTTATTGGTTGGGATCATAATCGGTTACCTATGATTTGTGCTGTTTTGGAAAAACATTGCAAAATTTCGCTAAGCAATAAAGATGTTTATTTGAACGTTATGGGCGGTTTTAAAATCAACGAACCTGCCGCTGATTTGGCAATTTTGCTTGCAATTATTTCTTCTTATTTAAACATTCCAATTCCAACAAATTATATAGCCTTTGGTGAAATTTCTTTATCAGGTGAAGTTCGCAGCGTGCAGCATACGATTAAAAGAATACAAGAAGGTCACAAACTTTCTTGTCAAGGTATTTTAAGCGCTTTGTTAAAAGAAAAATCTGAAGAAAACATTCAATTTCCTTCAATTGTGAACGCTTGCAAATGGATTAAAGATTTAAAAGTTAATTAATATAAATCTTGCGGAGAAAATTTAATACGAACAACTTGATTTTTAAACTCAGGAATTGGATAGATTTTTGGATTTTTAATTGTTGAAACAACACTAGCTGCCAGAATTTTGAAATTTTTATCATCTTTATAATTTGTTATTTTATAACCGTTGAAATTTCCTTGAGAGTCAATGTATATTGCAATTTCGACAAAAAGATTTTTTGAATTCATGCATTGTTCAGGCACAAACCAATATTCCATTATTTTTTCTTTAAAAATATTTTTATTAATTTCAAAATCAAATCCATCTTGATTAATATTTGCATTTCCGCCGTTTCCTATTTCATTTATTTTGTAATTATTATTCGAAATATTATTTGAACCGTCGGATTGTTTTGTTTTTTCAAACAAATTATTTTGATCTTGTTTTTTTGTTTTTTCAGATATTTTTTCAGATGCTAAATTTTTTTCTTTAATTTTTTCATCTTTTGTCTTTGTTTGTTTTTCTTTATTTTTTTTTATTTTTAAATCAGATTCTTCTAAAATTTTTTTTATTTCTTTTTCTTTTTTCTTTTTATCGTCTATTTTATTTTCTTTTGCATTGCTTAATTTTTCAGCATTTTCATTTGTAATATTTTCATTTACAACATTTTTATTTGCAATATTTACATTTCCAGAATTTTGTTTAGAAGTATAGGTTTTCACGTTAACATAAATTCCTTTTTTAACTAATTTTTCTTTTTTATGTTTTTCATAATTAAAAGTTGTTTGATTCCAAAAAATCATACTTAATAAAAAACAATGAAAAAACAATGAAAATAAAAAATAGCTCACATAAAATTCATATCATTATTAAGCCCAAAAATAAATCTTTCTTTTGCACTTTTTTTTTGAATTTCTTTAATTTCAATTTCATATATTTTTGCTTCGAATATGTTGACTAAATCTTTTATTAAATTGCCCCATTCAATAATTATGCATCTGGTTTTTAAATATTCTTCTAAATTTAATTCATATATTTTCTTTGGATTATCAAAAGTATAAGCGTCTATATGCAAAAAATCTTCACCATATTCTAAAGCATGTAAAAAAGAAGGGCTTTGAACGGAATGTTCGCTTAAAATATTTTTTATTAAAGTTGTTTTTCCAGATCCTAAATTTCCAGTAATTAATATAACAACACCAGGTTTTGCGATTTTTCTAATATTCAATCCTATGGAAGATATGTTCTTTAAAGTTAGTTTTTGCACTTGATTATTAAGCCATTTTAGAATATTTTATAAGAAAGGAAAATATCATGAAAAAATCAATACATCCTGAATATAAAGAAATCGAAGTTGTAAAAACTAACGGAGATTCTTTCAAAATAAAATCTTGCTTAGGAGCAAAGCATGCGAAATATTTTTTGGAAATTGATCCAGAATCTCATCCAGCATGGAGCAAGCAAAACAGATTTACAGGTCCTTCTGTCGGAAACGTGCGTAAATTTGAAAAAAGGTATCCTGGATTAGACGATTTGAAATGAACTACTTAAAGTTTTTACAAAAAAGTTTAAGATTAGTTGTTAAATACACTCTGGAAGAAACTGCGGCAAAAGGATTGGGATCGAATTATTTTTATATTACTTTCAAAACTAATTATTCAAAAGTTTTAATTCCACATTATTTGTTTGAAAGCTATCCAAATACGATGACGATAATTTTTCAACATGAATTTTGGGATTTAAAAATTTATGAAGATTTTTTTTCGGTTAACATGATGTTTTCTGGTGTGATAGAAAAACTTTGTATTCCTTTTAATGCAATTTCAAAATTTGAAGATCCAACCACTGATTTTGTATTAGATTTCATAGTAGACGAAAAATTATCCGATGATGCAGAAAAAAAAGAAATAAAACAAGATATAACATCAGAAGAAAATATCATCGATTTGAATTCTTTCAGAAAATAAATATTTATCTAAAATTATTTGCTTTCATTGAATAATGTTGATTCTTGCCTATAATTAAATGATCATAAAGATAAATTTCCATCAAAGTTAAAGATTTTTGTATGCTTAATGTAATATCTATATCTGCCTTCGATGGGCTAGGATCTCCGCTTGGGTGATTGTGGGCCAAAATAACTGCGCCAGCTCCTATTTCAATTGCACGTTTAACAATTTCTCTTGGAAAAACTGCAGATTTATCAATAGTACCTTTTTGCAAAATTTCATCGGCTATTAGTTTATTTTTTCTGTTAAGGAAAATCACCCTAAATTCTTCGTGCATCAAGCCTTCCATACGCATTTTGCAATAATTAATAACTTTTTCAGGAGTATTCAACATAATTTCGTTAATAAATTCATCTTTCAAAATTCTGCAGGTAATTTCATGAATTAATTTAATAAAGCATTCTGTTTTACTTCCAATTCCTTCGATAGAGGTTAGTTTTTTAGTATCAGAGTTTAATATGTTTTTAAAATTTTTGAAATTTTCCAGCAAATCTTTGGCAATAGGTTTTACGTCAATTCTTGGAATTGCATAAGTCAATAAAGCTTCTAAAATTTCATAATCTTTTAAAGTTTCAATATTGTTATTTAAAACTTTTTCTTGAATTCTGGATCTGTGGCCATCATG